>Ga0335072_10000055_pt1 | contig 223092 bp, 211 predicted proteins | sample Lox_Sample_21_FD_206725 | JGI IMG/M metagenome (GOLD analysis project Ga0335072, IMG submission 206725) | Soil microbial communities from Loxahatchee National Wildlife Refuge, Florida, United States - Lox_Sample_2.1 | ecosystem: Environmental > Terrestrial > Soil > Wetlands | place: USA... | reverse complement strand
ATTAGATGGTAGTTACGTGTGTTTCCAACGCGTTGCACGAAGCTCCCATACAAATTCGCGGGGAACCGTGTGAGAGTGTTGTGAATACGAGTGCCAAGCATCGGCAACTTCTTATGCATACGACAAATTCCCCTCAGGTTAGCCTCAGCTCATAGAAGCTGTACAATGCCAAGTCATTGAGTCCATTACACATATTGCGAATAAATATGAATGCTAAACGTTCCACGAAGACAGGCTCCACATTCGCTGTTTTGGGGTTACTATTATGTTCACTGGCTCTGTTCTTCTACCCTGAGTTCATGAACTACTCGGTCGCTGACAGCCTGAGGGTATGAAATGCTGTTCAAGAGGTTATGTCCAACATCGTTGATACTCACTTCCAGATTCCATTCGGCTTCGATGGATCTAAGCATTGAAGAGCAGAGTATTGAATTGTATTACTCTATATTTTGACGCAATCACACTTTCAGATTAGCCTTGGAGGCGACTTCCTTTCACTTCGTTCCCTTCCCATCTGCATCAACCATCGCCATCACCATCACCACAGCAGTAAGCTAACATGTCCTATCGAGCCGGTCAGGCACTGGCACAGGTGTGATCACATCTTCTCAACCTCATCGGCGCAAACAGCATCATGCCGACCAAGGTGTCGGCGGCTCCTTTCGTATTTTACAACTATGTGATGTCACTTCGTTTGATACGGAAATACTCTGCGATAGCTGTTGTATTCACTATTATAATCGTGTCATTTCGTCCCCACCTCTTCCCTGCGAATCCACATCCATACTGCGGCAGCCAAAAGGCGCCTGAGAACAGTAGTGTATGGAAAGCCCCACTTAAGGTATTTTACTTCATGAATCTGGCCACACAAGTGATTTGACTAAGATGCACTCGATAGCTTCATGGCAGTCACGACTCTGACAAGCGCGTCCACTTGATACGCTTCTCTCTAGGCTCCCCGCCACAGCTCTTCACCGGAACAGTCGATGTATCTCGTATCGGACTTGATATTACCTCAAGCCTTTGCAAACATGAATGCCCGTACGGCCCAAAGTACGACTCTTCAGCCTCAAGGAGTTACCGCCGCAGTCCAACCCGCGGCAATGGACTCGGCCTGATTTGAAACGCCGGTATCATGATAGGCGGATACGAAAGCATTGATATCCTCACCGTTGCTGGCGGACTCCAAGTTTGTAGCCAGCTTTTCATAGAGAACTATTGGTACGATCCGTATGGGGATAATCTGTACCGTCGGTCCAGGGCGGAGTCGACATCATCACCATTGCCGCTGCAGGAACAATGGAAAGAAAGTTCTCGACCTAGTTTCGGCCTTGCAGTCGCGTTTCCCTGGGCAGCTGGGTCCAACGTATCTGATAGATATCACAGTCCGTTTCGAATGATGATAGAAGAGCGTGTTCTCGAGAAAAATATGTTTTCCCTCAAACTCTCGCAAAATGAGAGCGATGAGGGCTATCTCATATTCGGTGGACACTACAACACAACTTTTGAAGGGGATTTGGTGTCGCATCCGATATTCCCGCCACACACGAAACACTGGAGCGTCGAAGCGTCATCTCTCTCCATGACAACCATAGACGCATCCGGCAACCCAAGAACACTCCTTAACGAGTCCTTGATAGGTTGTCAGGCCATTTTCTCAACAGAAAATGCCGCCCTTTACTTCCCTGAACCTCTCTTCTCCCAAATCCTAGCTCAACTCCCTGTCACGCAGGGCATATGCCACGAACGCGTCGTCGATTGCAATCGCCTCGACGAGTTTCCTGTGATGATAATAGGCTTTGGGTATCAGAAAATTTCACTCACAGGGCGTGATTATCTCCAGAGAGTTCGTGGTCCGCCATTCTGCAAAAGAAAGGGTGTCACGGAATGTGTTCCTGCGATTCAACTACGCTATACTCCGAACCCGAATCTCAACCCTCCTGAACATCCACGAGCAGAGACAGAAAATTATATTGTGTTAGGCTTGACGTTCATGGAGAAGGTATATAGTGTTTTTAATCACGATGAGAGGACTATTTCCCGTAAGTTGCGAGGTTGATCGGGCATTCAACTTGAAGTTGGATCTCTGCTTCGAAAGCTGACTGTGCCCTAGTCGGAACTCTCAACCCATGAATCACCAAATGTTGACAATAAATTAATGAAGAGGCTCTCCGCAAATCAAAGGGGCGGCGATGATATGAACGTAATTTTCGGAGCAACGAGTGTTAGGAATGGCCACAGGGCATGACTGCAGCAGAACTATACAAGTATCGAGACGCAGTCAGAATTTCTATTGCCCTACATGTCAAAGTACGGAGTACTTATGGTTTGTCTCGGTACAAGGTGCGTCTCATAATTCAAGCTAGCTTAATGTCAGCACGTAGATAGATGGCGACCCATCGAAGAATCAACTGTAGACTTCGTAGCATATACTATCTCAGCACACTCGTGATGCCGATACATGATATCTATCGCCGTGTTCAACAGCAAACCGAGCCACACGTAGACTCAAATGCCTCCGCTCCCATCGCGACGCAGCACAGCTCACCCACCAAGCAAGGGATCGATCGCCAAGCCAGCGACGGCGCTCGCAACCGTGCGCTCCTGCTCATCAAACCACGCCTCGACGCGCTCCACCTCCTCCGCATCGTCGTCCTCGCACGGATCAATCCCACCAATCCAAAAAGCGCCCCCGGCGCGCGCCCGCGCCTCCAGCAGCACCTCGTGGACCTCCACCGCCGCAAGGCCATGCCGCTCAGCGGCGTGCGCGGCAAGCCGGTCCTCAGCGGCGAAGGCGTCTCCGCAGCGGACGCAGGACCAGCGCAGGGCAGGCGGGTGCGGCGGGCCGAGTAGCGCGTCGGCGGCGGCAGCGGGCCTGCGACTCGGCGGTGGCAATGCGGCGGCGGCTCTGCGCGCGCGGCGGCGGTCCGCGGCGCCGGACCGCGCCCACACGCCCGCCTGCCCGAGGTGGTGCGTGCGCACGTGCTCGTCGAGCTGGTGCTTGTGGGTGAAGGCCGCGCCGCAGCCGCGCCCGTCCCACGCCGCCGTGATGTCTGCCGGCGCGCGGTAGCCTGGTGCGCCACACACGAAGCGCGCGGTCTTGGCGTGCACGCTGCGCTCATGGGCGGTTAGGTTGGATCGCTTGTTGAATGTTGACGTGCAGCCGGGGCGCGGGCAAGAGAATATGGCTGGTTTTGGTGGTTTGGGCGCTGTGGGTGGGAGAAGCTCTGGGTGGTGCGTTTTGAGGTGCTGTTGGAGTGCTTGGTGGGTTGGGAAGGCCACAGATGATGTCGTGGATGTTGCTGCCGTGATAGGACTCATCGGGTCTGCTGGTATGCTCGATTCAGTCATTGTGGGTGTACTAGGTGTCGAAGAGCATGCCGTGCATGTAAAGCGTGGGCCGTTGTGATTTGAAGCGATATGCCGGTTCAACGCTTGAGAAGTTTTAAAACCCTTCACACAAGGCTGACCCGTGAAATAATCGTTATGCGTGCACGTATAAGGGTTTCGGCCAAGGTGATGTTCCGATATGTGTGCTTGGAGCGTGGATTTCTTTCGGAATTGTTCATTGCATGGTGGGAAGTCGGTGCATCGGTATTCGTCTTTTTTCTCATGGCTCTTCTCGTGGTTCCGTAAACGCTGTGACGTCGCAAATCGCTGGTCGCATCCTTCGTAAGAACATGCGTGGTTACGCACATTGGCATGACTGTCATTCTTATGTCGGCTGAGATGATAGTCTCGCTGAAAGGACTTGCCACAACCAGGCTCATCACAGATGAAAGGACGCTCGCCAGTGTGTTGGCGGATATGCTCTTCAAGGCGGCATGGACGGTCAAAGACTTTGTCACAGCCATCGTACTTGCACTTGTAAATCTTTGGTCTTCGCTGGAAACGGATGTCGTCGTCATCAGATGCTTCTGACTCAGAGGGATTCGCTTCATTTGAGGTTGAGATCGGTATATTCTCTTCTTCTCCGTTGTTAGTAAATCGTCCAGACACTCCCATTAGATCCGTCTATATCTAAATACACACTGCTAGATTGAACTTACGTATGCGCAATCGCTTTAGTGATGACCCAGATTGCTCTGCACTCTCCTCCAGCAGGGAGCGCTTTCCTAACGACAAACTTTCGCTAGTAGCTAATGCCATCTTCAGGTTATGTATATATTGAGAGGTATCAGAATGTAGGATGTAGGAGAGCCATTTGCACCGATTCGCATTTGCGTCTACGACTTTCGAAATTATTGTCGAAGTGGGAAGAAAAAGGAAATCTTGGCAAACGAGGCAGCAAGGCAGAAGTCAAAGCCATAATGATGGCTCAAGAACCATGTTCATCTTTTTCTCCGATCCCCCAACTCCTAACTCTCCAGCACACTGTTCCGTCCACAGCACCAGCAGCGAAAACAAGATGTCTGACTACGGCGGTGACGATGATGTGGGCGGCGGCGGAGATGGGTGAGTCTGCTTGCAGGTCAACTCTTGTCATTCAAGCGCGGACTTACAACATACAGCTATGTCGACGAGCCTATCCTTGATGACGAGCTGGAACCTGGCGAGCCAGACTTCTTCGACGAACCCGAGAATGCAGAAAAAGAAGATGTTGGCGGCGGCGAAGATCGTGACATCTACGAGCAAAGCAATATCGTGCACTCCGGCGACGCTGCCGCTAGGGACGCTGCGTTGAAGCGCAAAGCGAACCGCAATACCGTCGCTGAAACCCAAGCAAAGAAGATCCCGAACGACAAGCGAGCAACGACTCCTTACATGACCAAGTACGAGCGCGCACGGGTCCTAGGAACGAGAGCTATGCAAATTAGGTACGCTAGCAGTCGAGATCAATGCTCTGAGTGCGAAACAACACTGACTGCATGTTAGCATGAATGCGCCTGTACTGGTCGACCTCGAAGGCGAGACAGACCCTCTGCAGATTGCGCTCAAGGAACTCCGCGAGAAGAAGATTCCTCTAGTCATCAGGCGCTACCTGCCAGATGGACAGTAAGTTGTAATTCTAGCCTAAGTGAAGCCGTAAGATTAACCCAGTCGCCCAGTTTCGAAGACTGGTCTTGTGAAGAATTGCTCTAGATGTGTTGAACGGTTGCCGTTATCGGCTTTGCATTCTCGGCGTTGAATTCACAAAAGCGAACCCACCAGAGTAGGAGAGGTCAACTCCATCGGGTTCATATGTGCATTGAGCATGGAGTTCCGGTCAGGCTGTACCGAGTCCTTTCATAACAATCATCAATCTGAAGATAGTTGTAGATTGTATGAAGCCAGCGAATTTGAAAATCTTTGCAACTTTCTCACTTCTCATCCGTATAGCCGCGAATTCTTTCAACTTTGGCATATGCTCTTCTTTAGCCTCATCCCTGAACTCTTTGATTAGCGGCCAACTGTACCTGCATGCTATACATTTCCACCTGGGCAAATTCGGGCAGTCCGTTCCCGATTGCCGCATCTGTAGATCGCACCCTTTCAAACCCCTCGCCCAAATGCGAAAGCTCAACCACCCCGCAGACGTCACGTCAGAAAGTATCATCAAATTTCTGTGAACATTTCAAGCCTTGTATATAGAGCTCAATTGCTTCCTAAACTGCCTTTCTTCTCTTCTCACACTATTCTCTTATCAATCTTTCTGTTTGGCTGTGGCATTTCATGTTCCCTCCAGCATCCAATCTCACATACTCTACCTGGACCAAGCACACTCAATATGTCCTTCGAAACGACTGCAACAATACCCTCCTTTGGAGGTAAACTCCTAAAGCTCAAACATAAGTCCTCATCGACGAATTGTGACATGGCATTGAACTTGTACCTCCCTCCGCAAGCCACAAAACAAAAGGTTCCAGTGCTCTTCTATCTTTCCGGTCTAACATGCACCGGCGACAACTGCGCGGAAAAGGGCTTCTTCCAACCGGCAGCAGCAAAACACGGCATCGCAGTTGTATACCCAGACACAAGTCCACGCGGCCTAGGTATCGCCGGCGAGGACGACAGCTACGACTTCGGCAGCGGCGCGGGCTTCTACGTGGACGCAACCAAAGCTCCGTACGACAAGGGATACAACATGTACAGCTACATCACGTCGGAGCTACCGAAGGCGTTGTTCGCGCACTTTGCGACGCAGTTGGACGGCGAACGTGTCTCCATCACCGGTCATAGCATGGGCGGGCACGGCGCGTTGACGCTGTACCTGCGCAACCCGAAGGCGTACAAGAGCGTGAGCGCCTTCGCGCCCATCACCAACCCGAGCAAGTGTCCATGGGGTGATAAGGCGTTCAAGGGATACTTTGGCGAAGAGGACAGAACCAAGTGGGCCGAGCACGACGCAACGGAGCTGCTGAGGAAGTGGAAAGGTGGCGACTTTGAGGTTTTGATTGATGTTGGCACCAGCGATAACTTCTACAAGCAAGGACAGCTGTTACCGGAGAACTTTCTTGCCGCGGCGAAGGAAGCCGGTGTGGAGAAGGGAGTCAAGCTTAGGATGCAGCCGGACTATGATCATAGCTACTATTTTATTTCGACGTTTGCACAGGATCACGTTGACTGGGCTGCAAAACATCTTTTCGAGAGTGGAGCCGTCAGAATCTAGCAACTGCACGAGGAGATGAGAACATTGAGTATAAAAGCAAATAGATTGTGAACCCACTTTCACCGGAAGAGCGGAAGAAGTTTTGATAGAGGTTCGTAAGAAGCAACTCTCTGATTCCTCATTCGCTGGCCTTGCTATTGGCAATTTGTTTCGCTATTCAGGACAGCTTCCGCAACCGTACTTTAGTAATATAGAAGAATCAATTCATCACTATCCAGAGCTCGAAGGAGTGACTGATATCCAGCGAGTTGTATCCAAAGGATAGGGAGGGGCGCTTCATCCAAATGGCAGCAACAAGGAAAGTGGACTCGGCGAAGCGGGAATTGCCATTCTCCTGGTAGCAATTAATCACTATATTATCGTACATCGCTACTATAGACAAGCCGAATACGACGCTGCGCCTCCTGATAGACACCCATAACGTTGTATCTGAACTCACCCCTAACCGAGGTGAAGTCAGCACTGATCCGATGATGGTAAGCAGTTTGACTAAACGAGGCGAATCGACAGACTACGAGATGCTTGCTCAATCGCCGTGATGAAAGGTCCATTACGTTCTCAGCGCTGTGCATCCCTGTCCTTGGCGGTTTCTGCCGTTGGCCGCAGTTTTTATTAGTGGAGTACATGACATGTCGCAATGCAATATCTGTCATCATGTGTCGAGCAGAGAAATCCGCCGTATCGGGTTCCTGCAGGGCAACTCTGCGATTCCTTGGCTTGGCCCGTCAATAATTTGCGTGGCAATAAGAATAAGCTCTAGAAATAAGGCTGAGTGTGCATTTCTCTGCCGCAGGGCCAAAGTTCGCAGAGCATCCCGAGGTGTTCGCAGTAGGGAGAGTGGTGATAGCTTCCAACGATGTACCAAACGCATGCAGTGGCTCATAACCCACCGGCTGTTCCCAGCTGCAGCTTCCATCATCATACGGCGTTGATTGAAGGGCGACATGCTGTGCACCCGCAGCCAGCCTCATGCCTTTCGCCTTCTCACAACCTACCATTAACTCACTACTCTATACATCACTCATGGCGCCACCGGCAACAGTGGGGGGCAGGTTCGATGTGGAGGGGAAATGATGTGTAAGCGGAGTCAGCGGCGCACAGTAAGGACCAAGGCCGATCATGGGGTTTTTGGCGTGGATTTGCACATGGAATGAAGGGGAGTCAGGCTCGCGATGTCAAGCGCGCCCGATATCCGCCAGGCAAGTGGAGTGGTCGATGAAAGGGATTCGGAAAGGGATGACGGCAGAGTGGATCGACCAAGCCTTTTTACACCTGTCTCATTGCGAAAGCACGGCAACTTGGCGAGAGGGGCTGGTGAGTAACATCAGGTAATAAGACAAAGTCACCAACCTTTGCGTAAGCCGCTTACCAATGCGCAACCAGGTTCATGTAATTCCTCCGCCCGTTCCCGGCATCGTTCTGTTTAATGACTATCACCATCTAATCCATTGGATAATTCACGAAAGCCTCTGGACCACCCGACTTTGGCGATTGAGCCCGGCCGGCCTGGCCATATTCTGTCTGAGACTGAGCAGCCACCGGGCCATCATCACCGCCTTTAACCCACCACGGCTTTCAGCTGATTGCTTTTCGGCTTGTCTTGCGAGATGCCATGCCAGCGTCATTCTTCATCTCCCCATATCTCGCGGATACGTGCAACTCTCTCTGCCTTTGATTACCTTACATGAACCCCTCATCTCGCCTGTCCATCTCATTCCGAGCGCGCGCCTTTCTCGTCAGCCCTTCCCGCCAACCCTGGCCTCATCCATCGCTTTCTACCTTTCGAAATCGTCGATTTCAACTTTTTTCTGCTGTTCCACTCCCTCTCCTGATTGGCCTTTGGCACCATCTTTGAAACCATCTTTGAGTTCGTCATCAGCAGAATTCCCGCTTATCACCATCGTTCTGGCAATGAATTGAACCACCGTCTGCTGTTAGCGCTCTTAAAGCCCGCCCTTATTTTGTTGGCCGAATAGTTCAACACGAGTCGACGCATGGCGGTGCATATCTCTTCGCACGCTTTCTCGCTTTTGCTCTAGGATTCATGGAATCGGCCCAACACAGCACGCTACCAGGCGAGTTATCACCATCGAGTAGCCATATATCCAGACGTCATTCCACCACCGGCTACGCCCTCTCATTCTCTCAAGGTGCAATTGGTTCGGACGCCGAAGGAAGCTCTGCACACTGGGCCGTTGGGAGGAGTCTTCCACCGTTGCTCCAGAATACTCACTCTCCACCACGTGCCGATGCGAGCTCCTCAAGGGTCCATCTTCCACCCCTTGACACCCATCAATACCCGCAGGTCCAACCGGAGCCAGACCCATCCACGCTCCAGCATTATCCAAACAAGAGAAGGCGCTTAAGCGGAACTCTACCTCCACAGCCGCACGCCCACTCACTTGGCTTTGCTGACTCACCCGGACCACGCGGACAGTCGGATCGACCCGGTAACCAACCACATTCCTCTTCCAACCATGCTCGTTTGGACATCCAACTAATCGACATGCCATCAGACCCCACCGTCGCTCGTCAATACGCGCTTCCCCCGCCTTTTGGGCGGCAAGAATGGACGCAGCAGGTCCATATGGATCTGGTGAGGTCTGAGTCTCAGTGTTGCGCAAACGAATGTCAGGGCCCTAAATGCACGGTCATTCGAAGGATTATCAAAGATCTCTTTGCCGAAGTTGATGCTCGCATCCCAGCCAGTGGAGAAACCGAATCCCAACGTATTCAGGAGGTACGTAGACGTTGCATCAGAGTCGGAGATTTGACGTTTCATTTTTTTATTTCCAAAGCCCGTTATGAAGTTTGGTATTGATATTGTTCAGCAGATCCCGGACGCTACAGAAATCGGCCTTCCCGAAGCACTGGAATGGGCTCTGTATCGTTTACGATGGAGCAACAACGAAATACGAAACTTTTCAAACCAAATGCCTACTAGTCAACTACACTCCGGTCCTGAGGCCTTGTCTCCACAATCGCCACGATTTCCAGCAATGAAGCGGCCATCTGATCCAACTCTACCGGACCCGGCGTCAAATCGACCCCACTCGAGAAGGCAATCCGTTCAAAGTTCTCGAATGTATCCGACGGGCGGCCCTTCGGATGATCGTTGGAGAAATACGGATCCAACGGAGCAACCACCATCGCAACCACTTCACCACCGTGGCACGTCTCTCTCATCCGGAATGCAATTTGGACGAACGGAGTCACCGTCGAACGTGCCACACTCCGCCCTAATGCTTCCGTCTCCCACGTCACTTAACCTTCCGGTACCTCCCGGTCTGTCGGCAATACCCTCACCTAGCACTTTTCCGTTGTCAGCAGCTCATGCGGCTCATCTGCAAGAGCTGCAACACCAAGTTTCGGTGAAGACACTCGCGTTGCAAACGTTGCAACGGGAGTATGACAACTTACTGCAGAAACTTGAGCGTATGCGAACAAAATGTGCAACACTCGAAAAGAAATTTGAGGTTTCGGATGCAGAAATCAACAGCTTGACTGATGAAAGGGAGCGTCTCGAGAAACAGGTCGAGAGCTTGGAGAAGCAACTAGAGGATGCTCAGAATGCCCGAGACGAAGCGCGCAGTTCGAGTGCAGAGCAAGCATCACAATATATGAAGATCATGGAGATGGCTGGCCGATTGCAAGCTCAAGCGTCGGATGACCGGAGAAGATGGGAAATGGAAAGGGAGAAGCTTTCGAACCGTGTTGCTGAGCTACAGGACGCAAATCTAAACGCTGCAGGTTCCGGATCACTGCTTCACCAAGAACGTACGACAAGTACTCGCGCGGATCTTGAAGCGGACCTTGCCATCAGTCGTGCAGATATTGAAACCGACCTCGAAGACACCTCCTTCGGAGCGGGCTCCGATCCCAACCAGGCACTCACGGCCTTGATTACAGTATCAGCTCACACCGCGGATAAGGACGTGCTTATGCAGCGTGAGGTAATGAGACTCGAGGCCAGAGTGGAGAGCCTTCAGATTGCACTACGCGTCGCACAAGAGGAGAGCAAAGTGGTCCGCGAAGCAGCTCTAGTGTTGGCAGGAGCGGGCCAACGACTGGACGACGCCATTAAAATCGCGAAACCTAGAGCGCAAGAACCTGAATGATTATAGAGAACACATGAGAATCTGCATTCACCATTGCGAGCCTTTTGGCGTATCTGGAGCCGCACCTTCACCGCGTGTACATGAGCGGCGCGCAGCAACTACATTTGCCGAAGATTGAGTAGACGAGCATGATATTACTGGTTTTTGGGACGCCTAGCATCAGTGGCTTGGAGGAAACTATATTGCATAGCCAACGCGCTGCCATGCCGTTTCTGAGTCCTAAAATGTCTTCGATATGTTGGATAGTGCATGTACCTAAATGGGAAATCCATCGTGTGCCTGCGAAAATTCGGAGTTAAGCAGCAATTCGATGCGCTGCTGGGAGCGGACTGATCTCGTCGGAACGCACACGCTGTGGCTTGCTTAGCTAACGTTTCGGCCGCAACTGTCAACTGATGGCTATCAGCTCGTGCCGTTAAACCACTTAAATCCTTTGCACCCCCAAATCACATCATACCGTCGCAGTAAAGTCTGCCCGCCCGACCATTGCGACACGCCGGGACCCAGCCGTTTCTGCGGCTTAGCACTGCCTGACAACTGAGCGCTTTCATCGCATATGGCTCGGACTTTTTGCATTGAACCGCATCGCATGCTATTCACGCATACAATTATAGTCTCATCAAATGGAGATAACGACGTCCGACTTTAACGTCGTCATTGATTTATATATACATTGCCTTGCAATCGGACGAATTCCTTTCCACCTTTCGCTGTTGAAGAAGTACATAAGTAGCAATTTATTTCGTTTCGTCCATAGCATCAGTCTTCTACATTCAAGATCATTTACCATCTCACATTGACTCTCCGTTTCTAATAACAAGTCCACGTTCAACGAGAAACAAGACGTAGAAAGTATTGACGATGTCAACCTCCGCGTTCGATCCAAGAAACATTCCCGACCAGTCTGGCCGTGTATTCTTCGTTACAGGAGGGTTAGTTTGTGCCGAAATCATTTTTGTAGAGCAAAGTAACTGACAAACAAAGAACTGCCGGTCTCGGAGCTGGATCAATGGGCTTGATTGCGTCTGCTGGTGCTGCAAGGATATTTTTCAGTGGCCGTAACGAAACGAAGGCAAAGGATGTGATCGCGAAGCTCTCGGCAGAATATCCGAAGACTGAATTCGTCTTTATTCAATGCGATCAAGCCAACCTCGCGTCTGTGCAAGAAGCAGCCAAAAAATTCCTGGCACAATCCGACCGGCTAGATGTGTTGATGGCAAATGCTGGTATAATGGCTCTCCCAGCAAACACCACGAAGGATGGCTATGAGGCTGAATTCGGTACAAACCATCTCGGACATGCATTGCTCATCAAATTGCTTCTCCCTATCATGGAAAAGACTGCCGCAAAGCCAGGTTCAGACGTCCGCATCATCAATTTGTCTTCTCATGCCTACCAACAAGCTCCTAAGATGGGTATCGACTTTGAGACGCTCAAGTCCGACCAGGCCAGCTTGGGTTCCTTCTTCCCAGGAAACAAGTGATCTCGTTATGGTCAATCGAAATTGGCGAATCTGCTATATGCGAAGGAACTCGCAAAGCACCACCCAAATATCACCTCGGTTGCGGTCCATCCCGGCTTTATCAAAACAGATCTCTTCCAAAACATCAGCTTCGCTTTGAGGATGCAGCTCGAGATCTTAGTATTCTTCTCCCAGACATGGACACCTGTCGAGGAAGGACCTTACAATCAGACTTGGGCTGCTACCACGGTTAAGAGCAATCTCGAGAGTGGTGCTTATTATACGCCAATTGCTGTCAAGACAAAGCCGGATACCAAGCACGCAAATGACGAGAAGCTAGCTGAAACATTGTGGGAGTGGACTCAGAAGGAGTTGGCTGCATACTAGTGAGGTTTGTGTACAGCTGTGTATAATTATGTGAAGGACTTTTCATCTGGTCATCATCAAGGAGTTACGGAATATGGATTTAATGATACAGCATAGATTGTAATTATGTATATAGAGAAGGATCCTAAACGGGTAGGATCGCAAGAGTCGAATAATTTTCTGCCGAGTATTTATATATCCAAGTTGCATTTACTGTCGTGCGCGGGCAAACAGCAAACAGCGGACAAAAATCATTTCCCTACACTATAGCACAGTAAGGCGGATGATTGACCGGACGGCGCGATGGAAGTGTGTCTGGGAGTGACTCGGAACTTCGCCGGAGGTTCATGCAGCATCAACGTTGGATCTTGAGGAAATCAGCGATTGAGTCGGCAGGATCCGAGAATCCAAAAGGCTTCAAATTTCAAGAATTTTGAACTCATATATTACTCCTACTTTCCGCCTTTCCAGCTCCCCCCGAAAGGGACAACCTGATGGTCGCCGGGTTCAAGCCTCCTGTACCTTGTGTTCAGCCTCGTTGGGGTTAATATTCAACGTAGTCCATAGGGTTCGGTATATCCTCTAACAAATCCTCCCATATCGAGCATTCACGAGCCGGCCCGTGGTGTTGGTAAAGTGGATCATGCTTAACTTGATTAAGGAACGCCTCCTCAAATGCCCGTCGCCTGTCGGTGCCCGCTTGACCACATTGCCATCTGAATTTATTCCATTCCGCCTTTGAATCGAGAGTTTGGCGCCTCCATTTATTCTCCATCTCCAGCGGCGGTATTTCTATCTCGTCGGGAACGGTGCTGCAGAGATAAAATGATGGTTGTTCATACAACTCTGCGACCGCTAGATATTCGTGGTATGTGTCGAACTCATCGTGCGCTGTGCTATTTGCATGTACTGTCCATTCTCCTTCCACTGTACAAATTACATCGCAGCAAGGAGCCGGGCACCTGATTGGTAAGCTTTCGTGCCCGCCGAAGTGAAAGCTTTTGTATGCTTTGAACCGTGCTTGACATATAGCGTTGGATCTATATCCATTAATGTTTAATCTTCGTGAAAGCCGTTGAAATATGCCGACAGGGCCGCTAAATTTCTTCGTTGGGAGCATGATACGATTTCTAGACCAGTCTCTTTGCACAAATTCTAACGATGCGTCCTCACCGCTGCCTAGTTGTAGAGTGTTCACTGTGTTCTAGTTGCATCTCGGTGGTAGTCCATGACAAATTTAACCAAGGAAAGGCGAACACTGATCCCCGGAGGAGAGGCGTGAAGGACCGGGACAAATTCGTCCGGGAAAGAAACTGGTTGCATCCTAGTACTCCGTACAACACTCACTCAATACGACTCGCGTTGCAGCCGGAAAATTGAGTTGAAATGCTTCCCAGAATGGTCTTGCCATTGTCTCGACATTAAAAGCTTCTCTTTCAGCGGCCACGCGCCGTCCACCAATCGGCGTCGTAGCTCTGCCAGGATCAAGCCATTTGTACTCGCGGAACTCATGGCCCAATCTGACAAAAGAGATCTCGACTTGATAGATATATCGCGCAAAATCCGGGCAATGTGGGTCATTTCCTGGACGCCCGTAATCGTCAATCAACCACCGTGGACTCACATGGTACCAGATCTCTGGGTGAGACCAGTATAGCCTTTGAGTTTCGGCTCGCATGCTTGAGCTTGTGTGCATGAGCTGGAAACACGTGCATGCATCGCAGAACCGGTAGATAGCATCTCGTAATTCGGGTGGAAGGTCGCTGAACCGATTGAAAGTCTCGGAATTCTGAAGAGTTTGTGGTTTTGGCGACACTCCCTCTACTATGAAGTTGGCGAACGGTGTGAGAGGTTCACCATTGTTGTCAACGTGGGAGTACCGTACTCTACGTTCCCAGCTGGGGCGGGCGGAAGAACATCAGGCAGAGCTTCAGAGCTTCTTAGAATTGCAATATTTGGAGAGCTGATCGGGCTCTTATGAGTATTTTTTTTTTATTGAAAGTGGAAGACCGCAAGTATTAGAGGACGTGTGTGATATTCTTATGTCGACTCTATGATGATCCTTCTGAGTGATGGAGGGAGCTCTCACTGAGAGTTCTTTCCCGTCACAGCGACACTGAGATTGATTACACCTCAATTGAGGTTCAAAACGGAGGCCTTTGCCGCCGCTTTTGGAGGTTCTTTTCCCTCGATGCCAAGCACTATCGTAGGTATCGTATCGTACTCCCTGTATCATTGGCTGTCCGGCGTCAGCTGCCGAAGAGCAGAATCCGAGAACACTGCTTCCAGGAAGTAGAACTCTCGAAACAGCATCCCTCAAGATGATAATGGCACACTCAACGATCCTTTTTAAAGCCATGCCTACCCATGTCTTTAAGAAATCTCTCTCTTTCCCGCTGTCATCCGAGCGAGCAGCCCAGACCTCCAAACCACATCCAGCGTGACTGCAGCCGATCATCGAGTCTCCGCTGTTATCTCCAACGCTTCCTTTCCACAGGTATGAACTGGCGGTGCAAGCCAGAGCCTTCGAAGAATCTACACGCTCGAAGCGGTTTCCTCTCTGTTCCTCAAGGATTAGTCTATCTCCTGCTGTACATCCTTACCCAATGACTGCCTAGTCCTCTTCCTTTCACATCTACACTGTGCGAACACCGTCACAGATAGAGAGTCCTTTACTTTGTTGCCAAAGTCATTCGGTAGTTAGTAACTACCGAGAATCATTGGCTGCCCCTCGAATCTTAACAGTGAGAGTCTGTAGCACCGTCTGATTTGTCTGATACATACATGCGGACCATCGGACCGACGTCTGAAGTCAGTAGGTTCCCTATAATGCTCGACAGCTTCCTCTACTTCGCTAGATTCCTCAGTTCCCCCGGATTCCCCAGCTTCGCCAACTTCCCCAGCTTCGCCAGCTTCACCAGCTTCACCAGCTCTGCCAGCTCCCTCAGCTCCACCAGCTCCCTCAGCTTCGACGGCTCACTTGCCGTGACCCGACAAGGCCTTTGGTATTAGCCTGTGCCGCTAACACGGCAGAAAAGCAGAACATAGCCATGGACGTGAATTGCATCTGAACAACAAGAGCGGGCGAGGCGTGATCGGCTGCCAAGGCATACGACGGAGCAGGAGAGAATAGAGGCCAATAGATCCAAGAAGCTAAGGTCATACCATGAACCGCGCTGAATGTAACGGTCATGAGCTGAGTTCAACAATCGTGTGCTGAATGCAACAATTGCGAGCTAGCGAGCTGAGTCCGTGAATCAGACCCGAAACAGCTAATCCGCAACAACCATTATCTGTCAAGTGATCTATTCTGACAATGTCTTCCGTGCGTCTGCGACCTCGAAACAAACTTCTCGCATGCGTTGCGGTTAAACCGCACGGCACATATCGGCTCGGTGGAGTAAGACATGGTTCTGAGCTTAACAAGATCGTAGCTGCCATTGCACGGCGAACATACGCAACAATACCACTGATCCCAGCACGAACCTCTTGTTGGTTACCGCCGCATCCATCACATTGTTTCTCAGCCGGCCTCACAGGAGACGTGAATTACGAGAGTGAATGTATGGGTTCAGCTGGCACCGCTGGGTAAGCTGATAGCCGGCATCATTCACGAATATATAAGAGTGGGTTTGCATGTTTTCTCTCATTTTGCAAGTTTCTCAACAAAGCAAAAACTTAAACTTTTGAACCCGAAGAACGATCATGGACTCCCAGGAGAACGACAGCTTCCTACCGCAGCCGGTTACCGGTGTCGGCAATGGATATAAGAGTCTATTCCAATCCGCTATGCCGACTCAAATTCTGATCAGCGGCTCCGATCCGGTCCCCGCCAAGACTACCTTTGAGCTCAGTGTCTGTGCGACTACCAGTGATATGTACCGGGCTTTGGGTATCAGTGCAGATGTCGCCGCCAGCACTTCATTTGGCAGCTTTCAGGCCCGTGTTGACTTTGTCAATCAGGTTGAGATCAGCGCCAAATCAGTGACCATTCTGGTGGTCGCTGAGAAAATCAACGGGGGAGAATCGATGCGAACCGCAGAGTTCACCACTCCGCCGGGCAAGGCTCTCGACCTCTACCGGCACGGCGGTGACTCATATGTTTCGTCTATTTCAACCGGCGGTTCATACATTGCTGCTTTCAACTACGCCACCTATGATGAGACCACGTACCAGAAAGTCGAAGCTCAAGCAAATCTAGAATTCAGTGGATGGAGTGGCGGCCTTAACGCGAAATTTCTCTTGGACATTGAAAACTTGGGTAAAAGCACCAACACCACTTCGAAGTTCCATCAAATGGCCATTGGCTTCACGGCAGCACTCCCGACGACCATGGATCAATTTGTGATCTTTGTGGACGCGTTTGGTGGGCTTGACATGGATCGACCAGCCGTCCTTGACTTCTCAACTCAGTCATATCTCACTCTTGATGGATGTCCGGAGGATTTTGCTACTATCAATGATTATATGGATGACTGGGATGGTGCCGGTGACATTGATCCTCGCCCACGCCTAGCCAACATCGTGGTGGAGGTCCTGGCGAACGAGAAAACCATTAAGGAGCTCATAGAACTGTACGACTTCTACGGCTGTCTCGCAATCGATCCCAGGCTTTCGGCTGCCCCATCCAAGTGCCAGAAGATTCTGGGAGACATTGCCGGCTGGAGGAAGACAGTGGACAGAGACCCGACCAAGGTTGGAATAACCATTCCGACAATCTCGCCTGAGGATCTGGAATACCCAGTTGCCAATTATGCTCTCGCAACCTCCTCGGGCGGTCCTGGCCAGGGAGGCCAGTATTTCGCTGACATCGGGCTTGAGATGATTGGTAGGCACGTCAGCTTAAAGAAGCTTACTGTGCGCTCTGGCGATTCTGTGGACAGCATCCATATGGATTACGCTATGGCCCTGGGCGATAACAATGACAACTGGTCTATCGCTCACGGAGGTGACGGAGGAAACGACGCCGGTAGCATCAGTTTCGGTCCTGGCGACACCGCCACTCTTGTCAATCCGAGATGGTGGAATGGTGACCAGCTGGTCAAGGCTATCACCATTTCGACACCGACACAGAGTGTCACGCTTGGCCGCCAAGACAATCCGCCCATAGGAGCACCATGGAATAGAGTTCCGGGCACGTGTTTGGTCGGCTTCGCCGGGTATGCTTGGGACTATCTTAACCGTCTCCAAGCACAGTATGTCCAGTTTTTGCCTTGCGACTGGAAGAGCTCCTTTACAACCAACGCCCAGAGCACGCCACTTCTCCCTCATGCTCGCCACCGTCGCCATGGTTTCCGTCATCACGGAAGGAAACGGCCGGTCGAAGTGACAATTGATGCCATTCGTTTCGTCAGAATGTTGCTCGAAGCTAACTTCATTAAAGTTATAGACATCTTCAAACAGAAAGGTGGCTGGGAGGGCTGGCTACAGGTCGAACTGGCAAACTACATCTCCTCTACTTACCGAACCGTTACTATGGAGCGCGAACGGTCGGTATTCCCCAATTACCCTCGCAAAATGGCCGACCTCACCATTACAAAGCTCGGCTTGGAGGACGTGCAGCCTGATTCTTATGTTATTGAGCTGAAGACGGAAGGAGAGTACCGTAATGAGAAAGATCCGCTATATGTTTTCGATGGTGTTAAAGATGACATCGAAAAGATCGCAAGCGGTCAACTCGACAAAAAACTACGCGACACAACAGCCTACGCGATCGGTGTCCTTATTACAAATAAGACGGCTGCGTATTTCGACAATTATGTCTGGGATGCCGCGTACGAAAAACCGGTGATGCACAAATACGGTCCCGAAGTTGACGGGAAGTACCAATTGCGGTTGGTTGAATGGAAATGGAGCAACTTCAGCGATGACAAGGATGATGTGGCAGAGAGATAGCGGAGGTTTCGGGCTGGAAGAGAATGCTATTACGGTCGTTTACCTGACTACGCGTCAAAACCCAATCGAGCCGCCACCACACACCCCAAATTCAATACCTGGGGATGGTCAAACTATTCGAAAATGAAATTGACAGTCTTTTCCGCTAACGCTTTCAAATTCATCATTCATTCGTACGGTTTCCTTTTGTTGTGTGGATCCCTGAGGGCCTATGTACATCTAGCTGAACAACAACCCCTTATGATACATTCGGCGTCGCTGGCGCCAGTGTGCAGTTCGTAAGCGTGCAGTTCTCTTATTACATCGGTGTCGATTGCCTATCTATTGTTTGTTCACCTTTCCACAGTTGCCAATCTTACAGAACATTGTTGAGGGCCTGTAGCGGTGTGCGGTCTGTAGAATCCTCTCTAAATTGTTGCAGGATGACAAGTCGTAAGAGCCATCGGGCTGCCGCATGGATGCTTGTAACCCGCGAGATCATCTAGCCTTTTGCCTGCCGTCAGCTTGAGCAGCTCCGGCCTTTATTGTGGGCATCGTAAGAGCATGTGGCGGATTGTTTGTGCATGCCATTTGCACGCATGTCGCGATAGTACGTCTGAGACTCGTATGGATGTGAGCCTGGTTTAGACGTTTAGGCGTATAACCTTCCGTAATTTCTGTTAGCCTCTAGAGATAGAAAGTCCTCTACTTGTTACCAAAGTCATTCCGTAGTTTGTAACTTCCGGTAATCATTAGCTGCTCCTCAAATCCTAACAGAAGGGTTAAAGGGTTCTATATACTACCTACTCTACCTTAACTCGAAGTCAAAAGAGGCGGGTGACTAGGCGAGACGGACTTCCCAACAGCAACATTAAATACATTGAAAAGCGGATTGTTGCAGTTTAGCCCGGCCGATCCGGCGACTAACTTTCCCATCTTGAACTCCCAATAACTTATACTTCGAGTAGAAATTGGGATCAACTACTAAAGTCGGTGCTATCAGCAGAAGTTGGAGTGACCTTTGCCGCATCCAGCGGGGAAGACCGCGACTCTGGAACTGCACCTCACTGAGCTTTTAAATCCATCGCCTCAGCTGCGTCTATTGCATATAGAGTCCGGGAGATGTCATAAATGCTGTTCATATCTTAAAACTACTGTCAATAATGTCACCCAAATCAAAGAAACAATCGAAGCCTTTGAAGAAAGGAAAGGCAGCTACTCCGGTACGTCAACAAAGTAACCCCATGTCTTCCATCACCGTTAACGCTTTTCAGGCACCAGAAACCGAGAATGACTTCCTAGAAGAAGCTGACGAGTATGAGAAAGCAGCAAATAAATGGAAGGCAGGGTAAGAGGTGTTTCGACGTTATTGTTGAGGGATATCTTCGAGATGGGAGTTGCCAGAATGCTTTCTGCTGAGATTTTCGTCTCACCATTCACGTACCACTTTTTCAATGTTTCATCGTGATGATACGTAGACTTATGTTATAACAGAGATATCCAAAAGGCTCTCCGGTTTTACCAGCGGGCTATTAATACGTACAACTCTGGATTGAGCAAATGGCCGAAAAGCTTCGACCTCGCATACAACAAGGCTGTTTTACTGTACCAAATGATTCAAGAACCACGAATATCGAAGCACCTGTCAAGCTCTAGAGTCGACCTAATCAATGAGACTATTCAATCACATCGATATGCGCTGAGCCTAAATCAAGACAATGCTGATATTCTTTTCAACACCGCACAAGTCCTAACCACTGCTGCTGAAACCGCGCAGGAGACTAAGGATCCCGACGCCCAAAATGAAGCAATTACGCTTTTGAAAGAAGCAGTGGAACTTTTCTCATCTTGTCTTTCGCGTCAAGAGCTGGATTTCACTGAGAGTCAAGCACAGGCTGAAATAGATCCAACATCTCAAGATGACGATGAAGGAGATCTAGAGAGAATGTCAACAACATCGTCCCAGCCTCCACAAGAATGGGCAACGGTAATGGAGCCAGTCACGGCGAACACGTTGGTTGAAACCGCACTTGCAGAGCTGAACACCCTCACGACTTTGGTATCTCTTACATCGAGCACCGGTGGCCCGGACAGCAACGACTACAGAGCATTTGCCGACGTGGCCGAAATTCTAATCCAGCAGAAACTCCCGCAATACATCGCGCTAGTGCCAACAACGTCCCCAGAAGAAGCCACACCCGCGCCAACAGCGCGCTTCCTCTCGCTCTCGGACGCAACCCCAACACTACACGTCTCGACACCCACGCCACCCACAAACCCACAAGCGGACGCAACGCACGCCGCATCCCTCGCAGCCGCCATCTTCAGCGCCGCCGTCGCCGAAGCCGAGTACCGCGGCGGCCTCAGCACAGCATCGACGTACGCAGCGCGGGCGACACGCGCCTTCGCGACCGTGCCTGCCGACACTCCGGTGCATTCGATCCAGCAGGCGGCGGCGCACGCGGACGCGCTCGTGGCCTTCGCGGCTGCCGCGGCCGACGACGACGACGCGGGCGTGCCGGCGCTGCGGGCCGCCGCGCTGGACGCCGCGCGCGCCCGCCTCGCGGATGCCGCCGCGCTGATGCCGCGCGTGGGCGGCGTGGATGCCGGCGTGCCGAGCGCGGCTGCGGTCGCGCTGCTGCGCGGCGATGTTGAGATGATGAGGCGGGTGGTTGCGGAGGGTAAGGGTGTGGGCGCGGACGCGATGCTGGAGGGGGCGGCGGGGTGCTACGGTAGTGGAGCAGGGGCTGCGCATGGCGATGAGGATGAGGAGAGGGAGGTGGGTGTTAAGAGGGCTGTTGTTGGAGTGCTGAGAGGCGTGGTTGGGGCCGAGGAGCTTGCTTCTCTGGTCAAAGATGGGAAGGCGAGGATGGTTGTATCGGAGATGGAGGAGGAAGGATTGCTTCGTAAGAGTGATAAGGAGAAGCTTGCTGCGATTTTGAAAGGGTAACAGACGTGTACGGACACGGATATGGGATAGGACGGTCTGGTGATCTTCGAAATAGCGGATGGCTTTCTAGCACTCAATCGTCAAATGACTCAGGCTAGCTCATATGCACATGGAAGGATGAATTGTACTCTCTACGGTTTCTAGTTAGGAATAAGCCCAATGCTTGGGAATCTGTCCTCGGCAATTGCATGCATCATGTCGTCCATAAGGTGATCGCAAAGAATCTTAGAGCCATAACATGTCATCCCCAAACACTTCTTTGATGGCATCGCGACTTGACCTCTCCTCCGACCTCAACCTCCTCGGACTAAAAAAGCCACCAAAAAGTCTTTGAATTGCTTTGGTTCTCCTCTCAGCTTAGAAATATACGTCTCGACCTGACCTTCATCAGCACCCATTTCCCTCAGTTGCTGCCTAAGCGTCTCTTCGTAGGCACGGCCGGTCTTCCTGCGGATTTCCTGCTGGAGTGCCGCAATCTCAAAGACCACTTTGCGTCCTGTGGGATCGGCGATCCGGAAGCCCGGTGATGACGGTATGGCCCAGGAAAGCGGAGCGAAGTTGGTAATTGCAAACTGATCAAATCCGGCGAACACAGGTTGTGGTTGGTTGGTACTGTCGGGTGGTATGTCAGGTCCTCCCCAAGTCGAGACCATCTTGGTGAGTACGGCAAAAGCGAGGCTGGATGCCGGCAGATCGGCCGGTGTACGGGCGTAGATGGATATGCAGTTGATGAGAGGCTCGAAAATGGCTTGATTTGCTAGTTGAGTGAGTTAATGATTACCTGAATATGGAATGGAAGCGGAAACTTACCAGAGCTCACAAAGACTCCCGCAAGATCGTTGTTCATGATAACAAGCACGAAGTCCAAAAACTCCTTCTGCAAATCCTCAAGTTGAAGTTCTTCATCCGTACCATCTGGTGTCCCAGCCAGCCGCTCGAATACTCGTTGAAGTAAAGGAGTAAGCACCGCATCCAAGATCGCTAAGATCTCACCACGGAAAGCGAAGATGACTTGTTCCAGGAGCCTCAGAAAGAAGCTCATTTCTTCTTTTGAAGAATTCTGGCTGAGTAGTCCTTCAATCCAGCGTGGCAGTTGTTGCAGTGTTGCAGCACCCATGCCACCAACCAGTCGTGAGAAGGAGAATCTTGCCGCGGTGCGCACAACGACCGAAAAGCTCAATGCTTCCAAGGATACCAAGACTGCTTCAGCCGCACGGGCGAACTCCGCCTGTACTTCATTTGCGGGCCTTTCGCCTTGCTTGCTTCCTGGCATCCAATCCGTGAAGCCACGCACAATCGTCCCTAGCGCCATGATATCATGATGGACTTGCAGTAAAGATCGTTCATCCTTTTCCTTAGCCGCTGGAATCGTCTGTTCAAGGTCTGTGAATAGCGGATTGATGACGGACTGAATGTAAAGTAGCTTGCTTTGTAGCGGTACTGAATGAGCGGAGGCCATACAACCAATGGCATCGAATAGGTGGAGCTGACTGTTGAAAACTGTATCTCTTTGTATCTCACTGCCACCGTTGCTATCCAGTTCATCCTCATCGCCTTCATCATTATCGGGTTGAAGCTCAGCTTTGATTACAAGCAGATCGCCGATGGCTTGAATGAGAGTTTGCGAAATTTCTCCAATGCGGCCTTTGACACCACGAACAAATCTGGAGAAGAGGTACCAACAGCGGTAGCGAACTTTGGTATAATCGCTATGGGCTAGACGTACGAAATCTTCCAGGGCTCGAGGAATGAAGGTGGTGTTCTCTTCAAAAATTTGAACGTAGCGAACACATAGCTCTAGATATTGTAATTGTGTGGCTGGATGCGGAAAGTCACCGACACCTAGATACAACTTAGAAGAAGCATTAACTGCGCGAAGGGTCAAAACTTACGAGCTTGAAGCATCTTGACAACCATTTCAATCAATCTCTCTGCTGCGACAGAAGACGGTTGACGCTTTTGGTAGATGCCTCTGTTCTTCGTAGCAAGATCACCGAACAAATACATCTCGTGGAGACTCAAGTCGAGTTCTCTCCAATCGACCTGGGATTGATTGGATGTCAGCCGGTCCAGTGTGCCACAAATTACTCCGTTCAGCGTATTCATGTAGAGCTGTTCATCAATCGCCATCACTATCTGCTGTAGCGAATTTAGCTTTCTCCGGAGCTCTTGGAACTCGGCTTCATCCGTATCATGGCTGTCGTCAGAATCCCACGAGGCAGTCTCATCGTACTTCATCTTTGCGATGATAGCCTCCAGTATCGGTGGAAGCATTTCAGAATACTGAGAAGGGAGTCGACCTTGAGCCTTTATGAATTTGCGGAAATAAGTAAGAAGATCGCCAACGGAAGTTATAACAGTCCAACAAACTTCGTCGTACTCGTCTGCGAAGAACCGGAGCAAGAATGGGACGAAGTTTTGGAGAATCTCATTGGCACCTTGCCGTGCTTGGACATCATTTGAGCCACCGTCGAGGATTATTACGACGTCTCGAACGACATTGTTGACCAATTTCGCCACGATTTCTGCAAGATCAGCGTCGTAGTCGGGCGTATTGCGATATTGTGCAAGTGGAGGACTCGCGATGAGTTGACCGGCTACGGCTCCAAGGTTCAAGAATTTGAAAAGCTCGACTTTCTCAGGAGCTCGCATCTTCTTGCTTGCAATCTCGGTAAAAGTTTCAATAGCCGCATCACGAATCTTCACTGATAGTTCCTGAGGTTGGCCAGCCATACTCAAGAGCGGATCGAGAGTCTGTTGATTAGCAACCAGTGAGATGTCGATCCAGCTGACCCAGCGACTGATGGTTTGGAGGCACATTTCGGTCACGCTGAGATCGATTTGTCTCCACTTGACAAGGATTTCCTGCCATGAAATGGAAACTTTCTGAGCGTCACGAGTACGGATGGCATCTCTCAATTCAGCATGCTTCCTGGCTTCTTCTGGTGACCGCAGAATTAGCTGGTCAGCAATTTCATCGTGAATAGACCCCAGGAGCCGAAGAAATAAGATTGTGCCGGCGTGGTTGGTAGCCGCAATAGACGAACCTCCTGCAAGCAACAGAAAATCATCGAAGAATGATGGCCAAGCGTCAGGATAGAGTACTATGAACAACTCGGTGAGAGTTTGGGCCAGTTTGTTCTGAATGAGCGGAAAATCTCTTGTTTCTTCACCGCTGTATGTTCGGCGCACGTAGTCCATGAGCGTAGACTTTATGTAGTTTCGGCTTGACATGTCCACCTCGCTAGAGCTAATGGCATTATTGACTACTTCGAGGCTGAACACCCGAGTTGGTTCGTCGGCTGGGGGAGATCGAGTGAATAGAGGTAGGCAGACTTGCCAGGCAGATGCGTTGTTGCGAAGCTGGTTCACAAAGAGGAGGGCTTCGGATCGAAGATTCTGATCACTGCGGTAGTCGTAGGCAATGGAGATAGCCTTCTCGACCTATATCACAAGACAGTTAGTCACGGTCTGTTAGTCGAACGACATTCGCACAAATAGGTTGCCTACCTGAGTAGAATCCATCTTTCACCGAGGGTATTGAGAGGGTTATGATTGTGTGAGGCCACAACAGCTGATGCTATCGTAAAAAGCACATTGGAACTGAATGTGAAGGACAGTTATTTGTCCTCCGAGTGCTGGTGAAGAGTGGGAATGTTAGAAGGTCTCCATATTGTCGTGTGACATTGAGGGTTAGGGTCGAAGCTGTTGTGAATGGTTAACAAGCGCAACACTGTACGTTACGTTTTCTGAGTCGGTCCTGTAGTATTTGGGTATCAAGATGACGTCCCGGAAATTGTGAGGCTTGCAAAAGAATTTAGATGTTGTCGCGTGCAGGTGTTCGGTTCACATAGACAGAAAATCAGCCATGCCCAGGCATTGGACGAAGAGCTGCCCCACTGCGAGAGCTTCGAGCTTCACAGCATCCACGGGTGTCGTAGGTAATAGTACAGAACGACTCGACTTTATGAATACATAAGGTATCTAAGCTATATTTTAAATCAGGATAGTGTACAGCTAGCGTTACTATCATTCTTCGTGTTCATCACCATGATACTGCTGTATCTATCGTACATATTCAACCAGAAACGTCCGAGACATCGGAAAGTCACGGCTTAGCTATATCCTGACTTCTCCATGCTATCTAGTTCCTGACGTTCTTCTTGGCTCTCAATTCCGTTATCGACGGTTGATGCAATACATCGTAGCCATTCTTCGTGATTTGTTAACAGCTAGGTAGAAGTCGAGTACATGCAGTAGTCCGTACGATGATGACTATGCTGAAGAAGCAAAGTGCATGGAGCGGGCGGTACGATAGTAAACGCTAGGACGCTAACAACTCTCGTACGCCGTTCCAATATTCTACTTCGTACACCGCACATCGTCGGAGGATTCCGCGCCCAACTAATGTACACTTGACTTACACTCCTGTACCGCTTATATAATTCTGCCAAAAACACAACATGCGCGCATAGCGAAATGAACCATGCCGAGCTTTGCGCTCCACTTTACCGCAACCCGGTTGCAAGCCTCTACTTACCTCCTATGCGTCTGTCTCTTCAGTATATCCTTCCTCGTCTTCTTGAACGCTACAGTCTCCTTCGTCATCACCGATCGGATTGGTCAGAAGAAGCGCGTAGGAGATGCAGTTGGAACGCTTGGGTTTGCTGACGAGCTTGTGGTACTCGTCGCATGCCCAGCATGGGGTCTTTTGAGTGATCGCATAGGATTGCGCGCCGTGGCCGTATGCGGATATCTGATCGTTGGAGTTGCGCTCATGGTATTCGTTCAAGCTAAGGAAGTCTATCCGGACCTCTTGTTGGGACGGATATTCTTTGCTCTGGGAGCTGCAGCAACGTATGTCTAACAGTGTTTGTCAACTGCATATCAATTGACAATTTCTCGACAGAGCGACAATGGTTACTGCAATAATGCCTTCTATGACCCATAAGCCAATCAACCTCTCCTCACAAACATCAACCGACAGACCAATCTTACCGTCGTCACATAATGTAACTCCTTCGATATCATCTGAGCTTACCATCACACCCACGCGCTTCCGCTCACAGCATGAGCATGCGCATGCCGACAATGAGAATTCAAATTCACAAGGCACAACATCACAATTGGCAGGACTTGTTGGCATGTGCACGGGATTGGGTGCTCTAGTAGCACTCGGTCTCTTCCTTCCTTTGCCAACGCGATTCCAGGAGGGTGGTATATCTCCTGCCGACGCCGTAGCATACAGCTTCTACGTGGTCGGTGGAGTCGCCTTACTGGTTGCAACAATATGCCTCTTTGGACTTCGTAACCTTCCCGGAGAGGAATATAAAGGCTGGAGTCGACTGTTCCAATCCCATTTATCAAAACCCGACAACGTATCGGACGGTCCGTGCCTACTTTCGTACCCACAGATGCTATTCACTTCTCTTAATCTTGCGGTTAGAGACGTCGATATCGGACTCGGCTACCTTGGTGGATTCGTCGCCCGTGCCTCCAGCGTCGCCATATCTCTCTTCATTCCCCTCTTCGTCAACCACTACTTCATCACGTCCGGACTGTGTCCAGAGAACCCGGATGAAACACCACAGGATCCCAGCGAAGTGAAGCGCAACTGTCAGCGTGCCTACCTGGTCGCATCAATGCTAACAGGAGTAAGCCAACTGATTGCACTGCTCAGTGCACCGCTGTTCGGCTACCTCAATGCGCATTATTCGACGCACAAAATCCCACTGTTGCTCGCGTCAGCCGCAGGAACCGCGGGCTATGTTGCGTTTGGGATGTTGAAAAGTCCCGATCCAAAGAGCGAAGATGGGAGCTTCGGCGTTTACTTCATCGTTATGCTACTCGGCATCAGCCAAATTGGGGCCATAGTTTGCAGCCTTGATTTAATCAACCGTGGCATCCAAACGGAGGATCCGGAGACCGAAACGGAAGATGATTTCGCAGTTTACAACGGTAATGAAAATGGAACGGTTTCACCTCTGCCAGCAGCAACATCTGTGGATTCGCCCTCTCACGAGCGGGCTGCACAGATCGACGGAGCCAACGAGTCTACACCATTGATGCCGAGCCATTTATGTAGAGTGCAAGCCAGCACATCACGAAAACACTTGAAAGGCTCCATAGCTGGGGTCTACAGTTTGTGTGGAGGAGTCGGCATATTACTCCTTACAAAACTTGGGGGCCTCATGTTTGACAAAGTGGACATCGGGACGCCATTTTATATGATGGCTGGATTCAATGCGGTGTTGTTCGTTACTGCGAGTGTTTGCGTTGTGTGGCAATCATGGAGCCATCGGGATAACTACGAGGCTGTGGTAGACGGTGAAGGTACGGTAGAATAGGATGTTGTATGAGGTTTGTTGCATGATACCCGGGCAAAACTGGAGCGTGTGTTAAGGTTTCTGAGGTTACAATGCATACTACTTATTTAGAGTCGACCTCCGGCTCATCAGTCTAGACGAAATCTAAGGCTCTTTACTGTATGTGTCGGACCCAAGTCGTCGCCCATCAGTAAATTCTATAATACGACGAATGGATTGGATTTTCACTTTGTCGAAGAGAAGATATTGGCTTAATGCGTTCATAACGAGCGGTATAATGGTTGGAATTTGTGGCCTTACTGCCGGACTGCCTATTTCGAATTGACGGGGGAGATAGTAATCCAACGCCTTTTGCGCCAACATATGTAAATATCCTCAGTTTCCTGCACAGATCATACGTACTCAATGAGCTAAGTCTTTCACCTTGCCATGTCACAGAGTAAGTAATCATCGAGTCTCAATTTCACAAAGTTCAAAGACATTTTTCATTCGCAAGTCGCCCTGGCCATAGCCTGGTTGACTGAAAACTCCACGTCAATTTCTTAAATTTATATACTTTTGCCATTACCCGAGAGCTCCGAGCTTATTCTGTTCCTTTATCCTCAACTCTCTGACCAACCTTCAGGGTCTCTTGCCAAAACCATGCTTCTCTGACCGCCATCAACTCGACAGCATACGACCTCAAGCCATGAAGGTACGCACAACCATCGCTCCACCGCCAGCCAAAGCAGCCCCTAACCACCACAGATCCTCGACCCGGGACGCACCCTACTCACAAACGCCGAAGTGCTGGCGCACATCAACGCACTCGAAGCGCAGCACAGCCCTCGCAGCGGGCGGCCGCATGCGCCGCAAAACCTACTCAACGTGCTGCGCGACGTGGGAACGACGCTGACGCTGGCAGCGCAGGCCAGCGGGGCCGCGCGAGCGAGCGCGTCGCCGCTGCTGCTGGCGGACCCGCGCGTGTTCGTGGCGCTGCCGCGCAGGCTGCGCGCGCCGCCCTTCCGCCTGCTGCAGAGCGAGGTCCTGCAGATCTTCAACCATGTGCCATGCGACCGCGACAGGCTCGCTATGCTGCTGGAGGATGCGGAGCAGCGGTTTGGGGAGGACCAGCTGGATGAGATGGTGCGGATCATTGAGGACGTGCTTGTCAAGGGTGAAGGGTTGGACGAGGTGGGAGCACTTGAGGATGGTGGTGGTGGCGAGAATGATGGGCGCAAGGAAGCAAAGTTGAAGGATGTGGCGACCGGTGAGGAGAGTTGATGCTTGGGGACGGGATTTTTTCATTCATATGGCGGCTGACTACGTCCTCTATACGTATTGCATGTAGTGATACCCAATATACTCACGGGCATTAACAGTCTACGCCAAATATGCCCGCAAAAGCGAGCTCAAATATCCACCAGATCTCATCTAGTCGTCTTAAACTTGCCAGTTTCGCACTAGCCATTAATCTCCTTCTGCAAGTTGTATGATAAGTCCACTCGCCACGTCTAAGAACGGGAATGGGCTGGTCGTTCTCTTCTCGCTGGTAGCCCGACCTTGTCCTACCCATACCTCGCGATCGCGGTAGTCCTCCCAATTCTCTGGTAACGGCTCTCCATCCTTCAGTTTCCTCCATACCTCCTTCGTTCCATCTTCGACTTTGTCTTTTCCAATGTGCTCTCTGACTTCACGGTAGACTTGCCTGACTAAGTTCTCATAGCCTGCGCACTTGAAGTCAACGAGGAAGAAATCTTGATCGATGGTGTACAGCTGGATGGTGAGATAGACGTAGACGGACGCGTCTGGGTTAACATAGCGGCCAAGGCCCGATCGATGCGAAGCGGTGCTGGCGGAACGTTTGATGTCTGCACCTTCGAGGCCTACAATCACGCTGCTGCGCCGCGAGCTTTCCATGTTTGCCTGAGCGGAAGTCGTTGCCGGTCCAGCGTAGGCGCCTGCATCTTGTGCCAAACTTGACGACGAACCGTGAGCCTGTGACGACTGGCGCGCAACCTCTTCTTCCAGCATGGTCAAATCCACGCGGCTGCTCTGCGCCGAAGCCGGATGGTTGACGCCGGGCGGGAACATGCCATCCTTCCTGAACCTCGCGTAGATGACCCACGGGTCATCCGGCACGGCATATCCCCAATCGTTTTCAGGACCGAGCCTATCTTTCCTCTCTCTTCCTCTGCCTCTCCCCAAACTGCCCGAACTCGCGTCGCCGTCAGGCACCGAGCCATTGCGCTCAGGCAAACTGCTCCGATGGTGGGGATCGACGTCCGCCTCCTCGTCGCTCCAATGATCCCTGGCGTCGCCGCCGTCCGACTCGCTGTCGGAGCCGCTGCCAGAGCGACTCCTGCTGCGCGAGCCGGAGCGGTGCGAGCCGGGCTTGCGGATGCGCGGCACCTCCCAGTCGGCGCCCATGGCGCGCAGCGCCTTGTAGATGGCGAGCATGGCCTCGGCCGGCTGGTTGCGGCTGCGGATGCCAAACTGCCACTTCGTCGGCTTGGCCTTCTTCTCGCGCTCGCTGCGGCGCTTCGGATCCGTGTCGATGGGCGTCAGCGCCGGCATGACCTTCTGCGCGAGCCCTTTCAGGTTCGTCGAGCTGCCGGTGATCGCGCGGCGTCGTTCCGCGGCCTCTTCGGGAGTTCGGGGCTTGGACTGGTCTGGAGGCGGCGCCGTCAGTTGTGCGTCTAGACTGGCGGGAGTGCCGCTTGGTGGTGATGATTTCGGATGACCAGCCATGTAAGCGCGATGGAAATCCGGCAAGGAGCTTGGTAGAACGGCAACGGTATTCGCAGGTGAGCGAACACTCTCAGATTGGGCCTGACTACTGGAAGTTGATCCATGGCGACCGCGATCATTTATTGGAGCAATCGGACGAGGAGCCACGTCTGTAGGCTTAGGTGGAGCCGCACGAAGTGGAGACGAAGCATTCAGGGCAGGCGGTGAACCCACAAGGAAGGGCTGTAGACCTGGTTCTTGGGCCAGCAATGCTATTACTTTGTGAGACTGTGACACAGGGAGGGTTATGTGCGGAGGTAAATAACTCACGGCTGTCCTTCATGATTTGATTTTCACGCACGATGAGATACGCGTCCTTGATAGCACTTGGCTCATCCTTCGCCAGTGCTTCTTGAACGTCATCTTTCGCGTAACCCATAGTCTTTCCGAGTTTCCCAACGACTGCATCGTGCAACTTCTCGGCGCGTGGCTTAGAAGCCGACAGCTTTCTAGGATCTATGGCTTTGTTGGGATCAACGCCGGTGTCATAAAATTCTTCAGGAGGCAATTGAAGGTAAGGAGCGAGATCCTTGTTAAACCATGGATCTTGTCGGATATCTGCGATGGTCATGCGCGACACTGGACTGACAACCAGCATTCGTCTGATGAGCTTGACTGCTCCCGGGGAGAGATAGCTAGGGATCTGGAAAGAACCTTGTTGGATTTTCTTGAAGAGAGCTGGAATATATTCGTCATCGAATGGTAAGCGGCCGCAAAGCAGAACGTATAGGATAACACCGCAACTCCACACATCGACTTCCGGACCAGCATACAGCTTTCCGGAGATTACCTCGGGAGCGGCATAGTTAGGACTGCCACAGCTTGTTTTGAGAAAGTTTCCATCCGTCATAATGTTGCTGAGACCGAAGTCAGCAATCTTGACGTTGAGGTGCTCATCCAAAAGTAGATTTTCTGGTTTCAAGTCACGATGGACAATCTTATGTCGATGACAGTACTCCACGGCGCAGACTATTTGCTGGAAGAAGCGACGAGCTTTGTCCTCTGTCATACGACCGTGGTTGACGATGTAGTCGAAAAGTTCACCTCCTGCGTATTCCAGAACCATTATGATTTCGCTTGGACTGGTGATCACAGTGTACAGTTTGATGATGTGTGGATGCCGCAATAGCTGCAGGTACTGGATCTCTCTCTCGATTCTTCCCGCCATATCTCTTGTTTGCAGTTTTCGTCGGTTGATAATTTTGAGAGCAACCTTTTGTCCGCTGACACGATGCACGGCCAACTTGACTTTCCCGAATGAACCTTCTCCAAGAGTCTTGATTATTTCGTACTGTCCTAGTCGAGCTGAGGGACGTGCCAGAGTCTCTGGAGGTGGTGCGCGGTTTCTATCATTTCTGCCAGCGCTACTTCGTTCTCTCGGAGTTGACTGAGTGGAAGGGCGTCGAGTATTTGCTGTGGAAATAGAGAGCGTAAGCTCATCATCCGGTATTGCCGCAGACATGGTGAAGGCCCGAAGGATATACGCTGTATCGATTCAACGAAAGAAGGTACTGTAGGTGGGAAACCGGATGAGGAAGTTTAGAGCGTGCTGAATGATAAGACTGTCAGCACAATCTACATCAGCTGAAAGACAGCTTCTGAGGTTTATCTTGCTAAGGAAGTTGGGTCGGCTTGCCTTATGCGAGATATGAGGTCTAACACCACAGTCGTTACTTGCTGCTCTTAAGAGGCCGCTCTAACTGTACAACGTCTGATGATAAGGCCGCTGGAAGTCGATGAGGGTTATTAATGATGAAGCAATGCTCCGAACATGAAGTTGTCCCCTGTACGACCACTTTCTAATCCCTCAGATCTTGAATCTAAAGCTCCCAATGTTATATCAACGGTTTTGCGGGCTGAAAGGAGGTTGGGGAGGGAAGTTCAACGGATTTTACGGAGTCTAGAATTTGGTAAGTTGAGATTTGGCAAACAAGGAGAAGTGAGAGAGATTCAAATACCTTAAATGCTGAGAATCGACTCCGTCAGAGCTCTAAGCGTCACTCAAGCGGTTGAATGTCGTTTCGCCGTGGGATGCGGAAGAGACGTCGCACGTGGGGCAAGATCTCAGGGCTCAAAAGTGGAGCCAGGTCCGCATGCAACGACGTGCGTAAATACGAAACGCTTGGTCGCTACGAAGTACCCGGACGCTTGCGGGCTATTGTTAGAAGATCTATTGTCTCTCTGTGCGTAGAAGATGGAGAAACGGAGTGCGCATTCATCGCATTGCTCATGACGAGGAGTCAAATTTTCGAGACAAACATCACGAGGCCACAGCCTCAATATTCGTGATTCAAGCTAAGCGGCCTACTCTGCCGATTCCATGTACATACGGTAAAGCGTCCAGCCATCTGCGATTCCCTCCATTCTCCGAACTGGTATACCGTACTATGCAAAGCCATTGTGAAGCAAATTAACAGCGAAATCTTTCCACCCGGCCATCTCGAACCTCGCCAAGCGCCGAGTCAGATGCATAAAGTAGCTAAGAACGCAAATGCCGTGAAAAATGTCGTCAACTCCAAGAAAGAAAACCATTTCGAGATATCGCTCGCACGCTTGAGCGCTCCAAATGCATCAGCCAAGATAGCAATAGCTTTAATGTTTGAGATGCTCTGTCGCTGCATCATCTTATCGTACCCCATCCATCTTCCCTCCCTAGTCCCGTCTGTGGTTCTTTTTTCCTAAACGCGTCCCAGAATCGTAGTGTCTCATCGCCCGCGCCTGTCACGATGGTCTGGCCATTTGGACTCATTGCTAGATAGAGCACACGATACGTATGGCCGGTGAGACTGACGACTTGCTGCATGGACGGGTACTTCCATACTACGATCTGGTTCTGCGAGTAGCCGTGTGTTGAGACGAGCTCGTTGCTGTTTTTGGACCAGGCGAGATTGCAAACCTGGGAACCGGTGTCGAGTGAGGAGAGTAAGTTGGGACTTGGGATAACGGCGTCCGGATCGTGTGCCAAGGTCGCTGCCGTCACTGCGGCGTTGGTGGGCGCCTGGCTGCTCGTAAGCGTGTTCCAGAATTTGATCGTTCGGTCAGCAGTGCCGCCTCCCGATGCTAGAAGTCCTCGTTGATGCGGACTCCAGGCTATGGCCTTGACGGCGGCGCAGTGCTCGGAAAATTTGTACATTGGTTCAGCACCAAGCTTGTCCCACACCATCAGTTTATTGTCGTTGCCTCCACTCGCCAGCTGACCATCTTCTGTATTCCATTTCAGTCCACAAATCTCTTGCTTATGGCCAACCAATTTTCTCAAATATTGATCAGGCATTCTGACATCTCGATGGAAGATGAGACGATCTCGCGCGCCGGAGGTAAGAATGTGCTCATTCCAAGCCAGTGCTCCCACACGGTTCGTGTGTCCTGTCATGGTCCGTAGTCTCCGCGTGCACGTGGCATCCCAGATTTGGACCAGACCCTTACCCGTACCGATAGCGATGTGTGATCCTCGCTGTATCCAGTTGACCGAAGTGACAGTGTCATCTTCCAGTTGGCAAAGTCTAGTTACTCGACCGGAATTGCTGTTCCACATGTAGACGCAGGTTCCGAGACCGACGCCCAGGATATTCTGGGATCCCCAATCTACGAGATTAAGGTAGAAGTCATCTGCGAGATCCGGAGCATCAAGAACCTTGTAAGGCACCTTTGAAACTGTTCGTGGGGTTTTGCGAGGTGTAAGAAGCATCTCTTGGCTTCCCTTTTTGATGGGCGAGAGACTGTACAGAGCAGAGTGTGGATTGAAGTTCAGTCTTCGACTGGAAGGTGTTGCGATGGGTGTTGGATGACCGGAGAGAGAAGTGGAGGGTGTGAAACTGAGGAATTTCTTCCGTGGAGTGGATGGTGTAAGTGAAGGAGGAGGCATGACGGCTCCGGAAGGCGGTGAATATGTACGGTCGGTAGCATCGGGAGGAGCTGATGAATCGAAGAGTTCGGAGCGCAAGAGGTTAGTATATGTGCGGTTGGCTTCGTCGATCTTTTGAAAGTTGAGTTCGCCATGGGAGAGACGCGATGCTGATCTAGAAGGCGTCGTTGGTGAGCCATCGCTGCCCAGCAAACTATAGCTTTCGCGTAGGTCCTGTGTAGACCGGTTGGGAATAAATCTAAGCCATGTTAGAGCAAACTCCTATCAATAAGGCAGAGGAATCCAATCTTTCTGCTACTTGGTGACGGAGCGAGAGGATTCCCAGCTCATGCTGGAGAGGTACTACTGTACGCACCTATCAGCGTACATCATACGCTGGCGTTTCCGGCTTGGACTTGGACCAGGTGTGCTCTCTCTCTGGCGTCCTGATTCAAATCTCTCAAGCGCTTTTGATAACGCGTTCGGATCGACCGCTTCTGAATTGATGCGCCTACCTCCAGTCTCCTGTTGTTCGTGATGTCGTTTGTGTGTTGAAGTTGGAGGAATTTCTGAGTCAGGAGGGGAGAGAAGAGGAGGAGTGCGAGATTGAGCGACATCTGCGCCGCTTCCCACGCTCGTGGAAGGGAGTTCGTCTACCATTGCGGCTGCGCTGGATTTGGTATTTGTGTTCGGGCAGAGCGGATGGTAGAAAGTGCCTCAAGATGCGGTCGCACGCAACACTTGAAGTTCTCACGGCTCTTTCAATGACTGCTACTGCTGGCGGAAATTGGTCGTTTGTGTCGATAAGAAGGTGGGTGCAGAAGATGTTGAAGATGTTGTCCTACCCCTTGGGGCTCTTCGCAACTGCAACCGCGCCCTTAAGCCACCCTTCAAGGTTGCACAGGGTGTCGTAGCATCAGCGCATCTCAGAGGCAGTCAATCGAAGTGTAGCGGTCGCTAGTCGTGAAATGAGCGTGTGGATGGAAGTTTTGTTGTGGTTGGAGAGCTAGATCGGCGGCCGTAGTCCTGAGCCGCACAACGTGCTGCTTAGCGAAGGTTGGGGAGTGGGAAAGCCACAGGAAGTTCACGGGGGTTGGCGTTCGCCTTAGCAACGGCAATCTAACGACTCGAAAAGGGGCGCAATCATTTGGTGGTGGTGTGAGGTAGCGGAAGTCGCGGAAGGTTGGAGAAGTGAAGACAGTAGCAGGAGCTCGACGATAGCTGTTCTCTAAGTCGTATTATGATTCTGCGCGTCCATGTATTGATGATAGCGGCCTTTGTTTTGGTTGCAGTAACACGCGGGTTGGCTGGCCTTGATTGGATGAGAGGTGCAGTTTCAGACTTCACTGCGTGTTAGCTCGCTCATCTCACCACAAGTCAACACTTGGCTGGAAACGTCCACGAACAGACCCCTTCCAACCCGCACTGACTGTGTGAGGGCGTTTTGAACCGTCTGAAATGTCGAGGATTGCAGCAGGTACAAGGACGGGAAGGATTGTTGAAAGGCGACAAAACACGGATCCCTATTGGTATCGACTATCAATATTCCATGGGCCTAGATGCTTGTCAAGTAAAAATGTCGACTCTAGAAATGATCTAAACTTGAAATTGGCCTTCAAAATGGGTTGATGCCGTAGATTCAGAGCAACAGCAGCGAGGAGGTAACGAGTTGGACGATGCCAAGACTTGCGATGGCGTTATAGACGTGCCCACCGAAACGCTTTCTCCTCCCCACCTTCAAAATGGAGCTTCTTGGCCTGCTGCAGCGCAAAAGACGGCCTCGTCACCAATCACTTATAAACCCATGCACTTCGCCTCTGTTGTACCGCGAATAGCTGCATTATACAGACGACCAACCTCCCACGTTTTGAATAGTTCCGCATTGCACCCTGCATTTGCTTCAATTTGTCGTCAAGCATTCATTCAAATCCGAACCATGGTCGCCTCCGAGCATCCGTCCCTCAAACCTGCCCATGACTTCCTCTCCTTCGTCAATGCCTCTCCGACACGTAAGAACAGTTTTCTCACACTTCTGTTTCTACGCTGAGAACTAACGGAGCCAATTAGCATTCCACGCGGTCCGTTCGGCTCGTCATCAGCTCGAAAAGGCTGGTTTCAAGCAAATCAAGGTGCTTACTCCCCGTACCCACTTAGTCGTCATATTGATCCAAAAGTTGTTGATAAAGACATCTGTTCTATAGGAGAAGGATCCTTGGAATTCTACCCTCACACCTGGCGGCAAATACTTCCTCACCCGTAACGGTTCCTCCATCGTCGCCTTCGCAATCGGTTCCAAATGGAGTCCCGGCAATCCAATTGGAATGATCGGCGCACATACCGACTCGCCTTGCTTAAGGATTAAACCTGTAAGCAAAAGACAAGCTGATGGATATTTGCAAGTTGGAGTCGAGAAGTATGGCGGCGGATTGTGGCACACCTGGTTCGATCGTGATCTCTCGATTGCGGGACGGGTGGTAATCCGAACTGAGGATGGAAACTTTGAGACAAGATTGGTCAAAGTTGAAAGACCAATCTTGAGAATTCCAACCCTGGCAATACACCTGGACCGACAGGAGAAGTTCGAATTCAATACGGAGACACAACTGTATCCTATTGCAGGCTTGGTCGCCGCAGAGTTGAACAGGCAGGGCAAGACCGAAGATAAAGACGTGACCGAAAAGCTAGAAGATGCGAAGGTTGAAGAAAAAGAATTCAACCCTCTCAAAGTTGCATCTGACCGGCACCACCCTTACATTGTCGAAATCATTGCCGAAGAGGCAGGCTGCGCCGCGGACAAGATTGTCGATTTCGAGATGCTCCTTTACGACACACATAAATCCTGTTTCGGTGGTCTGAATAATGAACTGATATTCAGTGCTCGCTTGGACAACCTCATGATGTCGTTCTGCGCACTTCAAGGTCTCATACAATCGGTACACTCGTCAAATTTAAAAGACGACCACACAATCCGACTAATCGCTCTCTTCGACAACGAAGAAATCGGATCTCTGACCGCCCAAGGTGCAGACTCCAACCTTCTCCCCGCTATAACCAAGCGTCTCTCCTCCATCCCAACCTCGACGTCCTTGGCCTCCGGCAACGGCAAAGACCGCAGCTCAGAATCGTCCTACGAGGCTATCGACCACGACAACGCGTCCGCGCATGAGCAGACGCTGATCCGCAGCTTCCTGATCAGCGCGGACATGGCGCACTCGGTGCACCCGAACTACGGGCACAAATACGAGGCGCAGCACCGGCCGGCGATGAACGGCGGCCCCGTCATCAAGATCAACGCCAACGCCCGCTACGCCTCCAACAGCCCGGGCATCGTGTTGCTGGAGGAGTGCGCGCGGCGGGCCGTGCCGCCGCCGCCGCCGCCCGGCGCCGAGGCCAGGGCTGCTGGCGTCCCGCTGCAGCTCTTCGTTGTGCGTAACGACTCGACGTGTGGCGGTACCATTGGGCCCATGCTTGCTGCTGCGCTGGGGGCGAGGACCATCGATATGGGGAATGCGCAGTTGAGTATGCACAGTATTCGAGAGACGACGGGAGCGTTTGATGCCGGGAATGCGATTGCGCTGTTTGAGAGCTTCTTTGAACATTATGGCGAGCTTGAGGCCAAGATTGTTGTGGACTAGACACAATGCATGTCGGGTAGCAAAAGTGTAAGAAGGAGAATTCTATATCTATTCAATCTAAATACGTCTCAGAGTAACATAGGCAATTCAATATCAAACTCGTGAGCTTGCGCTATACCAAGAGATCTCCCAGCGTGTCCACGTAAGCAGTAGGGACAACAGGCGCTCCCTCTGTTAGGATCTCCTCCTTGGTACTAACACCTGTCAATACCATCAATGTCGCTCCCAGCCCACCTTCAATACCGAACTGAATGTCGGTGTTCAGGCGATCTCCAACCATGCACGTCCTGCTCTTGTCGAAGTGAAACTTCCCTTCGATGGCCTCCATCATAGCCTGACTCGGTTTCCCGAGAGGCACAGGGTCCTTGCCATGAGCCTTGACGATGCCCGCGCCGACAGCACCAGCGCCAGGAAAGAAGCTGCCGTTCATGGGCAAAGTACTGTCGATGTTGGTAGCGAGGAAGACGGCGCCGCGGCGCAGGTAGGCCTGGGCAATGGCCATCTTCAGGTAATTGATGTGGAAGTCGAGGCCGATGAGCACGACACCGACATCGTCGTCCAGCATCTTGCCCGACGCGATGTCGTCGTAGTCTTGCTGCTCGATATCGCGCCGCAAGCTGGTGTCGGTGCCGCCCACGTACGGGATGCCCTCAGACACCAGCTCCTGCTCGATGCCGGATTCGCCCAGCACGAACACCTTGTTGTGTGGGGGCTGCAGCCGCAGAATCCGCGAGATGTAGATGGCGGCGCTGTAGGATGAGCCGAAGACTTCTTCCGCCGTCACGTTCGGGATGCCCACTTTGTCGAACTTCTTCTTGTAGTCGTTGCGTGACTTTGTGCTGTTGTTTGTCACGAATACCAACTGTTTACCTGTGCCGTCACTTAGCTCAGGATTCGCGAAGTGTGAACGTGGTAGGTTGGGCATTACCCTTCTTTCGAAGCATATCTATCGTTTCGGCAGCTTTGGGAAAGAGAGTATCGCCGGACCATAGGACGCCTGAACTGAGTGTGCAATCAGTTTATATGATGCTACATACTTTGCGCACAACCTCCGGGATTTCAGAAACCCGTTATGTGTAGGTCAGGCGCTCAATTGGCTTACCATCGCAGTCGAAGAGGAAGACCTAGAATGCCGTTAGAAGCGTTGAGTAGTCAATCGCGAAGACTCACGTCGTATTTATCGAGAAACTCTTGTATGGCAGCTCTATCGCCAGTAAGATATTGAGGTCCAGGCATCATTAATACGGAATTGGAGCAAGGGAGAAGAAGGCGAAGGTTTGGCGGGAATTTGAAAGTTGAAGGTTGATTTTCGGACGAGTACGATAGGACACCTTCCGGTCAACATTCCGAAATATCCGCCATTTTCAAGATCAAGCAATGTAGCGCCCATTTTCTAATCATTCCTAACTATATCGGAGCACTGTTGTCTTGTCATAAGTCTCTCACAATTCAATCATAAGTCTAGTCAAAACTAGTATCTATTGTACGGGGTATAGTATTCTAATGCATTTCGGTCTGAAGGAGTTTCACCGTTGTCTACCTTACATAGCAAATGAATTCGGAGATCCAAAAGAATTCACACTGGGTCGTGTAGACGTAATCAATTACTTGAGACGTAGAGTCTATAGTAGCCCGAGGAATCCGAAAGTTCAACTATGAAATTGCCGTTTTGGTCTTCACCGCGACCATAGCGATATCTTCGTCAGCAGCCTAACCTCCGAGACTAGCTCATTGAGAAAATATCGTCGAAAAGCCCGTGATATAAATGCCCTTCTTATGTCATGTCCCAAAACAAAACCCTTGAGAGAACCTCGATTGCTGTGATAATGCCTACCATACTCCACACAACCCAGCAAAATAGCATCACAGTATGCCATTAAAAGCTGTGGAAGTGCGCCACACTGGCAAGTTCAGTACACAGCTGGCCGTACCATTGTATTACATCGTCCTTTGAACCGATAAACTCTTCTCGAGCGAGATTGTTGAGCTAATCCAGGAATCATGACGAGCCATAGGATAATTGCAGCTGGCTGCTTAAGAGAAGAAGGACTCCGGGATTGATGCAAGGCCCGCAACAACACCTAGACCACCAATGAGGGCACCGATGGCCGTACCGGTGATGAAGGCACGTGCTGAACCAGTCTTGCGCTTCTTCTGAGGAGGTTGTTGGACTATCTCGGCAGCTGACTGAATCGTTTCGACAGTTGACTGAATCGCTTCGGCAGTGGTGTCTGTCGTGGTTGCAGTATCAAGAACTGTTTCTGCAGTCGCAGCAACGGCACTTGGAATGTCTGTCTCCTTGCTGACGGTCACTTCGATTTGTGGAGACTCCACGTCATAGAGTCCTATAAACGAATCAATATCAGCAGGCCTAAACTTCACATCAGGGCCAAGGTACGAACCTAAGTTGATGCTATTCGAAGCGACTTCTGAACCTGGAACCTTTCGAGCAGGCTGCAAGTCCAGTTCATCCTCCTGCTCGAGTTTACGCTTCCTACTGCCTAGGTTATCGGCGTTGATGAGATGTTCAATAGCCATGCTCTTCGTCAACGGTCGCCGCTCACGCCAGACATCATTTTGTTCGCTGGTTGAGGAAGTGATATGCGATGGGCCGTTGAAGGTTAGAGATTCCGGTGCGCTAAAGCTAACGGCGTATGGTTCTGCACCGGCAATAGTGGATGGATTTCCGAAAAGCTCTGTATTGATATCGGCAGTATTGGCCTTGGAGCCGCCCAATGAGAAGGGACCAGAATGGTAGTTGTTCATCGTAGTTCGCTGTTCAGGAACAGGAGGTAGTCGAAACTCCTCCCATGCAACTGGTGGAGTTACTGGATCCATTGCCAGTGGTGCAGGCCATCTCGGTAGAGGAACGCTGCTGTAGTCGATGATACGTTTGGCGAAAGGGCTGGGCACTGGTTCGAAGTCGTTATCTGACTCCTCAGCATCCATATCGCTGAAGTGGGCATTACCCATATCCTCGGACTCGCCATCCTCTGCCTCGTATTCGAAGTTCTTATGGGCGGACACATTTGAAGTCGGAACCACTGGTGGCTCAAGAACAGTTTTGGTTGCCGCTTTGACTACCTGAGATATAAGCGGATCTTGGAAGGTGTCCGGAACGAACGGTTCGTCGTCGTCTGCTTCAGAATAGAACATTCCCAAGTCGATATTGGTTCGAGGTTTGGTCGGGCCTAGATTGTATTGGGTTAACCCAGTTTCACAATAATAGTCATGATAATCGTCACGACCAAATGCCAAGTTGCCACGGCGCTTCGATTGGTACGCTTCAGCAAATCCGTTCGGAGTGCCAAAGACCCCAGACGATTGGAGAATTGAACTGCCGTGGTGTTGCGGCGGGGAGAGCAACTCACTTGGCAAGGAGGTTTCATGTGCCATATCACTGGGCAGTACGCTATCAAGTTCTTTCTCGGATTTTGCGGGAGCGTTGCCAGTGGAGATTGCTGCAGAAATCGGTGACGAATTCTCTTGTTCATCCTCGTCATCTTCGTCAGAGTATATATCGCTATATCCGTCAGATTCGTCGGTTTCGGGAACAGCAAACACAGTGGTTTGGGTCTTTGCTGCCTTCGGAGCTTCCTCTACCGAAGGGAGTGGCTTGGCAGCGTCTTCGATTTCCACGACGTATGTTGGTGGGTAGAATGTGTCCGAGCCGCGAACTATGGTTGTGCCGAACTCGAGAATATCTCCAGACCGAAGTTCATGCTCGCCGACTAGTTTCGTTCCGTTGACCTTGGTGCCGTGCGAAGAGCCGAGGTCACGAATGTAGAGCTTCATACTCTAGGATAGAAGGTCAGCCTGATTAGTGCCTAGGCTAAGAATCCACGGAAATGGACATGCCTTTTCGTCGAAGCGACACTCGATCTTGGCATGGTCTCTTGAAATCACAGGGCAGATGATGTATCCATTATCGGGTGCTTCGAAGAGGTGCTTGCTGACTGTGGAGGAGGCACGACCAATGGGGACGACGGTACCACCTTCGAAAGTGATTTTGCGCTCGATGAACTCGCTCTTGCGCTCAGTAGGGCGGAGGATAAGTAAGAGGCCTGCCGCAGTGTCAGTGGTGCTATCGTGTGAAGCAAACGACGAGAGACACGCGGCAGTCTCGGAAGCAGCCTTACCCATGGTTGCTAGAAGGTGTTTAGAAAGGAGGTCGAGCCCAAGATCGGGACGACTGGGCGGAGACGTCGAGAGTGAAGAAAGAAGTCGAAGCGGTGGCCTTGTACAAAGTGGTTGAAAGTGATGAGTTTGAGGGAGAAGTGAGGCTGTCCCAGAGGGTTTATTAAGGTGAGGGGCAGCCCAGAAGAATGTACTCTACCGCAAGGTAACTAGCGGCGCCTGCCTAAATGTCAACTGTGTTGTACTCTCACGCAAGGCTGGATGTTATGCGTCACCGCGGACGTGATTCAATCAGCAGCGGCGGGAGTGGTAAAAGGTAAGAAGCAAACGAAGAGTGTTCGGCCTGGGCTGACGAGGTTGAGGCAGTCAATCAGCAGACGAAGCCTGAGCATTGGTGAGCACAGTGAGCTGGCGGCGTAGCAGGGATGGCGGGGCAGCGGAGGGTGGAGGTGCAAAGACTAAAAGACGCCCCTCCACGTGATATCAAAAATTACAACGACTCACCATTTCTGGACTGGACCAATGTTGAAATTTCTCTCCACCGATATCCAGATCAAACGGAAGGCCTTCCCGCGAACTCGTTAGCGCAACACTCGAAACTACTTCTGATCTATCGGCATCCGCTGACATCACCCAATTGCTATCTCCTTACCAGAACGCATATCAAAACAAGACACTTTCGTTGACTCTTCAGCACTTAAATCTCCTCTTTGGAACTGTACAACATTACTAAACATGCTTGCGATGTTGAAATTGTAGCAACAAGTCTTCTCGGCCCAGGAACGTCGGTGGCAATGTACAAACCTCTGAGGCCGTATCTCGGTCGCGACCCAAAAGAGCAGGTGGTGGATGACGTACCTATGCGTATTGGTTCTCTAAAATTCGGTATCTTCTCTGACCAGGAGATCCAGAAGCAATCGCACATCGAAGTTTCGGATCCGCGCTTGTATAACTACCTGCCTGACCGGCTACCGGCCGTGAATGGTCCGCTCGACAAAAGACTGGGCAACGTCAGCAAATCTGAGGATTGCCAAACTTGCGGCCTCGACCAGCGTTCTTGTAACGGACATTGGGGTTATGTCAGACTAAACGCACCGTGCTTCCATGTTGGCTTCCTCAGCTTCACAATCGACATCCTTAACCAGGTTTGTAAAACCTGCGCAAGCATTCTCTTGGACGATGTAGAGCGACGGAAATATCTCAGAAACCTGTCTCGGCCCGGCCTAGATAACTACCAAAGAAAAATACTACTGAAACGGATACAAACCGAATGTAAAAAGCGTTACGTTTGTCCACATTGTGGCGCTTCCAACGGTCCAGTTCGCAAAGCTCCTGGAAATGCTTGTAAACTTGTTCATATGCGGTTCGATCACTACTATAAATCTACGGCCAAAAAGAAGACAGAACCAGGCGATAAAAGAAAGTTCGATACAGCATTCCGCATCGTCGCGGCCGAGAACACCGACATCGAAAAGCATATTAGACGAACTGTCGATGACCTGCTGGCTGTGAAGGTCTACGATATCTTCTCGCGCATATCACAAGTAGACTGCAAACTCCTTGGAGTCGATCCGGAGCAAGGTAGACCTGAATCGTATCTCTGGACGTATCTACCCGTTCCTCCTGTGACCATCAGACCATCCGTCCCTGGAGACCAAGGTTCCACCGAAGATGATCTTACTGCGAAACTTGGTGAAATCGTTGATGTCAACACCCGTCTCAAAGCCGCCATGCAGAATGGCGAGTACATGGGCGCATGGATGGATCATTATGAGAAGCTGCAAGACTACTTGGCAATGTACATCAACAGTCATGCACCTGGTCTGAATAAAACAGAATACGGTAAAGCTATACGTAGCTTTTGTACTCGTCTAAAAGGAAAACAAGGTCGCTTTCGAGGCAACCTTTCTGGCAAACGTGTCAACTACTCCTCAAGAACTGTCATCGGTCCGGATCCAAACCTGAGCGTCGAAGAGGTGGGAATGCCCATCCATGTGGCCAAAATATTGACATATCCGGAACGAGTCAATCGCTACAACGTAGAGGAACTCAAAAGCCGGATTCGAAATGGTCCTTACAACTATCCGGGTGCAAATCTCGTTCATAAAGGGGATACCGGCCGTTCATATCTCCTGCAAGTGGTCCACCTCAAAGCTGTCATCCTCGATAAATTCATCGCCAATCTGAGAGCTGGCGATATTGTGGATAGGCATCTCATCGACGGAGATATCGTTCTTTTTAATCGCCAACCTTCATTGCACAAACTCAGCATTCTATGTCACAGAGTACGAGTGCATCCGGGGCGTACTTTTCGTCTCAACGAAAGTATCTGTACGCCTTACAACGCTGACTTCGACGGTGATGAAATGAATATTCATGTACCACAAACAGAAGAGGCACGAACAGAGGCGCTCGAGCTCATGGGTGTCAAGCACAATCTTGTCACTCCAAAGAATGGAGCACCCATCATCGCTCCCATTCAAGATTTTATTATCTGTGCATACTTTCTGAGCAACAAAGACAGGTTTTTCACCAGGTCCGAATTCTCACAGCTGATGGGATATATGTACGACGCAATTGCCTACAAGGATCCAGACTCTCAAACTGATATGCCTTACGAGCTACCACCACCTGCAATTCTGAAGCCAATGTTTTTGTGGACTGGAAAGCAAATCTTTAGCGTGCTGATGCGACCAAACAAGGCTTCTAAGGTGCTGGTTAATGCTGAAGCGCAATGCCGTCAATACAAAGCGGTTCCTGGAGTCCCACCGGACTTGAACGAAGACGACGCATACTTCGTCGTTCGCAACTCCGAAGTCATGTGTGGTGTTCTGGACAAGTCGATCATCGGAAATGAGAAGAAGTGTTCTATCTTCTATGCTATGTTGCGAGATTATGGTGAAGACTACGCCGTTGCAGGCATGAACCGGCTTGCCAGGTTGTCAGCGAGATGGCTGGGTAGCCAAGGCTTTTCTATAGGCATTGGCGATGTATATCCGAGTCACAACCTCGTTCTGAAGAAGCAAGCATTGATGGCAGCTGCTATGGCGAAGAGCCAGGAGCTGATCAATAAGTTCTCCCTTGACCGACTACCGCGTGACCCAGGCTGCAACGAAGAGGAAACTCTTGAAAACAAGCTTTCAGGTATCCTGGGAACTGTGCGGAAAGACGCTGGTGACGCTTGTTTTGAAGAACTTAGCAGATATAATTCTGCGCTGATCATGGCGAAGTGCGGGTCGAAAGGCTCGAATATCAACGTCTCTCAGATGGTTGCAGGAGTAGGACAGCAACTAATCGGTGGCCGACGAGTAGAAAATGGCTTCCAAGATCGAACTGTACCTCACTTCCGAAAAGGAGCCCGCGATCCAGCAGCCAAAGGCTTTGTCGAGGATAGCTTCTTTACTGGCTTGAACCCAACAGAATTCATCTTTCACGCCATGTCTGGTCGCGAAGGTCTTGTGGATACCGCGGTCAAAACTGCCGAGACAGGCTACATGTCGCGACGCTTGATCAAGTCTCTAGAAGATGCTTCCGTCACATACGACAAGACTGTGCGGTCCTCTAACGGCGGCATTATTCAATTCGCATTTGGCGACGATTCCCAGGATCCAGCAGAGCTCGAAGGTGAACATGTCCCCGTAGATTTAGAACGAACTTGGAGACATGCATTGGAAATAACACATGAGCCCGACGCCGCTGGACTGGCCCCTGACAAAGTTATGGCATATACTCGGGGCCGGCTTGAGGTGGGCTGGAGAGAGTTACAGAGGGCTTTGTTCGCAGGAGCTCATGTTGATGACGAAGAATCTGGGCGCAAATTCCTTGAAGAAGTGCAAGCGCACGTCAAAAGTAAAGCCAATCGTCTAGAGAGCCTGCGCGTACAGTATCGACACCGCAAAACAGTTTCCAAGGCAGAGTTGATAGCTGTCGACCGCATTCTCAAGGTCACAAAGAAGTCACTCGAAGAGTTTCTGAGTCAATGTATCACCAAGTTCATCAAGTCGACGGTTCAACCTGGCCATGCCGTAGGTGCTATTGCCGCTCAGTCAATTGGAGAACCAGGAACACAGATGACTTTGAAGACGTTCCATTTCGCTGGCTTAGGCGGCATGCACGTAACGGAAGGAGTTCCTCGTATCAAGGAGATTATCAACGCTGCGAAATACATTAACACCCCCATCATTACATGCGAACTCGAGAACAATATCAGTGAGCAAGCGGCCCATATCGTCAAAGGCAGAATTGAAAAGACCTATCTACGAGATATCGCGGCTTACATCGAAGATGTCTGGTCTTCCGAACGAGGCTACATTCGCCTACGGATAGATTTTAACCGAATCGCGAGGCTTCAGCTTGACATTACCATGGCAGATGTGGAACGAGCTATTATCAGAACAAAAGGCCTACGAGTGAAAAGATCGAATATTGCAAGCTATGGCAATCATATCCGCATTACTCCAGATGCACCTATGGAAGTTTTGGACACTGTCAATGGATTACCTGAAGTCGACGACTTTGGCACTAAATTGAAGTCGAGAACCACGCGCAGCCGCTCGTCCAAGAACTTACCATCGTACTTCATCCTCATCCAAGAGATCATGCGCGAACTTCTCTCGGTTGTGGTCAAAGGCTATCCTGAAACCAACCGCGCCATCATCAAACGCTCCGACAAGAAGAACGCCCAAGGTCAAGAAGAACTGCAGCTAGTGGTAGAAGGATACGGGCTGCGCGCATGCATGTCGACGCCAGGCGTGAACCCGTACGCGACGCGCACGAACTCGGTGATAGAGACGCTGCAGACGCTGGGCATCGAAGCGGCGCGGTCAACTATCATCTCAGAGATGCAGAACGTCATGCGCAGCATGGACATAGCGCCGCACCACATCCAGCTGCTAGCCGACACCATGACGCAGCGCGGCGAGGTCCTCGGCATCACGAGGTTCGGCATGGCCAAGTGCAAGGACTCGGTGCTGCAGCTTGCCAGCTTTGAGAAGACGCCCGATCATCTGTTCGAGGCTGGAGCACGTATGAAGGAGGATAGAATTGAAGGTGTCAGTGAAAGCATCATTGTTGGGCAACCTGTCAGACTAGGCACGGGGATTGCACAAGTTATCAGACCGCTAGGATTGAGCGATGGGGACTTGAGGAAGAAGGAACCGCTTTTCCAAACAGCATGGATTCATGATAGACTTGCATTAGGGTGGAATCAGCGGAGAGGTGTAGATGTTGAGATGGTTAGTGTAGAGTAATTTGAATGCACATGTCTTGGCTTGGATGCATCGGTCCGAAGCGCGTCTTTACCTCTTCCTCAAACAGTTCTTCCGTCCTAGCTCGGTCTACGACGACAGCCCGCTCTGAATGACGACTTTCCTCTGTTCGGCCTGTATTCCATCGCATTCGGCCCATCTCCTCTCCAGCCTGTTCCTCTCATGCTCCCACCGTACGCAACACGCATCAAGGACGGTACGACTTGCAACGCATCATTCCACGCGTCTGCGTGGAGTGGAGCGCCGCGGCTCAAACAGTTGGCATCATTGTACGCCCTCGCTGGGAATTCTTTCTCATTCGCACCAAGATGAATTTGGCCCGGCTCAGTCTGCAGTCCTTTCTTCTCTCGGGCCGGGACGAGGCTGTAGAGGCCGTAGACCCACCATTCCCATATCCTAGTCCGCTTCGACTACTGCGATCAAAAGTAAGAGTGCAATACTATTTGGAGACAAGACCGGAGAGTAGGGAAGAGGCCATGGACATGGGCATAGCAATGCTCGACTGTTTAAGAGCTAATCCAGCTTGTGTCAAAATAAGGAGAGAAATTGGCGGATCTTTCGCGAGTCTTTATTTGGATACCAACGATCTGCAAGATCTGAACCAAAGCATCGTTTTATTACGTGGGGTATATTTGTCTATTGTAGAACAAGAAGCGCGCAGAACGGCTTATGACGATTTATTCGCTGCTCTCTCCTTGCGATACTCGGATTTCAATCGTCAGGAGGACCTCGATGAACTGGTGCACTGTAGCCAGGAGGTCTATGAAAGCTCCTCCGAAGGACCTGATAAGGAGCTTCTCAGGAAGCAGCTCTATCCGCTACTGTTGGACCAGTTCGCAAAGTTTGTCGACCCTCAAGGCCTAGAAGGCGCTGTTGCTATAATGACGGCGGAAGACCCCAATTTCGAGCCCGTCCTAGATGCATTCATCAGCTTATGCTACAGTAATTACAAGAGCAATGGCAATATGGTAGAGCTCCAGAAAGCATTTGAGAACAGAAAGCGCTGGCTTGCTTTGAAAGGACTCAACGACCCAGTGAAACGAGGAAAGCAGCTCAACACTCTGGTTTTGCATCTATTCGAGATGAGCAATGATTCACCGGCTTTAAATGACCTTACACTTGGGATTGAATGGTGTAAAGAAGCCCTTGCGATCAAAGGATCGAGCGCAGGTGTACGTCTGCAAGCTTTATTATTTCTTTCCAATCTCATGTATTTGCGTTTCAAAGCCCTGCGTGATCCCGAGGACGTTAACGGTGCAGTCATTTCGGCTCGAGAAGTTCTCACTATGACGGATCCAAATTCACCGGAATACCTCCCGAGAATGGACCGTCTCCTGCCCATGCTAATGGATCGCGCCGAGACAGGAACAGTCTTGGAAGCAAGAAAAGACGCCCAGGAAGCTTTGTCATTAACAGAGCACATTGTGGACCACTGTCCTCGTGATCATCCCCGATACTTGGTCTACCTGTGCAATCTGGGAAATGTTCACCACTGGTGTTTCCTGTATGGCGCTCAGGATGGGGTGGAGCATTTACGGCAATCCTTGAAGTTCTTAGAGACTGCTGAGAGAGATTCGTCAACGAGTGAATTTCGGCCCGACATTTTATCGACTCTTGCGCCAACTCTTTCATCACTATACGAAACTACTGGAGACGAGAAATACATCAACAAGAGCTTGGAAGTACAGAGAGAGTCGCTACGATTGAGGAAAGACGATCCTATCTCATTGTTGCACCTAGGGGGTTCTTTGAGGCTGAGTTATAGAGTAACTCAAAACTTAGAAGACCTGGAGGAAGCTGTTAAGTTCCTCACTACGGCATTCGAATTGGGCAAAGATTCTCCTGGGACACAACAAAGTGCATTACGGGAGCTCTGCGGAACCTATCACACCTTCTTCGCACGAACTCATGATTCACGGCAGATTCAGAAGGCAATCAAGTATGGCAGAGATGGGCTGCAGCTTTCGGCCAACTCCAGATATTCTGCCCAGCTGTTAGACAGCTTGAGTAACGCATACAATGCAAGGTTTGAAGTTGAAGGGGAAACCAGTGACCTTGATGAGTCGATCAAATTACTTCGCCTTGCGGTTAAAGATCTTGGAGATCCTTTGACGCCCAGATACTTGATAACGCTCGCGGATCGACTACGATTCAGGTGTTTCAACCAACGCACTCAACCGGATATTGACGAAGCCATAATTCAGTGTCAAGCGGCTTTGAAAGTACTCACAATGGCAAACGGTGACTACAAACACGCCCTTTCAACCATGAGTTATATATACCATGAGCTTTTCACGATGAATGGCAAGGAGGACGCGATCGAGAGAGCCATCAAATTCGCCGAAGACGCCCTTCCTCTTTATCTATCAGATGATGATAATAAGGCTATTCTCCTCGACCATTTAAGAAGCATGTTCTTTTCCAAGTACGAAATATCGCACACAGAAGACGATCTCCTCAAGAGTATTCGGTTTGGACAAAAAGCATTAGCTACTACGTCCAAAACCGCCCTCCGGTTCCCAACAATCCTCATTCACTTAAGCTTCACTCTTCACGAGCACATGGAACGCTTCGAAGTATTGGATCACAAGGACGAGATTCGAGCTCATTTGTCGACACTGTTGGCATTGCCCACCAGTCGACCCATTACCCGAGTTCGCTCGCTCAGACTTTTAGCTTCAATCAGCCTAAAGGAACAGCACTGGGCCACCGTCTTCCAGCATTTATCAGCAGCCATAGAACTCTTTCCCAAGATCAGCCCGAGAGCGTTCAACGCAGACGACCAGCAAAGAACGATTCGGGATCTCTCCGGTGTCGCTGAGCTAGCCGCATCTTGCGCCTTAAGTGCTGGCCAGGACCCAGCAAAGGCTCTGGAAGTCTTGGAAGCTGGGCGTGGAATCATATCGGGATGGCTTATAAATGCCAGAAACGACATTTCTCGGCTTCAAGCCAGGGACCCAGAGCTTGCTGCACGATATATTTTCTTACGCAATCATCTCTCAAACGAAGGCAGAAGAAATCAAGCCATTACATATGGTACCGCTGACGACACTTCTTCTTTAACACACCAAGATCAATGGCGCAGCTATCTTTATGAGCTAGAAGAGATAGAAGAAACGGTTCGATCAACATATGCAGGTTTGGAAAGTTTTCAGCGTGCGTTATCGGTCGACGACATAAAAGCGCTTGCGTTCACGATTCCGATCGTTGAAATTAATACGACAGTACTGCGCAGTGATGCTTTTATCATAACTGCCTCTGACATAACCTCTTTGAGCCTTCCTCAGGAGACGCATCAGAGAATGGAAAGCATCACACAGACTATATTTGGTCCAGGCAGGCTGACAAGATCCTTGCCTCTAGCAAGGGGCAGCACCAACGACACCCTCCGAAAGGATCTCAAGTGGCTATACGAAAATGTAGTCTCCGGAATAATGGCGGAGTTACACATTAAACCGAATTCGACTTCAACTCCTCCGCGCTTGATCTGGGTGACAAGTGGATTATCAAGTTTTTGTCCATTGCACGCCGCGGAATCGTTCTCCGCTAACAAGAATGAATCCGCTGGTGCTCATGTCATATCGTCTTACATACCCAGCCTGAAGGCCTTACAGTTTGCGAGGGAAAAATCTTTCAAAGTTGAACTACATGGCCAGAAGGAGGTTCTCGTTGTGGCAATGCCCAAAACCAAGGGACTGCAAGATATTTCAGCGGTTGAGGAAGCTAAGAACATTCACTCGTCTTTTAGCCGCTTCCCTTTGAACTCCGTCAATGTTCTCACCAATCCTTCGCGAAGTGACGTGCTTCAAGGACTAGAGGGTTGCTCCATAGCCCACTTTGCCTGCCACGGCTCTGCAAGCAGCACAGATCCATCGCAATCTTGTCTTCTCCTGGCGGATTCACTTGAACCTGGGAAACCCGACAAACTGAGTGCCCGAGACCTGAGTGAGTCGAAGCATGCTTTAGCACAGCTATGTTACCTCTCCGCTTGCTCTACAGCGGAGAACTCCGCCAACAGATTGACAGATGAGAATATTCACGTAGCGAGCGCTTTTCAGCTATCGGGATATTCTCATGTGATCGGCACTCTTTGGGAAGCTGGCAATCGAACCGCCGTAAATGTTGCGAAGGTATTCTATGACGAATTGGCAGCTGTTATGCGGAGGAATGGTAAAGAAGCGATGGGACACGACGCCGTTGCCTACGCTCTTCATACGGCAGTCAAAGCTCTGAAGGAGACGAAACGATCTGGCTCTCGATTAGATCCGAGGATGGATGTTCTAACATGGGCACCGTTCATCCATCTTGGACCATAGAATATCGGTCGCTACAAGTGACAGAGAAATCATATTGCACTAACATAATATGTAATGTGGATGTAGCCTACTTATACACCAACTAGGAAGGGACAGGTAACAAAAGAACTTCTCCGTCAACGTCTTCCAAGCTCTCATAAACGGTACTTGCGGGAATCTTGTCGTCACTCAACGACGTCTCGTACTCCTCAAACGGACCTTCTTCTACACCAGCGACCCGATTCTCAGAGTAGTATCTCCAGACGTTTTCATTCGAAAGAATGGGAGTGTCCGGTTGGCGTTTCTTCATGATGATTTTGCGATATTCGATGGCATATACGAGCTCGCCTTCTGTCTCAAATGATTCTTCCGCGTTTTCTGTCTCAGTATTCTCAACCTTAGCTGCCAAATCTGCTGCATCTCCCGGATTCACGCCAAAGTTAGCCTTGACAGCCTCCCCTACTGGTACCGATCCTGCCACATCTAACCCTTTTGTTGACTTGAGTCCTTTGGCAACGGCGGCATTCTCGAATGTCCTCACGCCGACGACGAAATACGAATCTTGCTGAGTTTCTAGGCCCTCTCTTAGCCACACGCGGACTTCATCCTTGCCACACAATTCCTTAAAGAGCGCCTTGGGCTGCAACAACTCGTAAATCCAACCCGTTTCCGCCTTGAGAGTGATATTTGACTTTTTGGAATTCTTGGCGGAAAGAGTGAGAAGCCTGGTGAGTTGAACCTTCAAAGATGTTTGTTTGTCGGAATCCAAAAGGCCGTTGAAATTCTTTTGCACACGCTTCGAGAATTTGTCCTTCGTCAGGACTTCATAAACAGTCAAGGCGTCTTGATTTGGGTATCGGACGTCGGGAACCAGGGTGCCTAGAGGAACATCTCCGATTTCGAAAGGAGCCGTTGTAAATATGGTATGTGATGTCATGATAAAGTAGCTTAATCCGTATGTCTTTGAACAGTGAGTGTTGGTGATACTCCTTCAAAGCACCGACTCGTGCACCGGTATTGAGCTATGTTCCCCTTGTCACGTAGCGGGTTGGAGAATGATGGCAAGAGTACCGATAGAGGTCACCTACTGATGTCGCCTGAGCTAACAATATGAATTCTTAACCTATATAATAACTATCCAAGCTTTGACGTGCTGTAGCGGGCGTGGATGATGCGAATGTGGAAATCTAGAGCGCAAAGGCTGGGGATGGCTGGCTATTTATTGAAAAAGAATGCTATCAACGTGACTTACTCCGCCTCCTTACCCAATGAGACGAAATTGTGAATATCTCAAAACGTACCAAGCTTGCTCAGCACCGAGAATTGTGAAAATCAAAATCTGTAGCAATTTCTTTGGCCTGAACTCGAGCCGCAATGCGCGTGTGGCTTGAGGGCCCCTTGTCGCGAAGGCGCGCCTAAATGAAATCTGGAGAATGTTTATTCTCCGGCCAACTTTGAGCTTCAACAGCTATGCATCGATGACCGAAGCTTTTCACTTCATCTACAGAAGCTTCATCCCCTTCTCAACTTGATCTCACTGGCATTTTCTCTCATCGCAACTCACCGCCTCCGATTCTCACAATGGCCAACAACACGCGCCTCCTCAATGCACCCATAGTCCTCGACAACGGTAGCGGTACCATCCGAGCAGGATTTGCTGGCGAAGACGTTCCAAAATGCATCTTTCCATCGTACATTGGGCGGCCGAAGCACATTCGGGCAATGGCTGGAGCACTAGAAGGCGACGTGTTCATTGGTCCGCGTGCTGAAGAGCTCAGGGGATTACTCAAAATCAACTATCCACTGGAGCATGGTGTTGTGACGGATTGGGACGATATGGAGCGCATTTGGCAGTGGGTATGGAGTGAAGGATTGAAGACTTTAAGTGAGGATGTATGGGATCACTTGGGCGACACATTGAAGAAAACATGGCTAACTTTGACTGCTACAGCATCCCGTGTTATTAACAGAACCGCCCTTGAATCCTCGATCAAATCGAGAGACTGCCGCCCAGATTCTGTTCGAAACTTTCAATATCCCTGCACTCTACACATCGATCCAAGCTGTGCTCTCGCTGTACGCCTCAGGACGAACAACAGGTATCGTGTTAGACTCTGGTGATGGCGTGTCTCATGCCGTTCCCGTATACAATGGCTTTGCGATCCAGAACTCGGTGCGAAGGATAGATGTTGCAGGACGAGACGTGACGGAGAACATGCAGACGCTACTGCGAAAAGCGGGATACGTGTTTCACACAAGTGCAGAGAAGGAGATTGTTCGTCAGATCAAGGAAAAGCTCGGCTACGTGGCCTTGGATCCCAGCCGTGAAGAGAAGGAATGGGCCGGTGGTGGAGGACCACGTGGTGGAGACAAACGAGAGGTTGACTACACCCTACCCGATGGCAAGGTTATCAAGGTTGGAGCTGAGCGGTTCCGCGCACCAGAAATTCTATTCAATCCCGAAGTGATCGGTCTAGAATATCCCGGTGTGCATCAGATCATAGTGGATTCGATTCACAGAACCGACATGGACCTTCGAAAGGATCTATACGGCAGTATCCTTCTTTCGGGAGGAACTACGCTTACCAAGGGCTTTGGCGACAGATTACTTCATGAAGTTCGACGACTTGCTGTTAAGGATATGAGAATCAAGATCTTCGCACCTCCAGAACGCAGATATACCACTTGGACCGGCGGTAGCATCCTCGCTGGTTTGAGTACATTCAAGAAGGTGTGAAGAACCATCTCAAGTATCAGCTGCTGTGCTAACTGAGTGTAGATGTGGGTTGACAAAGACGAATGGCAAGAGAACCCAGACATCATTCATCAGAAATTCGCATGAGGACTGTCGAGATATCCAATTGCGGATGGAGAAATAGCAAAACTCTGCCAGACGTGATGGTCGGACAGACTTCCCAGAGCCAGAGGAGAAGATTGCCTTATTCAGCAGGTGGTAAACAACATCTCATCGTGAGATTTAAGTCGTGCTCTCAAGGGAGAAAGGGAGCCTGTAAGAGTACGCAGGAACACGGGCCGACTACCGTCATCATTGCGCCGCACCGCCTTTCCCCGCAAATTCTCTTCTCTCTGGGCGTTTCTCTTAGTCAAGCGGGTAACAGTCAGGAGAGGAATCATGTGCAGCTTGAGTTGCACCAAATTGCGAATGGCTCAGCTGTTGGTACCGGAAACGAGCAAGCTGAGTGTATGATTGGGAAGTTTCAACGGTGCCAAATTGGTAGCCCTGAAGTCGAAGATGCGGTGACAAGTACGAAGTCATAGCCATGTACCATCTTGGCAAATTGGTCCAATGTTTCCGGTTTGGCGAAGTCATGATCTGGCTGTATGTTGAGCTGAATTGTCACTCATTCTCGAATCGATCAACAAGTCCATGAGAGTAAATTTTAGTTCACTTAAACCAGACACTGTGAATCCACGAAGCCTGGCACGTTGTCTGACGACAGGAAAGCAAATTTTCACGGCGGGTTCTTTGTCACGAAGACCCGTCTGTTTGGGCGGTAGGAAACCTAATGGAATGCAAGTGGTGGGCCGGATTTTTGGGGCTATTACCCCATAATTCAGTAGGGCGAAGTCGATGGTAGCGGAGGTTCGGCCAACCTTTGGCTGTGCCCTTGCACCATCTGACCAGCGAAGACTTACGAGTGGTCGAGGCGAAGCGCTAATTATCAAATCTCATGCCGATTGCGTGCCCCAGATTCCCTTTTGCAACAAAATTCACCGACTCCCGACACAGCTGGTCTCCCTGCGAGAGCGAGATTTTCAGGAACCGAAGCGACGAGAAGAGGCCCGTTTCTGCGTTGAGAACGAGCAATGGGGCAATGGTGGGTTGTCGGGCCTATTGTTAATGACCTGGTTCAGCTGACGCGCTTGACTGCCGTTAACTGCAAAGCGCTGGCAAGTTCTTCGGCGTAGAAATTTCTCAGCGGCGGAGAATGTCACAGAGTGATGGGCGGTGCGGCTTCGCGAGCGCAACACCTTGTGACCTCCATGTCCACTCGATGGAACCACCATTGCCGTTAACTGCAAAGCTCAGTGTTTCCGTGACGCACCGTTGACACATCACGATGTCTCTTGCCGGCAGACTTTTTTACTCCTGGTTTCCAGCCCTGAGGTTGCCACGATCCGTATAAGAGCCTTCTCCCGGGTTACCGCTGTTGCCACATTTCCTAAGTCCATCAGTTACCAACAGAATATACAAAAGTTTGTTCCTGAAAAGGATTTTCAGATCTGCTTTTTGTTTAAAGTCGATCTTCTGTCCTTCACGCTTTCTGCGATATCTAAGAATAGCCCCAGCCTCATCGCAGTCTTTCTCGAACATCATGTCGACTTACAACATCACCGAACCACACCCATCCATCCCCAAGTCTAAATACATGCACTCGGGCCGCGGCGGTGCCGGTAATTTCGCTCAGGTTAATCCTGAAACCATCACTTCGGGCCAGTCTGCAACCGGACCAGCATCAATCAGACCGCTCAAGCCAGCTGCTCCAGACACATACTTCACGTCGGGTCGAGGAGGTGCAGGCAACATTCACCGCGAGAGGGAACGAGCCATCTTCAGCTTCGATGAGGAGTTGGAACGACAACGACGCATGACCGAGCACCAAGCCCCAATCTACCATGTCGGACGCGGTGGAGCCGGCAACCTCGTCGATGAGCTACAACCGAGAATGGGTAGCCGTAGCAGCGTGAGCTCGGCGAACAGCTCCGGCTCAAACTTCAACGATCGCGTTAGAGGTAGCGTAGATGGAGCGTGGAACAGGATTGTCGGTAGCTTCTCCAAGTAAAGAAGAGAGCCAGATCCTATCCACGGCGTTTCATTCTCGCACATTTCGGCTTTCGATTATACATCACAGCATTTAATTGGCATCATGGGTCAACGGCGAGCTGGTTCTTGAATCTCGCAATTGCATAAATTCACGAGTGGATGCATTTGAATGGCGTTATTCGGGGATTCATCACCTACAAGGGGTCATTGCTTTTCGGGTCAAAAAACTTTAGGCGAATTCTTGCGATTATTTCATCTTGTTTCCACAACCAGCGAGGAGTATCGAGATACCCAGACTCTTCGGTGAGGGCACGGCTTGACCTACAAGGTCTCCAAATACATCTGGTATTTGTAGTAATGAATCTTTAATGCTACGGGGTGAACATGGCTGTCTCCCGATCCAAGCACATCTTGTCCCAATTCCGAGTAAAGCAGTGCCTTTTTCTTTATTTTTGACTTTTTACCGATTCCACCTGCTTTGGAATTCCCATGGTACAATGTCTCTATCCCGCTGAATATTAATATCACTGCGTTGATGCACTGTTGGCCTTTATGTTCCCAACTTAGAAGCGGCTAGCGCAGGCCATCTCGTGGGTTTTGGCGCTATTGAATTCGCATCCTATTATCGACAGTCGTGCCAACACCAAACGCCAACTACCTTACCCTCGCTCGCTGAGTACGACAACGTTTCAGGTAAAGAAGCCTTTTGGCTTCTACCTGTTCTCGCAATGGCATCTCCTCTGATCAGACCCTCATCCGCATCATCAGCCACCATGGCCCTGGATCCCCATCGACAATCCAAGTTCTCACTACAACTGGGTGACGATCTCAAGCCTGGCCCAACGTCGACTACAACACACTCGAGCTTCAGCAGCGTCCGGTGTATGACCGCCCATGAATACTGGTGAAGGCCGTCGAACTGACAATTGTACAGTTAATCACAAACCAAGACTCTCGACAGGCTCAAGGAAGACAAAACTTAGACCACAAGGCGAAGACAGCTGTGCTGCGAAGATCACCGACACCGACGGAGACAAGACCAGTAAATACACATATTCTGGACCCCGAAGAGATTCCAAAGGCCAATATGTTCTGCTGGTCGATCAAGCGAAGCAGACTGCCACCTTGGAACGGCTCTCATCCAGCTACGACCTGAACCTTGAATCAACTCCTCAAGAAACCTCAGCCGACAGGCTGAAGGAACGCTATCCTCACATACCTCCATTCAACGAAGCCTCTGAGGACGTAAACGGCTCCTTTGATGATGACGAACCAGATCCAACCAACCCTTTCGACTATCGACATTTCTTAAAAGCCGTGCAACAACCGAACTCCAACAATGTAGACCGCGGAATATCGAGATCTCCTTCCCCTCTACCACAGAATACGCCAAAATATCAAGCTGTTAATAACATTCAGTCACCACCAGGACCTTCTCCTGCGCATCCGTCGGCTCTGGCAAACGGTTCGCCTGCACCACACCGTCCAGTAGCCAGCCGTGCACTGCAAACGTCCGATATTCTCCGCCCCATGAACAGCAAGAAGCGAAAGATCGAAAATACGAAAGCAGTACCTGCATCCTCGCCATTAGCCATCACTCAAACCAAAGACAAACCCCAAGACAAGAGGCCGGCACCCTCCGTCCGCCTAGAACGCCGCGCCTCCACACGACCCAACCAACCCAAACCAGCACCCAGCAAACGCGCACCGCTATCCTCCGAATTCGTGCACTCCTCAGACGACGAGTCCTCCCCCTCCACACCACCAACGACCTCCGCAGCACCCAAACCCAGCACCACCGGCGCGCCGTCCACCGGCAGCGCGCTCGAATTCGACCTCAGCGCCTCCCCACCCCACACTACACAGCCGCTCAAAAACCACCACCGCAAGGTACTCGGCGCGGCGCTGGGCACGCCGGTGTCAGGCCCGATCTCGCTGCGGTCGGCGGCCAACAGCCCGAACAGCCGGGTGCACAGCAGCCCGCTAGGGGCGGCGGGGCGGCGGGCCGCGCCGGCGGAGATCGACTTCGGGGATGCGCTGCCACGCGAGGAGGACGGCGAGGCCGAGGGCGATGGCGATGTCGTGCCCATGAGTTTGGGCAGCCCGGCGCATGGCGCGGTCCGCAAGATGGGGGAGATTGCGGCCGAGGGCGAGGAGGATGTGGAGGGTGTGGATGACTTCGAGGCGGAGATGTTGCAGGGCTTTTTGGATGGCGATGATGGGCTGGGGCAGGGTGCTGCCGTGGAGGACGAGGAGAGCGATGTTAGTGAGGCGGAGTAGGAGGTGCGTTGGATGTGAGCATGGCTCTGGGATTGCGGTTTCTGGATCTCTCTATGGTGGTTTATAAAAGATTGGATTCGGTCTATGGCAAAGATAGTAGATGGCTCAAATGAACACGCAATTGGAAGACTTTGCATTAGACGCTCACATCATCGGATCGTACTTCGAAGAGTTGTGGATACAAGCGTAGACATTCACAACTATGGGAATTGACCAATTAATATATTCTCTTACACCTTTTCTACGTATTCGAACGAATCAAATTTGTATTGTTAACTTTGTCTCGATGTTGGCTCCAAGTCTTAATCACAGCCTTGCAGCCTTGCATTAAACAAGCCTCGGCACGTTCCAACTTTGATGACATTTTCTATCCACACAACCACCACTGCTACTAGGTTCGGCCGCAATGTGAATTCTTATCAACGGAAGCCCGGCTTCCTTTACTCTTACATCTGCTCAACTCCATTCTAGACAGCCGTATATTGTCAATTGGACGCCATGGCTCCTGACATGAACGTCCAAAACCTCTTCAACGTGAAGGTAGAATCTTCTTCTTGTTCTGCAAAAGTCAATCAAGACCCTAACAGGTGCAAATATAGGGAAAAGTAGTCCTTGTCACAGGTGGTGCGAAAGGCTTAGGCCGTATGATCAGCGAAGGCTTTGTCCAAAATGGCGCGAGAGTTTACATCTCATCTCGCGACGCCAAATCCTGTGAAATCGCCTGCAAGGAGCTAAATGCCAAAGGTCCCGGCGAGGCATTCGCCATTCCAGCCGATTTTTACAAAGAGAGCGAGTGTAAGAGGTTGGCTGAAGAACTCAAGAGCCGGGAGAAAGAACTACACGTCTTGGTGAACAATAGCGGGAGCAATTGGGGGGCGTCCTTCGACGAATTTCCGGATTCGGCGTGGATCCGCGTTCTAACGTTGAATCTTCATCGCGTTTTCACTATCACTCAGCTGGTTACGCCTTTGCTTGAAGCTGGTGCTAAAGAAGGCGATCCTGCACGCATCATCAACATCGGCAGCGTTCAAGGCCTACAAGTTCCGGCGACCGAAACGTATTCTTACAGTGCCTCGAAAGCAGGTTTACACCATTTGAGCAGGATGCTGGCGGGTCATCTGGGAAAGCGCAACATCACCAGCAATACCATTGCCTGCGGTCCATTCCAAACCAAGATGATGGCGGCAACCTTGAAACAATTCGGGGAAGCGATCAAAGGCGGGATCCCGCTCGGCCGGATTGGAACGGCTGAGGACATAGCAGGAGCATGCCTCTTTTTGAGCAGCCGCGCGGGTGCGTGGGTTAACGGCGCCACCGTGACGTTGGATGGCGGTGACACCGTGAAGGCCAACCTGTAGGAATATGGAAAGCATTATACAACTTTGCAGGTCCATTCCAGTGTTTCCAATTTTGAACTATGCTCGACATTACGACAGCAATACTCACATGTTTTGATGCATTTCATTTTACGACATGCAAGCCAAGAGTTGGCGATCATTTTCCGGCGTTGGCGTTTCTACCACGAGATTTTAGGTAACGGTGCGGCCGGTCTCTCAACTACTTCCCCAAGTGTGGCACACGATCCTTCTTTTCTTTTTCAATTGTGTCTACTGAATATGATTTGTTGAGTCTAGACAGCCGCAACATGGGTATATTCAGCTTGGCTTGCGTCGCGTTTTCGCCTGGATACTTGACGAATAGGCAGTCAAGCCACAATATTGAGCCGACAGAGCTCGCTGAAGAAGGCAAAGGCAACTCTCAAAAGCGCTTTCATCTCCTAATCCTACAAACAATCACTACAGATGTGTTTTCTGCATTTCACGTCCGCTTAAGATGGCCTTGTCACTGCCGCTGTTGCAACCCACTGCTCCTCCGGCTATAAACTTAGCTGCGTTTCGTCTGACTGAGCGCCAGGCTGCCCAGACATGCGGTTGGGTCGACGCCAATCCAGGTGCGTGAAGTCATGTTTACCACATGCATGAGAGGCTAATGGCCTTGTAGATGATCCAGCAATCTGCAGTGCAGGTAGTACATGTGCCGTCAACACAGACTACGACGTTCACTTCTGCTGTCCTTTCTTCCCTTGTACAATACCAACGACTTGTCTCGATGCCGCTGATGCAGAGTCAGAATGTAACGGCGATTGTCAAAATAATCCATTGATCATCAAATGGTTGGTAAAATTCAAATACGCGAAGAAATAATGCTGAGAAGAGATAGCACGAGCGGACCATATACCGCTTGCTATACTAGATTCTGGGAACAAAACCCACCTCTGAGCGGTTACGGCTGCGCTACCAGTCCCTTAGTCGAGACTGTATATACGACAAACACTCTCGGGATTGGCCAGATTGCGCCAGGTTCAACCTTCGGACTCGCCGTGGCTACAGCATATTCGCCTCAAACCACTACCAATCAAGCGGCCGCAGGTTCCAGTTCAAGTAGTGGCACAATAGCACCCATCACTGTATCTGCGAGCTCCGGTTCAAATGGAGGTTCAGGAGGTCTCAGCACATCAGACAAGATTGCGCTTGGTTGCGGAATCCCTATTCCGCTTCTTTCTCTAGTATTTGGAATATTAACTTGGTGGAGTACTCGGCGGAAGAAGAAAAAGCGAGAAGCAAGTCGATCGAACACAATAGAATTAAACTAATGGAACCAGTCATGGCCAATTCCAACACCTTTCACCAGCCATCTTACGTTTGTCGCCTGGAATCCAAACCTTCTCTGATCGCACTCACCGCATCTCCAAACGTTGTTCCTCTAGTCCTTGATTCGATCTTCTCCTGCCCGAGGACCGTATCTTCCGAAATCGCGGTATACACCTCCGCAATCCTCTCAAAGACATTCTCACGGACCCATCCACCCTCTTCCGCAAACGCACGCCCAATCTCCCTCATCTCCTCGACCCAGCGGCCCGCCTTCGGCGCCATGTCCACAATGGACCGCTGAGCGCGCTCAAGCTGCCCACTCTGGCGGCCGCCAATCTGAAACTCCAGCTCGGCGCGCACGCCGAGCGCCTCCGCCGTGCTGAAGGCCTGGATGGCGAGCGCCGTGAAGCCCTTGCTGAGGCTGGCGAAGCAGCACTTGACGCCGCTGGCGACACCAACCTCGCCGCCCACGTGGCGCGCGTTCAGCACGGCGGCCAGGCGCGCGCCCTCGCGCGGCGCCGCCGCCAGCGCATCCGGGCCCGACAGCACCACCGACGGCCGCGTCCACGCCGCGCCGTCGCCGTCGCCGTGGCCGAGCGCGCCATCCGCAGCGCCGCTCTCCGCCGCGGCCCGCCCAGCCGGCGGGCCCCCGATGATGCCGCCGTCGACGACGCGCACGGCCGCACCCAGCGGCGCGAAGGCCGCGGCGATGGCGCGCGCCGTGCTCGGCGCCACGGCGTTGAGGTCGAGGAAGTACAGCGGGTGGGTCTTTGCGGACCGATCGGCGGCGGCGAGCGCGGCTGCGATGCGTGCAGCCGTCGCGCGCGCGTCCCGCGGCGGCACAATCGACACCACGTAGTCGGCGCGCGCGGCCAGCGCTGTGTCGGAGCGCAGGAGCGTGATGGGGGCTGCCGCGGCGCGCGCTTGCGTTGCGGCGCTGCGGGCGTTAGTGTGCTGCCAAGGGTGGGAGAGGGAGCGGGGGAGGAGACGCTGCGGTGCTCACCTGCGGTCGCTGACGTTCGTGATCACTTCGTAGTTGTGCGCTGCCAGCAGCTTGGCTATGCCGACGCCCATCTCGCCGATTGAGATGATGGCGACGGTGGCTCGTGGCTCTCCGTTCTGTGCCATTGTGCTCTTTCTGCGAATTGGGTTTGAAAATGACAGCGGTCTATGATGTTGTTGAAACTTTGGGACTCTACGAAACAACGAAATAATTGACTTGGACTTCACTGCTGCGCGACGAGTTCCAAGTACAAACGGAAGTACCAGTGAAGATTGCGTGCTCTGCAATCCAATTGGGAATAATGTCGGCTTCGAGAGGCGCATCGAAGGATGAGCTTAGCGGAGAGACGTTCCACAAGGCTGACTAGGGTACGTATATGGACAATAGATGTACAGCCAAGACTCAGACAGGGCGTTGTTCTCTGGATAGTGAGCAGTTATATCATCAGCACCGAAATTGTTAGCGGGATGTAGCGGCAAGCATCGGACAATCTGGTATCGGTACGGCATCGTCGCAGGGATCGTCAGCTTAGTATCGGTACATGTACACGGCGGGCGGGGTTAGAAGCGTCGTATTCATTCGAAATAAACGGAGGATACCTATCAGGCATATCATGTACATTCGGGAATAGAGCGGGGCTTGGGGTACATAACTATCAACGGATGGAAACAACTGCTAATCTGGCATCGACCTATCTATCGAGATAAATAACCAAGCCAGATTGGTAAAACTAATTGATGGAATCTAATCATGCCTCACGCTGAAGAGTACAAGCATGTACAAATCAAGGAACTTCACCCTACGTTTGGAGCCGAGGTTTTTGGTGTTGACTTCTCACAACCCGTCTCGGATGAAGTCTTTGCTGATATTCTTGCTGCCATCACCAAGGTAAGTTTATCATCTTAGAGTTAGGGAACATCTCATTCATAGATGGCATAGTATGGAGTGATCGTCTTTCGTCACGCAGGCCTCGACGACGCCCGACATGTCGCCTTCGCTGGAAAGTTTGGAGAGTTGGATGATTGCACGCCATACATGACGTTAGGCCGCAAACATCGCCTAGACTTCATCGAGCTCTTCGATGTGTCTAACCTCGAGGATGACGGATCAATTATGCAGCCGGGAACCAAGCGGGACGATTTAAGCCTTGGAAATTCTGTCTTCCACGTAGATAGCGCCTTCAATCCTCGCCGTGCAGGCTACTCTCTGTTACGAGCACATAAGCTTCCTCCGAAAGGAACGGGAGGTGGGACTGACTTCGCAGATACACGGACTGCCTGGGATAGATTGCCAGAGGAAAAGAAGCAAGAGCTACTAGAAAAGAACTACATTCTTGATCACAGCCTTTGGCACAGCAGAAAGAAAACGGCACCAGACAGTCCATTTATGAAGGATATCGATCCTATGGACTTTCCATTTGGTCGCCATAGATTGGTACAGAAACATGAGCCCAGTGGGAGAATGAACCTGTACATCGCGGCGCACGCAATGCTGGTAGAAAAACCGACGTCAGAGCCGCCGAAGATTGGACCTCCTGGTGAGACTTTGCCGTTCGAAGAGAGCCAGAAGATTATCAACGACCTCTGGCAATGGTGTCAGCAGCCGGATCTCGTGCTCAACGTCGATTGGGAAAACGATGGCGACTTAATTGTTTGGGACAACACTTGTGTGATGCACAGAGCGGGTTCGGGATCATTCCGTGGGAAGTACGTTAGAGATATGCGGCGAGCGACGGTGCACGATGGCAGCTCACAGGCGTGGGGATTCAACGAGAAGACTGATAAGCGGATGGGACTGCCGTAAGATAATAAGATTGCGAAACTAAGTTTCAAGATGGATGACGAAGATGGGAAAATGGGAGAAGGCTCGTTCCTTTGTTGGACAGCAATTTGAATGCCATGGTGAGAATCCTGGATGGTCATTTCCGGCAGCGTCTGTGCATTGCCCTTGGCGTCTTTGAACCCAGTTGAATTCACAGCAGGAAAGCATAGCCTACGGTATGTGTCGAATGCGGTGTTTGTGTATTTTCTCCGAGCTACAGTGTGGACTTCTGGCGATGAAGAAAAGGCGAGCAGCTCGAAAAGCAATGTAGGGATCGGGCAGCACCAAACCTCGAATTTCGCTAGATAAGGTACAGTACTCCGTAGTCGAGGTGGCTCTCAGTAAGCGCGTCATTTTGGCTATTCTCGGCGCTCGGGCCGTTGCAGAATTGAACCAGAGACGCCACTGCAGCTGTCAGTTCAAAGCGCATCTTCCCTTATCGTATTGAAAATCGCCAAGAGCATGCGGACACTACGATATGTTTGCTCCTGTCCAATGGATCGCCGTTGCAAAAAACCTGCGGGACACGCATTCAATGATCGACGCGGCTTGCTCACTTTCCTAGTTTCTGGCCCGCGACGCCACTGATACCCAACCGACATTCATCTATCCCTTCTCCCTTCCCGGCTTTTGAACATCACTCACGAGCCCTTCTTCCCTCTGCTTTGCTTCGTTGCAATTCATCTTCAAACGGCCGACTCTTTCGCTAGTCGCGCCCGTCTTTCGTTTCTTCCCTTGACTTCCTCTAGCCCGTCGTTTTCCACCTGCAGCATAGAGTAGTCTGTTCGCCGCAATTCTTCGCGAACCCGCACAATTCCTCGACCATTGCTCAACAGCCATTCTCCAACTTCAAGTTTCTCGTGCGAAACCCTAGTGCTGTAGTGTTTATTTACTCATGATGCACTTCTCCAAGCTTGTTACCATCGCTGCCATCTTCCTGGCGTCGGTGGCAGCCATTCCCACAATTTCCATCAAGGGAGCCAAGTTCTTCACCAGCGATGGCAACCAATTCTACATCAAGGGTCAGCAATCGAATCAATATGGCAGAATGGCTTTCTAACAACTTCTGTAGGCGTGGCTTATCAATTGACTGACGACGACCCTCTTACCAATGGCACTCAATGTGCGCTGGACGCCAGTTTGATGAAGACCTTGGGCGCCAACACAATCCGCGTGTACCACGTCGATAGCTCCGCCGACCACAGCGAATGCATGACTGCCTTCGCAAACGCTGGCATCTACTTGTTCGTAGATATGGATACCTTTGACACTGCAATTGACCAGAATGATCCGTACTGGAACGAGACCCAATTACAAGCCTTTGAGAAGGTTATGGACGAGTTCCAGAAGTACAACAACACCGCCGGTCTTTTCGTGGGCAATGAAGTCTTGACGATGGGTAACGGCTCCGTTGCCGCACCTTTCATCAAGTCGGCTACTCGTGACACAAAGGCATATCGCGCCTCCAAGGGCTACCGTGACATTCCGATCGGTTATTCGGCCGCCGATATTGCCTCTCTTCGTCCAATGTTGCAGAACTATCTGGCTTGTGGTAGCAACACTAGCGAGAGCATCGACTTCTTTGGGCTCAATGCTTATGAATGGTGCGGTGCGGTGACATACACCACCTCCGGATACGAGCAACTCACTGTAAACGCTACCGACTATCCAATTCCCATCTTCTTCTCTGAAACGGGCTGCAATAGTGCAGAGCCACGAACCTTCGAAGATCAGGCTGCCATTTTCGGCGACCAGATGAACGGTATCTGGTCTGGTGCAATCATCTACGAGTGGATTGAAGAGGCGAACAACTACGGCCTTATCTCCTATGGACCGTCTGTGGTTCCAACGGCTACGGACGCTCCTCCAGACGGGTTTACACGCACGGGCACGCCCACGCCAGTTTCTCCAGATTTTTCTAATTTGTCGAACCAATGGAAGACGCTGAGTCCGACCGGCACAAGCGAGAACGCCTACACGCCTAGCCTGACTGCACCTGCCTGCCCAGGTTATACCTCCGGCGTATGGGAAGTCAACGGCGACGTTGCTCTGCCGACTCTGGGCCAAACTTTCGACGCTGCTCTCCAAAGCTCCATCACGGGCGGAACGGCGGCCGCCAGCGCCGCCAGCGCAAGCGCAACGAAGAAGAGTGGAGCTGGCCATGCCCGTGAGGTTAATGCGATGGGCGTTGGCTTAGCTGGTATTGTCGCAGGATTTGTGTTGCTGTAGGTGGAAATCACTCGTGTACACATCATACAACAACAACGACAATGCTTGATGAGTAGAAAAGGCACGTTACTGGGCATGAAAAGCATGGCGTTGGCGGAGTACTGGGATCATATCGGATATACCAGGAGGCACACTCACCTGGTGGTAATGTAGCTCTCAATGGATGGTGTGACGTACAAAAATGGTTCGAGAGGAGCCAAGCACATAGTTACCGATTAGAAATTAAAGAGTACATGTACGGAGCATGTTCCATTTCAACCGAAAATATTATCATTGACCTATCGAAGCCATTTGTGCCTGGGGCAACGATAACTTCTGCCTGACTGTGCTTGCACATTGTGTGGCTCTGTGCTTCACGCATAGCTTTTCAAACTGCCGGAACTCTCTCTGCGCGCCACTTTCATCAAACGCCCATCTGCGTCCTATCAAACTAGGTTCCGATTTGCAGACCGAAAAAGAGAATTCCTGATGGTTTCAATTCGTGCTAGTCGATTTCAATTTGCCATTCCGAACAGCGTAGCATTGATACTGTACCGCACCATCTAATCCAAAGATAGTCATAATAGTCGTTCAGGTCCATACGCCGAGCTTCAATCGAAGTGAAAGAGCAAAGGAAGAGACGAGAAATTCTCCGAGATTGGTCGTGAAAATCAAAAGAAAAAGGAAAACGGGCGCCCGAATTTGCACCATTTTGGATATCGCGCTTCAAAACGCCAGTGATGACCGACTGTGGATCCAAGGGTGGACAGGCATCCATCCACTTACATGGCCGTAACCTCGTCAATTCATCGAAACCAGAATACCGTCTCCGATAGGGGTGGAGTTGGGTAAGGATTCTCCATCACGCCGTTCTCGGTTGTGTGGTGCAGTTTTCCAAAGGGATTTTTCATGATCACGCCCATACGCGCAACGATTTTCGCGGCATCTTCTCTCAGTATGGGATCCACTTTTGGTGGTTGAAGTCCCGTATTTTGGAGGTCTTGAGGCGGCGTTGTAGGAGTCGGAGATTCTGTGGGTTCGAGCAACGCTGAAATGCTGATCTTGGGCTGCGATGATCGCTTGCCACGTTCGACTTCGGCATCAAGCCTCCGCCGGATGGTTTGGAGCGTCTCAAAGGCCGGTTCCAGCATTGCCAGGTAGCGCACGGCGACGGGCTCCTCGTTGCTGCACACCTGAAGCATCTGCATGCACGTCTTGGAGCACGCCAGGTAGTCGTCGACGCTCACCAGCTTGCCGTCTCGAAGGTTCTGGGCCACGCGGTACAGCAGCACAACGCCAGCCGAGAAGCACCAGTAGCTGCGTGTAGTCAGTGATCCGCCTAAATGATCTGATCAGCGCCACCGTTCGCACTCACGTAACAAGCCAATTCCACAACGTACAGTATCCATCCAGTTTGACCATGCTCAGCAGCTGCGCTACCCGCTGCGCCGCCATCTCACAACTGGCTTGATATCTCTCGATTTCTTTCTCATCGATCGCTAGCGTCCATTGACCCGCGTGCCGGTCGGTATCTGCGGCGACGAGCAGCTGACGGTGAAGCAGGATGACCGCGCCGAGGTACAGAACGTGCACCATGAGCAGTGCGCGCTCCGACTCAGGCGGAAGCGGGCCGGTCGACATGAGAGATATGAGCTGAAAGGGCACGGGCAGTTCGTGCTGCCAGCTGTCGAGCTTCGCGATTAAGTAGTCGACGCAGGCTCTGGATATGCGATCGGACTGCTGGACGGCGTGCGAGATTTCGGCCGCGATCACGGCCAGCTTGGTGGCCTGGTGCTGGATGGCGTTCTCGATCGAGTCCTGCGGCGCGGCCGCTTCGAGGGCATACTGGAGGGTCTTTGTCAGTCGAAACTTTCCTCTGTCGTCTCGGCGTGCGCAAAATCTTACCTTCAGATGGACGTGGGCGTTTTCGGAAGCGTACCCGAGCGTGTAGCACATCCAGCAGTCCAGAAACACAACCGTGCGATACACCTTTCTCCAACTCTCGCGGCTGGCGGTGTTGTCGCCGCTGGCGCTCAGCTGCGGGTACTTCCAGCGGGCGATCACCAAGGCGGCGGTAACGCAGCACCGCGCGCTGACGTGCTTTTCGAGAAGCGCGTGCATCGCAAAACAACACATGATGCGCATGATGCGCAGGTAATGTTCGTCGCCGGTGGCGTCTACCGACTCTAGAAAGGCCAGGGCCGTGGCTGCAAGCCGCTTGGTAAGGCTGGATGATATTGCCCGCGGGTTGTAGTGACCGCCAACCGCTGAGGCGATGCAGAGTTCGGTCAGGAGTAGGGAGTCGGGTTTGGAGGAGGCGTCGTATGCATCAGCCAGAAGTTTCTCGGCTTGCTCCTTGCTGAAGACGTACAACAGGGAGCCGGAACCCTCCATCATGGCACCGATGGCGGTCCGAGCGAGGTCATCAGGTGGCATCGCCAGCGTGTCTTCAGGCTGGATGTCGCTGTATTCGTGCCGTAAGCGTTTCAGTTCAGTGCTGGCCTTGAACAAGGCCCGTTGGCACTCGTCGTGCAGGCGCTCAGGAGACTCGCCGTTGGAGTCCTGTGAGGCTGGCCCACCACCCTCGCCCGAATCGGCCGACTCTGATCGTCCCGAGCGCGGAACAGTCTCGCTGGAGGAATTCGTTTTCAGTTTTTGTCTTGTGGTTTTGCCGGGAGCCTTCTTAAAGTTCTCCATGTACTCTTGGTATTGTTGGTACTTCTCGGTCCGTCGATACGCCTCCATCTGTTCTTCGTAACCTTGCATTGCGGCGGCGGCCTGCGTCTCCCAATGTTGCTTGATTCCTGTGTCCATCACCTGCCACTGCTTGCCAACCTCCTTGGCTATTTCAACGAAGGACATGTTCGCGATTGCGGGATCGGTACGCAAATGGTCGGCGAAATTGACGTACGCGGTCTTCGGGCGTTTGGGCGCGTTTGGATCCGGCCGCGCATGCCATCTGTATCGTCTTTTCTTTCGTTTGCTCAGAAGCATCTCCGCATTGGAGGTGGAGTGCTCCGTGATGGGAGACATGATACCAGATGGGTTAGCAACGGTGGGACTTTGACAACCCTCTTGCGTCGCGGAGCCTCTGTAGTTAGCGATCTCACGCTGCAGGGTTCGTCGATGGCCTAGTTTGAAGCCCAATTCGCGGAGATCGTCCTCGGTGATGTCGAGGACGGTGTCCCAGTCGTCGAAGCCATTTTCACACAGCACTGTGAAATAACGACCAAGACCCAAGCTATCGAGGCGATCTTCCAGCGTTACCATCACTAAAAATTGGGCATGAAGTTTAGGTACTCAAAATTCGACGGCGAGAAGCATCGTCATTCTCAACGGCAATATGACATAGCAATCGGCAGCAGGGGAATATTCTCAAATACAAATTTCACCATGCTCTAGACCGGCGTGGTTCGTTGGCCAGTAGAGTGCAGCGCACGGTAATCTTAGCCACGAGGTTTCCAAGGTAGACGATTTTGGCAGCACTGAAATTCCCGTCCCTGCGCCAGTGTCGTATGGCAAGCCTTGCTTCCATTCCATAAAAGGTCTTTGCACTTTTCCGCAATTCAGGATGGTTCGTTCCTATCCCAACGAGGCCCTGTTATGGACCGGTTCCAGATCCCTCTGGCTCGACTCCGGGTAGCTGGGATCCTTGCCGACGTCACTGAGACAAGTCGGCGCTGATTGGCTCGCGCCATAGCCCTTTTTGACCCTAGGGGGCACGGGGTGGAGCAGGAATCTAGAATATCCATCGACTTTGCGGTTGCCAGCATGCTGAAACCACTCGTTCGATCTTAGGAGGCTGCCGATGACCGTGAAAGGCTTACAAACGTGCTTCACTCCCACGCGGCGGCGGTTGCACGGAAATTCTGCACCGCTACCTCGCCGGCCACGGTTCCTGGTTCGGTGCATACGTCTGTCGGGATAAAAAAAAATTTCGCATTGTTGTTGCTTCTTTCACCAACACGCTACTCTCTACCTTGGTTGGGCTCTGATTCTTCCCCAACGTGCTCCGACTGAAGACTGCGTTGCAAAGCAGTTAACTTTGTGGTATGAATATCATCCGCAAATCGCATGATAATCAGTCGTTGCCAATTGAACTTTCGGCTGGAAAGGTGCATGACTCGGCCGAGGGCGTAGCCAACGCCCACGATCGTCGGCGTCTCCGGTTGCACAAGGGCTTGGTCGGAGATTTAGCACGTTTCTCCGCGGTCTGGATCGTCACGTTGCGCCTGGTGGTATGGAAATGCATGCCCAACTGCCAGATACCCAGTCCCAAGTTTGCGAAATCCCAGGTTTATTTTCAGATGCCCACTGTCACGTAAGGGCTTCCATCACGAACGAAATGCTGAACACGCACTGTCTGCCAAACCGCCGATCCCTTCTGTTTTGCAATCCCAGCTTTCGTACGGCTGAACATTGAACGCCTTAACTTCGCTTCCCACGTTTTCACGGCCGTACGGCATATTGCGTAGCGGTCGATCACATCAACGGTTTTTTTTTTTTACTAAGGTCCGGATCTATCCGATCGGACCGCTTTCCGACGGGTCCTTGATCGAGTGGAGCATACCGAGATCTCTCCCGAAAAAGGGAGCTCACTAAAGGGGAAGTTCATAAAATGTGCAACAATCCCAACGTCGTCTGATGTCTCGCGCTTCGGCACTCGTTTCCCTGATTAGGCGATGTGAGAAACAAAGCCAAAGTCAGAGCAACCGAGATTGCAATCTCGCATTCGACCTCGGTGCGCCTCTAGCCTCGTTGCTGAAGGTTGTTGAGCTGGTTGTAGGTCTGGTTGAAGGGCTGGTTGACTCGGTTCGAGCAAACTCCGATTCCCCCATTTCAAGCTCATAAACCGCTCATGGCTAGCTGTGATAGTAATCAATGATGCCGAGTGCAGTGCGTGGCTTTTGTCGTCATTTGGTCTTCCATTTAATGGTCAACACTGAGAATTGTTTCTGATCAGGCACTCGACAAGTGTTGTCATCGTGATCAAGCCTGGGCTAGAACCGTCATATTCATGCGACAATGGGCCGTCATTCCCGTTCCACGTGAGATGTTTTGCAGCTGTCAGGGATGAAAAAGGACTCGATCTATCAATGACAGGTTCCACAGTTTCCAATATCGTCACCAGCCATGCCATAATTGTTTTTGCACACAGCGCCTCCGGCGAGGAGAAAGGCTTTAAGCTCGGAGCTTCCGAACTTATTGCCCACGCGAAGTGATAAGTCGCGGAACGGCGCTCGGCAGCAGTTGTTTTGCCCTGTACAGTACGACGTGATACTTCATGCAGCCACAATCCACGTGGAGTCGGAAAACGTGTCGAAGGAATCCTTTCTCCAGCCTTATTGGATTCTGGCTAGAAACATTCATTATAACCGTTTTATTAACTCAGCTCTTAGACCAAGCGGAGCAATGCCCGATTCCCCACGATCATTCCTCAATGCTTCCATGGCTCCCATGATGCAGCCATGAAACGCCCGCTTCTCCCAATTTCAAGAGGGAATTCCCTCATCCTCCTTAACGGATCCTGCGGTGAGCCATTAACTCCGGTAACTGGTGTCACTGTCGCCTTTGTACAAGTTGCATCAGAAATTCCATTTTCTGTATTTATTTTTCGGTCCGTATTCGGGGTGGCAAGTTTCTGCATTGTCCACTATAGGAAGGCTATCAAGATGTGCTGCAGAGGTCACCGTCTGCAAGGCTATGACCATCCATTATGCTCTAGAGTACCCATGATCCATGGCGGAAGTCTCTGCTCGGGGCTGTGGAGGATATTGGGACCATTTTTGATGTTCCGTTTCCGAAATTGAAAGCCCCAAGAAACTCCATGTATGGCCTCGGAGGAAGTTACACATGCTAACTACAAGGATTGCCATTTTTCCGCGGGCTGAAATCTCGACCGGCTGAAGGGAAAAAGGAAGTAAGCCACAGCACTCGGGCCGGTAGAGTAGAGTATTTCGGCCGGGAGATTTCGGCCGAGAGCACATACGATAGTGCATGTATGTTCTTTTCTCTCTCATCGCTGTACCCTCGATTGGAAAGTTTCGTCCGCTGTCTAAACTCCCCTTGCGTGATGGGGCACTCGTCCTGCTGGGATGAATGTGAGGCATTTATCACCTGGCCGTCTATTGACGAACGAATACGCGGTGAGCATTCCGATTCGCATTCATCTCCTCTTTCGACGTCCCCGGGGCGAGACTGGAAAATATCGATTAGTTCTATATTGGCTATTCGCCTACGCTAGTCTTTTAGGCCCGCCTCGTTGTCTTCACCCAGATATGCCAAGCTGCCTTGCGGTGTGAAGGTATACTTGAAGTGCGGATTCCTCTCGAATGACACAAGCTAGTAAGTACGTTTTAAGATGGAAATTACTGGGTTTGAAGACTTGTATCTTCTACGTAATTAAGCTGTTACAAATTGCAATGCTCTCTTTCCCCCTCGCCGTAGATAGGTGGTATTTGGATATTGAAAGGGCTGAGAAGATAGTATGCAGCATCTTCTTCTGCTGTTGTCCGACGATTTTCTACTAGTTCCTTAGCCATAGTAGTCGCTAATGCCTCAGACGGAAGGTTCATCGGCGCGCCAACCAATCTTTTTGTCGTGGTGGGGAAGTCGGGAATTGTCCGCTTATTAAGATAGATTTTCGACTCCATCATTCCCTTGGCGACCAGGCAGACTTCCGACGGACTTTCTGTGAAAGTAACGAAGCATCGCGTCGCGAGATGAGCCCAAAGCCAATTGCAAATAGTGAGGCCTCGAGTCCCACCGAAGAGAGTCATAGACCTCGAAAGCGCCACCGCAAATGGTTGTCTTGCGCGCCTTGCCATCGCCACAAGCAGAAATGCGACCGCGGCCATCCTTGCAGGTGATGAGCCACAATAATTGAAGATGCAAAGGGTCGTGCTAACATGGCCGCTTGTATAGTCGATGCATCACCCAGAACCGTGTCGATCAGTGTTCGTACGAGACAGATGGTACAGCAAATGGTTTGAAGCCCGACGACTCCAACTCCGCTGTCGACGCACCAAAGGGCGTTCTCCATCTCAAGAAATATAACCCGGACAAGAACAAAGCCAGAATCAGCGGCGCTACGCATTGGGTGCAATTGTGCTATCAAGTGCGTCTCCCTATAAATTCAACTTCGCAGGCACTAATTGTTGCAGTTCGTGGAAGTGCGTGATTATCTTGCCCATGGCGCAGATTTCAAGGATCTTGAAGATAAAGAAAAGCAACTGAAACGATTATTCTTCAAACGGAAACCTCGGATATTTCCCTTTGGTGATTCTTTCCGCAACTTATATTACGACCGCGCCTCTCGACATGCAAGCTTGCCGTCAAAGGCCCTCGTGGAGGCATTGGTCGATCACTATCTAGTTACCATCGATAAACTGTATCCACTTCTTGATCCTGTCCGTATCAAAGAAGAACTTCGAGATTTCTGGAATGATCCTGACAAGGTCTCTGACCCATGGCTAGCTCAGCTATATCTAATACTGGCTTTAAGCTGCTATTGCAAACCACTATCGTTATTTGAAGGCGTCGATGATACTCCATCTGCACTATCAGAAAGATGTCTTGAGGCGGCCGAAACCTGCTATTCCAAGAAGTCGGCTTTTATCAAACGCACTAACTACACCGACTTGAGGATCTTGTGCATGGTCGCAATTGCGAAGATGGTTGACGTACTTCCGGAGCCTGATATCGTCTGGACCTTCGTTGGTCTTGTTGTCCGAGTGGCTATGTCTATGCACTTGCACCGAAATCCAGAAGACTTTCCGAACATGCCTCCAAGAGATGCTGAAGCGCGCAAAAAACTTTGGACTACAATACAGATCATGGACTTGGTCTCCTCCATCGACAGTGGTCAACAAATGTTCTGTCTACCTGGGAACTCTGACACACCGCCTCCTGCCAACAACATCATCCTATCTGACGATGGTACAGTCGACACCAGCGATCCAAATAATGATACAATTTATCAACTACGGCTCATGGCTGCTTTCCCAACTATGTGCGCCATCGTCAATAAGGTCAACGGAACAGACCCATCAATGCCGTACAGCCAGGTGCTAAAGTATGATGATATGCTCAGGGAAGCTTTGAAGCAAACCGAGTCACCGTCAGGAATGATTCCTCAGGGTCATTTTGATGCGACGAAGTTGGATTGGGTCTACCTTCAGAAAACAACCGTCAACAACCTCCTGCGACGAGTGTTGCTTGCTCTCCATCAATCACATGCGCGGTATGCGCGGGAATCGTCCGTCTTTCAAAAGTCACATTGGACGATCCTTGAGTGCGCTCTCGCTCTGCTACGACACCAACGCGACTTGTTTGAGAATCCTCAGCTGGCGTGGGCCAATAACTTCTTCGTCTCCGACTTTCGGCTTGCAATGATTCACGTTTCTCTTGGCATCAGAAACAAGCACTTTTCCGACCAGCCCGAAGCAGGATCTACAATGTCAGCCAAGGACCTGGCATGGCAAGCGCTCCGTGGCAGCTATGAAATCTGCAAGAAGCTAGCCACCACTTCCGTCGACGGCTTTAAATCTTACTCTGGCATGTCTGTTGGCATGGGAGTGCTGGAAGCCATCGACGCCGGTGTTGACTCCAGCTCAATGCCAGGTATCATCAGAAAATCTGCTGAACAGGCTTTTGAATATGTATTAGGGAAGTTGCCACTAGATCGTCCACAGATTGATCCGTCGCTGGTTGATATGACGCTAAACGGTGCGGACTTGGATCTGGATAGCTTGGATTCTGGGTTCGTCGATAGTGCGATGCTCTCACCATTCTTTTCCAACCCTTTGGACCCGGCTTTGTTCGAAAACTTGTGGGACTCGAATGCATTCGATGACTATGCATTTGGGACTGGTGATGTCTATCGTGATGGCTTCAGCTAATCCTCTTTCGATAGCTTTGCCGTGCCAATACTATACAGTGGCTGTGCCTCTTCTCAATGCAGAATATCCAACCTCCTTCATTGTCTTTAATGAAGCAGATAGCCGTTCTCAAAACGCCACGCCGGTACTGAGCTGCTAACCAAAATTCATGCAACCTGCTGAGAACATTTTGTTCTCAGCACTTCCAGTTTATGAACCTCCGGAACTACCTCTGCGGAACCAACATGCGCTGCTTTTGGAGACATGGCAGGTCCAGCAGCGCCATGCGCCTACAGCCGTGGATGAAGCGGTTATGATTTACGGTATCACCGGCTCTGCTCTCAAAAGCGCCACCCACGCACCGAGGATGGCAGCTGCGCCCGCAAGGCAATTGATACCGGACCATATCATGGCCTGCGTGAAGCTGTGATAATGCGAGACGAGCGCACCGGTAATGGGCGGGCCTGTGAGCGCGGAAATGCTGATGATGCCGGAGCACATGCCCATGTACGTGCCGATCTCGTTCGGGCGCGGCGCAACGTGGGCAATGGTGGCCAGCATCAGGCCGATGATGCCGCCGGAGAAGAAGCCGAAGAGCACGGCCAGCGTGATGATGGCGGCGTGGGAGGTGGCGCGCATCCAGCACAGCGCCACGATGCCGTAGACGGCGCCGCACCCCGACAGCAGCGGGAACGGCCCCATCGTCACCGCCAGGTGCCCGCCCAGCAGCCGCCCGAAGAACGACGCCGCGTTGAGGATCGAGATCAGGTACCACGCCAGGTTGTCGCTCATTCCGTGCTCCTCCGCGTACGTCGGCAGGTAGAAGATGGGCGTGAACATCCCCCACAGGATCAGGAAGAGGCCGAGGATTTGGAGCGAGTACTCCATCTTCTTGAAAGCGTGCGGTAGCAGGTAGGAGCCGGAGCGCGGTGGCACGCCGGGCCTGATGGTGAGCAGGGCGAAGATGGCTAGGCCGAGCACGATGAAGCCGACGATGCGCTGGGTCCAGCCGAAGCCGAGCGTGGTGTGGTTCAGCATACGGTCCAGCATGATGGGAAAGAGGATGCCGCCGATGGCGGAGCCCGACGCCGCGATTCCCATGGCCAAGGGCCGCTTGCGCCGGAAGTAGTGCCCAACCACTGCGATTGCCGGCTGATACGTGAGACCCATCGCCAGGCCGCCGAGCACACCTTGGCACAGAATGAATTCGTAGTAGCGGGTACAGAGGCTAGTTAGCATGAGAGCGACAACGAGCAAAGCGCAGAATGGATAGAGGATAATCTATGAGCCTTTGTCAGTGGCGTATTTCGAGAAAGGCGCGAACAAGTTTGGGACATAGGTCGAATAACCAAGGAGGAAAAGATGAGAGGAACTTACCAGTGGGCCCCATCGGTCGCAAATTGGGCCACTGAATAAACTACCGCTGAACTGGGCAAATATTTGGATGGATCCTATCCATGCCACGTCCGAGGGAGTGTGATCTTTCATGAAGGTCTCCAAGTAATAGGTTTCGTAAATTCCAAACGCATTCAAATAGCCGAAAGTGAATAGCATGACGCACCAGCAACCGGCAACGGTCATCCAACCTCTTGTGCCGCCTTCCGGGAAGTTGGCACTGAGATTGAATGTCGTAGGGGTCTGTTGCTGCGGTGGTGGTTCTGACTTTGGTTCTTGTGCGATTGGTGCGTCCAGCGAGCCTTGGTCACTATCAATTTGATACTCAGGTTTGATGTCGTTGAGATCCTGTCCTCGCTCCACATCCTTGGGAAGCTTCTCTTTTGATTCGAATGACATGGCTTCGTTGACTAACAAAAAATGTATTACTGAACGGAAAGAATCTGTAGCCGAGAAGTAAAGTAGCGGAGTGCCGGTTCGTGTCGTTCCGCTGAGCTGTGCAGGCGAAGAAGACGCTCTTGAGAAGAAAAGACCTTGAAATTTTGATTACAAGTAATGGTAACAGGTAGCTATACGTGTTCACCGCAGCAGCAGAGACGAAGAAATCATGTATAACACACTGTTTTCGAGCGCAATGCTTAACTGAGGGGATTCGGCCTTCAAAGACAAGCCCATGCCGAGTTAACGGCGATAAACGGCCGGGGGTCTGGTTAAGCAACTCACTATCGTACTAGAGGGGATCTAAAGGCCTGGTTGGCAATCTTCAGCTGCGCCAGCTGCAGCAAAACTTTCGCCGCTGCTGTAGGATTAACGCCGAGAATGCTGTATAATCTGCTGGAAGGAAGGCCTCTATTAGTATCTCCGAATCCGGCCAGCCGGGCGGCGTTAAGGCTCTTCGAACTATACCCACTTAAATTTAGCAAGTTTCGACTTCGGAACTACGGCGTTCTCTTCGCTTTGGCCCCCAAGGCAAGCTAAATTGTTTTTGCTTGCCGTGCGTCTCGCTTTACTCGGCCTTTGACAAGACGCGAGATTCGCAATGCAGCGTGGTGGGTACGCGGTGGCTGTTGCACTGATGGAGCTTCAGCTTGGTTGATAGCAGCATAAGTATTTCCCCTGGTCCACAAACGAATTCTGAATCATACTTTAAGCGTATCGTATGCTCGGTTTCGTATGTAAAGGTAATGAGAGATGCGAGGTTCTTGGTTGGCAGTCCAGGTCTGCAACTCCGCTCTAACTGTTTCGCGTCATCATTCGTTGACTGTTTTAGCAAAGCAAATCTTTGGACTTCGATGTTTGTCTTAACGCCAAAAATTCATTACGTCGTCTGTATGCAAGTTAGCGAAGCCGGTCGAAGATGTGATACAAAGTTCCTGTACTCGTACGGAGTTATGTCCTACCAAAACATCGGCTAAGCCTTTAACCGGACCCTTTGAGTAAACGTTCAACTCCCCACGATGGGCCTTTGAATGTATTGCAATGAATTCCATAGTGGAATTTCTCCATTAGACTCCTTTTTCTGCCATTAAGATCTCTTTTCGTAGTAAAAGTCTATCGAGAATCATCAGGTTGAGGACGGCGTCACATCGGAAAAGCTTCGATCTACCACGAAGAGATTAGTCCACCTAAATTCAGCTATAAGCCATTCTTTACATTGGGTAATGTCGAAAAATCATCTCGTTTCAATTGCCATTGTTGGCACAGGCCAAATTGGGCCACGGCATGCCGAAGCCGTTGTTGAGGATCCTAATTCGAGTCTCATATGTTTCGTGGATCCTAATCCGGCAGCAGAAGTGGTAGCTAAGAAATTCGGTGTGCCTTTGTATCCGAGTGTGAGCGCCATGTTGTCGTCGCCGCACAAACCTGAAGCTGCAATCGTCTGCACGCCTAACCATTTACATGTCGAAATCTCCAAAGAGTTGCTTGACGCAGGCGTCCACGTGCTGTGTGAGAAACCTATCTCCACGGACATTAAAAGCGGTTTGAGCCTGGTGGAGCATGTGAAGAGTAGCAATGCTTGTCTGGTAATTGGACACCATCGTCGACTCAACAAATACGTTCTGGCGGCAAAGAACACTCTACCAACCCTTGGAAGGATCATTACGGTTTCGGGAATGTGGTGTACGAGTAAACCTTCATCATACTTCGATCCGCCCACTAAATGGCGACGAGGAACCACTGGTGGGCCAATCCTCATCAATCTGGTTCATGATGTTGATGTTTTGCAATATCTGTTCGGTCCCATCGATCATGTGTACGCGGAAGAACTGCCCAAGGAGCGTGGTCATGCTGCCGAGGAAGGCGCTGCAATAATGATAGGATTTGAAAGTGGAGCCATTGGCACGTTCATTCTTTGTGATAACGTTCCATCACCGCACAATTTTGAGTCTGGGACTGGGGAAAATCCAATCATCCCGAAGACCGGTATGGACGTTTACAGAATCTTTGGATCGCAAGGGTGCTTGAGCGTGCCAGATATGAAGAAGTGGACGTACGATAGAGGCAAGGAAAGGAGTTGGACGGAAATGCTGACGGAGCAAGAGGCCGAAGTTCCAGACGTGAAGATACCGTTTGAACTGCAGGTAGAACATTTCGTCAAAGTTATACGAGGTGAAGAGAATCCTATCTGCTCTGGTGAGGATGGGTTGAGAGCTCTCGTTGTTTGCGATGCCGTGAAGAAGGCAATTCAAGCGGGCGGAAGTAGAGTGACTTGCAGGCTCTGACAAGAGCTAAAGGGTACAAATGCTTTATCGTCATCAGTCAAACCTAATAACTGGATCGCCATAGATAGATAACAAAATATGAGCACGTCTCGAGTGTAGGGATTGTTTGAAGTTTACGAAGATGATGATTCTTGTGATGCGGAGAGTTTGACAGCGGATGTAAGATTGCTTATGTACGCTCGGCATTGGCCACCGCTGCTTATTTACATCCCCTCGCCCGGTTTCAAATAGATTCTGACATGACTGCAAGGACTCTGTTGTACACATGAGTGATTGTGACCCGTGGGAAAGATTGAGTGGATAGAGATTGGCGATTCGTTGACATTGAAACTGGCGAGGTTCTAGTCTACGGTACGGTACGGTAATTAGAAGTCGTAAAGTTCGCCACAATTTCGGCTGCAAAGCGTGGATCGTAGCTTGAATTCACCGGAAGACAAGAAAAGTCATGAACTCTGTAACTTCGCCTCTCCACCTTAAGAGACAACTCAATTATCGTCATGAATCCCAATAAAACTTCATCGAAGCTGGTAAAAACTCCTGTGCCCGATAAATTCCCAGCGTCCAGGTTCTGTTATCTCGAAAACTACAAAGATGTACGCGGACCCTGGATATCGCACAGTGCGTTTGTTCCGTCGAGTATGGTCAAGCATCTCATGCGGAACAAGAAAGACAGCGCCATAGCAGTGAAATTCGAGAAGAATAAGTCGAAACCGGATAATATCACCAACATGGAGGGTGCAATGCACACTTTTGTGAATCCGTTCGCGGATATCACTATTCACGGGGACTACGAATGGCAGGGTCATCATTCGATTCGTGAATTCGGGGCGCATGAAGGCCGACAGCTAGGGCGACAGGTGTTGCTAAGCGCTTTGATTCATCAAGATTTCGAGAACGAAGAAGTGATGCTGAAAGTTGCGCGGCTGGAAGAGTTCGAGTTCTTGGGCCTCCCAACCATGCCGGACATGCTGTCCGTAAGCGAAAAGCAAGACGACGAGAAGAGGAGAAAGTACGATTGGAATCTACGTCGCTACATAGTCTACCAGCTCGTTGCATCACACCGCCTGCCAACGCGTGCCTCGGTCAAAGACGCGGCCATGACCGTCCACCAAACCTTGGACTTCCTCGCCGACGCCATTACCAACCAGCCAGCGGCGTCGCTGCCCGGGCACATGCAAGGCCGGGCCATCCGCCACAAAACGTACTTCGTGTCGTTGGAGGTGTTGTTCATGACGGCACTACACCAAGTGCGCAACGAACTGTACCAGCTAGAGCGGCTGTGCGGTGCGCAGGGCTACGTGTACACGTTCAACCCGCCAGCAATCTTCGCGCGATTCTTCGACGGCGCCGGCACGGAGCTGCTGAGCCGCGTGCACGTCGCGGCGCTGAAGCTATTTGCGCACATCGCCGAGATGGACGCTTGCCGCTGCTTCGCCTGGAACGACTTTTCGTCCAAGGCCATCATGGCCTTGGTGCGAGAGGCGCTGAAGCAGAGGTCGCACGTCAAGGTTCGGCGATGGAACGACGTCTTCGTGCCAACGGCGAAAGTCGGCCTGTACGTGCCTCCTGCCGGCGCCGAGAACTCAATCTTGGTCATTCACAACAATAGCGACGCGTTTGGACAGAACATTGAGACTGAGCCGGCAGGCGGCAGTCTGGACGGAGTTATCGGGGCGTATTCGAGCGCTTCGGCTAGTCTGCTGAGGACTAGGGGCGATTTGTGTGATCAATTGCTCAAGATACCTCTGTGATGATCGTGTGCATTACAGTACTGATCAATACGTGTCTTACCATTGACCAACGGTGGGTTGATGGACGCTGAATACTGTTTCAGATGGTCGGGCATCCTCTACAAAGCGACGGCCTATTCGCATGGAGGTTCGAAGATAAGAAGATGGTCGAACGGCCAAAAAGTATGTTCCAGAGCAAAGTCTGAGATAAATTGTGTCAATGGCCAGACTAGCCACGGCGAGCCTACTGAGGCGCATTGGCTTGAAAGGGGATGTCAGCAGCGATGGATCGAAGCTGCAGCCAGCTGACAGTTTTCAAGGTGGTTATAAGGAGCAGGTTTATGCTAATATTTGGCTCAATGATGATTGGTAAAGGCTACGTGTGAATGCCACTTTGGCGTCCACTTCCCCAGAGCCTCGAAGATGGGGTCTGAGATCAGCAATTGGCTGATGCTCTCTTTGGACGACGACATGGGAGTTTAAAGCGTGGTCCAAGCAGCCGCGAGGCTTGCAGAATTTCGACGCACTCTGTGCACATCAAAATCAAATACGTCTGACGCTGGAGATTCTGGCGGTATTGGCTCATTTCACAGAACCGTTTTATTTTTAGGAAGCCGCTGAAATTCGAGGTGCCGTTGGAAGAAGTCACTTGTCTCGTCCAGTCATCAACGGGGTTGTAATTGAATTTAAACTACTGGATCAACAGCAGAAAAGTCAAACCCTGTCATGGGTTGGTGATTCAGTGCGGCGAGAAAAAAAACTAAGGTTTCGCAATGCGTGGAGGTGGCCAATGATGTTGGCAAAAGCAGTTGCTAGGATTGGACGATGAAGCCAGCAATGGTTGCCACCAAGAATGGCGACATGCAGGGCAACGATATCTGAAGCAGGTCATGGGTGGCAATGATCTGCAGCGTTCATAAACATTTTGTTCCCTCATCGATGTCAAAGGATCCTGAGACAAAACATGACGCAACACAAGGAGAATTCTAAAAGCCCGATCGGAGAGGGTTGCCAGATTCGGTCATGTCAAATGACGGTTCAGGGCCCTTGATGCAACTTTGCTTGACGGTGAGAGCTCGCAACATTATAGATCTCCATTTCAGCATTAGAGTAATCGGAAGCCGATATGCCGATGAAAAGATTAGACGACAGAGAATGCCAAAGCATCAAAACACGTCTCAACGTTGTCCTGACGCTGAGTCTTCGCATAGCTGCAGTCATGACAGCACCAATCCCGCAGGATTTCGATGTGGGGATTGCTTTTCAACGCTCGCTAGCTTGCGAGAAGACTCCCCTTTTTCGCTGGTGGAGTCAGATGAATTCGCTTGAGGATTACTGAGCTGAAGGAGGCGGCCGGAAGAATCTGATCCCTGATGGTCGGTTGTTCCAAAAGGAAGCCAAAGCCATCGGCACTTTTGTTCCTGCGTCGAGTAGTACACCGGAGGTACGTTGGTTCGCGCGGTCGCTGCCAAGGCTCGCTGTCTAGCTCTACCCGTACGATGCCGCGCTGCCGGGAAGCCCCCCACGCTCAAGACAATAGGCGATGCTGTCTTCCAGCTTCCGATGAATTGAATTTCAAATCGATACGTAAAGTGCGGCTATGGATTCCCCTGCCTCTCGATGCGCAAGTGAAGAATCGTTTGTTTTGGGCTGCGCAAAAGTCCGTCGAGCACATATCTACGACACCTTCGTGACTCGAGGTCTTCAGACCGAATGGTTGGCGACGGTGGCTCCAGCTCCTGCTTGTGCTCGAGCTTTCCGGCGAGATTCTGCAGGTTAGGAAGCAGGAGAGGTTGGGCCAGGTGGAGCGGCACATACGTGCTTGAGGTGCTTCACAATATCAAGCTAGAAGAGAAGGGCTGTGGATGAAAATCGAAGGAATGATGAATTTGGACCAATGGAAATGTCGGATCAGCGCACATCGTCAGCGGAAGCTTAGTTAACGGCTGGTATCCAACGCCGTCGAGTCCAGCTGGAGGGCGCATGGCGTTTGACGGCGTGGAGCCAACCGATACCGTCAGTTCAACGTCCTGGGTCTCTCAGCACTACATGCTGGCTGACTCTTTTTCTGCGCCCACATTTTTTGGTAGCTCAAGAAAGCCCAGCCGTATTCCGCCTTTCCGGGTTAGAATCCGTCCATCATCCGCCGCCTCAAGGCTGCCTCTGTTGCGCGAAGCCAGCAGCGCAATCCTCCTTGACGACCCACCCACCGCCCGCAATGCATGGCAACGGATGGTGATGGATTGCAATGCAAAGCGAAACCTGGCTCATTTCCGCTGAATTCGGGAGTGAGGTATGAATGGAACGGGTGTATCAGTTAAGCCCCGCTGATGCACCTCCATGGGTGGATGTACTGATCCCCCGGCCCAGAACGACCGTCAAAGTACGCGCACTCCGCTACACACATCCTACGTCCACCTCCAGTCCCCGGCTAGACCGCTCGCGGGTGTGTGCTTGTCCCTTAGCCATTTGCTCCCAGCTGCCAATCACTGCCGACGATCCCAGCACAAACCTGAGCTCTGGTCCAGGCTGAACCTGCGCTGCGGACACTACCGCTTAACACCCTTCCCCACGAGCCTGCCCGCCCGTGGCGTGGTGTGAGGTGGACCACTCTGAGGGCCTAGCTTCTTCGCTCGCTCGACCGCCCGCCCTAAGGCTATTCTGCATCGCTTCTCGAAATCTATGTCTAGGGCCCCTCCCGGCATTCTTGTGATAACTTTTCCCATCACCAACAGCATGCCAACCGACCGCAAGTCCTGTCTCATGGGGCTGCCGGTCGAGCTTGATCAACCTTCAAACCGCGTCAGTAACGCCAGCATCGCCCTTCGACGTCGTATTCAAGTATGACGCTGCTAGACTTCCGGAAAAACGGTAACCACGCGTATCGCGATGTCGAAGGCATATACAGTCACATCAGCGACCCGAATGAGCGACGGCGGATGGCACTGGCTGAAATCGACAAAGCGCCCTTGAGCTGGTATCACATACGCTTGGTTGTCGTTACCGGTGTCGGTTTCTTTACAGATGCCTACAGTGTAAGTGTCCTGCGGCCGAGCATGGCGGTGAAATGTCCGATTAATGTCTGACTTTCTATTAGCTCTTCGCCATCGGTCTTGTAACCACCATGATGGGAATGGTATACTGGCAAGACCCAGTACACCAAGGATATATTCCGAATAACGCATCGACCCTCATCAAAGTCGCACCGAACGTCGGTACAGTGTTTGGCATGGTTGTCTTCGGTTATCTTGCCGACTTAGTGGGACGAAAGAGGATGTACGGTATTGAGTTGATGATAATCATCACTGCCACGCTTGCAGAGTCCTTGTGTAGTGTCTCACCCTCCATGACTATCGTCGGCGTCATCGTCTTCTGGCGAGTGATCATGGGAATCGGCATAGGAGGCGACTACCCACTATCAGCGGTCATCACTTCCGAAATGGCAGATACAAAATGGCGAGGAGCTATGGTTGGCGCCGTGTTTGCCATGCAGGGATTCGGCCAGTTCGCATCAGGTTTGATACCCAAATCCCCTCTTCTTGAGCTTTCAATGCTGACCGTCCAAATAGCCATGATGGTGCTTATCGTGACCGTCGGCTTTAAAGATACATTGGTCGCAGCGAAAGTCCCGGGAGATTGTATTGGCGAATGTCAAAGAAGTGTCGACATAATGTGGAGGCTCGTTCTTGGTTTCGGCGGCATCCCAGGCTGGTTCGCACTCTACTACAGATTGACGATTCCAGAGACACCACGATATACCTTTGACGTCAAGCATAACCTCGAGAAGGCCGTCGCTGATTCCCGAAGATTCCGCTCCGGAAAGAGGGGCGACGGCAGAGTGGACGAGCTTGAGCAGGCCAAAGTGAAGGCTGAGATGCTCAAATACCACAAACCTCCGCCTTCGATCAAGGAATTCTTCCGCTACCTCAAAAACTGGAAACATGCGATGGTGCTTTTAGGTACCGCTGGATCTTGGTTTTTTCTCGATGCGGCCTTTTATGGCATCAACCTCAACACTCCCCCAATTCTCTCCCACATCGGCTTTGGCGGCCATGAAAATGTATACAGAATGCTCTACAACTCGGCGGTTGGCCAGCTGGTATTGATCTGCGCTGGATCAATACCTGGTTACTGGTTTACCGTTGCTCTCACCGACACCGTAGGCCGAAAACCGATACAGATCTGCGGTTTCCTCATCCTCACTGTCATCTTCGCCGTTATCGGCTTCACCCTGAATCACCTTGGCCATGGCGCTCTTCTCGCCCTCTACATCGTTGCTCAGTTCTTCTTCAACTTCGGTAAGCTTTTTGGGCCATGAATCAAATCAGCCGGCAAGCCAGCAATGAAGACTAACATCATGTAACAGGACCAAACGCAACGACATTCATGGTTCCCGGAGAATGTTTCCCGACACGAATCCGCGCAACCGGTCACGGCGTGTCCGCAGCGGCCGGCAAAATCGGAGCGGTGATCGTACAATCGACGTTCACATCGCTGGTGACGCGGGGGGCAACGGCGGACAACGCGAACCCGTGGCTGAACCGCGTGATGCAGATCTTCGCGCTGTTCATGCTGTGCGGCGTCTTCACGTCGCTGCTGATCCCCGAGACCAAGCGCAAGACGCTGGAGGAGCTGGCCGGCGAGAGCGAAAGCAACCTCGCTTACGAGCTGCGCTTCGTCGAGCGCTTCTGGCGGCCCACCTCCGCCGAGATCAGAGAGGAGCGCAGGCGCTTTCAGAAGAGGAGTAGTTTTTTAGGCCTTCCGCAGCGATACTTCCGGTTTAGTTCCTGAAGTGTCACTTCGCTGACCTACTTTTTTGGTTTATGCTAGTCTGGCCGAAACGAGGTCGGACATTTTAGGATTTGCGTTTTGCACCTTCATTTGCACAAAGTTCGATATCCCAATCCCGTAGGCTTTCTCCTTGGATAGATTGCAAGGCGCATGGCGTTAGAACGGAAACCCGCCGAATTGCGGGAGGTTGACGTGAGAATGAGACTGACGGCCTTCGGATTGTATGATAAAACGGTAATCTTAGGCGAAAATATGTTCCATTTGATAGTAGCTCCAATAAAAGGAGACGTCGAGTAGATAATCTAACACGACTTTTGAAACATGTCGCTGTTAAGCCTTTCCAGTCCTAATCTTCGTTACTTTGAATGGTATTCCAAAGATCACACAGCAGCGTATAGTTAGCTGATGAAAGTTGTATCTGATTTCAGTTCACGACGAAAGGATAAAAACGCTCTGTGCGAAGACGTCAATGTAGTTTGTATTACAATGTGTAAGGTAGCAGCTAAGACAGTCGATGCAAATGACTTCCCACCGTAACGAACGCCTTTTTTGACCGAGGCCGGGATGTGGATTTTGCGCACAGCGCAGATGAACAGAGTCGTAAAGCTCATCAGTCCCCATAAACACCAGAAATGAGATAAATGTCAGCACCTCAGCTTTCGCTTACCCTTTGTCCTAGCCCTCGGGCCGTCCCCGAACAGCTCCCCGAAACCCAGCCACGACGTCCCAAATGGCATCGCAGCCTAACCCACTACCCAATCCCAATCCTTCCCACCGCCATCCAACAACCTCCATCAATCTCTCAACTCGCCCTCACCCTCGCCCACCGCTCAAAACGTCTCGCTCTCAAAGCTATCCCGGTAACTCTCAAAGCTCGCTACAGCGCATTAGCACGTGAACCCTCTACTCAATCCAAGTAAACCTACCACTCGCCGGGCTAACGGCACGCTCTCCACGCAGCTGAGGCCCCTCGGGCAGCAGCAGGCGCTCGTCGTCGCCCCTCTGCGGGACGGGCCTGCGGCGCGACGCAGCGGCGGGGGGCATGTCGCGGGGGCCGGTGACGCGGCGGACGGGGCGGGGTGCGGGCCGCGGCTCGGGCGTGCGCGCGTCGGCCGCCGCCACGCTCACGCCGTCCGTCTCCAGCGAGTAGCGCACCTCTGCGATCGGCTCCAGCGGCGACGGCACGTGCATCGCACCCGAGGCTAGCTGGCTGGCGTAGCGGTCGTAGGCGCGCGTCGTTTCGAGCGGGGGCGCCGCGCCCGCCGAGGAGGCTGCCGGCGGCGGGGCGGCGCCCTTGGCGGGCACCAGCGGCCCGTCGTCGCGGAGTTTGGGCGGGCGGGGCGGCGCTTGCGCGTGCGCTTGCTCGGAGGCCGAGTGGTCGGAGTACACGGGCGAGAGGGCCGGCGGGATGCTGGTGCTGCCAGCGGAGAAGCGGTTGCGGTTGAGGGCCATGGTCGCGCCTGAGCCCCAGAGGTCCTCCTGGTCGGGCGTGGGTGGATTCTCGTAGTTGACGGCTTGCGACTCGAGGTAGGTCTGATGGCGATGGGTCGGGCCGGGCCTGGGCTGAGGATGCTCCAGGTTGAGCGAGTTGCGATGAGCGTGATACTTTGGATGTTCCATGGATCGGCGTTCCTCAGGGATCAGAGGAGATGGAGAACGTGGAACACCGGCGGCACCTTGCTGCTGACCAACAAGAGAGCTTTGAGAACGCATTCGATCATCCTCTTGAAGCTCGTAACCATCTTCGTACTCGTTGGCCATGTCGATTTGTGAGCCTGATCGGGATGCTTCGGAGAGCAGTCTGCCATCCTTTCTGTCAATACTCAGTACGGCGCTGTCAGGCTCAGGCTCCGACGAAGCCGTGGTCTTGGACCAGCGCGACATCTTTGGGAAGCCTCCGAACAGAGAAGAAGCCGTGCTTTTATGCTTTCGTGACTTGCCGGTTCCAGGGGTGTCCTCAGTACTCTGGGTGCCTCGGAATTGCGCTGATTGCTCTGGAGGCGTCTCCATTGGCATTGTTTGAGCACGACGCACCTCTTGAGTTGGTGTATCCAGTCGTTCGGGATCCTCGTATACCTCCTGCTGCGTGTTTTGAGGCTGATAATTCTGATTGTCAACTTCCTCATCGCCCTCGAGGACAGTGCTGATCCGGTGACCATCCGACCCACGTCGGTCGTGATCAAAGCCGGAATGCATAGTACTATTCAGACGGCGTGAAGAGTGGTTGGAGAGATAGCCGGACTGGTTTGGAGTCGATGCCGTTCCAGCTCGACCTTCTGGTTCGTAACCAGGATCCGTTGGAAGTCTGAGGCGTTCGTAAGAATCCAGGCTCCTGTTTTGAGCTTGTGGTATTTGATTTAAAGCTTGATTGCTCTTCAAGCCTTCCACCTCATCGAGGAGTTGCATCAACATCTCCTCAATATTCTTCAAATCGCTCGAACTACGCGAAGTGAGACCTTTCAAAGCTCGTCGAAAGATGTTCCGTCGCTTGTTTTGAATATCTGTCTCTTCAGAAGTCTGACTCCGTGATGGACGAACACTTCTTTCTGGCATTGGACGAGGACCTCCACCGTGCCCAGCAGAGAGAACTTTTTGAGCCGTCATGTCAGCACCACGGTCCATGTTATTCATAATTATGCGGTCTTGCTCCGCGATGAATCTCTTTATCTCTTCGAACGAATTACGCATCTCGGCAGCACTTCGTACCAGCGTGACGAGAATTTCGGTATCTCGTGCGTTACGCTGGGCGTCACGCACAGTGAGATGGTCCATCAATGCAACGACGTCTCGCGATTGTATGCGATCAATGCCCTTGCCTGTGGCAGCATCATACAATGGTGAAGCCATACCATGGGAAAGACCGCTCTCATGCTTGAGATGCTTCGTAGTCGTGAATGGATCTTCGTCGACAAACCGATCGAGATTCTTGCCGTCGAGCGCATTCAGTGCGCCATCGGCAGGCGTGTATGGTTCTGGAGTAACACCGGTCACGTAACCCTCGTCTCTCAGTCCCGGGCTAGACATGTACATCGGCTGCTTTTCGTTTCCGTATGGACTTGGCATTGCAGGAACTTCACGTTCCAGTGCTTGATCTTCGTCTTCGACAGTCGGCTGGAAATCGCGAGTGTCTTCAGCATAGTCGTCTACTTCAGGCATCTCTTCTTTGCTTCGGGCATTCGCTAGACCTAGGCCAATGGCGGCACCAGTGACTGCAGCTGCGGTTCCTAGAATGATTCCGTCTCGTTTGTGATCATGGTCAACATCCAACTCTCTCGTGTTATCCAGAGTTGGAGTGGGATCATACGGCCAATGTGAGCGATCACCATGCTCCAAGCCGCCAATCGGACCCTGAATCAATGATGGGTTCGTGTTCACCTCAGACTCGTCATCATCAAGACCCATTCCTATCTCAGGTATCTCCTCACCGGCTACGGGAACGGCACTTGCTCCCATCACCGGAGGCTGATTGACGGAATGTGGCGTGCTCTGCCTTGGTGAACCTTCCATAACTCCGCCTTGTTGATATCGTGTAGTCGAAGCAATGGCTTGGTCACGAATAGCTTCGAATCGCTCTTTAATTGTTAGCAGCCGCGCGTCACCACTTGAAGTGTATGACAGGTTTCGATTAAGGGTAAGCGAGTCAGCTTGAGATAAGTGATGTTCCTTTGTTGGACTTAATCCTTCAGAGGAGTGTACGCTGATGCTGGATGGTCCCTGAAGTGAGGCTACGGCCGACTCGACGGCCACTGGAGTGTGAACATATTCTGGGTTGGCACCAACATAGCGAATGTCTCGCTCATTATCTCCGATGAATTCTTTGTAATGATCGCCCGCACTGTCCACGGTATAACCGTCTCCACTTTCGACTGATGGGTCGTAGTGACCATGTCTGCTGCCAATTTCAGAGCGATATATTTCGTTCTGCGCATGATTCCGCTCAAACCACTCATCGACATCTGATTGCTGTGGAGTTTCGGCTTCGTATTCCTCATCGGGCAGAATCTCATAGCCTTTCTCGAGACTGAAACCTTGCGGACGATTCTTCGCTTTGAGAGCGCTTGGTGACGCCGGAACGGATTCAGCTGACTGATCGGAACGCCTGCGATGCATCTTTCGAGAGGATGACATTGACTCTGCGCTTTTGATGGAGCGAACTCGATCGTGCATTGGAAGATCTGGATATTCACCAGCGTGGCCTTCGTCGGTCTTCACAGGGCTAATGTGTCGTGCTGGCGTCACATGCAGAGCCTTGGAGTCGTCGAAAGCTACGTCGTTGCGATTCTGTACCATCTTTGTCGCTGCTGCGCCTACAATAGCTCCAGCAGCAATAAGAGCGGCTTCTGCTTTTGCGCTCATGGTCCGCTTCTCTTGAGGAGAGGCGCTGTGGTAGTTAACAGGCGATATATTGTCATGATGGGTTCCAGATCCATCTCGAAGCGTTACCGGAGTTCGTTTGCGAGTCGGTGTTCGTGGTGAAGTCGATATTGCTTGACGCGGAGAGCCTCTGGAGACTTCTCGGACTTCATATTCGCGAGTCGGTGTTGGTACATCTCTTGTCTCATCAGCCTCGGGACGCTCGGTTTCGGCAGACAAGATGGAATCTCTTGTCAAGTCGGACTCCATTGTGCTTTGCATCGGCAATGGAGGGATCGCATCTCTGTCACGTTCATGCTTACGCCTCGGGCTTTCCGTAATGCTTTCGGACAAGCTGGTAGTTCGGCTGCGGCTCTTGGTACGTCTCTTACGTCGCTCACGCTCCATACTGGACATTGAATCATGATGCTTGAGGTTAGCGTAAGTTAAACCCGCTCCAGCAGCAGCTCCGACAGCAGCTCCAGCAAGGCCGGCAGCAAGTGTCGCCTCCTTAGTGTGAGACTTCTCTCTACTGCTTCTGCGGCGTGGCGATTCATCATAACCGGCGGTATCATAACTTTTGTCAGACTCCCTGCTGGAGCGCCTATGTTTACGGTGCTTGGAGGACTCGAGAATTACGCCGCGATCATCGGTGACAATTCCAGGTTTGCGAGAAACATCAGGCAAGCTTGAAGTCTTCGAGAGTCGTGAAGATTCACGCGAGCCGGCAGTTATCCTGGAATCCCGGGAAAGTTCTTCGTACTTCATGCGCTTCTTTTGGAGGTTCTGTTCTTCCTTGAGCGCATTCAGCTCTGGGAGAATTAGGCGTCTGATCGCATCTTCGACTGCATGTAGCAGCTTTGGGTTGTTGATTGAGTTGTTAGAAATTCCAGATCTCATGGATTCTCCAGACCGTCCGCTCACACCACTGACCGCGCTCAACTCTGACGGGTTCAGGTTTGGTTCGGTGGCCAAGTAATCTCGATCTTTGCCTGATCGAGTTCGAGATGACTTGTCATTCTCGATGATTTCTTCTTTGCTTACGCTCCTGCTCCTGCTGCTCCGGTTCTTGCTGCCAGACTCCTTGGTTATACCAGGGTCTGCTTTTAGCTTCTCCATTACTTTTTGTGTGATGCGTTCTCGGCTCAAGCTACGGCTCCGTGATCGTTTAGGAGCGGTGAGGTGATTAATAGCTGCAGCACCGGCGGCACCGAGAACTGCGCCCGCGGCAAGGTGCTTGAGGTCGCGGTGGTCGTTCTTCTTTGGGCTTTCGAATCGAGGTTCTCCGTCAACGAGGCTATCAGCGGGCATAGACGAGATATCGGAAGCGGTTGGGACGAAGCGAGTATCGTCAAGGTCGCTGTTCTGAAGCACTTCGACGTCAATAGGTGCTCGGCCCGACGACTGTGAAGAGTGAGACACCTCTGTACCCTCGAGAGGCTCACCCGATCTGCCCGGCAGTGAGATACGCCGTGTGTAGGTCGGTATACGGTCTTTGTCTGACTGGGAGATCCGAACGTGGTCCTCGCCGGCTTTGGACTTTCGAGAGGAAGACGGTGTGACGCGAACACGAACGCTTGGCCTCGAAGTCACGTTGTCGCCAGTCTTCCCACCCTCGAAAACTTCTATCAGAAGTGAGGTTTGCGACTTATTTTTGCTTCCACGGCCTTTCTTGGTGGATATGGTGACGGGGCTACCGTCTTCAGGAATGGAATATGAGGTCTTGTCGGTAGCACGTGAGATGTCGGTTGAAACCTCATCAATGACGCCGCGCGTAGTGTCGTCCGCCGAACTGATATCGGTGGATGCAGGCAGCGGAGGGCGATTTGACCCCAACCCCATGGTGTGTGGTTGATCCACCGGTGTGTGCGAAGTGGCTCACTTCAACATGAGCGGCAGAGGCGAGGATCGGTGCAGAGGCGTGTCAATGTCAGAATGTCAGCAGTGACGGCCGAGGGGTGAGTTGGTCGGTCGAGGCCTGAAACCTTCGGACTCAAGTCAGACAGAGGCTACACAGCCGCAGTACAGAGTCGGTGCGCTGGAACGGGCGATTCCAGTGGATGGAAGTGTCGCGGGAGGGAGACGAATGGATCAAGACTCGAGATGAATGTGCGAGATCATGACCATGTATCGCAGTGAGAGGAAATGGGACTGAGAGTAGGCTGGTGGGACTCGCGGCAAAGTGGTGAGCTGGCAGCGACAGGGTTTCGAAGGGCAACAGTCGTCAGCTGTGAATATGTACGGGCAAGGCCGACACGGGTAAAATTGTAGAAATGAGGTACAGCGAAGGAGAATGGGCGAATGGAGGGAAATGAAGAGAGGATATGTGAGAGTGATGAGCAGTGGGTTGGGAGGAAAGTGTTGTGTGTGTTGTTTGGCAAGGTAAGATGCGAGAAGTGCGATCTGTCTGTGTGTGTCGCAGCGTACCCGCCTGGCAGGGTACAGGGAGGCTTCTGTCGTGTCGCCTGTGCAAAGCCCTGACCCTCAGTAAACGAGAAAGCCCAGCCCAGCCTTCCCTCCCCAGCCCTCAGAATAGCCATCCGATGAGAACTGGGGAGGCTGGCACAGATGTTCCTAAAAGTATGTACCTCAATGCCCACCGTAATCCAATAACGCAATTGCACTCGACATGGCCCGTCATCGACTGGAGCCAATTTTGTCAATCCGGCCTCGCCCTATGCAGGCTCCTGGCGACTGCAGCGTCGTGCTGCCCGTCCTGCCCACTCTACTGCATCGGCGTCACCCGCTGTTGGCCAGTGTTTTGCCAGCCCATGAGAGGTGTACACAGTGATACGGCAGCCATCAGATCTTGCTTCATAGGGCAGGTTTTGATACATGGACCATTCGTTCTACCTGGTCTATGGCCGAAATCCACTCGATGCTATCCATGGCGGGTCGAGAATCTCGATAAACTGGTCAGAGGCTTCGGCTCTAGTGGGCCGCTCCGAAACGCTTGGCCGCCGTCCTGCTCAGAACCCTGCCATGAACTGCCATTGGCCACCCGTTTCGCTCCCAGTTCCAACGTTCAAGCTTCCCCTCCCTCCAGTTCCCAGACTCTAGCACGTCTGATTGAACGAATGGACAAACGCTCTGGTCAAGCCACCACTGAGGCGGTGTGCTTCAGACACTGCGAAAACTATATCTGGACCTATACAATCTACTTCACACATTCCTTTGGTCGTCGCTTACACCACCACGCCGAACCAATCTTTTCACTCCCGGCCATGATCCATCCGCTTGCGCTTCTGAAATCTCTTTGCCTGGCTCGGTTGACTTCCGTACGCTCTTCGTGCCTGTGGCTTCTCGTCGCGCTTCATGCTCGCTCCCAGCGTGATATCCACTCTTGGTGGTGTGATGAAACCGAACGACTTTGCCAATTTGACGAGATCCAACTTTTGGATATCAAACACGCTGCGAAGGCTATGTGATGCGTACGCGTTCAGGTACCCTCGGTAACCTTCCTTTGCGCTCTGTGAATACGGTCAGCGACCACTGTGCGAATCCTAAGGCAACATACCTTGTTCAAGTAGTAGTTTGATGAGATGAGCTTTTCTAGCTGTGACTGAATATTCAATATCTTCTTCGTAGGCAGCTCAAATTCCACCAAAGGCACTCGAGCTTCTTTCAAGTGCTTCAGGAATCCAACCTCGCTTGGCTGAAGGAAAATCAAGCTTCGTCCTTTTCCGGTGGCTCCGCGGGCGGTTCTTCCGACACGGTGAATGTAGTCTCGTGGATCGTCTGGCGGATCAACCTGGATGATCCAATCTACCGCAGGAATATCGAGTCCGCGTGCTGCGACATCCGTGCAAATCAACGTGCCGTGTTCAGCGTTACAGAATTCAAAAAACGTGTTTGTACGCTTCTGTTGTTTCTGCTTTCCATGGAGCGCGAGCACCGGTAGGTCGATGTAGTTGAGGAGTTCCGAGTAATAATCAACGCAATTGCAACTACTGAAGAAGCAAATGATCTTCTTCTTTGGATGTCGTTTGAGAAAGGTGAAAAGGAGTCGGAATCTGAGGTCGGACTCCACGATGACATAGCCTTGCTCTAGTGTGTCGACTGTACTGTACTCTTTGCGATGATCCACGTTAATGTAAAGCGGACCGGGTTTGAGCGAGATTCGTGCCAGATCCTCGACCTTCGTAGTTTGCGTGGCGCTGAACAACGAAGTCTGTCGCTCGTCGGCTGGAAGCCTCTTGATTATCTGCTTCATCTCATCCTCAAAACCAATTTCTAGAATCCGATCCGCTTCATCGATGATCAAAGTTCGCAGATTCTTGTAAACAAATCCCTCGGTATTCTGAAGGTGATCCAGCAAGCGACCAGGTGTAGCGACCAGAAGGTTTACTCCCTTAGCCAGTTTCTCAGCTTCTGCTCTTCTGTTGGCGCCTCCAATCACGATGCCATATGTCTGACTTTGATGTTCCATCAATTCTCTAGCAACGCCAAAGATCTGCAAAGCTAGTTCTCGTGTTGGAGAGACAATAATGACTCCTGTTCCATTTCTTGGCTTGAATCGTAGCGAGCTCAGCATTTCGACAGCAGGAATCAAAAATGCTAATGTTTTACCCGAGCCTGTCTTCGCCGCTCCCAGCACATCTTTACCTGCCAATAGAGGTGGAATAGACTTCCTCTGTATTTCCGTCATGGTTTCGAAGCCCATGCCTTTGATTGCTTGCATCGTTTTGTCCGAAAGCCCAAGCTGATCAAATCGTGTTTGTTCGTCGCTAACCGTAGGGAGGGAAACTGCAGTGTCTGTTGGAAGGTCTATGTGTGCATCATTGCCTTTCATCGCTGTATCTGGTGCTGTGTCATTCTCCTCATCTTCTGGCTCTTCATGAGGTGCTTCAATCGTTTGCGCAACTGGAATTTCTTCATGCCCCCCATTTGCCGGGTCATCCTGCTCTTCGGTTCCAAAGCCATCCCACTCCTCTTCTCGATTCTTTAAATCCTCTTGCTGATTGTGCATCTGGTTCTTTTCCATATGAGACTGCTTCACCCTTTTTCGCGACACTTGGGCTTCGGCTAGAATCTTTGTAGTCACAATGGGCACATCCTTGGCCTGTTTCTCTGCCAGTATAACATTTTTATGCTCATTCTTGTGTTTTCTTTTCCTCTTCTTTGATTCAGAGGCATCTGGAGCCATGGTTGTAGGTCGGCACTAAGTGGATGTGAATTGTACTGCACTTTGCACCGAACGATGAATTTTTTGGTGGAGATCGGAGTCGGAGGTTATCGATATGGCGCTAGCCTCGAATTGGCATTGCACCATCATCAAACGCTTCAGGAATGCCGCAGAAGTTAGAACCTAGTGACGACATTTTCACTCGTGTGTCTCCTTTTTCGCTGTTCGCTGGACGATGTTGGCATATGGCGGTCTGGTACTGCCTCTCCTAATCTTTGGTGCCATTTTAGCATTAGCGTACTCGGGTCATGTTTCAACGAGTCATCTCATCACCGTGGTCAATATCGGAATATGGCTCCCGCTATGGGCATCGCGACCTCCTCGAGACGCTTCACGTGGACAAGATCTCTCTCTCTTCATTGTTATTTTGATCTCAAGATGGCTGTGGCCCAGCCTGTTACTGCTTAGAACCAATCACAGCTATCAATTACAATTGGGTATTGCCACACCCTTGGTCTTCGCTATGTTCGCCGGTTATTTCATCTGGCGTCAGAGTAGATCAAACCACGATGTACCCTCTTCAAACAAGAAAAGTCATGAGACAGAACTGCCTAGGGTATATCCATGTCGTACTACTCACACCCGGCTGTTTCCAGAGAAGCACGCATTTTCATACTCCTATCTGCAAGTTTCCGTTCCAGTCGACTTTGAAGGCACTTGCGGGCTAGTATCTGTTGGCAGCACGTCAAAGAAAGCATGGTTTCACGTTCAAGCATCGGATTATCTCGAACGAGGATCATCAATTCCCAGTTTAAAGGCGAAGCTCAGTGCGTATCTAGACTCTCAGGGAGTCAACCGCACTGAGTGGCACGAAGCCTATCTTGTAACAGCTCCACGGTTTCTGGGATATTCATTCAATCCTGTATCATTCTGGTATATCTATGGCGAACAACAAGAGCTTATTATGATGATATTGGAAGTCAACAATACGTTTGACGAACGTCGTATCTATCTCCTACGAACTACCGACAGGTCAGAGTCTGATGATAATGATGGAAAGAATCCCATGAAACACGGAAAGAATGGGCGATTCAAGAATGCGTGGGCCAAAGATTTTCATGTTTCGCCTTTTAACTCTCGAAAAGGGTGCTATACGCTCTCAGCAGCGGATCCACGCAAAGAAGGACGGATCGATAACACGATAGTGTTGAAGTCGTCGAAAGATCATGTTAAGCTTATTGCCAGGATATTCTCTGAAAGAACCAGCATCGATCCTAGCAAACTGTCTACATTAAACAAAACTGGCTTTCTTATACGCTGGTTCTGGGTTGGCTTCGCGACATTTCCACGCATACTGAAAGAAGCTAACGCTCTATTCTTTCGGAAGAGGCTACAAGTTTGGTCCCGACCGGAAGTCCTTCCAAGCAGCATCGGAAGGAATCCTACCTCTGTAGAGGTCAACCTAGAGAAATTCTTCATCAAGTACCTGGAGGACGTTGTGAAGCGCTCAGCAGCAAACATCGTGGTCTCATACGACTCGGGCCTACTAAATCGTCAGAAAGTCATCTTCAGATCAGTAGGGATAAGTCACGGTTCTACTCAAGCAGCGCATCTCGACATCAAAGTTCTCACACCAGCCTTCTTTAGCCGCTTCGTCCACTACGCACAGACATCGGAAGCATTCGACCGTGAGTGCATCTTCACGGACGAGAAAAATTGTACCGTCTGGGTTTCCAATCCAACTTTGCTGCCTAACCTCTTCGAGGCAGGTGCAGGAGCATCTCATCAATCTCCATGGCAACATAAAGGCAAATCCTGGAGATGGTATTTGTTCCAAAGATTGCGATGTCCTCCAGAAAAGCCCAGATATGGCTCTCCATACCGAGCGAGGGATGGCCATGACATCCGCGGTCTGGGTTTGTCACCTCTAGATACTTTTGTACAGAGATACTGCTTTGACGCTGAGCTGTATCGGAGGTCCTGTGTTCGATTGTTCCTTGCTCAGCGCTTCGCCTTTGGCTATCTTGAGATCATTGATGTGCTCGAGCTTCTTCTTCGGGCAACGTTGATATGGCTTGGAGTTTCGCCACTATTGAAAGGCCAACCTCCAGTTTCCTTAGACTTCATCACTGTATATCGCAACGGGAGTGTCTCGTTTGCGCTGTTGGGGCAACTCAGCCTGGTTCATCTATGGGCCCTGCTCAAAGGCTGAACAGCAAATCGTGCATAAGCAGCATGCATCCTACGGACTGTATCGCTCCACTGGCTCAAAGAATTTCAGCCACAATTGAAATGGCTCACATTGGCATACGCGCGAGATTTCTGCGTGTTTCCTAAACACTCCGCTTAACAACGGCCGCTATCTGCATTTACCCGACCGCGAGCGGTCCGACGAGTCACGATTTTCACATGGACGACACAGAGATTGGCTAGAGCCTCAGCTCCTTCCCGCTTCCGGAACACCTCGGCACGCTTTTGCTCACCGAACTTTATCCGATCCATGTTTCGATCTCACCTTCACACCGTGTCTGACTTTTACCCATGTTCGCCGTGATGAAGCTAGATTTGAGGTCGAAAGTTCGTGGTAAAGCAGTGTCAATGAAAGTCTATCCAAAAGTCACACAGTGCTCGGTCTAACGGGAGTTCAACTGTCCTCAATGTCTCCAACAGCAATTTTTACTCATGTGGCAGTCTGGAACGCCACTCAGCTTCCCCACATTGTGGTCGAAGTTTTGGCGGGCAACCTTACGCCCAATGGCCACTCGGTCCAAGGGGGATCGCACGTAACTCGTCAACTTGTAACCGCAGCCCATTACGCCGAGGCCAAAGATGGAAAGCTTCCCATGTCGACGTCCAGTCTGGCCTCGCCGTACCAAGTACGTAGCTGACTGGCTCCGACCCTTCCCGAACTTGTGATCGGGTCGCTTTACATCGTCATACTCCATAAAATGGCCGGTCCGCCCTCGTTTTGCTCAATTTCGTCGCGTGCGCATCGTGTCACTCCCAATCTCCACTCTGCCTGCATTGTTTCTGGATTTTTTATGTCATCTTAAACCATTTCTCTATTTTGTAGAATCAATTGTCGGACTAGACGCGAGCCAACATGTTGTCTCTCGACGCCGAAGAGCAAAAGTACCAGGCTGAGGTGAACGACGTGAAGCAGTGGTGGACCGATTCACGATGGAGGCATACAAAGAGACCTTTCACAGCAGAACAAATTGTTGCTAAGAGAGGCAACTTAAAAATAGAATATCCAAGCAACGTTCAGTCGAAAAAGCTATGGAGCATTATCGAGCAGCGCTTCCAGGTTAGAATGTGAAATGGAATACACCAGCGAGACATTGCTAACTCCAATTCCAGAATCGCGATGTCAGTTTCACCTATGGTTGCTTGGATCCAGTCATGGTGACTCAGATGGCCAAATACATTGACACCGTCTACGTGTCCGGTTGGCAATGCTCGAGCACTGCATCGTCGACCGACGAGCCAGGTCCAGATCTCGCAGACTACCCGATGACAACTGTTCCCAATAAAGTGCAGCATTTGTGGTTCGCACAGCTTTTCCATGATAGGAAGCAAAGAGAAGAGCGCCTGGCTACACCAAAGTCTCAGCGTGGCAACCTCGCAAACGTGGACTACTTGAGACCCATTATTGCAGATGCAGATACCGGACACGGCGGTCTCACTGCGATCATGAAGCTTACCAAGCTGTTCATCGAAAAGGGAGCAGCGGGTATCCATATTGAAGACCAGGCGCCAGGAACCAAGAAATGCGGACACATGGCCGGAAAGGTACTTGTTCCGATTAGCGAACACATCAACCGACTCGTAGCCATTCGTGCCCAAGCAGACATTATGGGCTCAGACCTTCTCGCCGTTGCTCGAACCGACTCCGAAGCTGCCACCCTCATTACATCCACTATTGATCCCCGTGATCACGCTTTCATTCTCGGAGTGACGAACCCGTCTCTGCTACCTCTGAACGACTTGATGGTTGCTGCGGAGCAGGCAGGAAAGTCCGGTGATGAGTTGCAGGCAATTGAAGATGCGTGGGTCACGAGGGCTGGACTCAAGCTCTTCCATGAGGCTGTAATCGATACCATCAATAAAGGATCGCACTACAATAAGAAGGCCCTCATTGACCAGTTCCTGCAACAATCGAAGGGCAAATCCAACAAGGAGGCCAGAGCCATTGCCAAGGGCATTACCGGTCAAGATATCTTCTTTGATTGGGACGCCGCCCGGACACGCGAGGGTTACTACAGGTACCAGGGCGGATGCCAGTGTGCTGTCAACCGCGCGATCGCATATGCACCGTACGCTGATATGATTTGGATGGAGAGTAAGCTGCCAGACTACGCGCAGGCTCAGGAATTCGCTGACGGCGTTCATGCCGTTTGGCCGGAGCAAAAGTTAGTTGATTCTTGCCCATTTTGTCGAAAAATGAATGACGATGGCTAACTTTTGACAACAGACTTGCGTATAACCTCTCACCTTCCTTCAATTGGAAGAAGGCGATGCCACGCCACGAACAAGAGACTTACATCAAACGTCTCGGTCAACTTGGCTACTGCTGGCAGTTCATCACGCTTGCTGGTCTCCATCAGACAGCGTTGATGGCCGACACCTTCAGCAAAGCCTACGCCAAGCAGGGCATGCGTGCGTATGGCGAATTGATCCAGGAACCTGAGATGATCAACGGCGTTGATGTTGTTACCCATCAGAAGTGGTCTGGTGCAAACTACGTTGACAATCTACTGAAAATGGTCACGGGTGGTGTGAGCTCAACCAGTGCTATGGGTAAAGGTGTTACTGAAGATCAGTTCAAAGACCATTGAGGATGAAAAAAAGATGAAAAGATATATGATACGCGACTAGGAACTTGACGACATCCTGGCAAACTCGATAGTTTGTGAGCGCGATGCAGAGAGGAACCGAAAAGGACTGACGAATGTTTGGTAACATACTCTGCGAAATGTTGCTTAGGTCCGAAATAATTGTAAATGTTTGTTTCCGCAGAAGATGACTTCTGTTTAGTATATATCTGTACAGTCGAAACCTGTGAAGTTGATAAGATGATGGCAATAAGTGAATTACGATTTTATCATCAATTTCCGGTGTATGACAGCGCCGGGTACGGAATACGTGCACGAAGCTCTGGCCATGTCAGAGTTACCGTATAAGGTGCGGAGTACGAGAGTCAGTCATCCTGGACCTGAGACAAACTGCCAATTCAGACATCCGACATATAAAAGAAGGCAGTGAACCTTGTAATTGAAGGCTTTTGCGATTCAAAACTCTTTCCATCCTCCCAACAACGGCAGTCATGCACAGCGGAAGCGTTCCGCAAAGCCGCAGCACCCGTCCCGATGGATCTAGGCCACGCCCACGCGGTTGAGACTCAGGAGGCCACCTAATTGTTGCGTGACCCAGTGATTTTCAGCACGCCTGCGGAGACTTCTCTTCGCACCATTCCACCCATGCCGTTCAATCCGTCCGAAAAGCAACCATCGTGGCTATCAGCGCCATCACACCGTTCTTGCGCCCATGTGGGTCTCACTGAAGAGCTTGGACTGATTGATTGAAGTCATTTGGGCACTCGTACTTGATTTGGTGGCAAGAAGATATCCTCGTGATGGCGAGACGGATTTGGCGGTAGGTCACGAAATATCAGTTCCTCCCAACGACCTTAACGTAAGGGCCATTCCGCATGCCCGGAAAGAGAACGCGGTGTACGTACAGGATCACCTCGAGCGGGCCGGTGAACCCAGCGTGCTGTACCTTACACTGTTGCGTTGAGTTAGTGGAGTTATCTGGAAAAGTCGGCATCGAAAGCCAACCTCGGTGAGTTACAAGCCTCCGACTTCACCATGTCACCTTTTTGCCCCACCCTATCACGATTCGACTTATTCAAGCCATTTGAAATCTAAATCTGCGCCAAATTCACATCAACTTCGAATCTCTTCTCCTATCTTATAGTCAACTGCTCGTATATGTAGCTGTCACAAACTAAAATCTCATCTTTCCTTTGCCATTGTCACGTCACCTCGTAGCATGTCTCGACGTACTATTATTTTGAATTGACCTGCAGTCTTTAAACCCGCACCCTCCGTCCATCTCCATTCCTATTACCAATCTCGATCCATTGTGAAGTAAGGCATCGCCAATCTCTTGATACCTCCAATCATCATTCCAACCGTCGAGGATCGAAAACCATCTCATTCCACTCACACTGGCATACGGAATCCAGACTGGTCCAGGAAGTCAGCTGGAGTTGATCAATTGCGCCTGATAGGCAATTAAACGCGTTTGTACTCTAGAATGGCTCCGGATGGGCCATCAATAAACACCAAGGATGTGTTCTCCAACAGGACCGTTGTGGAAGAAGCCGAATCTCCAGTCGTCAAAAAGTCGCACTCCTCACGGAATTCCTCAACTCACGCCTCATCTTTAGAATCTCTAGACATTCCGACTCATGACGACCCCACTCTAGTGGAATTCGTCGACTTAGCCGATCCGGTTCAGATCCTCGAACGCAATCTATCACGCGAAGCCAACGCATTAAGCAAGCACCCCACCGGCGTTTCATTAGCAAACACCGTCACTCAAGACCCGGCATTCGAAGTCGACTTTGAAGATGACGATCCGGCCAATCCCAAAAACTGGAGCTGGCTCTACCGCGGCTTCATTCTTTTCACCTTATCGTACAGCACCATGACCGTCGTGCTCTACTCGACGTCTTACACCTCTGGCATCCCGGGCATGATGAAAACATTCCACATCTCCGACGAAACGGTCGTGGTGCTGGGAATCACGACGTACATGATCGGGCTGTCGATCGGGTCGCTGATCTGCGCGCCGCTGTCAGAGATGTACGGGCGGCGGCCCATCTACCTAGTAGCGATGCTCGCGTTCGGCGTGCTGGTGATACCGTGCGCGCTGGCGAAGAACCTGGAGACGATCCTGGTGGTGCGGTTCTTCGGAGCGTTCGCGGGGTCGGCGATGATCGGCAACGCGGCGGGCTCGGTCAACGACATCACGCTGGAGGAGTACCGCGCGCTGGCCTTCAGCATCTGGAGCCTGGGCCCCATGAACGGGCCCGTCATCGGCCCGCTCGTCGGCGGCTTCGTCTTCCAGTATCTCGGCTGGCGCTGGACCGACTGGGTCGTCATGATCAGCAGCTTCGCCAGCTTCGCCGCCAACTGCTTCATTGCCGAGACGTACGCGCCCACCATCCTGCGGCGCCGCGCCGCCCGCATACGTGAGGAGACGGGCGATGGCAGGTGGTACTCCCGCTACGACCAGAAAATGTCGCTGTGGCCGCTGCTCAAGCTCAATCTCAAGAGGCCGATCATCATGACGTTCACCGAGCCCATTTGCATGTTCTGGGATCTGTACATCGCCGTCATCTACGCCATCATGTATCTCTGCTTCGTGGCCTATCCCATCATATTCTCCGAGGAGCGAGGATGGGAGCCAGGGCTGGTGGGACTTGCGTACGTGGGCATGGGAACGGGGACGCTCATCGCTATCATTTTGGAGCCGTTCTTCCGCCGGCTCATCAACAGCCACAAGAGAGATCCGGTCACGGGTAATGTGCCGCCCGAAGCCATGGTCAGCATTGTCATCATCGCGTCGATATGCTGTCCCGTCGGCGAGCTCATCTTCGCGTGGACATGCACGCCGAATGTGCATTGGATCGCGCCGATTCTGGCGGGAGTGCCGTTCGGCACTGGCAATTGCTTGGTGTTCATCTACGCGTCCAATTACATGGTGCATTCATACGGCATCTACGCGGCGAGTGCGCTTGCCGGCAACGCGGTGCTCAGGAGTCTGTTCGGCGGCACGTTACCGCTCGCAGGTAAGCAACGAAGCGCAGCATTAGAAGTTCGTGCAGCTCACACTTCACAGGACCGACTATGTATGCCAATATGGGCCCACACTGGGCAGGCACAATGCTGGCGTTGATGGAGTTTGCGTTGGTCTCAATTCCGGTTGTTTTCTATCGATATGGACATATCATTCGCAAGAAGAGTGCGCTGATCCGGCAGATGCAGGAAGACAAGGAGAAGCTTGAACGGAAAAGGGCGAAAAGTCATGCGAGAGCGGCGAGACACGAAACGCTGAAAGTAGCGGATGGGACGGGTGCACCGGGAAAATTTGCACCTGAGATTGGCGTTCATGATGATACGAAGGATCTAGAAAAGGAATTGAGCGTTTAAGGATTAGCATCGCTATGGTATCGCAATCTGGTAGTGTACGATTTGCACACAGCGTCGGCGTTTTGGATCAAAAGGACTAGCACATATTAGCTAGTATTATCGCGATAGAGAGACTGCGAACGAGATAATATATAGCATTCTGTTACTCGAAACTTTTCTTGATTCATGATGCACACTTTACCAATTAGCTCGCTTCAATTTTCACGGCATTGGATTCACGTAGACATTCAAATTTGCCACCATGAGAACAGAGACGGTCCATTCAAACAAGCACAATCGTTCAGCCTGAATTCGATCCTGTCTAGTCTAACACCAACCCAAACAACGCTCCAAGCCATCTCATGCAACCCCAATTTCCCCAGCCTGCAGCACTCAAGTCTTCTTCTTGCCAAACGTCTTCGGCTCGCCAATATTCTTCCCCCTCAAGTAGACCTTCAGCACGCGCTCCATGTCGCTGAGGATCTTCTCGTTGGGGGGCGCCGACCCGCGCTCGTAGTCGGCCACCACCGTCGGCGCTTGGTTGATCTTGGTGGCCAGGTCCTTCTGCGTCATAGGCGCGCCCTTGTCGTTCTTCAGCGCCGCGCGCGCCGCCTTGATCGCGTTGCCCACATCCGCGCCTACCGTCTTCGGCTTCACGATGTCGTCGCTGCGGTCCACCTTCGTGAGGTGCTGGCCCTCGGTTGCTTTTACCTGCGGTGCGTTAGCGGCGGTGTCTGGGTGCGGGCGGGCAGCGTGGATGGGAGAGGGAGTGGCGGGTGAGGTGGAGTTGGTGCTCTGCTGTCTGGACGTTGCTGGGCTGCGCTGTTCGAGGCAGAGCGGCGGCGCTGCGAGAGACTGCGGATGGAATACCGGGTACTTACAGAATTTGCGCCACCGTACTTCTTCTCAGTAGTTATATCTGCACCCTGCCGGCGGGCGGCGTTGAGTGCCGAATCAGAGCGGATGACCTTCTCTTTCTGTGTGTTTGCACCTGGTCCGCGGACCTTGGTGCCGATCTTCGTCACTGTGTCCCAGTCATCGCCTTCAGACATTTTGGCACACGGTCGGGCGATCGGAATGTCTTGGAGGAAAAGATAAGTTTTTGGAGGGCGGTAGAGGTTGTAGCTTGGTGGGAAAGCGAAACGCTACTCTGAGATAGAGTGGAAGAGATGGAGGATGTGTGAAATGAGAGGAAAGTGGGAGGTTGGAGGTTGAAAGGTCTTCTTATGAGTCGATGTTGAGGCTGTGGGTGGACGTGGTCGTCATCCGATTTGCTCACCGTCGGTTCAGCACAGCCGGATGGGGAAACGCGGCGAGTTGTATAGCGAGGCTGAATGAATGCCGACCAGCTTCTCCGCTTTTCTGTTTGGAACGACAAAGCTTCCATTTGATTCTCAATTGAATGATTATATTCCGAAAAAATGAATCGATTCCATTCTATGATAGGAAGTATGGCTCTTTTAGCCCAATCTAACCACACGCGGCCCACCACAAGCATGTTATGCTTTCTCTATCTCGAATAGTGCAGACGATGACCACCCTCTTCAGTTGCCAGTCTAAATGTAGCTCTCGACGTTTCAGTCGTAATGATACTCGATACCGCCAAAACTACTGTCGAATAAAGACAAACCCGATGCAAGCAGATCATGTTCCAGAACAGCAGCTGCAGTCTGTTTGTCACGACAACGCCCCATCTCCCTTCCAGACTTGCTTTTAGGGTCGAAGAGGAAATTAACAGTTAGAAGAAAACGCACATGGCAATGACAAACCGATCTCTCAGCCTCCGATCTCGTCGAAGCAGGATCAAAACGCATCTTCGATGCCGAGATCCTGCGTGGCCTTGACGTACGTGTCCCAAGTGGTGAGAGCGCCCATCGCACGTTTCATGTGCGCATTGATGAGAGTGAGGCCGTACACGTAGCTGGCGTTGACCCAGCCAAAGCTGCAAAAAACCGTTAGCGCGGTGTCAACAGACACAGATCTCAGCAAAACAGCGACTCACCCTTCACGTGCCACGCCCTTGAAGTCGGCGCCCTGGTTGCCGTACTCGGCCTCGACGCGGTGCGGGTCCACAGGGCGGGTGACGTCGTACTTCTCGACGACGACGCCATTGAAGTCAACAAACGCCTTGGTAACCATATAGCACCAGCGGTAAGCGAGGCGCTGAGCCTCGTCCTCGAAGCCGTAGCGCTGCAGGCCGACCCACGCCAGCATCTGCTGTGGGGCCCAGCCGAAGGGGTAGTCCCACTGGCGGTTTGGGCGGTCGATGCCGACGGGGCCGCGCGACTCCTCCGAGCCCGACACCAGCCCGCCGAAGACCTCGAGGCGCGGCAGGGCCTCGGCCACCAGCACGGCCGCCTGCCGCGGCGTCGCCACGCCCGCCCACATCGGCCAGAAGGTGGTCGCCGACTCGTAGCGGTGCGGCGCTTTGAGCACGGTGTTGTAGTCGAAGTACATGCCCTTGTCCTCGTTCCACATGAACTTGTCCATCAGCAGGCGGCGCTTGCGCGCGCGCCGGTCCCACGCCGCGCTGGTCTCGAAGTGGCCCTCCTTCATGTCGGCGGTGCGGAAGCCGGCCGGCACGGCCAGCTTGTCGCCGAAGTGCGTTCGGATGACGCGGCCGATGTCGGTTTCGTATTTGTACAGCAGCGAGTTGAGGTCGACGGTGGCCAGGTCCGCCGCTACTTTCTCCAGCCGGTACGATGTGTCGTGGCCCGTCTCGCGCACCGCTCGGTCGTGCTTGAAGTACTCGTCCAGCTCCGGCTCGCTCACCTGCTGGTAGTTGTACGCGTGCACGAACTCGCTGAAGCTCATGTTGTGCTTCTTGGCGTACGGCTCCAGTACATGAATGAAGTGAGAGGCTTCTGTTTCTGGAGGTACGCCGAGTCCACCAGGATAGTAGCGTGACAACCCACTGACGGGATCATAGCGTGGTTCAGCCATCCACACGTGATGGTACTCCTTAATGGCAGCAAAGATAGCTTCACGAAGGAATTCAAGCGCTCCAGGTTCGTGTTTGATGCGATCGAAGACGCGCAGAGCCATATCGGTCAGGAACGGTGGCTGCGAGCGACAGAGATAGTACGTGCGGTTGGCATTGAGGATCTTGCCGTAGTGCTTGATGCAGAAACAGAAATTCTTGACCATAGATTGCACAAGGTCAACGCGGTCGTTGATGAGCAAACCGAGTGACTCCATATAACTATCCCAGCCGTACAGTTCGTTAAAACGGCCACCGGGCACCACGAATGGACAGCCACGCATCTCTTTTTCACCTTTGTCGTTGACATGTTCTTCCATGGCTAGGGCCAGCAGTCCCGGTGCTTCGTTGAGATCTCGCACATACGCCGGGTCATCGCAAGGTTCCTGTAGCCAGATCACCTCGAGTCGCACATCCGGATGATCTTCCGAGATCTTCTTGTAGTATTCATACTGTTCAGGAGCACCGCGAGGAATGTAAATGCGTGGGTGCGGGTCTGCAGTCCAGTCTTTCGGATCGCGAGCCACCTGGGCAATGTTGGAGCCGTCGATTCTGCGTGTAAGGTTGGGCCAAAATGAGTCCTTGATCAATCTGGCGAGGCGATGTACCGGGTTTTCATTCAATCTTTCCTCATCTAAGATGATATTTTTGCGGCCATACTCTTTAGCTAGTGTGAGCTCCTGTAATAGGTTCGAAAGAGGGTAGGTCCCGCGCAGATCGAAGTGATTGAAGCCATTGGAGGCTGCCGTACCGAGAGATAGAACCTTTGGGCCTAGGTCTTCGATGGTGATTTGCATGTTCTTGTCTGTATCTTCACGCTCAAGTAGCGTTTTCAGTGTCTCGGCTACCGGGATGAGGAACTTGCGAGGTTGTGAACTTCGCTCATCTGAAACTCAAGCATCAGCACAAGTACCGACACAGAGGCAAGGAGAGGTTTACCATGACTAGACCGTCTTATGGAAGGTCGTTCGCCAGACACGTCCGCACTGTGTGCGGCGGACTCGATAATCTTGGTTATTGTCACTACACCAGTCGCAAGAAGGTCCATGGTACCGAGTTACGTACCGTAGAGTAAGTGCGGACTCTAGCCGCTTTATTCCGATGCGACTGGCCATAGTAGACCGAGGGAGCGGCGAGAGGGTCGAGGTTCACGGTAGGCTGTCGCTGGAGTGGGTGATATTTCGAGCTCATATCCCGCTTGTCGGCTAGGTTGTGTTTGAATACTTGAATCGTGCCAATTCAACGACTGGAAGAGTAGTGATACTGGCTGGTGGTCGATTGTTCCGGATGGAAGCGGAGAGAAAACAAAGGGAGAAGTCGTAGAGATATGGCGGCAGGGGCGCAGTCACACGACAAGTTGAAGATTGGCCGGACTGATCCCAGCTTCCGAACGTTTCAGGGTCAGGTGGATGGAATCGGGCCTCGGAAGGGAATTCGGGTATGCAAAATTAGAATGAGCGGGTTGGAAAACAAAATGCAGTGCAACTCTATGGCTGATCTAAGTGCAGGTTATGCGGATGGGCGGACGTCTAGGATTATGAGGTTGCAATTATGTACGGCGCAGAGAAAGGTGGAAAAGGGACAGCGCAATCCGAGGAAGTCACGATGCTCTGCAAAAGGTGTGCAAATGCTTGGCGGGCCTGAGGGCTGCAGTTTGTCGATCCCTTCAGCAGGGCCTTAATAATCGCAGGGGGCTTTGCCCAGTAGGCTTTTCCGGCAAAGTCCGCCCTGGCTTAGGTCGAAGAGGCACCGGCCAGCGCCGCAAGCTTGCAGAATCGCGGTGAAGTGAAGACAAAGCTTGGGTCTTGGTCTTTCCCTAGCGTACCCACGCCGTGGTAATTCGTTGTTGTTGGAGCACAGCAACGCCTTTCTACTCGGATGCCAGAAGTGCGGACTGTTACACCTATCTGCAATTGACGATGGATTGGACAGCGAGCATTGCTCTATTGTATTGAAGTCAACTCCCGAGTTTCCTTAATTATGGCTGTTCACAGTGAAAGCGGATGATGTCAGTCGGCGCGTGGGGGTTCATTCTCGATGATTTTCGATGGTGGGCAGCTTTGGGTGGTTACCTGCAGAATGGCTGTGATGCGGCTAGCCAATCACCGTCGCGATACGTTTGGAAATGTTGTGGACACGGTGGGATGCGGTGGATGCGGTAGAATGCGGCTCTGCTTCCCCTCACCGAGGCCGAAATGGGAGCCCACAACCTCTTTCCCCTCCCCTCCAGTTCATCTCCTGCTGCGAACACTCAGCTCGCGGCTATTGACACGTTTGGTAATGTGCTGTTGGTACCACGGCCATCGCACTCTCATGGGCCTACGTGCCTGCACGGTTGACGCCGTGGCACCCGCCGCGGCGGCTGGATATTGACGGCGGTTATTGCGGTGGTGAACGACAGCTGAACCCACCCCTCTCGGCCGTCCCAGCCGCCCAGCCCCTATAAGTTGCAGTCAGTTCTTTTTTATTCCCATCCTCTGTCAGTTGCTCGTAGTCTATTTGGAAGCATTTGCCTTCCACCATAGTCAATCCGGAGTATATTCATTTCACTTCAATGTCCTGTTCTTGAGAAATGGGTCGAGTTTCGCATCGTCGTCTGATTGCTTCATGCGTCGCGCCGTCGCGGCAATGTGCTGCACGCGCCGTGCTGTTTGAACATCGCACCGTCACAACTCACATTGAAAAGCCAAGAAGCAAGGTCGTAATGCAACGAGGAACAAAAAGAAATCCATTACCGAAAAGATAAGTGTCGTTCTGTACCTTTTTCATAGCACAGAGTCCAGGCTTTTTCCAGTCCATTCTGCACCCAAAACAAAAGTTTCCCAACAACGCCAAACAAAGTTCCAGTCCTAGCTACCACTCTCAAGTGGGTCATCGTTCTCGATAGCCATACCGTACCGCTCTATTTCGCCGGGACATTCGATCTATGTGTCCTCGAAGCTCGAAGTCATGCCTTGTCGTAAGGTAGAGCCATCATGTGGTATGCGAAATAGATGCACGTCAACATGTATCCCGGCAATGAAGAAGTTAATAGAAGTTCGAAGAAAGAGTGGATGCCATGTTTCCACATCCGTGCTGGCATGCTGTACTAGTCAGCAAGCACTGCAACACCGGTGATGCAGATGGATATTGCGAAGCCAGGAAGAAGTCGTGATGTTCGTGAAAAAGTGTCCGATGCAACGGCCCACCTCGTCACCATCAACACTCGTCTCATTTTTGGTAGTGCTGGCTCCTGCGGTGCTGCTGGCTCCTCCTCCTCCTCCTCCTCTGCGCGTCGTCAGGCTCAATCTCCATGCGCACCAGCTCCCCAGGCCTCTCCGACGAGCCGGCCGTCGACGTGTCACTTCTCGTCCAGTGCGCGGCATCGCTCGCGCCAGTCCTCCTCTCCGGGTTGAGCATGTCACCCTCAGGGATGCCCACCTGCTGCATATGCTGGCGCCCCAGCAGCGCGAACTGCTCGTTGGCAGACGAGGTCACGCCGTAGCGCTCGTGCGGCAGTGCAGCAGGCGCCGGCGGTGGCCTGTACAGGTTCAACGAGGCATAGTCGATGGGGAGCTGCTGTCGCGTTGCCTCTTCGTACGCCGCCACCGTACGCCAGTACTTGGCTGCGCGCTCTTCCCACGCGAAGGGGGTGGTTGCCGCTGCGGCGTCGTTGGCTGCCGGACGCTGCGAAAGCGTTAGTGTGGCTCTTCTTTGCGGAGATGTGTTGCAACAGCGTGCCACCTTACCTGCTTCCACTCCTCGTCCAGTATGGCGAGGTTTTTTTTTGAGAGAGGCTGACCTGAAAGGTTCTCAGTAGGCATCGCGACTTGGGAGCTTTTTTGGACCCTTGATCGGTATTGCTGGGTGGTTGTGTGGGTGGTAAAAGAGTCCGGGAATGAACGCTGGCTTCAAAGAATGCCTGGTAGAGTGTTCCAAAAAGAGCTGGAGCCACGGAGACAATCAGCTGTTGACTCAACTGCGGATCTCCTCGAAATATATGATGGCAATGCGTACGAGGATGGTGGCAAGTGCTGTCAAGTGGGAAGTGGTTGACCAAGCAGTCGGCGATTGTCGAAGGGCGAAGGCCTCTGCCAAAGGGCGAGGGCGGTGGCTTCACAGGCGCCCTACTTGAGGCGTGGTTCAAGGAGGTGGCAAGCTTTCGACACCCAAGTTTTTCGAAACAAGCGTTCTAAGGAGGCGATATAGAGAGGACAGGTTGAAGGATACCTTTGACGCCTCCCTCCGCTGGAAGCAGGACCTGTTCGACCGGCGGACGTGTTTCGGTGAGCTTTGGATATCACTGAATGGCGAACTCAGAGTGTTGAATACACGCGATGGCCTTCAATGTCTTCGGTATATGTTCGTTAGGCTTGCAGTAGGTGCCGACCTCCGTGCTACTTGTCGCTTGGAATGCCTCCCGTCTCTGGAGAGAGGACGGAGTAGAACGTTTTATGTCTTAAGTAGAATGCGTGGGATTTGTAACAATACTATAATTTAATGTAGTCAGCGAAGCCCTGCATGAGACAGGAAGAGATCATACGGTCGAGAATTTCGCCGAGTTGAGGGCGAGCGAGGGTTTATTGTGAAAGGTTGAGATGGGCGGAGGAGTGGATGGAGTTTACGGGGTGGTTAGAATTAGCGATAAATGCACAGCCTGCCCAAGCAATTGGTGATCGGTCAATCTGCGGAGCTGCAAAGAGACGGATGATGCACCAGAAGGGAAAAAATCGGTTCGATTGGAAATGCAAAGCGTTTAGTGGATCTAGTTGGAGACGAGAAATGACAAAGATTTAAATAGGCCAAACTCAGGCGAAGGAGGCAGAATGGTTGACGTGTAGGTGATTATAAGACTCGGTATAACAGGATGGATGCACGGAATGCGGTAGTGAAAAAGTGAACGCCCTGCTAGTTACTCGCACGGGTGTTAGGAGCAACAGAGTCCATTGAGGCCGGTAGACTTTGGCCGTGGTTTGTGCAGGGAAGATCTTGTTGATTCAACTGCGTGCGTCGCAGTGCCACTAGCTGTGAGAGAGCGCTCACCCATCTTTGACGCCAGCAGCCCCCGGCCGGCTAGGATTTATTTCACCAGCAGCTTTTTTTACGGATTCCAACCCATCATTAGCAACGGACGGCTGGGTGTGGCCGCTTGAACCCACCGTAGCTGGTGAGCATCGACCGCCATTTGGCACCACGCCGGCGACTGAAAGGTGCTTGAATGATGAGGAGGGCGCGGTCAACAAGCTCCAAAGCCCGGCCGTCTGGTCGAGCGTGGTGCAGGGAGCAGGAATAGCACAAGGGCTCGTGTGCAGATACCCTCCAGCCAAGGTAGCAACTCTTCACGATAATTATTTCGGATCGGCCTAGTCCGGCCGCATGGGACGATGGGATGGGATCATGGGCCTCACCCATTGCCGCTTTCCGCCCCGGAAGCCAGGTCGGGCAAGGAAGGACAGGGAAAATAGTTTATTGCACGTCTAACGCATCATCGGCCTTGTCAACGAGACAAGCCACAGACAATGACCGGCAGGACTGCAGGTGATTAGCAGCCGGAAGGCTTCTAGAAGTCACGTGGATTAGCTCAGTACAGTGGGACGTGGCTGATTGCAAGCCGGGATGCCGGGGAAGGGTGAAGGACGTCCGCCTCGCAGGGGGTTTTGGCCGCTGCGGCCTAGGGACGATTTGGCCAAACAACAAAGCATTTGGCTGTTCAATCACTGAAGGCCAGTCCGTCACTCATCGGCCATCGTAGCAGCCAACCATACTGCTTCTCGGCGCAAAGTTGAGGTGGCCAACCCAGGTTTGCGCGCCCTTCAATTAGTGGATCAATGGATCGTCGGCCAAAACGATGCGGAAGTAACACGGAAGCCGCGGGTCGCGCGACGATTCCAAGTTGTCAGACAACGCAACATGCAGACGAATCGCAGCCTTCACTTGACATTAGATCCTCGGCGCAGTCTGTGAAAAGCAGAATGGGGGCATGTCCTGGTGGTGACTTCGCTAGGTTTTTGGGTACGGGTAGCAGATGGCGTAGCGCTGCAGGGCTGGCGATGGACGGCCACGATTTGGAGCTTTGCTCCGCACAGACCCGGAACGTTAAGGTCCCTCAGTCATTTTGAATCAGAAGAACGAGTCGGAAGATGAATGAGAAGACGAATCAGAAGACGAGGCTCCAATCCACATCGTCCGACGGAATAAGCAACGACTGCTCGCGCGCCCCACGGCCAGCGCCGTCCCCCCGTCACATTCGTAGCATGGCAAAACATTGAATCGATCACAGGCGAAGAACTATGGCGAACTGTTTGACTGAAGCGGAACGCCGGCAGTCAACATGGCATAGTGAGACGGGAAACAAGCGGATAGCATGGTGTCAGGTTTCGCACCAGTGCGAAGCTTCAGCTGGATGATGGATTCTCGATATAGTCGGCGAGCATATCGCTCAAGCGTTGAAGGCCTTTGCTCGCGTTTCGCCTCTCGCAAAGTCATGGTTAGCAATCCTACTCCGTACTGACAACCGCCCAACCGCTTGACCGTCTCGCCGCTAATGCGAGCTGCGTCGGCCTACCAGGAGCGAAGACCAGTAATACGCTGAGAGCCGGTGTCATTGATGCGCTCCGTCGCTTGAGTCTAAATCGAGGCAGACGATGAAACAACTCTTCGGTTACCGTCGATTATTTACCAGGGTTGCCTGGGCGGCTTAGCAGGGGTGGTGGGGCAAGGTCGACCCATGCGTTTCGTTCGTCCCCAGAATTTCCCAGGATCCCTCTGACTGGCGGCACTGAAAAGCCCATGCGCAGACCGCGGAGAGAGGACTGAAGAAACAATCAAACAAAACGGTCCCGTGAGCAGCGGGCGGACCGAATCGTTTTTGGAGGCGCAAAGTCGCAGGGGAGACGAAGTTCAGGTGGTTCTACCATTGAAGGTGGCCACTCACGGACGTACCTGGATATCTTTGCCCTTTTGTCGCTCCATTCCATGTCCACGCTTGGTCACGGTGGCCATTCAACCAAAAATCAAAGGTCCCGGCTCTTTCGCTATCGATGCACTCGAGGATCGCCACGATGATTGCCGCACGGGAAGCTCTGAGCTAAGAATCAACGCGAGCTACTCCCGAGTCTCGACGTGTGCAATCCGGTCAGCGTAAGATTGCCTCTTCGACGCCAACTGAGTGTAGCATCCAGGAAATGCACTGGGAGCAATGCACATGTACCGAAACGGAAAGAAGTGGCAACAACACGAAAATTACAGGCTGCGGGTACTGAGTACCGCGTCATGATGTAAAGAGAACCACGGTTCTGTTGTGGCCAGTAAGAGCAGACAAAGGCAGTCAGAACAATTGATTCGCTGGCAGCTACTCATCAACCATCATCAACGTTTTGACAAGACTCCCCCCCACGTCCACCAGTCTAATCAACCACGGCGCGACCAGTGCGGCCGTCAGCCCAGAACAGACACCGCCCAAGGTAGGCGAGGTGGCGCCCGGGTGTCCACGTGGCAATAGCGCAATTGAAAGGTTTCGTTTAGCTTTTGATCGTTGGTTCGGGTTATTCGTCAGCGCATCCGTCCAATTCGTCCAACCAACCCGCAAACCAGCCCTCCACATCATCTCTCCTTCTTCATTATTTCCACTTTTGACCTCTTGGTGGCCAACGCGCTACCTTACATTGTTACGCGGCCCTGAGACGATTTCATTCCTTCAATAAGCTCGCGCCCTGCGGCCTTCGACGGCAAGCCTGATACAGGCGACCACATCCCAGACGAAGTCTGTTTTGGCACATTATGTACGGACTTCCGCCTTAACAAATGGAGTCTCTGTGAACCATGTCGACCAAGAGAGTTCGCTAATTGTTCAGCCTCTACGAACCAGAAAAGGTATTCAACGCTGAAATTACATACCAGCCGGAGCCTTCGCCGACCGGCGCTGCAACCCTTGAGGAACGTGCTGCGGCATCCATGCACTCTCGTCATGGCACGGCCGCCGCACAGCATGTCGCTTATCACAATTTTCCATCCAAAGCATCCGCGAAGCGGTATGGCATTCCCCGATGAACATCGACGGCTTGCCCGAGCGTTCCCCGCTGGATTGGAGGCTGGAAGGCAGGGTTTTGCGGAGGCACTAAATGCAAACTGCCTGCGCTCAATTGGTTTCCATAAGCCAAATCTCAAGGATCTCGAGACTCCATGGCCAAAGCCCGCTAACCCTTGCGTTTCCTCAGCGACCTATTCGAAACCAGGCGAGGCTGGCAAAGCGATCTGCATGCATGTTGATGGCTGCTTCCGGTCCTATCGGCGGGGACCCCGCTAAAACCCTGCCGACTTGCAGGGCATAGCGCAATTTCCGCCACCAATGTCTTTCCAGAACAGCGTCTATCCTGCATAATAGGTTGTGCAACAGGCATCAGGCCGCCGAACACCGTTGGGTCCAACCAAGCCATTGGAAACAGTGATGGTATGCTTAACCGTCCCCAGAAACGCGAATCATTCACTGCTTGCGTCACTCTCTCCGCATTCAGCCGTTATCTAATTCGATTCGACCCCTTTCTGTTCAACGGCTGAACCCATCATTTACCGTTTGTATGGCCAGCTCAATTAGCGAGGGATCGTTCACACACATGGTCAGCACAATGCAAGCCAACGGCTTCCATTGAACAAACGCCATGCCGATTTCAAATCTCTTCATGCCGAGCAACGTGTGGTTGAGAAGTCGCCCAACGAAGCTCTTGGCGCAGCTGGTAGTCACAATCGCCAACACATGGACTTCGCAATGACCATAGTCAGTCACTTTGACCTAGCCCAAAGAGGGGCATTTTCCGCTCGCACCGACGTTGATCGCATGATTTGAAAAAGTACCTTACCAAGCATGGGCTACATGGTGCTCACAGATGAGCTGTCCGTCGCTCTCTCCCTCCTTTGCTTTTGTTGTTATCCGTCTGATTCGACCCGACAGGTGAGCTTAGTGAAACCCGATCTCCGAAACTTATTAGAACAACAAAAGGAGAAAGGTGGCGACGGTGAAGCCGTTTGGGTCAGGCCAGTTGGCAAAAGCAACGGCAAGATGTCCCAAGTTTCGGATGCGACAACGACCACGACGTGGTCTGAACCTTTCAGGCGGTTACATGCCGCGCTGCGAGAGCAAGCCATTCCGCCCATCAAACTTGTCTGGGCGAGAAGCCGTTCCGACAGCAAGGCTCTGGGCCACGCTAGAGTACATCGCGTGCCGGCGCGGCATCGGATGGCAACTCGCTGCCGGGCATGCCCTAATTATTCTTTATTTGACCGCACACTCCGCCTTGACGAACGGTTGCCATGCCTCGAATGCTCATGACCGGAATTCGAAGCCACCGCTCGTTAACGCCATGACGAGCACGAATTTCCTCCGCTGCCTCGTATCTGCAGTAAATTGCGAAACTGGTTAATGGAAAGGGGGCTAGTCTCGACAAGGCTCTTCACTGCGTCATGCCCACCGCCTCAGGGGCCGCTCTCGACATCTGGACGCATTAGCCAGAGATAATGCGCGCAAGCCAACCCGAATCCTTCTGCACTGTCGCTTCAGGTACCATTCCGAGCGAGTAGAACGAGGCAGGCGATGCCATGGTGGAGCCGATTGCGGGCCGTGACAACGACGCGGGCGGGAAGATTGATGGCTTGATGCAACCCAATGCTCCTGCAGGGTATCCGAATGAAATAAACCCTGTAGCGCGTCAACTGCGATTAAATTGAAATTGAAAAAGACGAAGAGGAACGGGACATAATTCAAATTCACGGGCTGGCCGCTCAAGTACGGAATGATTGTGTCGACCCTACCCGCAATTAGCGCCGTACAACTTCGACATGATATCGCCTCTATCAAGGAAATCTCCGTCGCCTGTGCCGCAGCCCACTGGCGCCACTACCCCTCTTTCCCCGTACATCGCTTCAGCTTCGGAAACCCCGTTAGAAACACGAAAACGAAGTGATCTGCTCAGTCTATTCTCTACTTGCATTTGCATCCGGCCAAGGTCAATGGGGGCCATCTTCCGGCAGCGATCGACCCTTCGCCTACCTCAGCATGTCTGTGCATCCCGAATATGTTTATCTGGGGTGTATCATGGCGTCCGAGATCTCCGGTGTCCGGAATGTTTCCATCCATGTCAGGCGTCACCGCCGTATCCACCTAAAGAGTGACATCGGAGAGCATATCTTGCCAATCCCCTGCATCGGACGTATTTCCCAAAGGCCATTGATCATCAGTGCCCCGTCTCAGCTGCGCCTTGTCAACGTCGACGCACCCACGTCCGAGGTATTGGGCCACCGAGGGGCGGGTGCGTGCCGTCCGTTTTACGAGCTTCGCCCTGCAGCGCTGCCAGGACTGCAATGTGTTTCGTCCTTAAGCTGTCTCAAACTATGCTAACCCTCAAGGGATGATCAACTAGGGCTAAACGCCATAATGCGGACAATACGGGAGCAGTGATTTTGCATCCGGACTATTGGCAACCAATGCGTCAACCACCCACGAAAGCAGGAACGACATCGGTCAGCCACTCTCTAGGATATCATTGACGCAAGAATACGAGGCGCCATTCCTCCCATACCATGGCCTTGGAATCCGCCGTCGAGCTTACCGATTCCCCGCGCCGTGGCCAGCGCCAAATACCATTCCCACAACCACACTAGTGGAAAACGCGGGTACGAGGGCTTCCCGTGGCTATTCCCACGCAATGGTCAATGGCTTGCACTGGACATCTTACCGGTCATCTGTTCTGCTCATGGCCTCAGTCTGTTGTACTTCTGGCCTCGGCTCACATGCAATGAGGAAGGTGAAACGTCCGCTGGTGACAACTGTCCTTGCATTTCACCTTCGCCTGCATTTTCGGGCCGCAAACCTACGTCGTGCATTCGTCCTGGAAAGCCTGTTGGGTCATTCTCCACGTATCGAGCGCATTCCCAACGAAATCAAGCAGGAACTAGGCTGGCGAATGTATCCATACGCGCGTGTTTGCTGGAGCTGCCGAAATCTAGCTCGTCCATGGTGACTCGACGAAGCCAGGCACATCCAAACAGTCCATATCGGACCACCCATCTCCTGAGTCTCCCATCTTCCCTACAGGTCCTTCCTCCATGCTCCGCTACTTCTCCCAATTTGGCTTCCTCCCCACCTCTTGATTGTATTGCACAGCCTGATTGACCATGCCCTCCAACGACGTCCCAACGCCCTTGTAGCCCAACCCACCCTCCTCCACGCTCTTCCTCGCGGGCCCATCAAACGCAAACTGATGCGCGGTGCTCAACGTAATAACAGCGGGCTGCAAGAGGGCGATATTGCCGGTGGGCTCAGCCAAGCCGATAGCCTTCAGGACCGCGAAGCGCGCGAGCAGCAGCGTGTAGGCCTCGATGGCGTAGGCCATGACGAGCATCAGGATGGACGGCAGCCGCGTCACGGTCACGCCGCAGCACACCCGCATCACGGCGTAGGTGTCGCCGAACGACGGCACGTCGCCGGGGTCGGTCACGGCGTAGGCGCGGCCGCCGCTGCCCGCGAAGTTCGCCAGCACCGCTGCCTCGTGTAGCAGGTGCGCCAGCGCGATGTTCTGCCCGTTCACGCAGTTCTGGATATGCCCCGGGATCCATCTACGATATGCCTTGTCAGCGAGCGTAGTTAAATAGGGCCTGTAGACGAACTCACGTCTCGACATGGCCCTGCGCCATGTTCGACCCGAAGCTGATGTCGTACTTGTTGCCGTAGATGGCGCACGCCGGCCGGATGCAGCCCGTCCTGAAGCGCGGCGCGTTGGCCTTGAGCACGATGTCCTCGGCGCGCGCCTTCGTCCACGCGTAGTTGGAGAAGTAGTCGCCGTGCGGCCGCAGCGTCTCGTCACGCTCCGGGTCTTTGTAGATCTGCACGTAGCCCTTCGGTGTCGTGCGCCACGGCGCGATCCAGAAGCTCACCGGCCGGATCGAGATCGATGCCGAAGATGTGGCGAGGAAGATGGAGGCGCCGGCGTCGCGCGCCGCGCCGAGCACGTTCTCTGTGCCATTGATGTTGACGATTGCGCACTGGTTCAGGAAGATCTTGTTGCGTTCTCCGGGTCGGATCGACGCTGCCGTGTGGACGACGGTCATCGGCAATGAGGCAACGCTCTTCGGCCACGGCTTAGCAAAGGCCGCCTTGACGGTCTTCATGTTCGTGATGTCAGCCTGCACAAACTCCACCTCTTTAGCCTTGCCTCTATTCAAATCCTCGCGGAATGGCTTGCGGAAGTCTACAATACGAATGCTTTCCGGTGATTGGCCTCTGGCCAGCAGTTGTAGCACAAGGAAGCCCCCTACAAGCCCAGACCCACCTACCACGATATAACGGCGATCTAGTTTGGGTGGAAGATGCGGAGTCCAATCTAACGGTTTTGCGGCTAGCCGTTTATACGTTTCACGAACTTCTTCATCGGTCCAGCGGTGTGGAGATAGCTTTATAACCTCGGCAGGCACCACTCTCATGCCATGGTCGACGTGCCAGAGATAAAGACCCAGCAAGACGAGGCCAATAGATACACCAAGAAGCAAAAACATCTTGAGAAGAAAGACGGACAAGAAATGCAGAAAAGAGGGTGTATGTACAGTGGGCCTGAAGGGTACCTTATATAGTACGATAGCTGCTATTAAATTCCCTGTTGAAACATGAGCTTTGACTAAGCTTGACCCTAAACCTAGCAGCCGAAGTCGTAAGCGAACCAGGTTCGGCAATTCCTTAGCTTGCTAAAGGGCTTGTTAGAGCGGCACCGGCAACTAGTGGTAGCAGTTGAGCGATGGGACCACTTACAACGACATTTTAGAGCAGCCGCTCTAAGTCTACGTGTGAATCCGCTAGCCATTTGAGTGAATTCCTTACAGACTCGTTGCTACCCACACATCCGTGATCAAATTGTAACCCACTCCGAGCTCAAAATCTCATGGTGTTGATACCGAATAGGTAATTTCTTATGGCTCTTACCGTCCTCCAAGTGCTAGGCACTCATTATGAAGCGTGATCACGATATGGAGCGATATGGAGGCCATATGGGGGCGATTTCGCACCGGATCGACGAGATCAACTGCGGTTGGCAAGTGCTCTGGATCAGCTTTTAGTAGCTAGTAGTTGCAATTGGCACTCTAGCTAGCCCTAAGCTAGTAGAGTAAGTCCACCGAGGTTGATTGGCGTGGGCTAAGAAAGTCGCCGAAGCAAGTCAAGCGAAGTATCATCATGATGAGGATCAAAAGGTTTCAGCATGGTGGTTGATTGCTCTATCTAAGCGTGTCCAAATAGCCTCGTCCTTGCTGTAGCCAGAGAAGATTTGGACTGCCTTCTACAGATAGCATCAAGACCGACAGGGCTCATCCAAGACGGCGCAGGCGACCACTTCCAGTGGACATTAAGCTTGCCTCTTCCAGGTTCTAGCTGTATCTTTCCGAACATACTATCAGGCCTCAGACCGGGACTCAACCCTTTCGAGGAGTCAAACCAGTGCGCCTAACAGAATGCCTTCAAAATGCAGTACTACCCTTCGGAGAACTCTTTCAAGGTCAAATCTGGACCGGTCTGTCATAACCAAACAGAACGTCCTCTCCAAGTAGCATCAGCGTTGATCTAGCAATGCCGACGGTCGCAGGACGTCTCACCCGTTAGGGGAGTCAAGTCCGCGTCAACGTCGACATGCTATCACAACACCGATGCCACCAAGAGAAAACATCTGTAAGGCATGCCGTCGCAGTACCAAACAAACCCATCAGAGCGTCCATCTCTTCCGAACCACAGTTGGCAGCTCAAAGCCATCTCAAAAGACAACCCAAACCAAGTCTAGCCATTGCACAGAGCAGCACCGGAGCGCAAAGACACTTTTCCAAGAAGACCATGCCGCAGAGAAATCCAGAAACTCCATCCCGATGAGCATGTGCTCTCTTGTCGTGTGAATGAGAAACAAACTACAATGCAGAGAAAACAGCAGATCCCGATACCATCCGTGTATGAGGGAGAAGCTCTCGATCTCGTCCGAACCCGAAAACTCCACGCCCGACATAAATCGCAATCCAAAACTCCATTTATGCGTGCCGCCCTCCACCACGCCCATTCATCGAACAATCCAAAACTCCGTTTGTGCGTGCCGCCCTCCACCACGCCCATTCATCAAACACTCCGAAACACCATGCTCGCAGAAACAATAAAGCAATCTGACACCATTTTGTATACGCCTCGGTGGCGATCGACAGTAACTCCAAAACACCTTGCTGAGAGAGGAGAGAAATGCTAAGAGAAATGAAACACGTGCACTGGGCTGAATATCTCTGCGCCCTGCCGATAATCTGAGTCGAAAAGTGGTCTACTTGAAGCCCGGAGGCGGGCCATTCGGCCACGGCCCCATGGGATAGCTCTCGGTGAGGTGGAACATGCGGGTGACTTTGGCATCCCAGGCCTCCTCGCCGCCGGCGGCCTTGACCCACCACTCTGGATTCTCGCGGTTGTACTTGATGAGGAAGTTGCGGACGTCGCGGGAGTCCTCGACGGAGAGGCCGGGGTACGGCTCGGGCTCGGGCTCGTCGATGGGCTCAGCCGCAGCCGTAGCCGGCGGCTCGCACTCGACCGGCTGCAGGAACCCCGGCGGCGTCTCCTTCACCTTCGCGAGGTGCTTCTGGATCGCTGGGTTGTCGTTCAGGCTTTCGAGGAACTCCTGCATCTCCGGATCGAGCGTTTCGTAAGGCTGGAATACCACCAGTTCGTCATCGTCGTCATATTCATCACCATGTGAGGCTTCTCCATTTTGCTCCACCTCCTGTTGAGGTTGGTCGAATGCGGGAGTTGGTTCACCATTTGGTGCTCCCGGCATTGTCGAAGGATTCCCATCGACGGCGGCAGTAGCAGCGGCCGACATGCTCAGACGGCTAACATTTCGCAGTCCAGATGATGACTTTGGCTTGTAGCGATCGACCTCTTGCATCTTACGCTGAATCTGCGCAGCTTGCCAGCCCTCACTTGGGCCTCCCTCGGGCATTGCCGGTACAGCTTCCGCAGGTGGCATCGCCAGAGACTCAGCTGAAGCTAGAGGTTCGCTGGTGGATGCAGCTGAAGACCCGTTGAAAGAGAAGACAGGAGCTTGAGCCTGAAGGGAAGGTTGAGACGGAGTCGCGGTGAAAGTTGTTGCACTCTCAGGAGGTGCAGAAGTAGCTGGCAACTCTGCGTGCCTCGGGGTGGGAGATGGGGGCGGTTGCAAAGTGCTAAAGGCCGGCGAAGACTGAGGAACCGTCGTTCCAGGCGCAGAAGAATTGATACCGAAAGCATTTGCGGCTTGATTAGAAGAGGTTGTGAAGGGGAAAGTTGGTGTTGCAGCGGTTGTAGGCTTGATACTGAAGACCGAGCTAGGACTTGCGGCCCCCTGTGGAGTGCTTGTAACAGCAAATGATGGACGGAAGACCGAGTTAGGACTTGGGACCGCCTGTGGAGTGCTTGTAGCAGTAAATGGACTGAAGGCGGAGCTAGAACCCGCGGCAGCCTGTGGCTTGCTTGTAGCAGCAAATGGACTGAAGGCGGAGCTAGAACTCGTGGTAGCCTGTGGCTTGCTTGTAGCAGCAAATGGACTGAACACCGAGCTAGGACTCGCATTGGGCTGATTCGGTGCCTTAGGTGTAGCTTCATCTGTAGCTGGAGCTGCGCCGTGAGGTGACGATGATCCATTCGCAGTAGGAGCTATCTCATTCGGAGGTGCAGATTGGGTCTGATCTCCAACCTCAGAGGAATCTTGAACGGATGAAGAGCCATTCACTGCTGCCGCTTGTTGGGTAGCTGGTGGTCGTTTCGATGCCGTATTGGCACGCTGAGCCTTGAGTTTGGCTTTCAAAATCGCCATACGCTCTTCATTCCCCGTATTTTTAGCTGGAGCTGGTGTAGACACCGTAGCGGTCGCTTGTGAAGTGATGGATGGCTGAACGTTGGCGTTAGCGTTTGACATTCCAGAGTTGAATGTAGAAGACGGCTGAGCTGGATTGGCGTTGGTAGCAAACGTCTGGCTCGTGGCAGTGCTAGTGGAAGTGATCATATCATCGTCGTCATAATAGCCAGCCGCAGCACGACGAGAGTGCTTATTCCATGGACTGAAGATGCCGGCCTGCTTTTGTTGTTCACGTTGGACACGAGCCTTCCGCCTTTCGTTGAGGATATCTTGGAAATCAGTACGATACTGAAGGTCAATCAAGGCTCTCTCGTCTTCACTGATGGCTGCCATGCCTCGCATGTGTCTTTCGGCTTCCCTGGCCAGCACAAAACTGTCCCATTCGTTTCGGAGTGCATCTTTGTGCTTCTCCCATCCCACAGCTTCTTCGGTCGGGGTCGACGCGTGCTGAGGAGGAACTTTGACGGAGATGTTCTTCTCAGTTTGAGATGCTGCATTGTCAGGGACATCATCCTCGTCGTCAGAGGAGTCGGGGTCAAATTCAGGGAATGCATAAGTCTTGCCAACGCTCGTAGCCGGCGAAGACAGAGCTTTCGCGGTGTTGCCCTCGTCAAGAGAGGGACCAGCCTTTGAGGTGTTGCTCTCGTCAGGCGAGGGACCAGCCTTTGCGGTGTTGCTCTCGTCAGGCGAGGGACCAGCCTTTGCGGTGTTGCTCTCGTCAGGAGAGGGACCAGCCTTTGCGGTGTTGCTCTCGTTGGGAGAGGGACCAGCCTTTGGAGTGTTGCCCTCGTCAGGAGATGGACCAGCTTTTGGGGTTGAAGCATCGAGATAAGTTGATTCGTCATCGAGATCGCTGTAGGGAAATTCGTAGACACGGCCTGGACTGGATGCCTTCGGGGTTTGCTGTGCATCTTCAGTGTCTTCACGTTCCGGCGTCGGCTCTTTGACGGGAAGCGGAGGCAAAGTCGGCAAAATAGGCATTTTAGGTTGCGAGCCAGGAGGATGTCGCGGTAGACCTTGACGAATTCGAAGCAGGGTATTGCCGAAGTCAGAAGGTTTGCCAGGCTTTCGGAAAACGCAGTGCTCTTCCTTGACTTTGTATGCATCTCCATAGGTATGAATCAATGCCTCGTAGGCCCTCTGAACGTGCTCGCGGATGTAGCGTGTCTTTTCATCCTCAGGCGGAGCAAACCCCTGTTCACGCTGACTCCAAAGCTTGTACTGCATCTCCATTTCCTTTGTGATATTCTTACGCCGGTCAGAGAACATGCGTGAGGAAAGGCGGCCAGTAGCAGGGTCGATTTGAATTTTCCGAACGCAGTTAGGCAGTAGCTTCTCCCAGTCCTGCTCTGTGTCGGTGTGCTCCTCCGATACCACGGATGGTGTCTGATCATTACCAGTCACTTGATTCTCCATAGTTTCATACTCCATCGCATGATCTTGGACGGCAAAGGGGTTGGTTTGGCGTTGTTGGAGTTCTGGAGATGCAGATTCGATCCTGCGTCGCTTTGAAGAAGGTCGGGATGGGGTTTCGAATTCGAGAGGTCCGTTTGATTGGTCGAAGTCTGCTGGGCGTTTGTGTGGAACAGTTGCGGCTATCGTCGGTTTGCTGGGAGAGAAGAACCCGAAGACTTTGCCGAAGATGCTGGTGGGTGGTTGCGGCTCGTGGAAAACAGGCTCGTCAACTGGCGCAGGTGTCTCCATTTGAATGGGTTCTGGCGGCGGGGATTCTTGATGGGTAAATTGCTTCTCAATGCTTTGAAGTTTGATGGAAGCAACTTCCTTTTTCAGGATCTGTATATCAGCTTGCGCTGATGCCAACTCAGCTTGGACTTCTCGTAGCCTTTGCGCGTTATCGAGGCATGCCCCACAAGGAGGCAGAGGCCGTTCACTCGGACTTTCAGTCGAGGCCGACTCCCAATCCATTGCTGAAAAGAAGACGACCTCGGAAGCGTCCTGGCCGGTGTCGTCCACCGGCGGATCAGGAGCTTCGGAATTAGCCGTGGAAGGGGAAGAGAAAGATTGGGTGGACCTACCAGGTTGCTTTGCTTTTTGGGCCCTTGAAGCCGTCTGGCGACCGCGACGGCGCAGGTCCGGCGGAGTGGTGGCACTGGGGACGAGGGTCGCCTTACCCGCACGACTGCGAGCGCGAGTCACGCGTGGAGACCCACGCGGGAGAGGTTCACGGCTGGGTTTCGCCATGGCGGAGAGTTGCAGCGACAAGAAGACAGGCAGGAGCCAGCTTGTTGTGCTGCGGGATGTGTTTATTGATGGTAAAAAGGAAAGAGGGAGTCCACGTCGAGTTGTTACGCGACCAACCACATGTCGGCAAAACGTGGCTCCGTAGGTGGCCCGGGGATTGTTTCCACAGTACCGTAGATAAAATCCCCCAACCCACGTTGGCCATGGGTCAGCCACTCCGCCTTATGCTCGCTCTCTCGCGTCAATTGAAAGGAATTTGAGCTTTCAGCCATAATAGCAGTTTCTCGGCTCTGTTGGCTTGCCCAGAAGTCTCTAGTTCTTGAGAAAAGAGGATCGGGCCCTTCGCACTATTCTACTCCTCGACTGAACTCCAATCCAGACGCTAACAACTCCGACAAACCTCCATCATGCTTTCTTAGACCTTCTCCCCGAACCCCAAGTTCCCATCATTGGTGCAGCCTAGTGCCATGATCTTAGAGCCGTCATTCCTGATATCCAGGCAATCTGCTGCTCAATGCGTTCGGTGACCCTAAATCTCGTCCATCACCGTCTAACTTCGTCCGAACCAACCATGCACCATTCCTTTACTGGAAATCTATCCACGCCCTTATCCAGACCACAAACCACCGTAATCTCCATTGCAAGAGCATTGAAGCTCCGTCTTCAGAGCTGAGGAGTTACTTTATCTCCGTTCTCATTCTCCGGCATAACTCAACTGTACTCTACAGGTATAAAATGAACCGTTTACCCTCCGGTCATTTCGCGAAGTTCATACATCCCTGTCAAAATCCCCCTTTACTACCCACTGAAATACATCATAAGAATCCATTCTGATCTTCCTCGGTTTCTTCTGACTAGCCAATTTGACGTTAACCATGGCTGAAAGACCATTGCCAGTTTCTCTGCAGCGGTCCTTCGACTCTACTAAAGTTGAATATGTCAAGCTCGGCACATCTGGCCTACAAGTCTCGTTTCCCATTCTAGGTGCAATGTCTCTTGGTTCCTCGCAATTTGCTCCCTGGGTGCTAGATGAAGATGCTTCGCTCAAGATCTTGAAGGCGGCTTACGACTGCGGTATCAACACATAGGATACTGCCAATACGTATTGCAACGGTCTCAGCGAGGAGACGATCGGCAAAGCTATCCGCAAATTTGACATTCCGCGTCACAAGCTCGTAATCTTGACCAAGTGCGCATTTGTTGTTGGAGACGAACCGGATGTAATCCGTGGTGTCTACGCCGACCGGATAGGCAAGAGCAAGGACTACGTTAATCAAGGAGGTAAACACTACCTATTAGAAAGAAACAATCTGACTGTTGGAAATAGTCAAAGTACTGACAGAATTTAGGTCTATCTCGAAAATCTATCTTCAGGGCCGTAGATGACTGCCTCGCTCGTCTGGGAACTACATACATAGACATCCTCCAAATCCATCGCTACGATCCTCTCACGCCACCAGAGGAAACAATGAAAGCTCTACACGACCTTGTGCAAGCCAGGAAAGTTTGCTACATCGGTGCGAGTTCGATGTGGGCTACTCAATTCGCCCTGTTGCAGTTTATCGCTGAAAAGAACGGCTGGACTAAATTTATCGGCATGCAGAACTACTAAAACTTATGCTATCGAGAAGAGGAGCGAGAAATGATCCGATTCTGCAAGGAGACCGGTGTGGGTATTATTCCTTGGTCGTCAATGTTTTGCTGGACGGTTGGCTTGCCCGCTGGGTTACGACCAGTCGTTGCAGTCAAGTCGTCCTTCACCTTATCACCCGGGACTAACTGAAGAAGACGAGGAGATCATTCGGAGAGTCGAGCAGGTCGCTAAGAAGAAGGGTGCAGGTTGGAAGATGAGTCATGTGGCGTTGATTTGGCATAAAAGCAAAAGGTCGGTACCGATCGTCGGCCTCAATTCGATCGAGAGAATAGAAGACATGTGTGAATTGAAGGGGAAATCATTAACAGATGAGGAGGTGAAATTTTTTGAGGAACCGTATATACCTCGACCAGTGGCAGGGCATGTCTAGAATACCTATCTTTCGTCCTGGAAAGTGCGATTACGCAGTTACGTAAATGTGCTGCATTTGCGCCGCAGATTTAGCAGTCAGATAGCTGTGACTTCCAGTGACTTCCAATCGTAATAAAAGGAGCTACAGGAAAGTTTTATGGAGCTACTTCAAATCATGCCATCGATATCCGGTGTTCTAATGTTAGCCGGAAGTCAAGTTCTTCCTCCTACAATAAAGCAGGAGTCGGCATCTAGTCCAGCACTCAAAGTTATCATCGGCCTGCTGTGCGACGATAAATTAATGCACGCATAACCGCAGATGCAGCTTTACAGGGATTTGAGAAGGATGTTATGCACCGCCACGGATTCATATAAACTTACCTGCCAACGAATAACGCCTTTTACCCCCACGTGGTCCAGACCTGCACATGGTCCAGGCCTATGCATGGTCCGTCCCATTTCAGACCTAATATGAGGAGTATCTCAAGAGGCACACCGCTTATTTATTCCAAACTCGGTTGACAGGTGTGAAATAGTCTACAAAGTGCACTTATGAAGTTTTAGAATCGTCTGCCATGCTGCTGTGGAGATATGTGCGGTTGAAGTTCGTAGATTTATGTGTAAAAAACGGGTAGATCTGCTGGTGTGGACCATGTCGTTGGTGAAAGAACGTTACCTGCTAATTAGCCAAGATACGACTATGGCGCAATTATGCGTTGGCCCAAGCATCATATTTTTTTTAGCCGCGGATCAAGACGAGAAGCCATCTTCACTATCTTCACAATGTGGACCACGGTTCGCCGCGACCCTCTTCAATTGTTCCTGGCTCTGGAGCCGAGTCAATGACATACTTGCAGTGATCGCTCCATTGTTCCGACCCATCCTCGTCCTCCCGCTCGAACTAAAACTGCCCTATCGATTCCTCGCCACCTCCCACCTTACCTCCAGAGCTTAGGTTTGTCTCCATTCCACGCCAGCGGAGCACGAGACCTCCATCTCGAATCGTTTTGGGCATCACTGATCTGAAATGGTCCGCAATATCGTCATCTTCGGTGGCAGCTCGCACCCTCAGCTCACCGAAATCATTTGCAACCACTTGGGACTCCCTCCGGGCAAGGCTATGCTCGGCAAGTTCTCAAATGGAGAGACTAGAGTCCAAATCGAAGAGTCAGTACGCGGCAAAGATGTCTTCATCATCCAGTCCGGCGGAGGCAAGGTCAACGACCACCTGCTAGAGCTTCTGATCACCATCTCTGCCTGCAAAACAGCCTCGGCAAACCGAGTCACCGCCGTCCTCCCACTATTCCCGTATTCGCGTCAGAGCGATATCCCGTACAACAAGCTTGGCGCTCCTCTTTCCAAAGCGCCTACGCATGGCAACAAACCTGCAAACTACACATTCGAAAGCCGACCTCAGACTCCCTGGGTGACGGGCGAGCCAAATGGCATAAAAGTACTAGAGCGAAATATATCGGAGCTAGAAGTCCAAGACAAAGCACATGGAAGTAACAATAATGGACTACCACCCAAGGGTACTGGTAGCAGCGAGACCGATCAAGGTTACTTCCAAATCCGTCATGTCCATTCGTCTAGTCTTACCTCCGAGCTTGGAGCTGGACAAGAGCGAACAAAGCCACCTGTCTTCGAACCCCAGCGAGGCTATCGCCAATGGGTAGCTCAAGCGGGTACCTTGATTGCCGACTTGCTGACTTGTGCTGGTGCGGATCATGTTATCACAATGGATCTTCACGATCCGCAGTACCAAGGGTTCTTTGACATTCCCGTAGACAACCTCTATGGACGTCATCTGCTCCGAAAATATATTCAACATGAGATTCCAAACTATCAACAAGCCGTTGTGGTGAGCCCTGATGCGGGCGGCGCGAAACGCGCAACTGCCATCGCGGACAACCTTGGCATGCCATTCGCACTGATTCACAAGGTCTGACCGATCACCTGTGCTGAATCCCATGATGTAATCCTAATATGCACGCAGGAGCGCCGGCCTACGCAGATCAATGAGCGTCAAAACGCAACCATGATGCTTGTTGGTGATGTTGCTGATAGGACCGCTATCCTCATCGACGATTTGGCAGACACGTGCAATACGATCACTCGTGCTGCCAAATTACTCAGGAAGGAGGGAGCGACGAAGGTGATTGCACTCGTGACACATGGTATCCTGAGCGGTGACGCCATTGAGCGCCTAAAGGCCAGCGCTCTGGATAAGCTTGTCGTGACGAACAGCGTCGACCAAACCGAACACAAGCTACTGCTCGACGATAGACTGGAAGTCCTTGAAGTCGGCTTTGTGTTTGCCGAGGTACTTTTTCCATGACGTTTCTGCTCTCATGAGAATCTGCTGATACTTTCCTAGGCAATCCGTCGCGTGCACAATGGTGAGAGCATCAGCGTACTATTTCACTACGATTAAGAAGATCAAACAAACTTGTACCCAAGACGAAGGTACCTCACGCATCGGATCACAGGCGTTTACCGGATCGGTCCTGTCGGCAACGGGCAGGCTACAAAGGCATTTTGGGCTACATTGTAATCACGAAAGAAAGACTTGTAGGCAAACAGCTCATCGTAATTTTGTCTACTCAAAGCAGTATCATATCACCGTTAGAAAGAATTTAGTACTGCCAATGATATGGAGTCATTTTAGAATATCATTTCTAGACCAGCCATGTCCTGAATGATGCACTTCTTCCCGAAGAGAATAGACTCCAATGCAGGGCAGAGAAAGATGCGTGGAGCCTCAATAACGCTTAAGTGAAACCCATGCATCAACGGCTCAATCAACACCTGCCAGTGACACTCTTATTTCGTTTGTTCTCGAGTCATGACTCTTGGTACGACGAGATGAAAAAGCCGACGACGTGTAAGAAAGAGAGTCATAACTGAAAGACTCTACGGTTTAGCTAAGATGCCGGTGGATTTTGCGGAGTAATCATGAATGATTTTGGAAGGCGTCCACGCGTCCAACCAGGTCCAATATGATGGAGAGCAGGTGAAACAGGGAGCATGGAAAGAGGTATGGCACCAGATCTCGTGGCTTCGAATGAGTAGCGGACGTAGTGGTATCACCATTTGCGGGCAAAGACCTTACATGGGCGCCGGGTTGCGGGAGTGCCAGCATTCAAAACGCGCGTGAAGCAGCACAACCATGCAGGTCCCACGAGGCCAAGGTTGGTGTCGGGACGTGGTCGCATGTTAATAGGCAGGTCTCCGTGTAGTCACTGGCCCTGTCCTTCTGCTGTGACCCCAGCAAATCTTAATATGGCCGCCATCTCATTGTTTCAATCCGCAGACAACCTCCTTCGACTCTTCTACAGCATCCGTCTTCACCACTTCTTGCGAGCTAGCCGCCAATTCGCCCAACTCGCGCTTGGTTTGCCAGGCTGTACGGCGGTTGCGCGTCCACTAACCATCCAATATCATCATTGTCAACGCCACCCTTTCTGCCCTGCTATCGATTTAGGCCGAGGCGCTATTGTTACCGCTGGCCGTTCTTGCGCTGTCCACCGCTGATTGGTTTAGCGCAACACAATCAAGCGAGACGAAGACCTCATTCCTGTTCTTTCACTCTCACGCTTTCTACCGCCGGTGCTGCTGTTGCTGTTCAGAGAGCTGAAGCCGCGCCAGCTCCGTCTCCGTCGCTATACTGTGAGCGGTCCAAGCGCCGCAGTCCCTCCAACTCCACCTATCTACACCGCGTTGCGCGCTCAAGCGCCCTTGACTCGATACAAGGCTCTTGCCTCAACCTGCAAACATGTCTGCGGAGGCGTTTCAGACAAAGTCGATGAAGAGGAAGAACATACGGAACCTCGCCCTGAACGCTCCTCCACGCTCCGTTACCCCGTCCGCCGGCGATGCCCAGATTCCAGGAGGTATCGGCAACAACTCGGACCGAGTCGATACGCTGGAGATCGGTGTCGAGTTCCGCCTGGACTTGAGATCCGAAGACCTTATCGTGCTGAAGGAGCTAGGTTCGGGCAACGGTGGCACCGTCAGCAAGGTTCAGCATGCCGCAACAAAGGTTATCATGGCTAGGAAGGTTAGATCCGTCGTTCCAAGACGTAAATCACTCATACTAAATGGCTATAGGTCATACACGTCGAAGCGAAGAAGGAGGTACGAAAGCGAATAGTGAAAGAGTTGCAGATTATGCACGAATGCAACTCGCCATATATAGTCTCATTCTACGGCGCCTTTATGAACGAAACTGGAGACGTTGTAATGTGCATGGAGTACATGGATAGCGGGTAAGTGAATCACTTTCACGAAGTCGGAGTCAATCGACTGAAGCATGCACAGGTCTCTGGATGCAATTTCGAAGAACTTTGGTCCTGTTCGTGTCGATGTCCTCGGTAAGATCGCAGAAGCAGTGCTCGGTGGCCTCACATACCTCTGGCGGACGCATCGCATCATGCATCGCGATATCAAGCCTTCCAATATTCTTGTGAACTCACGCGGCTATATAAAGCTTTGCGACTTCGGAGTGTCCAGCGAGCTCGAAGGTTCCGTTGCCGAAACTTTCGTGGGCACAGGCACGTACATGGCCCCAGAACGAATCCAGGGTGCACAATATACTGTAAAATCAGATGTTTGGAGCGTTGGCCTTACATTAATGGAACTGGCAATTGGTAAATTCCCGTTCCACAACGACAACGCGGATGAGCCTGGAGGTCCACAAGGCATTCTGGATCTCCTTCAACAGATTGTGCTGGAACCGGCGCCGAAACTACCGAAAAGTGAAGCATTTCCCTCCATCCTTGAAGACATGATCACAAAGTGCCTGATGAAGGACCCGGCTCAAAGGCCTACACCACAGGAGCTTTACGTGAGTCCGGCGGATTGTAATTAACTCGCAAAAGCCGCTAATAGCCTTTAGGAATCTGATGCGTTCATCCAAGCGGCCAAACGTACACCTGTCGACCTAGAGCAGTGGGCCATCAGCATGATGGAGCGCGCAAATCGAAAATCACATCTCTTGCAGCCGATGTCACCAAACAGCAGACCAAATGCCATACAGAGCCTGCGCGTCGACGGTTCTTCCCCCTCGGGATCATCGACGACAGCGCAAACTCCTACGTCATCTGACATGGACGTGTACATGCAATCTCTGTCCATCAATCCGAATCGAGGGCCGGCTCCCTCCTCGGGTCCTCCAGCGCCTCATTCTGCCGCATCTTCGACTACTGCAAGACCATTTCCCGTTCGGACGAGTAGCGCCACAAATAGCAACGGGATTGTCTTTGGTTCCAGACCTTCCGCTTCATCACAACAGTCATCGGTGTCACAGATACCCACTCGAAATTTGGGCTTATGAATACGACAGGATGATGCACTTTGAACTACTTGTATCTTTGCGATGAATGGCGGCACGGAGAAGGAGCTCTTCGGCTCGTAATACTGTCACTGGTGACGGACTCTCATGGTGTTCTCGTCCATGGCTATTTTGATTGTTCGGTAGCCAGACCAATGGCGCTCACACAAGTCTTGGATGTTCATGAAAAAATTTGGAGCATTTGGCGATTCCATATTCATCATTGCGGCCTCCCTTTCATTTGCAAAGAGAAGCATTTGCATGGCGTATAGATACGTTAAAGGATCTTGATATCATTTAGTCTCTTCATAGCAAACGCGTTTAGACGAGATTAAAACACGCGGCCGAAGAAATTTCAGGAAATTCCCTAATGCCCAGTGCATTCAGTTATGGTACGATGACCTACCGACAAATTTCAAAGTATTTGCGATGTTTCAACTTCAAGTCCTTGGCACACAAAGTTTCAACGACGCGACCATTGAGCCCTGGGTGATGTTTCGAGTTCCCTGACTCTCATTTCAAAACCTCGTTTCGCTCATGATGCAGCGTAGAATCGAGCTTCTAAGCAAAGATTCATTAAAAAGTGTAATCCTTTCTTCGTGCGACCTTTAATTGACTTGGTATCATTTGTATTGAGTCCCCAGATTGCCTAGGTAGTTCTGAACTCAATCGTTCTGAGACCGCATCTAAACTACCCTTCATTGCAATGGGGTGGGACATTGGATAGATTGGCTCATGTTGAAACAATCTCGCTACCGGAAGGTCTTCTGTCATAGATCCAAACATTTGCGGCTTGAGGCTCGAACGTGGAGTAAGATTCCTTGCATATTATAGTGAACTTTTCTTGCCTTCGGTGGAAATCCTTTGCTCATTCCTTCCCGCTGATTTTCAGGCTGTGTCGTTTACGAAGTGTGTTGCAACTTCGCCGCAAGAGGGTCGAGTCCATCCAAGCGCCGAAGATAGCAGCCGACTTTGACTTTGATATATCCAATCATTCTCAAAAAAACTGATCTGAAGTTGGTGCAGAGTTACTTCTAACTCATAATCTTACAGAAGCTTGTCTGCTGTCGGCTCCTTTCTTTCGATACGCTTCGCATTCAAGCACATGCCCCAATCTTGTGATATTAGAGGTTGTAACGGGCTCGCAAGTTATGGAAGGCATCTACACCATATTGTAAGAGAAAGGCCCACATGCAATGTTAGTTCACAGCGATAACTCACAAATAGTGCACTGGTTCCAGAGGAAAGGTTAAATTTCTCGGATGCATTCAACCGTAACTACAGATTGTTAGAAAGAGTCAATTCCATTCTCAAGTCCAGTCTGGATAACTCACTCCGTGGCAAAGCGGCGCAAACCCCTAAGCAGCAGAGAACCGCGCCTTCCTGGCCTCCGCAGCCTTACGGTCAGCCTCGCTCATCCAAGCGCCCTGCTTAGCGGCGTCCTTCTTCTCAACGCGGTCTCCGCCGCGGGCGCCACGGCCGGACCGTCGGTCACCGCTGTGCTTGTCAGCGCCGCGGGCCCCCTCGTCGGCGTTGTCGCGCTTGCGCTTCTGGCGCTCCGGCAGTGCCGCGTCCATCTTCTCGGCGATGCTGAGGTCCTTGAATTTCTCCATGCGCGCCAGCTTGCGCAGCTCTTCGTCGGCCAGCTCGTTGCTCGCCGCGTCGTTGGGGTTGCGGAAGCGCTCGATGCGCTTGCGGCGCTTTTCGATTTCGTCGTCCACCGACGTCGAGTTGAGTCCCGCGATGAAACTTGGGGCTGGTTCTGCAGTAGTGGCCTCTTCGGCCGGAGCTGCGGCAGCTGCGGGCTCCGTGGCAGACCCGTTGGTCTTCGCTGTCGTGGCCGGAGCATCTGCCTTTGGAGCAGGAGCGGCTTTGGCAGCAGCGGGCTGAGCCTTTGCCTCTTCCTTTTTGGCGGGAGCTGAAGCAGCTGGCGTAGCTGTAGTAGCAGGAGCTGGCTTTGCTGGAGCAGGTAAATCGTCGTCGTCCCAATCGATTTCGTCTTCCGGGATGGCCTTAGAAGCCTTCTGAGTATCATCCTCAGTGAGACGAGCCACTAGATCGGCCTTCTTGCCGGTATGAGGAAGGTTGCGCGCTTTGAGGAGTGCCTCAAGGTCGGCATTCTTCATCTTAGAGTAGTCACTCATGATTGCGGTGGTTGCTGGGACTATTGAGAACCCAGAGACAGCTTGATCTGTGACGACGCTGAAAGATGAGTCGCAATCGCGTATGACAGGAGATGGCGGGCGTGTGAAAGAGCAATGTCGGTGAAGTTGGATAAGAGGGATTTATCAAGGAGTCGGTGGACACGAGCGACGCGCTCGAAACATGAACACAAAGGGAAAATAGCAGTGGCTGGGCGCAGCCAGTAGTGGCGGTGTTTGCACGTGATTTAGCCTACCGTTTTCAAACAATTTCTGCCTAAGGCGGAAATGCATCAATGACTTCGGGATTTCAACACCTCGGCAGCCCTTTGAAAACTGAGGCTATAAAGGGCATGATTGTGGGTCAGTGGCTGTCACAGCAACTAAATCCATGGATATCTCACATCAGCCGCCATCCAGCGCACAATGCTCATCATGCTCTCATGCAAAATGCGTTCCTGAGTTGATCTACTCACTCGAATGTGGGGCATTTCCAGGAACAGTTCAGCATCATCACAACTGCCGACCCCTCCTCCAAACACAGGCGATTGCCCCGCAACTAGCAATGACGAAAGGGTTAAGAAGCTTAACTGGTCATTGGAGGCTTGGTAAGGTGACAGAATATTTGATTTAAAGCTGCGATGTCGCTGGGCCCTTTCTCAATTCTTGTTCCGCTCGTCTTCTGAGCCTCCTCAGCTGTGGTATCCTTAGAACAATCTTGGGCTTAGGACCAAGCCTTTGGAATCTCGTGAATTCACTGCCGTAATACAATTTTCACCCCCATGTCAACCAAAGTTCACCGCAGCCCGCCTTTTCGCGCGGAGCACCTAGGTTCCCTCCTCCGGCCTGACGAGCTGAAGAAAGTACGTACCGCGTACGCTGACAAGAAGGCCACAGACGCAGAGCTCAAGCCCGTCACTGAAAAGGCTATCAAGGACGTTGTTCAGAGGCAAATAAAACTTGGCTACCATGCGCTCACTGATGGCGAATACAATAGACATCAATTCTGGGGACAATGGTTTCCATCGTTGGAAGGAATGAAGGCCATTTACGATCCGCCGCTGTCAATGTTCCGAACATACGTGCCCGATCTCGCGGCCTTCATCGAGAGCGGCTACAATCCCGGCGAGAGCATTATATGCTCGGGCAAGATCCGCCACACAGGCAAGTCTGTCTACGTGCCCGAGTATGAATACATGAAGAGCTTGACGCCTCAGAGTTATTGGAAGGAAATTAAGATCACGCTTCCGGCTCCTGAGTGGTACCACTTGAGATACAAGGACGGAGACGCTTACCCCGCTGACGTGTACGAGAACGATGAGGAGTACTTTGCAGACATTGCGACGGCGTATAACAAGGAAATTGACTTGCTGTACGAGGCCGGATGCAGGAATGTTCAGATTGACGACCCGAATATGGCGTACTTCTGCAGTGAGAAGATGAGAGAAGGATGGAAGACTGACACGAGTAACAAGAGAAGCTGTGACGATTTGTTTCATGCCTATGTCAAGCTCTACAACGATTGTCTGAGAACGATCAAAGAGGACATGCACGTTGGACTGCATCTCTGTCGAGGTTCGTCGTAAAATTCAACTTGATTCGCGTCAGCTTGTGAGTATGCTTATTGGTGGCAGGTAACTTCATCAATTCGCGCCATTTCTCGGAAGGCGGCTACGATATCATCGCACAAGAGCTGTTCAATCAGCTCAACGTCAATACTTACTACCTCGAGTACGATACATCGCGTGCCGGTAGTTTCGAGCCTCTTCGACAGCTTCCAAAGAATAAGAATGTGATCCTGGGCGTCGTTACCAGCAAGTTCCCGAAGCTAGAGGATAAAGCTGAGATGGTTGCGCGAGTGCATAGTGCATCAAAGATCGTGGCTGAGGGAGCTGGACAGACCGAGAAGGAGGCACTTCAGCGACTGGGCGTAAGCCCTCAATGTGGTTTTGCCAGCCACGAAGGAGGAAATGCTCTGGGTTGGGACGACATGTGGAAGAAGCTCGAACTTGTCAAAAGTATTGCAAATGAGATTTGGCCAGGTGAGCCGTGAGAAGCCATACGCAAATTGTTGTCTCTGGTGAGCGTTCGTGAGCGTTTGTGTGGAAGCACAGGCATAGTAAAGTCTCAGCCATAGTTTGAATCTGAAGTCCGCACATCCGGGGTTCTTAGCCCGAAATTTTATCCACCTTGCCGGCAGCCTTAATGGAACGTGAACGGAAAATGCGCTGCTACATGTTGTGGAAGACACGCTAGTGAAGTCTCGGGAGCTATCGTCAATAGTGGAAGATGAAGTGGGCCCCCGTGTACGGAGTAGAAATCGAAGCGTAGAAGTCTAGGCTCTTATCTTCTTGGCCTGACGGTTAGACCTTTAGATCGCAGCGGCTTTCTTGAGAGAAAATGAGAAATGGCATCCACCTATCGTGATAACGGTATGACCACATATTCCAAGCTCTTCTCATTATGCCGTTGATTAGAATTAGAACCTCACTCTAAACTGGATTTTGTTGGTTGTTTCTCACATTCTACCATATCCAGAAAGACTTCCGCATGCTTCCTAGCTGATGAGGCCAAATGATGCTGTGGCAGTACGGAGGGATTCCAGGCGATGATAGCGTTAAAGCCACGAGCGATTCTGCATCTAATTCTCCGCCGCCTTTAGCTTTACGGTAGGTCGGCAACCATCAGTTGACATCGAGTGACATATGCAGCCAGGAGGGCCTGCTCTCCTTGGTGCTTCATCTCTACTACGTCAGATAAAAGTCTCAGCGGCTCCAGACTGGTGTCTCGGCAGGCCTTTCATCAGGGTAGCGAAAGCAAATGCTAGAGGGGACGGAGGTCGGAGGTCGGTAATTGATGCAGCAAAACAATACAACTTGTAAAACAATGAATGCATACAGAGGCGCCCTCAAAGGTACCAAACGGGTGCGCAGAGTACACCAATCTCGCCGGGAGTTGCTACTAGCAAAAAGCACGGATTGCACCGCATCCCGCAATGGCCGGAATGATTGTGACGCGTCGTGTACACGCTGAGTTAAGTAAGTGATCGTCTATTCAGAGCCAACGAATTGTGTAATCTTCTGTCACACCCTCGACGTTCCCGTCTGTTTCAACTTTGATCGTTGATGGTGAAAGACGGCGAGATGGCGCACCGGACGACTTCTGGCCTTCTAGAGGTTTCGACTAGAATTCTGGAGCAATTTTGTTAGCTGGGCCAAAGTGACAAAAACATGGAGTTCTGCGAGACGTCTGAAGCGAACGCTGAGACGTGGCGGCCAGCGGACAACTGACCATGTGAAAAGCAGAGCAAAACTGACGGAATAACGGTTCAAACATCATCGGACTTTATGTGTCGGCTCTCCAACAAAAGCGCTCGGATCGGCGTGATAGTACGGTGACTAGTACATTTGTATTTCTTCAGAAACGCCGCCGGCTTGAAGATCTACGCTTGTGGCACGGCAGCTTGTCCAATTGACTCCACACCCAGCGCGGAACGGGAGGGCAAAGCGTTTCTCCGACCTGGATCGCTGCATTCGACCTCCCGTCCTCCCATCCAGGTACGCTTTGTCTAATCCGCACGAAACACCCGTTGCTGAGACGCTTCCTTGAGTCAAACCTCGCCAGATCTGGTAATGGAGGCTTATCTGTCGACCCACCGTCCTGCTTCGGCCGACGTCACTGCGCTTCCAGAACGTGGTACACCAGTCTCCCGAGTCTTTGCTGGCGAGTGCATCGAACCGCTAAAGATTTTCATAAGCCATGGCTTGCCGATATGACTGCATAGTTACTTGTTACAGCATCAAGGTGGTTCGATCTCATTTCAGCTACGCTGTGAGAGAAGAAGCTGCTCCCGAGCACGCCAATAAGTTCCTGGTCTCCAGCTTTTCATAGGCCGTTCGTTACTGTTTACGTTCTGAAGGCGTCTGCCACCATGGAAAGCGTCATATCAAACATCTACGGGGTGTCCTTCTCGCGCTACCGTTTGCGTGGCAAAATGCATATCCTTTCCTTGGTCTGGCAGCGCTCCCGCGTCTCGTTGTAGCCTTCACACGACATGGCGAATTCCCCATGGAGCGCTAAGCATGTCACTTGCTCTTAGCCTAGCCATACGACTACTGCGTCACTCTCGCTTCTCATACCATTACATCCCTTCCATTTGGTGTCCGCCGCCTCCGATCTGCCGGCCTTCAAGCCATTCGAACTAATGACACTTCAGGCTGTTTCCTGAACCCTTCTCCCTGGCGACTACTGTCGGAGGTCGGCGTCTCATGATGCCAGCGCGCCGTGATGGCTTGCTTCAAGCCTATCACATCGGTCGCGAGCTGGACCTCAGCTTAGCCAAGCGCTCGGACAACTGTCGAAAGCTGCTCATGCTCCAAATTTGACTCGATCGGCGCCGTCGTGGACTTTCGTTTCCATATTCCGTTATTTCACACCTTGCTGACGGGCTGAACTCTCCGATTCCGAGCTGCTGGACTGATCAATAAATCCCTTCACCACCCAGTCGTTCCACAATTCCCTTTTTTCCGAGGTTGAAGTGAAGCACACATCTGAATTTTTTTCATTTACTCAACCTTGTAGATCTACTTCCACAATCTTTTCACTCTAGAGAGTACTTTGATCTTCCACCCCTAAAGCCAACATGGCCCTCGTTTCCTTTCTCTTATTCGTAATTGCCATTTCGGCGCTCGTGCTCTGGCAACGCCTGTCTCAAAAGAAGAGGATTCCAAAAGGTCTTAAAGAATTGCCTGGTCCGAAAGGTACACTCACCCAAATCTTGAGACTGCAAGAACTTCTCTGATCCTTCTCGTGTGCACATTTGACTCACCTGCCGGTGTATAGGATGGCCCATCATTGGCAGTGTTCCCGAAGTCCCTGAAGAATTAGGTTGGATCAAGTTTGCAGATTGGGGAAAGCAATATGGCCCAATTTATCAGTGTAATTTGGCAGGTTCAAACCACGTTTGGATCTCCTCGGATCAGATCGCACATGACCTGTTGTCTAAGAAGGCTGCCATATATTCGGATCGTCCTCACATCCCAGCGCTCATGGATGATAACCGTGACAGCGGGCAATATCTCCCTTTGATGAGCCGCAATGGTAAGCGTAGTAAATCCTAGTTGGAAACATAGGCATGGACTAACTGTGGGCAAGAAAAATGGACACGGCAAAGAAAGTTCGCGGGTCAGATCATGCGTGCCTCTGAAAAAGCAGACTTCCACCGTTATCCAGAACTTGAATCTATCAGACTCTGCCACGAGCTCCTGGAAACACCGGAAAAGTACAATCACCACCTTGAATCTTTCATCTCACGAGTCACGTGTCGACTTGCTTGGGGCCACAGCGAAGCAAGCGACGAGCTCAAACAAAGAGCCCGGGAGCTTTTGATTGGTGTCTCGCCCACCGGTGCTCTTGGAAACAAGCTTCCCTTCCTCATGTCTCTTCCGGACTGGCTGTCGCCAGCCAAAGCATGGGAGCGAAGGCGCGCTAAGACGGAGCGGAAGTTCTTTGAGATTATGCGCGACCAGGTCCGATCCGAAATTGCTGAGAAGCGCGAGAAACCGTCCTGGATGAAAATCTTCTTCGACTCTCCGTTTGCCCACGAGGTTGAGGGTGCTTATGCAGTCGGCATGCATGGTATTGCAGGTGCCCTTACGATTGCTGCTCCGATGCAAGGCTTTTGCCTGGCAATGTGCCATTATCCACAGTATCTGCCACTGCTTCAAGAAGAGCTCGATAGAGTCTGCGGTGATCGATTGCCCACAAACGCCGACAAGGCTAATCTCCCATTCCTGCGCGCAATCATCAGGGAAACTATGCGTTGGCGTCCTCCAGTCCCTACTGGTATTCCCCATTTCCTTTGCGAAGATGACGAGTATGAGGGCTACTATATTCCAAAGGGCAGTGTGATGCACCCTCTTGAATGGTATGGAAAAATACGTGTCAAGTCCAGAACAGAGTACCTCTAACCATCACTCCCTAGGGCTATCTGCCGTGATCCCGAGTTGTTTCCTGATCCTGATGAGTTCAACCCACTTAGGTGGTTGAAACCCGAATATCCGACTTACAAGGAACCCCTCTCTCAGTACCCAACCATCCTCAATATGACACAATTTGGCTACGGTCGTCGCACGTGCCAAGGACAGACTGTTACTGAAGCAGATCTAATCGCCGGCATTGGTTCGATTGCTTGGCTTTTCAATATCAATAAAGAAGAGAAGACGCGTCGGATCATGGCCAACACTGAGGCTTCCATTTCTCAAGAAGAACTTGTCACTGGCCTCTCAGAGCATTCATCGGAAGATGAAGATGACTCGGTCATCTCACCAATCGGCAGCTATCCTCGGCCAACGGCTGAAGAATTGAACGAGGAGTGTTTCCGCGAAAAGACGAAGCAACGACAGCAAGAAGAGGAGAAAAGGAGAAAGGAGGACCCAACACTGATCTTCTCGACGCTTCTCATCGCCAAACCACTCCCGTTCAAGTTCGAGCTTACGCCGAGGAGCGAAAAGAAGGCAGCTTATATTGAACAACTATATCAGGAGCAGCGAGAACAAGGCGAATTCGTCGAATCAAGAAACTACTGGGGTGAAAACCACGGCGCAGGTAAAGAATACGGCTGGGTAGCAGTCAGTGGTACGGGCACTCAAATCCTGTCGTTGCACCCTTGATCGCGCATCTGCAATTCAGTAATGGCCTCGTTGAGCTTCCGAGAGGCACTCATAAAGCGAACCAATCCATTGTAACTCTTTCAACATTTATCAGCAATGGCGCCATCTGTAGCTCTACGGACGGGCAAATGGGATCGGTCTCTTTCAGTGCATTGCGGACTTGTTGAGCTTTCTCCAATAATATTTCAGCGATACCAGCAGCACTTGGATTTCCTTGCAAATAGCTCTTTGCCGATATGATGATTGCTATTCAAACTCCTCTAATTCCATCTGCGAGCGAACTTGGCATCGATTCCGTGCAGAAAAGCGCCACGAACGTACATCGCGTCCATTTCCACCTCTGGCGTGGCGGCGTCAAGAGCGGCAGCGGGCCAAAACACAGTAACAGCTACAATCTCTGGTACCTCCAGTATCAGCGACCTCAAACTCCCACTCAACTCTTTCTCCAAGTGCCATTGTTTTCGTTTGGCGCTTTTGCGGTAATCGCTCTCGTAGCAGCGTTCTCTTCTTGACTTAGCAAGCAAGATGCTAGCGACGGTCGCCCGACATATTGAAGTTAGGTAAGCAATTCGGCCGAAATGGAATGTGAACACTAGAAAGGATCTAAGAAAGATACCTCTAAGCTATCTTTCATTCGCTAACCTCCGTTACATCGAGCCAACCCCAACACTTTCTTTCTCCTCTACCACGTCACCTGCTGCCATTCTATTCCCTCAAGATTTATTCCAAACGTCCATTTATTAAGTCAAACGTCTCTTCTTCCCTCGTCGTCTTTTGAAACTGTTTGCTCTTTGCTAGCTTCCTCTTCTTTGAAGTACCTTGAGTGAGAATATCAGGTTGACTGGTGGCTTGGTTGATCAGAACCGGCGTAAGATATCGTTTAGGGACCCGACCCCTATTCTCTTTAGATGCTTCAAGGGTTCCCGTTAGCATGATTACTACCACGTAGCCTGTCTCCTTGTGGACCGTTATGCGAAATCTAGGGGGTAAGAAAGAATTGAATTCTAAGAGAAGAATTGGATGGTTTGAGAAAAGGTCGATTGTTCCTTGGATGAAACCCAAATTATCGATATTCCCGACCTTGAAACTCTTCATGAGGTCCAAGAAGTCGTAATAAGTCTGAGGCGAGTCAACGCACAGCGATCTGGCGTGGTCCAAGAATGCCCACGCTTCGTTCCAAGATGGCATTGTAGGTCCGTTGAGCTGGGTATCATCTAAGTTGTCGGACGTCCCAAAACTTTGAACTTCCTCCTGCGCGCATCTCACATTTTTGACATCTGAGTATCGTTTAACCCTCTTTTCTTTTGCAGACTGATCTCGAACTGCAGCGGAAATTTGATTCTCAATATTGCTAGAATCCGGTTCATGGTCACTCATTTCGATGATGCTGACAAGATCTTCCAAAGCCCTGCGCTTCTTTCTTGACTGATCGAACCAGACCTTGCAAGAGCAACTAATTTGAAGTTTAGTTGACTAAACCTAAATCGAAAGCTCTGATCGTAGAACACTTACCAGATCCATCCTCCGCCTGGACGAGGAGTCGTTTCAATCGACTGGCATTGAGGCATTGGGCACTTTTCGTCATACAACACAGGCGCAAGAATAAGGATAGCCATTGTTATTTCAGTACCAGGGAGCATTCGTGCGCTTTCGTCAATAATGTCTTTGCTACTTCGAGTCCTGAATAATTCATAGTTGCCGGCTTTGACAATTGACATCCTGTGGCCCTTGTCCATCTCTAAATCTGTGCTGAACGATGATGTCAAGAGTTTCGTAATCATATTCGGACGGCACCGGAAATTTGAACCCCAGGGCATCTTCAACAATGAACGGGGCTTGGAAATAGGTCCAACGGGTATCAACGGTCGCAAGTGATCCCTTGATTTCGAGAATGACTGCATAATTTGCTGAGTAGAGACACTAATTTTGGTTCAACGTTACCAATGCTAAATTGGAGAGGATGTAGACGAATTTTGAATTACTTACCATACTTGAGCCACCATCTCATTGACTGACTGCCAGGAAGACTTCAGCTCTCCACTAACCATGCTCTTCGGCATGGTTAGCAATGAATGCGTGTTCCGTAGTACTTGGCCCTGCTGTAACATGTTCTTTAATAAATTGGAGAAAATTTCGGTTGCTTTCAAGTCTTTCCCATATCTGTAGATTGTCTAAGTGCGTCTTGTTGGCCGTGATATCCATTTTCTTGAGGCCATTCTCCGCCAACAAGATGTTGATCGTTCCGACATGTACGGTATGCTGAGATAATTCTGTAGCTTGCGGACTTCGTCCCTCTTCCCGAGCCCAAAACGCAGCTTATCCGTAACTCGGACGACTGGGTTACTCTTCTTCCCAACGCTGAAGGATCTTTCATACTTCCTAACTTTACTCAAGAATTCTTCAAGAGGTTGACGACAGCTGAGCGCCGCAAACTTAATGGAGTCGAGGTTGGTTGAAGATCCATTAGGCTGTAATTGATCAATATGTTGCAGCGCTTTCTGGAGCCCATCAAGTTCCCGAGTCAATTCCTGGAACTCGGGACTTGCGCCAGCGTTATCGTTGAGACAGTTTGTAATGTCCGTGATAATTTTTCCAACGGCGATGATGTCGCCGATTGAGAATCCGAAGGACAAGAAAAATTGCGAGTTTCCTGTTAAAGATAATTCATAATAGTACGACAGGCTCCATGCATCTGAGCTGTATTTTAAAAGAAGTGAAGACAAGGAAGTTCGGAGGCACAAAGTTTGAGAAGAGATGGCTACGATCCAGCCGCGGGGATGAGATGTTCAGGTACATGTAGCATTCAACGAAGTGCAAGGAGGCTTAATAATATTAGCCCAAAGACGCTCGAGGCCAATCATGAGCCATACTGTAGCATTGACAGCATCAGGTGCGAATTGTAACTCTATGCAATAACTAGTAGACTATACATTTATCTCTGTCTGAAATATGAGCTGTGCTCCAAAGTTTTTCTGGAATGACTCTACTGGGGGTGAGTCTCTACTCGATTTGCGAAACTGCTAAATAGACAGTGATGATGTAAATTGGGTCCAAAGAATTCGAAATTTAATAAATGAGGCTGACGATAAGCTGCAACGCAATCCGCTCTATATTGTTTGACCAAGATCTTTGAGCCTTGTGCTAGGGATCAACCTTCGGCGCCGACAAAGGGTGTCTCTATCTCCCAACTCTATGGCTTAAAATTCCACACCGTCGTCATCCACGGCAGAGAGTTACTCTCTATCGCTGCTAGTTACGAGTCTCTTGCCACGGCTCTCTCGCATTCAAAGAAAACTGTCAACTGAACGTTGAAATGCAACCGATCTTTCAAGGCTTGCAGCGAGTGAAGTAGCGCTATGCAAAGACGTCAGTATGAACAAAATACGTGAAGATGTCTCATATCGGGTTATCTTACCGGATACAAGGAAGTATCGCGAACGGTATGCTGTTTGCACAACCAAGCCAGGAAGCGTTCGAGTCCAAGACCATAACCACCGTGAGGACTACCTCCATACTTCCTCTGGTCAGTGTACCAGTAATATGGCGACGGATCCAGGTGCTCGCGCTCATAGGCTGCCATAAGTTCGTCATAATCGTAAATCCTCATCGATCCACCAACAATTTCTCCTACACCAGGCATCAGACAGTCAACGCTCTCAGTCACCCTCTTGTCTTCCTTGTCTTTCATCATGTAGAAGGACTTGATCTCGACAGGGAAGTGAGTTAGGAAAATAGGCCGATTGATCTCATCCGTCATCTTCCGCTCTGCCGCTTCAGCGATATCATCGCCAAACTGGTGTGGCTTGCCCTCTTCGTTCGGAATTTCATGGTCGTTGAGCCACTTGATTGCATCGACGTACTTCATGCGCATGAACGGCTTCGCGGGCATCTGGAATTCGGGGTTGAGTTTCATCACATGGTCTTTGATGATTGGATCCGACAGTGCAACTTCTATTACACGGCACATGACCGTTTCCAGATGGTCTAGGAGGTCATCAAACGTAATGAAGTCGAGCTCTGCCTCAATGTGGGTATATTCGGCAAGGTGACGTCGTGTGAGCGACTTCTCAGCTCGGAAAGACTTCTCGATGCAATATACGTCGCCGAGGGAAGGAAGACAGGTCTCGAGGTAGAGCTGAGAGGACTGGGTGAGGTAGGCCTCCTCGTTGTAGTACTTCAAGCCAAAGAGCGTCGATCCACCTTCAACCATGCACTGCACGAGGGCTGGTGGGCTAACCTTGCGAAGACGAAGCTCATGGTACACTTGATTAAAGGCCCACTCTACCGCATCTCGCACTTCCATAAGAGCGCTTGCAGTTTCGCCACGAAGTGTGAGATGTCTTAGATCCAGAAGGATAGAGTGTTCGGTATCTTTCGATATCCGGTTGGTGATGGCATCGTCTCCGCCTGCTGCTTTGCCCCACGGTATGACTCTGAAGAAATCCGCATGGAGTTCTCGGTTGTCTGGGGCATGTGCACCAGGTGGCACCTCGTACATCTCTCCGGTCACTTCAATTGAAGACTCTAGAGTCAAAGTGAGAGCATCGTAGGACTTCGCCAAATTTCCTGCCGCAACGACTTGCAAGAAGCCATAGCCGTCTCGGAGCGTAATGAAGAGTATATCCTTCTGCTTTCTCGCACGGTGCACCCTCCCGAATACCCTGACTCTTTGCCCAGCTTCGTTATCGCTGACCCCGCTCCCGCCTTTGACGTCCACTTTCCGCAGCTTCACATCCTTGTTGTATAGCTTGATCTTAACTGCCTTAGGTAGGGAAGTGTCTTCCTTAATGACCATCTTCTTCGCGTTGTCAAGGACCTTTTGCCGCTCTTCATCTTCTTTCTGTCGCCGTATTGCCACCTCTTGCGCCTTCGCAGCTTTCTTCTTCTCACCCTCCACGAATGTCTTGGCTTTCTTCAAGGCGCTTTTGCTAGCTGAAGGCAGTTAGCAAATATTCTTCGCAATTCGCAAGGTGTAATGTACCAGACTTCCACTCATCTCCATCGCGAACGAGATATTGAGCTTCGCTATGTTGCAGAAAGGCAAAAGATACGGTCTTGAAAGGTTTCTCTGCGGTTCCTGCTGTTGATTGGGAGTCTTCGCCCACAGTCTCGTCAATGTAGTATGTCTTTTCGTCCGTAGTCATTTTGGCTGTGAATTGGAGACAGCAGAGTGAACAAGAAAGTTGTTCTATTTGAAGCACAAGCTGACTCAAATTAAAAGTTATGACTGGACTTTTGTCTCGCGTAGTTTTGCGGGTAGCTATCTCAATTCGCGCCTTGATGCCTTACTCTAGAGTACCACGCTGTGGTACTGTGGTACTGTGGTACTCTACTGCTCGTGCGCTTCAACACCAACGCTCGGCCGAGCTGTAACCTTCAAGGTTTGCATGGCGAAAGACTCTTTTCTGTACCCGAAGACGATAATGGGGCGGGGAACACGCTTCCATTAACTTCGAAGCTTCAATTTTCGCTAGAACCATACTCTAAGGTACAAATTGCCTTGCTGACTCCGCCTGTCGCAGATCATGAACTTCACTGGCATTGTGCGGTTGGGCGCCATCAATTCATCCGTCTGACCTCCTCCTGAAGACTTAACCATTGGAGACTTTCAAGTCAATGGTAAAGGTAGCTTTGACTTCGTCACAGAGAAGGTCTCTGCTCGTGTGGCGGATCACGTGTAGTTTCGACTTAGCTGGCATGTCTGGAGACCGCGAAGTCGACGAATCGGATATTCCACTCTGAAATATCGCTCTCAGTTACAGCAGTTCCACACTTGGTACAACCTCTGACGAGTCAACTTCTTGGCTGTTCCTGTATTAGAATGCCGGACATGTCGACAGCTGATTGAAGGATCCTGGAAAGGGCATTTTGCAGTCCCCAAGCTGCGCATGTCATTACGTTGAACGGCTTTGAGTCGTACGGATGAATCTGGTCCGATAAGCTCGTTAGATGAAGGATGAAGATATACCATTACCATTTTCCAACAAAATACATCTCTTGGAGTCTTGTACTTGCGAGCGAGCATTAAATGCCGTCGTTCGTAATTGATGTCGCCGCAGTTGGTAGCAAGACACCATATCCTCGGCAACTTGTGACGAGCACCACACACTTCCTTGTCCAAATACGAAGGCAAAATACCAGGTACTTTTGGGTATCTGGGTGACTACACTAACTTTGATGCACTAAGCGTCTGAACCGTCTTCTGCTCTTGGCTTGAAACGGCTGGTGGGTCAGTCTGAAACTTGGCTGTCAACGTCGAACGTCACCAACCAACAACTATCGTAATAAGCTCAAGGGGATGTGCTTCCCAACAGAGCACTGCCATAATGCGAATTCTCGGAAACCACTCAAGTCATACCCGTTTCAAATTGTGCGATCTCTAAGTGGTGGGCCGGGCAGTTCTCTAGAACGTGATGCCCTCCGCCCCAGTCTTTGCACGTTTGATAATGGTTCAGGTATTGAGTCCGGCAACTGACTGCGCCGAAGTCACAAAGAGAAAAAAACATCTCCATCTGTATCTCCTTAATGTCATACACCATGCCCTGGTCTCGTCGTGAGCAAATTTGAGAGCGTATGCCCACCACCAATTCTCTTTCATATCTCATGATCTTTCTATGTCCTCACTTCCTGTGGCTGTTTCCGAAGCCTAGTCGTATACCTTAATACCTGCCATCCCTATCTGGGATAATGAGCCTCGATTTCAACTCTATGAGTATCCACTCAGATGCAGAATCTAATGAGCCTCTACTCGGAGAGATTGACAAAACATCTTGCTCAAAGGAGCTCTTGCTCACTGTGAAAACCGCCAATCATGCGAAAACCAGAACCATCACACTACTCTCACCATATCCAACAGCGCTCAGAACCCCGAGGACACCAAACACACCGTTCACAGAGCTCAGCACTTTTCCAGAACAACCTTCTTCAAGCCGTACACTCAACTGGGGCTCAGCTTACATTCTCATCATATCACGGGTCATCGGATCAGGTATCTTTGCGATTCCAGGTGTGATAGCACAATCAGCAGGAAGTATTGGCGTCTCGCTTCTATTATGGTTCGTAGGGGCCATAGTGGCGGCATGCGGGCTGGCCGTATCTCTTGAATTGGGATGCATGCTTCCGCGAAGTGGTGGCGAGAAGGTTTACCTCGAGTTCATCTATGATCGACCTAAATTCCTCGCGAGCACCATTATTGCTGTTCAAGCGGCATTACTGGGTTTCACGGCCAGCAACTGCATCGTCTTTGGCAAATATATGCTGCATGCCTTCAATATCCCCGTCACAGACCTTTCTCAGCGGCTCTGCGCAGCCGGTTTGATCGTCGTGGTAACGTTCATCCACGCCCGATTCCTGAGGGGCGGAATTATAATTCAGAATGCTCTCGGATGGATTAAAATCGTCGTGGTCACTTTCATGGTCTTCGCAGGCATCTCCGTGGTCGCACTCAAGCCAGCGAAAGTTCTGCAAGACATGCATCATCATAAGCAGCCTTTCTCATGGGACCACATCTGGCTGTGCTCCGAATGGAACTTCGGTACCCTTGCAACCTCATTCTTCAAAGTCTCATACGCCTACTCAGGCTACGATAACATCAACAATGTTCTTGACGAAGTGAAACAGCCTATCAGAACGCTCAAGACTGCCGCTCCCGCCGCTATGATCACGATATTCTTCTTCTACATTCTGCTCAACATTACCTATTTCATCGTCCTCCCCTTGGACGACATCAAGTCGAGTGGAGAACTGATAGGCGCCCTCTTCTTTGAACGAGTGCTCGGCGAAGTGGTCGGCAACAGGGCGCTTCCGATCCTAATCGCGTTGTCGGCAGCAGGGAACGTTATGGTGACTACGTTTGCGCAGGCGCGAATAAACCAAGAAATCGCGCGTCAAGGATTTTTCCCATTCGCACGGCTTCTCTCGTCGTCGAAGCCGTTCAACACACCACTAGGAGGATTGCTAGTGCATCTCATGCCGTCTCTTTTGGTCATCCTACTTCCACCCCAAGGCAGAGCGTATTCCTTCGTCCTCGAGGTGAAAGGCTATCCGGCGCAGCTCACTGCTTTTGCCATTTGCGCCGGTCTGCTCTGGCTACGTCGGCGATGCCCTGACATTAAGCGCCCTTTCCGTGCATGGACACCGGCGGTATACGTACCAATGACACTGAGTCTCGCCCTTATGCTGGCTCCATTTTTCCCGCCAGCAGCCGGGAAGCGCGAATTTGCTTTTTGGTATGGTACGTATGCGGTGGTCGGGATCGGAACCGCCGTGTTGGCAGTGCTGTGGTGGTGGGTTTGGATTCGTGTTCTGCCGCATTATGGTGGGTACCATTTCGAGGAAGAGTCCGACGAACTGGACGATGGAACCAAAGTTACGCGGCTTGTCAAAGTTAGAAACAAAACATATCAGAAGATTCCGGGCGACTGCTTCGGTGTGTAGTGGCGGCCTTATGAGGCCGTGACGGCTGATAAGCTCAGCAGCACGTAGAAAATGGGATTAGGCAGCGTAACTTTTATCATTCACTCGTCTTCCTCACGACCTGAAGTTTGTCTTGCAGAAAGTCTTTGAGCTGCCGTCACCTTGTAAAGGTCCGTGGTAAGACTGGTCGCCGGCTCCGAGGCCCGCTCGAGGCCGGCCAGCGGAGCTACCCGAGGGACGGCTTGGACCTAGCTCGCCTTCCGTGCCGCGGAGTAGAGGGCATCAGCTAGCTGGACTGAGCCAAAGAGCATGCGAATTGCAGTTGCTCGCGTATCCATCGACGGCAGGATCGCGTCCGGGCTAGCTCGCAGGCTCGCAGAAATATGTAACTATGCCATTTAGTCGGCGCTAACGCAAACGAACCTGGTCTCTGCATCGAGATTTTAAGCATGTTGGTCGTCCATGGCCAGCTATCGAACCACCCTTCAGCTTCACGGGATAAACCGTTTGACGCCTCTCTCGCATTTGCTGGCGTCTCTCAAGGGAAAGAGGCTCATTCTGGAGCACTATCGATACCCTGCGCCGCTCGGTCCAAGCGGCGTGACATTACATTATGACGGCGGACGAGCGGACTTCGGAGAGAGCTGTTTTCACCATTGATTTCCATGGCCAAAGTCTGGGCAGTGGCGCGGACGAAGGCATTGCGGCTGGCACAGGCGGTGTGCGCATCCAGACGATTCTTCGCAAGCTACTCTACTCCTTCACGCCCACGCGGTCCCTGGTCACGTACTAGGTGCAGATTGTGGTTCATTGTCCATGTGGTGCCTGCAGAGAGCTACTGCACGGTGGGCCAATCATGGCGAAATCGGCTGCAATCGTATTCGGTCAATCTAGCATTCGCAGAAGTTTGCCCTTCTCCTGCGGCCCGCTGCCGCCAAATTTTCCTCACGTATTGAGCCAACAAACCGCTCCAGGAAGCTTGATCCACACGTTAGGCACGCCGTCGATCGGGGCGTGGAGGGGCACCGAGCCAATAAGCTTCTTTCGTAATGACCATTTCCATCTAAGATGGCCTTTCGTGCCGCCCCTGCTTCTGTCGTAAGCCCATTCACGCGCGGGTGTCCAACACCTCTCACCGAGACCTTTATCTTAAACCGGAGCCGTTTTCATATACAAGGCGCGTAGCGCTAAACATCCTGCAGTACTAGCCTCCGCTCGCATGCCTCAAATGTCAATGAGGGGGGGCTCTAGTGTCTGCAGCTCCTTTGGCGAGCAATGATCCAAGTTCCATCACCCGGCAATTTATAGGAAACAGTGGGCTGCTGCCGTTTGCTACTTTCTTTCTCGAATTGTTACTGCTAGTTTGTCAATCTCAGAATTTTCGTACGCGGAGACTGAATTTAGATTGGCGGTGGTCTTCATTAGATCGATTGCCGCCGCATAATTATTGATTGACTTAGGTCTTTGGTTGTACATGAACGCAAGCTTATAGAAGGACCGGTGTCGTTGGGAAGCGTAGATACTCAAACGCAAAGGTCCCATTCACTTTCTATGAGCAACTATTACCGGTCTTACCTATTTTATTCACCTATTGCACTCACCTATCCTTCCGCTCAGTCATCATGGTGGCCAATCTCGTAGATAGCGATAATGGACCAGGCGTTGAACATCTCAACCTGGTTGCGACCAAACCGGTCGAAGTCAGCATTCGACCGGCCGTCATTCCATCTCCATTGTCACCACCAGCAACGAGGCATGCTTCGCCAACACCATTGCACCACACAAGGCAACATGCAAGATCGGTGTATCACTCCTGGCAGGAGTTGAAAAGTTTCCAACAAGGAGAGGCAATTAGGGTGGACGGAGAATCATTGGATGTTCCGAGCGTAGTGGCCGTTGCAAAGTGAGTATTGCCATGCTCTCTCCCACGGTGTTGTCTGACGGTTTGCAGGTACGGAAGCAAGCCTTTTCTGGAGAAGACCGAATTTCTAGTAGATCGCGTCAACAATAGCGTCCTGACGCTCAAGGAGACATTGGCCGCCGGTGAATTGGTTTACGGTAAGCCTTTTTCGGTCCATCAATTAATGGTATATGTCCGTTTAGAGTGTTGAAGTTGAGCTGACTTGTCTTTAGGTGTAAACACTGGGTTTGGTGGAAGCGCAGATACTCGAACCAATGATGTAGACGCACTACAGGAAGCACTTGTTCAGCATCAGGCTTCGGGGGTCTTGAGCGGACTGAGCGATATGTCGACCTCACCTGACAGATGCGGGCCATCTCAAAGCACAGCAATGCCAACGCCGTGGGCGAGAGGTCTGATGCTGTCACGGCTCAACTCGATCATCAGAGGTCACTCGTCGGTCTCGTTCCCTGTTATTGACACCATCCTTGGGCTCCTAGAACATGACATGACTCCAATCATACCAGTGCGAGGGAGCATTTCAGCTTCCGGAGATTTGATACCGCTCTCGTACCTGGCTGCAACGATTCAAGGCAATCCGGATATCTACGTGAGAACCGGAAAGTCGCACAACTACAAAATCGTATCGTCTGATGAAGCTCTCAAATTGGCAAATCTCATTCCAATCAAGTTGGGAGCGAAGGAGGGCCTTGGACTGCTCAATGGAACGGCAGCATCGGCATCGGTGGCGTCCTTAGCAATCCACGAAGCTAATCAGCTTGCCGTACTGTCACAAGTGTTGACTGGAATGGGATGTGAGGCGCTTCGTGGGACAGCAGAGTCGTTCCATCCGTTCATTGCTCAAGTTCGCCCGCACAAGGGTCAAATCGAGGCGGCCGCCAATATTCTAGGCTTTCTTTCCGGCTCTCGTATCGCAAAAGGCCACGATTCCCAGATGAAATTTCATGAGCCTGGTTTGTGTCAGGACCGCTATGCTCTCCGCACAGCCTCTCAATGGATAGGGCCGCAATTAGAAGACCTCATGTTGGCCACTGATCAGGTACGTACAATCGCATGGCAAATTGCAAGCCATGTCGTTCTAGCTTTTTCGGCCCGCTCTAGATTGTGTGACTTGGGCGAGATTCTTTATTTGCTGCAGCCACTTGCATCTACAGTTTGGAAACCTTGATTCGAACCGAAGATAGCTGACTTTGTTATCGCGAATAGGTTACAGTTGAACTCAACTCCACCACGGATAACCCGCTAGTTGACGTGTCGGCTGGGGTCGTACATCACGGCGGTAACTTCCAAGCCGCTTCACTCACATCTGCAATGGAGAAGACACGGCTCGCACTTCAGATGATCGCGAAAATGCTATTCGCGCAGGCCACAGAGATCATCAACCCAGCGCTCAATCGGGGTCTGCCACCGAATTTGGCGGCGGACGATCCGAGTTTGAGCTTCACTTGCAAAGGTATTGACATTGCGATGGCCGGGTACTACTCCGAGATTGCTTTCCTGAGTAATCCCGTGAGTACTCATGTTCAGGGCGCAGAGATGCTCAACCAAGCGCTGAATAGCCTTGCCCTCATTTCGGCTCGATATACCCTAGAAGTGGTGGAGATTGCGAGCATGATGGCGGCTTCTTACATTGTGATGGTGTGCCAGGCTCTTGATCTTCGAGTCCTTCAGATGATTTTCCTGGAGAAGGCTTACACAAAGGTGGCTAAAATGACGGGCGAGATCTCTTCGAAATTGCTAGCGCCGACGGCCCCGGAAGATTACCGTCGGAAAATTGGCGCTGAGGTTTGGGATGCGATTGTGGCGATGTGGGATGAGACGTCGACCATGGACCTCATACCACGGTGCGAAAGATTGGCAGAACTCGCGGCGAACGCTCTCATCGCGGCACTCTCCAGAAGCTCCGAGCTTGCGGGTTCGGCGTTCGATCTTATTGCGGCGATCAACAATTGGAAACAGCGCTTGGGCACGGCACTCAGCAGCACGTATGATGTCGTTCGACAGGATATGTTTTCCCGCCATGCCACCATCACTCCACAGTATCTGGGTCAAGCTTCGGGCAAAGTGTACACTTTCGTCAGAAGGGAGCTTAAAGTACCCTTCCACCGCGGGTTGGTCGAGGATCCGACGCACGTCTTGAGACCAGGCGAGCAAGCCTCGTTTCCCACGGAAGGGCGGAAAGCCATCGGGACATTGATCAGCACGGTGTACGATGCTGTCCGTGACGGGCGGCTGATGGAGCCCGTGATGGCAGCAGTAGGCGAAAACATGGGGTGCAAGGACACGGAGCCGCCCACTCGGGCTGCATAGAAAGCGTGATCAAGCTTGAACTTTGGTGCATGGGAGTCACAACACTATGGACCGTTCCCGGGAGTTCGAACTCGCCAGAACCAGTTAGAGTCCGGAAGACGAAACCTCAGGAGCCATGAGGTTGGGGTTTTGGTGGCATTTTGAATGGTGGTGGGGACGGAATGGCTCCTGTATTGTGATTGTGCAGTTTTGGACTCGGAGAGCCACCCCCCAGTTTGTTGCGGGCGCATATGTCTTGGAATGGATACGGATGATAAACATAGGGTGTTTGTTTCGTTTCCCTCCCTCACTAAGCGCGCTGTTTTCTGCGACTTTGATCCTCATCTCCGAGAATGCAACATCATTCCCGGTTTGTAATCAGATAGCCTGTTGAATTTTACTCTTTAATGATGGCGGCACGGTCCATACGTCAAAGACGTCAATCAAAAACGTCGTGGCGCTCTCGGAAATTTTCCTAAGACTGCACGCCATTAATGCCACCACAGTCGACTCTACGAACCGTGTGATCATGGCGGCGGCGGCATAGGCGCCACAATAGGATCGTCTTGGTGATCAAGCTGCGTGGCATCACGTCGTGGCTCACTCCATGGCAAGTGTTCGCGGCGAAGACCTTGCCTGAAGTGCGGACGAGTGAGATGGCAAAAGCGCGACTTCGCAGTATGATTCGCTCAGCTAGACACCACTACGCGGTCATGTGATTTGAAATGGAAGCGGCAGGGGACGTTCGAAGCACACCGTCGAGGCCTATCACGGTCGCAAGTCGGGGTATTTCGAGTCCCATGAACGTGACAGGGACACTCATCGCCGTCGCAAGCAATAGGCTGGAGCTTCCACGGCAAACGAAGAGGCCGGAGAGACACGGCCGCACCGGCCCGTGTAGCGAAGGGTTGGTTCGCCCGTTGATGAACTGCACCGTGGCCCTGATCTCTTCGACGTGCTTCCAGAAGAATCAAGGCAACGCTCTCGCCAGCAAGAACATCAGCGTCGGACAGAGCGAGACCTGGGCAGCGTCAAGTAGATGAGTTGGCTGTGGCGAAGCTGAATCGGCCGTACTACGTAGATCTTTGGTAAGTACTGGAACGTACCAACGAAGCTGAGGCCCGCAGAAAGCCGCTGGACCCGCTGCCCACGGACGTCCCGGTGGCGTTTTACTGGCCATTCTGCAACAACTCCAGACACCCACTCCCTTCTCCGCCTGCCTCCGTCACTTTTTCCGGCGAGCTTACCGTACTCTTTCTCTCGAACAAGAATTTCTGGGATGAGCGTTTCCAGCTAAGGTTCAGGCTCGAAAAGCAAATGCCACCTGCTTCTAGCCATGCAATGAAACGTGAACCTTGAGCCGGTTTTCCTTTTTTTGATGCATGATTTATCTCGACCCTTGCGCGAGACGAGGTGGACGGGTGCGCCTCGTCCCATTTCACAGAAAAAGCCGGCGCTGAAGCATTAGCAAACCAAACGGTCCAAGGGTGTGCTTTATCGTGAGATGGCGCTCCGGGGCCCTGGGTATTGGGAGAAAATCTAAGATGGCATTCCGTCTTACTGCCGGTCGCTTGGAGTCCAAGACCGGATGAGTGGATTTCCATAATCAGCAGCCTTTGCGCACTCAGAGCTGAGAGCGGGAGCTTAGAGCGGGACGCCGACTCGTTGGATCACGATAGCAGCTGACCGTGCACTTTTTCTTTGAGGCTGTCGTCCTCAACCAGACGTTTCAAAAGACCTTTTTCTTTTGCGCTCGTTGTGCTGGAGCATGGTACGGTTGACAGTAGCGCTCTGCAACGCCTGCCACTAGAAGCCATGGCGGGCGTCCCGGCATCCGGAGCTGGGAACAAGACCGCCGTTGACGGTTGCGAAAAAAAAAAAAAAAAAACACTTCTTCAGTCGAAAAGCCATGAGCCAAGGCAGCGCGTGCCGCATTGTGTCTGCTCGCGCTTTTCCACACCCCTTCCACTGCCCGCACTTGATGGCAGCAGGGAGGCCTAAAGAGGATCGCATCCTGCCCGCCATGGCTGGCTCGGTAGGGGTTCTGTTTGCAGCGAATGGCGCGGTGGCCACAAGATCCACAGCTGGTCCAAGTGGGCTTCACGACTGCACATGGCCTGCGAATGAAAGCGCACTCTGAGGCTGCCTCTCCTCCGACTGGCCGCCAAAAATGCCCCTCCCCAACGTCCAGAGCGCCTCTCTTTCGTTCCAACCACATCGAACCCGCCGCGCGGGCGACAAGCTGCATCCGAACTCAGCCCATCTTCAGCATGGCCAGCCCAGCATTCAACGCACGCAGGCACGCCCTCCCGCACAGCCGTCGTGCGCAAAACCCGCCTGGCGTCGCTCACAAGCGGATGGCAGTCGGTGGTCGCGCGCCTCAGCCCTTGTCTGCCACTACATCCCCTCCCATCGCATCCCAGCCCAGCCCTTCCCTCGTTCCCGTGAGAGACAGAAAACCTTCGAATGCAAATCGTCCGTGACTGCCTTGTATACATAGCAGTCCGGGCGCCGGTCGCCACCGTGCTGCACCACCTCATCCCCGGAGGCCTAACTAATGCCATAATCACCACCGAAGGGCCTGGGGCGTTGTCAAGCCATCAGCAAAACGATTCACTGGCCGCTGGCACTTTAGGCTTTTCATCCCGCACGGAAAGACGGGAGGGCACACTCTGCTCCACTTCCTTTTTCTTCCCAAAAAGCCCACCACTCACTCCTGCTCCACGTGCGGCGAGGTCTTTAATCATTACGGACCCCGATCTTCCCTTTGAAAAGACTTCCACTTCTTTAATCTACTACCGTTTTTTAATCGTCCGGCCGATCATCCCGCCCGCATTTGGCTGCTGCAGGTCTCGCATGCAATGGGTTTCTAAAATACGCAGGAACCCTGCATCTGTCATCGGTGCAGCCGTGAGGCGGTGCGGGCGATCGCTAGACCACCGCGATTTTGCAAATAGAGCCTCTTCTCCACGTCACTTTTCTTTCTTCTGGAGTCAATTCATACACTCGACCAGTGTTGGATCCACGATACGCGAACTTTTGAGCTGGGCTTAATTTCGGTTGTCGTCATATCTCTACCCACTCCCGCCCTCGACATTTCAACCGAACGCTACCTCGTCTGTGGAAGACAGACGACTCTCCTTGTATGTTACTTTGGTTGCTACTTTCGTACCAGCTTGCGTGGCTTAGGAGCTGACTGTTGCACTCGCAGTCATTGACGGCGCACTATCGTGTACCTCTATGACGGCCGGCGCAAGCACCATCATCAGTGCGACAGCCCTCGGTCAGCCTGCATTCAGCGTGCCCGTTGCGGTAGCACCACGCAGGCAACCGACATGGCATCCCATAAGACGGGACGGTCTACCTCGTCCCAGTCGGACACCGCTCTGCGGAGTGCGTCGACTCGCCTTCCACTCCGAAATGCACCACCTATAACAACCCAAAGCGGCATTCCAGCCGCAGCGTTGTCGAACAAGTTGTCAAAGCGCGGTTCGAATAGTCGCAAGGATCATGAGCAGGCGCAAAGTACGACTCGACCCGCTCAAAAATCTGCTGTAGGAAGATTGGCTGCGGTGCAGGAATCGCGCGGAGAATCGCCTTCACCCCCCAAGTCAGCTCAGTTGGCCATGCACAATCCTCCACCTGGAGCGCGCTCAATACCTCAGCCATCCAGTCGCATTGCCCGATTTGATATGAACAGGACACCATCACTTGTTTCTGGCTCATCAGGTTCCACTATGGATAGCCCTCGGTCGAATCTGGCTCGACGGAAGCCCACCGTCGGTAGATCAGCTCCACGTACTTCTCCGTCAGACTCTGTGTCGTCGCAGGAGGAATCTGTGAGTCTCGATCCTGTTTCGAGTGGCTACGCGGATCCGTATTCAGACACGATTCTTGGAATTCCCATGCCTTCATATGGACCGCTATACAAGGAGCCGCAAGAAGATGTAATCAATCTCGATCAATACATCACGCAAATCTCGAACGTTATGCCACCCGCTCCTCTTTATGCTCTTTCAGCTACGCCATCCACCGGATACTCTTCTGGGCTGTTTAGTGTGACATCTACTCCAACTTCAATGTCTTCGCACTCACCTGGCAATCTATTATCATCGACTTCTAAAGATGGCTCGCGAACAGTTCAGCAGAGTCCAACTCGAAGTAGGCCATCAACTTCAAGAAGGCTTACAAATGAGAGTGCTGGGAGTGTTGACTCGCCTGGTCTTTCAACCGTTCGAGAGTCTTCGTCGTCGTCCACGTCGACGCTTCGGGCTTCCGACAATGGCGGCAGGCTGAAAGAGAGAAACGTTGTATCTCCAATGCCCGCTCCACCTCCGACTCCACCTTCGCGCGGTGACTCCAAATCGGCTCCTACATTTGCTCAACGTTCACAACCTGCTCCTGGGCTTAAATCTCCCCCCAAGTCTGATCTAGAGAGAACCGCTCCCGTTCTTCGGCCTCCAGAGTTTGCCCATCTAGAAAACGCTTCTCCTTCTCCCAAAAGGTCTACTCCTACCGGGAGACCAGCTAGACCAAGCCGACATGGCACTCCCGATATGAATCTACGGTTGGACTCACCTATCATTCAAAGTAACATGTTAAGCCTACCGCTAGGTGTGCACAGGAGACAGCTATCATCAGACTCAAGAGGTTCCAGCGGAACGGGTATTGGGCTCGATGCAAAGACCCGGCTACCTCCACCCAAAGCGTCGCGGTATCCGTCTCCTAGTCCAAGTCAAGCATCGGTATTGTCTCCTTTGAGTTCGAGACCACCGACTAGAGGGGTGACTCCGGACCTTCCTAGCGATAGTGAAAAATCAATGAAAGTCAAAGCATCGCCGTCGACCTCGAGCAAACCATTCTCTCGTTTCGGCTTCTTCAAAAAGGGCAAGTCGGACCAACCACCAGCAGTTCTCCAAAAGGAGCGGCCACAACGCAAGGGACCCATCGCTGGGACAGGTCATGAAGGTTACGGCAAGTTTGCCATCCGTGGGCGAAGTGGTAGCACCACCAGCGGAACCGGTAGTACCAGTGCGGGCCGTTCGCCCAGCGCTGACAGCGCTTCGGGAACCTTCACTCGCCCTTCAAGTCGCAAGAGCAGCGTTGGGAGCAATGGATCTGGGAACGACGAGTTTGTTGCTGAACATTTGAACCCAATTCAACCACGTGGGACAGGCACTAAGCGGCCTGCCTTGGAACGAACACAGAGGGAAAGCACCGCAAAAGGCTTAGGCCTCTCGACATCCACAGGGACACCTTCGACTTCGTCATCGCACAATGAAGTTAGAAAGCCTTCACTTCTTCCATCTCCAATGGCAGACAACTTTGGAACCAATACTCCAGCAGCACGCACGATGGCTAGTAATTCTCAAAAGAAGGCTGATGATCAGAAAGGAGGTCGGTTTGGTATTCCTGGAATGTCATCAAAACGGACTTCGCGCATGTCATTCCTCAATGATGGGTCTAGTACTAGCAACATCGTTGCTGATCGCAAAATGTCCGAACCTACTCACCTGACTCGAACAACTACTGGCTCAAGCGAGTCCTCCGACCTCAAAACCACGACCAAACGCGCAGAGGCGCTACCGAAGTCTCAATCGAAGCCTTCTAAGAAGTGGAACATCTTTCAGCGATCGAAGTCTCCGGCGCGACAACCAAAGCAACCTGAGCCCAAGATACCAGTCAACGTACCTCGTCAGATGCCTCCACGGTCTGTGGCTCACTATGCTATGATGGATGTTCCTACAAAGATAGATGCTGCGGAGCTTGAGAGGATCATGCAGGAAGCTGATCAGCCATCTGACGGCGCGGAAGCTTTGATGTCGGAGGAGGAACGACCAAATCGTAACAAGGGCAAGAAGCCAATACATGGCAACTCAATCTTGCTACCCGAGCCTCCATCCTTCGTTCCTGACTTTGCAGCTCCTCCTCGTCCCGCTTCACCCAAGGTGTCTTTACGCCTACAGCGAATGGATGTTCAAACACCAACTTCGGCACCAGCAGACGTGTCTCCAGTACTAGAACAAGCACCTGATACTCTGGTCCAATCGGTCGAACAGCCAAATACATCACAGCCGCAGCCACGACCAAGTCGGCTACAACAAGTAGGAAGAATACCTCAAGTCGTGTCTCGAAGAGACCGAGAACGGAAGTTATCCGAGACATCCTTCTCAAGACCATTCGGGCCTGCGCAACCGTCACCAGCAGTACGCAGCTCCATTGGAAATGTGCTGAACTTATTATCAGCAGAAAAATCTGAGTTGACAGTGAGCATTCCAAATGGTGATGACTCGCCAAATCCAAATTTTGTGCCGTCGCCACTTTCTGAATCAGAAGAGATGGGAACCGGTCTAGTGCAAACCATTTCCGGCGGCTCCCTGGAGTTCCTGAGTTTTCCTCCACGCAAGAACTCGGAGCTCTCGACGGGATCCAGTAGCTCTGGCTTCATTCCATTTGTCGTCCCGACTGCTCTCATACCAGAAGTTGGTTCGCCGTTGGGAGAAGAAGAAATCTGGGGCGAGTACGATGACCTATTGGACAACTTGGCACACAAGACGCCGAAAACTCCAAAGTCCGCCGCTTCCTCCCATGGTGGACCATTCCCTTACTCTTCATTCTCTGAAGAAACTCCTCTCGCTGATCGAAGGCTGCGTCCGCCAGCACCTCCTCCAAGCCAGCGGCTTCCTCTTCCACCATCTGATGCTCCATCGGTAATCTCCACGGCGCAGAGGTTACGAGTTCCATCCGCAGTCATGGACTCTCAGTACTTCTCTGATATCCCACAACTTGGCATACCGCCCTCTCCTCTTTCGGTTTCAGAGTTCTTCGCAAGTTATGGAGAGCGGAATCTCAGCGTTATCGACCCAACGACAGGCCGATTGAGCATACCTTCTTCGGGTCGAATTAGCACCAGAAAGTCTCGCATGAGCATGCCACCATCCTTCGGATCCAACGGCAGTCCGCCCTCTGGTAAAGACGCTCGTCAGTCAAACAATGATGAGATCGCACCGAGGCCAGTAAATCCTCACAGTCGCCTTATGGAGATGGCGGAGGAGCAGCACATGGGATTTGAGTCCATGGCGAACCTACGCTTTGCTGCGCTCATGACTAGCAAGTGGCTGTCCTTCGGGCGCGTTCTCTTTAGTCCAGCTCACTTCGAACTTAAAGACCCCAAAGAAGATCGCGTCTTGATTATCGACGGCCTAGGCAAAGGTAATGATCCATTCTCAGCGCATCGCTATCCGAATCTAAATCTAATAACGGAACAGACTGGTCCTACTACGTAGCGTTGAGCTATCCGAATGCGACCATATATAACCTTGGTGGTGATCCTCCTGAGGGCACACCAAAGCGCTCTTCAGGTGGACCCTTCGGGGCGCTGCCCAACCACCGCCACTTCCATCATCCGTCGATAAGCTCGCCGTTCCCGTTCTCGAAAGGGTTCTTCGCAGCGGTGGTGTTCCGGTTCCCGATCGCGACGTCGGAGAGCGCGTACCGGGCGGCGCTCTTCGAGTGCAAGCGGGTGCTGCGGCCGGGCGGCTACCTGGAGCTGAGCGTGCTGGACATCGACATGCTGAACATGGGCAACCGCGCGCGGCGCGCCGTGCGCGCGCTGAAGATGGAGATGGCCGCGCAGTACCCCAACGTCAGCCTCAAGCCGCTCAGCGACACCATGCAGCGGCTGCTGGGCCGCCGCGGCTTCGAGAACCTGCAGCGCTGCCTCGTGGGCGTGCCGGCGGCGGGCGCGATCCCGCCGTCGCGCGACGAGAGCATCGGCGGGGGCGGCGGCTCCGCGGCTTCGGCGTCCAACACCGACGTCACGCACATCGAGGAGGGGGAGGCGGGCCCGCCGAGCTTCAGCGACCTGCTGCACGACGGGTCGCGCGACGGCGACGAGGGCATCACCAAGATGGTGTATCGCGTCGGCCGCTGGTGGTACTCGCGCTGCTACGAGAGCCTCGCGCTGCCCGCCGGCGACGTCGCACGCAGCATCTGGAGCGACGAGGCCCTCATCCGCGAGTGCGAGAAGCGCGGCACCAGCTTGCGCTTGATGGTGTGCTGCGCCCAAAAGCCGGATTGCCCTGTGCGCAGGACTATCAGCGTCTGAGTTGAGAGGCGCGGGGAGAGTGTGAATTTCGGTTTTTTCTTATTTTCGGTTTCCTTGGGTGCGGGTTTCATGGACGGCGTTTTGGTCATGGGAGGCCGTTGCTGCGTTTTAGCGCTTCTATCTTCGCTTTCAGTTGCATCTTTTGTCTCGTTTCTTTTGCATAACATACATCACGATCGCTCGTCAACTCGTTTTTTCGTCATGCATAGCGCAGCGGGCTTGAAGGTCTTAGGCGGCGACGCATTGTACGGACTGCAGAAAGAGAAAACGGTACAAACATGGGCGGCGCGAGCCCCCCACGGATTTGACGGCAACGTCAAAAGTGCACACTTTACGTTTGGCTTTTAGGTTGTGTATGTGTGTGGAGGAGATACCATTTACTTTGGATGATGTGTGCGATTGATGAATGATGAGGACGATGAATGTCTATCACCACCACTATACTACAACTATTATTAGTTCTCTACTTGGGTCAAGGGATTGGGAACGGCGGCCAAGGTATATATTTCGTTGTGTGCACATGCTGGCAATGGGTCGCGACAATATAAATATAAACTTAATACGCTTTCAATATGTTCACTAGTCCACTCCTATCGCCCAAACTGTTAGAGCAGTGTGTTAGTAAATCTCCCCAAAGCCCTTCCTATCCCTCAACTTCATGCTCTCGACGACCGCCTCCGTGATCTTGCCCACCATCGGCGGCGGCGACGAGCTCTCGCCCTCGCCCTCGCCCTCGCCCATGTCTCCTAGCGCATCCGCCTTCTTCCCGCTCAGCATGCCGCTCTCCTCAAACCACTCCTGCTCGGTCCTGCTCGCGACGCTGCCCTTCCCCACTCCGCTCGCCGAGCTGTTCCCCCGGCTGCTGGCCCTCTCGCGGCCCTTGCTGCCGGCGCGGGGTCGCTCCTTGAGGGACCTGCGGGAGGGGGAGCGGGCGGGGCCGTGCTTGGGGGAGCCGGCAGCGGAGCCGTCGTCGTCGCTCAGCTGCGCGAGGATGGAGCGCGAGAGGTCGGAGCGGGGGCGCGGCGCAGCGTGGCCGTGGCCCGCCGCCATCGACACCGACAGCCGCGAGTGCAGCTGGTGCACGTTCGTGTCGAAGTAGTCGCTGTCGTCGTCCGACCCCGATGGCGGGCTGGCCACGCCCGACCGCGAGCCCCCGATGTCGCGGCCCGGCCGCAGCGGGTTTGCCGCGAGCGGCGGGAGCTGCATCGGTGGGTGGTGCTGATGGTGGTGCTGGTGGTGTGTTGGCGCGAGCATGATGTCGCCCTCGTCTTCGTTGTCCTCGGAGTCCTTGAAGTCGCCTTCGTCTGACTCCGAAGGTATGGTATTGTTATTATCTGCGGCTTCTTCAAGATCGTGTATGTGTTCTGAATCGTGCACGGCATGGGATGAAGTCGCAATGTGTACAGCGGTAGCGGCAGATGTAATACCGATACCTGCTTCAACAGCAGTGACGCTCGCGCCGGTTGATTTGCTGCTGCTGGTTGATTGCTTCCTCTTCGCCACTTGAGTCGCATTGCCTTTGCTCACTTTCTCTTCTTCTCTCGGAGCGAAAGCGTGAAATTCTTTTTCAGCCAGCCGTGGTGATGCCGTCGCCGGTGCAACATTCATGAAATCCGCTGTGTTTTGTCTTCTTGGCTTCTTCGGATAATTCCACTTTGCGTGATCACAACCATTGATACAGCCACCCCATCGACGGGCTTGTGTATAAATCACGCTGTCCGAACGCTTCATCGCCACAGAAGAAACGCCTTGGGCAGCAGCAGCACGCCTTGACAAATCCGACCACGTCCGAAGCTGAGTGTCAAGAACGTATTTGCCATTATCAGGGTTAAGCTTCATAATGATAAACTCGCAGTGATTGATATTGCGAAGATCTTCAAAGTACTCGACGGACCAGTGGTACCTAGGCGTCTTCTTTTAGCATTGTCTTGTCCAGCGACATGAAATATGCCGTACGCACCATTTCATCAAGAAGATTCTCGTCATCAAACCATGTGTAACCAAGACACAGACACTGGGAAAGGTAGTCTCGCCAAATTGCCGCCATAAGCTTTCGTTGAAGCCGCTACATCGATCGTATGCGTCAGCCGCACTCTCGCCGTTTGGAATGCGGTAGAAAAAGTGACCGTAGTCGGCTCTCTCCTGCCACATGCGTTCCATTTCCGCCGAGCATGGCTGAAAGTTGCCAAAGTCTTGTTCGCGTAGTCTTGGCTCTTCATACACTTTTATCTTGTGCTTCGGAAACGGAGACGGTCCTTGTTCCGGGTCCTCACTGGTCAACGTTCTAAGGATACCTTCGGTAGTCTCGCGTGTTCGTCTGTAAGGAGAGGTATAGAACTGGAGGGTGTCGTCGGGTCTTAGCATCGACCGTAGTCGGCGACCAGCGTCTTCTGCCTTTGAATCGCTCATTCAGCTTCCCGATCTAGCGCATAACCCAAGGAACTTCGTACCTGCTGCCATCCTTCTTGTGTGAGCTTTACACGGTGATCTGGTATGTACTGGTGGATATCACGATTCTTATTGCCCTCGGACTGAGCATGGCGGACCAAAATGATCATCTACAAGCAATTAGAGCTTGGTCTGAGCAGCCTGCCAGGGAAGAGTTTGACGTACACGAGGTTTAACCATAGTGGAACTAGAAACAAAACAAACAATTCAGAAGGCTTTCTATAGAACTCAGCGGGTATCGAGCACCGAACAGAGCAAGGAGAGCGAGAGTTTATAGCATTGTGACGGGCGGTTAAGACCCAGCTTTTCGTCAGAGCTAGAGCGCGACTGACAACTCAGCAGTCATGCGGCGGCAAATATGTGGGCTATTGCTTTGTCGTGCACCGTGCCAATTGGTGGCGAAACACGATATTTTTGAATGCACGCGATTTTGCCTGCATTTGTTACTGGGCTTCCTGCTTTGTACTTCATAGGTAATTAATATAACGCGGGCGTGGCCCGACGCAGCTCTGTAAATGGGAACTTCAACGCACTCGTATAAAGTTTAGGTAGCTTGAACAAGGCGTCGGCTTAGGAACGAATGACACTAGGATGCTCCAATTCGATGATGTGCCATTTCACGGGCGAAAGGAGCTCTATCTAATCACTTTAATAAATAGTAGATATCATGGCCAAGAGAAATTGGTGTTGGTATTAGATTATATGCGTTCCGGCGTAAGCGTCATTACGGAATTCCATGAGTGAATATATAGTAGTTAGTGAAATCCCTTGTAGAGATCGTGTGGGTATAATGCTCCTTGACCGGCTGAAGAGCGTAGACAGAAAAGACCAGATGAAACGCCACGCTGAAGGATCGACGTTGGAAGAGAATCTTCCAAACAACAACCACCCACCTCCCCTTCCGTGCGTACTCGAAAGCATCAGTTGTATGTGCAGACTCCATAAATCCTCATGCTGGCATGCTTTCCGCCAGAGCTTCGATGATATCACCGTTGCTAAGACTCGAATGTCCCAGACTGCGCCTCCACTCACCCTTGGGCCTGGAGGTCTTCATAAAGCTCATTCGGATGCTCTCACGCTTTCTGCTGATATGCTTGCTGAGCGATAGTCCGATTGTGTCATGGACCGAGACTTCATTGCCTTTAGCCTCCTTCATCTCGATGGAGGAGTGCAACGAATACGCTAGTATGTGCTGCGCATCGTTATTTGCGGTTTCTTCAAGGACAAACCGGTCCAACGACATGCTGCGCCTAATGATCGGTGCTTGGATCTCCCGGTCGATGTCCTGGTCTACAGGCGTGAGGGGGCTCAAAGTTGCGCTGCTAGTGGTGACACTGCTGTTTCTGGTGACACCACTGTGAATCAGGGTCGGCAGCTCCTCTTGACTGCTCCCGGAAGTAGGTGAAGTAGAGCGAGAGGACTCAGGTGGTGTACGTGATTCCGATCCAGTCTCACTTGATGAGACCGCCAGCGCATCGTCACTTAATACAGCATCAGAGCCAGTGTCGTTATTGAAATGCTCAAGATGCCGTAAGGTTTGCTCTTCTGGGATATCGGCTTCATGAATGACAAGCGTTGTAGGTCTCGGCTTGATCCGGAGTGGCATTACGATAGCATCCAGATCTTGATCAAGCTTATCTTGAGCGGGAGACTGATGAGAAACAGTGATCTCATAAGGAGAGACGGGCTCATCCCATGAGTAGGACGTACGAATTTTGGGAGGGTCGAGGATTGTTTTGTTAAGGCCGTTTCCATAGCCATGGACCAAAATCTCGCAGAAGTTTGCGGTCGGAGGCTTGACGATACTATTGCGCCGTGCAACGAATGATAATCGCTTCATTGAGCGAACAGAAGCATTACGGATGAGGTTTGTTGCTGAACGTGAAGAGGTTATCTTCGTGCTGGAAGATATTGCCTTTGTACCCGCAGAAGTTATGGGTCTCTCCCGGAACGGTACCACTTTCCCAGCATGCGCGTTGCTGAAGTAATCATCGGTCTCGCAGTCGGGATGGATAGACAGTTCAGGTGTCGCAGGGAGCGGTTTCTCCATATCCGAGCCATCTGTAGCCCCAGGGAAATTGATGGAAGGCTCATGGGGTCCGATCAGTGCCTTGGTATCAGCTGTCCATGGCAGTGCGCTTGGTACGAGGCAGCAGAGAGCATAGGTCGGGCTATCTACATCTTTGACCTCTTTTGGAGCCCTCAAGGCCGCAACAAGCATTTGAAGACAGCCATAAATGAGCAACCAGCGTACTTTTCGAGCGTCTCTGACTGAAACCTTCTCTTCATGTTTGCGTATCCACGCTCGCTCAAAGCCCAAGTAAGCTTTAACTATTTTTGAGCTCATGAGGGATGCATTACTGGAATTGGTAGCATCGGAGAGTGCGGTTTTGATGGCCATATATCGCTCACTCTTAGCCTGCTTTGCGCCAAGTCTGGAAGCGAAGATGTTGAGCTGGGACTGTCTCTTCAACTGATCATCCACATTCTCCGGAAGAAGTGGCAGAGGATGTGGTAGTGGCAGATATTTATGGCGTTGGTCGAACGCTTGGACGTTCTGGAGAACACAAATACCACCAGAAGCAGGTCGCTGATCTTGGAGAGAATCGGTTGACTCCAGGTCAACAAGCAAGTCATACAGGTTCCGAAAGTCGAAGTACATGGCGCGGTACAGGGGTTTCGGGAATGTGGAGCGAGGGGGAGGCCAGTAGTTGAATTTCTCGATATAATATGTATGCAGAAACGAGCGGAAATGGTCGAGATGGATGCGGGCACCTTGACTTAGGCCAAGATTCGCTGATGATAGTTGGTCTTCCAGAAAGTTGCTTAACGCTCGGCCGACCTCAGCCAGATGAATTTCTTGTTTCAAGTAGGCATTAGTGATGAGATGTTGAGTGATGCGAGAGGTAAACTGTCTCAGACGTAAGCTTCTTGAATCTGCGCCGCAGGAACATACTACTGACCCAATATTCCGAGCTTTCATTCAACATCTTGTTCATGCCAACACAGTGAGCGAATGCATCCGTCCATTGCTCCTTTATCTCGTAGTGCTCCGCAAAGTATAGCAATGCGAGTGAGTAGTCCGGGCAATGAGCAAACTCCAAATATCCGAGATTCTCCAGAAAAGTCATGAAGTCACTATGATTGTCCGGGTTTCCAGGTCGGAAGAAATGAATTCTCTCTTGAAGATCCACGAGCGTCTTGCCTAGTTGGATGCCAACCAGTGGCTTGCCAAACAGAAAAGCAAAAAAATTTCGCGTTGTCAAATGCCATCGGAACGCAGCGTCCTTTGTCTCGTGGTCAGGCGCGGGAATAAATACGTTGTACACATTCGGAGCGCTCGAGGGCTTGTCGTCATGATGCAGAGTATCAGGGGGAACCTGAACGTAGCAGAGGCGGAATATGGCAGAAAGATTCTCTGCACCAATCGAATCGAGTGGTAGTCGTAGTGCAGGACCTCTCTTTGAGTGGCCTTTTGCATAGAGATGAACAAGGCAATCTCCATTGTCGTACCACAGCTCAGAATCCTAGAAAATACTCGTTATTAAGTGGTAAAGAGCTTGGACTCGAAGAACATACCCGTCTTAAGCTATCCCATGGCGTAGTGGTACGTGTAGATGGATCCCAGCGCATGATGTTCGAGCTTCTCAGGCGACGACGCAGAGATTCGGCCGATTCTATAGCGCTTCGATTTTCCATGATTGTAGACAAGATGGGTGTTCGAAATGGGAGCACTCTAGAGAAATTCGGCACGCTCGAACGAGAGCTAGGCCTAGGCCCAGGGCTTGGTGACCTCGACGAGGGAGCTGAATGTGACTTTACCACCCTAGACCTGGAGCTCACTTTTTCTGGAGAGTCGGACCGACGCAGTGAGAGGCGTTTGTGCGGATGGCTGATTGAAGCCGACGACGAAAGCGAGCCATTATAATCAGCCCAGGTGTGCCGGTTCGCTTTCGCAGATACCGAACGGCGAACTCTCTGAGCGGCACCGTCAAAGGAAGTCCGACGAGATGGACGATCATCCATGTCGAATTGAGAACCCTCCGTCCGAGGGTGCAGGGATTCTTGGGGCCGGGATCACAGCGGCGGCTGTATTCCCGAGATTCAGATCGGTGACACGCTCAAGATACGCTGCTGCATCCTACATGGTCGAGGACGTCAATAACGACGAGAACAGAGGGGATGGGGTTTGGATGTGTTTGCACTTTTATTTGATGGAATGGCCACCAAGCCATGCTTAAGAATTTCTACGGGCATTTGCTCCCTTGGGGTTTAGGCTGAAGGAGGCTTTTTGAAAACAATCGTCACGTCGAGCAGGGACCGCAACTTGGCGTTGCCAACAGCGAAGCACATCAAAAGCACCGCGAGCCGCCCACTTCCTGGGACTCCCCGACTCCAACCATTTGTCAAGGAGGCTGAAAGTGGAGAGAGCTGCCAGCAAACGAGCTCCACAAATGGGAAGCGCCAGGTGGGGGCTGGCTGGTGCTAATGTATTCTTGGGAGACAAGCGGTGTCAGTACAGTACGTGCAGAAATATGAGGAGATCATCGACCCTCACAGACCCTCATCGACTCCCACGGACTCTCTCGTCTCCCCATTGACCAGGGGACGCGGCAATCGTCATATCCTGTCCATGCACGCAAGAATGCCGCGGAAGCGGCTGTGCCTGCTGCGACTGCAGCTTACCCAGAGCCCATGCTCCAGCTGAATATCTGAAGTATTGGATGATGCATAATCGATGCAGAAAATTCAATCCATGCCACACACAATCCTTCTTGTAGGCACTCCGTTGTGAGGGCATCTTCATCTCCTGTTCATCTTACCAGGGTAAAGAGCCGGACAGTGCCAATTCCCAGGCTTGCGGGCGTACTTGGCCGCTATTATAACGAAATAAGCCGAAGCCATCGGCAAGTCTAGCTGGGGTCGAATCAGAGGCTACGCGGACAAAGACCAGGGCACGCTACCTAGTGCCTTATGCAATGCAAGGCTGGCGATCATCCACCATACAGACGATATCTCTCACAGGGTCCCTGCCCTTTGCGTGTCGAACACTCTCCCGCTCGTTCATCCGCTTCCCGCCGCTCGACTTTCCATCGCACTCATCTCGTTTTTGCCTAAAAGATTAATCAAGTGCCTTTGATCAGATTGCTCTGTGCTCCTTTTGCTTATTGCGAACACGATGAAAACTGCGAAACAATCACCGGCTCCCCTTCTTTGAATGAACCACACACAGGCCAACCGCCACGGTTTCGTGTGAACAGCCAGTCGTAATCATCATGGAGCCTTCCATTTGATACAGAGATAGGCCAGCCTGCCGCTCGCGACGATCTACGTATACCGGCAGAGATTGCAGAAGTCTTACAGCAGTGAACGACGGAGAGTTTCTGTTTGTACGATATGCAAGAGCGATCGTCGTGGGAGCGCAGGGATGTCAAGGCTCCCCGCCGGACTTCGCGGGTGACGCGATCATTCTTTCCCAGCGCGTTAATATCACTCGCTGGTGATCGTATCTAACTGGTGATCACTGGGAGCTTGTCCTCAAAGATTACAGCGAATGTTCGAAACGTTCCATCAATCCTGCCCGAGCACGATAATTGTCCGTGCCGCCACCCGCCGCCGTGAAACGAGACTATACCGTCATCGTAGCATCAGAAGCTGGGAGGTCGGAAGTCGGCAACTTTGAATCACCAACCTGTAGTGTTTTCGAGCCTTTCTATCAGTACGTACCTGCCAGCCATGTGGTGGGGCTGGAGCGTTTAGCCTCCGCTGTACCAGCCTCCACGGCGACGCCAAGTTTCACATCGTGGTCTGTGAGAGTCCATTTATCAACCTTTCCATCGAAGCGAAAGTTAGCGGTAACTTGAACGTAATTGGCTATGATGCGCGAAACGTTCTTAGGAATTTGTCCTAAGATTTCGATGCTCCGGTTGGAGTGGTTACGATAATCTTCGCACTACTTAACACAATATTTGCTTGATGTCAAATCTCTGTATCTTCACGATATGGAGAGGGCTTTGAACTATTATCGCTGCAGCTCAAAGCCTTAAAGAATCAACTAGCTAACTTTGTGGTACATATCCTGCTTCAACGCGGTAAGACTAGGCACTCGGGATGAACCATAGAGTATAGTCGGTAAAAAGCAAGGAGCTTCGCTTGGAGGACTCTGGGCTACACCGCTACAGACACCACTCGCGACTGGGTTTGCATAACACAGCGAACCGAAGGTATCCACAATGCCCTATTGTCAAAGCCATTCTACTAGTTTTTTCCTTTTTTCCGACTCACCGCTAACATCTATCCAGCTGTGGCGGAAATCCAAATGTGATGGATACGCTAATCAACATCTCGCAGGCCGCTCCTATCCTATATAAATCTACAATTGATGTTCATATGATTTGCAGTCTCCGCTCAAGATGGCTCTTACTTGCAACAGCAAAACGTCTGCATCGGCCCAATCCAGACAGAGTACTCAGAGATATCCAGAAGCCACCATTCGCCACCAGCCGAGGTGTACGGTTCTAAGGAAGGTGAGGTGACTGTGGAATGTTGCCCACCAGAAGTTCTCCAAACGCCAGTAACTTCAAAGGCTCTTAGTTCGCTGCGTACCCTGATCGAATAGCATACTCGCTTGCTTAATGAGCCAAGCAAACAACGTCTACAGAAGTGGTACTGGCCAAAGGCAAGCTCGGTCGAAGCGTAATGCCTCTGCACTAGTGGAAGAACCGGCCAAGAGGGCAATGTACAGTGAACTAGAAGTCGTGGAGGAGGAAATTGCAGCGCTGGAGTTTGGAAACCACTGCTCTATTCTCCAATTTTGATACGGATCGATTAATGGAGGGAAAGTCGCACAGTCGTTCGCTAGCTGTCAATGTACAGTAGAGAGTTAGTTTACTTTCCGTTTTCGGCGCAACGGTATAAGATTGCACGCCGTACAAGGCACTTAATGGCCAGAGGGAGAAACATTGTGGGTAATTCTTCCCAATGAGGAGCCGAAAATGGTCTCGATTCCTTGCGCGTCGATGCACGTGTTATCTAAGAATGGCCTGCCCAGGTGCATAACTTTCTCCAAGTAGTCATGCCCGAGCCCAATCAGCAAGTGAAACGTGTCCCGAGTGTAAAAGTAGATAGCTGTAAGTCCGTTAAATCATCAAAACGTGAGTTCAAGAGTAAGTCGACCCTCTACAACATAGCAAAGGTCCTCTCATATTACATTCTTCAAGTAAAAGCGAAGAATTATCCATAATGTCCCGAGATTCTGAAAAACATGCAGAGAATGGGCAACTAGAGGCAATCTCTAAACAAGAGTCAAACTGTGAACAAGAGTTTGATGAAAAGGATGTCGTAGATTGCCTTTCATAAGCTCAAGTTGCTCGGAGATTCAAAAAACTTGGGACTGAACAGTCTATCGCGTCTTCAAAACGCCATACACGAAAAACATGAGAAGTTTCAAGCCCTGGAGAAGGTCTCGGAAAGATTGCAAGGAACAACTCAAGCTAACCTGGAGGAATTCTTTGAATTCAGGCCCTAGCCCAGACAGAGATATTGTCGTGGGTAAAATTCTAGATGAAGTCCTCAAGGAATTCCCGAATCGGGCGCTAAAATTCTTAAGGGGAGACTTGGAAGTCTGGAAGATAATCTCAAAGAGTGTCAACAGTGCGCGCCGGCCCGATGCAGGAGAGAAAGATACCTGGACGGAATCGGAAGTCCTGAAAGAACTGCGGGAGAAGAAAGAGGATGTCGGGCGCGTAATCTTCAGGAGAGTCAAGAAAATTGCAGAAAGGAAGGAACCCTCGAAGGAAGGCTTTGATAGATTCTCGAAGGAAGACTTTGAGGAATTCTCGATTGAAGATTGGGAGGCGGATTCGGATGAATACTCGGAGGGATACTTGAAGAAATTGCTGAAGGAGTTGCCAGACGTTGAAAAGGAGTATAAACGCCTAACATTCTTGTTAAGCGATTATTGTAAGCATGATTTTATTCTTTTAAGTCGTACTCATGCATAACGAATCGCTTACATACTTCAAGATAGCTTCTTACTAGATCAGCGACAAGTTCTTAGTCTACCTCTGCCAGGACCATTGCCCAAAAAAAATATCCGAGCTCCTTCCTGAGAAAGAAAGCCAGCTGAAGGATTATCTCTCATTAGATCCTTGTAAATGTCGTCAAATCTGTCCTGCAAAGGGTCCTTTGAGCTTGTTGGCTCCACCAAGAAAAGAGCGAGGCCTACTACCGTGGCTTGTTTGGGTTGGTGGACTTCTCCTTACAATGTTCCTCGCCATGACCCTAGCAGCTACTATTGTCGCGTTATACGCAGTACCATCGACATATGGTAGACTTGGGTCGATTGTGGGAGAGGGGGCGGTCTTGATTTTTGGTGTTGCGGTATGGCTGCTGATATAGCATTGCCAAGGAAAGGAAGATATTCTGAGAAGTCAAGACATTCTTGCATACATGATCGGGTAAGTCAGCTTCCAGGTTAAGGCATTAAGCTTTTCTTCGAGACTAACAGGCTCAAGGCTTGCGACAGTACAAGTTATTTTGTAGGATCGGTCATTGGTTCTCATTAAGTAGGTACTTAAGGTGAATTAGATGCAACGTGAAGTCAGCATGGCCGGAGGATACCGCACTGTACCGAGTTATACTGTTTTAAGAATCGTGCGACTTGGTCTATCAACTCAACAACGTAAAGGTCCCATCCTACTCCTAGGTTTCATTTCGTCTGCATAGACTAAATTTGACGGCCGATCTGCAAATTCACGCAGTGTAGTGTCCGATTCTAACTGCATGGGCGGACAATTCATCAAACGTGAACTACGACGACACTTCGGAGGCATCAAGTTCTGCATTGAGAATAGCTTCGTCGGCCGTTGGCTTCAATGTGTTGCTACACGTCACACGTAGGCGTTTTGCTAACTTTCTTCCTTGCCAACCTCAGCAGCGCCCATTGTAGCCTTTAGAACCGTACCATATTGATATAGGCCATGATGGAATGCTCAGAAGGCAAGCGACATCGGCGAAAGGTTCAGCGCAATTCAATCACACGGGAAATAGTCATGAGTGGTAGAAATCAGACTACAAATGACAGATTATGAGACCATACTCCTTTCCATTCGAATTATGGGGATATATAGCCGTGTCAATGAACCTTCGTCATCCAACAAGCGCTTCGCTTTCAAGACGCGTAGATACACCGGTCGACCGTTCGAACCGGTCCAGACGTTCACCAACCTACCCATCCACTTGCACACCACATCAATGCATCGCTAATAATGCTCATGAATGTAAATGATAACTGAAAAGAAAAGGCTTTTGGTGGTTTTGAAAAAGCCGGTACCGCCGAACGTACCGCGCCGAGCGAGAGTCGAGAAAAAAGTGTAGAATGCAAAGCTCCGGCCGTAAACGTGAAAGAAAAAGAAATGCCGTGAGCTCAAAACGCAGAGTTTGGCCTCCGATGCAAGGAGAAAGAACGCCGCCGTCTCCGTTCGGCAGATAGACACAACCCGCGCACCAGTTATTTTCATGCACATCGGACAAAAACGTCACATCATCAGCGTGGCGCGATTCCACCCTCGCCCCCTCACCCCTTCTTCTTCTTACTAGCAGTCGAAAGCAGCCGATCAACAAGGCTCTTCTCAGCAGCAGGATTGCGGCCCTCAAAGCGGGGGTCGCGATCGCGCTCGCGCTCCACACGCGTGCGCTGGCGCTGAGGTCGGATCTTGGGGAGGGCGGTGACGTCGGCGCCGGCATCGGCCGCGGCCGCGGCGTCGCCAGCGCCGGTGCTCGCGCGCCCGGCCTCGTCGCCGCTGCTGGCGCTGCTGGCGGGGCCGCTGGCGGCGGGCGCGTGGCCGGCGCGGCTGGGCCCGCGCGACCGCCCGCTCGACCCCGGCGGCGGCGGCGGCACCGGCTGCTCGCGGCGCGAGACCTGCGCGTCGTCGCTGGGGCGCGGGGCGTGCGGGCGGCGCGGGGCGTCGCCCCGGTGCAGCTTCTTCGAGCCGGCGCTGGCGGCGGCGGCGGCGGCGGGCGGGCTCGCGACGCCGCCGGTGGTGGTGCTGCTGCTGGCGGAGCTGGCGCCGCGCGGGTCGTCGCCGAGCGATGGCCGCCCCTCCGTGAAACGGTCCTTCAGCGGCGTCGCGAAGCGGTCGGCATCGGCGCCGCGGCGCGGCTGCGCGTGTCGCGCCCGCTGCTGCCGCTCCTTCTCGCCCTCTGAGCGCGGCCGCTCTACGCTCGAGCTCATACGCTCGGTGCTGACGCGCCCGCTGCTGGTGGCCGCGAAGAAGTCGCCGCGGTACGGCCCGAACAGGCTGTTGCCGCTCACGCTGCCGTGGCTCGAGTGCATCGGCTGCGCGAGGCTGAGCTGCAGGTCCCGAGTCAGTTCGGCCCTCTTCCGCGCCTTCTCTTCCAGGAGCTGCCGCTCGCGCTCCTTGACCAGCGCTGCCTCTGCCCGCGCCGCTGCGAACCCGGATCCCAGACCATAGCCACCGGAGGAGGCCGGGTCCATACGCCCGCCGAAGAAGCGTTCGTCCTCTTCGCTTTCGGTCAGCGTTGCATCGGAAGACGTAACGGGATCCTTTTGGTTACCGTGGAGCGATGCCGTGTCGGCATCAGCCTCGAGCTCCTCGTGACCGTCGCTCGCTTGGTATTGGCTTGTCGTCGTGCTTGCCGATACCGGTGACTGCGGATGGCCAATCTGCCTGGCAGCAGATGGTGTTCGCTCGTCCGCAGTGGGCACATCCAGGCTCAGCTTCCGGCCGTGTCCCCGCGACGGCGACTCAGGCTGACTTCGCACGCCGTTGGAGGGTTTGCCGGCTTGATGCTGACGCATAATAATGTCCTGGTGCTGTTGGGTTTGACTCGTCAGCTGTTCGACGACCTCGTCCCATTTGGTGCTAAGGACACTGCTCGGTCTTTCGGCGCGCTCTGCTTTGGCAAGGCAATCTTCCGTCCGTTGTCGAAGGCGTTGGCAAAGCTGATGGAATTGTAGAAGGTCACGATCACCTCCGTGGATGTTGTTCGCTAGTAGGCCACAGTGGTCGAGCCAAAGGTTGACGAGTGAGGCGAAGTTCCTAGCATGATCGATGAGATATGGCAAGCTTGGGAAACCCTCTCGACTCGTCGGGGGAAGACGTTGAAGTATGAGGAGAGGAGTGCTGTAGCTCGGCGGAATCGGACTTTGAGGTGAGTCGGATGAGTTGATGCAGCAGATGTTATCTATGAAAGCCTTAAAGCCCTGTCGATACGTTCCAAGGAACGCATTCATCGGTTCCATCCATTGCTCCTTTGCGCCAAAGGTGCCCATGTTCGCAAGCGTTTGAATGGATTTGGCAACAAGCGTGAATGTGCGTCGAGTGTTACTCTTTGGGTGGTCTTTGACCAGGCCGAAAAGTTTAGGGTTGAGGATAGCTGGGCAGAAGAAGCGAAGAAAGAGGAAACCGGAGACACTGCTGTAGGAGACAGTACGCAAGAAGTCACCATAGCGGTCTTCAGCACATGCTCGGATACGTCGAAAGATGAATCTAAGTTCGGCCGGGCAGCGCTCCGCCGATAGCGCGATGAGCTTCCAAATGTCCTGTGTAATAGCGATGAGTCGTCGCCAGTTTCGATCGAGATCATTTGCGTTTACAATACGGTTGGGGTCGACTTCGCAGTCTGGGTCTTTGTCTGTAATCTCTCGAATCTTATCGCCTATCGTTTCCTCAAGATACTCTCTTCCGAGTCTCTTCATGTGCAGATCGAGTGACTTGGTAAGAAGTGTATTACCGCGGAACAGTAAGTTTGCCTCCAGCGATGCGGTCTTGCCCATGTCGCGAAGGATAAGTTCTCGGTCCACGGCGGCTCGAGAGGTGGATTCTGCTTCGCCAGAAGAATCATTCGATCCGATTCGTTTGCTGTATCGCATGCGGTTTACATGGGACTCCTTCAAAGTGCCATCGATCTCTTCCTCAACCAGTGCCGTCAACCAATCACTCGCCGAGCCAGAAACTTGGAAGATGTTGAGGAGGTATTCGCTCAATCGTTTCAATTCTTGGGAAAGCACTTGTGAAAGTTGGATGGTCAAGCTGTTCGCAAACCGATGGAGTAATTCGGACATTGGTTGATAATCGCGCGCCATTAGGATGATGCTCTCGTCGGTTTCAACTCGTACCAAGACCTCACCCACTTGATGACCGTAGTGGTTCGCCAGTGGCCACCATTTCTCGAGGCCTGTCCCCACAACAAGGTCATCAAGGTAGACGTCGACTTTACCAAAGGTTTGATCGAACGATACTGCTGCATTGGAATTCGCGGAATCGTTCGTATTAAGGGTGTCGTACATTCTCTTTGTCTCTTTTTGCATATCCCTTTCACTCAGTTGCACATTGCTTGGAGGTGTCTTCTTCAGAGTGATGGTTGCGGTGCTGATTACGGCCGGCAGATCCTGAAAGTCAAATTCTTCACGCCAGAAGGGATTATACCCCTCGCTTTTGATCATGGTCTTAGCACGCGTCTCGCCGTCGAGCAAGATCTCGGCAAAGAATCCAGGCGAAGGCGTCTGGGCGACGCTGTCTTGTCTCTGATGGAAACCTTGCATATTCTGGAGTCTCGGACTGACCAGCGGTTCGGGGACGAGTCTGGCTTCCGTAACTCTGACGAAGAGACTTCTCTCCATTCGAAACATATCTGCTGTGCCGCTGCTACTGCTGAACGATGGCGCCGGTGTGCCTTCTCGAGAGCCATGGAGACTGCCATTTGGACTCCGTTCGCTGGAAATGGACGGCTGCTTTGGCCCATAAAGCTGCGGTACGGTGAAGGCGCGCAATAGCACTAGCCAAACCTCGTACAGCACTCTAGACTCCAAACTCACAAACACAGGCCGCAAGAGAGTTGAAGGAGCGGTGGTGGCCGTGTATTGCGGGAATATGCCGATACTCCACTCATTATCGAGCACACTCGGATCCAGTCGCTGGACCGCACATCGATTGAGTTGACTTAGCTGTATGCAGGAAACCATCGCCACTTCGGTCTCCGTGTACAGCTTGAGTTCGCCGTTCTCACGCAGCGTGCAGCTGACGCGCCGCCACCTCTTACTGCTGAGACTCTGCATTCTGGTGATGCTCGGCTTAGAGCCTGACTGTGATTTGGGAGTCCCAGCGTATGTGTAACTGACGTTGGTGTCCCAAAAGATCATATTACCGACCTTGATTATGGGTGCTTCCTTAAGCAGAGAAATTTCCGAATGTCGTCGTGTGTCCAAAAACGTTCGACGATCGTTTGTCGAAGTAACTCCACCCGCTTGAGGTTTCGTCATCTTGTTGAGAATTCCTTTTGGACGAATAGGTCGCCAGGAGAGCAACGCGGCAAACCAGCTCTCGAATTCATCTTGCGTGTGTGGCCGGAGGTGTACTCTGAGTTTGCTATTTTGTGGCATGACGCAGATATACGGCATTTGACTGATCGAATCGAACTTTGTGCTTGCATAGCAGCCGCGGAGATCAGGGATCAGAGTTCGAAAAGCAGTTTCGGCGGCACGTGTTTCGTAGACTAGAGAACCAACTTCATCGTTTATGGAGCAGTATGCGCTGGCCCAGGGAGTGGAATCACCGCGGCGAAAGGCAAGAGGACCTTCCATGCGGCCTCGAAGGGATCTGGTGAGGTTTAGGATTTTTTCGGTGTCTGCTTCGGGAAGGGTGGTTTGAGGAGATTCGGTAGGCTGGCGCGTTGGAGGAGATGGTGTGGGAGCGATTTCGAGGTTGAGAGGGATACTCTTTGGCATACGCCGTCTCTCAGGGTCGTGCCGCTGCATTGGTAGGTCAAACGGCATTCCTCCAGGAATGACTGAGGGGTGTCCAATGGATATTATGGCGTCATCTACGCCGTTGTATGAAGACGAATTGGTCGAAGCCACAGAACCAATACGCGGTCTGCCTTTGAGCAACAGACCTGAAGGAGAGCCATCTCGCGTGCTGCGCTCCTCCAATGTTCTTGTCCTAGGCCTCGTTAGAGCATCTCTGATGAAGCCCTGGCTGCGCTCGTTGTTTGATTCGGAACGCATTCGCTGCCTCGAAACAGGAGTTTCTCTACCACCTCCAAACGGCGACGCAGGAGAAGCAGGGCCAACCACATCGGTGGTGTTCGTGCTAAAAGGTTCACCTTCGGGAATGGGCTCGGGCGTGACGGTGCGTACAGTCCACGACGACGGCACCCGCGCAGTATGTCCTCTCAAATCCTCACCACTTCTGACCCGACTCGGCGCAGGATCATTGTCGGGATTGTCTCTCCTCCGCCGTGAACCGCGGGGTATCTCCATGGTCATGGCCGCTGGCAACGGTCGCCGCGCGTTGGTGGCGACGCGGTTAATGTCAAGAAGCCACTGCTTCTCTATTTCAAGCAGCGTGCGCTGCTGATGCCGCTCGTCCAGATTGTCGGCAATGCGGCTGCAATGGCGGAGCGAAAGAGGTGTCGAACGGGCCGGGCAGGAGCTCTTGCAGCCGGCATTGGAAGGTCGAAGGCGATGTTGGAGGGAGAGGTGAAATCGAAGGCCAGCGAGCAAGTCGCGATGCCGGCGAGGAGATGCAGTGCGGGTATGCGTGAAGCCGATCGGGAAGTCAAGCACAAAGCTTGGTTGGATGGTCTCGGTGACTTGGCGAATTTCACAAACAACCACCCATCGCGTGCACCTCAACGCAGGTGCTTCTTCTTGCCGATGACAATTGCCGAAGGATCTGACACCGAATTAACGATGCGGACGGTGAGCTCCAGGAGGGGCGCGGTGGGAGCACGGATGGAGCGGAGGATTGGTAGGGGGTGGAGGGATGTGTGTTGAGGGATGTGTAGAGGTACGCGATGGTGTGCGAGAGAGAGAAAAGAGGAGCGGCGGAGCGTGTGCGTGTGCGTGTGGAGGGAGCCAAAGAGCGCTACATGTACAGTACAAGCGCAAAGCAGCTGGGAGCCTCTAGGGGCCTCTAAGGGCCACTAAGTTACAGCGTGGGCAGGCTGGCCAAGCAGCGAGGAACGAGGTTGGCCAGCAGTAAGATAAACTTTTGGAACCATCAGCGGAGCATGTCTAGCACGTTTTTTCCGAGTGTCAGCCCAATCCCGCTGCCTCGTCGAGCTTGCGGACGTGAACCTTTTTCGCAGCACCTCCATCCTGCAGGCAAGCCACCATCACGTCGGGTGCAAGTGGCCTTCTCCTTGGACGCTGCAGACCAAATTGCTACGCTCCTGTCCGCAACCCGGTAATACACACAGCTTTACTATTAGTTCTCCCACGGCCTCCTCCATCCATGCAATCCCCATGCCAGACCATCTGAAACCAGGCGCCGGCATCCAATGGAGCGGCGCATCAGCAATCATCACACGCGCTTTGGCCCCATCATTCCAAACCGTCCCCGGCAGCCACCGACGGGCCATCACCTTCGCGTCGGGTCGCAACTATCCTCAGTCGCCGCCAATTGCCACGGCCGTCTGACCGACTTCGACCACCCAGACCAGGAGCAGCAACGTCGCTTGCCCGATCCTGTCATAGGACCAAAGGACCGAAATCACTGTCAAAGTGTCAGGACTCGCTTCGCTGGCCCGCTCCGTTGCAACAGCGAAAGGCAGGTAGCGCGCCATTTGCGGTGGCTTGCTGCAGGCAGGAAACGCATCCTTTGCTCTGAGTTGGGCCACGCATCGCCGCAGTGCGACGAGGCCAATCCCCGTCGTTTCCGCTCGTGGAGACGGCATCGCCCTACGGCCTTAGTGGGTACCGCCGTGGTAATTTTGTGCCTGGCGAAAAAAAAAAAAAGGGTCGCTTCGTGGAAATACGATACACGCGAGAAAGCAAGACTGACCGCGATTGCTTGTGTTCTGCCTCTTTGACCTCGTGGTGCGAGATCCCGAACCTCATTGCTCACCCCCTGCCAGCTCATGGTGACGAAGGACCTTCGCCTGTTCGCACGCTCGGCCCGGCAGCCCGTCGGGCCAATGTTGTCTCTACGCCGTCGTATTCCGCGTAATTTGCAATAGAGCAAAGCCAGTGTGGCGAACGGATATGTGATATCGGACTATATCCCGGGGAAGCGGTTACGGCCGTCATCGTATTTCCAAATTCTGCTGAAAACACGCCAATTGCCATAGGTTTCTCTGCCATAAATAAAACGGAGCTGCAAAATAAGGAACGTGAAGCACGGAATGAAACTGCATGGAACGGCCCGGGAAATGGAGCTGCCACCGACCGCCAGCCAGGGACGAGGTACCAGGCACGTAAGGTAATCGAAGCGTACTCAGACACTACCTGACGCCAAACGAATTTCCAAGGCGATCGGCAAAACCACAAGCAATGATGCAATCCAAGACGGTAACATAACATATAGATCCATTTAAGAGTATCACAGAGTCCTAGCTCTGAAGACAAAGAAAAAACGTAGGTTATCATGACCCTTCTCCCTCTCTCCTCAAGCGCCATGGTAGGGAGTATATCACAGAGCCATCCCACGCTATCCATTAACCTCTTACCCTGCGTCAGCCGCCGAAAAGAGAAGAGCCGGTCCGCCCAATTGTGTCCGCTCCCGCCCAACCAAAACCACGCGCACCCACCCCGTAGCACCCAGCGTGCAGCCAGCCGCGAGAAACCTACGGCTTGAACGGCGGATGGTCGGGGTGTAGGTCGTCGATGCTGACGGCGCTGAGCGGCTGACTGCGGGCGGCGGAGAGGTCGCCCGAGTTGGTCTTGCGGAGGGCCTGGCGCATGGTCTCGACGACGAGGTCGCCGCCGGAAGCGAGCGGAGGCGAGTGGGTGCCGGCGCGGGGCTGCGGCTTGGTTGGGTCGAAGCCCTTCACCGAGGGCGCGCCGCTGGTGGGCGGCGACGGCGCGAAGCCGTGCGAGGACGCCGGCGAGCGCACCGGCGGCGAGGGCGACCGTCCAGCCCCGCTGTGTAGGCTCGGCTGCTGCGCTGCGTCGCGCGAGTGCTCTACGTGCTCTGCTTGCACCACGTCGGCGAAGCTGATGAAGCTGAGCCGCCGCACGTCGGAGGTGTCGATGGCGCCGTAGTTGGACCCGTTATCGTCTATTTCCGAAAAAAACATGCCGTTGGGTACGCCGTCGTCGCCGTGAAGAGAGAACGCTCCTGAGTCCGACAGGTTTACTCCCGTTACCGTCACTGCTGCCGGCTGATGAGCGGCGTGCATCACTATTTCCACCTCGTCTGGGTTCAGATGGTCGTCTGTGATGGCTTTCGACGACGCTTCCAGCACTGGCGGTATGTGGTCTTCAGTCTGGATGTGCGATGGTATCGAGTGCGCCACGTCTTCTGGTAGCGGATTCTCCTGTACGTTGCGCTCGAAGATCAGTGATGAAGCTGGCGAATGTAACTTGGGCGAAGATGATCGTATCCGGCTTGGGGAGGAAGCTATGGCTGCGAATGTGCCTGGCGGTGAAGCCGGGTGTCTTGCATCTGCGGGACCGGGCCGGTGAGGAGACATAGCCCTGATGGCTACAGGTTTGGGAGAGGTTGTCGCAGAAGGACTGCCCGCGGGTATCTCAGCTTGCTTCTCCATAGCGTCGATGTCCTCCCGCTTCTTGCCTAGGCCAAAGAAGCGACGCTTCTTCCCAGTCTTGTCTTTATCCACCTCTTGCTTGCCACCGTTCTGGCTGTTGACTGAGGGAGCACCAGACGAGGTCTTGGATTCTGCGGCCGCGGTAGTATGATCCGGAGGCACCATTGACGCAGAGCTAGCAACAGCACCGCTCATGGAGGTGCTGTCGCGAGTTCAATGGATGAGTGGGGAGACGTCGCCGCACACGACACGTCTTTAAAGGCTCTTCAGCACAGCCGAAACGCCGAAACGGTGGCTGCTGCGGAGCGGTCGTGGGAGCACGGTCGTCGACGTCGACGCCCCTACGTAAGCGGATCACGGTCGAATGGGCTGAGCAGTTTCCTTATGCGCCGTCTCCGATTTGCGGATTTGCGCAGGTAAGCAGAAGCGTAAAGGAATGAGGTCGCAATGGAGCGGCTTGAGCTTCTGGCTCGCAAGTTCTTGAAGGATGGTTCCTGTGGCGTCTGGTTGGTCCCGAAGCTGGCACCTGACTGCAGTTGGCCATCGACTGACGTGAGTGAGGTAAATGGAAGCGGGTCCGGCTTCAAGGGGCAAGATGAAGTAGAGCCTTAAAGCGATCCAACTATTACCTCAAACGACCTTAGCCAGATCATCTTGCCCGTTCTTGGGTTGTCCACAGTCGTCACAGTCCAGGCTTTGTCGCCCAAATTCCTGCAAGCAGCACTGCTGGCTGGCCAACTCAAAAGCGCCTTTGAACGCCGTGATTGGCTCTGCGCTGCAGCTCACTCTGTACCTGGCCTCATTAAACCGTGACTTAAACAGCAATGAGACGAACACCCGGCATAATCTCCCTCAGCGATGCAGACTGACCGACGGCGGTGGCAATTCCGTGCTTTACTGTCGCGAGATCAACCAAAATGCATATTCCCGGTCTGCAAAACAATGCACACGACAGCGATGTCTCCCTAATCGTGTTTAAGACCCACTGCGGAGATCGTTAGTGCAATTCATGTGCAACCAGAAAGCTAATCATCGGGCTCGTTCATTTTGCATCGTACGACGTAAATCTACAGCGAAAAGCTCATGGAGAATGCAATCCCCGCTCCTCTATTCTTCGTATCAAGACGTAAGTACAATAATGCTTTTGACCTTCCGCTGAAGCCCAAGTACAAAACAAAGCTCTTGTTAGTCATATTGTCCGTTGTGACCTGGTACTATCCGGCTATTCGTTGCAATAAGCATCTCTTTTCTGTGATTACGCCTCGATGAGATAGCCTTTTGTGAAGCTGAGCGTCCAGAGTGCACGACAATAGCATGACAAGCAAATTGTTCCCACAATTGCTGTCTCTGTCTCTGTCTCTATTGGAAGAACTTCGCATATGCAACCTTCTCCTTCTGCCTCCTCTCAGCAGCCTTCTTCTTCACTGCTGCGAGCTCCTTCTTGACAGCGGCGTCACTAGGTGCCAACTTCTCGGCAGCCTCCAGATCTTCCAAGGCACCATCTTCGTCTCTCTTCGCGCCTTTCGCAAGTGCCCGTCTATAGTGTGCTTTCGCTCTATTCTCCTCACTGGCATCCTTTACGTTCAGCGCGTCGGTTGCGAACTTAATTGCACCGTCGTAGTCGTTGAGCTTAATAGCCATCAGCGCCGCATTGTTGCTGAGTGAAAACCTCAGGTCGGCCAAGCGTTGAGCCAGATCCTTCGGGTCGCTGTCGTTGACGCTCATGTACTCCCTCGCGAACCTCAAGCCTTTCTCGTACTTGGCCAGCGCAGTCGCAAAGTCTCCTTTCTTGAAGGCGTCGTTCCCGATCTTCTTCAGGTCCTCCGCGATCTTGGCGTACTCGGTGCCGTCCAAGTCGCCCTGGTCGTCCGGGAAGTCCTCGTACGGGTCGCCGGTCGGATCAACGACCTTGTCGTTAGCTTTTTCGTAGTCCTCGCCGTGCAGTTGCCCGCTCTTGACAATCTTGACCTCTTTCTTCGGCCGATCTTCACCGCCAGTCGGTTCGTTCTCAATTGCGCGCACAAGGCTCTTGCCATTGATCACCTCGCCGAACACCACGTGTTTCCCATCCAAATGTGGTGTCGGCACGGTCGTAATGAAGAACTGGCTGCCGTTGGTACCAGGTCCGGCATTGGCCATGCTCAGCAAGAAAGGCTTGGTGTGCTTGATGGCGAAGTTTTCGTCGTCGAACTTCTCACCGTAGATGGACTCGCCGCCAGTGCCATTGCCCGCCGTGAAGTCACCACCCTGGCACATGAAGTTCTTGATCACACGGTGGAATGTCGAGCCTTCATAGTGCAGCGGTTTGCCTGCTTTGCCTAAACCCTTCTCGCCTGTACATAGCGCCCGGAAGTTCTCTGCGGTCTTGGGAACGACTACGTGGAGGTTAGAACTGGAGGATTCTCGTGTGGCTAAGCTAAGGGATGTGCTCACTCTCATCGTACTGGGAAGACTGTTAGTACCACTTTCAATTATTGAAAGCTTGATCGCCTCCACTACTTACAAGCTCAAAAGTGATACGTCCTGCAGGCCTACCACCGATTGTGATGTCGAAGAAGACTCTACTTCGCTCTGTGCACATGTTAGCGTTTCAATGCTCTTCGTTCGCAGGTTCTCCGAGATGCTGTGAAACTGCTTACTCTGCGGTTCAGAGCTCATTGTGATTTGGATGGAAATTGTCAGAAGTCAAGAGGCAGGTAGGGAGAACACGAAGCTAATGGAGGCTTTTGTGATGAAATCGGGCGAAGTCCACAGTTGCGCCAAGTGAAGCAATCTAAAATTGACTCGGTGAGGCTCTACTTCTGGAGCTTTCTACGAGGATTTGCGGTCAATGTGGGCTGACGGCCTCGCGATAGATTGATTCGCCTGAGGCACCAATATCGTAACCAAAGTCTCCTTCCACCAGTCTAATAAGCTCTGTACCTGACGTAGATGATTAGATACCTGTGTGGTTAATTTTAGAGTTGAAACCATCCATTTCAAACATGGACGGAGATGAAGGCTGTTCGTTTCAATTACGTTTTCCCAAACTTACAATCGAGCCTCACTTCAATGCTAATTGTCACATTGAGACGCAGTTGTTTCTTCATGCCTTGAAAATCATCGCTGTGAAAAGGTCGATTTTTCGGTCTTACCTTGTCATTATGGAGGTTAAGATGAACTTCTGGATCTCGCTAACTTCCTGTTATTTATAATCACTATCATGATATCGTAACCTTTCGAAGTTTCAATGGGAATTGGTAAACCAGAGGAGCCTGAGAGAATGTTTTGAGATTACTGGAGACCTTCCATAATGCTGGACTATCACCGTATCTACAGTAGCGTGGTCAATTAAGTACATGAAAGGAAGGAATAGGAGTTCCGCCAGCTCCATTCGCATTATCGTCAGGCTCATTCGCTGACAGAGGCGGAATTGATGTATCATAGCAAAAAAACCGGATCTAGGGATGCTAATACCTCATCTTCGTTCTCATTTCTCATTCAATATTAGTCGATCCGCAAGGTGAATATCCTTTGTGCAGAGTGTAATATGCACAATCAGTGATTGTAATCAACTAGATCGTCCCATAACCAATGTACTGTCCTCTGCCTTCCACGCCTTTGAGAATTGTCGTATCCAGTCGTGGTTCGTCGCAGCTCGCTGATTATACGAGGCGATTAGAGAAGGGCAAGGCCCAGGATGGCCGCACCGAGACCAGTCAATGCATCTTGAGCGCGGAGAGGAACGGCAACACCAGAAGACGAAGTCGACTTAGCCGAAGCGCTCGACAAGGAGGCCTTGCTGGTTGTGTTGGCGAGGGTTGACGAGGATGTGACGAGAGCGGTTGTGGAGAAAAGTGCCGTTGACGCGGTGCCATTTCCTAAACTTCCTGTAGCCGAGGCTCCACTGCCAGTGACGATGGTGCCATTCGCGGTCGCTCCCGAAGCAGGCAATGAAGGAGTGGCTGGCAAGATGGCCTGGTTGGACGACTCGCTCACAGGCGTGGCGGTGGTACTTCCACTTGAAACTATAACTCCCGTATTAGTATTCTGCGAAGTAACAGTAACTATGACATTTGTGGTTCCAGCCTGTGCCGTGGAAGCCTCTGTCGTCGTGATTTCTGTCGTCGCCGGTCCAAGAGACGCACCGAGAATTTGAATGAGGATAGGCAGGCAATGCGGAGCCCAGTCCCGATCGTAGAGATTGTAGAAGCTGCCGGATTGACACTCCCACCAGAGCGCCTCGCCGCCAAGCGCAAGTGAGCCATTGTTGCAGACGGAGAAGCCTGCGGTGTAAATGGCACCAGCTTGCGGAGGCTTGTCGAATTGGAACTGGTAGTTGGAGGCAATATAGCCGGTACGGCCATTCTGGTCGGTGAGGATGCCGTTGCTGAGCGACATGGTGAAACCGGTTTGGCGCTAGAGAATGAATTAGAGCTTTGTTCGCAGTCAGTTGCGGCCTTGAAGGCTGCTGCTAACCTTCTTCAGCTTGCTAGACGAAGAGAGGGCATCGACAGTGATTTGAAAGGTGCCATCAAAGGTCTCAGAGCAGCCACTTGGTGGTGAGGAGTCGGGTGCGATGGCGGACGTCACACCCTGAGCACTAACGACCGATGCGGCGAAAAGAGAGGCGACGAGCGCGAAGATTGAGAAATACATGCTGTAGCAAGTGCTTCTATGATTCCGAAATCCCAGCGGGAGAATAAGAGCCTTCCGAGGCGACTACAACAAAAGCGATCCGAAAGGGTTTGCGACTTTGGCGTGTGTCGAGGAACGCGCAGCTCGTTTATAGCAGGGTTCGCGGCCGTGACAGGGCAAGCACGTAGCACTGGCGCGGGAAGTCGAAACAGGTTGGGATGGCAAATTCGAATCTTTGATCAGGAGTTGGACGTGCGCAAGACTGACTGGAGAGGCGAACGACCGGCGCGATCCAGGGGGGCAAAACCAATCAAACGAAGCGTGGCTTCTTCGATAGGCGGGCCGCAATAAACGGAGGACGGGACGAGGGCTCAGAAACGATTGACGGGCAGTGACGGACGGACGGCAGATTGCGAGTGCGTCGGTATTGCCCGGAGCGAGAGTTGCTTTGGAGCTTGGAGCTTTGGAGACGCCTGGACGACGATGAGATAGCAGAGTGAGGATGACGACGTTGAAGAAAAGGTGCAGGTGTGTTGTTGTGGCTTTTTGAACTAAGAAGCTCGCAAGCCAACAATCGCACTCCATTCCCCCACTACCTACCATTTTTCATGCAGGACGTCACACATGCCCGACCCCGGCCGCAGGAACCCATCAATTGCCAGGTTTTGGTACTCAGAAGTTCACTCTTCTACGCTCCACGCTGTGCATTCTCCCGCTTACCCTTTTCCTGCAAAATGCATGCCAATTGCGAAAATCATATTCGCAAGGCCGAGCCCAAGCTTGATATTCAATGGACAATGCGGCGATAATTCGTGTGTACCGGCCATTGATAGGCCTGATTGCAATCACGGACTTACGACACCAATTTACTCAGACTCGTCAGCATCGCCTGGCTAACAACAGACTGCGGCGCCTGCCTTCAATCCACAAGAAATAATAATTATTGCGGTTGGGAGAACGACGATGGTATCCTACTGCTCAACGCCGTTGGTCGTGTGCCCTTGACCACATCTACCTCTTCGTACGTAATACCAGCCACCCAGATCGAGATCCCGAAGACCCGCTAATTCCTCGTATCCAAGCGAATGTCTTCGCTCAAACACATGCCGTAGCCACGCAAGTGCTACGATGCCCACACAAACCGTGTGGGCCTGCTACCCAAACTCATCAACTACCGCCCTTGATTGCACGTCACCTTTCCATTATTGTGAGTGTAGAAGTCCACCATGGATACAATTTTCTTCGCCAGCAACGGCGTGGACTCCTCGAAGTCCTGCGCTTTCCACATCGTAGGGTGTAGTCATGTATCTACCTAACTCGCGCATCTCAACGCTCTTCTTCGTTTTGCAACCTCGACTTCTGATGTACAAGCTGCTACCGGCGCTCGACTACGCGCTCATTCCACAGAAACACCACTCTCACTGGACGTTTGTTTGACGGCGCATTGAGTCGATGACGACAAGGATGAATCCTCTTGCGGGTCCGAGCTCTCCTCACCGGACATGCCACTTGTGTAATGACTGAGGTATCAAGGCGGACTCGATCGTTGGATGTTCGGTGCACTTGACGATGAGGCATAGTGTTCCATTTGTTGCGGTTCAATCAATGTTGGGTTGGGCCTTTAGGAGTGGGTAGTTGCAGGTTTCCACCATTTGTCTTTTGTACTCGCTGTAACCGCGCTATCATACTGAAAGCTACATCTAACAGCAAACTATCATCTTAAAAGCGGCTCCCGTGTTATAGTAAGTATAGGCTATCTCGTGTCCGCCATTTAAGAGTCAAGCGAATGCGAATGTAGAAGTGTATTGGGTGGTGATCGATTGGGACAAAGCTGAATTGCTCCAATCTCCACTCATCCACAGCTTGCAGCGCAGATTTCCCCAGTTCAAGAAAAATTTTCAGCCACTTCAAATGCGCAATCCATTCTATCCCAGCCATCTCTGTTCCCAGTATGACCCCTTCTCCGAATTAGTGTCGCCATAGGTTGGGAACTAGTTCACTCCACGCAAGCAATTCCTTGCGGCGTCATTGGCCTTCAGCCCGAAAATGCGCACTAAATCCACGTACATCACAGCGCCCGGCGGCCGACTATTCGACGAAACCCAACTCCCCACGATCAAGCAGCTGAAACCAACCACTTCGCCTGAACACCCCCCATCTCGGATCCACTGTTCAGCTCGACATGAATTGCTCGCTTGATCCTATCAATCGCCCGAGCCGCCGGCTCAGGCAAGTGCGCCAAAAAGCTTGTCTCCCGTATTCCCGGCGCACCCGCCACCCAACCTGGGGCTGTGCTGACACGCGGACAGGCACGCGGCTGCAGGTACGAGGGATCGAGAGGAAGGCCAAGGGGATCCAGGTTATGCACGATCGGCCAGCACCGAGCTGAGCAGCGTCCCACCGAACACAAAGTTCGAAATTTAGACACGACGCGGCTTCGATCGGCTACGCAGGGCTGCGTGCCACATGTACGTGTGCAGAGCCTGCCCGCCAATACGAGTGCCATTTCAGAGCCTCCATGCTTGACCGTTTGCCTTGGCAGTGGACGGCATAAGGCTGAAAAGATTTGCGCAAACCCATGTGCAAGGTCTGGTAGCCAATCGATTGCTTGTCATATGGATGTCTGATATATGAGGCAATTAGATGATTTGCTGTTTCAACGCTAGGTTTAGGCCTGGCCAGGTCTACGACGCTTCAGCTGTTGAGGACAGTGTTTACTCACCGAGAAGGAGGCTCTTCTCTTTCCCGGTCAGTGGGATTTGGCTGGTGAATATCGAGGACGAGATGTGAGACAAACTGGATCATGTCATAGCCAGCTGTCAGCCTTACAAACGGTCTGATCCAGATGGAATATGTTCGAGACGTTCAGTGGTACGAAATAGTAGATTTGAGCTCGTTGGCACTTATTGAAGGTGCTAGAATTTTGCTAGAGATTAATGATTTGGTGGAAATGGGTAGATATCCGCTTCGCCAATTATAGTGATCTAGGTCCTGCCTGCTGATAAATGAAAGGTGACCGGAAGTCTGGTCACAACCAATACTGCTCGTCCTGATCCATGCACGTCCTGACCCATTATACGCCGTTTCAACTCCTTACCGCGTGAGGGTACCCAAAACGGAAATTCAGAGTAGGAGTTACGGATGAACGCCTAGTTTCTTCACTCATAGTCTTTCGAATGAGTCCTTCCAAGGATGAATGCGACATAATCGTGAAAAGGAGGCGCTCATACAACGTGAGTGGCTACGTGGATGCCACGAGCAAAAGTATAAAAAGCTTTTGATTTCGAGACGGTCCTGTGGATTGTTGGTAAGGTTTTGGATACTCTTGGTTCCGGGGAGAGTGGAGATTTCGATTCCAGTAGTAATATTAGCTGGCGAATAAGTCCGAAGTTCAACGCGGATAAGAGTGAGGGCAAGAGGAAAGGCTGTTTAGCGGCGATTGCTCAAGAACTGGCGTATAGTCTGGAGAGAAGGATCTTCAATGAGCCACTTTCCTTGAGCCGTATCTTGTGCTCGAAGTGCATATTCGACGTGTTCATCAGTGACTGCCACAAGTTCCTAAGAGCGGTACAAGTTAGCAAAGCTCTGCCTTCATCGTTTGAAAATGGATGTGATAGATTGAAAGAAGCCACATCTGTGATGCCGTGGAGTTCACATCGTGCCGTTTTCAGGCTCAATGGGAGGCTTTTTTTTATGCAAAGGCTTGGACTTTGTTGTATAACCATTCGACGCATCCAAATCTGAAGCATTTAAGGTTCACGCCATCAGGCCAGCGTGTAAACCACTACGTTTGGTTGCTGGAATCGCCTTCGACCCAAAAATGCCTCGGATACGGCCTTGGTTGCTCTGTTAGGTGTAGACTCACTGTTTGCAGCTGGCTGTCGACGGCTTGAAGTTGAGAACTCAAGCCCGCGTGAGCTCTTTGGCCCTGCAGAATTGTATTGCGACCGTTCACCCAACGCAGGGCAGCTAGAGCGCGCATGTAGGCTCGCTGGCATCGAAACCGTCGAACGCTAGCGTCGGCTATGACTCTGGTACACTAGTTAGCTAGCCGTCTCCGCCAAAAACGATAGTAAAAGACAAAAGTGACCATGTTGCCACAAATGGCGCCGCGGAAGAGGCGCTGTGAAGATTCGTCATGCTCGGATTTCGCGCGACTTACGCTCTGAGTTGCGCCTTTTCCATCTCTGCATCCCCATCTGGGTTCTGAGATGGATTGTAGGAGAAAGGCGATGCCAGCACCGCTTGTGCTTCTGCGACGCAAGCGCGCAGCAACTGATAACCATCCAGATAGTAGTCTTCGGGCGAAGGATTCACCTGGATCTGAGCTAGGTAGTACTGAAGGTTGCGATAGTCGGTCATGATCTCAGCAACGCGCATCGCCCTGGCGTTGTTGTCTGTGATGGTTGGTTAGATAACGCTTGAGGCATGCGGCCAGTTGATGTTTTGGGTGTTTCTGACGACGGCTAACGTCGCCGGTGAGAGATGGGGACTCTTACATCCATCGGCCATATCGAGATACATGTGTGGAGAGGTTCAGCGCTCTTCAGATAGAGAGCCAGCGGTGTGTAGCCTGACGAGCCAGAGAGCGATCCGGTAGATGACGATGGTTGCGGTTACATTGAAGGTGGATGCCACCGACGGTCGCAACGGTCAATACCAACATATATATCCAACGATATATAGGGGCTGATACGATCAGTACAATATAATGAAGTTCGCCCGACTACACGAAGACTGCGTCACGCTGCGGCTAGGGTTACCGGCGGTCAAAATTCACCGACTGGGCAATGGGAGAGCCAGCCGACCCAGGTGATAGTCCGCATCGGCCGGAGGCTCAGCATGGCAAAGGCTTTGGTAGACCAAACGGGCATGCAGGGCCATCGACAACATTTGTGGATTGACAGAGACGACGAGTAGAGCGACGAGGAATCTCAGAAGCAAGCTGGAAAATACCTTTACGCAAGCGACGGACCGAATTGGATGCTTTCTTGTTCAGCTCAACAGCGTCGAGAGCTCAGAGCACAGCGAGCCACAGGCCGTGCTAGAGGCGCCAAACCTGCCAAATGCGGCAAGGCGCCATCTGGCTTTTGCGAATTCTTGCGGCGTCGGCGCGTCGGATTGGCTGGACGGCGGAGTTGCGTCGACTATTGGCACCGCGAAGGAATCTGTACAATTCGCAAACGAGCCACCAATGTGCGAGCGGGAAGTCGAGCGTTTTCGTTTTACCGGCCGATGAACAGTCCCTCGTGGCTCTGACGCGGTGGAACGCAGCCATCAACCTCTCCGCTGCTGGCCGGCTGGCTGATGTGCAACGCCGGTGGCTGTGAGGTTTGGAGGATCCGAGAGGGTGGCTGATGGTGGCCTACCTGCGCTGCGCTGCGCTGGCCCACCGCGCTGCTTGTTGCGTGCTTCTTGCTTGCTTGCCTGCCGCGAACATCATTTGCGCGCGCGCACACCACGTCGGTGAGATTGTCAAACGACGAAACGTCAATGGAATACCTACGTTGAACCATGCCACGCAGCTGAATAAAATTGTTTCTGCTGTTTTTACGTACCCGTCCTCCATCGCTCCCACACTCCCGCGCCCGGCGCCTTACCTGGTCGCACGCCGCTGCCGACCTCCCTAATGCTTGCTTGATCCCAAACAAGAATGCCAATATTCGGTCGAGCCGCTTCCAGTGGTCCGGACATGATGATCGCCACAATGACACCATGTCAAATCAATCCTTGTCGGCTATCGCTTGAAGCCTCTCGTCGATTTCGTCCTCTGTTAGTGCCCGGAATCCTGGTTCCGTGCCTTGCGTCCCGTCTGACCGCGGTCCACCGACGATGCCCACCTCGATTTCCCCTTTCTTGAAGTCCACGCTCAAGACGCTGCTGAGCGCGGTGATGCCAAGCTCCACCACTTCTCGCCAGTCACCAGGAGCCGAATCCTTGCCTTTGAGCTTACGCTCAAGGAAGTTGAGGGCCTCCTGCATCTTTGGCCCCGTTGCCGTGGCTTTGTATCCAATGAAGTAACCTGCCGGGTCTGTCTTGTACAGCTGAGGTCCGGCTTCAGAGTCCACGGATATCAAGGTCGCCGCAACACCGAGCGGTCGCATGTACGCCTACCGAAGTTAGACTCAGAAACTCCACATCATGTTTCGTACTCGGCTGCTAGCTTACGCGCTGAGTGTAGACTTGGGAGATATTCGCCATCCTCTTCGCCAGCACGTCGCATGGCATCTCGTATCCAAATTTGTATCGGAATTCAGCAGCCTCACTTTGCGCCCGAGTGACAAAGTTCCGCGCGTCGGCGATGGAGCCTGTCATAACGCATCCAACCGAAGGCGAGAGCTTGTAGATGTAGGACACGGACGAAGGGTCGATGAGTTTATCCTAGCGCACAAAAAGGTGAGTGTTTGAGCTGAGATCAAAATATCCTGGAACAGAGCCGCAACGTACTGGCACTTTCTTCTGTGTGACAACCACAGCACAGTCCTTTCCCCTCACCCCTATTGAAGTGATGTTTGCAGCGGTGATAGCCTTGAACGCATATTCTGTGTACCGGTCAGCCCAACTCACAAACAGCATCCGGAGGCTCTGCCATACCGACTTGATAGAGACGCCCTTGGTCGGAGAAGATGGTAATATGCCTGTCATATCCGGCAGATCCGCCTGATGGAAGTTGTTAGCTTTTCAAGTTCCCTGAAGCTCGGAGACCAAGGGCGTAGCAGTTACCAGACATGATGAGAAGATGCTGAGCCCAAGGCTTTTAGCTTCGTGCTTCGATAGAAAGTGGTTGAGAAGTCGAAATGAGAAAACAAAGTGGCAGAACAAAGTCTTGTACTGTTGAGAGCAAGCGTCGTCAAAGCCGTACTGCCTGGAGCTTGAGAAGAACGCGTTCTCGACTGGATGCCTTCCCTTGCTGATGACAAGCCTCGTGCACCAGCCACCGGCGTCGCCGCAACGAAACTCCGTCGCCGAGGCCTAAATTTCCGTGCTACGCTTTGGCCGTACCTGCATGAAATTTTAGATGAACCACCTTACACATTGCGATCTTCGAGGTTGGCCCCGTAGATCCGGGAGCGGTGGGATCTGGATCGTTGAGCTGATGGGCCAATAAGACTTCGACTAGACGTAGATGCAGGAGTAAAGATATGCATAATTCAGCCGACTCAACTGCTCACGGCCGAAAACCAGCATGGCGAAGACTTGGTATCAAGCTGGACTCAGAGATACCAGGCACTGAGGCGTACCGACGAATACAAGAACGGAAAAGTTCGACAGATTCGAACAAAGTCGGATTCTCGAATCTTCAATCTTCCGGCGGCTCCGACTCGAATCTAATCCTCGTTTCCGAGGCTCTTAGCAGTCCCAAGAGTGAAGGACGAAAGAGAAAATTCGGAGCCCTATCTGTCGAAAATCCAAGTACTCAAATTTCAAATTCCAAGGGCTCCACACCAGTAGCAAGGCGCAAGAAGTCAGTCACTTTCAGTCCTGAGACCAAAGTGAATGACGGCCATGTGGACGATCACCTGCTCGAACAATGGGCGACGAAACAAAATGGCGGTCATAACGAGTTTTCCAAGGATGAGGTGTCTAAGTTCCTTCCAGCGGCAAAGCCGAAATCCAGGGATATCAATGTGTCACTGGCATCTACAGCTGCAAAACACCCACAGAAACCCAAGGATAAGAAAGCTGAGACCAATACCGTTCCAGAGAAAGCAGCTGATGAGAGCACTACTGGTGAGAGACCCTCGTATCTGGATTACATCGTTCAATACCACAATGACCGCAGGAGCTGGAAATTCAACAAAAGTCAGCAGAGTAAATTGTTGAAAAACATCTGGAATATGTCCCGTATTCCCGAAGAATATGATGATGCTTTACTGCCTTACCTCAGCGGGCTTCAAGGAGAAGGAGTGCGTACTCGTTTGAAAGAAGAAGCAACAAACATTTTAAAGGCTTCATCAGATGACGATGCAGAGGAGAACAAGGAAGATGGAGATGAAGATCGACAGCGACAGCGACAGCGACAGCGACAGCGACAGCATGGGAGAGCAAGTCATGTTCTCCTCACTCTGTCATCTTCCGGCACACTTCCAACAGACAGTGGTGGGTCGACTTCTGTCCCTCAGGATGAACGGAGCGCTGAACCGCGCGATCAAATTGTAGAGCACAGCGATGGCAAAGTTAAGAGAAAGCGATCTCGCAAAAGTAGAATCTCGCTGGTTAATGATTAAAGACCTCAGCTAAGAACCCCGAGTGCTGGAGCCAAATTGTGGCGACGTTGTACAGCCGACTGCAACAGTCGAAACTAACCAGCGTTAGGCACCACTACGTCAGTGTTCGCGGACTCAGTCTATATGTGTACAGTGGTGATATTGAATTATCAGCAATTAAATACAGAATTTGACAAGTTAACCACTATAAGCGTGCTGACTTCTTGGAATACGGTGATCTTTCTGCCCTTTTGGCTGCTTCTCGTCCTGCTGTTCGACCAAATACCGCACCTTGAGTAAGTCCGCTTCCACCTGGATAGTTTCCATAGAATAGTCCGCCAACCATCTCGCCCGCCACGTACAGTCCAGGAATAGGCTTGTCTGTGATTTGAGAGATCACCCCCGCAGTGTCTGCGTCCGTTTTCAAACCACCGAACGTGAATGTGATGCCGCACGTAATCTTTACCGCAATGAATGGACTCTTGACAATAGGCAACGCCCAGTTGGTCTTGTCTGGTCCCAGCGACAGCCCGCCAGAAGATGACCGCGTGGAAACACCGTCCTTCTTTGAAGGATCAAACTCGGCATTCGGTCGCTCTCTTCTAAAGGCTTCGACACCTTTGTTGTACTCTGAAATAGAATCAACAAAACTCTGTGGGCTGCGCATGCCCTTTGCCTGAAGTTTCTGGCCGAGTTCCTCAATCGTATTTGCCCAGATTTTCTCGACCACGTCATCCGCATACTCTTCTTTCCTCAGCCACGAAGCTCCGTCCGCGTCCCAAACCTGAAATGCGACGCCATTTGGCTGCTGTAGGATTGCTCGTCCGAATTTAGCATATGTGTAGTTGCGCATATCCTCCCCTTCGTCAACGAAGCGGACTCCATCAGCATTGAACATCAGACCAAGAGGGTAACCAGACTTGGTGTACTGGTTAGTGAGAACCTGATTACCAGCGTCCGTTGGCGCATTAAAATCCCAACATGTTGAATGGCAGCCAGACCAGTTTCCGGCTGGTCGAGCTCCGATTTCATTGATGGCAATTTTAAGTAGGTCGCCAGTGTTATGAGGAGTGCCTCGAACGTATGCAAGATCCCAGTTTGGACCCAAGTGCTGTGCTCGCATCTGGGCATTTGACTCGAAACCTCCTGCGCATAGGATGACTCCGCCATTCGCTTTTATGTTGTAGGTTGAGCCGTCTTGATTCCTCACCGCGACTCCCGTGACGTCACCAGCAGAGTCCGTAATCAAGCAAACAACTGGACTGTCATATCGCACGTCGACCCCTAACCTCCTTGCATTTGTTTGGTGTTGTTTTATCAGACCTTTCCCACCGTCTTCTACCATCAGAACCATACCGCCCCAAAACTTCTGCCGTCCACCGATGTTGTATGCTTGTCGATTGAAACTAAGAGCGAATCTGATTCCATTCTTGCTGAGCCACTTCGTTGTTGCATTGCTTTCTCCCACTAACTTCTTCGCGAGCTTCGGATCTGATCTTCCGTTCGTTACACGCATCAAATCGTTCATGAAGTCACTCTCCAGATACGGCTCCATGTCGATCTTGTTCTCCATTTCGGGGGTGACATTGCGTACAGGTAATGACAGGACGTCTTTGAGGCCATAGAAAACAGTTCGGTATGCGCCCGCTGTGAATGTACTGTTGCCACCCGCCCACGATTCAGGTGCCTTTTCGAGAAGTACTACTTTGGTTGCTCCGTGCTCTTTTGCGGAAGCAGCTGCTGAGAAGCCGGCGTTACCACTGCCTACCACAACCACGTCGGCGATTTCCGAATACATGGTGAAAGCTTCACAGAAAGTGTTTTAGATGATATATGGGAATAGTGTAGAGGATAACAGAAGAGACACGGAATCGAGATGCAAAAGCAAGTCGTATGTCGAATCTGAAATTCGGGCATAGACCGGGAATTTCAGGTTCACGGAAGATCTGCTGCCGTCGTACAGAGAATTTCTTTCCTACGAGTACTCATTGTAGTCTAAGTATAAGAGCCTCAGATCGAAGTACAAACGTCAATGGATTACTACAAAGAGGTGATCACTTGATGGGTTTTCATGTGGAGAAGACTCGTCCTTGATTGTTGACGGATAGTAGTAGGCCAATGAGCTTCAAGATCAACGCCTTACCTTTCCTGTATCACAGCGTGAAAGAATAAGATATGAAAGGGTGCTCACAGAAGCAACATTCAGTAAACAGTTTCATTGAAAATTCCAACCAACTAGTACTTGAATAGCGGCACAAAATATCCACAAACTCAGTCTTACGTGCATAAAGCAGTGTCGCGAATATGCAAAGCGGACAAATTCAATTGCCCGACGCATCGGTCCAATTTCCAAAAGGAATCATTAAAACTGCAACACACAACTGAAATTGGTATAATGTGAAAAAATAATCTCACTCTACAGACCTCTCCTCCGTTCAACGGAGCTCGATTCAACACATGGCCGACTACTGCGCCCAAGCCACCGGACCAATGATCCAAAACCAGCGAAGATATGGGTTTCGCGTAGCCGTTCCATGGGCGGAGTGCCACTGATCCTAGCTCAAGGCCGAGGTACGTGCCGCGTGTGGATAGCTCAGCACATATGAAAGTGAGCGTAATGACCTGACAACCGCATCTTTCAAAAGCGGCCAAGGCCGGATTCATCTTCTGCGTATCGACGTGATTTTGCTTGTCATACCATCATGGCGAAGCTACCAGAATTCCAGCATACTGACATCAACATCATTCCAGGCCTCTGCAAGGAGGTCCGATCCAGCTTTCTATCCCACAAGACAAGACCTTTGGAATGGCGATTGACACAGCTGAGGAAGCTCTACTGGGGGTTGGTTGAGCCATCGTGCTTCCGTTTGACTACCTCTGACCAGTATCAGGCTGAGGGACAATATGGAACTCATCAATGAGGCTTGCAAGCTCGACTTGGGGAAACCAGAGTTCGAAACCTATCTTTCAGAGGTCGGCTGGTGCATGAACGACATCATTTTCGTCTGCGACAACCTCGAGAAGTGGATGAAGGATGAGACTCCGCCAAACATCGACCTCTCGAACAAACTCATGAACCCAAAGATCCGCAAGGATCCTCTTGGAGCTGTCCTGGTCATTGGGTGAGCTTTATCCAGTCGCACCGTACAGATCACCTTGCTAACATTCTATTCAGAGCCTACAATTTCCCAATCCAACTCTCCCTAGGACCCATGATCGGAGCCATCAGCGCAGGATGCACGGTTGTTCTCAAACCCAGCGAGAGTGCGCCAAACGCCGCTGCGGTTATGCAGAAGATCATCCACGAGCGTCTCGATACCAGCTGCTTCAAGGTCATACAGGGTGCGGTGCCAGAGACAACTTCACTGCTTGATCAGAAGTGGGACAAGATATTCTATACCGGCAGCGCAACGGTGGGCACCATCATCGCCAAGAAGGCCGCGGAAACTCTTACTCCTGTTACTCTTGAACTCGGTGGCCGCAATCCAGCAATCATCACGAAGCATGCGGATCCAAGGCTCGCGGCAAGACGGTTGTACTGGGCCAAGACTCTCAATGCCGGCCAGGTATGCGTTTCGCAGAACTGCATCCTAATCGACAAAGAAATTCTGCCCGCCTTCATCGAAGAACTCAAGAAGGTAATCAAGGAGTTCTATCCTGCCGGAGCGAAGAACTCGCCCGACTACGCCCGCATTGTCAACAACCGGCAATGGCAGCGCTTGAAGAAGATGCTCGACGCAAGCAAGGGCAAGATCCTGCTCGGCGGCACCATGGACGAAGCCGACCGCTTCATCGAGCCAACAGTGGTGCAAGTCGACGACGTCGCCGACAGCCTGCTCATCGACGAGTCCTTCGGCCCGCTGATCCCCATCCACCCAGTCAACAACCTGGACGAAGCGATCCGCATCGCGAACGAGCTGCACGAGACGCCGCTGGGCGTGTACCCATTCGGGAACAGAGCGGAAACGGACAAGGTGCTGCGGGAGACGCGGTCAGGCGGCGCGTCGGTCAACGATGGCTTCTTCCACGCGTCGATCCCGACGCTTGCGTTCGGGGGTGTGGGCGAGTCGGGCCAGGGCGCGTACCGCGGCCGCGCAAGCTTCGACTGCTTTACCCACCGCCGCTCTATCACCACAACCCCCTCGTGGATCGAGGGCCTCCTCGCCGTCCGCTATCCGCCCTACAGCCCCAAGAAGCTCAAGCAGTTCAAGTCCATGAGCGAGAAGAAGCCCAACTTCGATCGCGATGGGAAGGTCCAGGTTAGCGTGTTGACGCGGATTGTGGTGCTGGGCGCTGGCAGTGCTAGAGGTGCTCTCACGCGCTATATTGCTGTTGCTCTACGTATGTTGTTTGAACAAACTTCGGGTTAAGTTCTCTTTACTAACGCCAAACAGTTGCGATTGCGGCTAGGCAGCTCAGACTGCAGGGTGCTAAGTTGTGAGTTGACAGGTAATCGAGCAATCGAGATTAGTAAATGTCGTCCACGTTCTTTGACATCTGCGACATTGTGAACTTCGTTATCCTCACTCCAGCGCGATATTTGTGAAAGACTGGTGTGGCTCGATCAAACATCACTTTCACTTGCAATATCTAGTCCTTCTTGTATGAGGATGTGGAATTATATTAGTATTCGTAGGTCGGTTCTAGTGATGGCGTGACCTTTGGAGCATGACAATGCATTCGTGCTGAACGAAATACCTCCAACTTGATCATGAATGCTCCACTTGGAGAATGAAAGAAGCAACGATGGCCATAGCGATATGTACAAGAGAAATCATTAACCGTGAAGCTTCTCCCACTACGGAGGACCATAAAACCAATACTCAGCGGCATAAGGCACGTCGAATTCAGCGGCTGAGCTCTCGCAGGTTGTTGGACACTTTCCTCCTGCGGTTTCTATTCTGTATACCGCCGTGACACCTCCAAACGTTGCACCATCACCATTGCTGGCATCCGTAAGGTACAGCCAATCGACGGCACCTTCAGTATCTGGACCATCACACGACTCTGTTGGAGCGGGGATGTCACCTGTCTTCTTTCCCAAAAGTTGAGCATTGACGGCGAAGAGGTCGAAGGTTGGCTGCATCGCGCTGTTGAAGTGGTGTTCTCCGAGGACTGGTAAGCCCAGCAAGGTGGCAAGAGCGATTTCTCCATGGGAGAAGGTGTAGACGCCCAATGCCATTGCGGGCAGAGATTCCATCATCTCCGGAATGCGTTCGAGGTAGGAGCCGGCATTGTACAATTGAGCCATGGCTCCAAAAGATGCTGGTGCCACAGCCGCTGACGAGGGTGTAGCGCAGGTATAGTTCTGTGTACCTACTCCGAGAGCGACATATTTAAGAACAGTGCCAGAGGGTGGTGCTGGCGCAAGTGAGCTCGAGGGCTGGGTCAATGCGAGACTGCTCGAAGATGATCGCAAGGTAATAGACGGAAGAGCAAGAGCGGTAGCAGTCGAAGCCAGTAAAGCCGAAAGCAAAGTTGACTGACGCATGATGATTGTAGACAACGAAATCAAGTGGAGAGAGAAAGTGATTGTGCCAGCGCTTCACTACACGCTGAGAAGTAGAAAAGGTTGAGCTATTCTCCGTAAAGACTTAAGCGGTTAGCAAAACCCGCAATTCTCGAAGGAGCTATCGCTCAAGCTCAAGCCTGATCAGCTTTGGAGCAGAGAAACAGCAAGTGACAGGAGGTGGCGTTGAGTCTGGAGTATGGAGAGGAGAGACTTAAAGATGGGGACAATCAGACCAAGATGAATTTGTTTATTGCGAAACACACATATATATATGCCAGTCTGTCGGTTCATGGCGTTGGAGGACTGACAAAAACGAAAATTGACAAACCAAGGATTGCAGGAGGCGTCTGCGAGTTGGCTCATGCGCCTGACAGTTATCCATCTTTGTCTACGGTGGGCGGGAAGAGGAATGTCGAATGTCGACTAAGCCTTTGCCGGAACGCTGTTAGATGAAGGCCTGAGCGTTAAGTTGGAAACTTTTTGAGGCCATGCTCTGGGGGGCTTGTCCGAAGTGGAGCTGCCTTGCAGCAGAGGCGTTGAGCTTAATTGCTTCCCAGCCTTCTCCATTGGAGCAATTCTAATGCCCGAAACAAGGGTCAGATGGACAGATGGCTGCAATGACAGCTAAACATGGTTGTCCCCGGTGGCGAAGGCCGTTCTGCCGTTCGAAGCGCTTCGGGACACACGGAGGCGCGTTCTGCCAGCATCGCAGCCAGCAAGTGGGGGAGGGGATTACTGTACTGTATTAAGTTGGTTGGCATGTTTGGTACTTTATCTGGAGTTGCAAGCGCTGGCCATGAGGCAAGTTGTAGCTGTTCTGCCAGAAATAATTCTCGCAGCGTTCGGGGCGTGACGGTGGTGCTGGACAGCCGATTCCGAACTATGTGGGACTGACTGCACATCTTGCTAGGCACCGACTAGAAAGAATCAGTTCACGGTGATCAGAGAGAACGAGATACCTTGCTACCGTAGATCCAGAAGTATCGAGAGGATGCAGGACCAAGACCAACGGTCGTGGCACAGATACGCTAGGTCGGTCGAAGGATCATGAGGCTTATGAGCGTTGCGGCAAGGGTTGGATGCACGCTAATCCGCCGCTTGTAGATATTTGTGGCACAATTGACAGCAAATTCTGCCCCTCCAAGCGACGCGTGTCTTTTCTCTAACTAATAATAGCCGCGTAGAAGACTCCCTTCCCTTTGTTCGCTGGCGTTTGGTATTCGGGATGGCACCGCTACCGCAGCCACCACGCGCTTCACCATCCCCACCGCAATCGTACAATCTCCCGTTTAAACGCTATTTGGCGTCTTTGCCGCGGTCCAACAAGCTTCATATGCAAGGCCCAAATGGACCTCGTTTTGCACCACTTGCTTCCGATCTTTTCGCGCACTTCATTTCCCTCACACAGTTGTAGCGAAATTGTTGCGCGGAGACCATAATGTCGTACTGCTGACGCGTTTGGACGTTCGGTTACTTCAAGAATTTATCCGGAGTCTGTGGCTCAATACACTGATAGTGCTTATTCTCCGCCGAAGCGAAAGTCTAGAAAGTCGCCGCTTTCGCGGCATGGAATCCCCCCTTGAATTTCCTCGGACGAGTATGCAGACCGGAGGGAAGTGGCGCCACCACTTTCAGATGAACGAGAAGAAGCTTCGGTCATCTTCGGAGCCTGGTTCAATCTCTTCCTGCAAGCCTCCGAATCCTGTACCCTGAATCATCAGCTCTCAGCCGATTCTGCGGCTTGTTGCTATTCCTTGCCTACCCACGCGAGCCTGATTGCGCCATCGAAGTCTTCGGAATCATGGCAGTCTTTTCAACTCACTTCATTTATTCTCTGTCAAGCATGTGTACTGCCTGAAAATTCTGCTTCAAGCTTGTTTGAGTCGTTGCACCGTCCCAGCGTTCGCAGCAAATAGCAGAAGCCGACAAAGCGCCCATCGATAATGCGGAGCTTCCCAACGCTCGTATGAGTCAGTCCGCCTTGGAAACAGGACAATTGCTGGCCAATGACTTCGAAAGAGAGCAAGGTACCGTTTGCTTGAAATGGATGATGTCTCGGGAGGCGGCTTAGTCGAACATATGCGCTACCGTCAAGTTTCTGGCTATTGAAAAATGCCGACAGAGTGCTGACTTTGACGATTGCGTGACGGCTTACACTACCTTACATACGGACAACGAGTAGAATGCAATGTCGACAAAATTCACCGCCTACCTGAAATACTATTCGGCCTTGGCAGCTGCGTAATGCTGGAAGAGCGAAGGCACAAGAACGATGGCTTGTGAACGGTGAATGACCAACTGCAGTGATGTCTTGGTGCTTCCAAATTAATGAATTCGACGTTGAGTTTAATTCGTCGTTGATTGGCCCGATACATGTGCTTGCAAAGATATCACAACCTGGAAGTCAGTCGTACACCCAATATTCCTAAACTTTGAGGTAGAATCATTCGCTCCATAACGTCTTGCCAGAGGTTTTCAGTATGTTACCCGTGAAAGCTAGCTAGAGTTGGAAGAAATATGCGGACTCTAAATCGGCAATGGCTCGCGTCGGCTTTCCGACTTCGGAAAAAAGTCGCAATGAGTTAATGTGATCGTTTAAACTCCTCCAGACAAATTGCAGACGTCTCGAAAACACCAGAAACCATCATAATGTCACCAAGCGCTGTCGAGATAGCCGAGATAAAGAGCGATACCCATAATGGCATCATTCACACGGCCTCGCAAGCCGACGTCGAGGCCAAGAAGGACGCGGTAATCGCAGATTACATCAAATCGAATCCAACGTCTCAAAAGGCATTTGAACGGGCAAAACGTAATTTACCAGGTGGAAACACCCGCTCCGTTCTCTACTCTGATCCATTTCCACTTGTCATCAAATCTGGGCGAGACTGCTTCGTGACGTCTCTTGATGGCGGAGAATATCTCGACTTCCTCTCAGACTTTTCAGCTGGTTTCTATGGACATTCACATCCCGTGGTCAAACAAGCGGTTACTGAGGCTCTAGAAACAGGCTTCAGTCTTGGTGGCCTCACGGAGAAAGAATCACAGCTGGCAGAAATGATCAAAAGCCGATTTTCAAGCATTGATTTAATTAGGTTCTGCAATTCTGGCACGGAAGCGAACACTATGGCTTTGGCCTCAGCAATTGCCTTTACAGGACGAAAAAAGGTCAAAGTCTATTTCTTATGCGTATTTTGCATCTCTTCTAACCTGACTCCAGATTCTAGTCTTCGACAATGGATATCATGGTGGCACTATAAGCTTCAGCAATAGAAATAATCCAATCAACCTCCCGCACGAGTTCGTCTTCGGAGAGTACAACAACGGTCCCTTGGCACGCCAACTTGTCGATTCCAGTTTCGCCGCCATCCTTGTCGAGCCAATGATGGGTGCTGGCGGTATGATCGCGGGTGACAAAGAATTTCTGATACTCCTGCGCGAGGTGTCTCGCGAAGTGGGCGCCGTACTAATCTTCGACGAGGTCATCACGTCTAGGCTGCATATCAACGGCCTTCAAGGTATGTACGGCATCACGCCGGACATGACAACGCTGGGAAAGTACATTGGCGGCGGTTTCAGTTTCGGCGCATTCGGTGGAAAGGCAGAAATCATGAACCTGTTCAGTCCGTCCGGTGGTGCGCTGAGCCATGCAGGCACTTTCAACAATAACATCTTCACAATGACTGCTGCCGTGAAGACGTTTGAGCTTGTGACGAAGGAGGAGATTGAGCGGGTCAATGAGCTGGGTAACTTGTTGAGAGATAGAGGAAATGAAATCGCCAAAGACTGTCCTCTGAAGCTAACAGGTATTGGCAGTACTGTCGGATTTCAATTTGTGGGAGAGAATAAAGACCTGTTGAGGGATACCTTCTACTTTTTCTTGCTGCAAAAAGGAATTATGATCGGACGGCGCGGCTTTGTTTCACTGAACCTGGTACATGAACGCAGCCATATTGAGAAGCTGCTGGATACCATCCGCGAGTTTGTGGAAGCTTTCTGACTCTCATAGTAGCTTTCCACTTGCTTCCAAAAGAAAACCCTTTCTACCAAGCTCATCGCCTTGCTCAGTAATAAAGCTGTGGAAACCAGTGTAGTACGCATATCCTTCCACCTTAACGGAGACAGCTTCAATGTCGGGGCCAGATCGGTTTTGTATGTGGACATTCTCTGTTGCTTCCGCGATGAAACCTCCACTACGCAAGGCACCGCCATTGATGCGCTCACGAAAGGACAGTAATGAATGATAAATCCGCTTCTTGCCAGGAGTCAAATGTCCAACTTTTGTAGCAAGAGCAACGCGTGCGGCAACGCCACTTCCAGTTGGTGAACGATCGAGCTGTTGATCCCCAAAGAAGCACACTCCAAGCTCTTCGTCCATGTCCCTGTTATTCAGATTGCACGGAATTACAACAATCGTAGAGTACAGAAAACTTAAGTCGTCATGTTGAGGGTGCTTTAGGTACTCGTGGAGGCTATGGTTGACCGCCCCCTTGAGGTTCCTCGTTGCGTATTGCATACAAGAAAGTACTTCTACGAGCTTGTCAAGTGTTGACGAAGCATCTCCGGAGTCGAACGAAAATCCAAGCTCCGTGGCATCAACGATACAGAAAAAGGCTCCTCCATAGGATATGTTAATGCGCACAGATGACTTGTCTCCGAGTTCTGGCCAACGGAGGGAGCGAGGTATTTCCAATTGCTCATCAATCAAAGTAGCGAATGACGGAACGCATATAAACGACACTGGCCTGGAAATGTCTGCACGGATGTTGTTGTCCTGCACGGGAACGGTTATCTTTACAAGCCCACATGGTGCGTGAAGATTCACTTGGATCGTCATAGATTCGTGGTCGACTTTGAGCTGATTTCGGCGCGGGAAGACCTCCAGATCCTCCATATCAACCGAAAAGCGACCTAGGGCAATGGTGGCATGGCCACACATGGTGGAGTATCCTTCATTCGTAGTGAAGAGAACACCGATGTGAGCCTCGCCGCTGCGAGTCAATTCCGTCTCATGACACAGAATAGCTCCATACATCTCTATGTGGCCGCGAGGCTCCCACATGAGTTGCTTGCGAATGTGATCATATTGTCTGTGGGCCTGAGTTCGTTGTTGGAGAAGTGTACCTTCGAGCTTTGGGTAGCCTTTGTAAATTATGCGAGTAGGCTCACCAGTCGTGTGTGTTTCCACACACTCGATGGCTGTGGAAGCTCTAAATAGGTAGTCAAGACCATTTGGGACATCCATTGATAGTAATGAAGTGTTATTTTTTCAGAATGTCTATCTCTACGCAAAAGCGATAGAAGCCAGCGACTTTAATTTTGTTCGTGGAAGCTGCGAATCGCAATTGACTTCAAGTAAGCGCTCGGTCGCTATACCTCCGTAATTATATCCGTAGCTTATTCCATGTCGCCGACTTCGATGTTGAATAAGAGAACTAAAGCTGGAAGCAGATCAGGGGGGAGCTCTAATCACCAACGTACTGGGCGCTTAACTAACCGCCCGTTCCCGCGCGTCGTTCGCCCATATGATATTTCTTCCTTCCCCGATGCTGTCTTTTACTGCCCCTCCAACATCTACCACATTATCCGTATGTTCAAAATGCCACTGTACGGTTATTGTTAATGTACTGACAGTCTTAACTCTAGATTCTATTCTTTGTTCGCCCAATTTTCCGCGTCCCTCTGCGGTGTTGCCGGAGCTTCTTTGGCGCTCCGATCGCAAGACCGCAACCTGCCATCACCATGGCGGAGTCAAACTTCTACGTCGAGGATGTGTGCAGACCCAGGCCTGGGATGGGCGACGGAGTTACGCGTTCTGCATTCGGCATCGTCCTCGCTACCCACACCGATGTAGATTCTCATAGTACTGAATCCAGCGTCAACGAAACCCACCACCGAGACATATCGATCGCTGAGTACAAGAACTTTCGCAAGACAGGCATTCCTCCCAAAGGCACCGTATTGATCGAGTGGGGTCACATCGAGAAGCATGGTTTCGCCGAGCTGATACCAGCAAAGTATCTGGATCTCGTTGATCGGGCTCTGTTGGTGGGTGACTATGTCAAGCGACGGAACGAGGATGCCATGAGTGGGACGGTTGTCGGGACATCTGTCAAGTGCACAATCATGCCACTCCTCTATCGCCCAAATTACGACGATCCTTCCGTCCTCTCAGGCCGCAACCCTTTCACGAAGGGCAGCGGAGCTCCAACTCTCGTCTATGAGGCGCTTCTAGGAAAGGAGTATCTCGTGCATGATGTTTCGGCTCCCCGTGAGGCTATGCTCTCCAACATACCTGCCGAAGAACTGAAGCGGTCGAAGAAATATCAGCATGGCGATCTCGTCGTCTACCGAGACTGGGTTGGAGTGATCGAAGGACAGTCAGATGGTGCTAAACTGATATGCGCCAACAACAAAATTAAACAAGTCGAACATAATAGGTTCCATTTGTGCAAACCAAGATCATGGCTAACATCGGAAATGCCGGAATTGCTCGAGTATCCCCGACTTCGGTCAGACTCTGAAAACGAAGCCGAAGATGACTCCATTCCTTCTGTGGGATTCATCGCCGACACCACGCCATCATGGATTGAGGTTCGCTGGCTTTGCCGACGACTTTACTCAGATCCATCTGTCGGTTCGTCTTCTGGTACTGCCGAGCCGCCTCGAGACTTATACAGAGACACTTTGGAGAGCGGTGAACTGCGCGTCTATGACGAGCGCTGCATCACACCGAACACGGATCCTTTCTCATGCATGCGCATCGATCTTGTCCAGAATGACCGTGTCTGTTTTAGGAACTTGTCGGAAGCTGTGATCAAGTATGACGGCAAGGCGTCTAATAACCATTTACGACCCATAGACTCTTCTTATACTGGAGGCTATGATTTGAACGTCTTCGAGATCCGAGGGACTGAAACATCGGTTAGGGTCTTGTGGCAAGATCAGAGCATCACGGAGTGTCGCAGTGTCGAACTTCTCCCTGATATCAACAACGAAGATGAGAGTTCATTTCAACCTGGCGAGATTGTGATTTCACACGAGAAGAAAGATCAACAACATGAACACTGGATCTTTGAACCGACAAAAGTTGGCGTCGTGCAAAAGGTCAATGCCGTAGATCGCATTGCCCAGGTCAGATGGTTCCAAAATGCCTCTGTGAAATATCCCATGGATGTTACGGAGCTCGATGAAACCATAGGCTTTCTTCCAGGATCAACAACTGGTCCACGAACTGATCACGATGAGTACGAGGACATCAGTGTTTACGATATTCAGCATGCTCCTGCCTTGAATAAGCGCAGAGGAGACATGGTCATTCTTCACCCACCTTCCTCTGAATCGAACATTAATCAGGGAGAAGGCATTGATTGGTTTGGCGAAGTCACAGAATTAAGGCTTGATGGCCTTCTCACTGTTAGACTGGGAGCACTTGACACTGTCCGGGATGTACAAATTGCTCCAGAGTATGCACTCCTCGCTTATAGTGCTGAATTGGGTCCCATCGACGAAGAACCCGATGAAGATGAAGATGATTGGTATGGCGAATTGGACAATGAACTGGACCGTTATGGTCCTCGACTTGTGAATTTTCTCGCCTCAGAAGTACGCGAAATCTTTTATGTTGACGATAATGGCAACCGAGTACGAGTCGAAGACGAAACTGGCGAGATGGAACTCGACGACGACTGGTCTACTGAGGATGAGCATGACAGTGACGATGAAATACCAGATCTTCTACTTCAAGAGGACAACCTCACGATTCACACCGAAACGCAAGATGCTGAGATCGTTACATCAACAGACACCAATATGCATAACGGCGAAGATCGAGCGTCTCGACCCGCTACAAATCAATCTTCGGAGGAGCCTCAACAGCTCGAAGTAGAGTCGAAGGCAGAAGAGTCCGCTCCTATTACTACACCTCTAGAGGACTCACCACCGCACTTTGCCGTTCTCGACTCACCGGTGCCGCTCAACCACGGGTTTTACGGTAACTACATTATCAGCCCATCTCATCTCCTTAAGCGTATTCATAAAGAGCACAAAATTCTACTCTCGTCTTTACCATCCGGGATTTACGTCCGCACCTGGGATTCGCGCCTCGACCTCTTCCGCGTGCTGATTATCGGGCCGGATGCCACACCATACGAATTTGCGCCGTTCATCATCGATCTGCGCGTCCCATTTACGTACCCCAACGAGCCGCCGGAGGCATTCTTCCACAGCTGGACTCACCGCGGCTACGGGCCCGTCAACCCAAACCTGTACGAGAACGGCAAGATATGCCTGAGCCTGCTAGGCACGTGGGACGGCGAGGAGAAGCACGAGAACTGGAATCCCGTGCGCTCGAACCTGCTGCAGGTGCTGATCAGCATCCAGGGGTTGGTGCTTGTGCGCGAGCCGTACTACAACGAGGCCGGCTACGAGGTGCGCGCCGGCAGCGAGGAGAGCAAGGTGCCGAGCAGGATCTACAGTGAGAAGATTTACTTCGTTGCGAGGGGCTTTGTGACCCACGCGCTGAAGAACGGCGTCGATGGCTTCGCCGACGTCCTCAAGTGGCTGTATGCCTCGCAGGACGAGCAGTCGCCAAAGCTGCTTGCCAAGGCGATCGAAGCGGCGAAAGGCTTGATCCGTAGTGGTGACAAGAATACGACGTTTGAGACTGGTGGGCTGAGCGGCTTTAGCAAGGGCGCACTTGTAATGTTGAAGAGGCAGCTTGGCGAGATGGAGAAACTCGTCGATCCAGCTGCAAGACATGACGGCCTGCGTTGAAGGGAGACATACGTCGTTAACTGCTATGGCCTTTTTGAAGCATAGCGACAGCGGGCGTTAGCATTCGGGCCGAGCATGGAATACCCTTAGACATGATAGCACTGGGCGCATTAAGAGCAAGCACAGCAGAGAAAACTTTCGGAAAGAATGTGGTTAGAAGTTGTCAACTAGAGTTATTAATCCTGTGATAAACTCGTCTATGATGCTGTTATGCTTCGGTATCATTCGTGTCATTGCTGCACGCTCGAAGCTCTTAGGTATCGTCCTATCGCTGAAGTAATCCTCAACGCCTTGAGTCACACGTAACCATTGAATCTTGCTCCTGTTGGTGAAGTATCCAACCCTACGGAATCTTGTTCGTGACATGAACTCATTCACCTATGCGCTTGCAAATCAACACCCTCTCCGCACGAGTTCGGTCTTAGATCCCCAACACTCACTCTCTCAATAATCTCCCACGTTCTTCGTGCGCGATCTCCGCGAACCATCCTTTTCTGACTCGACCGGCACTGGCGGCGGGACCTTCATCTCGCCTCTCCACATCTCAACGACGCTGTTGAGCGGCAGCAACAGCAGAAGCAGCGGCAACAGCTGCCCGAAGCTCCACTCCTTCTCCTGCTGGCTGTCGAGATCGACGTTCGGACGGCCAAACGCCTGGCTGAGGAGCAGCACGCGGACAGTCGCGCCCACCGCCACCGCCGCCAGGAACAGCAGCCCGAGCACCTGGACCGGCCGCAGCCAGCGCGGGTTCTTGGCGCTGTGCAGATACAGCGTGCCGAGCACGAAGACGAGGGCCTCGCCCGCGACGACCGCGATGGTGCCGACGACGCTGAGGGCGGGCGAGGCCGCGGCCGCCGCGCGCGGCGCCGCGCCGTCCCACACGCACGCTACCGGTAGTGTGTCGGGCAGGCGCCGCAGTATCGTCTCCAGCACCAGGCCGCCCACCGCGCAGCTCAGCACCAGGTTCGCGGCCATCAGCGCCTGCCGCAGCCAGCGCAGCAGGCGGTCGCGGCGGAAGTCGGCCTCCAGCGCCAGCAGCGTGGCTAGGTGCGTCGCCGTCGACAGCAGCGACAGCATCCAGATTATGAAGAAGTGGTACGGCACCATGCTACCGATCTTTGCGAGGCCGATGCTCTGGATGCCGATGCCCGTGATGATTTGCTGGTCGGACAGGGACAGCAGGAGTTTGCGGGGAATGACCCATGGCTTGGACCGCGGCGATAACTCGTGGAGGATGATGAGGCTGGAGAGGAGCAGCGCGATGAAGGCGGTTATGATGAAGGATAGGAGAACCTGTTGGCTAGCTTCGTCAGTGGAGCTGTGGTGGAGAGAAGCTAGTTATGCCAGGGACCAAGCCACTTACGCCTGCGCCAGCTACGCCAGCGTCGGCATCGGTAGATGCAGGGACTACAGTGCAGGTGGTGGAGTTGGACATTCCGGATGCTCGATTCGGCAGCACTGTAGATTTCGAATCAAAAGGAAGCCAGGACAGAGATGAAGTTGGAAAGTGTTAGGAGAAGCAAGAAATGAAGTGTAGGGAGGCAGTGCATTGTTGTATATATGCTACGTTGAGGATCAGCGCGGCTGTGAGGGTGATGTCGCCAGGCAAAATGACCATCCGTGTTTCGGACTGACCGCTCGTCCCACCCAATCATCCGCCTCGGCTTTTAGGCTTCTGCAACTGCAGCCGCTGGAAAGCATACATGAAATCTCCTACACTCGGAATGCATTCTTGCCCCCGAAATTGACAATGGCTTAAAGGCACTATATGTCGATGCCAGTCATCTTCCATTATGGTACCCAAACGTCTGCTCAAACCGAACCGGTCCTTGGCGACGACGATTCGAGCGAGAAGAAAACGACACACCACTATCCTGCACATTTGGAGGGCAGATAGGTGCCAAGCCGTGCGAAGTTTCGTCTATTTGCTGCACCGGCTGTGAGATTCCAAAGTAATCCACATAGTTTATCATCCCGTTGGTTGGGATGGGTTGAAATGCCAGCCGGAAGAGATCTGACATCGAGGGCTCAATTAGAGCGAGTTGGTGAGGCATTTGTTGCCAGGAAAGCGGCACCGACCCCGAAATCCCAATCTCTGAGCGTCTATGGTTGAAGGCTGGGTTCTGCCTAGTAAGAGAATTGGCTGATGTCGGTCGCAGTGGTCTTGTTGCGACTGGGCGCCGGATTACAAGAGCATCTGGTGGCTCAGGGCGGCCTGCGAAGACATGGTGCGGCATATCCAAGGGCCATGTTGATCCGTTTGTGTGGTGAAATGGATCGATGAGCCTTGGAGGATCCTGGATGACAGTGTCTTGATCAGTGTTGGAGTTTGTATCGTCATGTCGGGATCCTGAAGCGCTGGTCTTTCGCGAGTGTTCAAACACATCCAGACTAAGTGGCCAGGGATACTCCCCACATTCCAACAACCTTCGAAGTCTATTATGACTTGAGGTTGCTGGAAATTCTCTGTCCTGGTGGTCGTCTTGTGAATCTGGACCTGGGATTATCGCTCCGGGAGTGCTCAAGTCGTGTTGATTAATATCCAAATCTAGAGGTATGATTTGAAGCGACATGATTCCTTTCTAATCTATATATGTGAAGTTATGGTATGAAGATTAAAGCTCTTGGGTCTTGTTTGTTGGTACTGACCACGAGCAAAGTAAGTCGTGAATATGATTGTTTGAAGTACACTGCAACTTGTGTAGACAGAACAATTTCGATGTAGACTTTGTAAATAGAAGACGGACTTAGGGCCATAGAAATACCTATGAGCCTCTTTCTCTCTGACCAGAATCTAGACTGCTTGTGTTTATCCTGTTCCTTGGATCGTGTTAAGTCTATTTCTCTCTGCATAATTCTAATCGAATAGTATTCTCTATGTTTCGACGGCACACGCCAAGAGAACCATGTATCTCCGGGAAGCATATTTCGCCTTGGCCAGAGTTGAAGGAAGTACCTTGCCATGGAAAGCATTCGTATCGTAGCCGTGGCGCGCGAGATACATCAGCCTTTCGATGTGACTTAACCTCTTTCAGGGGCAGTGGCAATGCTAATCGGCGTTACCCATCAATGAGCCGACGCAACTACATGTTGAACATAAAGAGATAGCTTTTCTTCTAGGAAACTTGCTTTGGGGAGGATTTGCGATGTATGGAAATTAGACACACCATGTAGTGAGTTTCGAGAGGTAGTACTTATATACGAATGGTACTATTTCTCTGCCTCAGATCCCGTATCCCATCGTTTCCACACCTCAAATGCTCCCTCTGGAAAAGTGACAACCAGTTTTCCGTTCTGTATGATAGTGTGCTCCACTGCGCCAACTTCCAGAGCCAACTCTCGCCACTTAGCAATCCTTAATGGAAGGATCTCGACAGCTGGAGGCACCTTTTCTACTGGATTTGACCCTGATTCCTCGTGTAAGAATCGACGCTCGTCAGGTAAGATCACGTTGTCATAGTATCCCTCGATAGTCGTGCCTGGGCGCGGCCCAGTCTTCCGTCTCAGAAAGCCTACACCGTCGAAGGGTAGCAGTTTCTCCCTAGCCTCAGTACTGCCTACCCGATCCTGGAGCTCGGGCAGATGAATTTGAGTATATTCAACGATAGCAGCGCCTTTGAGGAAATAAGGCGTAACGAGGGCGGCATGGTTTTGTAGCCAATGGTTGCAGAATTCAGCGTGCGTTAAAGACGGATTGCGAAAGAGAGGAAGACCTGACGGTACTGTTTCTTCATTGACAGCCATTACGAAATTAGAAGCAGGGCTTGACCGAAACAAAAAAGATTTGAATGAAGAAATTTATGCTTACAGGATGTTGTCACGGCCTGTAGCCTGCCTCTCTATTAGTAATTGCTCTAGTACTCCACCGGGATACTCTATCGATAAAGATCTTTGCCACTGTACGGTACGTTTTAGCGTTAACGTCGAATCTTGCTCGCAATACTTCGACTTCGTTGGTTGAAACGCCATGTCGCAATCTCAGATATCAGATGTCAAGCTTCCGCGAGTAGCTATAACATATTGCACGCAATGTCTCTGGATGCTCCGAGCCGCCTACTTTGGCCAAGAGCTGCTCTCTACGTTTGGGACGACAATCGGGGAGATTGCATTAATCCCAGCAACGGGAGGTGTCTTCACTGTACAACTAACGTATTATCCTTCTTCTCGGTCTAAGAGCATGGAAAGTCAGTCTATCAACGGGACAGAGGTCAGCAAGGAGGCTAGTATCGAGAGCATATTGATATGGGATCGAAAAACTGAGGCAGGCTTTCCTGAAACCAAAGTGCTGAAGCAGAGGATTCGAGATCACCTTGAACCCGGAAGAGACCTAGGACACTCCGACACACCTTCGAAGCAAGCAAAGAAGACCGAAGTCAAAGGGCTTGGCAGTGCAGAAGACATGCCAACCGCTGGAGATGCGCCATTAACGAACGAGACCTCGAAAGGGACCAAAGCAGAGTCAGAGCAATGCGCTGATTGCAGATAGCGTTATTTTAAGCAATCTTCTATGCTTAGGTAGGTAGCTACTGTCGAATCGAATTGCAAGGCTCACAGTCTATGTGTTGGCAGTACCAAGTTACAAACGTCCGCGAGCGGAATCAAGGAGATAAAGTTTGAACACAGAGTGACTATTTCGTTCAAAGATACCGGCGAAATTTTTCCTTTGCGTTCATACCTTGGTACGTAGCTAGCACTAAACACATATCTCAAGAACAGTCTAAGTCTTGACCTAACATCCGACAAGTCATAGCTCAATCCATATCGTAGCTTTGCACTAGGAAGCGATACACAAGGTACCTTGAACCATACATTCGCACAAAGTGAGCAGTAATCAGTGTCGGCCGTGTAATGGCGATGTTACCATCACCAAAGTGACATGGCTATGATGAAATGAATGAAAATCTCACCTTGACCGACATACAAATCTACTATGGTACATTCAGATTCCCAGTTTAAACGACTTGATGGCAGATTGGGTTTCGTTTTTGGCGGTTTGTGGCGCTGGTTTCCGCGGTAAATCTGCGCATAGAATACGCCAATTGAATACCTGGCTAATGACTGCTGTGTGTCAATCGAACTGGCCCCTTGACGTTTGGACATGTACAATGTAGATAGTGGAACTTTTCGCTTGGAGAACTGTAATCTGGGAGTTTTCGCATGCCAGTCTGGGTACAAGTTGCTTCAAAACCTCCTAGGAGCTCAAATGTCCCCGGAGATATCTCTTGAAAAAAATCCCGTGATCCCGTGAGGCAATTGACATTTACAGAGTCGTCGGAAACTCTCGCCATACCCGCCTCATTTGTAAATTACATCACAGTAAGATTCTAGAAGTATTGACAAGAGCGAACACATGCTTGAATTCTTTTATCGCAGCCCTGAAATTATACTGTTCAATTTACTTTGTTCACTAGCATTAGGGACAGCTTCGGCGTCGGCGATGGGGCGGCCTGCGCTGGGGGAGGGATAGAAGATGGATGAGTGACTGAGAGGTGTGAAATAGAGCAGTGTAAAATAAAGACGATTGAGGGAAGGGAGAAGATGAGGTCGACAAGTTTTACAAGGTACCTTCGGTATGTTGTGAACGAGAGGCTGTATGGGGACGGAAAAGTAATCGGAAGGTCGAAGTGGCCAATGAGAGGGAGAACAGATTGCCTAATACGGCAAGCGCTTGCAACGGGCGTTCTGTTGAATATAAACCGCCATACTCCGTACACTATGGTACTAGATGCCTGAGCATGGAATTCTGTATTTTGGTCTAGCGGTAATCCACTGCTTTACCTGCAATCATGTCCTTTGCCATGTAAATCATTGACCCGCTCTAATCCCTCCACACGTGCGAGAGTGGACCCGCTAGAGAAAGAAGCTCAGCACATCATACACCGAAATGGATTATCAACAGAACTTTGACAATCGCAGCACGTGCTAAAAGCGGGTAGAGAAGGAAGCATTTGCATTAGAGGGCGGTAAATTCCAAGACTGAATATCGCGCAGCATTGGAAGGTTCAAAGCTCAGGATCGATAGCGCCGACGATCCCACGCACATCGAAGAGCAGCAGCGGCAGAAAAGCATGCAAAGCGCGTGAAAACGGAAGCAACAAAGCGACACGAGGGTCCCGAGGAAACGGGCACAGGAGAGTGAGATAGCGAAGGGTGAGGCCAGCGAGTGCGCAGCGCAGCCCACCGCTCCTCTCGCCCGGCCAGCCGTCTCTTCAGCCTTTGTCACAGACGGCCTTCCCGCGCCGCGATCGTCGCGCCAGCTGCCATTTCCGCCTGCCCCTAGCCGTGGCCCGACGTGGTGTCAGCGAGCGCTGTCGAGCCGGATTGGCGCGGAGGGAGAGGCAGAGGCAGCGGGCATGCCTGCCGCTGCGTCGCGAGCATGCTTCCGTTGGGCGTTCTTGGGACGTCCATGCTGCTATCGGGCATCCGTTGTGAGGTGCTTGGTGTTTCTGCGCTGTGCGCTTTCAGGCGCAGTCCGTCGCGGGGTCAACGCTGCTCATTGGCAACCTCGCCAAGGGACACGGCGCACTGTTTTTGTGGTTGGAGGGGCGCCAAAAAGCAGGATTCGCGTCATGATGCAACTTGCCCTTTTGCTGTTGAGATGGGCGGAACCAGACTTGCGTCCGATGATTTTGGGCTTTTTGGGAATTTGGGGATGGGAGAAGGGGAAAGGATGGTGGGAAAGCTTCGTATGACCGCAATTGAGATGATGGATTGGACTATCATTCTATCTAGGACTAACTATTGAAGAAACGGGAAGATTTGATGCACACCTGGGTATCACTAACTTCTCGAAAACGCGAAGAATTCGACTGCTTCCAGAAGCAGTCACCTGTCTACCGTTCATCCGTCCTCATCCGTCTCGCCTTGACATGTCGTCGTTAAAACCCGTTCAAGTTCGTGTATATAACCCTTGACACACCCTAGCAAAGCAAGTCTGAGCCAAATTGCTCGGTGCAGTGCTATTCCTCACCAAGTCCCATAGGAATTTCGATCCGAGGCAGCGGCCTTCCAACGGCTGAGAATGAACCGGTAGTTCCGTGATACGCGCCGTCGAGGGCCTTGCGTTTACGTTTGCTTCGTTAATGAAGTTTCGATGTGAGAGATTATTGCTGTCGGATTGAGCGATGACAATTATCAAGTGATAGTCATCTGAGAAGATTGATAAACTGTTTTCAGTCTTTGGCTAGTTGGTGCTATTTTGGATCATGTCGTCAACCAGCCTCACCCGCCGTATCCGACGAGGCTGGCGCAACGCGTGCAATAGTACGAGTTCATGGCGAAGCAGACCATGCCTGCGGTGCCGTAACTTGATCGTTGGCAACGAGAACAGAAGATCAATTGCGGTGTTGAAGCTGACGATGAGCCGGAGTCGGACGAAGTACTCGTCTCTAGCACATTCTGATGCGGTTGTGGCTTCGGCCGATTGAGCTGGTGAGCAGCGGCCGTTTGGAGGCCCATGAACTTGGAAGCATCCATTGGTAGATATGGAGTGAGAGGCGGATTTCGTCTGATTGCAAGCAGAGGATTGTGACAGTCTGGAGTTGAGCGGAAATCAGAGCGTTTGGGATGAGCCAGCGGCGTTTCCGTAGAGTAATGGTCGTAGGCAGCGGGCACGTACGAGAAGTAGCAGGTTTGTTGGCTTTGAAAGTGTCGCATCACAGTGCTTCGCGATCGGGATCGAGGCGATGTTTTAATTTCTGGTCGTCACTGCCTAACGTAGCGGCCGCGTGTAGGTGATGACCAGCCCTTTTAAAGTTCGGGCAATGATTTTCACCTTCATCGAGATGCGGCCGCAAGCCCCTTGTTGGACCGTTGTCACTCTGCCTGTTTCTCCTGCACACCCGCGGCAATTGCGCGGCACATACGCATCAGCCAGCGTGAGTCACTTTTGGCGCTGCATCTCACATTCTTTCGTATCAACGAATTCCATGCGGCCCGCTAGTGTTGCAACGCTGCCCGTGACACCCAATCATGGTCGGCAAATCCGATACAATTCCGGTCCGCTACGCACTTTTGCAGGTCATCTCCCAACTTGGCGCCACCTTAGTCTCAGGCCCAGATATCGATCTCCTAAATCTTCTTCGATGCTTGCTATGAACGTACCAGGGCAGTCTTGGGTAGTCTTGGGTAGTTCCAACTCTCACTGGTCGGCCCTTCTCAGACCAAGAAACGTCCTGAAATCAAAACCGCATCGGTCCGAAAGGAATGCGATACTAGATGTATGCGGTGTGCCACATTGCTATCTTGTCTTGTGGCTCTCTGCTCTCCAGCCACATGATCGGAAAACCTTCATGTTCCATGCATTTTGTTCATCCGTAGTAATCCGTGACATGCTCATCAACTTCAAATGGTCTCAGACCAAAAGACCACCAGCACTGCCCGTCACTTGCTATTTTGCCCTCCGCCGGGCTCCGGTTACGCCCTGCCCCATGTTCACTCACTCAACAGCAGTCGATAATGTTCGACAGGCATCTATTTTTGCTCCTTGGCGCTGAGTGGTCTCGATTCTCTCGCCTTACTTTCTCCCATCTCGCCGCGCATTACCATATTGATTACTCGACGGCGCAGGGCCTTCTGTGAGGCTTCTGATCGCCTTCCAAGCCTCACGAACGCGACATCAGCTAAGTCTTAAGCAATTATCCAATATGCCTTGTCGGATTCAACGCCTTACAACACCCTTACGAGTCTGCCTAATCCTAGGCGACCTCTGGGCCCGCGCTTGGCCTTTTCGCCTCGGAGACGCCGCTGGACAAAGCCATCAAGGTGCTTTCTGAGCTTCTCATTCTGTTAATCCTTCCGGATCGATCGGCAATTAGGTTTCCATTATTGTGAAGCGTCGCAGGTGACTTTGCGGAACGGGCCGTTTGAAGGTCTAGACCTTCGAGACCCTTATTCTCCTCACAGCATTAATTGTTCGAGCCATCCCGTCTCGTGGAGCCATTTTTGGGTCCGGGTGGTTGCCACTGACAGTCATTTCCCGTAATATTCTCGGCTCTTATCAATACGAACCACGTTGAACATGACCCATCTAGGTCGTCGTACGAGGCATTGCGTGCTGTGGCTGTCATGGATGATGGGTTTTCTACTATCTGCGACTCCTACACGCCCGACATGTTGGAATCTCTCGCTGTGGTCTCACTTGACCAACTTGCTCACAGCTACGTGTTGTTTCTTGGGCTTAATCTCAATCGAAACATAACTATCAGACCCATCGTCTGCGGGAATTACCTTCAGACGTAGGAATCTGCAAGGAATAGGTTTAGATTCTGACGCTGGAACGTCCTAGCATGATTGTCTAGATGTTCTCTAGCTACTTGCGGCCTCTCTCACACACCGATAGTCTCGTTCTACTTACTGTCAATGCCGTTCACCTGGGTTGCCAACAAAATGGCGCGGCTCTGGCTACGACCAATGGTTTGATGAATTTCAACTTGCGGTCTAATGTAACCCGAGGCTCATCCATTGAATGGTCCAGACCTAATGCTATTATTGTTGCCCTACAGAAGTATGCAAGGAACACGAACCTATCAGATGATAGGTATCTCGTTAACGTACCTCAATAGTCGCTACTAGAAGGCTACAATTGAACCAAATGACGTCTCATGATCTTCTAGGTATTTTGTCTGTCTTGAGCCTCTAACTGGGCCTTAGTCTAAGATTCAACTCCAAACGCATGTCTTCAAATCCGGCACATCGTATGCAGAACCGTGGCTTACTATTCGAAGAACGTGATATCCTTGTCTTCGTAATGCTCACAGTCCATCTTTGCTGACTCGGTTGTGTGAAGTCTGACTTGCAGCTGGACTCGAGAGACCGTTGTCGAGATCTATCCACGTAAAATGATTAAGCGTGACCCGAAGTGACTATGCCATGACTGATTCTCACGGCACCGAATGACCCAGAAGCAGGAATGTCTCTGTATGTAAAGGAAGGCAGCCTCCAGCGTGTTCCAACGACGGCCAATCCGACGCAAGGTCCTTGATCAGTCGATTCCTCGACTGACAACAGGCACCAGCTCGTCGACCTGTGACAAGCCAGGCCGCCAACGCTCACATCTCCCAACACACCTCTACTCCAACGCACCCCCATCCTAGCTCACTCTTCACTCCCCTCACCCTCACCCTCGGCCAAGGCACCCCTCAACCACGCCGCAAAGCCGACAAACATATCGGCGCCGTGGACGCCCTCCCAGCGCTCACAAAAGCGCAGCAGCGCCTCGACGCGATCCGCGGCGTCCGCGCCCGTAGCGCGCAGCACCTTCGCGCGATCGACGGCGCACAGGTACGGCGGCTGGCGCGCGTCCTCGCAGATGGTGGCCGAGCCCTGCATGACGCAGGCGCGGAACACGCAGTGGTCGATGCCCAGGCAGTGGCCCAGCTCGTGCGACGCCGTGCGGCTGACCCGCGCCACGAACAGCGCGCGCAGCGACGCCGCGGACGAGGCGTGTGCGCGGAGGGCTAGCGGCGCGGAGGCGCGCACCGCTGCGCGCAGCGGAGAGCGGCTTGTGGGCTCCGGGGCTGCCGCCGCCCGCTTGCGCTTCTTGCTGGTGCTTTTGCCGCTGTTTGGCCCGTCGAGCTGTGCTTCGTGGATCATTTGGTCGATGTAGTTCTTGCAGTGGCTCGCCGGCCACGCGTGGCTGCGGGTTACGCCCTGCTTTGCGTCTAGCAGCGGGTTGTAGCGTGCGGTTGAGACTACGGCGACGCGGCTGCCGCCGGCGGCACGCCCGCAGCAGAAGTCGTCGTCGTCGTCTTCGTACATGTCCTGGTCGACCAGGAGCAGAAGAGCATATGCGTCGCTTGGCAAAATGCTTATGCAGACGTCTAGGAGGTCTTCGAGGTTCAGTTGATGCTCGAATACGCCATCTAAACTTGGCCGTGTCCGGATGCGGATACATTCGGAATCTGTGTTCAATCCGATTGGCGAGCTTGCTTTCATGAGTTGACCCTTCCGCTTCGACGGCTTGGATTCCTCCGACCACGTCGAGAACTGGAGCGGCACTTGCGCTCGTTTGACTGGCATCCCGTGATAGAAAGCCTGAAGGTAGTCGACCACATCATTCACATCTGAATCCCGCAGTCCGGAGGTGAATCTCTCTTCGTTCGCCGGTGCCTTGCTTTTTGACGACGTCTTTTCCATGAGGCATGGCTCTTTCCAGCCGCTCATGAAGTCGGCATCCTGAACGGTCGCAATGTACATGGTACGTCTCCTCTCAGTGACGGGGTTCCTCGCCGGATAGCGCAGCCAGGATGCAAGACTCTGAGGTGGGTATTTTGGATCCCAAGATAAATCGTCGCCGGGGAGAACCAATGGCGCGGGAAACACAGTCGATAAAATCTCTTCCGAGCCGTTTTCTTTGGCAGATGACTTCTTTGCCCTCCTGCGCTCTTGCGCTTCGAGGAAGGGAACACTTAAATCATGGACTCGGGTCTCAGCGAGGATTTCCTCGTGCTGACATTCATGCGGCGCCATGTTGAAATAATGAAGGACGTAGGAAGCAATTTACTGCTCCTAGACTCGAATGTCGGAGAGAGGGTACATTTATACGTTCATTGCCATTGCTGCCAGTAGGTGATTCTCTTCTCAGACGTCGCGAAGAGACGAAGTTGTGACGCTTTAGGCACGACTCAACCTACGCTGTTTATATAGTCGACGAGGAAGAGCTGCATGACTCACTGCTGATGTTTAGGCACGCGTCAGGGAGATAGAAAGTTATGCCAACCGATGAAGATACGATGGAGGCTTAGACAGACAACTCACTATGCCTGAGTGGGATTAGCGCGTTCCTCTTGGGGACCATGAAGTCACGTGTCTGATATACTCAAGGCTGTAAAGGTTCTGAACTTCTGAAAGTTTATCTATGACATGCAGCAGCAGCATCGGCATGCTATATACAAGTAGCACAAGAGAAAAGGCGCGTCCTCTCCGCCACCGCTCTATACGTTTTGTACCATGCTGACATGCTTCGTTCCCTCATATCTCGTAGCAGCACAAGAAACTCAACTATACATGGAACCGTACAATTCCTGACTCTTCAGTGTCGTATGTCTAACTCACAAATGCTCTTACCAGCCCTCCAAAGCCAGAAGAACCTTGGCCTTGCTTCCGATCGCCTTCCCGAGGCCGATGTCTCCTCTCCGCATCTTTGTCGCTTTCCTTTCGGCTCGTGTGCGGCCTGTAGCTGTATCGACGCGACCGTTCACCCTCACCGGATTTCGCCTTCTGCCGTTGAACATCTGGAGACGGTGTCGGTGCAGTCACAGTGTCCTCTGCTGGCGCGGCTGCAGCATCGGGTGCGGCTTTGGGTGCATCTGCGGTGGGCTCTGCTGGTGGTGCGTCCGCATTGGGCGCTGCCGGTGGTGCGTCGACGACCTCTTTGTCCTTGGGTACGGCAGGTTTCTCAGCTATAGTCGCTTTTTCTATGATGGTTGAAGCTCGACGATTCGTTCTCTTCGACTCCTTGTCAGATCTCTTCTTCTGCGAAGCCTCTTCCTCACTAGGTGTTTGCCGAGTAGAGCGTTCACCAGGCCGTCGGTCTGATCGAGATGGCGGAGGAGCTGGTCCCGCGCCGAAGAAGCTGTCGAATAGAGAGATAGAGTTACGATTTCCAGGCTCAGTTAGTGTTAGCGATCGAAGTAGTCCTGGCTTCGGAGGCTCTTTATCTTTTCCGCGATCTTCTCGCACGGTATGACGCCGACCAGCCTCCTTTAGCATCTTAGGAGGAGGGCTTTGTTCCTTGTCTTGCTTAGGTGCTGAGTCTTTGGAGGCAGAAGTTGGATCATTGCCTTCGGCTGCCCGTCGTGCGGGTTCATTATCGGTGCGCTCTTTTCTCCGCTGCCTTCGCTCGTCATCATCACGCTTGATACGTTCCTGATCAACCTTTTGTTTTTCTCTTTCTCGTTCACGTCGTTCGCGATGTCGACGAATACGTTCTTCATCTTCTGCCAACTCGCGCCTTCGAAGCTCAGTGCGGTCTACATCGCTCCGCCTTCTTGCGTATCGGTCTTCAGTACGTCTGCGGGCATCCTCTGTCGTGTTATCATCCTTCATATACTTTTCATTATCGTCACGCCGTTTCCTTTCTTCGCGTCCGCTTTCATACCTTCTTCGCCTGTCGTCGTCCACTTCTCGCCTGTCATATCTCTCACGGTCGCGGTCACGGTCACGATCACGATCGAACTCTTTAATTACCGACCCTGCACCAAAGATTCCAAGTATGCCGGGCATCACACTATCACGCTTGTTCTCTTGTTTAGGTGATGTTGGATCCGAGCGGTGTGTGCGTCGTCTCCTACGTCGCTCAGACCGTTCAGCTTCTGGAGAGGAAGGAGTGGCCTCGGCGACGCCTTTGTCTTCTACTGGTGTTTTAGGTCTCTCGCCAATCTCGGGCTGTTCTTCCTTTGCCTTCACTGTTTCGGATACTTCAGCTGGAGGAGGAGGAAGCGGATCCTGAAGCTCTTGAGCTACCGGTGGAGGTGGTGGAGGAAGACTGCTCTCTGTTGGCTCTGCCTTTGGAACTTCCTCACTGGCAACAGCTTCACTCTTCTCTCCCACGGCAAGTGCTGCATCAGAATCCTTGGCTGGAGGTTGATCAGCTTGAATCTCTGCAGGCGGTTCGGCGGTAACGGCATCTGGTGGTGGCGGTATGGCCAGCGCTTCTGGAGCAGACGGGATATCCTCGACAGGAACGGTCTCTAGTTGCTCTTTTGGTGCTTCTTCGGGAGGATTTTGGTTTTCGGCTTCTGTCGCTTGTGGTTCCTGAATTACTTCAGTCTGAGGTTCAGGAGCTTCATCTCCGAAGTTCTGGATTGCCGGGAGTGAAGTAGAACCTTCTTGTTGGGCGAAAGACTCTGGTGCAGCCCGATCCAGGTCGGCTGGTAGAATTACTTCTGCCTTAGGTTCGCCAATAGCGATTGACGGCTCATCGGTAGCTCCTTGGCTCTCATGCGGTGGTTCAGCAGGGAGAATGGAAGGAGCAACATCTCCAATCGAGGGCAATTCCAGTTTCAGTTGGTCAGGTTGAGATCCTGGAGGAAGCGGAATGAAGTCGCCTGGAGGAGGAGGCATAAACTCGCATGGAGGAGGTGGAATAAACTCCCCTGGAGGCGGAGGAGGCGGGATGAGTTCATCCGCAGGTGGAGGGGGTGGGACAAATCCGTCTGGAGGGGGCGGAGGAATGAGGTCGCCAGGAGGAGGAGGAGGTATGAGCTCACCTGGAGGTGGAGATGGAATGAACTCGTTTGAAACCGGAGGCGGTGGAATGAACTTAGCTGGAGGCGGTGGAACGAACTCAGCTGGAGGCGGTGGAACGAACTCAGCTGGAGGCGGTGGAACGAACTCAGCTGGAGGCGGTGGAACGAACTCAGCTGGAGGCGGTGGAACAAACTCAGCTGGAGGCGGTGGAACAAACTCAGCTGGAGGCGGTGGAACGAACTCAGCTGGAGGCGGTGGAACGAACTCTGGGGGAGGCGGTGGAACGAACTCTGCGGGAGGCGGCGGAACAAACTCTGCG
>Ga0335072_10000054_pt1 | contig 224621 bp, 168 predicted proteins | sample Lox_Sample_21_FD_206725 | JGI IMG/M metagenome (GOLD analysis project Ga0335072, IMG submission 206725) | Soil microbial communities from Loxahatchee National Wildlife Refuge, Florida, United States - Lox_Sample_2.1 | ecosystem: Environmental > Terrestrial > Soil > Wetlands | place: USA... | reverse complement strand
AATTGCCATTTCCCGTTGTGCGAGAGATACTTCTTAAGGTGAGTTTTTCGCCCGGGTTTACTATCCATGTTTACTATCCATCACGCATTCGCGCTGGCGCCGGAAGGGCAAATTGGGGACCGTCAGGGTGCCCTGCTTCCGTGTTCCAGTCTAGCAAAATGGATAGTAAGTTGGATAGTAAGCGACAGTCAATCGCTTAAGTGACTGATAATAAAGGGCGGGAGTAGTTCAGTGGTAGAACGCCAGCTTCCCAAGCTGGATGTCGCCGGTTCGATCCCGGTCTCCCGCTCCATCGCATCTGTCACGCGTCCTACCCGTGTCCCGCTTCCGCTCAGAACACTCGCAACAGCATCAGCACCACGATGATCAGCACGATGAGACCGAGTCCACCGCTGGGATAGTAGCCCCAGCCGCGGCTATACGGCCACGCAGGAAAAGCTCCGATCAGCATCAGGATCAGAATAATCAACAAAATTGTGATCATAGGTCATTCATTCCTTTAGGCCAGAGCCTCTCGCTCCAGGCTCTGACAAAGATGCTCTGCAGACGCTGCCAAGATGTCCGGCAAAGCAGGGAATTACGCGTTCGGATGCTCGGATCAAAGCCACCAAAGGGGCAAGTCCATAAGCGCGGCCTGGTTCGAGAACCTCACCAACTGGCGGCCGGGGAATAGGACAGGGAATTCAGAGCCCCGCCAGCCGTCGCGCCCGCCGGAAAACCTCCAGCATCATCGTCGCCGTCAGCTTTCCGGTATTCGTATTTTGCAGAGACGGGTGATAGCTCGCCAGCAGCCATCGGCCGCCAGAAATTCGATATTCCACCCCATGCCCAAAGATCAGTTCACCGCGGCGCTTCAGTTGTTCGGTCCGCAGCAGATGCGCGACCACACCGTCGAAGCCAATCTTCCCCAGGCAGAGAATCACCCGCAACCGCGCCAGCGCGGCGATCTCCTCGTCCAAAAACGGCGAGCAGCGCGCAATCTCATCCGGCAGCGGCTTGTTCCCTGGTGGAGCGCAGCGCACCACCGACGTAATCCACGCATCCCGCAACGTCATTCCGTCATCGCGATGTGTCGCCGTTGGCTGCGAGGCAAACCCCGCACGATGCAGCAGCGGATAGAGAAAGTCTCCTGAACCATCGCCGGTAAATGGCCGGCCGGTGCGGTTCGATCCATGCGCGCCCGGCGCCAGCCCCACAAACAACACCCGCGCCTCCGGATCGCCGAAAGACGGAACCGGCCGCCCCCAATATTCGCACTCGCGATACGCGCGCCGCTTCTTCTCCGCAACCTCCGTGCAATGGCCGCGCAGCCGCGGGCACGCCTCGCAGGCAACCACCTTTTCGTTCAGTACTGCGAGCGCGGATCTTTCGCTGATAACAGCAGGCACACAGCGATTATAGAAAGCTTCCTCGTCCAGCCAACTCGTGCAAAAAGCGTAGAATGATTCCGCTTCAGGAATCGTTTACCACTTAAACCTCAGGGAGACGAACACGATGTTCAGGAGAAGACAACTGACCGCCGCATCTTTTATCGCGGCTGCTTTTGCCATCACGGCCGGCTGCAACAAACAACAGCAGCCCGCGCCCGAAGCGCAGCCCGCGGCTCAGCCTGCCGCTGAATCTGCTGCGCCGCAAATCGGCGGCGAACCCGTCGTCAAACTGACCCGTCAGGCCACCAGTAACGGCCAGCAGCCCGAGTTTCTCTCCGTCACCGTGTTGCCCGGCCGCGGAATGAACCTTTTCCAGATCACCGCCAACGTCCCCGGCAAAGGGGAAATCCCCGTCCTCGCCTCGCCCAACCTCCAGGATGCGGCGGCCAAACTCAATGGCGGTCCTGACGATCAGGACGGCAACGCCAGCTTCAGCTTCGGCGGCGCTTTCCTTGTGCCCTATCCCAACCGCATTCTCGGCAAACTCTCGGCCGACGGCTCGACTATCACCACCCAGTGGCACGGCCACACCCTCACCCTTCCTGCCAACTGGCATAACAGCGCGGAGCCCACCAAAGACAAGCACGCCATGCACGGGCTCATCCTTGCCTCGCAGACTCAGGACGTTCAGACCCAGAACACCACCGATGGCCAAACCGTCACCGGCGTCATCCATGCCGGCGATTTCGGCGGCCACTGGCTCTCGCAGACTGACCTGAACTTCACCATCGCTCTTGCCGGCAAAGCCGTCGACGCCACCATCGTCGCGAAAAACGTCGGCAAGGAAGACGAGCCGATCGCCATCGGCTGGCATCCCTATTTCGCAGTCCCCAGCGGCGACCGCAAACAGGCCACGCTCCACGTACCTGGCGAACAGGTAGCGGTTGTCAATAACTACGACGACGTCTTCCCCACTGGCAAGCTGATTCCCGTCAAAGGCACCCGGTGGGACTTCACCGCACCCGAAGGCAAGCCCCTCGACGATGTGTCCCTCGACGATAACTGGTCGAAGCTGAAGCGGACCGACGGAGCTGTCGACGTTAACTTTGCTGATCCCGCATCGAACTACGGCGTTCGCATCCTCGGCCTTTCGCCCGACATTAAGACGGTGCAGGTCTACGCGCCACCCGCCAAACAATTCGCTGCCATCGAGGAACAATTCAACTTCGGCGATCCCTTCGGCAAGGAATGGCACGGCATGGATACCGGCATGGTCACCCTCCACCCCGGCAAATCCGTCGAGTGGCACGTCCGCCTCGAGCTTTACCAGCCGAATAAGTAAGGCAGGCCCAGCTTCGGAGCGAGCGCCGGCAATGCAAGCGAGACGGCGCTCGCCCTCAGGGCGCGGTCTCTGCCCCCGGATCATTCCTTAGGGGTCCGGCTTCGCCGCGGTGCATCCCCGGGATTGAAATGCCCAGTGACAGGGACCGGATATGATGGGGACTGATTGACTCACAACTAACCATCGCGGTTCCGGCATCCAAACTAACGCGCGACCGCTCGACTAACTTCCTATAAGGAGTTGCCCGTGAATCGCACAGCCTGTGTGCTCGCGGCGAGCCTCGCATTCTCGGCGTCCTTCGCCATCGCTCAAACCAGCCAACCCGTTGCTTATATCTACGTGTCCAGTAACTACAGCGGAGCGAACAACCGTGTGACAGGATACGCGGCCAGCGCTGATGGTAAGCTCACGCAGATTGCCGGATCGCCGTGGGCCGATAATCTCTCCTGGCTCGCCAACAACGGAACCTATCTTTACGGCTCAACTAATATCGCCAGCGATAACGGCAGGAACGTGTTTTCGTATCGTATAGCGTCAAACGGCGCGCTCCGATATCTGGGAGCCACCAACATCCAGAAGACCGGCACAGACAACTCATGCAACCGCGCCGCCTCTTTAACCTTCGACCACACCGGCAGCTTTCTGTATGTGCTCGCGCAGGAGGCAGACTGCAATCCCTACGGGGCGTATCAGTCCTTCGCCGTCGACAAAACCACGGGAAAGCTCGGCTATCTGGGCGAGACGGGCTATGTTGGCTACTACGCTCTGCCGCTCACCGTACTCGCGGATAACGACTTCGCGTATGCAGACAACGGCGAAGAGGCCGACCAGATGATCGGATACAGGAAGGAATCCAACGGAAATCTGGTCACTCTTACGGGCGGCGTAGCGTTCCCCAGGGGCGGACAGCCCAGCGGCACGAACGGGGACTTCAGTTACGCCGCTGCTGACACCACCAATCACCTGGCCGAAGCCTTTGTTTACACCGACACCTACAATGGCGCCTATCTCGTCACTAAAATCGCCACGGTTGCCATCAATACCGCGAACGGGGCGCAATCCACCAGCAGCACCTACGACAACATGCCGGCGACCGATACTCAGGTGAGTGCGCTGGCCATGGCGCCGAGCGGCAAACTGCTGGCAGTGGGCGGGAGCAGCGGCATCCAGATCTTCAACTTCAATCCGAGTGGACAGGCCACCCGCAACACTGGCCTTATTACCTCGGCCAACATCACAGCACTGTTCTGGGACAACGACAATCACCTTTACGCCATCAGCAATGCCGACAATGCCCTGCACGTATTTACGGTAACCGCGAACAGCGCGGAAGAGGCGCCGGGATCACCTTACGCGATTCCGCATCCGGTAGGCCTCACCGGACATCCCCTGTGAGGCGACCATTCTGGTTCAGCATCAGACGGAGCGAGCGAGGTCCTGGAGCGCGGCGATAGCGCCTCAGGACCGATCTTTACCTGCAACAGAAGATGGGCGAAGCGCCGCTCCGCGCCGGCGCAGGGTGTTCTGCGTTATGGCGCGAGGGCCCGGAGTACAAGATCCCAGCACAACACCGCGGAACCGGGGATGAGCTTTTTCAGTCGACGCGTGCCTCTTCCCGGTGCCATCCTCACGCTGTAATCTGATTTTGATTGCCGGAGGAACCATGAACCCATCGCGACGGACTGTCTGCCAGACGTTGCCCCTGCTGCTGGCGGGATTTGCGCAACGAGCCTCGGCTGTCGAGGAAACACTCTCTTCCTTTGCCAAACCCTTCGACAGCCTGCCCATGCATCAGAATGGCCAGAACCAGTCCCGTCCCATCCTCAACGGCATCACCCACGCCGGCTGTCCGCTGGAGGTGCATGAAACCACCCTGGCTTCCGGCAGCATGCCGCATCCGCCCCATCATCACGAGCACGAGGAGATGTTCCTTATCGAAAAAGGAACCGTCACGGTGACGATTGCCGGCAAATCCACTGAACTCGGACCTGGTTCAGCCGCCTTTGTGCACTCCGGAGAAGAGCACGGCATCCGCAACACCGGCCAGGAGCCGGCCCAGTATTTCGTGGTCGCCATCGGCGCACAATCCTGAGCACGGACTTGGCTTCTCGCGTCGAGCCCGGAATCCACATCCAAAAAAACAGCGGGGCAATAAGCCCCGCCAGGTCCCTGCTCCCTGCAGGAACAAAACTGTTTTGAGTGAGAACAGCCGCCAGCCACCCGCTTCCGGCTTCCAGCTACTGGCTACTGACAGCTGGTTGCTGTCTTTTTCTCACCACCACGAAATCTTCAGGTCATCCAGATACACGGTCGAGGTTCCGCCGGAGCCCGTTCCATCCACCTGGAAGTTGGTCAGCAGCGTCGGACCCCAGCCCAGAGCAAAGGCCGAGGGCACCGTTGCATTAATTGCCTGCTCCTTGCCATCCAGCCATACCGACTTATAAGTCACAGCGCCTGAGCCATTGCGTGAGTAGCTGATCTGCACGTGATGCCAGGTATTCCGGCTCCACCCGCGCGGATTGCAGTATTGTTTCGAGTGCACCCAGGTCGTGTTGTGATACTTCGGAGTTCCCGCGTTCTTCGTGTAGTCCCAGGTGCTGGTCCACCCATCGCATTGAAAGCCATAGATGACCGTCTGTCCGTTGGACATGGTCTGATTCATATCCATTTCCAGATTCCCAATCACTGAAGCCGAATTGTTCAGATAGATCCACGCGTCATAGAAGAAGTTCGTTGCCTCGGTGTCGTCGCCAAAGCTCACGTGATAAAGTTCGCCGGCCGCGTTCGAGAATCCCGTGACGAATTTCCGCGCATGGCCGCTCCGCGAAGGCGACCCGACCAGGCTCATGCTTCCGCTCGACCATCCGCTGCCTACGCCCGGATCGTGTTGTTCCACCCAGCCGCCCAGCAACTGAATGGCGCTCACGCTTTTGGCGTCGGAGGGAACGCTGTTCGATGTAGCCCCGTCGGTGACGTGTACCGTCACATCGCTGACGCAGGAAGCGCCCTGCTCGCCCCAGGCTTTCACGTGCAGCGTATGCGTACCGTCGCCGGCGCTGATGTTCCGGTTCACCGAGGTGTCATTCACGATGGTGGTGTCCGCGCTGTTGTCGAAGGAGTAACCCATAGCGCCCACCTGCTGGCCAGAGCAGGTCGATGCATAGGCGGACAGATTAAACGGGGAGGATACATCGGCTCCGTTGCCGGGACTGCTGATTGACACTCCGGCAAATGCGGGAGCTGCGATCGTGAGGAGGAACAGGGGAGGATAGTACAGGAACTTGCTCATGATCAGGCCTTTCACCAAAATCGGGTTCTTGCCGCGTGCGCGGGTTGCGATCGTTACGCGCTCCGCCGCCGGCCCAGCCGGCGCGGGAACGAAGTGCTCGAATTTTGGGCGGATCTGAGCAGCGGCGTGCCGCGAGGTCTCGACCACCTCATGGATTTTCGCTTTGGGCGGTGGCCCGGATGCTCACCTCCCCGGCAGGCACACCAATTCTGAGGCAGCCCGGAGAGGAGTCTCCGCTGGAGTCCCTCCCCGCGCGCTGCATCACGCTTCGTGCGCGCGCCTACAGGCAGAATGTTGAGTGATTTGTTAACTGGATCATATACAGCTGTGCGCGGCTGTAAAGCGATTTTGTTGCGTCCATGAAAGAAAGCTGTGGAACGCGGGCAACGTTTTTCCGAGAAGCGCAATATCTTCCCGGAGGGCCGGGAAATACGTCACAGTTCCGGTCTCAATTACACGATCCTGACCGCCACCTGGCCGCGGTCCGGCTGCCTGGCCCCGGCGCGCCGTCAGTTGCTCCCCGGCCGCTCCACGCTGTCCACGACCAGGATCCGAACCGCACCTCGCTCCGCCTTCAGTTTTAGCCCCAGCGCCTCCAGCCCTTCCAGCGTCGCGTTCGTGATGTCCGCGTGCGCCTCTTCCGGAGCCGGAACATCGAAGTCATACGATCCCGCAATTCCCGTCTTATCCACCACCGGCACCCGCAGGTAGCGGCTTAGCCGCTCTGCCATCCACGCCATCGACGTGTTCCTGCCCACCATTTCACCGTTCCCCACTCCGTCGTGATATGTCGTGACCACCATAGTAGGAGCGACTGTCGTGTCCTTCGCCGGAGTCATCTTGAGCTGCTTGCCTTTCCGCACCAGCCAGCAGACACGCCCTTCGCGCGTTTCGAAGTGGTACTTCAGCCCGAAGCGCTCGACGAGCAGCGCCTGCAACATCAGCCTCTGTTCAGAATTGAGCGGCATGCCCGGCGACGCAGGATTCAGTTCCCGCGCCGGCGATGTTTCCGGGGCAACCGCTTCCACATCGTAGAAGTCACGTCCGATCCACGCCGGGCCGCCCTCGATCTGAAACGCCTGCAGGTCAAACGCGAACTGAATCATCGCCCGCAGCGGCGAGTAGCCGATGTGAACTCTTCCCCCGGGATACGCGTAGGGCCCCCTTACTCCGCCGCCGTTCATATTCGATGGCTTCACGGTTGCCACTTCGAACTCCGGCAGCTTCGCCCCTCCGCCCGCCGCGGATCCGCTCTGCGCCACTGCACCGGACGCCAGCAGGGCAGTGAACAGCAGGAATATCGCGCTAAACCCAGCATTTCTGCCGCCCACAGCACAAGCCTCCGGAAGCGCGCCCATTCTGGAACCGCCGGCGGGGGTCTTCACAGACCTCAATGCTGTCTCTTATCCTGTCCTCGTGCGCTTATAGAGTCTCGGACCCGCTGCGGCGAACCCACGCCGATTATATGAGCGCAATTCACTCACTTTTTACCTGTAATCCCCTTGACAGCCGCTGCACGGGGCGCGTAGTTTAGCAGTCGTAGGGTGAAAGTGCTAAAGACGCTGGCCCGGGCAATACTGCGCAGGCGTCCTGGGGCTCACGGTTCGTTCGGCCGGGCTCCGCAGTCATCCACAATCGATCCATTATTAAGGACGGTTTTCAACGGTAGGTTCTCCCGCGGGGTCGCTCCTGCGGGTCAATGCATGCGGGGCGCCGCCCACCAGCGCGCTCCCTGGAAATCTCTTGAAGGAGAAGCAAAAGCCTATGGCAACTGCAACGGCATCTGCGACCACCACGTTTACTCCGCTGCACGATCGCATCCTCGTCCGCCGGATCGAGGAAAACGAGACTGTGCGCGGCGGCATCATCATCCCCGACACCGCCAAGGAAAAGCCCCAGGAAGGTGAAGTCATCTCCGTGGGCAAGGGCAAGTCCAACGACGAAGGCAAGGTCTTCCCCCTCGATGTGAAGAAGGGCGACCGCGTTCTCTTCGGCAAGTACTCCGGCACCGAGATCCGCATCGATGGCGAAGAGTTCCTCATCATGCGCGAAGAAGAAATCCTCGGCATTCTGAAGAAGTAGTGCTGGCCGCACGGGCAGGCGCGCTTCGCGTCCCAGTCCCCGGCCTCGGCTTCAACGGCTGTAGCCAAATTGGTTTCCGCAGCCGTACAAGCGTTCGGTTTTGTATCAGGGCACGGCTTCAGCCGTGCCGAAAACAGCAGCCCAACCGGGGGCTTGAGCCCCTGAGGCAGCAGCAACAAAGGAGATTCATCAATATGGCAAAGCAAATTCTGCATGGAGAGGACTCCCGCCAGGCCATCCTGCGCGGCGTCAACGTCCTCGCGGATGCGGTCAAGGTGACGCTCGGCCCCAAGGGCCGCAACGTCGTCATCGAGAAGAAATTCGGTTCGCCCACCATCACCAAAGACGGCGTCACCGTCGCCAAGGAAATCGAGCTGAAGGATGCGCTCGAGAACATGGGCGCGCAGATGGTGCGCGAAGTCGCCTCCAAGACCTCCGACGTCGCCGGCGACGGCACCACCACCGCCACCGTGCTCGCCCAGGCCATCTATCGCGAAGGCGTCAAGACCGTCGCTGCCGGCGCGAACCCCATGGCTCTGCAGCGCGGCATCAACAAGGCTGTCGAAGCCGTGGTCGGCAAGCGCGCTGAGGACGGCACCGTCACCGGTGGCGCTCTCTCCAAGTTCTCCAAGCCCGTCACCGGCGACATGATCGCGCAGGTCGGCACCATCTCCGCCAACTCCGACGACACCATCGGCACCATCATCGCCGAGGCCATGAAGAAGGTCGGCAAGGACGGCGTCATCACCGTCGAAGAGTCCAAGACCCTCGAGACCCAGCTCGAAGTCGTCGAAGGCATGCAGTTTGACCGCGGCTACCTCTCGCCCTACTTCGTCACCGATCCTGACCGCATGGAAGCCGTCCAGGAAGAGCCCTACATCCTGATCTACGAGAAGAAGATCAGCTCCATGAAGGATCTCCTCCCGCTGCTCGAGCAGGTTGCCCGCAACGGCAAGCCGCTGGTCATCATCGCTGAGGACGTCGACGGCGAAGCCCTCGCCACCCTCGTCGTCAACAAGCTGCGCGGCACCCTGAACGTCGCGGCCGTCAAGGCCCCCGGCTTCGGCGATCGCCGCAAGGCCATGCTGGGCGACATTGCCATCCTCACCGGCGGCAAGGCCATCACCGAAGACCTCGGTATCAAGCTCGAGAACATCAAGCTTGAGGACCTCGGCAAGGCCAAGCGCGTCACCATCGACAAGGACAACACCACCATCGTCGAAGGCCGCGGAGAACAGAAGGAAATCGCCGGCCGCGTGAAGGAAATCCGCAACCAGGTCGAGAAGACCACCTCCGACTACGATCGCGAAAAGCTCCAGGAGCGCCTCGCGAAGCTGGTCGGCGGCGTCGCCGTCATCAAGGTCGGTGCAGCTACCGAAACCGAGATGAAGGAGAAGAAGGCGCGCGTTGAAGACGCAATGCACGCCACCCGCGCAGCAGTCGAGGAAGGCATTGTTCCCGGCGGCGGCGTGGCTCTGGTCCGCTCGGCGAAGGAAGTCGAAGCGCTGGTGAAGTCCCTCCAGGGTGACGAGAAGATCGGCGCCCAGATCGTTCGCCGCGCTCTCGAGGAGCCGCTGCGCCAGATCGTCGGCAATGCCGGCGAAGAAGGTGCTGTGGTTGTGGGCAAGATCCTCGACAGCAAGGACGACCACTACGGCTACAACGCCCAGACCGGCGTCTTCGAAGACCTGGTGAAAGCCGGCGTCATCGACCCGACCAAGGTCACCCGCACCGCGCTGCAGAACGCCGCATCCATCGCGGGCCTCATGCTCACCACCGAAGCCATGGTCTCGGAAATCCCCGAGCCCAAGTCCGCAGCCCCCGCGGGCGGCGGTCACGGCGGCGGCATGGAAGGCATGTACTAGACTGCGCGTCTAGCGCCAGGGCCTTCGGCCAAAAACAACGGGCGTCCTCTTCGGGAGGACGCCCGTTTTGTTTATCGAAGGCCTGATGGAATAACAAGCAATTCACTATAGCGACATCTATCTGCCCGGTATACGATTAGCTCTGCCGCAAGGTCGAATACCAGGAGCTCGTAAATTGACGGTTTCAAATGTTCCCGCAGACGGTGTTACTGTCGACGTCCAGCTGCAGGCTATAAGAAATGGCTTAGTAAGGCTCTCGGGCATAACTGCGCAACCCACTGCACAAGAGGCCCTCGATGTAAATCACAGTGTTGATATTGCACGAACGTTGGAGCTATTGAGGAGGCTACAACACAGCCTAACCCAATATGCGGAGCGCGGACGGGACCTCTTCTACATTGCCTTCGTGGGACACTTCTCTTCGGGCAAATCTAGCACAATCAACTCGGTTTTTAAGCTCTGGAGCACACCGCAAGAGCGCCAAGTCGATCTCAATCCGACAGATACGGCCATTACGCTTATTACGGATGCTCGCAATGAGCACTCCCTGCTCCGGGTTGCCAATGAAGGCTTGGTACCGATTAGAACGAGGGCAATCGACCTAGACCTCCTGTCAGGCTTGGTCATCGCAGATACGCCGGGGACCGGTGATCCTCAAGAACTACAGGAAATCGCGCGACAATTTCTGCCACTCTGCGATCTTGTGCTGTTCTTCTTCTCGGCGGCTAGCGCGTTCGATATCACCGATCTCCCCCTCCTGACGGAATTACGTACGCGTTTGCCCTTCATTCCAATCAAATTTGTCGTAACGCGTACAGATGAGTTTCGGCGGTCCCGTCAAATGTCACTTACTCACGAAAACTTCGACGATGTTCGTGCAAACGCCTTTGTGTCGAACATCGCTGCTCGCCTAAATAAAGCTCCTGGGCTTGGGCTTGCCTTGGAGCCTCGTGATTTTTTCATGATTGACAACGTTGAGCGGTTTCAGATCGATCCACTGCGGGATTTCCTTGCCGCAGCCGCAGATCAAAAGAGCTCCGATGCGCGCATTCAAATGCACAGCCACAAGGTTCACTTTTTTCGCACCGCTGCGTCCGAGTGTCTTCACATTCTGAAGGCCCGACTCTCGGAACAGTTTGATGACATTGATCGAATCGTGACTACTGCCAGACGGAACGTCGAGCGATTCGAAGAGTGCGTCATGCCATCCACTCTTACGATAACGAAGCGTTGGAACGAGGAACTACAGCGGCTGGCAGATGCAAGGAGCACTGAGCTGACGGGCCTCGTCTCTCAAAAGTCCTTCAGCCTCAGTGTCGCTAGTCTGCCGCACGCCCTCGAGCCAGTTCGAAAGTTCCACGAATACGCTCGGCACGACGCGCAGGTGCGTGCCGCACGTATCGCGAAGCACGTCCATGCGGAATCGATAAAGGAAGCGAACCTGTGCGTCGCAAGAATCCAAGAAGAGATTGCCACTGTGGACGTGACAAATCCAGAACAAGATTTCGGGGCCCGTTGGCGAAATAAGAGCTCTGCAGATCTGGAGATTTCAGACGTGCAATCGCCGTCCTTGGAGCAGTGGATTAACGAAGTACGAGAAGGAACCCAGAACGCGCTCGAGGCAGCTCTTAATGAAACCAGATCGAACTCCGAAGCACTGGAGCGGCGCCTGAACAGCGGAAGATTCCTCCGCGCCGTCGAAACTGCGGACGCCGGTGCATCAGAGGTGCTTTTTCTGGAACTGGACAGATATTTCGACTTCGTTTTGATCTACCATGGAAGCGTATTTGCCCGTCATGTGAAAGAAGCCATCGCGAGAGCTGGTCTCGGTCGGCGCTTGGATGAACTCGAGCACGAGATGTCCACGGAGCAGCGAGAAGCAGCAAAAGCTGAGGCGCGGATCCGCATGTTGGGAATACTAGATCAATCATTGTCAGAATGCCGCAAATCACTTATCGGCCTAGGTGCCCAGGCCACTGAGCTTCGAAAGAGAGCGGCAGAACTCGAGTTGGGTCGCATCCCTGAACAGAAGGGTTCGGCGAGAGTCGGCGGGTCCCCGGAGGCAGAGAGGCTGAAGCTGAGCGAGGAGTCGTCGGCCGAGCTAAGCTCCGGGGTCGAATCCTTCGCGAGTGAGTTGCGTAATGCCCTTACTGCGGAGTTTCTCGCGGCGCAAAGAAAGTTTAACAAAGAGAAAGACGAACTAAGTGCCGCTCGAACCCGCAAATTTACGATCCTGACCATCGGGGGAGGGGTGATCGGACTTCTAGTTTATATCCTCTATACGCATTTCAGGGCGCCTGCTGATCAAGCGTTGGGAAAGACAATATTGTTCGGCGCTCTGAGTAGCATGCTCGGCAACGTTATCGGATATATCTGGTGGAAGAGCACAGACGGCTTCCTGAAAGCCGTGAGATCCTCTGCACGCCAGACTTCCGAGGAGCTAAAGCAGCGTCTCTACGACATGTGCGAGAGTAGGAGGCAGAACTACCAACCTGGTAAGGTCGGCGAGGAGGAGATCGCGGGTCGATTATATCGATTAATGTCGATAGCGCTAAAAGATCGTCTGGATGCTGACGATCAAAGCTTCGGGTCCAGAGCACTGCAGCTGCTTAATGAGACGCGAAGGAGCTATGAACAAATTCGGATCGACTATGGGTCTGCAATGGAGGCGCTCATGCGCGGGGCTGCCCAATGCCTTGGCGCACCGCAAGTGACGTCGAAGAACCTCGAGGAAATAGCGAGCGAGATAAGAAAGAGGGAAATCTCACCCTCCTTCCAAGTACTGGACGAAACGCGCGAACGCTATGCGGGCGTCCAAAGGGACCTGGATACCGTCACGTTCGGCTGAAGACACCAGACTTCCCAAGCGAGGTGGCGGCGAGCCGGGCGCTGGGCGCCCCACATCTGCATGCCGTTGGCAGAAGTGGAAACGCGGCAACCGCCCAGCACCGAACAGAGACACAAGAGGTGCTGCTCCCGCACCACGGCGGTAGAAGCCGCGGGCTTCATCCCGCGGACAAATCGAGGCGCGAGACTTCGGGGTTCCCCACCGTGCCGCGCGCCCCATTCCACTTTTGATATTCTACGTATACGTAGTATACGTATCCAGAGGCCGTGATGGCTATCGCTGTGACAACAGACGTTGTCCTCAAAGTCGCCGACGAGGTGTGGATGGCAACGGCTCTGCTGCATCGGGAACGTCCCGAAAGCTCGGACTTCTCCATTGCAGAGATCGTTGAGCGCGCTCGCAAAGAGCATCCGACGTCTCCACTCCGGCCCGGAGTGCAGATCCACGCGCAGATGCACTGCGTGGCGAACCTCCCGCCCAAGCCAAATCGTTATCGCATGCTCTTCGAAACGGCTGCCGGTCGTCGTCGGCTTTTTCGGCCAGGCGATCCCTTTGATCCCATGCGCGAGAATTCGAAGACGATCCCGCGACGTGAAGAACTGCCGGAGAGGTATCAGCCCTTACTTGCCTGGTACGAGCAATGGATCCGTTCTCACGTCCGCACCGGCGGCCGATTTGATGGCCTCCTGCGTTTGCGAGGCTCCGGACGCGACCTTTGGGCGAAGGAGCATGCGGATGAATATGTTCGACACCTTCGCGAGGGCTGGGAATGAGCCGGATCTTCTGGGACACCAACCTCTTCATCTATCTGTTTGAAGACTACGGAACCCACTCAAAGACGGTGGCGTCACTGCTTTCCAAAATGGAGCACCGCGGAGACGAACTGCTGACTTCAGCCCTCACGGTGGGCGAAGTGCTCGTGCAGCCGCGGCGCGCAGCTGACATGCAACGCTGCGATCAGTATGAAGCTGCTTTGCGGGCTCACGCCACCATCGTACCGTTTGAGATCGCGGCAGCCCGCTTCTACGCGCAAATCCGCGCCCAGCCGCCGAAGATTGCGCCGCCCGATGCCATCCAGCTGGCCTGCGCCGCCAGTGCGGGCGTGGATCTGTTTTTAACCAACGATACCCGCCTGCACAGCGTCCGCCTGGACGGCATTCACTTCATCACTTCGGTCGAGCGGGCCCCGCTGTAACGCCACAGAAGCATTCCGTGGATGAACCGACCCTCTGGAAAAATAACGGTTGCCAAATTCGGCGGCGCCTGCAAAAATTCCTCGACCGCTGCGACACACGGGAGAGGTCGACCTGAAACGAGCGCCGATTCTCCCGCACTATACCCGAAGCAGGGGCGCCTGAAGTCGCGAAACTGACCCTCCGTTGCGCACGATGCTGTTGCGGGTTGTGGATTTTCTGCCGGTAAAACTGTTCAGGCCCAAAAATACTGAGACAAGAGAGCTGAGCCGGATGTGCTGTCTCGAACCGCGAAAGCTGGAATTGGGCGCGATATCCCTTTCTCGAGGCGGGATTGAACGGAGGGCACATGGAAGAGGAGCTTTCGGCGAAGGGATTGAGGCGGGTCTTCTGTGAGCTTGGGTTTGTCACCGGATCGGATGAGCTTCTTTCCCTGCTGCAGCGGGCGCGGAGGGCCGCCGAAGTCAGCGACGTTACGGTTCTGATCGAAGGAGAAACTGGAACTGGCAAGCAGGTTCTGGCCAACGCCATTCGGTTGCTGGATAACAAACGAAGTTCAGCCGCCTTCGTGACCGTGCACTGCAGCACCATCAGCGAGAGCCTTGCCGAGAGCGAGCTTTTCGGTCACCAGCGCGGAGCTTTCTCCGGAGCTGTATCGCATCGCAAAGGCCTTTTCCAGGCCGCCCACCGTGGAACCTTATTTCTCGACGATGTCAATGACCTCGCTCCGGCTCTGCAGGCAAAGCTGCTCGATGTGTTGCAGCGCGGAACACTCCGGCCGGTCGGCTCCGACGCCGAGGTCTCAGTGGATGTGCGGGTCATCGCGGCGGCAAATCGTCCGCTGGACCAGGCAGTTCGCGACGGCCGGTTTCGCGCCGATCTTTATCACCGGCTGAACGTGGTGCGTCTCTCTCTGCCGCCACTGCGGACGCGCCGAGGTGATATTGCCACCCTCATGCTCGCCTTTGCGCATCGTCATCGTACGTTGTATGGACCGATCGTTCGGATCGAGCCGGAACTGCTGTGGCTGCTCGATTCCCTGCCGCTCCCCGGCAACGTCCGCGAACTCGAGAATGCTGTGCAGCGCATGCTCTTTCTCAAGACGGAAGGATCATCGCTGGGCCCGGACGACTGGATCCGCCAGCAGGAGCCCGAGGCAAAACGAGACGGGAGCGATCTCCTGGCCGAATCGGCGAGCGCGGTGTGGCAGACTATCTCGACATGCGGCGTGGGGTATGACCAGGCGCTGGGAGAAATTGAACGGAGGGTGCTGCAGGCGGCGGTTGCCGCGCCGGGTTCGACCCGTCGCGGTATTGCGCGTCGTCTGAATATCAGCGAGCGCGCTCTGTACTACAAAATGCGCGCACATGGCGTCACCGCAAATCCAGCGGACTGACGACGCCCGCAAGGTCAGGCAAAAATTCTCATCCTGTGACTCGCGCCCCTGGCGTTGCGACCGGACCTCGACGCTTCCAGTGCGCCGGCTGAACTGCGTTTGCCCAGGAGCCGGCCAGGCGTGGGGATGCGCGGAGATTTGCAGACACACTGCCATTTGTTGCAGCCCGAGATCTTACGGGCGAGATGGAAGGCTGGCTGCGAGTAGTGTTGCAGGCGCCGTCTCTCGCTGCGAAGGCCCCTGAAATCAGAGCGATTCCAGAAAGCTGTGACTGTAACGGAGTTTTCAACAGCAGGACCCCTTGCGTGGCCGCTTTCGTGCAGTGAGGGGGTAGCCACGAGGAGGCTATCTGGTACGCCAGGGCGACATCGTTCGTTTTCGGGTGGCGGATGTCTTTCTGCCGGTCCGCGATGAACTGCACGGCGTGCTGGCCTCGGCCGAGCAACTGGAGGGAATAGTGGTCGATTTTTCCGACTCGGGGATGAAGCAAAAAATCTTCGCGATCGTGGAAGTGGTTGTGCGGCAAACGATGGTTGTGCCGATTGCGAAGCTGCACATCCGCAAAACGCCCGGCGATTAACGCACGCGGCAGAAACCTGCGCGGCAGCAGCGCACAGAAGAGACAAAGGCAAAGAGGAAACGGAGAGAGAGCATGCCGGTAACGACGACTTATCCAGGCGTCTACATCGAGGAGCTTCCGAGCGCGGTACACACCATCACCGGAGTTGCAACCTCGATTGCAGCCTTTGCCGGCTGGGCCCCCAAGGGGTCAACGACGCCAACGCTGGTGCTGAGCTGGGCAGACTACAACAACCAGTTTGGCGGTCTGGATTCGCGCAGCGTGCTGGGCTACTCCGTCTCGCAGTTTTTCGCCAACGGCGGACAGCAGGCCTACATCGTGCGGCTGACCAATTCCGACGCCAAGGCGGCTTCGGTGACTGTGGGTACGGCGCCGAACTCCATCACCGTAACGGCGCAGAACCCGGGCGCCTGGGGCAACGACTACTGGGTGGCGATCAGGAATCAGTCGGGTGGCACAGGCCGGTTCCGGCTGCAGCTTGTCTACAGCCCTAAGGGCGCCACGACATGGAACGTGGTGGAGTCGTTTGAAAACCTCAGCATGTCGAAGAGCGATTCCCAGGGGCGCTATGTGGTCGACGTGCTGACGAACAGTTCTAACTACATCTCAGCCACTGTGCCCGCAAGTCCAACGGCGCCTCCCGGCGATACGACGCAGCCTCTGCCGGTTCCATCCACGCTGCCGTCGTATCCGCAGGCCACCCAGCTGCAGAGCGGAACGGACGGAGCAAACCCGCCGATCCACCCGAGCACGTCGACGACGTCGGCGGGGGATTTCGAATCGGCACTACTGCCCTCGAGCGGAACCGGAGGCGTCTATCAGCTGAGTAATGTGGATCTCTTCAATCTTCTCTGTGTGCCAGGGGAGATTGTCACCACCACTCTGCAGACGCTCGAACACTTTTGTGAAACGGAGCAGGCATTTCTGATTGCCGATTCCGACCCCGGCATTACCGACTACACGAAACTTTCCGGCGGTCCGGGAATTCCCGGAGCCAACGCCGCTTTCTATTTTCCCTGGCTGCAGGCGCCCGACCCGCTGGCGCAGAATGTCACGCGCAACTATCCCCCCTGCGGTTTCGTCGCAGGCGTGTACGCGGCCACCGACGCCAGCCGCGGCGTTTGGAAAGCGCCGGCCGGTACCGCCACAGCGCTCGCAGGCGTGTCAGGGACGGCGCTGCCGCTGAACGACAGCCAGAACGGAATCCTCAATCCGGTAGCGGTCAACTGCATTCGGACGTTCAGTTCATTCGGCACCGTAGTGTGGGGCGCGCGCACCACCCAGGGCAGCGACGAGGCGGGATCGCAATGGAAGTACATCCCGATCCGGCGGCTGGCGTTGTTTCTTGAGGTGAGCCTCTACAGGGGAACGCAGTGGGTGGTGTTTGAGCCCAATGACGCTCCCTTGTGGGGGCAGATACGCCTGAATATCGGCGATTTCATGCAGACGCTCTTTCGTCAGGGGGCTTTCCAGGGCTCGACGCCGCAGCAGGCCTACTTCGTGAAATGCGACAGCGAGACCACGACTCCCACTGATCAGGACAACGGCGTCGTCAACATTCTTGTGGGCTTTGCGCCGCTCAAGCCGGCCGAGTTCGTGGTGATTCAGATCCAGCAGATGGCTGGACAGACCGCATCCTAGGAGACTTTCCATGGCACAGTTCAGCGCAAATCCGACACGCTTCGATCCTTATAAGAACTTCAAGTTTCGAGTGAAATGGGACGGCCGCTATGTCGCGGGCATCAGCAAGGTCAGCGGTCTGAAGAGGACCACCGAAGTGGTGAAACACCGCGAAGGTGGCGACCCCAGCACGAGCAGGAAATCGCCGGGGCGAACCGAATACGATCCGATCACGCTGGAGCGCGGCGTGACCCACGACGTGGCCTTTGAGCAGTGGGCCAACAGCGTTTGGAATTTCGGCGCCGGGCTCGGTTCCGAAGTGTCTCTGGCCAGCTTCCGCAAGAACATCCTGATCGAGTTCTACAACGAGGCGGGTCAGCTTGCGATTGCGTATAAGGTGTACCGCTGCTGGGTCTCGGAATTCCTGGCGCAGCCCGATCTGGACGCCAACGCAAATGCGGTCGCCATTCAGCACATCAAGCTGGAGAACGAAGGATGGGAGCGCGACACCAGCGTGACCGAACCGACGGAGCCCAGCTTCACGATTCCCGCAGGCAACTAGACGATGGCGATGCGGATTCCATCACAGGCCGAGCTGGTGGAGATGTGGGAGCGCGGGTCCGGCCAACCGTCGTTTGAGCGCGCTCTGATCGTGCTGAGCGTCTGCTCGGACGAAAGTCGCGAACAGCTGGCGCAGATGAGCATTGGCCAGCGGGATGGCCGGTTGCTGGAAGTGTATCGCGGCCTCTTCGGCTCGTTTCTCGACGCTTTCGCTGAATGCCCCGCGTGCACGGAGCCGCTGGAGTATCGGCTTGCTGCCGGTACCCTCGTCTCGGCGGAGGAGCGTGGAGAGAAGACGCTGATGCTCGAGACGAGCGACGCCAGGGTGGAACTGCGTGCTCCCAACAGTTTTGACCTTGAGGCTATTGACGATTTCAAGGATCTCAGCGAGGCGCGAAACCTCCTGCTCGAGCGTTGTGTCGTCAGCGCTTCGCTTGGCGGCACGCGGGTTTCAACGGACAAACTGCCGGCCCCCCTTGTCGAACAGATTGACGCGAAGCTCGCGGAGGCTGACCAGCAGGCGGAAATGATGATCAGCCTCGAGTGCTCAGCCTGTGGCCACGCGTGGCAGGTGCTCCTGGATATCGAACGTTTCCTCTGGGCAAAGATCAGCGCACTCGCCAAGAGGCTGCTGAGCGAGGTTCATGTCCTGGCATCGGCTTATGGCTGGACAGAGACTGATGTTCTTTCTTTGGGCTCGGCGCGGCGGCAGCTCTATCTGGACATGGTGGGGTCATGGACAGCTTCCTGAACCGACTTGCCAGCCGGGCTCTGGGACTGGCTCCTGTGGCAGAGCCGATCATCCCTGCGCGGTTTACTCCGCATGCCGGGGAAGTTTCGCCATTACGAAGCGAAACGTCGGATCGTACCGGGCTGGACCGGCGGGAAGACGCAACGGTTCGCTTTGCGGTCGGCTCTGAGGAAGCGCGCAGGTCTGCTGCACCGGTCCGTCCCCACCGCGATGCCGAAACAGATGCGGTGGGTCCCGTTCATCGAAGGGTCCGTAGCGTGGGCGATCGCGATGAGGCGAACGCTGCTGCGTATCGGAAGCCGTACAGGCCGGCGTTGGCTACGCCTCAAATCTCCGGCGATGTTGCGGGCGACCGCATTTCTCTTCCGGCAGATCATGGAGTTCCGCAGCGGCAGGACGGCATGCAGCCGGTGATGATGATTCCTCAGCCGCCAGTCAACACGGTTGAAGCTCACCAGCTTGTCCCGACCCGATCTCAGAAGAACCTTGCGACGGCGCGGACTGCGAGGGAGAACATCGCTGAAACTGCCGCTGACGGCGCCACTGTTCATGTCTCGATTGGCCGAATCGAAGTACGGGCCGAGATCGCGCGCACGGAACCCGCTGCCCCGCGACGCAGCCGGCCGGCCACGCTTTCGCTGAGCGACTATTTGCGGCAACAAGGCGAGACGAGGCGATGAGTAATTACCTTGCCATTGCGACTGTCACCGCGGCGCTGCAACAGGCGCTGGCGTCGCCCGTGGGCGCGGCGGTAACGGGCGCGGTGGTGGGCTTCAATCGGCCTGATCCCGCTGATACGACCACGCCGCTGGTCAACATCTTTCTCTACCAGATCACACCGAATGCGGCGTATCGAAATGCCGATTTGCCAAGCCGGCGCTCCGATGGGAGCCTCGCTCAGCGGCCTCAGGCCGCTTTCGATCTGCACTATCTGTTCACATTTCACGGAAACGACGCTCAGCTGGAGCCGCAGCGGCTGCTGGGAGTCGTAGCGACCACGCTGCATGCGCAGCCACTGCTGTCGGCGGATAACATCAGCAACGCGGCGACGGCCTTTAGTTTTCTGGCCGGGTCAGGACTCGAGAGCCAGATTGAACGAGTGCGGTTTACGCCGACTGCGCTGTCGCTGGAAGAATTCTCGAAGCTGTGGTCGGTTTTCTTTCAGGTGGAGTACAGCCTTTCTGCCGCCTATCAGGCATCGGTTGTGCTGATGGAAAGCAGCGATACACCGGTCGCGGCGCCGCCCGTGCTTACCCCCAACCTCTACGTCGTGCCGTTGCGGATTCCATGGGTGGGTCAGGTGGTTGCGCAGACTGCAGCCAACGCGCCGATCACTTCAGGCTCGACGATTCTCATCCAGGGAAGAAATCTGAAGGCGCCCAATACATTTGTGCTGATCGAAGATCAGGAGCTGACGCCCGATACAGCCAGCAACACGCAACTCACTCTGACCTTACCCGCCACTCTGCATGCCGGCGTGAAAAGCCTGCAGGTTATCCAGAAGCTGGACATGGGCACGCCGGCAGCAAGCCATCGCGGGTTCGAGTCGAACGTCGCGCCATTCGTTCTGGTTCCGCAGGTGACGGCCGCACTGGCGACCGCGGCGACCGGCGGCGCGAATGTCAAACTGACGCTGTCGCCCAATATCGGGGTTGGCCAGCGCGCCGTCCTTCTGCTGAACAATGTGAGCGTCAGTCCGCCGACCGCGTTTGCCTCGCAGGGTGTGGTGGCTGCCGCCGATTCAAATCAGATCACCATCCTCATCGCCGGCGTGCCTGCCGGAAGCTATATCGTGCGCGTCCAGGTCGACGGCGCGGAAAGTCCGCTGACCATCAACAGCGCGACCCACCTGATCGATGGACAAAAGGTGACGATGCCATGAGCGCCGCGGCAGAACCGGCAACCAGCAGCGGTACCTGGCACGAGGCGAACCAGAAACGTCTCGCTGCGCAGTTGGAGGCGCTGCGCAGCCGGCTGGAACGATGGGTCGCCGCGGCCGGCATTGAGATTTCTGCGGGGGTAACGAATATACGCAGCGACGATCGGGAGAACTGGGCGTTTCCACAATTGCCGGCTCTCGAGCAATTGTGCCGATGCTTTGGGCTCACAGATTTCGAACGCGAAATGTTGCTCCTGTGTGCAGGAGCAGAGATGGACAGCCGCATCGCGCAGATCTGCATGGCGGCCGAGCGGCGCGGGCGACCCATGCCGACCTTCGGCATGGTGCTGGCGGCCTTGCCGGACGCGCACTGGAGCGCCCTCTCGCCGGCACGGCCGCTGCGCTACTGGCAGCTTATCGATACCGAGCCGGCAGACACACTGATGTCGAGCGGACTGAGAATCAACGAACGCATCCTGCACTATCTGGCGGGAGTTTCTGCGCCGGACGTCCGGCTTCACGACCTGGCCGTGGTGATTCCCGCGCCGGACTCCATGCCCGCTTCCTATCAGGAGCTGGCGGAGAAGATAGCCTCGGCCTGGGCTTCGGGTTTATCGCTGCCTCCATCTGAAACTTCGCCGGAAAACCGTTTATCGCTGATTGAATTGTGCGGCGACCAGACCCGTCCCAAGGGGACGATCGCTGCGAACGCGGCGGCCCTCCTGCAACTTCGGCTGTACTCACTCGATGCGCGCGCGCTGCCGCAGAACGATCCCGCCGAGTCGCGTATGCTGCTCCGCCTGTGGGAGCGCGAGGCGATCCTGAGCGAGGCGGCACTTTTTCTCGACTGGCCCGATCGCGCAGACAGTGCCGCGGACGGGCGGATTTCGGCCATGATCGAGCGCATTCAGCGGCCGCTTGCCCTGGGTGTGCGGCAGCCTTCTGGCGGGATCGACCGCACGCGCGTGATTTTCACGGTGGAGAAGCCGACGCGCGCCGAGCAGACCGATCTGTGGCGCGATGCCCTTCGAGAGCACCATCCGGATGCCGCGAACCTGAACGGGGCGATCGATGCTCTGGTGGCGCAATTCAGTCTTACTCCGAGCGCGATTCGGTCGGCCGCTCGGCAGGCGGGAAGTTTCGCGCGCGAGGCAGACGACTCGCTGCATCCTGGTGGACGGCTGTGGGATGCGTGCCGCACTCACGCGCGCCCACGACTCGAAGGACTCGCAGAGCGCATCGAAGTCGCAGCTGCCTGGGATGACCTGATCCTGCCGGCCAAAGAAATGGACCTGCTCCGCCGGATGTGCGTCTGCGTGCGCAATCGGACGAGGGTCTATGAGCATTGGGGCTTCGAGGCGAAGGGTCACCGCGGGCTGGGGATGAGCGCGCTCTTTGCCGGGCCGAGCGGCACGGGCAAGACCATGGCTGCCGAAGTGATGGCCCGCGAACTGAGGCTGGACCTCTTCCGCATCGACCTGAGCCAAACGGTAAGCAAGTACATTGGCGAGACTGAGAAGAATCTGCGCCAGGTCTTCGATGCCGCCGAAGACGGGGCGGCGTTGCTGGTCTTCGATGAGGCCGACGCGCTTTTCGGCAAGCGAACAGAAGTCAAGGATAGCCACGACCGCTACGCGAATATCGAGGTGAGCTATCTGCTGCAGCGGATGGAGGCATATCGGGGTCTCGCGATTCTGACTACCAACCGACGGAACGCCATCGATCAGGCTTTCCTGCGCCGCATTCGGTTTGTAGTGGACTTCCCCTTCCCGGAGACTGGGCAGCGCGCTGAGATCTGGCGGCGGGTTTTTCCGGACGCGACGCCGACCGAGAATCTGCGGATCGAGAAGCTGTCCGCGCTCCGCGTCGCCGGAGGGAATATTCACAACATCGCGCTGGGGGCCGCGTTTCTGGCTGCGGATGCGCAGCAGCCGGTGCGCATGGAGCACGTGGTCGCCGCGGCTCGTTCCGAATTCGCCAAGCTCGATATGCCTTTCGCAGAGACGGAGGTGGCGGGATGGGCCTGAGCAGCGATCGGCAGCAGAGTGCGAAGGTCGCGCTGCACATCGATGAGATTGTGCTTACCGGGACCGGCGTCATCGATCGTGTCCGGCTCCGCCAGACACTCGAGGCAGAGCTGACAAGGCTGCTCAGCGCGCGGGCAATCGATGCGGTGCAAATGCGGAATCGTTCGAGAGAGAGGCTCGACCTGGGATCGCTCAGGCTCTCGCACCCGGTTCGTGCTGAGGCACTGGGAAAACATCTGGCTGGAAAACTCGGACAGTTCCTCTCAGCACGATCCACCGCAATGCCGGCCGCGACGGGAGCGGCAAACAGAGGATCAAGGCGATGAGCGAGAAAGACTACGCCCGTACACGTGCGATTTCCGCTCCTGCTCGTGACCCCGACACGAGGCGTGGGCGCACGCGCGACCGGTCCGCCAGTCTCAATACCTCTGATCGGCCCTCATGGCGCAGCGCAGTCGATCGTGCGCTGGATTCCCCTGGTGAGGCTGTCGACTCTGAAACCCACCAGGCAATGAAGCGCCACTTCGCCTGGGATTTTAGCTCCGTGCGCCTGCACACCGATGAGCATGCGGCAGAATCAGCGGCGGACATGCAGGCACTCGCCTATACAGTGGGCCGGCACGTGGTATTTGGAAAAGGCCACTACGCGCCACGAACGCCGCGAGGCCGGCACTTGCTGGCGCATGAACTCGCGCACGTGGCGCAGCAGCGTCAGGCTCGGGAGGTGACACCAGCGGACGTTCTTGAGCTGGGACCAGCGGAGGACGCCTGGGAACGGGATGCCCGCACCAGCGCGGCAGGCGGTGAGACGCCGGCGCCGGCTGAGCGGATTCCCACGGTGCCCAGGGCTCGGGTGCAGCGCAGCGTGATTGGCAGCTTCTTCTCCGACTTATTAAGCCTGTCGCCTGGGCCCTTCAAAGCCATCGCCCGCGCGTTTGGCAGTGAAAACTACAACGACCAGGATCTGCAGAAATACCTCAACCTGCTCAAAACGACGGGCAAGATCGAAGACCGGTACGACAGCGATAACAAAGCTCGGGCTGTCGTGGCGCGCTGGAAGCAGGGCAAAGCGGGCTTCGCTCCGGACCCGCAGATCCGAATCCTGCTGATTCGCGAGATGGCTACGGGGCATGTGAGCAGGGCGGATGAGCAGGGCGTACTGACCATCCTGCAGAGCAGCAGTCACGCCGAGCTTGAGCAGATTGTCGGCAACGGCGGAGTCGACCTCAAAGAACTCGACTCTAAATTCAGCGGCGACAACGCGAAGGCACTGCATGCGTTTTTCGCGGCCCAGTTTGAAGGTGGAGTGAAGGCGATTCGGAGCGGGCGCGTCGAGTTTACCCAGCACGTCAACACGCCGTACGACTGGGCCAATGTGAAGAGCGTCCTCGATCAGCGGGCGAAGCGCGTCGAGAACGCCGTCGCAGCTGTGCCGGCAATTGCAAAGAAGCCGGGAGCCTCGGAAGACGAAGAAGCAGAGCGCAGGAAGACGTTCAGGGAGCAGCTACGCGAGGCGGGCCGGGAGGAAGGAGCCAGCGATGCGGATGAGCTATCGGCTGAGCTGAGTTCCATCAGCACCGACGAGCGGAGCCGCCTGATCCGGGACATTGCGACGGAGCGGACGCGGCTGCACACGATGTCCCTCGGCCTCAAGTATCAGGAAGGCATGGATGAGGACGTGAAGGAGCGGCGCCTGGCAACTCTGCAAGGGACCATAGCCATGCTGGATCTGATTGCGGAGGTGGCCAGCAGCAAGCTCGCGCTCGAAGCTCCGGCGGATCAGGCACAGTTTGAAGCAATGACGACGCCCCTGAGCGCGGCGGACAAGACGGCAGCGCAGAAAGCTGTCAAGCCATTCACCCGCGAAGGTGTCGCTAAGGAGTTAGGGCCTGCTCCACCGGCTGCTCCGGCTCACGGCCCGGGGCCACATGCGCCAGCTCCGCCGGCCGCAGATGCGGACAAGTTTATTCCGGGCGCGCTTCCGGGCGAACACCAGACGTACGAACAGCAGATTGCCTCACGCGTGCCGGTACTGATCGACGAGAAGTACCAGAAGGTTGCCGTTGGTCGTGGAGAAGCCGAGCACAGCGATCCTAACAAGACACACACGCTTGGTGAGATGGAATCGATCGCCGAGGCAAGCCAAAAGGAGACCGACGCGGTTTTTCACGCATTTATTCCCGGCGGTCAGGGCACTCCGCTAAAGGCGGACAAATTTGACGCGACCGGAACGCTGATTTCCCCCGGCAAGATTCATGATGCCTGGCAAAGCGAGCAGTCGAAACTCCAGCATCGCGCGGGGTACAAGGCAGAGTCCGCCCAGTTCTGGATGTTTTACCTGATGCAGAACGACAAGAAGGAAGATGTGGGCATCGAGGCCATCAACTTCCGCCACAATGCCTCGCCTGAGTTCGACGACGACAATAATCCGAAAAACCCTGAGGCGGTGATCGAAAGCCATGTAGCTGTGCCCCTGATCCATACAAACCAACAGCGGCTGGACGAGATTGGACGAGGGTGGGACGCCTTCAATACGGGCAGGGGCAACATCTCACTGCAGCTGTTCAAAAAGAACACTCCGGAGAAGGATCGACGCTTTCTGTGGGATCAGTTCGCTGTTCTGATCCACGAATATCTGCACTCGCTGGCCAGCAAACCATACAACGACTATGCCGATCATCTCGGCGGGGAGAGCACGACGGAGGGCAACACTCTGATTGAGGGCGTCGATTCGTTGCTGACCGAAACGGTGTGGACTCATGCCAAACCGCGCGCTTCCCTGCCCGAGGTACGCAAGAAGGTTGAACCGGAAGCCTTCAACAAGGGCGAGCCGTTCGATGCATCGCTCCTGCCGGATGTGACTCACCGCCGTTACGCGACGTATCCCAACGCCGTCCGCCTGGTTTCGGTCGTGGGCACAAGGAACCTGTATGCAGCTTATTTCTACGGAGACGTGAAGCTGATTGGAGGGCCGGCACATTGAAGCCCCGGGCTGGAGAAATCGCAATTACCGCTCAGTTGCCTGGCGGCGATTGGCCTTTGTGCCGCAGCGCAGCAGGAGGTGCTCGTCATGTCTAATCTGTCGCCACAACTGCAGAAGGGCGCGCTGATCACCTTCGATCCCACAACCGGGGTGCAGCTGCACACCATTGTGCTGCAGTACAACCCCGACACGCTGACGCGATCGTTGAAGCCGCAGGCAGTGGGAGACGAGCCGGATCGCACGGAAATCCTGCGGCTGAAAGGACCGCCCATCGAAACCATCAAGTGCGATCTGGAGATCGATGCAACGGATCAGCTGGCGAACGCCGATCCTACGGCGACCAAACTGGGCATTCAGCCGCAGCTTGCCGTCCTCGAACTGCTGCTCTATCCCTCAAGCACGGTGCTCAACACCAACGAGACGCTTTCTATGCTGGGCACCATTGAAATTCTGCCCATGGAATCGGCTCTGACCGTGTTTGCGTGGAGCAAAAGCCGCGTCACGCCGGTGCGAATCACCGATTTGCAGATCACAGAGGAGGCTTTTGATTTGGCGCTCAATCCGATTCGAGCGAAAGTCTCGCTGGGCATGCGCGTGCTGAGCGTGAATGATGTCGGCTTCACGACGCCGGCCGGCTCTCTCTACATGATTTATCAAACCACAAAGGAGTCGCTGGCCAGCCTGGCGTAACGACGATGGATAAAGCACTGTCAACTCTGATTCAGTCGGCAGCAGGAACCGGGGCGCCGACCAATACGAGCAGCTGCTATTACGGCGCCGCAACCAGGCAATACACGCTGCCTGACGGCACACCGGTGGCGTATCTTGCGCGCCGCATTTTGCCTCAGCCGGCGATTTATCTGTCGGTGCAGAACTATGTCGTGGCCGAGAACGACCGCATCGATAACCTGGCGGCGCGCTTCTTGGGCGATCCGCTGCTCTACTGGATGATCTGCGACGCCAACGGCGTGACTGATCCTGACGAGCTGACCGCGCAGGCCGGACGGTCGATCCTGATTCCGCTGGCGTCAGCGGTTCCCACCGGAGCGCGCAATGGCTAGCCCGCTCTACCTGTCGCTGCTGGCCGGGCCGGTCGTGGCCCTGCCCGTGCCCAAGCCTCTCATTGACGCGCTGACCTCCGTCGAGGTGACGGAATCGGCAACGGGCCGCAGCGGTTTTCAGATCACTTTCACGCTGGCCGATAACTCCATCCTCCAGACGCTTCTGCTTCTTTCCGGCGGCGCATCGATACCGGTGCTGCGGGTGATCCTGGCAGCGACGTTCGGAGGTCTCCCCCAGGTCATCATGGACGGCGTCATCAAGCACCACGAATTTGTGCCGGATGCGATGACAGGCTCGGCGCAACTGGTGATAACCGGCGAAGATCTTTCCTCGGTCATGGATCTGATCGATTTCACCGGCTTTCCGTTTCCAGGGATGAGCCCGGATCTGCGCGTGTTAACCATTCTCGCCAAGTACGCGGTTTTCGGCATCGTGCCGCTGGTGATTCCCGTACCCACGCCGGATATTCCCGTGCCGATCGAGCAGATTCCGTCGCAAAAGGGAACTGATCTGGCCTACATCCAGCAACTCGCGAAAGAAGCCGGCTACGTCTTCTACATCTCGCCGGGTCCCATTCCGGGCGCAAGCACCGCATACTGGGGGCCGCAGGTGCGGGTTGGCGTTCCTCAGCCGTCTCTCAACGTCAACATGGATTCCTGGACCAATGTGGAGAGTCTGAAGTTTCGCTACCAGCCGCAGAACTCCGTGATGCCTGTGGTCTACATCCAGGACGAAACCACCGCCGCCGTCATCCCCATCCCCATCCCGCCGGTGACGCCCTTCAACCCGCCACTCGGGGTGGTCGTGCCCATGTCGCAGCGAATCGAACCACTCACCGAAACCGCCAAGCTTACGCCGGCCCAGGCGCTGATGCAGGGCATGGCGAGAGCGGTGGAGACAGCGGATGTGGTGAGCGGCGATGGCACGCTCGATGTGCTTCGCTACGGCCAGATTCTGCGATCGCGGAGCCTCGTCGGCGTGCGCGGCGCGGGGGCCGCGTTCGACGGCATGCATTACGTGGACAGCACAACGCACAAACTAAAGCCGGGCGAATACAAGCAGAGCTTCGTACTGAAGCGCAATGCGCTCATTTCGAATCTGCCGCTCGTTCCTGCGCTGCCGTATTGAGGAAGGAAACCGATGCGAACCGGAGAACTGCAGTGAGCAAATACTACGGCAAATATCGGGGCACGGTGCTGAACAACGTCGATCCCATGCAGATGGGCCGGCTCATGGTGCAGGTGCCGGATGTCAGCAATGTGCTGCCTTCCACCTGGGCGATGCCCTGCCTGCCTTTCGCCGGAATCCAGTCCGGGTTTTATACGGTACCGGACATCGGCAGCGGTGTCTGGATTGAATTCGAACAGGGCGATATCGACTATCCGATCTGGGTGGGCTGCTACTGGGGTACGGCGGCGGATGTTCCCGCGCTGGCTCTGGCGGCTCCTCCTGGCGTGGCCCAGGTCGTGGTGCAAACCAGCGGGCAGAACACGCTGCTGGTCAGCGACGTGCCGGGACCCACCGGCGGCATTCTGCTGAAGACCGCTAGCGGAGCGTTCATATCGATCTCCGATACCGGCATCACTCTCGACAACGGACAGGGGGCCACCGTGGTGCTGGCGGGTCCGGCGGTCACCGTGAATGAAGGCGCAATGGAGGTGATCTGAACATGCCCGGATTTCTGCTGACTCAGGCGGCCACCGTCATGTGCGTGCATGGCGGACAAGCCACAGCCACGGTTCCTAATCCCTCGGTCACACTCGAGGGCACGCCGTCGTGCCTGCTGCCTGACCCGTGGATGGTGGCGGGGTGTCCGGGAATACCGGCGAGCGTGCCGCCCTGCGTTACCGGGCAATGGGTCGTGGGCACAACCCGCGTGACTTCCAACGGACAGCCGCTGCTGATCCAGGGCGGACAGGGAATTTCCATGCCGTCCGGCACTCCACTGCTGCCGATCGTGACACAAACCCGGGTGAGCGCGATATGAGCACGCCGATGAACCTGGGATATCCCTACGCCTTCGACGCGACCGGGCACACAGCGCAGACCGACCTGGCCACGCACATCCGCGACATGATCGAGCAGATCCTGTTCACCTCTCCGGGCGAGCGAGTGAATCGGCCCACGTTTGGCAGCGGCACCGCGCAACTGGTCTTTGAGCCCAACAGCGACGTGCTCGCGGCTGTGCAGCAACGCGCCATCCAGGCCGGCCTGCAGCAGTGGCTCTCCGATGTGATTCGGGTGCAGTCGGTGGACGTAAGCGCGAACGATTCCACGCTGCAGGTGACGGTCGTGTACACGGTTCTGCAGTCGCAGCTGCAGCAGACGCAGCAATTCGTCTACGGCGGAGCACAGGCATGATCTACTTCTGCGCGCAAAAGAACCGCCGCGCCCTGGTGCTGCAGAGTGCAACCCTGAACGGTATCGACTACCTCGAGGTGGTTGGCGACAACGGCTGCGGACGCCAGCTCGCGGTGACCATGCTGAAGGATGCGCGCACCCTCACACTGAATGCAGGCAACATCGCGATCAGCGGCGGAGCACCGGTAGCGGCCGTCTCGATAACATCGGCCGATGATGACGATCCGTTTACGATCAGAGTCAATCTGGACGCCAGCGGGGATTTTTCGGTTTATCAATTTGCGCTGGTGGCCGCACCGGGCATCACCGATCCGCCTGATGGTTTCGATCCGCAGTTGTCGAGCCTGAGTTTTTCGTTCCGCGCGGGATGCCCGACGCCCGCCGACTGCCTGAGCGAAACCTGTTGCCCGGTGACGACGCAGCCGCCGCCCGATATCAATTACATGGCGAAGGACTATCCAGCCTTTCGCCAGGTGATGCTCGATCGATTCTCGGCGCTGATTCCATCGTGGACCGAGACGCATGCCGCAGATATGGGAATGGCGCTGGTGGAAACGCTGGCCTATGCCGCCGACCATCTCAGTTATCAGCAGGATTCTGTCAGCACCGAAGCTTACATCGGCACAGCGCGAAGCCGCATTTCGCTGCGCCGCCACGCTCGGCTGGTGAATTACACCATCGGCGAAGGCTGCAATGCGCGCGTGTGGGTGGCGTTGACGACGGCGGTCGACGGAATCGAGGCGCCGGCCGGTACCCAATTCTATGTTCGGCAGCCGGATGTCCCGGCGGCGATCAGACAGAGTGATCCTGAGCTGCTGCAGCTCACGAACAGCGGGCAGCCAGTCTTCGAGGCCATGCAGCCGGCGACCCTCCATCTCGAGCAGAATTCAATGGATTTTTATACCTGGGGAGATGGCAACTGCTGTCTGCCGGCGGGCGCGACCGAGGCCACGCTGGTGAAACATCTCTGTACACTGCGGCCAGGTCAGGTGCTGATTTTCGAAGAGGTGCTTGGCCCCGACTCCGGCGAGCCGGCAGATGCCAATCCGGCGCAGCGCTGCGCGGTGCAACTGGTGAGCGTGAGCACCACAGATTATCAGCAGCGTCCGCTTGTCGATCCCCTGACCGGCCAGGCGATCACGCGCATCGCATGGTCCGCGGACGATGCGCTTCCTTTCCCCATGTGCATCTCCTCGACCGCCGATGCGGAACACGAATCGACTCCTGTGAACGGCGTCAGCGTCGCGCGCGGCAACATCGTGCTCGCGGACCAGGGGACGTGGATCGAAGGCGAGGATCTGCCGGCGGTTCCACCGGCTCCGCCCGCGCCCCCGGCCGGCACAGGATGCAACTGTCAGGACGCGGCCTCTGCACGAGCCCCGATCCCGCGCTATCATCCGCAACTGGGCAGCGCACCGCTCACGTTCAGCCCTCCCTTCACGGGGTTGACATCGGCGAGCGACTTTCTTACGCCCGACGCGTCGCAGGCTGTCCCGCAGATTTGGCTCACGAGCAGCGACGGCGACGCCTGGTCGCCGTTGCCGGACCTTCTGTCGAGCGACGACACAGATCGCGTTTTCGTTGCTGAAATCGAGCGCGACGGCTCTGCCTTTCTCCGTTTCGGCGATGGCCAGTATGGGCAGGCGCCGGAAGCCGGGCTCGCGTTTGCCGCCTCGTATCGAGTGGGCAACGGAAGCAGCGGCAACATCGGACGAGATTCGCTTGGACACGTGGTCCTGCCGCCGGCATTCACATCGCCTCCCGGCACCATCAGCGCGGTTCGCAATCCGCTTGACGCAGGCGGCGGTATCGATCCGGAGGACATGGGCCACATCACGCAGTATGCGCCGTTCAGTTATCAGACTCAGGTGCGATGCGTAACGGAGGCGGACTACGGCGATGCGGCTGCGCAAATTGCCGGGGTGCGCGAAGCCCGTGGCACACTGCGCTGGACGGGAAGCTGGTACACGGCCTTCGTTTCGGTCGATCCGGTATCGACACTCACGCCGCAACTGATCAGGGACACAACCAGCGGACTGAACCTTCGACGCATGATGGGCACGGACCTGGCGGTCGAAGCAGCGAAGATCGTCGGCCTGCAAATTGAGCTGGAGATCTGCGTCGATCCGAATCACTTCCAGGGCGATGTCTATACCGCTCTGATGAAGCTGTTCATCACCGGCGATCAGTGCAATGGCCAGAGCGGATTGCTGAATGCCGCGAATTTTACCTTCGGCGAAATCATCTTTCTCAGTCCCTTCATTGCCGGCGCGCAGCAGGTGGAAGGAGTGCTGGCGGTGACTGCGACAACATTTACACGCATGGATGCGCCGTGGGTCGATGGCATCGCGCAGGGTTATCTGACGATGGGACGGCTGGAGATCGCGCGCTGCGATAACGACCCGAATCATCTGGATCACGGCAGTTTGGTTCTTCATATGGATGGTGGCAAATGAGCGGAAACTGTGCAGCCACTACCGAACAACTGTGCGGCTGCTGCGCCGGTATTACTCAGGAGACGCCTGAGCTGATCACGAACCGTCCGGCGCTTTCCGCAATTGCTTATCGCGCGGGGCGCTACGCGACTTTCTATGCAAGCCTGCTGGCCGCGCTGTCCGATCCGGACTTCCCGCCGCTGGCAGCGCTGCGCACTCGCAGTCCCCAGGATTTTTCCATCGCTCTGCTTGACGCCTGGTCTGTGGTTCTGGACATCGTCACGTTCTATCAGGAGCGATACGCGAACGAGGCCTTCCTTCGCACGGCCACAGACCAGCGCTCCGTGTTCGAACTCGCGCGTCTGGTGGGTTACGTTCCCTCGCCGGGCGTCTCCGCATCGGCTGTCCTGGCATTTACGCTGTCCAGCGCTCCTGGATCGCCGGACAATGTCCTCATCCCGGCGGGGACACGCGTGCAGAGTGTGCCTGGCCCGGGACAGACGCCGCAGGTGTTTGAAACGTCGTCGGACCTGACAGCGGTCATTGCCGGCAATGAAATCCCAGCGCAGACGCAATCCCCCTGGCAGCTTCAGGGGCAGGACACAAATACCTGGATTGCCGGGACAGCGAATCACATTAGTCCAGGCGACGCTTTGCTCTTTATCAGCGCGCCGGGCGGCAATCCATCGGTCGGGGGTCCCGCCGATTTCCGCTATGTTTCGAAGGTCAGCGTCGATCCCAATTCGGGCAATACGCAGCTCTGGTGGAATCAGCCGCTGGTGAATCTGTCCTCCGCGACCAGCGATGCAGTGATCTATGTCTTCCGGAGCAAGGGCGCTCTCTTCGGCGCGCAGGCGCCCAATCCGTTTCTCCTGCCCGACACCACGCGAGGCAGTATCCCCGGCGCTCCGCAGAAATACCAGAACGACTGGAACTACACGTATGCGGGCGGCGGCGTAATCAACCTCGATGCGGTGTACAGCGGACTCGAGCCGGCCGGCGTTTCGCCTTCGGGGACGCCCGATCAGTTGCAATGGCTGGTCCTGACCGGGCCCAAATACACATCGTACTTCCAGATCGCGGCGGCTTCGGAAACGAACCCGAATCTCTACGCGGTGAGCGCAAAAACCACGCAGCTTCAGCTCTCCACAGTGAAGGTGCTGGCCGGGAATATGAGTTACGGTCTCGACCAGGTGCTGACCGATTTCACTTACGAAACACGCGTCACCACGGCCTGGGTGCAAAGCCAGCTTCTCACCGGAGCGCAGCTGCCTCTGACCAACTGGACTGACCCCAACAGCTTCACCCTTGCTCCCGGCATGGTGGTACCAGTGCAGGGAACACACGTTGCGATCGTCGGCGGACAGCAAATCACCAGCGGTCAGCCTGTCGGTTGCTCGGGCCAGCGCGTTCGCCTGCAGGTGCTCTCGGGAGAGGATGCTCTGTTCGTGCCGGCAGGGTCTTCGGGGCTTGTGCCCGTTACCGACAATCAGGTCTTTCTTGTGGAGGCTTTTCCGCCGCCGCTCGATCCTGTTGCGCAGCAGCCATCGTGGACGGTGACAACCATGGCTGGAATTGACGGTTCGCTGATCGCCGCCATCGACAACATTTCTTTATTGCCCGCGGACAAGAATGATCCGTATCTGAGCGAGGCATGCGTTGTGAACAGCACAAGCATATCGGGCGACATCACTACGCTGAGCCTGAACGCCCCCCTGGTCCGCATTTACGACGCCACGACTTTTACGGTAAATGCCAACGCGGTCGAGTCGACCAACGGAGAAACGGTGCAGGAGATTCTGGGCAGCGGAGACGCTTCGAACGGCGCGCTCGAGTTCACGCTGAAACAGGGACCCCTCACGTATGTGACCGCGCCTTCCGGCAACGGAACTCAGTCCACTCTCAAAGTATGGGTGAACAACCTGCAGTGGCATGAAGAATCGAACCTGCTGGCGGCAGGCCCGTCCGATCGCGTCTTTGTCACCCACCTGAGCCCGCAGGGAAATAAGGTGGTGCAGTTCGGCAACGGCGCACAGGGAGCGCGCACGCCTACGGGCCAGTCGAATATCCGCGCCGTTTATCGAAGAGGCATCGGAAGCGCCGGAATGGTCAGCGCGGGGCAGCTCTCGCAGCCGCTCGATCGCCCACAGGGAATGAAGTCGGTGACGAACCCAGGCGCGGCTTCCGGCGCAGCCGATCCCGCGTCTGCCGATGACGCCCGAACCAGCGCGCCCCTGCCCACCCTCACCATTGGCCGCATTGTCTCGCTGGATGATTACCAGAACTACGCGCTGAACTTCGCGGGTATTGCAAAGGCGCTCGCGACCTGGACCTGGTTTGGGACGCGCCGAGGCGTCTTCCTCACCGTGGCCGGAGAAGGCGCGACAACGCTCAGCAACAGCGATCCCCTCGTGATCGATCTGATCCGCTCGCTTCAGACTTATGGCAATCCCTATATTCCGCTGACGGTCGCCAGCTGGCAGCCGCTGCTGTTTGAAATTGCCGCATCGGTGCGCATCGATCAGAGCAATTACGACCCCGGACAGGTGTTGGCCAGCGTGTGGCAGGCTATCCAGAACGCTTTCTCCTTTGCGAATCGCCAACTGGCCCAAAACGTAGTCGCCAGCCAGATTGTTGAGATTGTGCAGCAAACGCCGGGAGTCATCGCGGTTCAGCTTCAGGCGCTCAGCCAGAGCGGTGAGCCGGCCGCCGCAACCGTCCCGGCCATGCTCTGCGCCTCCGGTCCAGTTCCTCCGGCCGGCGCGCAGATGCTGCTGCTCGATCCCGCCTCGCAGAACAACATCGGAGTCTGGTCATGAGTCTGAATGCGGATCAGCTCTTTGCCCTCCTGCCGGCGGTCTATCGCACCCGCGATGCCGACGCCGGAGGTCAGCTGCAGGCATTTTGTGCTGTCCTCGCGCAGCAGCTCGCGGTGGTTGAGGACAACATTCAGCAGCTCTACGACGATGAGTTCATCGAGACCTGCGCGCCGTGGGTCATTCCCTACATCGGCGATCTTATTGGCTACAACTCCATCTACGAAGTCGCCGGTGCCGCGTCTGACAGCCGCGCGGAGGTCGCCAACACCATCGGCTACAGGCGCCGCAAGGGAACGGTACTCGCGCTCGAACAGGTTTGTTCTGATATTTCGGGCCGCACTGCCTGGGTCGGAGAGGAGTTCAGGCGGCTCATTACAACAGAGAGCATGCGGGACGTACGCCCGCGCCACGCCACGACGGTGAACCTGCGCCGCATGGGAGCACTCGACCGGCTCGGTTCCGCTTTCGATCCCACCAACCGGACCATCGACGTCCGCAGAATCGCGCCGCGGGTGAGGCAAGTTTCGGACCCGGACGCAGCTCCGCTCGAAATCGCTCTGCATGGTCCGGGCCATTGCAATCTTCCCGACATCTCGATTCATCTGTGGCGGCTGAGAAGCCTGCCCGTGGTGAATGCGCCGGCCTTCTCTCTGGGGGACGGGCGCTACATGTTCAGTCCACTCAGACAGAACATGTCTTTGTTCTCGCAACCGCCGCTGCGGGCGTCGTTCAGCCGCCTGACGACACGCATCGATGTTCCCCAGGCAATCGATCGCTTCGAGTTCGCCCGGAGCCTGGCCAATGGCACGCCGGAGTTTTATGGCTCAACGGGCAGCATACTGCTCATCGCCGACGGCACGCCGATTCAGGCGTCGCGAATTTGTTGTGCCAATCTGGCCGACCTGCCAGGGGGAGACTGGTGCACGGTGCCTCAGGGCCTCGTCGCCATCGATCCCGAACTGGGCCGCATCCGATTCGCAGAGAACGTTCCGCCTCCTGCAGAGCTGCGCCTCAACTACTCGTATGGCTTTCCGGCGGAAATCGGCGGCGGACCTTATGACCGGTCGGCGTCGCTTGAAAATGTCCATCCGGGAGCAGCCGATTACTGCGCAGTCGTGGGCAGCAGCGCCACGCCGGATATCGAATCAGCCGTGGCCCAGTGGAACAGCCTGGCGATGAGCGCGCCGGCATCGACTGGGGTCATTATCCTGCCAAATTTCGAGTCCCTTTCCGTCGATCTCGCCGGGTCGAGCGCCGTGATGCTTCCGCCGGGCAGTAATCTGACGATCGCCGCCGGGCACCCCATCGTTACGGATGGTGTGCTGAGCGTCATCTGGAGCCAGTCGCGCGTCACCCTGACGGGCAGCATCGAGGTGAACGGGAACGCCGGAGTGACGTCGCCGGAAGGAGCCACGCCGCCACCTGGACAGTTGCTCATGAGCGGCGTGTGGCTGGCGGGACAGATCCTGATGGCAGGCGAGTCCGCCGCCGTGCAGCTGGCGGATGCAACTGTTGTCCCTGGAATGGGGCTAACTCGCTGCGGCGACCCTCTCTCGCCCGGCGATCCGGCCATTGTCGTCACCGCAGCAGAAGCGACGCTTACCCTGACGCGGGTCATCACCGGCCCGATCGCGGCCACCGCTGCCGGAAGCACGCGGATCTGCTCGAGCATTGTGGACGCGACGTCTCCCTGCTGTGTAGCCTACGCCGGCGCCGATCTGGCCTCCGCCGGCGCCGATTTGCACATCGAGGACAGCACGGTTATCGGTAAAGTCCGCACCCGGACGCTCTCGCTTGCATCGAACACGATTTTCCGCGCCCGGCGCCCTTCCCGTGATCCCTGGGCGGCCGCGGTGTGGGCCAGCCGCAGACAGTCGGGATGCGTGCGCTTTTGCTCCCTCCCGTATGACTCCATCACTCCGCGACGGTATCGCTGTCTGCCCGCGGATCAGGCATCCGAAGCCGCGCTGGCTCCGAAATTCATCACGTTGAAGTATGGGCGTCCTGAATATGCGCTGCTGAGCGGAGACACGCCCATGGCGGTGTGGACGGGCGCCGATAACGGTTCACAGATCGGCGCCTATTACCAGATTCAGGAAACGGAAGCTGTACGGAATGTGCAGGTGCGGGCTCCGGAATATCTGCCGGTTTGCCTTGAGAGCGGCATCTGTCTTCATCCGTCGCGGCCGCTCGTGGAGAAGCGGCACCCGCTCTTTGCCTACGGGTCAAGACCTCAGCGTGACTGCTGCGACGATGCGAGCGCCGATCAGCAGCACTTCTCCGGAATTGGCGGAAGCCTTATATAACTCTCGCTGTTACACATTGACTGCGCGCAATTGAGAAAAGGAAATGGTCAGGTGCCCCTATGAAAGGTGATTTCAGCCGCATCCGCTTTAATCCATCGAAACAGTACACCGCCGTGCTGGAGCAGCAGGGCCGGGTCTCGCTCGACGCCGATGCGAACGAGCAATGCGCGATTGACGGCTACCTGCGAAAAGTTGAGACCGTCGACGTAATCGGCGAGTACGGAGCTCCCGCGAACGACGCGGGCTTTGCAATCACGCTCACCGGAAGCCAGATCATGATCGGCGCTGGAAGATACTATGTGGACGGTCTGATGTGCGAGAACATCCAGGACTCGCTCGCCTATCAGAACCAGCCTTATCTGCTAAACCCGTTGCCGCTGGACTCGACAATGCTCGACGATCTCCAAAGCCAGGGAGGCGGCGCAGCGGTCCAGGTGGTTCTTCAGGTCTGGCAGCGCCTGGTGATTCCCCTCGACGATCCAGATCTTCGCGAGCCTGCGCTGGGACAGGCGGACACCACGACACGAGTCCAGACCGTCTGGCGTGTGGTTGCGAGCCTGGCGCTCCCCCCGGGAAGCACGCCACCACCTGTCGTACGGCCACGTCCGCCGGTTTTTGGTCCCCGGCCGGTAACCAGCTTATTCCAGGCGAAGCAGACGCTGGCCCGGACGCTCGCCAGCCGCAAAGCGGCCACCGAAGAGAGCGCCGCGACTAACCCCGTCTTGTCGCGGGGCGGGCTTGCCGGCGTCCATTTACCGGTTAACACTGGAGGAATCCCGCAACCTGGCACGCCGGCGACGCCTGTGGACTGCTGCGCAGGGATGTACGCGGACGCCGCTCCTGTGGCCAGCACCGGCTCGATGGCCGCGATGACCTCGGGCGGCGGAGCCGAATGTTCGTGTCAGCCCATTCCTGCGGCAGGCTATCAGGGACTCGAAAACCAGCTTTACCGGATAGAGATTCAACAGGGAGGAACTGAATCCGCGGCGACCTTCAAGTGGTCGCGCGAAAATGCTTCGGTCGTTGCGGCGATTGAGAGCGTGTCAGGATCGACGATCATCGTCGACTCACTGGGCCCTGACGCCAACCTGGGGTTCCAGGCGAATCAGTGGGTTGAGATCAGCGACGACACCTATTTGTTCGGGGAAACTCCGAATCAGCCGGGATTGCTCTATCAGATCCAGAGCGTCGACCCCACCGGTCCGTCGATGACTCTTGCCACACCTGTCGCTCCCGTCGATCCTTCTCGCAACGCTCGTGTGCGCCGCTGGGACCAGACCGGAGTCGGGGCCACTTCAGGCGGCATCGCGCTTCAGGCAGGGACATGGATTGCGCTCGAAAATGGCATTCAGGTCAGCTTCGGCACGGGTTCGTACCAGACGGGCGACTACTGGACGATACCCGCCCGTGCGGCCTCCGGGCAAATCGAGTGGCCGCCGAGCAGCAGCGATGGCCAGTTCTTCCAGCCTCCGACGTCGATCCTGGTGTACAACGCGCCTCTGGCGTGCATTCACTGGGACCCAAATGCACAGCAATACAAGATAGAAGATTGCCGCCGTCTGTTCTCTCCGCTCACAGAGCTCACTGCCCCGGCTGCGGCCAGCGCTCTGCACATCACCGGCATCAACTGGGAAAACGATGCTTTGATAACCGCCGATCAGTGGGTTGCCAATGGGCTCTCGATCACGCTCGATGGCGCACCGACGGGGCCGGTCAATGGCGGCAATTTCATCGTGACTCTGGAATCCGTCTACGATCCCTTTCCAGCCTTCACGCAGCGATTCGCGGTGGCTGAAGAGAGGGCGGTCCGCCTGACGCCATCGACCATTCTGCGAACTTACTTCGTCGTCGATTCCAACACTACCGTGCAGGGGACGACGATTTCGTGGACGCTGCCCTACGCCAACGCCAACCAACTGCAGCAGTACACGGTGAATGTGCTGAACGCGGGGCTGGTGTTTGGCGCGCAGATGGGTCAGTACGCTCGTGTGCGAGTGCGCCTGATCGGAAACACCGTCTACTCCACCGCCGGCGGACCTGCGGCTTATCTGGACGGCAGGTGCTTCGGACAGATCGCGCAAAATGCGGACGGCACCACGAGAAATGATCTTCAGCTGCCCTCCGGAAGCAACTCCGCAGCGAGCGACTTCGAGTCCTGGTTCAATTTAGCTCCTACGCTTCTGATCACCGACGTTTTTGTCCCGTATCCAAATCTTTACGCTGTGGTGGTAAACGGCTCAGTCACGGGAGTGACGGCGAGTCCTCCTAACCCGTCGGCGGCGCCGCCGACCGTGAATCCCTATGTCACAGTGAGCGTGAACTATGCTGCGCTGGCGGACACCGCGCTCACGCTCACGCTGACCGATGCCAGCGGAGCCGCAAGTCAGTACGCATCCGTTCAATCGCCGGTTACCGTGCATGCGGGCGAAGCGTTTGCGAATGCCGCAATTACGGTGACCGGGAATCCGCTGGTCAACGGTCAGACGACGACTGTAACCATCACCGTTAACGCGAGCATTGCCACGGCCGTCGGACCCATCGCCGCGAGTCCTGTGACCTTCTCGCTCACCGGAGGCGTTTCGCAGGTGATCATCCCCTAAGAAGGAAGTCTGATGCGCGCAGTATGGTCATTCTGGAGCAGGCCCTTTCTCCGCGAAAAAGGGCGAATATGGCGCAGCCCCCTGCATCATCTGCTGGCCTGGGGGCTCTCGCTGCGGCTCGCCCGGCGTCACTATCCCGACACCATGCTGGTCACCGATACGCCGGGAAAACTGCTGCTGGTCAATCGGCTCGGCCTTTCATTTGCCCATGTCTCGACGGAGCTTGACAGCCTGCGCAACGCAGATCCGGGCTGGTGGGCGCTGGGTAAGCTGGTCGCGTATCGGCTCCAGGATGTCCCTTTTGTGCATTTGGACACCGATGTTTTTTTGTGGAGACCTTTGCCCCCCGGGGTCGCCGGCGCTCCGGTGTTTTCGCAGTGCCCCGAGGATCATCCGCCCCTCGAGCTATGGTGCGGGCCGCATGAGGTCGAACCTGCCTTCGAAGAGCACGGGCTGATGCTGCCAGCGGAGTGGCAGTGGTCGCGCTCCGGCAATCCGCACTTTTATCGCGAGGCGAACTGCGGCATCATGGGCGGAAATTGCATCGATTTCGTTCGCTACTATGCCGATTTGGCGATTGATCTGGTGCTGAACCCCGCGCATGCTCCGGCGTGGAACCGGTTCTCAGACCGCGCTGGCTTCAACATGGTTGTCGAGCAGTTCCTGCTGCACGCCTGCGTGGAGTTCCATCGTTTCCATCCTTCGTCGCCCTTTCGTGGAATTTGCATGCGCTATCTGTTCTCGTCTTATCAGGAGGCACTCGATCAGCGAGCGGCGGCACGGGCCGGTTACACGCATCTCCTCGGTGACGCGAAGAGCAACGCGTTCATCGCTCATCGACTCGAGCAGCGCAGCAGAGACGAGGATTTCGGCTTCTATCAGCATTGTGTCGAGATCAGCCGTCGCCCCGATCTGCTGGCCGGCGCGGGATGATGTCGATTCGCCTCAGAAGCGCGCCGTCAATCCAAAGAACTGATTGCCCTCAGGAGTCGTAATGATCCCGGGCGTGTCCGGATTCCCCGCCTGTGGAGCGGCGTTGAAGTCCCACGCCGGCTTATCGGTTCCCTGCAGGGTGAGGCTCACGCCGAGCTGCAGGGCGACGCTGATTTTGCCGAAGGTGGCCGTCCCCTGCAACCCTGCCTGAACCTGAAAGGTGACATCGCCGGACAACTCTCCCGGCGCCTGCGTCAGACCCAGCATCAGCTGAAGAAAGACAGAGCCCTGCAACACGACGCCGTGCAAGGTCGTCGCCTTCGACTGCTGCAGCTGCACGCCGCCCATCGGCTGCGCAGCGCCTGTCGCTGCATCCACCTGGTACTGGAAAACCTCCTGCACCGCACCCGATCCATGCGCGAATTGCACCTGCAGCGACGAGGAGGTCTGGGGCTGGCCGTGGCGAATGTGATAGGTCCACTGACCTCCCACGGCCGCCTGCCAGTCCTTCAGGATGTCGGGCGTGTTTTGTGCGGGGCCTGCACCGCCGGGAACAGGAGAGGTTGTGAGCCGATCGGGCGGCAGGGTGAAGCTCATCGACGGTAGCGGCGGCAATTCGCGGGTCCTGACCAGAAGCGTGAGAAATTGCCCCTGCACGAAGTTGCTCACTTCTTCGCGCGGCACAATCGGCAGGACGAGGTTGCGTGCCTGATCGGTGATTGCGTCCAGCGTGGTGTCGGAGCCCTGAAAAGTGGGCCGGAGGTAAGGCCCGACACCGAGATTGCCGGCAAGCAGAAATTGACGGATATTCTGCTTGTCTTCCGGCAGGAGATGAAACCCGAGATGCTGGGGCAGCACCGACGGCCTCGTCTTTGGACGCACCAGCGAGACCGGCGGCAGAGGTTCGTTCACACTCTGACGCTGCACCATGGCGTGCGGCGCCGGCATGATCTCCGCGTGGCCGGCCAGAACGGCGCGCGTATTCGCTTCCAGCGCCTCGTTCCGCGGCGCGCTGCCGGGAGCGGCATGCTCGGAGGCGCCGCGCTGCTGAGCGACATGCACCAGCTCGTGCATCAGGAGCGTCATGCCCTCGGCCGTGGCCGGACGAAAGCGCCCGGATGCGAAGAACACGTCCTGGGTCCATGTATACGCAGCCGCCCCGATGGCGTTTGCCGATGCCGCAGCAGCGTCGTCGGCGTGGATGCGTACTCGGCTAAGATCGCCGAACAGCGGCGCCATGCGCTGCTGCGTCCTTTTGTCCAGCGGGCAGCCGGAGGAGTGGCGAAGTGCTTCAGATATTTGTGCAGGGCTGTCCTGATCCAGGTTGTGCGCGCCTCTTTGCAGCGGCGCGCCCCCCGGGAAGCGCCGATCGAGGGTCAGGCTCTCCTGTGCTTTGTTCTTTCGGGAAGGAATCGGCGAATCAAGCGCCGGGCTGTTTGATCTTGCGGACTCAAAGCATTGGGATCTCATTGCTCCAGTCCCTCGCTGCGAAATTGACCCTCAGGTTAGCCCGATCCGGGATCAGAGGCAAGACTCTTCGCCGTGCGCCGCTGGCAACGTGCAGGCGTCTCGGTAATATGGCCACCCCCAAGGCGACCTTTCTCAGCACGCCGGCACCTGCATGCCGGAACACGGCGCTTCCTGGAGGGAGAAAATGTCGCGGCAGTTTCTGCACACGTGTGCATTTGTCAACTCCCCCAAATCCTCCCATCATTCGCGGCTGCAGTTCGCCCTCGGCTACTCGGTGACGCCGCCGGCGATTTGGGTTGCGTCCATACGCAGGGTGCCGCTGTCGTTGAAGATCACCCCGGTGAAGCGTCCGAGATTGCTCTGTACGCCGTTGCCGGTGATCTGCGTGTTGGAGTCGGCGTAGACGACGACCTGCTGCGGCCTGGTAATGAGTGTGGTTTGTCCGGGCTGGGTGTCAAACTGCGGGAACATGTCGTAGGCTGCGAGTTGCACCGTGTAGGTCGTGAAGCCGCCCGCACTGGAAGTGGAGAGGACGCTTCCATTGATGGTCTGCGGCATCAGCGTGACCGTGGTGGCCGGGGTATAGCTGCCTCCATTCGGAATCGCCGTGACATGCGTGGTGATTGCGACATTCTGGCCGGGCACCAGGTTCGAAGCGTTGAAGCTGGCTGTAAAGGGCAGAGTGGACAGGTTCGTTAAGCCGCCCCAAACCGCGAGGGTTGCATGGCCAAAATCATACTGCGGCCAGGTGCGGACGTACTGCTGCGAACCTTCCGCCAGTTGATTCACCTGGTAGAGGACCGGCAACGCAGCCGACACCTGCATGAGCGGCCCGGAGTTCACAGTCAGGTTGGTCGTGTCGGGATCGAGGACGGCGACGCGAGCGGCCGCGAGGGATCCATCCGACTGGATCCTGCCGTCGATATCGACGGGCATCCCGGCGGTGAGGCCGGCGGCATTGCCGATGCCCTGGAAGACTGTGCTCGCACTGGTTTCGACGTGCCATGTTTCGACGGGCGCGGTTCCGGTGACCATGGAGTCAGCTGCGGAAACTCCAAAGCTGCCGGAACCCGCGGCCGGATTGATCACCAGACCTTCGAGTGCCATCAGCTGCGGCTGCAGCGGAACCTCCGGTTGCGCGGTCTGCAAGGCCAGAGCGGTTAGGTTGAAGGTCGGCGCAAGGGAGTCGCCAGCGAATCCCTGCTGGTAGCAATTGGAGGGTAGGGTCGCCGACTGGCTCACGAGCAAATCAAGGGAGAGCGTCATCGGCCCGGCGCCAATGACGAGCGGCTGCGGCAACTGCAGAGCGACGGTACTCGGCGCCGGGCTGGAGTAGTTTGCGATCAGATTCGACCCCGGCTGTTGTGCGGCGCAGACAAATCCCCCGCCATCGACGGTTATCGTCGCCTTCGTATAGACGGCCTGGGGAACGTTCATGGTGACCAGAGGCTCGCCGCTGTCGTTAAGGTGGATGAATTCGACCTGCTGCGGTGCAGAGATCAGCGTCGCGGTCGTGGTTCCGTCCTGCGCGGTTAGCGTGAGGTTCTCGAGAGTCAGGTTCAGCTTGATCAGCTGATCATTTGCCGCGCTGGAGGCGACCAGGATGACCGTGGTGTTCCCGCCTCGGCCTGTGCCCGAGCCTCCACCTCCGCCGCATCCGGCCGCCAGGCTCAGCGTGAGCGTCGCGGCGAGCAAACCTCCGCGTTTCCAGAAGCCGTGAAATAAATGGCTCGACTTCGCAAACTTATCACTATTGCCGGAGAAAGCAGACAAAGAGAGATCCATCGTACGGGCCTCATCCTGGAACACGAACGTGCCGGAAGAAAGTTACCGGCTCGACGTCGAATATATACGGAGACGTGCCGGCCACGGAAAAGTTCTCCGCAATTCTTCTGATGGCCCGCAGGTAAGAGGGCTGCCCGGGCGAGCTTTGCAACGCCGCCTCACGTCCCTAATCTCGTCGCCCGACGATTTCCGATCTTCGTCGCTCCTCGAAGTGGAAAAAGCCGGCTCCCGGCACCATCCACGGAAAGCTAATAACAGGCTCCAGAGTTCGTCTCATAAATAGCTAAAGCCGGTTTAGCCACATCTTTGGGCGTATGATGACGCACATGGTAATCGCATTCCTTTGTTGTTTCATCCCACTCGTTGCCGGAGCCGGCGTGCTGATGGGGCGACGGATCGCGAGGGCCAACCGCCGTCGAACAGAGGAGTACCGAGCCTCGCCGGAGTCGCACATCCTTAACTTGCACGATTAGGGCAGGCTTGAATTTGCTACCGGCAAAATGGATTCCCGCCCGGAACTGAAAGTTGAAGGCGCGGACGATGCATAACTCAGGTAAAAGATATCGGCTGCTGCCAACGCTGATGGCCTGTTAACAGGGCTTGGTAACTCTCGCGAGTAACCCATAAATCATTTAGGCTTTGGTGCCTGGTAACATCTCCAATTGCTGCCTGCCAAATCAGTGGTAACACCCCGACATCCGGACGGGCACTTCGTCATATCCTCATGGGGCATGACGCGCCCTTTGCATACGGTCGGCGGCGGTTGGCTGTTACTGTTGCTGACGACGTGTATGCCGCTGCCGTGCGCCGTTGCGCCGCAGGCACAAACCAATGCAGACTCGCCGTCAGCCGTTTCGCCGTCCAGCTATGAGATAGGGACCGGCGACGTTCTCCACATCTCTGTCTGGGATGAACCTCAACTGACAGAGACGGCCACTGTGCGCCCCGATGGCAAAATCTCTCTGCCCCTCTTATACGACGTAGCCGTTGCCGGCATGACGCCCGACGATCTGCAGAAATCTCTCACCGAGCAGTTGACCCGCTTCGTCCGCAAGCCTCGGGTCACGGTCACGGTTCAGGAGATTCACAGCCGAATGGTCTTCGTCACCGGCGAAGTGCAACGTCCGGGCGCGTATCCGCTGGTCGCTCCCATGAACGTCGTGCAACTGATCGCGCGCTCCGGCGGCCTCACCGACTTCGCCCGGCAAAAGAAGATCTACGTCCTGCGTGCCGACAAGAGCACGCGTGTCAATGTTAATTACGAGAAGGTGCTCAGGGGCCACGCGACCGAACAGAATGTCGATCTCGCTCCGGGAGACACGGTGGTGGTTCCATGAGTCTGCAAAAGACAATGCTCGTGCTCTGCGCCAGTATCGCGGTCGGAGGAGCGGCTCCCGGCGCACCCGCCCAGGACTCTCAGGAACGGATGAGCCTGCTCGCCGATGCGGGCAGCGGACCGCGCGGGACAAACACCGGCACAGACCGGGGGGAGCGAGATACTCCCCGGACCACCAGCACCGAACCCCTGAATAGTTGCAGTGACTCGCTCTCCGCGGCACTCCAGCAGGGAACTCCGCAATTTCTCTGCTGGGCCAACATCCGCACCGTCGAGCGTTGGAATATGGCTTCGGTCGTTTCCGGTCTGCAGCCCGGCAGTGACGCGGCCGCCGAATTACCCCGGAATTCGCCATCGATGGCGCGGCTGACCGCCGGTGGCTTTAGCGGATTCAGTTTCCCCGATGCCAGCCCCGGCCAGGCATACGGCGGTCTCGGCGCCGGCAAACTGCTGCTCGAGCACCGCCGCTTCCAGTTCATGGCTGAAGATGGAGGGGGCTTTGCTGATCTCAATGCGGGCGGCAATCAATATCTGGTGGGCCTGAACCGCGCCGCGGTGCGTGCTACCGGAGAGGTCACTCCACGCTGGACCTGGCAGGGAATGGCGACCAACACCTACGGTACCGACGCCGCGCGTATCGTCGCTCCCCTCGACTTCCGTAATATCGGCGATGCGGAGGCGCCTGCCGCCGAAACCGTGGTCTACGGCCTGCACTCCGGCAGAATGACGAGCGGGGAAGAATCCGGCAAGCTGCGTTACCTCGACTCCCGTCGCTCCCTGTGGGATTTCAGCGCAGCCCACACCTACACCAGATACGACTCTGACGATTTTCTCGTTCAGACTGAGCGGGCTCGCGTCGAATATCTGCACGCCCTGCGTCCGAGCATGGCGCTCGGCGGCTATGCCACCGGCGAGCATCAGTCTTCGCCTCTGGAGTGCAGCCTTGGCGGCGCCGGCTTACGGTATGTCGCGGGATGGGGTGTGCGCTCCAGCCTCAATCTGGCCGGTGGCCTGGCCGGCGCCAATCCTTCATGCGGCGAGCGCGTCCAGATAACCGGCACCGGTGCGCTGTATCTGCCCATGAATGCCACGAATGACTTCTATCTTTCCGCCGGGCGCGATCTCAGCGACGGGATCCTGGAACATACGATGTTTCTGAACACCGGGGCGGCCGGGGTTCGCCACGCATTCAGCAGGATCGCCGACGTGCGGGTCAGCTGGAATGGGCTGCAGGGGGCCGATCCCCTGACGAAGCAAACGTATCACGGAATGTTTGAAGATCTGAGCCTGCATATCCTCATGGGTTCGGGATTTTCCCAGGAAGCCGAGATTCGGCACTTCAACATTGCAGGCACACCGAATAACGATCGCACGATTGCTGTTTTTACGCTGTGGTGGTCGCCCGGCCAGGTCACCGAAGCAGCGCATGCTGCACTGCCGTAGACCAATCTGCCTTGCATCTTCGCTAACTTCGAGGAGCTATGCGAAACAGGACCGTTCACCTGCGCACGGCAGCCACTCCTCTGTGGCAATTCGTGGTCGCCGCCGCGGTGGCCATCGCTCTGGGCGCCGGCACTTTCGTGCTGGCCCGCCGCGCCGCAACGCATTTTCCCTCGGAGGCCCTGCTGTCTTTTGATCCGGCAGTGGCAGGCCGCAACGACCCGGTCGTCCTGCATAAGAGCGAGCCCGCGCTTGCAGTGGCGCAATCGATGCTCACCGACGCGGCTGTTCTGGAGCTCCTGCGCGCCAATGGCCCCTCCTCTGCCGATTTCGCCAACGGGCTCGGCGACTTTCGCGCGCGTCTGGAATTGCGCCAGCCCTCCCCACGGTCGCTGCGCGTTCTCTATCACGACCCCGATTCGAAGCGCTCCCGCACCATGACCAATGCCATCGCGCGAACCATCGCTGTCTGGATGCCTCCCGTACCCATGCCGGCAGACCTTGCCGCGAACTCTCCCGCCGGCGCACAGTCGGCTGCGTCCGATCGCCTCGCAGAGCAACGGCGCCACGTTCTGAACCCGCTCGCACTCTCCATCCACACCCTGAAAGCGAAACTCGCCCTGACAGATCGCAAGCTCGACAGTTTCGGCAGGCAGGCGCAGGTGGCGAGCGCGCCACTAACACCCAGCCTCCCTCCGCCGGCTGCGCCGCAGACGGAGGAGCGACGCATCCTTGAAAGACAACTGGCAGCCGCTCAGAAGAAACTCGACGATCTCCGTGTGCGTTATACCGACGAGTACCCCGATGTCGAGATGACAAAGGATGCTGTCGCCGAGCTGCAGCAACAACTGGCAGCTCTGCCCGCTCCGTCCACCCTGTCCGGCACGGAAGCCAAACCTGCAGAGCCCTCCGGTCGCGATACGGAGATCGCTCAGCTGCGCGCAGAACGTGTCGCCCTTACAGCCCAGGTCACCGCAGAAGAGGGCCGCCTCGCGCACCTTCGGAGAGCGCCGATCCCGTCCGTTTCAGCCAAAGGGACTGCGTCGGTCCCCCCGCATATTTCCGCATCGCCGGTTTCCTCTTCTGCGCTGCCCGCGGCTTCGGGCGCAACGCACACGTGGCAAAATCCCTTCACCATCGTCCGCCTGGCCAGTCCCTCACCTGGCGCGTTCGGCTGGCCTGCGATGCTGGCAATCGCGCTCAGCATTCTCTTCATTGGCTTCATTACCGGCTGCCTCCTCTATTGGCAGAACCGCATGTGGGGCATACACGCCTCCGGCCCTGCGATACAACAGCAGTTCACTTTCAGCGCGGCCAGCGAAGGAGTCGAGACAGAATCTGCGGACCAGTCATCTCTCGCTGCCCCGGCATCCGAACGCGGCGCGGCGATCGACGCGCTGACACCTGATTCCACAGGAGGAGCGGTTCAGGAGAGTAACGCGCTTGCTGCCCAATCCGCCGCGATGGCCGGCCCGGGTTCAGCGCACCCGGATTTGCATCCCCCAGCCCGCGCAGAGAACGGCATGAACGAAGCGCCCCGTGCGAACCCGGCCCCCGCGCAGGCAGACGATATTCTTTTTCCTGTTGCCGCGGAGGAGCAGGTGGATGTGGGGTGGCATGACCAGGTGAAGCAGACGCTTTCCCGAACCTGGTTCGGCCAGCTCTATCGTGAATCCGAGGGCAACCCAAAAACACCTGGCACCGGCGATCCCTCGCCTCCCTTTCGCTCGGCGTTTCCCAGTCCGATCGATCCAAAAGATCTCCCTGCCGCTCCCGCAGGAAACGCCCAGAGCGATGAACGCAAACGCCAGAATTTCGGGCGACGCCCGCTGCCGAGCTGGGCAATCGATGCAACTGACTGGGAAGAGCATACGGAGAGGGCTCGCCGGGCCATCGCCGCCGACGACCTGATGACAGCCTATGAGGAGATGAAGATCGCCATCAGCATGGCCCCGGAGAAGTCGAAAGAAGAACTCAACAACATCCTCCGGCAACTGAAGCGCCTTGCCTGAACGCTGATCGCCTTCGCCTGCCCTGGCAACGATTTCGCAAACCTCTCTGCATTACCTGTCAGAGGTGAGGCTCTGCTTGTTGCGAGATGTATTCTCGCTTTTATGTGGGACTTTCGCCTCGCAGTCCGCCAGCTACGCAAAGCGCCCGGGTTTTCGTTCACAGTCGTCCTCACCCTCGCACTGGGCATCGGGGCGACAACCGCCATCTTCTCGCTCATTGACGTGGTTATGCTGAAGTCCCTCCCGGTTACAAATCCTTCGCGGCTCTACCAGATCGGCATCGGCAAGGCGTGCTGCCTGATGAATGGCTTCGAAGGAGATTGGGACCTCTACTCGTTCAAGCTGTACAAGCGACTGGCTGCGGACATGCCGGAGTTCGATCAGGTCGCGGCCTTCCAGGCGGAACCGGGCGTGCTCAGTGTCCGCTATGGAAAGGACCGTGCCCAGGCCCGCGCCCTGATGGGCGAGTATGTGAGCGGCAACTATTTTCAGACCCTCGGCGTGAACGCAGTTGCCGGGCGAATGCTCATTCCCCAAGACGACCATCGCGGGGCTCCGGCCGTCGCCGTGATGAGCTATCGCACCTGGCAGCAGAATTATGGCGGTGATCCGAAAGTCATTGGCGCGACCTTTCAGATCGAGACCATTCCCTTCACGATCGTCGGCGTAGCGCCGCCCGGCTTTTTCGGCGACACGCTGACCGGGAATCCGATGGATTTGTGGGTGCCGCTCTCGGTCGATTACCTCACCGATGCGGAGGCACCCTACTGCGATGTTCCGTCCATGGCATGGCTGCGCATGATTGGTCGCCTGAAGCCCGGTGCGGCCACCGCGGGCGTGGCCCAGCGTTTGACTGCCGACCTGCAGCACTGGCTCACCAGCGAAGACGCGCTCGCGCCACAGTATCAGTCCCAGCTGAAGGACCAGCTTACGCGACAGGTCATTCGCCTCGGCCCCGGCGGACAGGGCGTCGGCGAGATGCGCGATTCCTATGGTCGCAGTCTGCGCATTCTGCTCGGCATTTGCGTCGCAGTGTTACTGGTCGGCTGCGCCAATGTCACCAATCTGCTGTTGGCGCGAGGCATGGCTCGGCGCCCGCAGATCGCTCTGGAACGGGCTCTGGGCGCGTCCACCGGCCGAATCCTGCGCCAATCGCTCACTGAAAGTCTGCTGCTCGCTGTCATGGGCGGCGCCTTCGGTGTGGCCATTGCGTGGGCCGGAGCGGGGCTCGTTGTGCGCCTGGCGTTTCGTTACTCAGTGGTTGTTCCAGTGCATGTTGCCCCGTCCCTGCTGGTGCTGACTTTCTGTCTGGCGTTATCGGTAATCACCGGCGTGATGGCCGGGACCGTGCCGGCATATTTCGCTTCGCATACTGACCCGATGGTTTCGATGCGCGGGGCAACCCGCACCATGGGCGTCGCGGCAGGCCTGCCGCAGAAGACGATGGTCATCCTGCAGACGACAATTTCACTCGTGCTGGTTGCGGTCGCCGGCATGCTCACTCACAGCATCGAGAACCTGCGCAATCAGGATTTCGGCTTTGACACACGGGACCGCGAGATTGTGACCATTGAACCCCCTCTGGCAAAGTACTCAGTCGCCGACCTCGACCGGCTTTACCGCGAACTCACGGTACGGCTGGAAGCTCTGCCCGGAGTGCGCAGTGCGAGCGTAGCTCTCGACAGCCCTATGCGGGATCACTGGTATAACTACGTGGTCCTGCCGGGCGAAGGCGTGCCGCCTGGCGATAGTGCGCATCGGGTGGATTATGATCGCGTTGGACCGGCCTACTTCGCCACCATCGGTCAGCCGCTCGTGGAAGGACGCGGCATCCTCCTCTCCGACCGCGAAGATACCCAACACGTTGCCGTGGTGAACCAGGCCTTCGTGCGCAGATTTTTCCCGAAGGCGGACCCCATCGGCCGCCACTTCGGCTTTAACTTGCCGGCTTACAGCGACAGTTTTGCGATTGTGGGTGTCGCCCGCGATGCGAAATACGCCGACCCCGCACTGCCGCCCGAGCCGATGGTCTTCGGCGCCCTCTCGCAGAGCATTCACTACATTGACCCTGCGCTGAGGGAAAACGAGAAGTGGTCGCACTTCATTAATGGTGCGCAGTTGTGGATCACCGGCAGCATGAGCCGGCTGGAGCCGAAAATCCGGAACGTCTTCGCCGAGGTTGACCCGAACTTCGCCATCATCGACATTCATCCTCTGCAGCAGCAGATCGATGTGCATTACGACCAGCAACGAACCGTGGCGGAACTGAGCACGCTCTTTAGCGCCCTTGCTATCCTGCTCGCATCGATTGGTCTCTATGGCGTGATGGCCTATGCGGTGTCACGACGCACCGTTGAGATAGGAGTGCGTATGGCGGTGGGGGCGACACGTGTGAACGTGGTTCTGCTCATGCTGCGGGCCGCCTTTGCGCAGGTGACCGTCGGCTTGGTGCTGGGGCTGTCCCTCTCTTTAGCCGCCGGTCGCATGCTGCATTCCAGTCTCTATGAGGTAGGAGAAGTCGATCTGGCGGCCCTGGGTATCGCGACAGTCATTTTGCTTCTCAGTGCGCTCATCGCCAGCCTGATTCCGGCACGCCGGGCGGCAAGCGTCAACCCAATGACAGCTCTCCGGTCGGACTAGAAGTGATCTCATGAAATGTCTTGCCGGTGATCAGTAGTAGTAGGGCGTCTTCGCCGTCCAGGGAGACTTCGGGTACCGGTTGTGCAGCAGCCGAAAGGCCGCCCTGCTGACCGACGTGTTATCGCCGGGGCTATAGTGGCCCGCACGTACCGTCAGCGCGAGAGCTTCCGGCACACGGGAATCATCGCCGTGCGCCTTCGCATAATTCACAATGCGCTGCCCGATCAGTGCTGCCCCACTGCCTTGCTGGATCAACCGTCGATACTGCGTCTCGCCGTCAGCAATCTCTCGTTTTGTGAAAATCGCCGCCGCCAGAGCAACCGTCGCATCCGACGCGGCATGCTCATCCGCCTCTCCTCGCGGATCGTTGCTGTTCCAGTCACTGCTCCACCAGTTATCGCGAAGCTCGTCAAATGTGCTGTAGCTTCGGAGACGCGATACTCCCGGCTCGAGATAAGGGCGCAGGCCGGGATTGCGCAGAATCGCCATGTCGGCCTCGAACCCGATTCCTGTTCCGGCAGCTTTACGCAAGTCATCCGGCAGAAGCGGGGCGAGTCTCGCCGCGCCTGCCTCGTCTTCGAGTGCGACAGCTCGAGTCCAGGCCGCAAGCGCCAGCTCCTGGCGCAGCTGTGCAGGGAGCTTCCTTGACTGAGCCGCGTCGATCAGGCGAGTCAGAGGAGTCTCGCGATTGAACACCTGCACCGAATCTTCATCGAAGGCTGGCCGGTGATCACCCCATAATTCACCGCAATTTGCGATGGCATGATTGCGTTGTGCGATTGCCCGGCACGCTTCTTCGGCGTCCCAGGCGCCCAAAGAACCGGTGGTCATCACCGCCCGGGGAGCGTACTCCAGAAACTCGTCAAAGTTGCGGGCAACCGCCAGTCGCTCGCCGAGTAGTGCGTTCGCGTTCGAACTGGGCTGCTCCCGGACCGCAGCCGGCAGATGTGCGTCGAGCAGCGCGCGGGCCTCTTCGCTCCGTTTCAGGGCAATCAGCAGCCTCACGCGCTGAAAGAACACTGAATCCCAGGCAGGTGTGCCGGGCTTGATTCTTTCGGCGGCGGCGAGCAACTGCGGCACTGCCGGATCGGAAGCACTCACTTTGGCTATCGCCAGAACCAGCCAGGGCAGCTGGTGGTTCTGCTGCCATACTGCGATCGCGGGATTCTTCGACTCTGGTTCTCGCCAGTCGGCGATCCAATCCCATAGTCCGGATGAATCCTGTGGCGCCATTCCTTTCCCGAGCGCGAAGCTCAGGTCTCGCCGATCATTGTCGAAGTTGTCGTCCGTACCGGGCCCTGCCAGCGCCGCGCAAATTTCCTGCACCCGCTTTTCGGGCTCCGTGCGAAGGCGAATGAAGTTCAGCTCAAGGGTGACTGCTTTTCGGGATGGCTCCACATTGCGCTTGCGCAGCAGGTCTTCCAGCATGGCCTGCGCCTGGCGCATGGTCGCCATGTCAAAGGTCGCGAGGTCACCGCTATAGGGATCGGTCGGCTTTCCCATAGCGAACGCTTTCCGCACCAGCGCGCGCGCCGCCAGATAAGTGCCCCACTTCCGCCACCGTGAGTTGCTGTCGAGCGCGATCGTTTCAAAGCCCTTCTCCGCAGCGTCATACTGCTTCGCGTAAAAATCGGCAGCCGCAATCTGATAGTTGCGGTCTGCTCGCAGCAGAGCGGGACTGCCGGTCGGTACATCCTTGGGGACAGCGCCCGTGGTTGCCGTGCAATTGGCAAACACCGCGTCCTGTCCGTGAATCCACTCGACCAGAGTGGGGCTGCCAACTCCCCATGCGCCGGCACGCTGATGCAGAGTAAGAACCGCATTGCTGAAGGCCGAATCGGGACAATTCACGTAATCAGGGTTGAAGACAATGAAGCCGGTGTAGTCCGTGGGAAATGCCCCGGCCTGGTCCTTCTGCGGAAGCGGTGGAACGAACTGCCCGCGGGCCGTGAGCCACTGGTTCGCCGGCTGGGCAGCGAGTTCGGCCTTCTGTTTCGCTTCAGCCTGCTGCTGGGTCATGATTCGCGGTGGTCCGGAGGCTGCCCAGCGTTTGCGTTCCTCCGCAGAGAGCGTGCCGCCGTTCAGATAGCGAAAGGCAATTGTGTAGTCGTCGGAGTCGAAGTTCGCCTGGAGGATTCCCAGGTGTCCATCGGCATACTGCGCCATGTTATCGGGTCCGCCGACAAATCCATCGGGCTCAATATCGGGTCCGCAGGCCGCGACGCCCTTCCACATCCACAGTCCGGCGAACAGGAGAGCAGCGGCCGATGCGAACGCAATGCGGCGGGCAATCGACGTCATGGCAGTTTCTCACGCAGGTTTGCCGACCAGTCCTGTGGCCAGCCGTCGTCAGCAAAAATGTAGATTCGCTTCCCTTCGATGTTGTGCGGCCACGGCTCAGTGGTCGAAACACCCACTGAATCCTCGCAGAGGGGCTCACGTATTTCGAAGTCGGCGGAGTCCTGCGCCGCGCGGCCACGATCGGGCTCCATGCGGAACATCATCGGTACGGCTTCGTCCACGGGGAGATCGTGGATCCAGCGATCCCATGAACACCATGAGGCGAGAGCTGTGATGGAGAGTGGAAGTTCCGGCGGCATCCTCTGACGCAATTCGACGAGCAGGCTGCGATAGAACGGCCGTTGGCTGCGTGTTGCGTCGAAGTCGATTTGCAACGCCGCGATTCCCGGTTCGCGGACGGTTCGCATGATTTGCGTGACGACATCGTGCTGGGTTTCCCGGTTAAGCAACGCCTGCCGCGTGGTCTCAATTCGCACGACAGGAATGCGAGTCGCTTGCGCAGAGAACACCACCGGATCGCGTCGAGGCTGACTTTGCACGGTTAGGTCGATGGTGAGGGTCTGATCGAGGTAAGCAATGGCATAACGTTGTGGATCGACAGCGCGGAGATCTTCCCGGCGTTCCCAGGCCCAGAGTGTCACGGAAGGCAAGCGAGCCATCCGGCCTGCCGGACGCGCTACGGTGTCGGACCGTACGCCGATCGTCAAGGACACGACGGCCACTGCAATGAGCGCGCCCTCGCGCAGGGAAGCAGGAGTTGGCATGGATGACTTATCAACGATGCATGACTCATGCCTGCTAAGCAATCCCCCATCCAGGGGGCTGGCTGCAGCGAGCATGTTCGCGTCTTATCTGCCTGCCGGGTAGTAGCCCTCATCATAGCGAGCGGTCAATGATGGCTGACCGACTGCGACGCGAGGCTTCCGGGTTTCGTTAAGGGACGCATACCTCTGGGGTTCGAAGGTCAGCAATTCAAGGCGCCGCAAATAAGCCGGCGATGGAACCAGGTGGGTGCCCCATCATCTGCCTGAAGTTGGCAGATGTGGGAAGGCCGCTAACCGCTATCCGCTAAAAGCTAACCGCTGATTACCGCGGCCGCAGCGTCTGATACTGCGTCACCGCGTACCCGATCGCTCCGCCCAGGAATACATCGGAAGGGAAGTGCGCCTCGTCCGCAATCCGCGACAGCCCCACCACGGTCGCGAACCCATAAACGGTCCACGGCACCCACTTATGGTTGGCATAGCGCCGTGCCACCACCGTGGCCACCGAAAAGGCTCCCGCCGCGTGCCCGGAAGGGAAGCTGCTGCCCTTCACCGGCGACTCGCTGCCGGCGAAGAAGGTGTCCTGAAAGGGCGTGTTCGCCGGCACGTCAACCGGCCTTTCGCGCCGCGTGATGGCCTTGATCACCAGGTCCACAATGGCGCTGTCCGCGTAGGCGTCGGCGCATAGCAGCGCCGTACTCACCTGGTAGCGATCATGGCGCATGTATCCCGTCGCGAGCAGCGAGGCTGGGATCGCCACCACCTCGCCCGTGGTGATATAGGCGTCGAAAACGTCGTTGACCTTGTCCAGATTCTTCTGGTGGGCGCGGAAATACGGCATAGCGTGCGAATCGGCATACAGCAGCCCCGTCGTCACCCCGGCCACCGCCACCACCGGAACCCAGTGGTGCCCGTGCGCCAGCTGCATCGGAAACGCCGTCCAGATCTCCTTCTGGTCGTGCAGAAAATCTCCTGGCAGCGTCTTCCAGCCCTCTTCCCGGTCGGTGAGGGGTCGGTGTCCCGCCGGGTCATAGCTGGCAATGGGAACGTTGGGGGTCGGATTGTCCGGCAGGTCATCGCTCTCCGCTCGCACCGCCAGTGTGGTGCAGAGCAGGGCGCCGCAAACACTGAGCGTCCAAAGCCTCGTAGGGAGCCTCATTCAGGCAAATAGGATGCGTTCGCTCCACGGCCAGGCCAGCCGTCCTCGCCGGAAAATCGCAATCCTGACTTTCGTAACCAGCGCAGTTGCGAATTCGCTTGCGTCTCTACCACCGCCCGCCTACGCTGAAAGAGGAAAGCTCTGTTCGCCAATCGCGGCCAGGGCTTTTTCCATTTAGGTTGCGTAGCCTTAGCCCTGTACCCTATGCCCTGCACCTTGTAATACTTAGCCGCAAACCAACGGGAATCAAATAGATAAGGATCAAGCGCTGTTATCGACTTGATCAACAATTTTGTAGCTCTTCAAAGTCAAATACTTACCATCGCCGGCTACCCGGGGGGGCCATCCACCCGGGGTCAGCAGATGCAGAAACGCCGCCGCTAACCGCTGACCGCTGCCGTACCCTCTACCCTCCACCCTGCCGTGTTGTATCGTTCTCCTATTCCTCATCCGGAGCCAAACACCCATGCGGGTTGTAATGCGGCACCTGTCGTTAGCAGCAGCCATTCTGGCCGGCACCTTCACCTCGGCGCAAACCACTCACTCCAAAGACCCTCGCCTCGCCGGCTCCTACACCTTTCAGCGCGGCGGCTGGACCTACGTCCACCTCGAGGGCTCTCCTGAACAGATCGGCTTCCAGCACGGCTACCTGCTCGCGCCGCAGATTGCCGACGCCGTCCACGTCTTCCGGGTTGAAGACCAGCACTCCACGCGCCGCGACTGGCAGTTCTTTCGCGAAGCCGCCCGCACCATGTTCTGGCCCCACATCGACGCCGAGTACCAGGCTGAACTGAAGGGCATCGCCGAAGGCGCCCAGGCTCGCGGTGTCCACGTCGACGTTTGGGACATCGTCGCCGAAAACGGCACCATGGAGCTGGCCGAGTACTACGTGCCCTGGCTCGACAAGCATCAGCACGCCCTCAATGCGCCCAGCATTCATGCTCCCGGCAACTGCAGCGCCTTCATCGCCACCGGCAGCTACACCAAAGACGGCAAGATCGTCATCGCCCATAACAACTGGTCTTCCTACGCCGAAGGCTCCCGCTGGACCATGATGTTCGACATCCAGCCCGCCCATGGCCACCGCATCCTGCAGGACGGCGTGCCCGGCATGATCACCAGCAACGACGACTTCGGCGTCAACGATGCCGGCATCATGATCACCGAAACCACCATCAGCCGCTTCGAAGGCTGGAACAAAAACGGGGTCCCCGAGTTCGTCCGCTCCCGCAAGGCTCTCCAGTACGCCAGTTCCATCGACGACTACGTGGCCGCCATGCGCCAGGGCGACAACGGCGGCTATGCCAACGACTGGCTTATCGGCGATCGCAAGACCGGCGAAATTGCCTACCTCGAGCTGGGCCTCCAGCACACGCCCGTCTGGAAGAAGAAGGACGGCTACTTCGTCAGCTCCAACTTCCCCCGCGACCCCGCGCTTATTAAGGACGAGACCGAAGGCTGGAGCTCCTCCGACCTCTCCAACTCCCCCAATGCCCGCCATGTGCGCTGGGATGAGCTGATGAAGCAGTACAAAGGCCAGATCGATGTCCAGCTGGCCGAGAAGTTCCTCGCCGATCACGAGGATTCCTATGCCCATAAGCAGCACGCCGATCAGCGCACCCTCTGCGGCCATGTCGACACTGTGAAAACCGGCGTTCCGCTGTGGGACTGGGCTCCGTATTATCCCGGCGGAGCGGTGCAGGGCAAAGTGACCGACAGCGATCTCGCCGCCCACATGTCGCTCATCGCGCACGCCGGCCATCCCTGCGGCGAAGATTTCCTCGCGAAGCCTTTCCTCGCCGCGCATCCCGAGTACTCCTGGGAGGCGCCGATACTGCGCGACATGAAGTCCGGCCCCTGGACGAAGTTCTCCTCGGGCGAAACCGCGCAGCAGTCCGCCACCAGCAGCGCTGAATAGCTGCTGCGGCGCACGATATTCTGGCAGTCATGGCTGGTACCGCCGCCGAAACCGTCCGCGCCACCCGGCGACCCGTCAATCCCGAGCCGCGCTGGCCTGCCTCGCTGGCGCTGCTGGCCGTGGCCGGTCTGCGCTTCGCTCTGCCCGAATCTCTCTCCGCCGGGCCGGACTGGCTGCTGCTCGTCCTGGTTGTTCTGCTGATGATCCCTGCATACTGGGCGCGCCGCACCGACCGGGCTGATCTCACGAGGATCCTCGGTTACACGATCAGCGGGGTAGTGACCCTCGACATGATCTGGTCGCTGTGGCTGCTGGTGGCGGCATTGCCCTCGCACAAGCAGGCGCCGCAGGCGCTTCTGCAGTCCGCCGCTGCGCTCTGGATCGCGAATATCCTCGTCTTCGCCTGCTGGTACTGGCGCCTCGACGCTGGCGGTCCCCACGCGCGCGAGATGCGCGGCGTCCACACCGACGGAGCGTTCCTCTTCCCTCAGATGACCCTTGACTCCGAAGCCAGGCGCACCATGGGCGAGGATTCCTGGAGCCCCGGCTTCGTCGACTATCTCTTTCTCGCCTTCAACACCAGCACGGCTTTCTCGCCCACTGACGTTCCCGTCCTCTCCCGCTGGGCCAAAGTTCTCATGATGATCCAGTCGCTCATCTCATTGGCCACTGTTGCGCTGCTGGCGGCTCGAGCGGTGAATATTCTTTAAGCTTCTGGCCCGAGGGAGCAGGCAGATTTGACACCTGCTGACTTTCAGCGGATTTCGCTGAACATCCGGCAGATTATTTCCACGCCATGCCGAAACTTCGCTTCCGGCGTCAGCAGGCTCACCACCAGCCAACCTTCCCCGTTGAAGTCAAAGAAATAGCCTGGATGCACCGACACACCGTGCTCCTCGACCAGCCGCACCGCCAGATCTTCATCGGAACCAAGTGCAGGCACGCGCAGCACCGCATACCAACCGGCCTCGACAGCCAGCCGCGTTATCGCAGGAGACTGCGCCAGCGCCTGATGCAAAGCGTCCAGGTTGCTCTGCGTCCGCGCTCGAATCTGCGCCTGGATCGCGCTGCTCCCGGCCAGCCAGGTGCCCAGAGCACACTGCACCGGAGCATTCATGGAGAGAAACGTATCGGCGACGACCTCCAGGCGTTCCAGAGCCGGGGCCAGAATCTCCTCCGCCCCGAACGCCGCGATCCACGCAGCCTTCATCTGCGGCAGCGCCGCAACCTTGCTGATCCCGCTGAGCACAAAGGTCAGAACTGGATGTTCCCCCGAAGCGAAGCTCCTCTGTTGGCCTCTGTGTTCTCCGTGGTCGTATTGTGCATTCTCGCCCTCCGCAGGGAACCCGTAGTCCAGAAAAACTTCATCCACAATCAGCCCCATCCCGAACCCCGCGCAGATCCGCTCCAGCTCCCGTCGCTCGTCTTCGCTGGTGAAGTGCCCGGTCGGATTGTTGGGATGGACCACGGCAATGGCCCGCGTGCGCTGGGTGATCTGCTCTCGCAGCCCCGCCATGTCAATCTGCCAGCCATGGTCATAAAACAGCGGATACGGCACCAGGCGCACATCTTCGATCTGCGCCAGAAAGTCGAAGAGGGGATAGCTCGGCTGCGCAATAAGGATCTCATCGCCTGGATCGCACAGCAGCCGGAACAGCCAGCTGTAGGCCTCGCTGGTGCTGGTCGTCAGAAAGACCTGCTCCGTATTCACCCGCGCGCCGCGCTCGGCATAGTACCGGCACACCGCCTCGCGGGCCCGGTGCATGCCCCGAGGATCAGGATCGTAGAGCAGCGCCGCCTGATCGCCCAGCCCCGCCAGGATGCCGGCCTCGTCGTAGCGGAAGCCGCACTTGGTGGGATTCGACGCCGTTAGGTCGAGAAGCGGCAGCCATGCCTTGCGCCGTTCCCGCAATGCCCGGGCCAGCCGCGTCTCCTCGACATCCCAAGCCGTTCTTTGCGAAAACCGCATTCCTCCATCTTTTCATGGAGAAACAGAGCATCCCCGGGTCGAGCGAGGATAATAGAAACAGAACCCTTTCGGAGGAGTCTCGCTTGCCCATACGCGCTGTCATCTTCGACTACGGCATGGTCCTCAGCAATCCGCAGGACCCGGACGCGCACAGAAACCTGATGGCCATCACCGGCCTTGCGCCTGAGGATTTCGAGCCCCTCTACTGGCGCTATCGCCACGAATACGACCTCGGCAATCTGACTGGGCCGACTTACTGGGCGAAGATTGCCCACGATGCTGCGCTCACCTTGACCCAAGCCCAGATCGACAGCCTCATCGAGAACGATGTCCTCATGTGGGCGTCCATCAATGAGCGGATGCTGGCCTGGGCCGCCGCCCTGCAGGACGCGGGCCTCGCTACCGCCATCCTTTCCAACATGGGCGCCGAGCTACTCCGCTACATGCGTCAGGAGTTTGCGTGGCTGGGCCACTTCAACCACCACACCTGGTCCTGCGAACTGCGCATCGCCAAGCCCGACCCGGCCATCTACACGTGGACCTGCGAGCAGCTGGGGGTTCGCCCTGAAGAAGCTCTGTTCCTCGATGACAAGCCGGAGAACATCCGCGCTGCAGAGCGGGTCGGCCTTAACGCAATCCAGTTTCGCAACGTGGAACAGCTGCGAACTGAACTGGAATCGCGCGCCTTGCTTCCTGGGTTGCCGCATCCTGGAGAAGACGAAGTTGCCATCCCGGCGTAGGCCCCTGGGTCACAGGAGGGTAATCAGGCATCTATTCGCGCGTCCGGGTGTGTCCCGGCTCTCCGACGCTGACCGTGCGTTTGCCGGCAGCGCCGGTCCCTGGTTTGTCAGAGGCGGCAACATCGGGCACCGGCACCTGCTCCACAATCTCCACACTGAATCCCTGCAGCGCCGGCACATGCGTCGGCGTGTTGCTCAGCAGCCGGATGCGGTGGATGCCCAGATCCGCCAGAATCTGCCCGCCCAGCCCCACTTCCCGCAAAATCCGCTGGTGTCGGTCCTCGTGCCGCTCGCGCGCCCGCGCCTCACGATGAAAGACAATGCGCGCCGGCTCGGCCGTCCGATCCACCTCGAAACCCCGCCCAGCGTTATGCAGATAGATCAGTGCACCCCGTCCCGCTTCGGCAATCATGCGCAGAGCCTGCTGCACCGTACGCTGGCAGTCGCACAGCGTCGTACCAAATACATCGCCTGCCAGGCAGTGGGAGTGAACCCGCACCAGAACCGGCTCCGCGCCCGATCCTGCCGCGTCGCCCTCCTGCCGCACATCGCCATAGACCAGGGCCACATGGCTTTCCCCGCCGTTGACCTCACTCTCGTAGGCAATCATGCGAAACTCGCCCCACTCCGTCGGCATGGGGCTCTCCGCCACCCGCACAATGTAGCGTTCGTGCTGCAGCCGGTAACGGATCAACTCCGCCACCGTCAGCATCTTCAGTCCGCGTTCTTTGCAGAATTCGATGAGGTCCGGCACCCGCGCCATCGTGCCGTCGTCCTTCATCACCTCGCAGATGACTCCCGCCGGGATCAGCCCTGCCAGCCGCGCCAAGTCGACCGACGCCTCCGTCTGTCCGGCCCGCACCAGCACCCCGCCTTTGCGCGCCCGCAACGGAAACACATGCCCCGGTCGTGCCAGATCATGTGCCGTCGATCGCGGATCGATCGCCACCTTGATGGTGTGAGCCCGGTCGTAGGCGGAGATGCCCGTGGTCACGCCCTCGCGTGCCTCGATGGTCTCCGTAAACGCCGTCCCGAATCGCGACGAATTCTGCTGGGTCATCGGCCCCAGCCGCAGATAATCGGCCCGCTCCTCGGTCAGCGTCAGGCAAATCAGCCCCCGCCCATACCGCGCCATGAAGTTGATCGCCTCGGGCGTCACATGCTCCGCCGCCAGCGTCAGGTCGCCCTCATTCTCGCGGTCCTCATCGTCCACCACAACGATCATCCGCCCGGCGCGAATCTCCGCTACCGCCCCCGCCACATCGGTCATCAACGAATCGTGCATAGCCCTATTGTCCGCCATTTACGACCGGCAATCATCCGGAAAAGGTCGGATGATCGGTGCGGTAAGCGAAGTCAGGAAAGGCAATGGCGGACGCGGCCCTCCGCTAACCGGACTTGCGCTAACCGGACTAACGCTGACCGGACTTGCGCTGACCGCTCCTTAGCTATCCGCTCTTAGCTATCCGCCTCTTCGCTGTCCCTACAGATTCCTCAGATAATTCACGATCTCCGGGCTCGTCCAGTCCTGCGGCCCGATGAACTTGCGGCGGATCATCCCGTTGGGCCCGATGATGTACGTTTCTGGTGGACGCGTCGTGTCGAAGGCGTGATTCGACTTCTGCGACAGATCAAGGATCGTCGTGATCCCCGCGATGTGATTGTCGACCAGATACTGCTTGTAGGCGTTGGCATCCTCGTCGAAGCTCACCGCCAGCACCACGATGTTTGGCATCTGCCGCTGCAGTTCGATCAGCGAGGGGAACTCCTCGAGGCATGGCGGACACCAGCTTGCCCAGAAGTTCAGCACCACGATCTTGCCCCGATACTGCCGCAGGTTTACCGTCTGCGTCTCGTCGTGGATCGTGATGTTCGGCGCCTTCTCTCCCACCTGAGCGGGATGATCGCCCCGGTTGCATCCCGAGACGGCCAGAACGAGCAGCAGGGCGAGGCTGAAAAGTGGCCGGCGCATCACCTTTCTATAATAGTGAAGAGCTCCCGTGGACGCCGCCCCGCCTCTTACCCTTTCCGTCATCATCCCGGCCCGCAATGAGCAGGATTGCCTGGGCGCGTGCCTGCGCTCGCTCGTCGACCAGCAGGAAGCCGGCTGGCAGCTTGGAACCGACTGGGAGATCCTCGTGGTCAACGACGGTTCCACTGACCGCACCCGCGAAATAGCCGCCGGCTTCCCCGGCGTGACCGTCCTCGATGCGCCTCCGCTCTCCGAAGGCTGGACCGGCAAAGCCAACGCCGCCTGGACCGGTGCCAACGCGGCGCGCGGCGCCTGGCTGCTTTTTACCGATGCTGACACCATCCACGCACCGGGCCACCTGCGCCTGGCTCTCGTTGAAGCCGACCGCCACAACGCCGGCATGCTTTCCTACTCGCCTCGCCAGATTGTCACCGGCCTGGCTCAGCGCGCCCTCATGCCCCTTATCTTCAGCGAACTGGCGCAGACTTACTCACCCGCCAAAGTCAACGACCCTGCCCGGCACATCGCCGCTGCCAACGGCCAGTTTCTTCTCGTGCGCCGCGACGTCTACGAGAAGATCGGCGGCCATGAGGCCGTCAAAAGCGCCATTCTCGAAGATGTGGAGCTGGCTCTCCTGGCCAAGCGTCGTAAACTCGGCCTGCGCTTCCGCTATGCTCCCGAGGCGGTCTCCGCCCACATGTATCGCAGTTTTGGAGCGATGTGGGAGGGCTGGACCAAAAACCTGGCGCTGCTCTTCAACAATGCGCCAACCCTGGCCGCCATGCGCCTGGTGCAGCTGTTTGTGCTGATCGCGGTCCCCCTGGTGATCTGGTTTTTCTGGCGGCAAATGCACCCCAACCCTTCAGTCTCCGGTGTACTGGGCCCGCAGGTGGCCATCGCCGCGCTGGTGCTGGTCTGGCTGCGCGCTCTCTGGGGACTCTACAGTCGGGTGGCCAAATCCAATTTCCCCTTCCGCGACTGTATCCTCGCCCCCCTCGGCATCCCACTCTACGCCGCCCTCCTCTGGCAGAGCTGGTTTCGCCACACTGTGGTGCGGCAGGTAGTCTGGAAGGGCCGGGAAGTGAAGACTGCCCGGAGATGACACCCATGATTCTGTTGACCCGCAAGGCCGAATTCTCCGCGTCCCACTACTACTGGAACGACGCATGGACCCCTGAAGAAAACCAGCGCGTCTTTGGCAGGTGCGCCAATCGTAACGGGCACGGTCACAATTACACCCTTGAGGTCACTGTCGCCGGCGAAGTCGATCCCGCTACCGGCTTCGTCGTCGACCTCAAGCAGCTCAAGGACGTCATGGAGAGGGAAGTGATTGCCATTTACGATCACCGCCACCTGAACCTCGAAGTCCCTGAATTCAAAACCGCCGTCCCCACCACGGAGAACATCGCTGTGGCCATCTGGCAGCGGCTCGACAGCAAAATTCCCGGCGCTCGCCTCCATCGCGTGCGCGTTTACGAACTGCCCGACCTCTTTGCAGACTTCTACGGTGAAGCATGAAAGCGTACCTCGGTCGCCGCTACCGCCTGAGCGCCTCGCACCGCCTTTTCTCCGCGTCCTTCAGTGACGCGCAGAATCAATCCGTCTACGGCAAGTGCGCCAATCCCCATGGGCACGGGCATAACTACATTGTGGAAGTCATCATCGGCGGCGCCATCGATCCGGAGACCGGCATGGTCATGAATCTCGTTGACCTCGACGCCTGCGTAGACAGGGAAGTGCTCCAGCCCTTCGACCACATGAACCTGAATACCCTCGAGGCCTTCCGCGACATCGTGCCCAGCACCGAAAACCTCTGTATCGAGATCGAGCGCAGGCTGAGCCGTGCGCTGCCTCAGGCGCAGGGGCTGACGGTGCGAGTCGAAGAGACCTCCAACAACTTTTTCGAGTTCAGCAGCGACCGCGCCTCTGCTCCCGCATCTCAAACGAGGCAGGCAGAAGGACAAAGGTAAACCCATGGCAAGAGCAACATTCCACCCGGCTGAACCCCCGGCCAAAGACAAGCTGGACGCCGAGATCATCGGCAGCACCGGCCTCGAGCATGTCTCCACTCAGGATATTTATCGCGAGATCATCCGCCGCTACGATGATGATCCCACCCGCGACGGCTTGGAACGCACACCCGAGCGCATGGAGAAGGCCATCGAATTCCTTACCAAGGGGTACAAAGAAGATTCCAGCGCAATCCTGCGCGGCGCCCTCTTTGACGTCGATTACGACGAGATGGTCATCGTGAAAGACGTTGAAATGTACTCGCTCTGCGAACACCACATGCTCCCCTTCTTCGGCAAAGTTCACGTGGCTTACATTCCCAACGGCAAGGTCATCGGGCTAAGCAAAGTGCCGCGCCTCGTCGAGGTCTTCGCCCGCCGCCTGCAGGTGCAGGAGCGCATGACGCGCCAGATCGCCGAAGCTATTCAGGAAGCCATCCATCCCCAGGGTGTGGGCGTGGTCATCGAGGCCCGCCACCTGTGCATGATGATGCGCGGCGTCGAGAAGCAGAACTCCTCCACCGTCACCTCGGCCATGGTCGGCGTCTTTCAGAAGCAGAATACCCGCGCGGAGTTCCTTTCCCTCATCCGGGAGCGCGCCAACGCACAGTTGTGAACGGGCTGCTCGTCGTTGACAAGCCGGCCGGCATCACTTCGCACGACGTGGTGGCGCGGGTGCGCCGCGCTACCGGCGAGTCCTCCATCGGCCACCTCGGCACCCTCGACCCCATGGCCACGGGCGTTCTGCCCCTGCTGCTCGGTAAGTACACGCGCCTCGCGCAGTTCTTCAACGCCGGCGAGAAGTCCTATACCGGGACCATCCGCTTCGGCTTCGCCACCGACACCTATGACGCCGAAGGCCAGCCCACGGGCGAGCCGCAGCCCGTCGTTCTTACCGTCGAATCCCTGCGCGAAGAAGCCGCGCGCTTCCGCGGCACCATCGAGCAGATGCCGCCGCCCTACTCGGCCAAGAAGATTCAGGGAAAGCCTGCCTACAAGCTGGCGCGCGAAGGGAAAACGCCCGAGCTGAAACCGGCCCGCATCACCGTCGAACTGTTTACTATTGACTCGCTCCACGGCGATGCCGCCAGTTTCACCATGGTTATCTCCGCGGGCGGCTATGTGCGCTCCATTGCCCATGAAATGGGCCAGTCGCTCGGCTGCGGAGCTCATCTGGCCAGCCTGCGTCGCACTGCGGCCGGTCCTTTCACCCTGGAACAGGCCCTGCCGCTCGAAGAAGTCGAAGCCCTGAGCGTGGCTGGTGCCCTCCAGCGGCACCTGCCTCATCCGCGAACATTGTTGCCGGAGATGCCCGCCGTCACCGCCGACGAGCACACCATCGGCCGTATTCGTAACGGTATGCAGATCAATTTGCCCGAATACTCCGGCGCTCCTCAGATAAAGATCTTCGCCGGACAGCGCGAACTGGCCGCTGTCGGCCGCCGCATTGCCGGCACTCTGTTTCAGCCCTTTGTGGTTTTGCTCTGATGTTCTGTCCCACAATTCTCAACATAATCACTGCTGTCATTCTGAGCGAACGGGGCCGCGCCGAAGGCGCAAGTGCCTGGACGGCCAGTCCTTTGGGGGTGGTAAGCGAAGGATCTGCCCTGAAAATTCCTGATCCATCCTTCAGTGTCATCCCGAGCACAGCGAGGGATCCGCGGTTGGTTCTATTGTCAGGGTCTTCGGGTGACGCAAAGCGCCATCCATGACTGTGGTTGCTTTCTCTTCTCGAACTGTCACGAATCTCCGGGGCGCCACACCGTCGCAGCCGCTGGTGCAGGCCTGCGGCTGCGATCCTGACCACCGGATTTACGACCGCCGTGCGGCATTGTGCTTGTCACGATAGATGGCGCGCGAGGTCCGGTTCTGCCGGCGAGTTAGCGCGGCGCGATCCGCCCGGGTCAGATGGCCGTTATCGGCTCTCCGCATGGCGTGCTCTTCGTGATTGATCGAAACCCCGCGACGTTCCAGATTGCGCGTCTCGCGCGCGGTGAGTTGACCGCTGCGTACGCCCTGCCCGATCCGCTCCTGCTGGTTCTGTTTGCGCTGGTTGATCGTCGCCGCGCTCTGGCACATGCCAAGCGTGGTCGAAAGGCCGAGAACTGCGGCAGTAAAAATAGTGAGTTTCATAGCGTGGGTCTCCTTCGTCTTCCTGCGGCCGGCTTGTTGCGATCTTCCTTGCCGGCCGCGTTCACACGAGGAAACACACCGCCTGCGCGATAGTTGCTGCCTATTTGTGCAGCATCGGCAGCAGCAGCGGCAGAAAATTGTTGGCCAGCAGCGCCGCGCCTTTTGCCGTGGGATGAACCCCGTCGTCCTGGATCGCGCCCGGCACGGTGTACACGTTGGCGTACAGCTCCGGCAGCAGCGGCACGTGATATTTTGCCGCGATCAGGTGGTACGTCTCATCGAACTGGTGGATGTAGTCGGCGCCGTAATTCGGTGGCAGCGTAATTCCCGCCAGCAGCACCTTGCTGCCGCTCTCCAGAATGGTGGAAACAATGACGCCCAGATTACGCCGCGTTTCATCGATGGGCACCCCGCGCAGTCCGTCGTTGCCGCCAAACTCCACGATCACCACCGCCGGATGCAGCCGCAGCACGTCTTTCACCCGGGCCACGCCGTCTTTACTGGTATTGCCGCTGATGCCCGAATTCACCACATGGTAGTGATAGCCGCGGCTGTTGAGCGCGGCCTGCAGGTCGTCGGGATAACTGCGGCCCGGCTCCACCCCGTATCCCGCCGTGATGCTGTCTCCGAAGCAATCGATCACGGGAACAGGACGCGTCGGCGCAGCGTAACTCAATCCAGGCAGGCACAGCAGCGCGGCGGCAAGAATCGCAATTCGGCGCAACACAACGTTAGTCTAACAATGCAGGACATGCGTCAATCCGGGGTGTTTGGATGATTGAAGTGCGGGGGCTGAAGAAGTCCATTCGAAACGGCACGCGGACCGTCGAAATTCTTCGTGGCATCGACCTCATCATTCCACGCGGGCAGTTTGCCGCCATCATGGGCGCCAGCGGCAGCGGCAAAAGCACCCTGCTCGGCCTCCTCGCCGGCCTCGATTCGCCCAGCGAAGGCGAAGTCATCCTCGACGGCATCTCCATTAGTCATCTCGAAGAAGACAAGCTCGCCGAAGTGCGCGGCAGCCGCATCGGCTTCGTCTTTCAGTCCTATCAGCTCATTCCCACCCTCACCGCACTCGAAAACGTCATGCTTCCGCACGAGCTGAACGCGCGCGGCGACGCCCGCGGCAAGGCCGAAGCCCTGCTCGAGAGCGTCGGCCTCAGAGACCGCCTTCACCATTACCCCGTCCAGCTCTCCGGCGGCGAGCAGCAGCGCGTCGCTCTCGCCCGCGCCTTTGTGCTCGAGCCGCCCATCGTCCTGGCCGACGAGCCCACCGGCAACCTCGATTCGAAGAACGGCCAGCACGTCCTTGAGCTGCTTACCGAGCGCCAGCGCGAATCGCAAACCACGCTGGTCATGGTCACGCACGATCCCCAGATCGCCGACCGAGCCGACCGCCGCATCCAGCTGCGCGACGGGCTGGTGGTCGCCGATCAACTCCGCACGGGTTCCGGCGAGTTCGACCCCCAATCGAGTGAATCCGTCCCGGAGCGAGCGCGATGAAGCCCGCACTCCCCTGGTCCACCGCCGCGCGTATCGCCTGGCGTGAGCTGCGGGCCGGCAAAACGAAGTTCCTCTTCGTCCTGCTCTCCGTTGCGGTGGGCGTCGCTGCCCTCACCGGCGTTCGCGGATTCAGCCAGTCCTTCCAGCGCGCTCTCCTCCTGCAGGCGCGCAGCATCATGGCCGGCGACCTTTCCGCACGCATGTTCCGCCAGGCCACGCCTGAAGAGAACAAGCAGCTGGACGCACTCGCCGCGCAGGGCGTCCGCCGCACCGTCGTCACCGAAACCGTCTCCATGGCCATGGTGCAGAGCGATCCTGTGCCGCTGCTCGTCACTCTCAAAGCCGTCGATCCCTCGCAGTATCCCTTCTACGGCAACGTGATTCTCGCCCCCGCCTCCAGCCTCCGCGGCGCGCTCATTGACTCGACCGTCGTCGTCGACGACAACCTCCTCGTCCGCCTCCGCGCCAAAGTCGGCGATCAGCTCAAGATCGGTGGCCGCTGGTTTCGCATCGCAGCCGTCATCGTGCGCGAGCCCGACCGCATGACCGCCGGCGTCGGCCTCGGTCCCCGCGTCATGATGACCCGCCAGGCCATGGAGGAAACCGGCCTTCTCCAGCCCGGCAGCCGCGCCACCGAGCGCTACCTCTTTGCCATCGGAGACAAGCAGAAGGTCGCCGACGTCCGTGCGCAGATCGAGAAGATCCTCCCCGAAGCCCAGGTCACCGATTTCCGCGAAACCAGCCCCGCTCTCACCGAAGGCGTGGACCGCGCCACTGGCCTGCTCAGCCTCATCTGCCTCGTTGCCATGGTGCTGGGCGCAATCGGGGTGGGCATGGCCATGCGCGCGCATCTGCAGCAGAGGATCGAGATCCTGGCCATCATGAAGTCGATCGGCGCCCGCTCCGCCGACATCCTTCGCATCTATTTGTTACAGACACTGTTCCTTGGCATTACCGGAGCCCTCATCGGCATCGCCCTCGGCGTTGGCGTCGAATACGCCTTCCCCGCGGTCCTCGGCAAATTGCTTCCCATCCACCCTGACATTCGCCTGCCCCTGAATCCCGTCCTCGCTGCCCTCGGCACCGGCATCCTCACCACCGTTCTCTTCTGCCTGCCGCCGTTGCTCGACGTGCGCCGCGTTCGCCCCAGCCTGGTGCTGCGCAAGATGGTCGAATCCGGCGACGGTGCGGGATGGCACGGCTGGCTGCGTGAGCACAAGCTCCAATTTGCAGCCGTTGTGATCATTCTTGCGGGACTCGGAGGCATCGCTGCCGCGCTCTCCGATTCGCTCCCCGTCGGTAAATGGTTTGCCGCCTGCCTCGCCGGACTGCTGCTCTTCATTCTCGCGCTCTCCGCGGTCACCCTGCGCACCCTCCGCGCGTTTCTCTCCCGCACGCGTCTGCACCTGCATTCGGCAGTGCGCCATGGCCTCGCCAATCTCTACCGCCCCGGCAATCAGTCCGCGGCAGTCCTTGCGGCTCTGGGTGCAGGTGTCATGCTCATCCTCAGTGTCTTTCTCATGCAGCGCTCCATCGTGGGCGCATTGCACGAAGATGTGAAGCCCGATACACCCAATCTCTTCCTCATCGACATGAGCACCGACGAACTGCCCGGCATTCGCGCGCTCCTCGAAAAGCAGCCCGGCGTCATCCACCAGCTGGAATCCATTCCCATCGTCTCCGCTCGCATCGAGTCGATCGACGGTACCCCTGTTGATCAGCTGCGCGTGAAGAACTACCCCAAGCGCCTGCTTCGCTCTGTCTCCGTCACCTGGTCCGACGCGCTCCCGGTGGGCACCAAAATCGCGGAAGGGAAGTGGTGGTCCCCGAAAGACCAGACAGGCCTGGCGGTCGTTGATCGTGTCGCGGAGCGCCTGCATCTGAAGGTCGGGTCGCAGATCAACTTCATGGCCGGCGAAAAAGAAATCCCGGTGAAGGTGAGCGCGATTTACAAAGTCATTGGTGAGCACGCATTCGCGCGCAGTGAATTCATCCTGCCCCACGCGTTGCTCGCCGATCAGCCGACCGTCTGGTATGGCGATATCCATACCAGGCCCGATGCCATCCCCGCCGTCGAGCGCGCTCTCTTCGCCGCCTATCCAACCGTCACGGTCATCAACATCGCCGACATCCTCGACACCATCCAGAGCGTCGTCGATCAGATCACCATGGTGATCCGCTTCCTGGCCGCCTTCTCCATCCTTTCCGGCCTCATCATCCTCGCCTCCAGCATCGCCAGCACCCGCTTCCGGCGCATCCGCGAAGTGGTGGTGCTCAAGACCCTCGGCGCCACGCGCCAGCGCATAGCCGCTGTCTTCAGCATCGAGTTCATCGTGCTTGGTCTCCTCGCCGGCGCTGTCGGAGCGGTCTTCGCCAATCTGCTCTCGCGAATTTTGCTGCACAAGATGGATGTCGCCTTCCAGCCCAACCTGCGCGGCTCGCTGGTTGCTGTGACCGGCACCGCAGTGCTCGCCGTCGCCGCCGGCTGGATCGCCAGCTTCCACATCCTCGGCCAGAAGCCTCTCGAAGTCCTGCGCGAGGAATGATCGCGCCGAGAGTTTTCCGCTCCGAAGTAGCACCCCCGGTCGGGTGCTACAGTGGTCGCGGAAGCCTTCATGTCTATTTCCGACGATCTCGCTCGCATCGCCCTCCAGGAAGAGCGACTACAGTTCGCCTCTTTTGACGAAGAAGCAGCATGGCGGCTTGGCTCCCGCCTCCGATCCCTTGCCTCCGAGCGCGGTCTGGGCGCTGTTATCGACATTCGCCGTCCGGCGCAGCAGCTCTTCTATGCCGCTATGCCGGGAACCACGCCCGACAATCCAGAGTGGGTGCGCCGCAAGAGCAACGTCGTGCTCCGCTTTCATCGCAGCTCCTACGCCATGGGATTAGAACTGGAGCAGAAGCAGTCGACGCTGCACGACCGCTATGGGCTCCCGCTGACCGATTATGCCGCCCACGGTGGCAGCTTTCCGCTGCGGGTCCGCAATACGGGCGTTATTGGCGCGATCACCGTCTCCGGCCTGCCGCAACGCGAAGATCACAATCTGGTCATCGAAGCCCTCTGCGCCGAGCTGAGCAAAAGCTGCGAGAATCTTCGCCTGGAATAACCCGTTGTCGTTATGGAACGGCCCTCCCCGTCTTCGCCGTCGGCCAGAACTGCTCAACCGACGCCACCAGCCACTGAAATCCCAGTTGCGTCGGCGCTCCAGCCGCGTTGGCATGCAGGTAGCGGAGCAGTGCACGGCGCTGGATGTAGAATTTCCACTCGCCATTGCCGGCATCGCGAGCACCGAAGACCGTGCCTTGCTGCGCCATCAGTTCGAAGCCATCGACGGATTGACCGCCCAGGAACATTGGCGCCTTGTTGGTGAGTTGCAGATTGGCAAGATTGAGCCCCAGATCGCCCATGTAATCGTGGTTCTCCAACTTGGTCGGCGCGGGCATGCCTGGCGTGTTGAGGTGGACGGTTTTCACCACCGTTCCTTCGGTCTTGAAACGCTGATCCATCTTCGCGTACTTGGCATCCCAGTCTGCCTGCCGTTTGCGAGCGTCTGACCAGTGAAACTGGTTCCATTTCTTCCGGCGGCGCGTGCTCACCGCATTGATGTGATATGCCGTGGGTGCGGTTCGCGAGCCTTCGATATACACGGAGCATCCGTCGACGAATTCAGTCAGGAAGAAATTCACATTACCGATCCCCTGGCGGTCGACCAGCGTCACGCGAAAATTCTGGTCGTTGTTGTAGGGCAGATGAAAGATCGGCACCCCTGGGCCGGCCATGCCCAGCGTGAAGCAGACCGCCTTTTTGCTCACCGCTGTATGTGTAAGAGCCAGTCCCATGTAAGTGAGAACTGGTGTGATGTTGGCGTACAGGATGCGGCAGGCTTTGTCCACACTGGCCAGCGAGTTCACTGGATCGCCTTTGACGACTCGCGCTCCTCCCCCGCCCGGCGCGAGTTGGAGCGACACCACAGGGTAGAGGCGCATGAAGTCCCGTCCGCCCAGGTTGATCAGTTTGGCGTTGCCAACCATTGCTTGCTATCTCCTCGTCCTTCCTTGCCATGCTGCAGGAGGCAAAGATGTTGCTTGGATTCTAATCGACTGAAGTGTAATGCCGGAGAGCACATCAAAGCCAACTGGACGCAGAGTTTCAACACCCCCACGACCTGACCGCTCTCCACGGCCGCAAAACTACCCCGGCGCAAGGCCGCAGGGTACCGTGGGAAGATGGCAAAGGATGGCCTGTAATGGTCGGGGCGGAGGGATTCGAACCCCCGATCCTCTGCTCCCAAATTCCGTAACTTAACGTAATATCCAACACTGAGCCGAAGCGGTTGGCGCTGCTAAGTACCGTGAAATCGCGAAGCGGAACTCGTGTTGTAGGGCTAAGTGGGCAGTCTTTCTAAGTATGCAGAGAAGGCCCGAGATCTGACGTCTACCGGAGGGAGCACTGTAATTGTTCTCACCTCTCGGAAGCCGGTCATCTTCAATCTGGCTACTATTATCCGTCATACTCTGTTGTGGAAATGTCGGCTCCTCGCTGATGTAAGGGAAGAATCCGTTCGCACCATACATGCTACAAGCGCCCCATGCTCGCGACTCGGTTCGGTGCATCGTCGGGCAATTCGCATGAACGTCGCGGATTCGTCTGGGTTGTGAATCAGAGTTCTTCCGTGATGAACCAGCCACTGTGGCGGAAGTAATGCTGCGGGAGAATTCGCGCCTGGCACCGGCGGCGCTTTGCCGCCGATGAAAGCGAGTTGCTTATCTTCGCTACTCGTACCGAAGCGCCTCCGTGGGATGCAGCCCGGCGGCTCGCCTGGCGGCCAGCCAGCAAGCTATCGCAGAACACAGGATCAGAAGCAGAGCCGCTTCCACGATGTTTCCCCAGCCACTGCTCCGGCTGTTCATCCATACTGCCATGGTCCTGGCCAGCGCGAAGTCCACTCCGGCTCCAACTGCAGTCCCCAGTACGACGCCGATCGACGCGGCCCGCACTGCCACCCACAGGATATGTCCACGCGACGCGCCCAGCGCAAGTCGCACCCCAAACTCTGCGGTTCGCTGCGTGACGGTCCAGGCAACCACACTGAAGAGGCCAACGAGAGCTAAAACCAGCGCCAGCCCGGAAAAGAATCCGAAGAGAATGGAGAACAGCCGCTCCCGGCTCCACAGAGCATCGCGCTCGATCGCCGCCTCCAGGTCTGCGCTCCCGTTGCTCACCTGCTCATCGGACTCAACCGAGGCCACCGCCGCGCGAATCGAATGCAGGTAGGCCATCGGCTCGCCCTGGGTCCGTATCACGTATTGCGCATACGGTGCCAGGAAGGTTGAGAACGGTACGTACACCGCAGGAATCACAGGCCGGTCCACGCCGTCATCCCGCGCATCGCCGACGACGCCCACGATCTGCCGCCATCCGGTGCTCTGCGCCGAAGCCGCCACCAGCGGCGCATGGGACGCGAGATCCGGCATCCGCACCTGCTGTCCCACCGCCGCCCTTGCACTCAGATATTCCCGTGCGAAAGCGGCATTGACGATTGCCACGCCATCGCCACGCGTATTCTCCGCCTCATCCCAGACACGCCCCTGCAGCAGCGGAATTCCCAGCGTCGCGAAGTAGCCCGGGCTCACAAACTGCACTCGGACATTGGGGCCGCCACCGGGCAGGGCTGGCTGGTCTTCCACCTGGAACTTATACTCCTGGCCGCTATAAGGAGGCGTTGCGTCGTTGCTCACCGCGACCGAGAGCACACCCGGTACTCCCGCAATCCTCTGCCGCACCCGCTCAACAAACGCCACGCGTTTTTCGAGCGGGCTGATCCCGCTCCAGTCCTTCGCGTTTTCGTAGTGCATCAGAATGCCCGCCGACAGGACGTTCTTTGGCTCGTACCCCAGCGGCGCGTGCATCACCGCGAGAAAACCGTCTGCCGCCATCCCCGCCGTCGCCAGCAGCAGGAGCGTCGAAGCGATCTGCGCCGCGATCAGCGTTTGCAGCCGCCGGCCCGCACCTCGGCCCGCAATTCTTCGCCCGCTGTGCAGAGCCCGCCCTGATGCATCCACCTGCGAGAGCCGCAGCGCAGGCGCCAGCCCGAAGAGCAGCCCCGTCAGCAGCGCCAGGCCCACCGAAAAACCGAGCACCGGCAGATTCACTCGGATTACCGCCTCGGGGGGGAAGACGCTCCTCTCCAGGTCCAGCGACAACCGTGCCAGCCAATACGAAGCTGCGACACCCAACGCTGCTCCGGCTGCTGAAATTGTCATTGCCTCCACCAGCAGCTGCCGCGCGATCCGCCACCGGCTTGCGCCCAGCGCGCTCCGCACCGCCAGTTCCTGCTGTCGTGCTGCGCCCCGAGCCAGCAGCAGGATCGAGCAGTTCGCGCACCCAATCAGCAGCAGCACCACCACACCTGCCAACAGCAAATCGAGTGGCCGCCCGGTACTCCGTGCATACGGGACAATAATCGGCTGCAATCCCAGATGGAACCTCGTCGGAAATACCTGCGGATTCTGCCGCGCAAAAGCATGTACCAGAGGGTCGAGTTCCGCGCTTCCCTGCGCAGCCGTTACGCCGGCCTTCAGCTTCACCCACGGAATGAAAAACCGCGGTCCCGCCGCAGTCTCGCGCAAAGTACTCCCCGGCAAATACACATCGCCCACGCCTGTCGTGTCATCGAAGGCAAAGTTGCGCGGCATCACCCCCACAATCGTGTACGCCACATGATCCAGTTCGATCGTTTTGCCGATCACATTCCGCGCACCCTGGAAATGCTGCTGCCAGAAGCGGTAGTTCAGCACCGCCACCGGCTGTCCCCCGCCGGCGGCATCGCTCGGCTCGATCATTCGCCCCAGCAACGGACGTACCCCGAAAAACTGGTCGGCATTTTCCGTCAGGTAGACCGCCAAGGCATCTTCCGGCAGCTCTTCGCCCGTCAACACTTCACTCTTGTTACGGAACCCCAGGAGGCTGTCGATGCATTGTGCCTTTCCGAACTCTACAAATTGCGGTTTCCACAACGCAAACCATCGCAGTTGCGACGGCTCCTCTTCATTGATGATCGCCGGATTCATGATCCGGTCCGCCCCCGCATACGGAAACGGATGCAGCAGAACCGCATACATCAGGCTGAACATCGCCGTTGTCGCGCCAATCCCGAGCGCCAGCGACAACACGCCCACCGCCGCGTATCCCGGATTCCGCACCAGCGACCGGAGTCCGAACCGCACATCGCTGCCCAATTCATCGAACACACGCAGCCCCACCGCGCTTCGATAGCGCTCCCCATGTGTCTCCGGTTGTCCCATTTCGAGGCGTGCCCGACGCACTGCATCATCGGGTGCCACTCCCTGCCGGACTAAATCCGCCGCGCAGGCTTCCTCATGGAAACGCAGCTCGTCTTCCGCCTCGGCTGCCACGCGCCCGCGATGGATGACGGCCCGCCACCAGCACCGGAGAGTTGCGGTCAGGCTCATATCTCCTCCGGCTTTGCCCGCAGGATTGCCGCGACGACTCCCGCCATATCCGTCCACTTCTCGGTTTCTGCTCTCAGTTGCTTTCGGCCCGCGGCAGTCAGGCGATAGAACTTCGCCTTGCGGTTGTTCTCGGACTCGCCCCACTGGCCGGCGATCCAGCCGCGCCGCTCCAGCCGATACACCGCCGTGTAGAAGGAGCCCTGCAGGATCTCCAGCCGCTCGCCCGAGATCTGCTGAATCCTCAGCAGAATCCCGTATCCGTGCTGGGGTCCGAGCGATACTGCTTTGAGGATCAGCACTTCCAGCGCTCCCTGCGGCAGTTCCACGGATTCCGGCATCGCACTCTCCTATTTGAGAAAGGAGACTACGCCTTGCTCTCCTATCGCGTCAAGGAGACTCTTACGCTCGCCGTCGCCTGTGTTGCGTCACTCACTCTCTTCGGCATCTAAGTGCTGTGGTAATGACACCGGCGATGGTGGGCCACGGTCAGTTCAGATGTTGGCGTGAGGTGAAATAGGCATAAGTCGTATCGGCTAAGCCGGCGATTGACGGCGGTATCGAAGCCGTACAGCAGGCTACCCAGCGCCTCAACCATTGTGCGTCTGATCGGGGATGGTGAGTTTGCCGTCAGGCGTGGGATGCATCGGGTCGCGAATCTAAGTGCATATAGACGATTTATTATCTGAGATTTGATCTGGAAAGGGATTCCCCGTCCATGGCCGAACCAATCGAACCCGGACGCCGGATTTCTGTTCCTACTGCTCCCCAGGCTGCAGCTCAGGCCCTGCGCGACGCCATCATCTCCGGAGAGCTGCGCAGCGGGGATCGGATCGCGTGAGGCACTGTACGAGGTGGAGCACCAGGGATTGCTGCGGAGGGTACAGCAGCGCGGTGCCTATGTTCCCGCAATTGAGCTCGGAAGATTACCGGCTAATCCAGGAGGTTAGAGTCCCATGGAGCCGATTGCCATCGCCACGGCGGCCGAGAACCTCACTCCTGAAGCGGACAAGACACTCACGGCGCTCGTGAACAAGATGGCCAGCGGTGGCGTCGGCGAGTTCGACGTCAAGGTATTTCATGATTGCGACGTCGCTTTCCACCGCGCGATCGGGAAACTTGCCGGAAACAAGTCTCTGGAGGAAGCACTCGAGGCGATTACCTTTTGTCTCTTCGTCTTCTCGGTCGTCGGCAGATGGCCGGACAATCCCCGCGCGGTTGGAGAACGGCTCGTGGCGGCGCAGCAGCATCTCGAAATCCTGGAAGGACAGCGGAGCCGCAATGGGCAGACCGCGCGTGCGGCGTTCATTCGCCAGACCGTCCGATACTGGAACGCGGAGTACGGACTGGAGATGAACGAGGAAGAACTGAAGCCCTCCCCGGCTGAACCGGCGAAGGGGAGCGGTTCAGAATCCCGTTACTCTGACAGAAGCGGCGGCTGCGGATGTGTTCAGACTCCGGAACACATCCGAGTCAAAGCTGATGAAGCTCCCGGAAAACTTGACGAGCGCACGCGCGCCTTCGGAATGGCCAAAAGTGCCGGACAATTCCGAAACCTATTTCACCTGTAGCCGCCGGTCCGGGCATGATTTTGGCATAATCCTGACTACGCCAATAAGATTTCCAGCTTCGAAACCGATGCGGGTGGAAACGTGACGGTGACGATCCCACCGGAGACGGATGCGGTAAGCGGCGCGATTCTAACAGCATCGGGTTGATCAAACGTGTTATGCGCGTGCATGTCACTGCTGGTGAGGACGGAACCGTCAGCCCGCGCGATGGCGGCTCCGCGCAAGTCGACTTGCGTGCTTTTGGGTTGCTTCAAATCGGGATTGACTACCGTAAGGGTGACAGCTTTGTCCTTTTGCGAGGCCGAGCCGTTCAGCCCCCAAAAACTCGCGGATTTGCCATCCCTGTCGTAGTGGACATCGGAAACTGAAAATGCGGTGCGGAGGTTCTGGCCGCCCTGATGCGCTGCGTACATCTCGAAGACGAAGTAGTTGGGCGTCGCGATGAAGCGGTCCTCATGAGCCAGGAACAGAGCGTTGATATTGTTGACCAGCTGCGCGTTGGTGGCCATGCCCATTTTCTCCGCGTTGCGATTGAAGGTATCGAGGGTCAGGGCAGTGGCAAGGGCGTCGCGGATAGTGACCTGCTGGCCGAAGATATGGGTAGGATCCAACTCCGTTCCTTCGCGGTACCACGGGCCGTATTCATCCACCACCAACTTGACGCGGTGCTCACGGTCGAATTCTCCGATGGTCATCCACTGATCCTGAATAACCTGATCGATGCGATCACAGACGCGCATGAGTTCGTACCAATCGACTGCTCCAAAGGCCAGAGCGTCGCCTTTACTGAGAATCCAGTCGGTTGTCCTGCCGCGGCTGAGGTTCGAGGCGTAATAGTGGACAGACCATCCGGCGAAGCTTGGGTTCCCATACACATGTCCGGAGTAGAGTTGTTCAAACACGCGATGCGTCCAGTCCACGTCGTCGCCATTCGGGCCGGAGCCGATGAGCTGAAGGTCGACCCCGTAGCGTGGCACCCAACTTGTATACCGCCGGAATTCCGACGCATATTCTTCCGGCGTAAAATTGCCTCCGCAACCCCAGCTTTCATTGCCTACACCCCAGTAACGCACCTTGAAGGGATCACGAAAGCCCGCGGCTGCGCGCATATCGGCAAGCGTGGTGCTGCCGGCGGGAGAGTTGCAATATTCGATCCAGCGATCAAAGCTGAGCGGTGGAAGGCTTCGCAGGTTCGCGGCGAGGTAGGGCTGCGCACCCGCAAGGCTGCAAAAGCGGACGAATTCATTGGTGCCGAACTGGTTGTGCTCGAAGATCTGCTTCCCTTGCTCATGGAGGCGCGCCGCATCGTGATCGACTTCCCAGAAATTAGTTCGCACCGGCCGCTGGGCCGGGGGGCCGATGCCATCCATCCAATCGTAGCTATCCGCGAAGCATCCCCCCGGCCAGCGGATGATGGGTACCTGGATCTTCCGGAGCATATCGATGAGTTTTGAACGGATGCCGTAACGATTGGGTATCTTCGAATTCTCGCCGACCCAGACTCCGTCATAGATGACTCCACCGATGTGTTCCGTGAAGTGGCCGTAAATGTTGGGCGAGACGATACCGTGGGGCTCATCCAGGAAAATTTCGATACGCGCGTCGGCGGACGCGGCAAAAGCCTTGATCCCTGAAAACGCGAGGATGGCGCCGGACAGCGCCGAATGCTTCAGAAAATGTCTCCGTTCCATTGCTTACCTTGTGCCTGCTGGGAATATCCGGTGACCGGGGTCGAGAGGGCGCGATAAGGATCTTGTACACCTCGGCCGTGCGAAACTGCTCAAATGCAAATGTCTACCTCTTCGAGAGGATAAACATGAGAGACGATGTGCTCGAGGGGCAACTGCATGGCGAGATCGATGGCAACCTGGAAGTCGTTGCGCTCATAAACGCGTGAGCCGAGGATCTCAATTTCCTTGAAATTGACAGCCTGCATATCGGAGTTGTAGACGGCGCAACTCCTCAATCATGAGCTCACGTAACGGTCACAGCAAGCTCCTCCTTCTCGGTGCCCCAACCTACTCGTCAGCCATCAACGCGCGTTCCGGGCACATGGGTGCGTCCGTCGCCACGCGGCTTCGTTCAAGTCGGCATCTGTTGAGGGAACTGGGCGCCCGGCAGCGAAGATCGGCCGCGCGAGCAAAGCGTTGGCTACTTATCGTTAATTTGAGACAGTCTGGCATTCTCTGGCATGCCCTGCGAATCAGGCACCTTGGAATCGTCCACCCTCCTGTCGGGAAGTCGACAGGTGAGTGTCCCCTCTTCGGACTGACTCAAGGCGTCACATCGCTATTTTCGGCATATGAAAATCTCCTTGACAGTCGCTGGTCGTACAGTGATATCTTTCGATCCATTCCGAATAGTCTTCGTGTCTCGTCGATATTCGAAAGAATAAGATACTTGGATGTCGATTTGCTCCGGGTACACGATGCAAACCGCCGGGCAGCGGTCCGCGGCCGGCGATGATGCGCGTGTCATTGGCAGTCGGTTTATGCGAGCAGGTGAGGTCAGTGCGGGAGGGTTCTTATGGCCATCGGCGGATTGAACCGGTTGTCGACCGCCTTTTTTGTGGAAGGGGTACCGTGGGCTCAGTCCTGTTTGGAATCGCATTCTGACCTCACCGCAATGTTTTATATTCCGTCCAGATCAGAGCGATTCGCCGAAATAGAATTGACGTCGCGAAAGTGGTCGGCCTGACCGCTCTGAGTGTCGTTTACGGAAGATCTCGCTTGCCATTTCGGGCCTTCAGCGCAGCGACCTGATCGGTACCTGTTCCCCCGGCTGCTGGCACCGGTCCGTTGTTGCTTGCCGCCCGGGGACTGTTTGCCGCGCACTACTCCTGGTCAGATCACTCCGTACGAAGCGCCTGGGATGGATCGATCGTGGTGGCGCGGCGTGCGGGTAACCACGCAGCAGCGAGGGACATGATCGAAACAGCCGCAATCGCCGTTGCCATTGCCGTGGAATCAAGCGGACTTAAATTGAAGAGCAGACTCTTCAGAATGCGGGTGGAGCTGAGCGCGACGGGAACGCCGATGAAGAGACCAATTACCAGCAAAACCACGCATTGCCGCAGGATCATCCAGAGCAGAGCCGGCATTTGAGCCCCCAGGGCGAGACGGATCCCTAACTCGCTGGTGCGCCGCGCCACCGAATAAGAAATCAAGCCGTAGATCCCCATGCAGGCGAGGAAGAGAGCCAGAAGTCCGAAAAAGCCGGAGAGCTGGGCGATGAGCGATTGCGTCGCGATGGAACGATCAACCAGATCCTCGAGGCTGCTTATGCTGTCCACGAGAATGTTGGGATTGATCTGGCCAATGGATTGGCGAACGGCTGCAACGATGTCGCTCTCGTTTGCGCCGGGAGCGTAGCGCACCAGAAAATTTCCGTAAAAACCGGGACTTTGTGTGCAGGGGAAATAGGCTGCCATCTGCGGGTCTTCGTCGAGGGTGTAGTACTTAGCGTCTTTCACTACGCCGATGACTTCGATATCGCCAGGGTGCGCGGGCGCTTCTCCGATAGAGAATCGCTGTCCGATGGCGGAGCGATTGGGGAAGAAGCGGCGTGCCATGGTTTCGTTGATGACGGCAACCCTGGGCGAATTCTGTCGGTCTCCGGAATTGAAGGTGCGTCCTTCAAGGAGTGGAATCCCCATCGCGGAGAAGAATCCGTTGCCTGTGATGTTCAGCGTTACGCCGTCGCCGTTGTCGGGCGTGCGCGGAATGCCCTGAAAGAGGACCTGCTCCGACCATCCACCATCGTTAAAAGCGAAAAAGGAGAAGCTGTCCGACTGAACACCGTGAATGGCACGCACGCGATCTTCGATTTGTTCCTGGAGAGCAACGGAACGGATCTCCTCCGGTCCGTGCGGGAGGTTGGCGGTACTGGAATCAAGGTTGAAGACGAGGACGTCGTGATCGTCAAAGCCGGTGTTGACGCCGGAGAGATGAATAAGGCTGCGAACGAAGAGAGCGGCGACCAGGCACAAGACTACGGAGAGCGCGACCTGGCCGACAATGAGGGAGCGAGCGAGGGCGCCGCGCGTGGCGAGGGATGAGTTGCCGCGACCGTCGCGGAGAGCCGGCGTGAACTCAAGCTTCGCGGCGCGGAGGGCCGGCAGGATGCCGAAGAGAATCGCCGTGAGGACGGTTACTCCGAGCGTGAATCCAAGCACGGGTAGGTCCGGAGAAAGGTTCAGGGGCACTGGATTGGGGCCGGGCGTGGCCATGTGCAGAAGGACGATGCTCGCCTTCCATGCCAACGCGACACCGGATGCGGCTCCCACAAAAGCGAGCACCGCCGACTCAGTCAGAAGCTGAACGACGATGCGCCGGCGCGACGCGCCCAGTGCCATGCGCATAGCGAGTTCACGCGTGCGCGCCACGCCGCGAGCCAGAAGCATGTTGGCGATATTGGCGCAGGCGATGAGGAGCACAAGCGCCACAATGCCCATGAGTATCCTGAGAGGCAGCGAGAATGCAAGGCCCAAAGGAGAGAGGCCCCGGCCGCCGGGCGTGAGCTCGATGCTGGCGTGAGTGAGATCGGCGAGATGCTTTGCGGAAGGCTGCGGCCCAAGATAGCTGCGCATGATCTGCCGGAAGAGCAGATTGGTTTCCGCGCCGGCCTCGGCTGAGGTAACGCCGGGCTTCAGCCTCCCGATTACATGGAGCGACTGAAAGAGCTTGTCGCCGATACTTTCCCAGCCGGGCCGAGAGAACGCCTTCTCCATCGAGAGCGGAATGAAAAGATCGGTGGATTGCCCGACCGTGATACCCGAGAATCCGGGCCTTGCCACGCCCACCAGAGTGTAGTCCTGCGACTCGATGCGAATGACTTTGCCCAATGCGGACGGATCGCCGTTGAGATGACGCTGGAACCAGGAGTAACTCGCTACCGCGACCGGGCCGCTGCCAAAAGCGCCGTCATCTGAATCATGAATCGTCCTGCCGAGGAACGCGGGCACGCCGAGAACGGAGAAGTAGCTGCCCGAAACAAGGTTGACGTTCGACGTCTCCCAGGCTGAGCCGGCAACGGACGCTTTGACCGAGAAATTGGAGCTGTCGACCGCAGCGATCCCTGAAAAGGAACGATTTTGCTGGCGAAAGTCCTTAAAGAACGAATCGGAGAACAGCCGCCAGCTCTCGAAGGGAACGGCCTCTGTGCTCCCTCTGGAGCTGCCATTTCCAAACAGAAGAAGCTCGCGCGGGCTTTGCACGGGCAGAGGGCGCAGAAGAATGGCATTCAGCAAACTGAAAATTGCTGTGTTGGCGCCAATGCCCAGCGTGAGCGAGATGACTGCGACCAATGTGAAACCGGGTGACTTGCGAAGCTGACGCAGACCGTAACGAAGGTCCTGCGCGATCGATTCCAGCCACATTGTGCCTCGGCTTTCCCGGCAATCCTCTTTGAGCTGCTCAATGCCGCCGAATTCGAGACGGGTGCGCCGGCGCGCTTCGCTTTCGCCCATGCCGGCCCGCACTTTATCCGCCACCTGCGACTCGAAATGGAAGCGCAGCTCTTTGTCTAACTCGATCTCCATGCGCTTGCGGCCCAGTAGTCTTCCCATCCAACTCATGAGATTCCCTCCACAGTGCCCTTAAGAATCAGGCCGACCACGTCGGTCAGGCGGTTCCAGTTCTCGGTTTCAGCTTTGAGGTGGCCTCGTCCCTTTGCGGTGAGCTCATAGAACTTCGCCTCACGGCCGGTATCTGACGCCTGCCAGCTGGCGGTCAGGAACTTTTTGTACTCGAGCCGATGAAGCGCCGGATACAGCGATCCCTGCTGGACTTGCAGGGCCTCGCGCGACATCTGCTGAATCCTCTGGGCGATGGCGTAGCCGTGGATCGGGCCAAGCGCAACCACCCTCATAATCAGGAGATCGAGGGTGCCCTGCGGAAGATCGAATCTGCTCTCAGTCTTTTTCATGCCTTTTGCTTCTACATATACGCGCCGACATGTCGAAGGTCAAGGCATAAACCGGCAATTCCGAATTCAACCCGGCAAGATCTGCCTCCGATGCGCTGGCGCTCGAAGAGGGTAAGCGTCAACTAATGCCCGCAGGCCAAAGCCCGCAAGTAGGCCTCGGGAGACTACAGCGGCAGGCGGAAGACCCAGTACCACGTGGCGTGGCATATTGGACGTATGCATCTGCAATTAGCGGATCACACCTTCGACTGCGTGCTTTGCGCAGTTTTTATCTGCGCTGGCGTCGTACCTAAACGCAGATCGGATGCCAGCACGATCCGGAATGAATGGATGGAGCGGTTGAGAATGCGCAGATATGGGTCTGCGCCGGCGATGTGGCTCAACCAGCCACAGGAGAATGCCTGATGGATCGCAGAGAGTTCATGGCCGGCGCGAGCGCTGCCACCCTGAGTGCTATGCCGCCAGCCCGTGCGCTGGCGGCAGTCAATAGGCCGGAACCTATGGTGGGGATTCAGGTAGGTGCGGTGTCCTTCGTAGACGAGGGAGTTGAGCAATGTCTGGATATCTTTCAGAAGGAGGCAAGTGTCAACACGCTGTTCGTCGCTTCCTTTACCTACGGGCGCGGCATTGCAGGCAGGCAGATTCCCGGCCAGCCATTGCCTGACCATGGCCAACAGCAATACGATACCGATACGTTTCATGGCGGTTGCTTTACCGATATCAATCCGAAGTACTTCGCAGATACGGTAATCAGGGATTTCCGTGCGCCAGATTTTGGCAACTATGACGTCCTTAAAGCGGTTCTGCCGGAGGCCAAAAAGCGCGGGCTAAAGACCGTCTGCTGGTTCGAGGACGTTTTTCGTCGTGACGTTTCCAACATACGCCAGGTCGAAGAGGTCGAGCTTACCGGCGATAAGGCCGAGACGCTCTGTCTTAACAACCCGAACTATCGCGCATGGCTGTTGGGCATGGTGGAGAACTGGGGCTATACCTACGATGTCGATGGCATCATGTGGGGTTCCGAGCGCCAGGGAGCCTTTGCCAATGCACTCGAGGCCACGCACGACGAGGCCAGTCCGCCACAGCGCATCACCTGCTTCTGTCAATATTGCCGGGCGCGCGCACAGAAGATTGGTATCGATCCTGAGCGCGCCCACAAAGGCTTCACCGAACTGGTGAGCTATGTTGAGCAGAGCCGGAGAGGCAGGCGGCCGGTCGATGGCTACTATACGACTCTTTGGCGGCTGATGCTCTACTATCCCGAGCTGCTTGCCTGGGAGATGCTCTGGACGCAAAGCCTTCGCGATACCTATGCTGCCATGTACGCCAAAGCAAAGGAAGTGAAGCCATCGCTTCAGATTGGCTGGCACATCTGGCACAACAATTCATTCAACCCTATCTACCGTGCCGAGCAGGACCTGCAGGCCATTGCACCGCACTCAGACTTTCTTAAGATCGTTATCTACAACAACTGCGGCGGCGAGAGGTTGGCCTACTATATTGACAATGTCAACAGCACGTTCTATCGCGATGTTCCGAAGGAAGAGCTGCTGAGATTCCACTATCGGCTGCTTAGTTACGAAGAGAAAGGTCTGGCGGATATCCCCTTCACCGGCCTGAGTTCGGATTACGTCTATCGCGAGACCAGACGCTCCCGCGAGGGCCTGCAGGGCACCAGCACGCATCTCTGGCCCGGAATCGACGTCGACATTCCGGTTGACAAGGGACACAGCACCTGTACGCGGCAAAGTGTATGCGACGCTGTGCTTGCAGCGCTGAACGCAGGTGCTGACGGCGTCCTCCTGTCGCGCAAATATTCGGAGATGCAATTATCGCATTTACGTGGCGCAGGTGACGCGATCCGGCAGTTCAGGAACTCATAGCTTTGCCCTTCTCTCCTTACTCATGCCGGAGAGCCACGAGCGGATCGATGCGCGCGGCGCGCCGCGCCGGCAAGTAACCAGCCAGCAGCCCCGCCGCGATCAGGACAGTAACCGCAGCTGCCTCACTGACCGGGTCCATTCCGGTGATGCCGAAGAGGAGTTTACCCACCACGCGGCCTCCGGCCAGGGCGGCAGGCAACCCAATCACAACCCCCGCCAGAACCAAAATCGCGATCTCGCGCATCACCTGCCACGCGACCGTTCCGCGTCCCGCACCGAGAGCCATCCGGATCCCAATCTCCCCGGTTCTCCGCCCCACCAGATACGACATCACACCGTAGATTCCGATGCACGAAAGGAAAACCGCCGCCAGCGCAAAGAAAGCCGACAGCTCCGCAATGATTGTCTCGTTCGTGTACGAGCGCGCCACGTCCCGGCTGAGTGTGCTCACATCGCTGATGGGAAGTGTGCGGTCGATTCCGTGGATTGCGCCCTGTACCTCCTTCGAAATCGCGCGCAGATCTCCGGAATACCGCACCTCGAAGTCTCCGAACCCCCATTCCCGCTGCGTGTATGGCATGTAATCGATGTAGTCGGTGCTCTCCATGAGGTCTCCCCGCTTCACATCCCGAGCCACGCCGATCACCAGCGGGCGCAGATGCTCACCAGGACTCTCGGCCGACCCGATCGTGTACGTGCGGCCAATCGGCGAGCCCGCGGGAAACAGCTCCCGTGCCATGTGCCGGCTGATGATCGCCACCGGCTGCGAGGTCGCGGTGTCCTGCGGGCCGAACGGCCGTCCCGCAATCAGCGGAATCTCCATGACCCGGAAGTAGTCGTTGCCGATGATGTTGTGTTTCACATTCACATCGTGGCGCTCCGGCATGTCGGGAACCGTGATGGAACTGTTCCACGTCCCCTCGTGAAACCGGAAGGCCGAGAAGCTGGCCGCGTCCACGCCTGGGACTGCTTCCACCCGTGTTTCGATCTCTTTGAACAGCGCATTCTCCCGCGGATCGTTATCCTTGAAGTTTTTCGCGTCGGAGTCGATCCTCAGCGTCAGCACATGGTCCGGGTTGAAGCCCGGGTCCACATGGCTTAGCTTGATCAGCGTCCGCTGGAACAGGCAAGCGCCCACCATCAGTACCAGAGAAATGGCCACCTGCGCCACCACCAGAATTCTTGCCAGCGGCGTCCGTCCGCTCGCCGCCGATCCGCCTCGCCCGGTCTTCAGGCTCTCCGTCAGATCCAGCCGCGTTGCTCGGAGAGCCGGCAGCGTTCCAAACAGCAGCGCCGTGCACAGGGTGACCGCGCAGGTGAACGCCAACAGTTCCAGGTTCAGGCTCACGTCCAGCGGAACCGTCTCCGCCCCCTGCGAGATCATGCGCAGCAGGATCCGATTCGCCACGACGGCAAAACCGATGCCCAGCATGCCTCCGGCCACCGCCAGCATCACGCTCTCCGTCAGCAGTTGACGGATGATCCGCATCCGTCCCGCTCCCAGCGCCTGCCGCACCGCCAGCTCGCGCGCCCGCGCCGTCGAGCGCGCCAGCAGCAGGTTCGCGATATTCGCACACGCGATCAGCAGCACCAGCGCCACGATCGCCATCAGAATTGTCAGTGGCTCGGAATAGGCGTAGCGCAGATCCGAGAGCCCGCGCGCCATGCTTTCCAGCCCCACATGTGCATGGTTCAGATGTTCGGCGTTTTCTTTCGTCAGCCGTGTATCGGGAAAGCTGAGCAGAATCGACCGGAACAGTACGTTCGTATTCGCCGTCGCCTGCGCTGTGCTCACGCCGGGTTTGAGCCGGCCGATGATGTACAGCGATTCCGAGAAATCGTCCTTGTAAGCGCCCCAGTGCGGCGGAATAATCCCGCCATCGACAGCGGCGCCCACACATCCGGTAACGCCCCGACCTTCGTCCCGAAAAACTCCTGTGGCGCAACGCCCACGACCTGGTAGATCACCTCGCCGAGTTTGATCGTGTGATGCAGCACGTTGGGATCGCCGCCCAGATCGCGCTTCCAGAACCTGTCACTGATCACCACCACCGGATGATCGCCCTCGCTGGAATCATCCGCCTCGTCAATCACACGGCCCAGCTGCGCATCCACGCCCAGCGTCTGAAAATAAGTACCCGACACCGTCTGCACGTGAATCAGCTCCGGATCGCTGCGGTTGTCCACGAACCCGTGCACGTCGTTGATCAGGCTGAAATACGCGGCAGTATCGGAAAACACGGAATTCTTGCTCCGAAACGCGCGGTAAAACGGGTACGAATACAGCTCCGTGCACGCAAACATGTCCGTAATGCCGTCCCAGTCCTCCACGCCCAGTTTCACCAGCTGTTGCGGAGCCCTCACCGGCAGTGTTCTTAGCATCACCGCGTCGAGAAAGCTGAAGATCGCCGTATTCGCCCCAATCCCCAGAGCCAGCGACAGCAGCGCCACGGCAGTCACCGCCGGTGTGCGCAGCATCGCGCGCCAGCCGTAGCCGGCATCCTGCAGCAAGCGTTCCAGCCAGTCCCAGCCCCACGCGCTCTGGCTCTCCTCGCGAATCCTCGCCGCGTTGCCAAAACGCCGCACCGCGGCCTGTTGTGCCGCTTCAGGATTCGCCCCCGCAGCTATCTGCTTCTCACGCCGCAGTTCCAGGTGTAGCCGCATCTCTTCATCCAGATCGCGCTGGAACTCGCTACGATGCAGCAGCATCTGCAGCCGTCGTTTCAGTTCTCCGGCCAGACTCATCGCGTCTCCTCAGGTGGTTTCCAGAACGCGGGTGATCGCGCTCATGACCCGCTCGAACTGCGAGATCTCGGAGCCCAGCTGCTTCCGTCCCGCCACGGTAATCGTGTAATAGCGAGCGCGGCGATTGCCTGCTGTCACCCCCCATTCCGCGATGACCCATCCCTGGATCAGCATCCGCTGCAGCGCGGGGTAGAGCGATCCTTCTTCGACCTGGAGCACCTCATCCGAACAGCTCAGGATGGATTCAGCGATCTCGTAACCGTGCAAACGGCCGCGCACCGCCAGCGTTTTGAGAATAAGCAGGTAAAGGGTGCCGGGAGGGATCTCGTCGCGGCTCCGTTTAGGAGCGGCATTTCGGCGGATCAAAGCAGTCATTTTCTCTCCCATCGGTCGTTGACATAGACAAACTATGCCAGAGACCAGCCGAGTGTCAACCGCACCCCAGAGCCGTACCAATTCTTGCACTCAGGCATATCGCTCGATGCGGTACAAACGGAGATCCCGGTCGCCGCTGCGGAATGGTTTCGGAAGAAAACTGCCATGAGCACAGCGGTGATCGGTAAAGAGCTGATGCGGTACGAGGGAGTCTCTGCCGAAGCTCCCTGGTGTCGCCGAATGGGAGACAGCCCGGCTGGCAGGCGCATTTCCCGAATCTGTTAAGGCTGATCTGCGGGATACGAGCCGCGAATTTCGTCCTCTGCCGCCGGTTCGGGGGAGTGAGATCTGCAACCGCTTCATCCACCGGCCGCTGTCGTGCGCATCAAGGCGGAGTCGGAACGCCTGCAGCAGTGGTTACACTTCGACGGCTCATCTGCGTAGAACTGGTCTCATAAACCCACCGTACCCCTTGGCACCGCGTATGAGACCCGCCATTGAAGCGGGGCTCATGCAGTTCGCCCAAGCCGCCGCACGATTCATCAGACCAGTTCCAGACTGTGGCCACTCCGGCAGCGAACGCAGATCAAGCTGGGGTGTTGCGCCTCGATCCGGCACTTGCCGTACTGTGATTCGATGGCGTCGGAAGCAGTTGCTGCATGTGGGCACTGCCGCCAAAGTGATACTTCACCACTCCGTCGCGATAGCTCACGCAGGACAAAACTTCGGTGGATGAGTTGGCGCTCTCCCGTGACTTACCAGAGAACTTTAGCCGCTAACTGAATTTGCCGGGGAAGATTCACCTGGCTGTTGACGATCCCGGTGGTTCCGTCTCCGAGCGTCGTGTCAGGTGGCCCGAAGGTTGGATGGTTGAAGAGGTTGAAGGCCTCGGCGCGAAATTCGGCCTTGAGGCGGTCGTGAATAGGAATCATCTTGATGCCGGACAGATCGGTATCCACAAAGCGCGGGGCGCGCAGATCGCTCAGCATGCGCGGGGAGTTGCCATAGGTGAAGGGCGCGGGTTCGCTGAAATCGCCCACATTGAAGAACTGATTAAGCCGCTTCGGAATGGGCCCGTGCAGGGTTGGATTTTGACCGTTCCAGTTAGCCCGTTGCGTGCCGCCGTTGTTGTAGAGGGTATTGGCGGCGACGAAGACTTCCTGCGGCGTCCCGCTGACAATGGAAGTGATGCCGTTGAGCTGCCAGCCTCCGATGAGGTAATTGGCGAGTTTGCCGTGATTGAAGAATTGGCGTCCCTGACCGAACGGAAGTTCATAGATTCCGTTGATGGCCAGATACTGCGGGGTGTCGAAGGACGAGATCGCGCGTTCTGCATGCAGGTTATCCCAATCCTGAATACCGGTCCCGCCGAAGGAGCCTCCAGGGAATCCTGTTTCGGACGCGGGGATGTTATCCATCAACTTCGACCAGGTGTAAGCAACCAGCAGATTAAAGCCGTGGGAATAGCGCTTCTCCAGTTTGACCTGCATGGCATTGTAAGAGGACGCGCCGAAGAAGGAGCTGTTGCCGAGCGTCACGTTCTGGAACTGCGGATAGGGCAGAAGAAGCTGGCTGGCGGAGACGGTCGAGTTACTGAGCGCGCCCGAGCTGATCTTGCCATAGAAGGGATTGTTGACCTGCTGGAGCAAAGCCGTGCCCATCGCCAGATACTGGTCGGGAAGTTGGTCGCTGACATAGTCGCCGTATAAGTGAACGCCGCGGCTGCCGGCGTAGGCAATATCGAAGAGCATGTTGCCGGGCAGCGTTTCCTGGACATCGATGTTCCACTCCGCGGCATAGGAGACCGGCCGATGCCGGTCCATGCCCACGACGGACTGGCCGAGCTGGGTGGCCAGTCCCTGGGAGCTGTTGGTGGGAAGGATAAAGCCCTGCGGGAACGGATTGGAGAGGGTATTGAGCGGTGTGATGCCGTCGAGGGTGCTGACCCAGTTGGTGCTGGCAAGATAGCCGGAATTCGGCACGGAATAACCGTTGAATCCCGCGCCGCCCAGCGGCGCGAAGAAGAGGCCATAGCCGCCGCGGATCGCGGTCTTGTCGGTAGGGGAGTAGGCGATGCCGAAGCGCGGCGCGAATTCTTTCCAAAAAGGATCGAACTCATAGCGGGATAGGCCGTTGGTGCCGGGAAATTCAAGCCCCCCTTTGAGCGGAGCCAGTCCGTTGGCCTGAATGGGCGACTGTGGCGAGGAGGTCCAGTCGGTGAAGCGGTTATGACGCTCGGTCCAGGGCGCGTCGAAGTCATAGCGCATGCCGAGGTTGACGGTCAGCTTCTGGGTGACGCGCCAGTCATCCTGGAAGAAGGCGCCGTAGTACTTGCTGGAAAGGATCTGATCGGGGCCGCCACTGCCGGTGTTGCCCGAGCCGGTGCCCGCGAGGAAGGAGGCGAAGCCGAGGCCCGAGCCGTTGCCGATCTCAGGATTGGGACCTTGGGTGAAGTTCGGTCCGAATCCGAAGCTGGGGCCTGCGGGGATATAGCGCGTGGTGGAGAGCCAGGCGATGCCGAAATCGCCGCCGGTGGTAAAAGTGTGGCGGCCGTGCACGATGGTGAGATTGCCGTATTCATGCAGGTCGGGATAGGCGTCGCCGAGGTTATAGCAGCCGCCTCCCATGAAACCGCCGCCGATGTTGCCCAGAGAGAGATTGAGTCCCATGCCGGAGATGCCGACCGAGGGGAAGCAGGGGGTGTAGGACTGCGCCAGGGTGTTGAAGTAAGAAGGCAGGCCGACCACGGTGGGATTGACGCCGATGCCGGGTAAGGTGCGGCCGATCCAGTAGCGGATGTAACTGCTGTTGAGATCGAGCAGAAGATTGGCGCTGAAGGCATTGGTGTAATCGACGGTGGCCTGCTGCTGGCGCAGGAAGTCGTTACCCGCGGTTGGATTGCTGATCACATACTTCGGGTCGGCGGAGCCGTAGAGGTTGGGGCGGGTCTGCGTGGTGTCGTTGATGGAGTATCGGACAAAGAGCTTCTGAGCAGCGGGGAGGGACTGATCGATGCGGAGGGAGAAAGAATTCTCTTCGATAGGCGAGCTGAAGTTGGTGACGTAATTGTTGTTTCCGGTTACCGGGTCGCCAGCCTGATTGGGTGGCGGCAGGTAGTTCAGCAGCTGCTGGGCAACGGGGTTGATATCGGTGGGCGGAATGATATTGCCGGCGTATTGGTCGCGGATAAACTGGCCGGGGTTATTGGGGTCGGAGCGAGTGGTAAACGGGTTGTAAATGGGAATAACCTGGCCCTGGGTGTTATAGGTCGAAGAGAAGTCGCCGCCGCGTTGCGCCGCGGTGGGCAGCGTGCCGACCGCAGAACCGCTCTGCACCCAGCGGAGACCTTCATAAGTGGCGAAGAAGAAAGTCTTATTACGGCGGATGGGGCCACCCATCGTCGCTCCAAACTGGTTGAAGCGGAAGTTCGCCCGGGCCAGACCGGCGCTGTTAGAAAAGAAATCGTTTGCCTCAAGGCCGGTAGTGCGGAAGAACTCCCATGCGGAGCCGTGCAGTTCGTTAGTACCGGATTTGGTGATGACGTTGATGAGACCGCCGCCGGTGTGGGAATACTCGGCGCTGAAGTTGCTGGTCTGCACCTTGTACTGCTGCACCATATCGACGCTGGGGAAGTAGCCGGGCCCGGTAAAGGCTGGCTCGGAGTTAATGCCGCCGTCGAGCAGAAACATATTCTGATTGGGCCGGGATCCATTGATCGAGATGAACTGGTCGTTGTATTCGTCGAAGGCGGTCTGGGTAAACCCGTAAGGGGCGATGACGCCGGGGACCAGAGCGGCAAAGCCGTAGGCATTGCGGCCATCGAGAGGCAGGTTCTCGATCGATTCGTTGCCGATGACCTGGCCCAGCGAGGAGGTTTGCGTCTCCAGCAGCGGCGGAGCGCCGGTGACGACCACAGACTGGGAGACCTGGCCGACGGTGAGGGTGGCGTTGATGCTCAGAGTGGTCGCTACGTCGAGGCGGACATTCTCCTGAACGTAAGCCTTAAAGCCGGGCGCCTCGACGGTAAGTCGATAAAGTCCGGGCTGGAGCACCGGGAAGGAGTAATAGCCCAGCTTGTTGGTGACGGCGGAGGTGGTCTGGTTCTTTTCAGCATTTAGCAACTCGACCTGTGCGTTGACGACCACGCCTCCGGACGAATCCTGCACGATGCCTACGATGGAGCCGGTTGCGGACTGGGCCATCAGTCCGCTACGACCGAACAGTAAGCCGGCGATCAGGCACCCGAACAGAAGGAGACGGAGAATGCGCGAACTGGTCTCGAGAAACATAGATTCCTCCGAAGCGGGGCAAATCAGTGTCGGTTTCCTTTGGTCTGAATCGTGGAAGGGAAGTGGGTGTGGGGACCTTCCATCAAAGACCGGCCTTGTTGTAATGCAGGAAATGATGCACTGTCAAGGCTTATTGTGAACCGTAATGAAATTAATTAATTCCCATACGAACCAATTCGTGAGATCTCTGACCTGATTCGCGACAAGGCAATTCATGATCGCTTGCCGTGGGTCATTGAGCGCGACGCGCGCGAAAAATCTGGAGAACTTGCCAGCGGGGTGTCTTGCCGGGTGAGGAGCTTATAACGTACCATGCTCCCGCGTAACGTGGAGTTAATTGAAAAGATCTGAACGATTCATGGCAAGACGTCAAAACGCGCAACGAGGAGCGAGTCAAGGATGAGCGGAAGCGGTCCAGTCGATAACGGAGACGCAGGGGCAACAATAACCAGCAAACTGCCGCGGCGCACGTTTCTGAAACAGGCAGCTGGGGCGGTAGGGGCAGCGACGCAGGTGGGGCATTGGTCGCGGGAGGCGCAGACCAGGGAAGTTCCCGCGGCCGGAGGCTCGGAGTCCCACGAAAAGACTGTTGCGTCCCGGCCCACGGACATCGCGTATCCGCGGGTCTTTCGTGGATCGAAGCTGAAGGAGATTTCGTTTCCGCTGGGTGGAGTGGGCGCGGGAAGCCTGGGGCTGGGCGGCCGAGGGCAGTTGCGCGACTGGGAGATTTTCAACCGTCCGAATCAGGGATTTTCGCCGGCCTACGCGTTTCCGGCGATATGGGTGCAATCTGGCAGCGCAGAGCCGATAGCGCGCGTGCTCGAGGCGCGCATTCTGCCGCCGTATCAGGGACAGGATGGGCTGGGATGGCAGAACTCGCCGGGGCTGAGCCGCCTGAAGGCGGCCACGTTTACAGGCGAGTATCCGCTGGCGCACATCGATTTTGAAGATCCGCACCTGCCCGTGAAGGTAAGCCTCGATGCGTTCTCCCCGTTCATTCCACACGATCCCGACGACTCGGGGCTGCCGGTGGCGATTCTGCGCTATCGGGTGGAGAATTCGGGTCACGCGACGGCGAAGGTGGGCGTCGTGTTCTCCATTGATAATCCGGTGCTGCAAGGGGCGATCGGCATGTTTGCCGAAGGCGGGGTGCAGGCGAAGCGGGTCAATGAATACCGGACGGACAATCGCCTTGTGGGACTGTCGATGAGCAATCCGGGACTCGCGGCGGACGATCCGATGCAGGGGACCTTTGTGCTGGGGGCGGTTGCGGATAACGAAGTTCGGCTCACGCACTGGCGCGGCTGGCCGCAGGGATCGTGGTGGAATTCGCCGCTGTTGTTCTGGGACGCTTTTTCGCATGACGGCGCATTGAATAACGAGCCTGCCGAGCAGAACCGGGTGGGGTCGCTTTGTCAGTCGCGGTCGATTGCTGCGGGGCAATCGGGCACGTTTACGTTTGTGCTGGCATGGCATTTTCCGAATCGCACGCCGGAGTGGTGCGGCTGGTCTTCGCCTCCTGGCAAGGAAAAGACGAAGATCGGGAATTTCTACTCCACGCGGTTCAGGGACGCGTGGGATGCGGCACTGTATGCGGCGAATCATCTGGAGGATCTGGAGCGGAAAACGCGGCAGTTTGCCGGGGCCTTCCGCGAGAGCAGCCTGCCGGCGGCGGTGAAGGAGGCGGCGAGCGCCAATCTTTCTACGCTGGCATCGACGACGTGTTTTCGCACCGCGGATGGAGAGTTCCACGGCTTTGAAGGCAGCGACGATGAACGAGGCTGCTGCTATGGGAACTGCACGCACGTGTGGAACTATGAGACGGCCACGGCGTTTCTCTTTCCCTCGTTCGCGCGCTCGCTGCGGAAGGCGGCGTTTGGGTTCTCAGAGGACGATGCAGGGGGCATTCACGCACGGCAGGTTTTGCCGGATGGCGAGAAGCGAGACGAGATCATCGCTGCCGATGGGCACATGGGGCAGATCATGCACGCCTGGCTGGACTGGAAGCTCTCCGGAGACAAGGAATGGCTTCAGGCGATGTGGCCGCGGGTGCGGCTGGCCATTTCGTTTGCGTGGATCAAGGGGGGATGGGATCCGGCGAAGAGCGGCGTAGCGGTGGGGGTGCAGAACAATACCTACGACGTTGCTTTCTTCGGGCCCAATCCTCTGTGCGGGATCTATTATCTTGGCGCGCTGCGGGCGGGCGAGGAGATGGCGCGCGCGGCGGGCGATACAGCATCGGCGGATGAATACAAGAAGCTCTTCGAGCAGGGGCGCGAGTGGATTGACGCGAACCTGTTCAACAAGGAGTACTACATCCAGCAGATCAAAGGCTTCGCGCTGGACCAGATCGATCCCAGCCTGCGCATCGGCACGAGCGGGTTCAATCCTGAGGATCCGCAGTTTCAGCTGGGCAAGGGATGTTTGATCGATCAGCTGATGGGGCAGTATCTGGCGCACGTAATGAACCTGGGCTATCTGGTTTCGCCGGGGAACGTGCATAAGACGCTGCACTCGATTTACGAGTACAACTACAAGCGGACACTGGTGGATCACGACAATGTGGAGCGGACCTTCGCGCTGAACGACGAGGCGGCGATGGTGATCTGCGACTACGGCACGGGCGTGAGGCCGCGCATTCCTTTTCCGTATTTCGCCGAAGTGATGACGGGTTTCGAGCACGCCACGGCGGCGCTGATGGCCTACTCGGGCATGGTGCCGCAGGCGGTGGAATGCATCGGTAATATTCGCGCGCGCTACGACGGAGAGAAGCGCAACCCCTGGGACGAGGCAGAGTGCGGGCACCACTACGCGCGCGCCATGGCGTCGTGGTCGAGCGTGGTGGCGCTGAGCGGCTTTGACTACGATGGCGGTCGAGGTGCGCTGAGTGTTGTGCCGCGTGTGGCCCACAGCAACTTCCGGTGCTTCTGGTCGAATGGGACGGGGTGGGGAACGTTTTCGTATGAGCCGGCCGGCGGCGGGACCCGGTTTGTGCTGGAGGTGATGGCGGGTAAGCTGACGTGCGGCTCGTGCGCGATCAGCGGTGCGGGGAAGACGACGACGGCCGAGATCGGCGGCAGCCGGCAGGAGCACACGACAGAGGCGGCGGGCGGGCGGACGACGTTCCGGTTTGGGCAGCCGGTGACCCTGAGCCAGGGGCAAACTTTGCGGCTCACGGTGCGCGCATGACCGAGAAGCCGTGGATTGTGCTGGTGGGCGGATTTCTGGGCGCGGGCAAGACGACGCTGCTGCTGGCTGCGGCCGAGGAGCTGGAGAGGCGTGGACTGCGCAGCGCTCTGATCCTCAACGACCAGGGCGAAGCGCTGGTGGACACGGCGTGGGCGGGGCGGCACGGCGTTCAAAGCGGCGAGGTGACGGGAGGATGCTTCTGCTGCCGATTCTCTGACTTGGTGGAGGTCATCGATCGGCTGCGCGCCCATGCGCCGGATGTGATCTTCGCCGAACCGGTGGGGAGCTGCACGGACATATCGGCGACCACGCTGCATCCGCTCCATGAACTAAGCGAGATGTTCCGCATCGCTCCTTATACGGTGTTGGTTGATCCGCAGAGGGCGATGGATTTGCTGCGTGAGGGCGCCGACGCGCATCTGGCTTTCCTTTTCAGAAAACAGATTGAGGAGGCGGATCTCATTTGCGTCACCAAGTCGGACCTCGGCGCGGAGGTTCCGGCGCTTGCGAATGTGCCGGTGCGGCAGATCAGCGCAAAGACGGGGCAGGGCGTAACCGCGTGGCTGGATGAAGTGCTGTGCGGGAAGCTTTCGTCGGGGAGGCGCATCCTCGATATCGATTATGAGCAATACGCGCGAGCCGAGGCGGCGCTGGCGTGGCTGAATGCGCAGGTGGTGGTTCGTCCGCGGACTCCGGCTTCACCGGCGCTGATCATCGGACCTCTGCTGGATCGGCTGGAGGCGGAGCTTACGGCTGCAGGCATTGCCATTGCACACCTGAAGGCGATCGATCACGCGGAGTCGGGATTTCTGAAGGCGGCGATTTGCGCGAACGGACAGCCGCCGGTGGTGGAAGGAATGCTGGATGCATCGCCCGCGGCCCGACATGAACTGCTGCTGAACCTGCGAGCCGTTGGCGAGGCTGCGCAGGTGCGGCAGATTGTGGAGCGCAACCTTGCGGGGATGGATGCTGAGCTCAGCGGCCTCGAGATCGCATGTTTTCATCCGGCTCCGCCGAAGCCTGAGCGGCGGGTGAGCGGTGTGCAGAGCGATGCCGAGCCCGTGTTGATTCTCTGAGCCGGGTATGCCTGAGCAAAATCTTCACTGAGGCCAGCGCTTCGACAGAGGCGGAAAAGGCGGGAAGGGCGCGTGCGGCTCTTTCTGATACCAGTAGGCGACGGACGCGATGTTATCGCCCTCGGGCTGATACTTGCCATCGGGATACCAGCCGAGGTCCTGAATGGTGGCCTTCAGGTTCTGGTGAAAGCTGATGGGATCCATGATGTGCCAGCGATAGAGGCTGTGCAGCGGCGGGCCGCCGTCGGGGTTGTTGCTCTTGGGGTCGAGGACATTGCCGACGTAGGCCGTTGAGTAGAGAGCGGGGAATCCGTAGTCCGCGCCGAAGTAGTCTTCCGTGCCGGTACCGGCGATGGTGGGAAATTTGGCGTCGCCGTCGAGGTAAAACTTCACTTCGCCTTCACCGAACCAGCCGGTGGAGAGCTGCGCCCAGGCAAGGAAGGTTCCCACGTAGCGGCCTTCGCCTTTGACGCCGTCGAGGATGGTGTAGACGGCGTCGGCTGGATCGACAGTCGCTCTGCGCCATTGCGCGTGGAAGTAGGCAGCTTCGGCGGGGATGGGCCCGAGGCGGTAGTCGATTTGATACGTGAGGAGCTGGAGCGCCTTATCGGAATCATTTGTAACCGTGATGCGCGCATGTTTGCGGAAGGGCATGGGCCAGTAGCAATTCATGGCAGCGGCTGGAATATCGATGACCGGCAGCGAATTGACGGGGGCGAAGCGGTCGTTGCCGATAGCGAAGAAGTCGGTGATGGGCACCTCGACCGACGGGGTGCTTTCGCCGTCCCAATAAAAGCGCAGGACGGTGGCGCGCCCGTTGGCGAAGAAGTTGGGCATGGTGGCTATCCAGATGTGCTCGATGGCGCCGGGGCCATCGACATCCATGATGGTGGTGGTGCCGTGCGGCTGCACCTTGATAAAGGGCCGCACCTTCCAGCCCTGGCCGAGGTCGGATGCGGCGGCCGAAAAGGCCAGGTCCGGATCGGCAGGGTTGGGTGTGGTCATGGCTCCCTTGCCGCGCTCCCCGGTGGGATTTTCGGGAGAGATCATGCGCGACTGGGTCTCCGGATTCAAGTTAGCGAGCGAACCGAGGCCGGTATCACTCATACCGCCAAGGCCGCCGCTCTGAGAGAAGGCAACCGACGTCAGGAGGAGCGAAAACGCTGCGACCGGGCCGCGAAGCCGAACACGCAGGGGGAGCCTGCAAACCGCCAACCAACTCATGAGCACCTCGTAAAAGTACAAGTTGATTTCAATCGCCACTTAAGAGTTACGTTGCGCACTAAGTCTGATAATTCGCCACCAATTCACTCTGCTCCTTGCCCTCGTCAGGCGAGAGACAGTTAATTTTCAGTCCACTTGCAGGTCCCGGAAGCGACCATAGGCTTCCCCCCAGGCGAGACTGGGGCAAGGATCGAATGTAGTGCAGGCGACGGATTCCGCGAGCGCCGCCCGGCCCGCCTGCAGGTCGGAGAGGCAGCCAGTGGCGATGGCCTGCATCATGACATTGCCCAGCGCCGACGCCTCGGCGGGGCCGCTGACCACGGTGCAGCCGCAGGCGTCCGCGATCATCTGGCAGAGGCAGCCGTTGAGCGAGCCGCCGCCGACGATTCGGAGCGTGTGCAGCTCTCTGCCGGTCAGCAGCTCCAGAGCATGGCGAACGGAGCGGTACTTAAGGCTCAGGCTTTCGAAGGCAAAGCGCGCAAACTGACCCAGTGACTCCGGCGACGCCTGATGGGTGTCGGAGCAATAGCTGCGGATGGCAGCCGGCATATTGGATTGCACCTGCAGGCGGCGGTCGTCCGGATCGCAGAGAGCGCGGAAGGGTTGCGCATGGGAAGCCGCATCCATGACATCGCTCCAGCTCCATGCCTGACCGTCGAGGGCCCAGTGCTGCAGACACTCCTGCAGAAGCCAGAGGCCGGTTATGTTTTTCAGCAGAAGAAAGCCGCCGGCCGCACTGCCTTCATTGGTGAACCGCAGGCGGCGGGCCTGCTCGGAGGTGTTGGGCTGGTCCACCTCCACGCCCATCAGGCTCCAGGTGCCGCTGCTGATAAAGGCGCTGTGTTCATCCATGCGCGGGATGGCCGCGACCGCGCTGGCGGTATCGTGCGAAGCTACGGCGATGGCCGGAATGTCCTCTTCGAATCCGCAGCCGGCGAGGATGCCTGGGCGGACAGAGCCCACAACCGTACCGGGCTCGAGAATCTTGGGAAGAATGCGGAGAGGAATGCCCAGGGGTTCGAGGATCTCGCCTGCCCAGTCACGCCGCGATGGCGAGTACATCTGGGTGGTGGTGGCTTCGGTGAATTCGACGGCGCGTGTGCCGCTGAGAAAGTAGAGGAACAAATCGGGGATGGTGAGCAGAGTCGCAGCGCAGCCGAGTTGTCCATTGCGATCGAGGACCATGCTGTAGAGCTGAAAGAGGGTGTTGATGCGCATGGCCTGGGTCCCGGTGGCAGCGAAGAGATCCGATTCAGTCAATCGAGCAAAAACCTTCTGCACCACGCCTTCTGTCCGGGCATCGCGATAGTGCAGCGGATTGCCGAGCAGTTTGCCGGAACTGTCGAGCAGAGCGAAGTCCACGCCCCATCCGTCAATGCCGATGCCCGCAGGAGACTCATGACAAGCAGCGTGGTATTTGGCGAAGCCCGCCAGCACCTGCGACCACAGGCCCAGAACGTCCCAGTAAAGGCTGCCGGCCGCGGCCACGCCCGCGTTGGGGAACCGGTGAACCTCCCGGAGCAAAAAATGGCGCGAATCGTACCGCCCCGCCATCACTCTGCCCCCTGAAGCTCCGAGATCGACCGCGATGAACTCAGCCGCACTTTTCATGCTTGCTGTCCAGGAACCGCGCAATTTGAGCCGTTACCGTTGAGACTAACTCTTCCAGAACAGCCTGATTCAATCCCGAAGCCATGCCGTCGGGTGATGTGAATTCGGGAGCAGGAACGGCTTCGCTTTCCGATTCCTCCTGGAAACGCGCGTCGGGCAGTCCCCACTTCTTCTTCATGGCGAGCAGGTCGGGGATCTTCTCGGGCGGAATCTCAGGCAGCGGCGAGCGCAACTGCGAAGCCATCATCACAGTTCTGCAGTAAGTTTCGATGACTTCCGTATACCATTCCGCATGCGTGACGGTGTCGGCCCAGCAGACGATGCCGTGATTCGCCAGCAGAATCGTGTTGTGGCGCTTGGCGAAGGGGCGAATGGTGCGCGCAAAGGCCGGAGTGCCGGGGGTTTCGTAGGGGGCTAAGGCAACCGGGCCGACAAAGACTTCCTGCTCGGGAAGCAAATTACCCTGGGGAACGACACCTGCGATGGCGTGCGCGGTAGCGTGGACCGGATGGCAATGGATGACGGCGCGCGCTCTGGGAACGATCTTGTAGATTTCCAGATGCAGGAGTATTTCGCTGGTATGGGGACGGGCGCCCACGATCTGTCGATTATTGAGGTCGACCAGGGAAAGATCATCTTCGTCGAGATCGGCCTTACTGCACAGGGTTGGCGTGCAGATTACATACTGCGGAGAGATGCGGGCGGAGATGTTTCCCCCGTTGCCGTCGACATACTGTCGCTGCCACAGTTTCCGCCCTGCCCGGATGATCTCCTGCTTGAGGGCTTTCGCCGCCGGACTATGAAACAAGTCGGCAGGCGAGGTAGGCAGAGGGCCCGCATGGCCATTAAGAGCGCAGCACTCCCGAACCATGCGGCGAACGATCGCGGATATCTGGTCAGAGTTCGGAGTCGACATAGGCTTCATGAATCAACTGAGCCACTATATGAAGGTTTCATTTCATGGTCAATCAGAATACTCCGTTACGAAAGATTTGTGGGAAATGAATGGGTGAGTGCATAATGATCGGAAATTATGCGCAGCTCGATGCGGCAAGCCCAGCGGATCCTCAGGGTACAGGACGTTTTCGCCAAACAGGAGTTCGTCAGTTTTGAAGAGTTGTGCCAGCTTTTCTCCGCGTCCAAGTCCAGCATCCGCCGGGATTTGATGGAGCTGGAGAACAAGGGCATATTACGCCGCGTGCACGGCGGTGCGATTTCTCTCCAGGCGCGGGATGAAGTGATGGACTTCTCCCGTCTTTCCGGCAGCTCCCATGACGAGAAGAGCCGCATTGGGAAGCTGACCGCGTCGCTGGTCGGAGAAGGGCAGACCATCATCATGGGCGGCGGATCGACCACGGTGGAGGTGGCGAAACATCTCACCGGCAGGGCGATCCAGGTAGTCACGAACTCAATTCCGATTGCCCAGGTCTTCTGGGACAGCAAGCAGGTGGAGGTGACGCTGACGGGCGGCTATCTCTATCCGCGTCTCGGCGTGCAGCTGGGACCGATCTGCGAAAACATGCTGAATGGACTGTCTGCTGATGCGCTGATCATGGGGATCCGAGGGATCAGCCCGAAAGGCATCAGCGACTCCAACAGCCTGATCGTAGAGTCGCTGCGGGCCATGATTCGGGCGGCGCGCAAGGTGATCCTGGTGGCGGATCATTCGAAATTTGGCCATGATGCCATGTCCCACGTGGCCGGCCTGAGCGACATCGACCAGATCGTCACCGACAGCGCCCTCGACGCTGAGCATCAGCAGATGCTGAAAGACCATGGAGTCGAATGCATTCTCACCTGATGTGCTGAGATCGGTTTGACCGCATTCGCTGGTCGTGGTCGGATCCCAAAACTGCCCTGCCCCTCCAGATTTCGCCGGCATTCAAATTAAACTGCCCGCGCGTGACCGATTACGATCGCAGGTATGGTCAATCTTCCAGGAAACATTCTCATCCTCACGGGCCCTCCAGGTGCCGGCAAAACCACAGCGTCCAGAAGCCTGGCAGCAGAAAGTGAGGGACCGGCTGTGCACCTGCATTCGGATGATTTCTGGCATTTTATTAAGAAGGGCGCGATTTTGCCCTTCTTGTCGAACGCGCACCAGCAAAATGAGATTGTCCTCGGGGTTGTGGCAGGAGCAGCCGAGGGATACGCACGCGGCGGCTATTTTGTAATCGTGGATGGGATCGTGGGTCCCTGGTTTCTGCACTTATTCCGAAAGTTGAAATGCCCAGTCCATTACATCGTAATTCGACCGCCGCTCGACGATGCGATCGAACGATGTCGGTTGCGGGACGGCGAAACGCTGATGGATCCCGGACCGATAACTCATCTTTACACTCAGTTCTCCCGGTTGGATGGCGGCCTCGAGAATCATGTTATCCAGACGGCCGGCTGCGATCCGAGTGCCGCACTGACAGCCATTTCTGCCGGGCTCGTGAGCGGTAGATTTCAACTCGCCTCATGATTAGCTCGCCTCGGGAAGTTAGTTCCGAGCGAACAACGATTGCATGGCGGGCAGCATTCACGATTGCGTTCAAAAGACTCTGGTCACAATCCCCGGTTCTGCCGGAACTCAAGGGGGGATATTGGCCCTGACAGTAGAATCTGCTCGCGCTCAACTCATGGGGAATTTCACATGTGTCAGCGATCAGAAAGACCGGTGCTGGCTTCAGGGCCTGAGACCATTCCGAATGGCCTGAAATAGCCGCAGGGTCTCGGGCGAGATGGTTCCATCCTGATAGATCTCCACGTCGAGCACCGGAACCTCGCCGCTGCTCATGGCGTCCTTCATTTTCGAAACGAAGGCATCTGCCGACATTTTAGGGGGTCCGATCGGCTGGTTCTGCTTGAAATGTCCCCAGTCGTCGTTGACGATTGCGAGGATCTCGGCCTGCAGTCCCTGCTGCGGACCGCCTGTGTACCGGCCCTTACCACCTGGCGGGAGATATTGGTGGTCTTCATACTGCGGCTCCCACCAGGCATTCTCACCCCCGTAGACATCGTAGAAGTCGCTCAGTTTGGGAAGAATCCAGCTATTGAAGGTAAGCAGCCGGTCGGGGTTGCCGGTCCGCGCCGCCGCTGCCAGTTCCTGCCATGAAGGGTTGAAGGGATAGTAGGTGAAAGCTGCGTCGTCGAACCAGAAGCCCGCGAGCCTTGTCCCATATTGTCTGCCGATCTGCGCGACCATTTGCCGCCACAGCCGGAAATAGGCGCTCTTATCGGGTTCGTCGAAGTGGGTGCGCTGCCACCAGGGCGTATCGTCGTGACCGGGGTTGAGATAAAGTTCAAGCCGGATGTGATGCTGGCCTAGCGCGTCAGCAAGATCGCCAACCAGATCGCGAGGGCAGGTTCGTCCCGGAAGCACACTGTCGATGACCGGATTCGGTCCGGGAAAATAGAACCCTGCATGCGACGTGGTGAAGATCACAAATCCGGCCCCCATGGCTGAAACCATGTCGGCGAAACGACGCGCGTCGAAATCGCGAACGGCGTCGCAGTAGCTTTTGGCCGGTCCCATGCGCGGCATGCTCTGGCTGGTCCAATGAAACATGACGCCATAACCTGCATCGATCATCCACTGAGTGCTGGGCCTCTGCTTTTGCGCAACAGTTGCCAACCTCGCTTCGACTGCGGGCCTGACGAACTCCAGAGAAAAGAATTTGGCCGGAGGTTTTGCTCCATCCGACGTGACAACGATGGTATGGCCGCCGGCAGGGAGGTGCATAACGCCCGCCGTCACCCGGTTCCATCCTGCATCTGCGCAGCCTGCGCTCATGGCGTGGCCGTCGATCGTCACCCGGACAGAGCAGCCCTCTCCGCTGCTCTCAAGAATCGCAGCGATCTTATAGTCGCCGGCGCGTTCGACGGCAGTCTTCCAGGTGATGGAATCTCCCGTAGCTTTCCAGCCCTGAATCCAGCCGATCTTGCCCGGGCCCATATCGATCTGTCGAATCGCACCAGTGAGCGAAGCGTCAGTACCGACGAAAACGGTTCGGCTGTTATAGGCAATGGAGGCGCCAGTCGGGGCGCTGGCTCCCGCGTGAGGCGTGAGCACTATCAATGCCCCGATGACGACGAGAAGCAGGTTCGCGAATCTGCCGATGGTCGAGGTGCTGGTTGTGCAGGAGCGATGTCCGGAATGCAGAGGCGTTCCCTCCCGATTAGAGTAAGTTGTGGAGAAACGCACGCCTGCGTTTCTCCGGGATGGTGTGATCAGAAGTAGAGCTTCGCGGCGAATTGCAGCTGCCGAGGGGTACTCCCAATGCTGTGAATCTGTCCGAAGGTGGGGTTGTCGGTGAAGGTTCCATCTACATTGCCTCGGGTCATCAGGTTCAGCGCGTTGAATGCCTCAAAGCGAAGTTGCAGGGAAAGCTGATGGTCGGCGGAGGGAATGGGAATGTTCTTGAACACAGACATATCTGCGTTTTGATAGTTCGGATTGCGGATCAGCCCGCGCGGAGCATTGCCGTACGCATACGCCGGCTGCTGAAATGCGGTGGTGTTCAGCCACGCCGAATCGCTGGGATGGCCAACGTGTGGATTGCCGATGAGATTCGGACGGTCGTAGTCATATTGTGTATTGCCGATGTTCGCCGGATCGCCGGTGGCCACGATGGCGACCGGATAACCGGACTCTGTTTGGGCAATGACATTGAATTGCCAGTTACCGAGCACAGCCGCGGCGATGCCGCTTTGCAGCCACATTTTGCCCTTGCCGAAGGGCAGCTCGTAGATAGCAGCGGCAGAGAGGATCTGACGGCGATCCGCATTGGAGAGCCCCCAGTCCGCGTTCACATCGTAGGAATTCTCAGGGCTGCCCGAATACCAGGAATCCGTGTTGTTGTCCATGGTCTTGGCGAAGGTGTAGGAAAACAGCAGGGAGACGCCGTCGCTATAGCGCTTGTTGACCTTCACCTGGAGAGCATCATATCTGGAGCGGCCCAGATCGCTTCCGAAGCGCGTGTCGGTTCCATAGAAGGGCCACAGCCTGCGTGAATTGACGATGGTGGCATCTCCGGGACCCGGACTTTGCGCGGTGTTAGCGTCCAGGGTCATGTCCTGGCGTGAGCCACGGCTGCCCACGTAAGAGATGGTTGAAACGATGCTCTTCGTCCATTGCTGCTGGACGGCAACGTTCCATTCCTGCGACATAGGATCCTTTTTGGAAGGATCCCAGAAGTAACTCTGCGTGCCCCACGGGACGCCGGTCGTCTCCGGCGAAAGAGACTGGCCGTCAACCTGATTGACGGTTGTGGCTGCCGAACCGATGGTGTTGTAGTTGAGATTGAGATTGGTGCTGGAGGGCCAGCTGCCAAAGGTATTCTGGCTCTCCTGCGTGGCGTTCGATTCGGGATCGTAGTAGATGCCGTAACCACCGCTGACCACCGTGTTCTTCAGTACATTCCACGCGACACCGAGCCGCGGGCCCCAGTTGTCGTAAATGGGATGCATGATGCCGGCGTACTGCGCTACCTGGATCATGTTGCCTTCCGGTAAATCCGCAATCTTCCCGTCTCCCGGAATGCACGGCGCCACGGGGCTGCTGCTGCATGATGGGGGTGTCTTGCCGCCACCGATGTACCAGATTCCGTTATTGGCGTCCCAGTCGTTAATGATGCCCTGGGTAAAATTCGGCGGCGGAAAAGCGTCGTAGCGGAGTCCCGCATCGATGGTCAGGTTGGGCCTGATCTTCCACTCGTCTTCAGCATAGACGGACCAGTTGTCATACGCCTCGGTGTAGTTGCCCTGGTATAGAGAGACGCTGGAGGGCAGGCCCAGCAGAGCGGATGCGAGTCCGAGGCCGGTATTCGCAGCCCCCGGGTCTGATTGGTTAGGATCTTCGGTGGGAATTTGACTAAATGTGTAGTGATGGCCCAACGCGACGTTGGCGTAATTCTTGTGCGAGAAGCTCGCTCCGAATTTGAAGCTGTGCCGGCCGCGCGTCCACGAGAGCGATTCATTCAGAGAGAACGGAGAGTGCTGCCCCTGCTCATAATGGCCGATCAGATAGGGGGTCGCGACATCAGTTCCGAACATGTCTGGCAATCCGTAGGCGGCAATCTGCGCCGCGTTAAAGCCGATGCCAGTGAGCGACTGGGTCGCGCCCCCAGGGAATCCGTTGTCGATCCCGAGCGGAAACTGCTGATACGAGTAATTGGATTCGATGAAGAGCTTTGGATTGAAAACATGCACCCAGTCGAGAGCCAGATTCTTGCGATTCAGAGTTTCCACCTGGGAGATCGGCTGCGTTACATAGCTGGTGGTTGAATTTTGCACCTGAGAATAACGTCCCCAGATTTTGTCGTGGCTGCCCAGCGAGTGATCGATGCGAATCGAATAGTCATTACTCGTCGTCGGGTTGGGGAAAAGATCCAGACGGTTATCGGTAGGGAAGTTCGCATTGGGAGTAAAGTTTGGCGCCGGCAGCACATACTTCAAATACGACTGCACCAGCGTGTCGATCCTGTCGGTAGGGATAACATCCTGCGCAAAGGGCTGTCGTGTGGGATTAGCCCCGCTGGTTGTAGTCGCAGGATCGTAGAGGTGAACCTGGTTTGGAGACGCCAGGAAGAAGAGTGAGTCGGTAAAGTCGCCGTTCAATTCATTGGCCGTGGGGACGCGCGAGTAGTTATAGGCTTGTTGAGTTACTGTGTAGCGCTGATAGCCAAAGAAGAAAAAGGTTTTGTTGTGACCGTTGTAGAGCCTGGGCAGCAGAACCGGCCCGCCAAGTGTGGCTCCGTATTGGTTCAGGTGATAGGGAGGAAATGGAATGCCCGGCGGGTTGTTAATCGGATTGCGGGCGACGAACTCGTTGTTGCGGCCGAACTCCCACGCGTCGCCGTGAAACTCATTGGTTCCGGTTTTGGTTGCTGCGCTCACGGTTGCACCAAGAAACCCACCCTCATCCGCCTTGGTGCTGTGTGAGTCAATCGAGAACTCTTGGATCAGATCCAGATTAGGAACATAGGCGCTCGATGCCGCAAGCAGCGTCGTGTTGTTGGCGCCGTCCAGCACGTAGCGATTCCCGTCGCTCCACTGGCCATTGATGCGCGTGCCGTCAGCGCCTGGAGTGAGACCTATCAGCGAAGTGTAATTGCGGCCGTTGAGGGGAAGATCGTTGATCTCCTGGCTTTCTATGGTTGTGGAGACGCCGACCGTGGTCGTTTCCAGAAGCTGTCCCTGTGCACTGACCCGAACCTGCTCTGACACCGTCCCTACCGGGAGAGAGGCATTCTGCGTCAGGGTCTGGCCGACATCCAGTTTGAATGACTCAATGCTGACCGTCCGAAATCCGGGAGCATCCATCCTCAGCGTGTAGGTGGCGGGGAGCAGATTGAAGATGCGGTACTGTCCATCGGCGTTGGTCAGCGATGTCTGCACCACCCCTGTGGCAGTATCGGTTGCGGTCACATGGACGCCGCCGATGGCATGCCCCTGCTGATCGGTCACGGTGCCGTTTAAGGCGCCAAATTCAGTCGCCTGAGCAGCAGCCTGATGCAGCCCGGACTGGAGCAGCGCAGCCAGCATTAGAAGAGCACCGAATAGAGCAGGGCGTCGCAGGAATCCAGGGTCTTCCGATAATACCGGCTGTCGGAACCGTATTCGGTTTGAACCATCTGCCATGTGGTGGATCTCCTGATCCGGTCGAACATCAGGAATGGAGTTTGAAACATCCTGAAACCGCGCTTGGCGATGGCGAATCATCGGCGAAGCCTCCTTAACACTCCCATAGAACTCCTCAATTTCAGAGCCCCGTTTTTTAAATACGACTGGAGATCAACCACGGCGTGCAGTGTGGTATGGAGAAGGAGCCTATGGTGAATAAATGCGAATTGTCAATGAAAAATTGTGGACGATTATAGAGCGTTGTAGAAGGAGCACGCCAACCGCGAGTCGTTGTAGGCAGCATGGGCACCGGTTTTGGAATAGAGGAAATCGACCCTGCACCAGAAGATGGACGGATCGGAACTGGAGGAAGCAGGAGCGGGACAAGGGATGAGGGGATCGGGAGCACTCGAACCCCAAAGCATCAGTGAAGGCAGGACGAAACCACCTGTAACCCCTCCCCGGGAAAATGTTGCCCGGGACATCAGGCCACCGCACAACAGCCGGTATCAGGACGAGCGTAGGAGGGAGGGGACGAGCAGTCGAACCATCGTCATCGAAATCGGCTGTTTCGAATGGTGATGATCAAACATCGCCGATGGCGCGATATGGGCCATACATTCATCAGCCGCATGGGAGAAAACCGGGGTCGCAGATCGAACGTTCCTGGCTATCACCAGCCATCTGTCATGCATGACGTTGGAGCGCTGTTCGCAAATCCGGATGGAATGGAAGTGGGCAGTGGTCAGGAGGCTTGATACATCTATCGGGATGGAAAGATACCACGGACGTCCCCAGAGGGAATCGAGAATCGTTGACCCACTTGTGCAATAACTCATTGCTTGTGATGGTCGGGGCGGAGGGATTCGAACCCCCGACCCTCTGCTCCCAAAGCAGATGCGCTACCAGACTGCGCTACGCCCCGACGCCTCCCCACGCGCTGGCGCGCGCAGAGTTGCTCTGATGAGGCGATTGTATCGCAGCCGTTATCCGTAGATCTGGTTCCCTGGTTGCGGAGCCGGATCCCTGACGAGCCTTCCACCGTCACAGCCGGTGGATTAGCCACAGCACAATCAGCACCACCACCACCACCGGAGCCGCCAGAATCGCCAGCACCGCCAGTGCAAGGCAAAGCAGGAAGGCATAATCCTTCCACGTGTGCCGATGCGGCTGCCGGAGGTGACGCACCATCAGTGCGTAGTTGCGCCGGTTCGCTTTCCAGGCAATATCGAAAACATCACCCAGCAGCGGCACGGCGCCAATCACCACCGAGACGCCGAGGTTCACCATCATCCGCACCAGCGTCACATAGGGAACGCCCCGGATCCACGCGGCAAAAATCAAAATGCTCGACGCGAGGCCTCCCAGAACGTCGCCGAGCCCCGGGATGAGCCCAATGAGTCCATCCAGGCCCAGCCGGATCGGCGTGCCCGGAATGCGGAAAAGATCGTCGAGCACATGCGCCAGCAGATCCAGATTCACATCCGAGAACAGGTCCTGCGCGCGCCGGCGCCAGCCCCATACGCGTCGCCGCGCAGGCGGCAAAATTTCGGGTTCAGAGCGCTCCTGCATTCTCCTCTTCCCGCCACGCCGTCGGGCGCTGCCGATCGCCGCCAAATGCTACAATCAGTGCTGATACGGCGGCTATAGTTCAGCGGCAGAACGCCTGACTGTGGCTCAGGATGTCGTGGGTTCGATCCCCACTAGCCGCCCCAGTGAATTCGAGCGCAGCCACTCTCCCCGCGCATCCCGTGAACCTTGAATCGATGAGATCCGATCCGGCGCCGACCGCTCCAGCCCGCGTCTACGTGGGATGCTCGGGCTGGGCCTACGCCAGCTGGAAGCCCGATTTTTATCCCGCAAAGCTCTCCGCGAAGAAGCTGCTGGAGTACTACGCCACCCGCCTCAATTCCGTTGAGGTCAACTATACCTTCCGGGCCTTACCGACCCGTAATATCGTCGATACGTGGCTGGCCCAAACTGGCCCGGACTTCCGCTTCTCCTTCAAAGCTCCTCAGCGGATCACGCATTTCCAGCGCCTCAAAGATTGTGGCGCTCAGCTCACCGGCCTCGCCGAAGCGATTGAGCCAGTGACCGCCGTTGGCCGCCTCGGTCTTATCCTTTTTCAGTTGCCGCCCAACATGCGTGCCGATAACGACCGCCTGGCCGCTTTCCTCGACGAAGCCGCCGCCCTCCAACTGCGCCTCGCTTTCGAATTCCGCCACGAATCTTGGTTTGCGGACGCTACTTTTCGCATCCTCGGACAGCACGCAGCCGCGCTCTGTGTCGCCGAAAGTGACGAACTGCAAACACCCGACGTGCAGACAGCACCCTTCTCCTGCTACCGCCTGCGCCGCAGCGATTATTCCCCCGACCAGATTCGGACCATTGCCCAGCAGTTCCAGGAGCGAACCCCCCGCGGCGATGTCTACGCCTACTTCAAGCACGAGGAAGAACCCACCGGAGCATTGCGCGCCGTCGCGCTGAGGGACGCGCTCCAGGAGCTTGCATCCTGAGCGCCCTTGTCTCTCCATCCGCACTCGATGCGGCAGCCACCTCGTGGCTCACCGATTTCATTCCCCGCCGCTGGCTGCGGAGCGGCCACGTGCAAACCCTGGCCGGGAACTTTCTGCCCCGCCGCCTCACCCTGCCCGAACCAGAATCCCTGCTGGTCGAGGTCGAAGGTCCGGTTGCGGGATACGGTCCGACGCAGATTCTCTGTCACTGCCACTGGCAGCCGCGCGAAGTCCGCTCCTCGCGCCTGACCCTCATCCTTATTCACGGCCTCGAAGGCTCGTCCAACTCCCAGTACATCGTCGGCAATACCGCCCGCGCTCTGGCCGCCGGCCTCAACGTTGTCCGCATGAATATGCGCTCCTGCGGCGGTACCGACCATCTTTCGCCCACCATCTATCACTCCGGTCGCTCCAGCGACGTAGGGCTGGTGCTCGACGCGGTGATCCGGCAACAGCAGCTGCAGTCGGTCGCGCTGGTCGGCTACTCCATGGGCGGCAATCTGGCGCTCAAATTCGCCGGTGAGAATCCCGCTGCGGTGCCATCTCAGCTCAAAGCGATCGCCGGCGTCTCGCCTTTGATGGACCTCGCCGTCTCCTCCGCTGCTCTGCATCAGCCGGGAAATCGTATCTACGAGTGGCACTTTCTCCGCAATATGCTGGCCCGCGTACGCCGCCGGATGCAGCTTTATCCGCGTATCTACGGCGACGCCGCTATCGGACGCATCCGCAGCCTGCGTGACTTCGACGAGCACATCGTCGCCCGCTACGGCGGCTTCCGCGATGCGGACGACTATTACTACTCCGTCGCCAGCTCGCAATTCGCCGCCTCGCTGCGCGTGCCCACGCTCATCCTGCATTCGCTCGATGACCCGTTCATCCGGATGCTGCCTTCCACGCGCCAGGCCGTCCGCGCCAATCCCCATATCAGTTACATCGAGACACGTCACGGCGGCCACTGTGCATTCCTTTCCCCGCGCGGCGAGGGTCGCGATGGATACTGGGCCGAGCAAACCCTGCTCGGTTTTCTCACCCGCTCCGAAACGGAACCGGAAAGGGAATCAGCCAATGGAAGCTGACTGGGCCGCGGAGATCGGTCCTCGTCTGGATCGCATCGATGCGAGCTGGTCAGGCTTCATCGATCTGCGCCGCGATCCGCAGGCCATAGCTGCCGTTCCCGAAGCCACCGACCGCGCTGCTCTGCGCGACGCTCTCGGCCTGCTCAACTCCTCCGATTCCCCGGTCTTCACTTCCAGGTGCGATTTCTGGTCTCTCGCCTCCGACGAGGTTGATCCCTTCGAATATGATTTCCCGCCCGGAGAGGCGAGCATCGGCTTTGCGTCCTACATCGATCTGGTAGCGCGTGACCCCGAGCTCTTCGCATCCTTCGACCTGCATGAATCCTGGGTCCGCGCCGCAGCGCTGCGTCTCCGCGAGCTGCCGGTCGCCAGTGGTCGCGCCGACCTAGTCATTCGCGCTGCTCTCGATCGCGAAGCGGCCGGCTTCGGCGTCACCCTCTATGCCGCCGGATGTGGTCGGGATGCAGCCTCTGCGCAAACTGCATGGGAAGCCATTTTGCATGCCGCCGTCAAAGCTACAATGGGGGAGGCACTCCACACCCGGGCGAGTAGCTCAATTGGATAGAGCACCGGCCTTCTAAGCCGGGGGTTGTGGGTTCGATCCCCGCCTCGCCCACCACCGTTAGATCAATGACTTACGAGATTTTCGTCCCTTAGGTTCAGGACAGATCCGGGGGAGCTATCGTTCCATGAGAACGGCAGCGGAACGAGCTTGAATCTCTAGCGTTCCAGAGGCTGGCTGCGCATCTGGTTGTTCCGGTGTAGCCACCACCAGCGTTCCGGCGTTGGACAAAGTCACCTTAACTGCAATCGATCTGCTCGATTCGGTATTCACGACCACCACAGCGCGCTTGCCATTGTTTGCGACAAAAACCGAGTGCCGGTGTGCGCCGTCAGATGTAACGCTGGCGCCGAGCGTGTCGTGAAACGCTGCATCCCAGAGGTACTCCTTATATCTGCTGCGCAGCGCATCGATCTTCCTGCCATAAGCCAGCGTCAGGGGAAAATCCGTAATGTGCCCCTTGAAGGTATACGGCTCATAGCTGATGAGATAACGGTTCAGCAGAATTAGGTTCAGCATCTCGCGATCATCAAAGCCGGTGACCGCGACCATCAGCGGCGCCTGCGGATCGATATAGCGGCAAACCGCACGCGATCCTGCATTGATGCGGAAATAAGAAACTGGATAAAACTGCAGCAACCAGTCCTGCGGCCCTTCGCCGGCAAAGACAAAGTCCCTGTCGACCTTATCTGCAGCAGCTCGAAACTGAGAGGCGAGCGGCATATCTCCGCCATAGATATAGCCTGGGGCGGGATAGCCGTGGCTATTGCTGAAGGAATATTCCACCGGTCCATGATGGCAGACTTCGTCGAACAGCCATCCCGCAGCGCCCAGGTCCACGATCTTCTGAAACTCCCGCGTAGCAATATCCCGATACTCCTGGCATTGGACATCCATAATGGCGCGCCGCCGGTTGTTGATTCCGGCTAACTGCGTGGGCGTCGTGTAACTATACCCCTGCGTCTGATAAGGAATGCCGAAGGGATCGGTGCATTGGTACTTATAGAGTTCCTTCTTATACCAGTCGGTGGTCAGGTCCGCCCAGATCGGCTTGCCAAACAGAATCATCTTTACGTTTTTGCTGCGGGCGTGAAGAATAGCCTGGTGCAGTTCCTCCCACGTCCCGAGTCCGGGATCGGTATCGAGGCGGGGATCGCCGCCGTCCTGCCCGCCGATGTTCCAGCCCACCAGCTGGATTGCCTCGACACCGTTGTCCGCGCACTCGTCGATGTATCTCGGGAGATCGCGGTAGGGAATGCTGAAATCCTGTTCTGCTCCGTCGATTTGTAACTGGAGCCAGGAGTGTACCTCCGTGACCCAGGCCGGCAGCTGCCGTGGCACAAACCAGGATGCCCGCCATTCCTTATAGACATCGATGCCTGCATGCCAGTCGCCGTCATAGCCGCGCAGTACGACAGGAGCAAGTTTCCTGGTCGCGCCCGGATGAACGAAGGCAAAGTGGCAGGTGCGAAACTCCAGATACACCGGCGCGCCGGATATCTCATCGGCGAGCGGCACGTTTTCGTTGATCGACTGAACAACGCCCGGGTGCTGTTCGAAGGTGAACTCCAGCAGATACGGCTGCGCCGCGTCGTGCATTTCCACATAGAGGCCCTGGTGAGCGGCCTGAATCAGGCAGAAGAGACTCTGCTTCGAATCGATCGTCTTCGTGGGGAAGCGAACACCCCAGTACCCCTTTTCGTTTTTGAAATGGGGATGAAGCTCGTCGCCATCGAGATTTCCGTACCACATATGCTCGGACATCAGCGCCTCGTCCACAGCCGGCGCATTCAGGTCGCCGAAATACGGATAGTCGATGGTCTCGATGGTGAGTTGGGAGTTGTTGACGACGGCCGCATCGAATTCCAGCGCGCCCTGGTCAAGAGTGACCGTCGCGGCCAAAGTGATCGGCAGCACGCCTCCGTGTTCGCTGCGCACATTTTCCCAACGCAGACGAACCTGCCGGTCTGAAATCTTCTCAACACTTGCAGCCCGCTGCTTCCGGCCCAGAACTTCATTGTCGCGCTGCCGCGGCAGCGGGGTGAGAAGCCGGAACGAGACCCCAAGCTCCGGGCGCCGCTCGATCGTCCATCCAGTCGACTTGCGGACCATGCGCGTCAGGGCTCCCGAGCCTCGGTCGAAGGCAACCAGGAACTCCGCATCCTCCAATATGACCTCGCCGTCAGATCCGGATCCGGATTCTCCAGCCTGACCCTCTAAGTCAGCGCCATCAGCGAGTACGCCAATCGCGGTTAGGCCAGCCAACTTATTAAATGTCCGTCGGTTCAAAGGTTCTCCTGCCTTTAGGTGTATACGCTCGAGTGGTGACCACGAATGGGGGCTCGCCCACACCATCAGAAAATCAGCCCCGAACACCCTCCATAAGTATCCATTTCTCTCCCGATTTTGCCAGCGAGGGGGTCTCCGACACCTTCAGCTTTCCCAGGTTCTTTCCCGACGTCTGCCGACAGCAAGATAGCAGAGTAAACGGTTACAGGCCCGTTCCCAAGGGCCTCGCCTCCGGCAGCTTGACAACGCCAGTAAAGGGGAGTAATTGTTTCCCGCCCGAAGAATGTCCCGAAGTGCTGACGCGTAATCATCTCGGGTTCCTAAATCGAATTACGCGTTATAGAAAACGTTTGCTTTACGGAGGCAATATGAAACCCGTCCCGCTCCCGCCCCCCGCCCCGCGTGTCCTCCACGTCGGGGTGCGCGCGAAACTTCGGTTCGCGTTCCTCCTCGCTCTGCTGGCGGCTCTGGTCCCCGCACTGCGCGCACAGGAAAACGCCACCATCAACGGAACTGTTACCGACGCCAGCGGAGCGGTCGTCGCGAATGCGAAAATCACCCTGGTCAACACTGCCACGAGCGTCGAGCGCACAGAAGTCTCAAATTCCGTCGGCGCTTATCGTTTCGCCAACCTCGCCATCGGAACCTACACGCTAACCGCGACGGCTTCAGGCTTCCAGACCTTTACCAAGACCGGCATCGTTGTCAACGTTGCGCAGACCCTCGAAGAAGACGTCGCGTTCAAGGTGGGCAGCTCCACTCTGACGGTTTCCGTGCAGGCCAACGCGCTGCAAACTCAGACTGAAACCAGCGAGGTCAGCACTCTGATCAGCGGCCAGCAGGTGCAGGAGCTCTCCACCAACGGCCGTAACGTGACCGCTCTCGCTGCTCTCGGGCTCGGGGTTTCCAATAATCTTTCCCAGTTCAGCGGCGTCGACGCGCTGACGTCCGCCAACGGCATCAGCTTCAACGGTACGCGCACCACACACAACATCTATTTGCTGGATGGTGCAGAGCAGAACGACCGTGGCTGCGGTGGTTGCTTCATGAACCTGCCTTCGCAGGACGCGATCGCTGAATTTCAGACCCTCGACAGCAACTACAGCGCCGACTACGGTATCGGATCGGGCGGCACCATCGTGATGGTGTTGAAGTCCGGCACGCACGATTTCCATGGCGAACTGTATGAGTTCAACCGCAACACCGACTACGACGCCAACGACTACTTCACCAAGAAAGCCGGACAGCCGCGTCCAGCCTTCCACCTGAACGAACCGGGCGGCAATATTGGCGGTCCCCTCTGGATCCCCGGCATCTACAACAACAACCGCAACCGGACGTTCTTCTTCTGGAACGAAGAATGGCGCAGGCTGATTCAGGGCAGCTCACCTTCGGTTGCAAACACCATCATGGCCAGTAACTTCCCCACGGCAGGCCAGGATCTTACTTACACCATCCCGTCAGGCGGAGCGACCCCGGTCGTGCCTGCCACGACTGACCCGGCCAAGCTGGCACTGTACACGCAGGACGGCCTGACCCCGGGCCAGCCTTTTCCCGGCAACGTCATTCCGGCGAACCTGATGGATCCCAACGCCGTACTGGAAGTGAATGCCGGCACGTTTCCGAAGCCGAATCTGGGCACGTCCCAGTACATCTCGTCCATCCCCACGGTCGACAACATCCGCGAAGAGGCCGTCCGCATCGACCACAATATCAATTCGAAATTCCAGCTGATGGGGCATTACCTCCACGACTCCATGGCAAAGTCGTTCTATCCTCCGCTGTGGGGCGACAGCTCGTATCCCACGGTTGGTACGGCGATGACTAACCCGTCCTACACCGCCGTCATCAAGCTGACGCAGACGTACTCACCCACTCTGCTGAATGAAACCGGATATTTCTACAGCGGCAACAAGATCGGGTTGACTCCGCAATCGCAGAGCGGCTCCAGCTTTACCTATCCATCCGGATGGGGAACCTCTTCCTCGGGTAATCCGGCGGCCAGTTTCTTCCCGCAGGGCGATAACTTCATGAGCCGCATGCCGGCGATCTTCCTCCAGGGCACCCCGCTGCAGGTGACATGGGATCCCTCGTACTTCCCATGGAAGAACGGCTATGAGGGATTCGAACCGCGCGATGACCTCTCATGGACGAAGGGCCGTCATCAGATGAAGTTCGGCTTCAGCTGGCTGCATGATTACAAGAACCAGCAGCTGCAGCACAACACCAATGGCGACGCCTACTTCAACTCGAGCGCCTTCTCCGGCGACTCCTACATTAACTTCCTGCTGGGCGATGTAACCAGCTTCGATCAGCTCCAGTATCTTGCGGGTAAGCACTGGGTTAACAACAACTATGGCTTCTATGCCATGGATAACTGGCACGTCAGCCCTCGATTTACTCTGAACCTGGGAGTGCGCTACGACGGCATGCCGCATGCCTACGAACGCTACAACCAGTTCGCCAACTTCGTGGCGGCTGATTACAGCCGTACGGCCGGCAATCCGGTTACTGCGGCAGGCACGCTCGACCCGTCCACGCTGACAACTTTCAATGGTCAGCAGTTCTATCTCAATGGTATTCGCGAAGCCGGCGTCAATGGCTTCCCACGCGGCAATGTGCAAAACTTCTACAAAACCTGGCAGCCCAGACTTGGTTTTGCCTATAACCTGTTTGGCGATGGCAAGACAGTGATACGCGGCGGATTCGGCATGTTCTACGAGCGTGTGCAGGGCAACGACGTCTATAACGCCGCCCTGAACCCGCCCTTCGCGTACATTCCCACCGCGACCAACGTCTACTTCACCAACCCGAACACCAGCGCTCTCACCGGCGTTACTACCTCGCAGACTTTCCCGGCCAGCCTGATCAATATCAATTACCACTATCCGGCGCCCGGGACCACGGACTACAGCCTGGGCGTACAGCGTGAGTTGGCTCCCTCGATTGTTGCCGTCCTGCAGTACGTGGGATCCGATGGCTGGAACCAGAGCGATGACCGTCACATCAATACCTTGCCGCTTTCGGACATCCCCGATCGGCAGGGAGTAGCGAACGGCACGCTCAACGCCAACATTTATCGTATCTATCCGGGATTCTCGGATATCTCCCAGGAAGAAAACCAGACTAACTTCAACTACAACTCGCTACAGGCCGGGGTTCGTGTGGAGAACCGATGGGGGTTGACCACCCAGGTCGCCTACACCTGGTCTCACCTGATCGACGAGGGCTCCAACGATCTGAATGGGCTTTCGGATCCGTTTAATCCAAAGTATGACCGCGGATCCGATAACAACTTCGATCGGCGCAACGACCTCAATATCAGCCTTGTATATAACCTGCCCTTCGCGAAGCACGGCTCCGCTCTTACCCGCACCACGATCGGCGGATGGACGGTATCGGGCATTGTCACCGCGGAATCGGGTGTGCCTCTGACCGTTCTCTACAGTGGGAGCGACACGCTGGGGCTGGGCGGGGGTACGACCAATCGGCCCGACCTCGTCTCCAGGCCCAGTTATCCCAAGACCGTCTCCCAGTGGTTCTCCACCAGTTCCTACGCCGATCCGGTGGCGCCATGGAATGGCGGACCTAACCAGGGCTTTGGTAACGCGGGCAAAGATTCCGCAGTTGGACCGGGCATCCACAACCTGAATCTCTCGCTGTTCAAGTCCATTCCGCTAACGGAGTCCGGGCCGAGAATTGAGCTTCGGTTCGAGTCCTTCAATACCCTCAACCACACCATCTTCCAGAGCGTCGACCTCAACAATCATGACGGAAACTTTGGAGCGGTGACCGGGGATTACGGTCCGCGCTTGCTCGAACTGGGCGGGAAGTTCGTCTTCTGATCCCTGGCCCTGAATACCTCCCCGGGGCGCGGTAGCCTGAGCCGGTGCCGCGCCCGTTTCTTGGTCTTCGCACCACGCCGCAATTGCGCGCCTTCACGGCCGAGCGCGACAATGACCCTTCGGAGATGGCCAGGTGAACTGGGTCCCTGCACGACGGTGGGTACTTGCGGCGCTCCTCGGCTGCGCTTGGGTCGGCGCTCCGGCGCAAACAGCCGGATCCCTGCCGCAGCAGCGCAGCGCGGCGATGGCCCTCCAGCAGCAGGGGCAGACCGCCCAGGCTGAAGCAGCCTGGCAGGCTGTCCTGAAGGCGGATCCTCGCGACGCGGCCGCCTGTGCCAACATCGGTGTTCTTGAGTCGCAGCAGCAACACTATGCCGAAGCGGCCCGCTATTATCGCAGGGCTTTGGCGATCAGTCCCTCCCTGCCGGGCCTGGAGATGAATCTGGGACTGGCTCTTTTCAAGGCCGGCGAGATGAGGGAGGCGGCCCGTGTTTTTGTGCCGCTTTACCACCATGCCGCGCTCGATTCAGCGGACGCGCAGCGCCTGCGGCTGCTGATCGGGATGGCCGACTATGGAGCACGCGACTATGCGGCCGCTGTTCCCTGGCTCCGCGACGCGATGGCGCGCGATCCACAGAACCTTCCTTACCGGATGGTTCTGGCACACGCCTGTCTTTGGTCAAGGCAGTATCCATGCGTGCTCGACGTCTACCATCAGATCCTGAAGCTGAATGCGGAATCGGCCGAGGCGGATATGCTGGCCGGCGAAGCCTACGACGAGATGCGGGATCACCCTGACGCCATCCAGCAATTTCGCAATGCCGCCAAAGCCGACCCCAAATTTCCAGGCGTGCATTTCGGGCTTGGATATCTGCTCTGGACGCAGAATCAGTTCGAGGAAGCGGCGCAGCAATTCCAGCTGGAATCAGAGAATTCCCCCGATGACGCGGAGAGCATTGCCTACCGGGCCGACTCCGATGTGCGGCTAAGTCGGCCGGACGCTGCGCGGCCACTGCTCGAAGAGGCCCTGCACCTGAATGCACGGCAGGAACTGTCGTGGCTCGATCTTGGCATCCTCGACGCCCAGGCCGGCAAACATGATGCGGCTTTCCGGGATTTTCAAATGGCGGAGAAGATCGCACCGACGGACGTCCAGGTGCACTGGCGTCTGGCGCGCCTTTATCAGTCGATGGGAAAACGAGCTGAGGCGCAGGCGGAGTTTGCGAAGACGAAGAACCTGACCCGGGCTGCCGACCAGAGCGTGCGAGAGAAGATGCAGGCGAACCACTTCCAGGACGCCCAGTCCAGCGCGCAGTCGAACCACTCGGCAGCGCCGTCCTCGATACCCAATTAGGCCGGACAGGTCGTGACCCTCCGAGCAGTCGCAATCCGCATAGATGGCTGCCGCCCCGGAGGACAACGGCAGGAGGAAGCCTCGAAGCAGGAAGCGAGCCGCGCGGGGAAGGCCGGCGACGCACATCAGCGCCGCCGGCACAAGGGTTCAGGATTGGGAGTAGATGGCCCCGTTCATCCCGTCCGGATAAAAGCCTCCGGAGTGATTGCCGCCGGCGTAGACGATGTTGAGAACCTGCGCAGGCGTGCGCGGAATACACAGTGCGTTGATGTCGACGTCGTAAGGAGCCTTTGATGTGGGAGGGATGTCCACTTTGTCCACTGCCGGGCTGTTCACGCCGTTTCCGATGCAGGCCCAGCGAATCGAGCCGGAATGCTGCGCTTCGGTTCCCATGATGGCGGCGGCCGCGGCCAGGTAGGTGCTGCTGCTGATCAGCGGGGCAGCGCCGAGATAGGCGCTCAGCCCCACGTCTTCAAACTGGCGCGCCAGCTTGAGCCAGTCGTTAACGCTGGCAAAACCATAGCCAAGAGCGGCCAGGTTGATGGCCGGCTTCTTCACTGCGGCCGAGCCCAGAGCCTTGCGAATATAGAGAACGTGATCGATCTCGTTCTGGCGCAGAGCGGAGGCAATGGTGGCCTGCGGCGATGCGCCGAAGTTTTTTACCATGTTGCCGCCGGTGGTGGGGCCCGTGGTATCCGCTTCCGAGATGACGCCGAGCTTAACTAAGGTCGCACCGTAGGTGGCCATTGCATAGAATTCAGCTTCCAGGTATTCGAGGTTGAGCGCGAAGTTCAGAATATCGGCATCGCTGTAGGAAGCGGCGCTGACCTTCTGTTGATCGAAAACCAGTCTGCTGCCCAGCATGGCTGCGCCAGCCACGCCGATGCCGGTCATGCCCGCGCCCTTGAGAAATGCGCGGCGATTAGCAACGAACGAATCAACTCCTGAAGATTTCATCGAGATCTCCTGAATCCGGTTGGCGTGCGCTCAGGCGTGCGTCCAGGAGCCTGAAGGAAGACTCTGCGGGCGCAGGGCGAAAGGTGCTGAGAAGACAGCCTGCAGCGAACTTGCCAGCCACGGGGATCTCCCTGTCGCTGGTACGCCGGGAACGGCAGGGACGGATTGTTCCTTAAGAAGATTATTTTCCAGAACGGATTTGACACGAGACTGCAGCGCAGGGAGCGGAAATAGTGCATCCTACATCTGCCGGGCGTGCTCGGACGTTTCACAGGCGTAGATGTACCCCCGTGCACCGGGCAGACTTCGCGATCGGCAATCCATTGTCATCAGAATTCGCGTATTCAATTCGTAGCCGAAGAGAGCCCCGATGAGCGTGGCCGGACAGCCTGTTCCAGATTCGGCGCTGATCGAGAGAATTATGGCGCAAGACGAAAATGCGCTTTCCGCGGTCTACGATCGATATTCCGGCATGGTGTTCTCGGTGCTGGTGCGGATTCTGAAGGACAGCCAGGCTGCAGAGGAAGTGCTCCAGGATCTGTTCCTGCAGCTATGGCGGGAGGCTCAGCGCTTCGACAGCAGCCGTGGTTCGCTGCCGGCGTGGCTGATGGTGATTGCCCGCAACCGGGCGATCTCACGTCTGCGGGGTCGGAACCGGCGCGCTCTTGTGGAAACAAGCGAAGACCTGCCAACCGGGTACGCCCCCTGGCTGGACAATGTCGAACAGGAAGCCGCGCGCGCGGAGATGGTCGGTAAAGTGAAGGCTGCCATGCGGGAGATGCCTCGCGAGCAGCGGCAGGTGGTGGAACTGGCGTATTTCGAAGGTATGACGCAGACGGAGATCGCCGCGCACACGGGGACTCCGCTGGGTACGGTAAAGACGAGGATGCGAACCGCGATACAGTCGCTGAGGCAGCTTTTTGACGATGGGACCGCACGTCAATCCGGAAGATCCTGACCTCTACGCTCTGGGAGCGCTCGATGAGGAGGAGCGAGCTGCGTTCGAGGCGCACCTGCGCTCCTGTGCGCAATGTGCGGACCAGGCGGCGGCCGCGCAGCGCAGGATCGCACTGGTTGGGCTAGCCGCGGAACCCGTCGCGGTTCCCTCCCGAGTGAAGGAAGAACTGATGCGCCGCGTGCGGGCAGAACACAGACCTCAGCCTGAAGCCGCGAGCCGTGGCAGATCGTGGCGATGGTTAGTGCCGGTGCTGGCGACGAGCACGATGATCTTTGCCGCGCTGGCCGCGTGGCAATGGACGCAGAATCGCGATCAGGCACAGCAGATTTCGACGCTGCGAGGCCAACTCGCGGATGCGCAATCGCGCTCGCTGGATATCGCTCGGGCTTCTGAGGATGTGGACCTGGTGGCCGGAGCCCCGGGAACGATTCACGTAGCGCTGGCGCCACAGCCGGGTACGCAGGTCCGGAGTGGAGCTATTTTGTATGATCCGCAATCCGGCACGGTAGCGTATTTCGCGCACATGCCGCCCGCCCCTTCGGACAAGAGCTATCAGCTGTGGCTGGTCCCCGCTGCGGGCGCGCCTATCAGCCTTGGCGTATTCTCCGGAAACGAGCCAATGACTGCGCTCACAGCGCGATTGAACCCCGGAGTTGCGGCAAAGGCATTCGCAGTGACGGTAGAGCCGAAGGGCGGACGTCCGCAGCCGACCGGTGTCAAGATCCTGGTGGGCGCTGTGAAGACTTAAACCTGCCGTCGAAGGATTACGCTTCCGTTGCGCGCTTAAATAGCGCTGTCTCTTCGATCTGATCTTCCCTCCATCGCGTCCCACGGGAATACGCAGCCGAAACTTGTCTCGATGAGCGGTTGGCCTGTTTCCGTTAACATCGCATGTGTGTTCGTCCTTCCGGCAGTGCTGTTTCTGGGAATGTCGGTGCCAGCCTTGCCTGTTGTGCAGGCCTCTCCAACTCCGACGCGTGTTGCTCCGCGGGACTCTCGCAAAACCTGCCTCAGCGGCCAGGAAATGGACGATCTTCTGGCGCAGGTCAGCTCCCTGCTGGAACAGAGCCGGTTTGCCGATGCGGCTGCGCTGCTCCAGCCCAAAGCCCAGGGTCGTTGCGACTTCCGCAGCGATCTGCTGCTGGCTGCCGCCTTCGACGGAGAAGGGGACACCGCTTCCGCGGAGCGAACGCTGCAGCAGGCCCTCGCTTTGTGGCCCTCGAATACCAGCCTCGCGACCTCGCTCGCGCGCGATGAACTGCAGGCGGGAGATGTCCCCGCCGCGCGGCGCGCCATTGCGCAGTGCAGGCCGACCGAGCAGACGCCGCAGCGCGAACTGCGGATGATCGCAATGGTGTATCTCGAGAATCATGAACTGCCGCGCGCCGCCGAGGTAGCACAGCTTGCATGGCATGCCGACCCCTCGCAGGAGAATCTGTTGTTCGCCGCCAATGTGCTCCAACTGGAGGGGCGGTATCTGGATGTTGTATCTCTGCTGGAGAAGCACCGCGGTGAGTACGGTGATTCTGTCGGTTTCCTGGTGACGATGGGCGAGAGCGAATCCGATGGCAAGCTGTATGCGGCCGCGGAGCGCGATCTGAAGCGGGCCATCGCCCTTGACCCCCGGTCCTATCCCGCCCATTACGTGCTCGGCAATCTGCTGGTCACGACCGGCGATCTCGCCACAGGAACTGCCGAATATCAGAAGGCAATTGCCATCAACCCGCAACAGCCGCGCACTTACTATCAGCTGGGGCGAGCGCTGGAGCAGCAAAATGACATTGAGCAGGCGCAGCGCTACTTTCAGCAGGCCATCGCAGTTGATGCTCAGTATGCTCCCGCCTATGCCGAAATGGGCAAGCTGGAGTTGCGCGCCAACCAGCTCCAGGGTGCCGTCGACAATCTGACGCGGGCGATCCAGAGCAACCCAGCCTCACAGGAGTCTTATTACCTGCTGGTCCAGGCCTACGGCCGCCTCGGACAGCGAGAGAAGGCGCAGGCGGTAATGCAACAGTGGACTGCCTATAAAAAAGAACATCCTCTTCTGCCGGCGCCGTCCCGCAGCGACTCTCCGAATGCCCTTCCTTCTTCGCCGCAGCCGTGACCATCGACGAGAACCCGGAAGAGTGGCATGATCCGCAGGCCCGGTCAGTGTTATGTCGATATCCCAAAGAAGGCCGGCCCACCCACAAATCGAGGAAATGAATTCCCTGAATTTTTCCTTGCAATTGATCCTCAACTACCGGAATATTGAATTTTCCCGGATCTTCCCTGGTTGCAGCACGTCGCAACTTTTTCACCCGTTGACGCCGATAGCGGTACTGTCCGCAGCTCACAAACAAGCCCCACAGCTGAACGTCAAAACATCATCGTCGGGCGATCAACCGGGTCCAAACTGTCTGTTTCTCCGCACCCTCGCGGTGAAGGAGCTTTTATGCAGCGGTTCTCGAAGTGTGCCCTGTCTTCTCGTTCCTGCGCTCATCTGTTGAGCAAATCGCATCCGAACCGTATTCGGCACAATCTCGCCCTCACGCTGATCAGCGTGACTTTGGGCGGCGCCTTCGCCGCTCACGCCCAGACCGCGCATTTCTCTGCGGCGCAAAGCACCGTCACCACGGACCTGTATCAGCCCTGGGGCGTTGCGGCAGATCGCAGCGGCAACATCTACATCGCCGACGAGGGAAATAATCGGGTGCTGAAAGAAACTCTGACTCCGCAGGGATATGTGGAGAGCACCTTCGTCAGCGCCGAATCCAGCGGTGTCAATTACTTCCTCCCTTATGGCGTAACGGTGGATGGAGGTGGCGACGTTTTCATCCTCAACGGCGATGACGGCACAATCCTGAAGGAAAAGCCCACCTCGGGCGGCTATGTTCAAAGTGTGATTCCCCGTCCGCTTCCCACAGTTGAGGGAGGACCCCTGGGGATCGCAGCCGACTCGGCGGGCGATCTCTTCCTGAGCATGAATTACTCCGATGGGAAGATGGTGAAGCTCACACCCTCCGGATCCCACTACGTGGTGTCAGAAATTGGCAGCGGCTTTGGCCCCTTTGAAATCGCCGTCGCGGTCGACGGACGAGGCAATGTATATCTCCTCAGCCTTGGCCAGGGGCTGTTTAAGGAAACACCCACGGGAAACACCTATACCCAGAGCCTGATCGCAACCCAGTTCATGGATCCTTATGGGGTTGCGGTGGACAGCAGCCGGAATGTCTTTGTAGTGGATCTGGCTGCCGACGCCGTATGGAAGGAGACACCTTCAGCAGACGGGTATACCCAAACCGAGCTGCCTTCCGATGGCTTGTCGGAGCCCGAAGGGATTGCGGTTGACGGAAACACCATTCTCGTTTCCGACTGGGACAACAACCGCGTAGTGCAGCTGCGAACCGACGGTGGCAGGTTTCCCGCACTTCGCGTGAGAAGTACCAGCAAAACGCCTGTCTCCGCCATCTTCACCTTCAATACCGCCGGCACTCTGGGCTCAACGAGAGTTGTGACGGGTGGCATTTCAGGGCTGGACTTCACCGATGCCGGTACCGGAAGCTGCAAAGCAGGGATCACCTACAATGCCGGCGATACCTGCACGATCGATGTGAAATTTTCACCCCGATTTCCCGGCACCCGCGAAGGTGCAGCAGAGCTGCTAAACAGCACCGGCAACGTAATAGCTACGGGCTATTTTGAAGGCACCGGCGAGGCGCCGTTGGTGACCTTCCTGCCGGGCACCCAAAGCACCATTGCACAGCAGGGAATGCTGTTCCCCACCGGCGTTGCCATCGACGCTGCCGGCGATCTGTATGTGGCGGATACGGGACACAATCGAATCCTGAAGGAAACAGCCTCCGGATCCACCTATGCTCAAAGTGCGCTGATCACCAATGGTTTGTCTGCACCCTTCGGAGTCGCGCTCGATGGGGCGGGTGACCTCTATATTGCGGACACTGGAAACAATCGGATCCTGAAGGAAACCTTCACTGGAACGCGCTTCATTCAAAGTACTGTACCCATCAGCGGCCTGAACTATCCGCTCTCGGTCGCCGCGGATGCGAGCGGCAACCTCTATGTTGCCGATGCCGGTAACATTCGGGTATTGAAAGAGACTCTTTCCAACGGCACATACAAACAAAGCGTCGTCGCATCGGGCATCATTCCCCGCAGCGTCGTCGTCGATGGGAGCGGGAACGTGTACATCGGCGACTTCGGCGACGGAGAGGTGTGGAAAGAAACGCTGACCTCAGGCGCTTACTCTCAGAGCAGCATCGCGAGAATTCCCGGAGGAGTTAATCAACTGGCCCTCGATGAAGAGGGGGATCTTTATATCGTCACTGCGACTGGGGTCTCGGTGGCAAAGCCATCGGGTGCCAGCTACACACTGAGCACCATCGCCGGCGGCCTCATCGAACCGCAGGGCGCGGTCGTGGACCCGCGCGGCAACGTCTTCATCGTCGACAGCGTGACCGGTCGTCTGCTCAGGGAGGATTTCGCCGATCCTCCGAGTGTGACGTTCTCCTCGACCTTCGTTGGTTTCACCAGCAGCCCGAAGACCATCACTTTGGAGAATTCCGGCAACCTCCCGTTGGTCTTTCCGATTCCGGGTGCTGGTTCCAATCCGTCCATCAGCAGCGACTTTTCGCTTAACGACGGCGAAGAATCTGCCTGTCCCGTCGTGAGTAGCGGTTCTTCATCTCGCGGAACCCTCGCGCCAGGCGCGGCGTGCACGCTCGCCATTGGTTTTATGCCCACAAAGTCTGGCGACCTGAGCGGCGCCCTGACCCTGACTGACAATGCTCTCAACACCACTGCAACGCAAAGCGTCCGTCTGGGTGGCAGGGCTCTGGGAGGTGGCCGCCTGCCCTGACCTCGGCCGGATGTCCAGCGTTTCTGCCGGGGCCTCGTCGCTCCTGATCAGGTAGTGAAGGCTAAAGCTTTCGCAGGTCGTTCTTTATCCGCGCCTCATGCGCGAGGAAGGCGTACTTCGATTTTCACACCCTGGCCGGGCGAGGTGGTCAGGGTGAATTTGCCTCCGGATCGGCTCACTCGTTCGCGCATCCCGGCGAGCCCGAAATGATGCCCGTTCTGGACTCCGGCCCCGACCGGATCAAAGCCGCATCCATCATCGCGGACACTCAGAGTGAGGCCGCGGGCGTCGTAGTGCAGACGCATGTCGATCTGCGTGGGCCGGCCGTGCAGCACTGAGTTGTAGACAGCTTCGCGCGCCACCATCAGCAGGTCGTGTGCCGTCGGCTGGCTTACACGGAAAGGATTGCCGGCAATGGAGCAGGCCACCGGCACATGAAATTCCCGGCTCACGTGGTTGGCCATGCCCGTCAGTTTGGGGCCGAGACCGTCTCCCCCGCCGTCATCCTGGCGGAGATTCCAGATCGCCTCCCGCGCCTCGCTGATCGTGGTGCGGACCTGCGCGCGCGCCGTGTCCATCAGGCTGCGGTGCTGTTCGTCCCCTGAACCGTTCATGGAAAGCGCCTCGAGCAAAGCAGAGACGCTGGCGCATCCCTGAACCACGGTATCGTGCATCTCCCGCGCCACACGGCTGCGCTCTTCGAACACCGCCTTGAGACGGGCCCGCACCTGCCGAACCCGCAACTGGTGGATGGCGAGCACAACCAGCGCGATCAGAAGCACGCAGGCGGCGACAAACCACCAGGTCCGGTAGAACTCCGGCTCCTGCACGATAACCGTCGAGGTCTCCGAAACGGCGGTAGGATCGCCGATATCGAAGGCCTGCACGCGGAACCGATACCGCCCAGGCGGAAGGTTGGTATAGCTGGCGGTGCGCTCCAGCGTGGGCGCAGTCCACTGCTTGTCGAAGTCCTCCAGCCGATAGCGAAAGCGCACGCCATCCTGCGAACGCAGCCGCACCGGCGCATAGTCGATCTGTAGCCGCGTATTGCCGGGACGCAGCCTTATGGCTGTTCTCAGCACCGAGGGGACACCGTCCACGCGTATCTCCTGAATGCGAACCGGCGGCGGCGGGAGAGACCGCTGCGCAGGCAGAATATGGATGGGCCCATTATTGCTGGGAAACCAGACGTCTCCCTGTGGCGTGATGCAGCCCGACGACTGTGTTCCGCCATAGATCTCTGCATTCCCCGCCAGATCAGCGAGCGAGTAGAGGGTAAGTGCCAGCGGTCGTCCAGGATCGGTCGCCTGCTGATCCAGTTCGTGACGATTCAGCAGCGCAATGCCATTGGGGCCGCTGAGCCAGAAGTGGCCCGCAGGGTCTTCCAGTATCTGGTAGATCGCGTTGCTGGCCAGACCCTGGGCGGTCGTGTAGTGCGCGATGCTTCCGTTGCGGAACCTGTACAGCCCGCTGTCGCGCGTGCCGAACCACAGCCCGCCATCGCTGTCTTCGTGAATGGCCCAGATCTTCTGCTGGCGAAGGGTATCGGTGGCGGCATCGCTCACGAAATTGCCGGCGTGCATGTGACTGAGCCCCCGGTCCGTTCCAATCCACAGGTCTCCGCTCCGTGTTTCCAGCAGTACGCGTGTACTGAAATAGGCGAGACCGTCGCGCATTTGATAGCTGCGAATGCGGAAGTGATCGCCGGCGCCAACGATGTGGTTCAGACCTTCATCGGCGCTCACCCACATGCTGCCGTCGCGATCCTGGGTCATGGCGCGGACAAAGTTATTTGAAAGACCATCCTGCGTGGTAAAGCGCTGCACGCGGTTTCCGGCGATGCGAAACAGGCCGCCTCCATCGGTGCCCGCCCACAGCACGCCCGAGCGATCTCGATAGACGTTGCGCACCAGCACGCGGGCCATTCCAGGCAAAACCGCTGGTGTAATCTTCCCGTTCTGCATGTGGAGCAGGGAAGCAGAGGCAATCCAGAAGCTGCCGTCGTGATCTTGGTAGATGGTGCCGAAATCAGCGTCGCTGGCTTCTGGAAGCGGTACGATGCTGGCGGGAATTTCCGTCAGCCGCAGCATGCCGGCCTGCGTTCCGATCCAGAAGTTATTCTCGCTGTCGGTGAAGAAGTTCAGAACTGTATTGCTGGGCAGTGATCCCGGAGCCTTCAGGTGCGTAAGCTTCCCGTTTTTCAGCTCGAACGCTCCCTCTCCGATGGTGCCGATCCAGAGTCCCCCGTCCGGCGTCAAACGCAGCACACGTACCGTGGACGCAATCCCGCCCACCTGCACAAACTGACTGGCGCCCGCGGCCATCCGGTTCAGGCCTGAAACGGTCCCAACCCAGATCGTTCCATCCTCCGTTTCGAGGATCGACTTCACACGATTGCGGCTTGCTTCTCCTGAGAAGGAATACTCGTGACCAACGCCGTTGCTGATGCGCAGCAGAGAGGAGCCGCCGGCCCACAGCGCGCCGGTGTGGTCGATCCAGAGGCCATGCACGGCGAGCGCAGGGATGCGCGAAGTTCCGTCGACACGCTCCACGTGATCGCCGGTGATGCGCAGCAGTCCGTTGTCGGTCCCGGCCCAGATGCTTCCATCGCGATCCTCCACCAGTGCGCGAACGAAGTCATTGCTGAGCCCGCCGCGCGTAGTCCAGGTGCGAAACTGGCCGTGAGCGTAGCGCACCAGGCCGCCTCCCTCTGTGCCAATCCACAGCGCGCCATCACGGGCGACCAGCAGGCAGAAGACACTGTTCTCGTGCAGCGCGGGCGTATTCTGCCGGTCGAAGACGACAAAGTGCGTTCCATCGAAGCGCAGCAGGCCTCCCGTAGTTCCAATCCACAGATAGCCATCCGCGGTTTGTGCAAATGCCTGCACGGTTTGCTCGGGTAAGCCGTCATTCGCCTGCCAAACCCGCCGCGTGTAGCCGACGAGATTCTCGCTCCGCGCACTGGAAACGCCAATGGCCAGGACGATCAGAATCGCGGCCGCGATTCGTCCCGCTGCAGAAGGGCGGCGCAGATCTACTATGGGAAGCCTCATTCCGGCGCTCAGTATAAAGCTGGTCTCATGGAGAGTGCAGCGGCTCCGGCGTCCCGATGAGCCCCGCTTCTAACACCCCGTCGAGCAAAGGCAGCTCGCCGGGACCCCGCTTCGATGGCTGGTCTCACACGCAGCATCATTCGGCGCAGAGGCCGATGAGACCAGTTTCAGAGCAGCGCACTCCGACTTTCGTCGGATTCGCGCAGAGCAACCAGCCATTAGAGTGATCTTTCCAGCCCCGGCCTCTTCGGCCTGCCCTGGAAGTGATCGGCACACATGATGCGGCCTCTCCTGCGTTATCTCTTTCGTTGCGCTCAGATCCTCGCGCTGCTGGCAGTCGCAGGCAGCAGCGCTCTCGCCCAGAGCACCACAGTCGTTCAAATCGACGCCAGCGCCCCCTGGCAACCACCGGCTCCCGCGCTCTACGACGAAGGCACGGCCCGTGCTCCCTCCGGTAGAACCCTCGGCCTGAACAGCCGCTACCTGACGCTCGACGGAAAGCCCTGGCTGCCGGTGATGGGCGAATTTCATTTCTCCCGTTATCCCGAGTCGCAGTGGGAAGAAGAAATTCTCAAGATGAAAGCCAGCGGTGTCAACATCATCGCGACCTACGTGATCTGGATCCATCAGGAGGAGATCGAGGGCCAGTTCGACTGGACCGGGCAACGAGACCTGCGCGCCTTCGCGCAGCTGTGCGCGAAGCATGGCATGCTTCTGGTCGCGCGCATCGGTCCCTGGGCACACGGAGAAGTGCGCAACGGAGGATTCCCGGACTGGGTGCTAATGCAGGGGCCGACGCGCGAAAACGATCCTGTCTATCTGAAATCCGTTCGCGACTGGTACGGCCAGATCGGCCAGCAACTCCAGGGGCTGCTCTGGAAAGATGGCGGTCCCGTTATCGGGGTCCAGCTGGAGAACGAGTATTCGAAGCGCGGCCCCGGTGCCGGCGATGCGCATATCCTCGAGCTGAAGAAACTGGCACAGGAGAGCGGCCTCGATGTTCCGTTGTATCTCGAGACCGGATGGGACAACGCCGCGGTTCCTCCTCGTGCCGTTTTGCCGGTCTTTGGCGGATATCCCGCCGCTCCCTGGGACGATTCGCTCAGCAAGCTTCCTGCTTCGGAGGTCTACGCCTTTCGCTTCGGCAGCCGGGTCAGCAGCAACATGGGGGCCATGGGCGGCGCGGGCAGGCCTGCAACGCCGGGTCAGCAGGAACCCTCCACCTATACCGGGCTTCCGTTCCTGACTGCGGAAATTGGCGGCGGCATTCAGGATACCTACCATCGCCGCCCGGTGATGGAGCCGGACGATATAGCCGCGATGTTTCCGGTGATGCTGGGTTCCGGCGTGAACCTCTACGGCACCTACATGTTTCAGGGTGGAGAGAACCCGGAGGGCAGGCGCAGCACGCTTCAGGAATCGCAGGCCACAGGCTATCCCAACGATCTGCCGGTAAAGTCGTATGACTTTCAGGCGCCCCTCGGTGAGTTTGGCGAGCAGCGAGAGTCACTGCGGAAGATGAAAGTCTTCCAGTATTTCCTCAACAGTTTTGGGAGCGATTTGGCGCCGATGACGGTGCATGCTCCTGCCACGCTTCCGCAGGGGGGCGCTGATTTCAGCGTGCTCCGCGCTGCTGTGCGTTCCCGCGGAGATGCCGGCTTCCTCTTCTGCAATAACTATGTGCGTGGCTATACCATGCCCGCGCATCCACAAACGCAATTCGAGATTGCCCTCCCCGGAGGAACGCTGCAGATCCCGCGCCGGCCTGTCGACATTCCCTCCGGCGTCTACTTCATCTGGCCGTTCAATCTGCGGGTAAAAAACACAGTCCTGCGCTACAGCACAGCAGAGCTGATGACCCGGCTGGAAGAAGGGGGAACCACGACCCTGGTCTTTACGACAATCCCGGGAATCGCTCCGGAATTTGCCTTCGACGCCGCGACGGCTCCAGTCGTCCGCACTTCAGCCGCCCAGATGCAGACCGAAGGTGGTGTGACCTATGTAGCAGGAATGACGCCCGGACTGAATTCTACGATCGAAGTCCATTCTGCCGAGGGCAAGTCGCTCCGGCTGATCGTCCTGTCGCCGCAGGAGGCCGAGGATGCCTGGAAGATTCGTATCGGCAACGCCATTCACCTGCTCATCACAAAGCAGGACTTCTTTGCGGATCAGAGTGCCGGGCAGCAGCAGGTAGTTCTCCGCTCCCATGGATCGACACGATTCGCGTTCACAATCATCCCCGCAACCCATGCCCCGATCCGCGCAAGCCTGCCCCTGCGCCAGTCCAAAGACGCACCGGGAGAGTTCACAGCAGAAACCCAGCCGCCTGATCTCAGATTGCAAGTTATCCCGCTGCGCCCAGCCGGCACCGCGCCGCCGGTACAACTCGGGCCGGCGCCTTCCTGGCGCAAACACGGAGTAGCCGAAGCACCCCCTGACGACGCCTGGCGCCATGCAGGGAAGTGGTCGATCACCTTGCCGCCCAACGCGCTCGGGGATCTGAATAAGGACCGCCTAAGCAATCTCTTTCTCAATATCGCTTACCAGGGCGATGTTGCCCGTGTCTACGATGGCTCTAAACTGCTGACTGACAACTTCTTCAATGGCGAGAGCTGGACACTAGGGCTCAGGCGCTTTCTCGACCCCGGCCGGCCAGCAACACTGAACCTCGAAATCCTTCCTCTGCGCGCCGATGCGCCCATTTACCTCGAGGCGGACAAAAAGCCGGCCATCCCGGCTGGGGGCCAGATCGACAAGCTGAAGAGCATTCAGCTTACCCCGGAATATCAGCTGACCGTAACTCTTCAGTGACTTTGGGGTGTTCACCCGATAAAAAATCGGCCCCGATCCGACTTTCGTCGGATTCGCGTCTTAGCTTTGCGCGCATACAGTTGCCAGCGGATATAGAGGCTGTCCATCTCCCGGTGCCGGGCCGTCCAATTGGTATATCGAGCGGGCGCCAGGGGTTGGAACGGGTCAGCAGGGAATCGAAGAGCGATTGCCCTGCAAAAATGCGCGCTCCAGGCATGCCGTGTGCCGAGATGGAGCGCAACCGAAAGACTTTGGATTGGAGGCAGTGTATGCAGCGGGTAACAACGAGAATCGTATACTTCCTTGCCGTGATCGGGCTCTCCTGCGCTATGGCACCAGCCTTTGCCCAGGCCACCAGCGCGAGCCTGACCGGCGCGGTGACCGATACCAGCGGAGCGGCTATTCCCGGCGCCGCTGTGACGGTGACCAACACGGGTACCGGTCTTGCCCAGACCACTATGACCACCGGGGACGGCGTCTACCGCGTCGCGCCCCTGCCGCCCGGAAGCTACGCGCTGAAAGTAACGGCTCAGGGATTCGCGCCCTACGTGCAGCAGGGAATTGTCCTGACCGTGGATATGGCGGCTACCCAAAATGTGAGCCTCAAGCTGGGAAGCACCAGCGAAACCGTCAGCGTTGTCGCCGGCGCTGAGCTCATCGATACCACTACCCCTCAGCTGGGCATGACCGTCAACGAGACCTCCGTGACCCAGCTGCCGCTGAATGGCCGCGATCCATCGAGCCTGGTCTTCCTCGCGCCGGGTGTGATCAACGCCTCTTATGGAAACAGCTACCTGCAGAGCGGTTTCTCCTTTCCTGAGGAGACCGGTGCCGCCGCCGGCGGCGGGCGTCAGGGCAGCACTTACTATCTGCTGAACGGCGTGCCCAACATGGACACCTATCTTGGCCTGGCAGCGCCCTTTCCCAATGCCGACGCTACCCAGGAATTCCGCGTCATTACCAACAACTTCAACGCGATGTATGGATTCGCTCCGGGTGCAGTGGTGAGCATCGCGACCAAATCCGGAACCAATGACTTCCACGGCGGCATCTTCGAATTCCTGCGCGACAAGGAATTCAACGCGAAAAACTACTTCAGCCACACCGTCGACCCTCTGCATCGCAATCAGTTCGGCGGCGATGTGGGCGGACCGGTCCTGAAAAATAAGCTGTTCTTCTTCATCAACTATCAGGGCACACGCTCGGCGACTGCATCGACCTCCAACTTCACCCAGACGCCCACCGCGGCCATGCTGGCTGGTGACTTCAGCGGCCTCTCCACCGACGGAACCGAGACGCTGTGCACTTCCGGCTCCTCGGCCATCTGTCCCTTCGGCATGGTGGGCGGCAAGCCCAACCAACTGCTGCCCGGCTACAGCTACAACGCCACAGCCGTCACCATCGACAACACTGCGTTGCCGGTCGGCCAGCAAGCGAACGGTGGCGTGTATTACACCAGCTCCGCAACCGTGAACAACTTCGACGAAGGGACCGGCAGGCTCGATTTCGATCTCTCGCCGTCACAGCGCCTCTCGCTCTCGAGCTATGTCAACAACCTCATCCAGCCCTCCGGCGATGTTCCCGGCAACATCCTGTCCATGCTGCCTCTGAGCACGTGGCAGTACACCTTCGCCGAAACTATGCAGTACTTCAACGAGACGCTGAATCACACCTGGACCATCAACCCGAAGACCGTCAACGTCGCCTCGGTCTTCTGGACGCAGATGGCCGCCCACAATGGCTCGCCTGCCCTCGACAGCAACAAGCAGCCCTTCTGCTGGTCGAAATACATCAACGTGACGGAATTGCCCGGCAGTTGCTTCCTCGAAGGCTTTGCGGTCAGCGATGGCGGCTTCAACAGCGGATGGTACGAGCCCTCGCAGGAAGAGCGCACCACCTACGGTCTCTACGACAACTTCACGCGCACCATGGGCCGCCACACTATCGAGGCTGGAGCCGACATCCAGCATCAGTTTGCCGAGGAGTACACGCAGTATCCGACCGAGCCGCAGCTGTCCTTCAACGGGAGCTATACCGGCAACGGTCTGGCTGACTTCCTCGTCGGCGATCTCTTCGAAATCTTCCAGGGCGCCGGCGAAGTATCCGACATCGCCGGCTGGCAGCCCGGCTTCTACGGGCAGGATGAGTTCCGTCTGCGCCCCAACATCACCATAACGGCCGGCCTGCGCTGGGATCCAAACATCCCTCCGGGGATTGCCTCGGGCAGAGCAGCCACCTTCGTGCCCGGTCAGCAGAGCACGGTCTACCCGAACGCTCCGCTGGGCATGGTGTTCCCAGGAGATAAAGGCGTGGGCAATGGGCTCATGCGCACCACCTATGGCTACTGGGAGCCGCGCGTAGGTGTGGCATGGCAGCCGAAGAACATGCCGAGAACGGCGTTCCATGCGGGCTTCGGCATGTTCACGCAGCCTATGATCTACTCGGCGTACAACCACACCGCCGATAACGCGCCCTTCGCTCCAACCTTCTCTTATTACGGAACAGGAACAACGCCGCTTCCGCTGAACAATCCATGGGCCGGCTTTGCCGGCACCAGCGGTCAGAGCCCCTTCCCGCCCTTTGCATCGTCCACTTACCGGCCGCCCTCCAGCGTAACCTTCACCTCCGGCCTGGACATTCCCGCGACCATCTCACCCGACTTCAAGCTGGGCATGACGGAAAGCTGGAACGTCACCGCCGAACAGCAGCTCAGCCAGAGCATGGCGGTGCGGCTTGCCTACGTCGGCAGCGAAAGCTACCACCAGTCTGTCATCCTCGACGAGAATCCGGGGATCTATGCCAATGGCGGGTCGCGCCTCTACTCCGCCTTTAGCCAGGTTCTCGACATGGTCAGCCCCGCGACCGCCAGCTACAACTCCATGCAACTGACGGTGGAACGCAAGCTGTCGCACGGTCTCCAGTTCCAGTCGAACCTCACCTGGTCGAAGGCCATCGACGTGGCTTCTTCCTCCAACATCAGCTTCGGGACAAACCAGCTCGGCGATCCCTTCGACCTCGCCTGGAATCGTGGAATTTCCTCGCAGAATTTCCCCTGGGTGTGGGTGAGCAACTTCGTCTACACTACGCCCCGGCTCGCCGGACACAATATGCTCATGCAGCAGGCCCTGGGCGGCTGGGAAGTCAGCGGCATCTTCACCTCCATGACCGGCACGCCCTTCACCGTCGGCGACAGCTACTGGAACGGCGGCAACAATTCCGGAGCAGCCCAATACGAAGATCGCGCCGACGTCGTCTCCGGTGTCCCGGCCCAGGAACGCCGGGGCAGCCGGTCGCAGTGGATCAACAGCTACTTCAACACCAAAGCCTTCATTGAGAACGCACCCGGGACCTTCGGCAACGAGGGCAAGAACATCCTCACCGGACCGCCCCAGAACTTCGGCGATGCCGGCCTCGACAAGAACTGGCAGGTCCGTGAGCGCTACAATCTGCAGTTCCGCTGGGAGATGTTCAACGCCTTCAACCATCCGCTATTCGGCGTTCCCAACAACGCCAATGGCTGGGGCTACAACTCCTCCGGCCAGCTGGTGAACAACAACTCGCAGGAGGGCAAGATCACCTCCGGCGGCTTCGAGGCGTCTCGTGTGATGCAGGGCGCCCTGAAGTTCACTTTCTAAGAACCAGCGCCCGGGCCTCAACGAAAGCTGATAAGCCCGGGCGCCGCTTACCGCGCATGATCCGTCCTGCTCGAGACGGAAGGGACCACCGATGAGAAATCCCCTGGCGCATGGGGCGCGCGTCACCGTGGCATGTGCGACCTTGGCTGTGCTTTGTCTCGGCTGCATCGATGCGCGGGCGCAGTCTTACACCATGGGCGCAGACGTATCTTTTCTGGCTAACGCCGAGCAGCACGGAGCCGTATTCCGCGACGGCGGAGTGGCTAGGCCGGGTCTCCAGATCCTGAAAGACCACGGCTATAACTGGGTCCGCCTGCGCATCTTTGTTCATCCCACCGATCTTCCCAACAACCTGCCCTACACACTGGCTCTTGCGAAGAAAGCAAAGCAGATGGGCTATAAGTTTCTGCTCGACTTTCATTACTCCGACACGTGGGCCGATCCCGGCAAACAATTCATCCCTGTGACGTGGCAGAGCGAAAGCCATGCCGAACTGGTCCAGTCCGTCTTCACCTACACCCGAGATACCATCGCCGCCTTTCGCGATGCGGGTGTTTTGCCGGACATGGTACAGATCGGCAACGAGATCACCAACGGCATGCTGTGGCCCGATGGCAAGCTGCCCGGCAACTGGGATCATTTTGCCGACCTGGTAAAGGCCGGCATCAATGGCATCGATGCAGGCCGCGGTAACGACCGGCGCCCCGAGATCATGATTCATATCGACCGCGGCGGCGACCAGGTCCGAACCAAAGCGTTCTTCGACAAGCTGCTTTCCTGTGGCGTCTCATTCGATGTGATTGGGCAGTCCTATTACCCGTGGTGGCAGGGCAGCCTCATCGATCTGCACAATAATCTGGTCTTCATGGCCGGCGCTTACCGGAAGAAAATTATCATCGTGGAGACCGCGTATAACTGGAAGCCCGGCAACTACACCAGCCGGCCCGCGCCGTTCCCTGAAACCCCCGACGGTCAAAAGCAGTTCCTCGAAGAGTTGAACCGGATGGTTTTTGCTACCCCCGACGGCCTCGGCGCGGGAATTTTCTGGTGGGAACCAGCCGTACAGGGCGACCTCGCGATTCGCGGATTCTTCGACGACCACGGCAACGCGCTCCCTGTCCTCGACGTATTCGATCCATTCACCCGGCATTAGGAGCAGTTCCTGTGAGCGAAGGGCCAAAAATTCGAGTTCTGGTGGTTGACGATCATCCCATCATGCGAGTCGGCATCGCCGCTATCATTGACGCCACACCCGATATGACGGTGGTGGCCCAGGCGGGCACGGGAGAGGACGCCGTCCAGCTCTTCGAAAAGCATCTTCCCGATGTGACGCTGATGGACCTGCGGCTGCCCGGCATGAGCGGCGTCGATGTTATTCGCACCGTAATCAATCGTCATCCCGCTGCGAAAGTCGTGGTCCTTACCACCTACGAAGGCGACGAAGACATTCATCAGGCGCTGGAGGCCGGCGCCCGCAGTTACATCGTCAAAGGCATGCCCCACGATGCGCTGGTGAATGCGGTGCGGCGCGTCAACGCCGGGGGCCGCTTTCTGCCGCCGCCCGTCACCCGAGTGCTGGCGTCTCGCCTGCCGGACTCGGTGCTGAGCGCGCGCGAGCGCGAGGTCCTGAATCTGATGGTCGGCGGCAAAACCAACCGCGAAATCGCAGCGGAGTTGGGTATCACCGAAGCCACCGTGAAGTGCCACGTCAGCGTGATCCTGATGCGCCTCAACGCCAGCGACCGCACCCAGGCGGTGGTCACCGCACTGCAGCGAGGATTGGCTCATCTTTGAACCCCGCGCACGACAAGCCGGCCCAGCACCCAACGGCATACACCGCCGCAGTCACGCTGGCCGTGCTTCTGCTTAGCGGAATCAGTTACGCACAGTCATCCTGCCGTGGCCCACAGAGCCTTCACGATGCCATTCGCACGAACCCATCGGCACAGAACTATGCCGCACTGGCAAAGTGGTTCGGCGACCATCAATACTTTGCCTGTGCCGCCGAATCGTTTCACCACGCGCGAGCCCTCGAACCAGATTCAGCGCGCTACGCCTGGCTCGAAGGAATAAGCCTCATGGGCGCAGGCCATGTACAGGCCGCACTCGAACCGCTTCAACAGGCTGTGCAACTTGATCCCCGGCTCACTGACGCACACCTTGCCCTCGGCACCGCTCTCGAACGTCTTAACCGCCGCACCGAGGCCGATGCTCAATGGCGAGCCGCGCTCGGCCTCGATCCAGAGTCCGCAAAGGCGCTCGAACACCTCAGCGCCGATTTACTCGCCGACCATCAATACGCGTCGGCGGTTGCCTTGCTCCAGCCCATCAGCGGTACGACCCGGCTCGCTCCCCAACTCGCCCTGAATCTCTCCGCCGCTTATACGCATACCGGCATGGTCGATCAGGCGATCACATTGCTCTCCGCCGCTTTGCGCGACGATCCCGCTTCGCTGCCTCTGCTCAATTCTCTCGCCGACGCTCTGCTTCTCGAGAACCGGGCGTCGGAGGCCGTTCAGCTCTTGGCGAAAGCGGCGTCCGGAAATCCGCACGACCTCGGCATTCAGGTGCAATACGCCCGGGTCATGATCATCGCGCACGATCCCAACGGCGCAGCGCTAACCCGCAGCCTGCTCGCCTCCCATCCCCACGAGCCGGAGCTGCTCTATCTGAACGGTGTCCTCTGCCAGCAATCCGGCCAATATCCTGAGGCGCAGAGCTTCTACGAGCGCTTCCTCAGCACCAACCCTGCAGATGCGGCTGCGCATTATCGGCTCGGCGTAGTCCTGGCAGCCATGAAGCACACCGCGGAAGCCAGGCTTCAGATCGAAAAAGCGATCTCGCTCGGGCTCGATACGCCCGAAGCACATTTCGAATTGGCGAACATCCTTCGCACCCTGGGAGAACATGACGCCGCCGAGCAGCAGTTCGCGCTCTACCACCAGGCGGGTGAAGCGCAGGCAAACCAGGCACAACTGACCATGGAGCTTGATCCGCAGCAGCTGACCCGGACCCTGACACGCCAGATGCAGGCTGCCCGGGCTCAGGCCGCTGCGAAGGCGGAACAGGGCGCCCAGGCCGAAGCAGCCGGCAATTTGCAACAGGCGATTGCCGATTATCGCGACGCTGTCTCCATCGACCCGCAGGAGCCTCTGCTCGACTACAAATTGGCGATGGTGCTGGAAAAGATCGGCGATCGCGCCGGCGAACGGGCCGCGCTGGAGCAGGCTGTACGCATCGACCCGCGCATCGCTCTGGTGCAGAACCAACTCGGATATCTCGATTCCCGAGACGGCAAGCCTGCGTCGGCGGTCGAGCATTTCCGCCTCGCTGTGCAGGCATATCCGGACTACACCACAGCCTGGATGAATCTCGCCGCGGCTCTGTGCCTCGAATCACAATGGCCGCAGGCAAAAGAGGCACTCAACCACGTCCTTCAGCTCGATCCCGGCAACTCGGCGGCAAAGGAGCTGATGCAGCGGATCGAGACGCTCCCGCCCGTCAGCCAACCGTAATCACGTTCCCGCTGGTTCAGAATTACGTTGTCAACATCCGCGCTTTTTGAAACATTCAAACCGTCCTTTGCAGCCGGATTTCCCCGCAGCATTGGAGCCTGCTCTCTATGCTCTCCCTCATTGCGGATCTTTCCCGGGCTCTGCGTCAGCTACGGCGCTCGCCAGGGTTCGCCTTCATGGCGATCCTCACACTCGCGCCGGGCATTGGGATGACCACCGCGGTCTATAGTTTGGTCGAGGGAGTTCTGCTCGCGCCGCTTCCGCTTCCTCATTCCGACCGGCTGGTAGCGGTCTATACGGAGGAGCGGCAGCCGAACTCAGAAGTCATCTGGGACGATACGTCTTATCCTAATTACGTCGAGTGGGAGGCGCATAACCATACTTTCGCTGGCCTTGCGGCCGTCAGGCCCGACTCGAGGCTGGTGAGCCGTGCAGATGGAACCAGTGGCGATGTCCTCAATCTCGACCGGGTTTCCGCGAACTACTTCCGCGTCCTTGAGGTTCAGCCGTTTCTCGGCCGCGATTTTGCTCCCGCCGACAACCAGGCAGGACATCACGTCACCATCCTCAGCTTTGGATACTGGCAGCGGACCTTCGCCGGAGATCCTCACATCCTGGGATCCACCCTCCTGATCAGCGATCAGCCCTACACCATCATCGGTGTCATGCCCAGGAACTTTGTCGAGCCGCAACTGGACCCATCCGACCTCTGGACGACCTTTGCGCCGCTCCTCGAGGGCTCTGCGCCGAAGGCGGAAATCCGTACAGAGCCCATCGCCGAAGTCATCGGGCGTCTCAGCCCCGGAACATCCATGCAGCAGGCGCAGGCTGACCTGAGCGCCATACAATCTGCAATCGGGAAAACTGATCCGGCGCTGCAATACATGTCTTCCGTTGGGCTGCGTCCCAAGCTCGACGACCTGGTGAGTGCTGCTCGTCCCGCGCTGTTGATGCTCATGGCCGCTGTCCTCGCCGTGCTTCTGATTGTCTGCACCAACGTTGCCGGCCTCATGCTCAGCCGAACCATCGAACAGCGCGGTGACATGGCGCTCCGTGCTGCGCTGGGTGCGAGCAGGCCGCGAATCTGGCGCGGCCTCATGACCGAGACGCTGCTTCTCGCTCTGATCGGGGGCATGCTCGGAATTTTTCTTGCCTGGCTGCTGCTGCGTGTCACCATCCCTCTGATCCCCGCGGACATCCCGCGCATCGCCCAGGCGGGCCTGAATGGACACGTGCTTGCATTTACGGCAGGCCTGTCGCTCCTCTGTGCGTTCCTCAGCAGCTTTTCTCCTGCATGGCGGCTCACGCGCATCAATCCCATCGAGGCTCTCCGCGAGCACGGGCAGCACTCCACAGCCGGCCCAAAGACCAACTACTTTCAGAACTCCCTGGCCATCATTCAGACCGCTCTCGGTGTGGCGCTGCTCATCGCGTCCGGCTTTCTGATCCGCGGATTCGTCAATGTCCGTGAAGTCCGCGCCGGCTTTCGTTCCGACCACCTACTGGCGTTCGGGCTTCCGCTAACCGAGGAGCGTTATCCCGATGCGAAAAAAGTGTTGTTCTACAAAGTGCTGCTGCCCAAACTGGCTGCCATTCCCGGCATCGTCAGCGCGTCCGCAGGGCATCCTCTGCCCCTGCGCGGCGGCTACGACAGCGCAGCCGTCAAGATCGACGGCCGGCCCAATCCGCCCGACCAGGTGCCGACCATTTATGCGGGTGTCGCAGAGCCTGGGCTCTTCGAGACCCTCGGCATCCCGCTGCTGCGGGGCCGCCTTTTCACAGACAGCGACAACCAGGTCGCTGCGCCCGCCGTTGCCATCGTCAATGAGGCATTGGTTCGTACTTATTTCCCTCACGAAGATCCCATCGGGCGCCACATCCAGCCCGATCTGCGTGAGCTTCGCAACCAGGCCAACAGTATCGATCCCACCGCCGCCGAGGATCGCGAAATCATCGGCGTCGTTGCCGACAGCGAGCAGGACTCTCTCACCGACGCGCCGCAGCCTATGGCTTATTTTCCCTACGCGCAGGCAGCCGCACTCATGCGCCCCACCGTCGTGCTGCGGGTCACAGGTGACCCCATGCGGTATGAGCGTTCTGTCCTCGCCGTTATTCGCGGCATCGACCCCGTGCTCTTTCTGCTCGCACCCCGCAGCATGGAAATGCAGCTCGGTCGCGACACCAGCTCTCAGCGATTCGAAACCCTTCTGATCGCCGCGTTCGCTGCCATGGCGCTCCTGCTCAGCAGCCTCGGCCTCTATTCAGTGATGGCACGCATGGTAGCCATGCGTGCCCGCGAGATCGGCCTGCGCGTGGCGGTTGGAGCGCGTCCCATGCACGTGGCGCGGCTGGTGCTGCAACGTGGCGCGCTGTTGCTCGGCGCAGGCGGGGCAGCTGGAATCGCTGCAGCGGCGATGGCGTGCCCCATCGTGGCGGCCGCACCATGGTCGCGCGAGCTGTTGTTTCGGGTCTCCTGGTTTGACCCTGCAACCTGTGCCTCGATGGCTGCTGTCCTGGCACTCGTCGCGTGTTCAGCCTGCCTGATTCCCACCGTTCGAGCATTGCGCGTGAGCCCGGTGCGCGTGCTTCACGATGAATGATTCGACCCGTTCCTCGTCGCGAACAAGACGAACCCGCAGGCTTATGCTCGTGCGAAGTTCCGCCGCCGCCCAGTTACTCCCCGCGCAGCGCCTCCATCGGCTCTACGCCTGCAGCCCGTCGCGCCGGCAGCACCGCGGCCAGCAGCGCCGTGGCTCCCAGCACCACGATGGTCGAGCCCAGCACCAGCGGGTCATACACCGTCACGCCGAACAAGACCGATGCCATCCAGTGCCCGGCCAGCATCGCTGCGGGAATCCCGATCAGCAGCCCCACGCCTACTTGCCAGAAGGCTCCCCGCAGCACCATCCGCTGCACGTCCATGCGCGTGGCCCCCAGCGCCATGCGAATCCCAATCTCGCTCGTCCGCTGCGCCACTGCATAAGCTGTTACACCATACAATCCGATCGCCGCCAGTGCCAGCGCTACCAGACCGAACAGCGAAGTCAGCTGCACGATCATGCTCTGCTGGCTGAATCCCAGGTGCACCTGCTGCCCAAATGTCTGGAAGTGCTGCACCATCAGGTTCGGATTGATCTCCGTCAACCGGTTGCGCACCTGCGTCTCCAGCCCCGGCACCGCCCCGCGCGTCTCGATTTCCAGCGAACTCATATAGTGGGTATTGGTCAGGAACAGCGCCTCAGCCGCCATCTGTGGTGTCGTCGGTTGCGGCGCCACCCACTGTCCCGAGGGCAGAAAATACATCCCGTGCCCGGCGTCATCCGTGTCACCCGGGTCCCAGTACTGCGCGTGCTCCACCACCCCCACAATCGTGTACACTGCCGGATGGGCCGCGTCCCAGTCGCCAAAGTGCGCGCCAATGGGATTCTGTCCGTGCAGGTATTTCCTTACGAACATCTCATCGACAATCGCCACCGCTTCGCTCGTCCGATTGTCGCTCTCCCTGAAATCGCGTCCCGCGATCACTTTCGTCCCGATCGTCGCAAAGTAGTCAGGGCTCACGCGCACCCATGAGGTCAGGTTCACCGCCGATCCGGGTGGAGGCGCGGGCTGCCCATCGATGTACACACTCTCGCTGGTGTTATCTCCACTCATCGGAGTCCATGTCGACCAGGCCACGTGCTCCACGCCTGCAATCGAAGACAGCGAGTCATTCACCTTCCGGTAAAAATCATCCAGTTGCTCCGGCTCGAGCCCTGCCGTAACAGCGTTGAATTTCACGATGGTGCGGTGCGTTGGCTCGAATCCGAAGTGCTGATGCTCCAGCTTTCTCAGGCTCAGGATCAGCAGCCCCGCTGCACACAGCAGTACCACCGACACCGCCGCCTGGCCCACCACGAGTGCTTTCTGCGCCAGCGTCTCGTGGCGACCCGCCCTCTGCCCTGTGGCCCGGCTCGCTCCCTTCAACGCCTCAATCGGGTCGGAGTGCGCCGCCAGCCATGCCGGAGCGACGCCGAACAGCAGCCCCGTGATCAGCGACGCCGCAAACGCAAATCCCAGCACCAGCAGCGACGGGCTCGCGCTGATCGTGATCGGATCCTGCGCAAAAGCCAGATGCAGAATCAGCTTCGCACCACCCCATGCCACCACTACGCCTGCCAGGCCGCCCAGCATCGCCAGCAGCAAACACTCCACCAGTGCCCGCTCCACCAGCTGTTTCCGCTGCGCGCCCAGCGCGGCCCGCACAGCAATCTGCTGCCTCTGCGTCGCTGACCGCGCAAGCATCAGATTGGCCAGGTTCGCGCACGCAATCAGCAACACGAAGCTCGAAACCCACATCAGCAGGTGCAGATCATTCTTGTACTGCTCCTGCATTCGCTGTACGCCGCCACCGCCTGGCGACAGCCGCAGATACTGCCGCGGGATCAGTGGCACCTCCGACGGCTCCAGTTTGCTCACCGGGCTTCGCAGATAAGCCTGCAACTCCACCATCATCCGCGCCTGCACCGCTGCCACGCTTGCGCCTGGGCTCAGCCGTCCCATCAGATTCAGCCACTGCTGCTCGCCCCGTTGCAGCAGATCTGCATCGCGCGGCCAGACCGCCGGCACCAAATGAATCGGCAGCCAGAATGCCGGCGGGGTCGTGCTCAGCCGTTCGCTGTAGAAGCCCGGCGGCGCAATGCCCACGATGGTTACCGTTTGCCCGTTGATCTGCCAGTTCGATCCCACCACCGACGGATCCCGTCCCAGCTTCTCCTGCCAGGTCTGGAAGCTCATCACCGCCACCGGTGCCGCGCCCGTCACATCGTCGGTGGGTTCCAGCAGCCGTCCTGCGTACGCCCGCAGCCCCAGCACATCGAACGAATTCCCCGAGACAAATTCCCCATAGAACGGCTGCGCCGGATTGCGGCTCCCCGCGCGCCGTACGGCCATCTCCCGGTCCCCACCTTCAAACGCCGCCAGGTTTTCCAGTCCCGGCGTGTGTTCGCGAAATTCGGCGTACAGCGGATAGGAAAACAGAGACCAGTCGTCCGGTTTTCCGGTATAGGTCGGCAATCCTCCGTTGAAGCAGCACTGCTCGTTATCGCCGATCCGCCACAGCCCCGCCGGATCTTTCACCGGCAGCGACTTCAGAAGCACCGCATCCACCAGCGTGAAGATGGCCGTCGTCGCGCCAATGCCCAAAGCCAGAGTCAGCACCGCGGTCGTGGCAAATCCCGGTGACTTGCGCAGCTGCCGAAACGCGTATTTGAGATCAACCAGCAAAGGTCCACCCTCCACAGCAAAAAACTCAGGGCGCGCGAAGCCCCGGAACCTATATTTTCCTGCATCCAGGCCTCCACTGCGCAGGCCCCCTACCTTACTGAAGCCAAACAGCTTTCTTTCCGGCGTCCCACATCGGCCTGTCCGCCAGCAGACGCGTCTGTCCGGGATTGGACAGCCCTGAGTCGTTCACTGGTCAGGTGAACCACTGTGTTCTAACCTGCTTCCAGGTCACACCTTTCAAACTGAGATGCCGGGAGACGAACGCCCTGATGATTCTGCGCAAGCGGCCGACCTGTTCTGCAGCAAAGCTGATCCACTCTCTTCTGCAGGCCGCAGCTTTTCTCGCAAGCGCTATCGCACCTTTGCACGCGCAATCCACGGCTCCGGCCATGCCCATGCAGCCCGTCAATGAGAATGGCGCCGAGTACCGCCTGTTGCAGAAGAAAGTCCTCACTTCGCGTCTCCTCGATGGGATGGAGGACCTCAATCACTGGTCTTTCCGGGGTGTCGGCTCCATGTCCCTCTCAACGGCAGAGGTAAAGCAGGGAGAACATTCTCTTCGTATCGCCTCTACCGACAACATCGGTCGCGTTAACGGCGACGGAGACTGGCAGGACCTGGTGGCGACCCGCAATTTTCCCTCCGAAGACTGGAGCCGCTACAACCGCATCTCTGTGTGGATCTATCCCGACATCCACGGCGCTCCCGCCATTTCCCTCAACCTCACCCTTCACAACGAAGGCGCGCATCTTCTCCCCGACGATCAGAACGAGGGCCGCGACGACTCCATTCCTCTGAACAATCATCAGTGGAACCACGTTGTCTGGGAAATCGCTCCGCTCGACCGCGACAAAATCACAGGGCTCAGCTTCGGCTACGGCCTTCCCAGGATGTTTCCTGATCCCGGCGATCAGACCGTCCTCTACATCGACCAGCTGGAATTGCAGACCGTAGCCCCCGATCACGTCGAAGGATGGGATGTCGCCCCGGGGAAAATCTCCTTCAGCCACGCCGGCTATCTGCCCGGTTCCACGAAAACTGCCTTCGCCAGCGACCTGCACGCGCACAAGTTTTCGCTCGTCGAAGAAGGCACCGGCACCGTCATCTTTACCGGACCCGTAGTAGAGAAGAAGACGGACCTCGGCATGTTTCAGGTGCTCGATTTTTCCGCTGTGCAGCGTCCCGGCACCTACTTCCTTCGCGCCGGAGACACCGTCACGCGCTCTTTCCGCATCGGCAATGACGCTTGGCGCGACAGCATCTGGAAAGCCATCAACTTCATGTACAGCGAGCGCTGCGGCACCGTTATTCCCGGCATCCACGGCGTCTGCCATCAGGACGACTACACCGTTCATGGCGATCAGCGCATCGTCATCAACGGCGGCTACCACGATGCCGGCGACCTGACCGCGACCGGCAATACTCCTGCCATGTCTTATGCGCTCTTCGAACTGGCCGAGCGGCTCAGTCGGCAGGGCGAAGACCCGGATCTCCGCGATCGCGTGCTCGAAGAAGCCAAATGGGGTCTGCGCTGGGTGCTGAAAACCAACTTCGGTGGAGGTTACCGCAGCACCGGCCAGCTCATCAGCTACTGGACCGACGGCCGCTTCGGCCAGGCCGTGAACGATCCGGAGTGGAATTTCCGCGTGGCTGCGCTCGAAGCGCTTGCTGCCCGTGTCCTCAATGACAGCGATCCCGATCTGGCGCGCCGCAGTCTCGCTACTGCTAAAGAGGACTGGCGCTTCGCGGTGGACGGGCTCAAAGAATCAGCTCCCATTTCCGACGTCTATGGCCAAAAGGACAACCTGGAAAGAATCTCTTTCGGAGCCATCGCCTCGATCGAGCTCTACAAAGCCACCGGCGAACAGAAATATGCGGACGAAAGTGTCGAGCTGGCGAATCAGATCCTTGCCTCCCAGGAGCGCACGCTCCAGCCCTGGACCATCCCTCTGACCGGCTACTTCTACACCGGTCCCGACCGGAAGTATCTCTTCCATCGCTTCCACATGGGGGAAGAGGAGCAGCCCATCATCGCGCTCGTCCACCTGTGCGAAGCCTTGCCTGACAACCCGAGCTGGATGAAGTGGTACTCCGCCATCGTGCTGCATTCGAAGTACTACCAGCAGGCCGCAGCCGCTGCTGACGCGCCGTACAACGTGCTGCCCGCCGGGATCTATCGCGTCAGCGGCGCAAACATTCTTCCTCAGTTCGCCTCGTGGAGGCCCCTCGAAACCGCCAGCCGCGCCCAGTTTGTAGAAGAAGTGAAACAGGGCCTGCCCCTCGGCGGCGACGCTTACCTGCGCCGCTATCCGGTGTGGTTCCAGTTTCGCGGCAACTCCAGCGTTCTGCTCTCCGAGGCCAAAGCGCTCTCCGCCGCAGCGCAGTTGCGCGGAGACATCGCCGCTGAAGACCTCGCCCAGCAGCAGGCGCAATGGCTCATCGGCAGAAATCCCTTCTCGGCCAGCATCATGTACGGCGAAGGCTACGACTGGACTCCGCTCTACAGCGTTCGCTCCGGCCAGATGGTCGGCGCGCTCCCCGTCGGCATCGAGACGAAGGGCGTCGCCGATGTGCCGTATTGGCCTGATGAGATTTGCTGGACTTACAAAGAAGTCTGGACCCAGCCCATCGGCGAATGGATCTGGCTCATGCGCGATCTCAGCGGCCCGGCCGTGGTGCGCGGAGTCGTCGATCCCGGAACCACCGCAGTGCAGTTCACCAACGAGAGCACTCATCAATCTGTCACTGCATCTGTTGCTGCCGATGGAAGCTTCCGCGCCGCCGTTCCGCAGGGCCGTTACGTTATCGAGCAGGGAAGTGCGCGCACATCACTGACCGCCCTTGCCAGCGCCACGTATCAGGTCGATCTCCGCCGCGCGCATGCCGTCACGTTCACTGCCTCCTCCGCATCCGCGGGCTCCCGATCGATCGACGTCCGTGCAACCGTGGACGGAGCCGGCCAACACAGTTTCTCGATCCGCACTGACAACCTGGAACTCTCCGACCCAGCCACCGTCACGCTTGGTCTGGGCGTACACGCCACACGCGATATCGTCTGGCATGCACGCATCTTAGATCCATCCACTCCATGGGTAGCCGTTGTGCTCGAGGACGGCTCGCTCAGCGGGCACGCAGAACTGAGTGGTGTCGCCAGCAACTGAAGGAGGAGGGCTAATCACCCGCTCCGCTGTGCACCGTGGGGACAACTCGGCTCGCTCCAACCCGAACCTTTGACTCCTGGCCGTCAACACCAGCGGAGGCATCGGACAGGTGGGGTTCGGGGCTGGCGAGGTCGTCAGGCTTTCATGCCCCGGAAATCCCCCCGGACGCCGTGATCTGCAGCGCGTTCGCCTGGCTCAGGGTTTGTTGCACCAGGCCCGAGGGTAAAGATTTCTCCAGTGCCCGTAGCTGCCGCTCGTTCAGACCCGGTGCCACGATTTTCACCGCGAAATCTTTCAGGCGCAAAGGCCTCGCCGCCGGCAGAGCCTCCACACGGACCGACAATCCCTCGCTCGACAGCTTTCGCAATTGCAAATACTGGGCGACATACTGCCCGATGCTTCCTCCGAGCGAAACCAACAGCAGCTCGGCCGGGCTCATGCCGTGGTCGCTGGCGCCACCATCGGCAGGTTGATCGAGGACCAATTGATGTTGGCGGGCTTCAGCCAGAAATTTGGCTCCGCCTTTGTGCCGCAATGTGATTTCCAAAGAACGCTCCTGGGGACAGCTAAAAGCAATGCAAGTAACCGGCCAACTTCGTCGGCCGCTGAATCCTCGATTTTTCCGGCTTTTCCCGTTCCCATGCGTCTTCCCGCTGCGCCAGACTGCGCCAAATCGCGCAGGTGCGCGCGACCCCAGCCGCAGCTACACTATCTGCGAACCGTTTCAGTGACACCCCGCCGAGCCCAATCCGGCAGCTCCTCGCAGCCTCCGTCCCAGCTTCCGACCGTCCGGGACGGCACTGTTCTCTCCGCTGCTCCTGCGGATGCCGCCAAACCTTCCTTGCCTGGCGTCCCCGCATCACCGGGACCCGAGCTCGATGCCCACTTCCTGCGCGCCCTCGTCGACAACCTCGACGAGGCTGTTGTTATGCTCGCGCCCGACGGCTCCGTACGATTCATCAACACTGCTGCGGAGCGGATCTATGGCATCACGCCCCAGTCTCCACCGCTGTCGGGCTGGAGCCAGGCATTCGGCATCTATCTCCCCGATCGGCGTACTCTCTGGCCTGCGCACGATCTTCCCGGTGCACTGGCCCTGCGCGGCCAGACCAGCGAAGCCGAAATGTATGTTTGTCCCCCGGGCTCAATCGAGGGTTACTGGATCAATGCCAAAGCCCGTCCGCTCTACGATGGCGCGGGCAATATCCTCGGCGCCCAGCTCGCCTGGCGCGATATCTCCGCACAGCGGCAGACCTCCGAAAGCCAGCGTCGCCTGCTGGCCATCGTCGAGAACACGCCGGACTTTCTCGGCCTTGCCGATGCCTCGCTCCAAACCCTCTTCATCAATCGTGCCGGCCGCGAGTTACTGGGGCTCGGAGAGCATGAGGAAATCCGCGGCTACCCCATCTTCGAAGCTCAATACGCAGATCAGCGAGAGATCTTTGACTCCGAGATCCTGCCTGCCCTTTTGCGCGGCGATCCCTGGCTCGGCGAATTCCGGCTTCGTCATGCCCGCACCGGCCAGCCCATCACCGTCGACATGCGTGCCTTCGGCATCTTTGGCCCCTATGGCCAGCTGCTTGGCGTCGCCAACTTCAGCCGCGACATTACCGCCCGCCGTCAGGCCGAGGAAACGCGCAACCGCCTTGCCTCGATTGTCGAGAACTCCCACGACGCCATCATCAGCGAGTTCCTCGACGGCACCATTACCAGCTGGAACCGCGCCGCCCAGGCAATGTTTGGCTATGAAGCCGACGAGGTCATCGGCCAGCCCATCACCCTGCTCGCGTGGCCCGGCTACGAAGAGGATATGCGCGAACTGCTGCGGCGCATCCTGAACGATGAAGTCATTGAGCATTACGAGACCCTGCGCCGTCACAAAGACGGCCGCCGCCTTACCGTGTCTCTTACCCTTTCACCCCTTCGCGACGACGCCGGCCAACTCGTCGGCATCTCCAAAATCGCTCGCGACATTACCGAGCAGAAGCAGCGCGAAGAGATCTCCCTCCGCCAGGCCCAGTTGCTCGATCAGGCCTACGAACCGATTCTCGTGCGCGATCATAAGGACCATATCGTCTACTGGAACAAGGGTGCGGAGCGCCTCTACGGCTGGACCGCAATCGAAGCGATCGGCCGCGTCAGCCATGAACTCCTCGAGACTCGCTTCATGGAGCCGCTGGATGAAATCAACCGCGCCCTCGAGTCCACCGGCCACTGGGAGGGCGAGCTGGTCCATCGCACACGCACCGGCCAGCGCGTTACGATCCTGAGCCGCTGGATCCGCGAGCTGGGGGTTGCTGAGTCGTTTGTCCTCGAAACCAACGTCGATATGTCGGAACGCCAGCAGCGCCTCGCTCTCGAAGAACAGGCTCGCCTGGAGCGGCGCTTTCGCCAGCTGCTGGAAGCCGCTCCCGACGCCATTATCGAAGTCGCCGCCGACGGCCAGATCGTCCTCATCAATCGCGTCGCCGAAGAGATGTTCGGCTACACCCGCGAGGAGATCATTGGCAAATCTGTCGACCTGCTGGTTCCGGATGCCGTCCGCCCCGGTCACCACCACCACCGCACCAGCTATCTGGATCACCCCCGCACGCGTCCCATGGGCAGCGGCCTCGATCTGCGCGCTCGCCGCCACGACGGTTCGCTCTTTCCCGTCGAAATCAGCCTCAGCCCCATTCACACCGAGACCGGTGTCCATGTAACCGCCGTCATTCGCGATGTCACCGAGCGCAAACGGGCCGAGCAGGAAGTTCGCAAGCTCCAGATGCAATACACCGCGGAGCTGGAAGCGCGTAATCGCGAAATTGAGCGCGCCAATCGCCTCAAGAGCGAGTTCCTCGCCAGCATGAGTCACGAGCTGCGCACCCCGCTCCACACCATCATCGGATTTGCCGACCTCCTCAGAGAGGGAGGTGACGGGGCGCTGAACGAGACGCAGATGCGCTTTCTCAACCACATCCATCGCGATTCCGAACACCTGCTCGAGCTGATCAACGATGTCCTCGACCTCAGCAAGATCGAGGCCGGTCAGCTCGCCCTCAAACGCGAACCGTATCCGCTGGCCCGCAGCATCGATGAAGCCCTCGGAGCTATTCGGCCTGGCGCGACCCTGAAGGGCATCTATCTTGAAGACCGCGGCCAGGCCGAATCCATCGTCGATGCCGACCCCCTGCGCGTTCGCGAGATGCTCTACAACCTGCTCAGCAATGCCGTGAAGTTCACGCCGGAGGGTGGCACCGTTTGGGTCCACAGTTTCGAAGACTCTGGGTTTGCCCGCATCACCGTCGGCGACACCGGCATTGGCATCCCCGCCGAAGAGCAGGAAAACATCTTCGACAAGTTTTACCAGGTCGGCAACACCACCCGTGGTGTGCGCGAAGGTACCGGCTTGGGCCTCTCCATCACCCGCGAACTGGTCCAGATGCACGGCGGCTGGATCGAGGTCGAAAGCACCCCCAGGCGCGGCAGCCGCTTTACGTTTACCCTTCCCACTGCCAGCGCTGAGCGGTAAGATGGCCGCATACTTCCCGCATCACCATTCATTCCTCGGCTGTGAAGGAATCCCCGGCTGTGAAAAGTTGGCTTGTTGAAGGGCGCGCACGAGTTGGATACGCCGACAGCTGTACCTGCAGGAAAGCCGCTAATCCTGATTGCTGATGACCGACCCAGCAGCCGCGAACTTCTGCGCACCGTGCTGGAGCGTGCCGGCTACGATGTAATCGAGGCCGAAGACGGCGAGCAGGCAGTGACCCAGGCTCGCAATCGGCACCCCAGCCTCATTCTTCTTGATCTGCAAATGCCGCGCCTCGACGGTTTTCAGGTCCTTCAGCAACTGCATGAGGATCCTGCGTTTCGTGGCATTCCGGTATTGGCGCTCACCGCCAGCGCGATGCGCGGCGACCGCGAAAAGATCCTCGCCGCTGGCTTTACGGATTACCTCGCCAAACCGGCCGGCCCCGAAGTGCTCCGCGAAACCGTCGCCCGCCTGCTGAAGCCCTGAGCTCTGAGCTCTGTGCTCTGTGCCCTGCGCTCTGTTACAGCAGCCCGTACTTCTTCATCTTGTAGCGCAGCGCATCGCGTCCGATGCCCAGCGCTCGCGCTGCCTTCGACTGATTGCCCCGCGCCCGCTCCAGCGCGCTCGCCACCAGCTGCCGCTCATGGTCCGCAAACGATCCACCCATCTCGCCTTCTGCCGAATCCCCGCCGCCCATCCCGATCGAAGCCGCCGCCCTGCCGCTTCCGTTGCCACCATCAGCAGCGTCCGGAGCCAGCAGTCCCGCCGGCAGGTCCGCCACATCGATCTCCTGATCCTCTACCATCATGCAGGCGTGGCCGAGGGCATTTTCGAGCTCCCTCACATTTCCAGGCCAGGCGTGTCTTTCCAGCACCATCCGCGCGCGCGGCGTAATGCCGCGGACCGGTTTGCCGTACTCCCGGGCAAACTTCTCCATGAAGTGCCGGATCAGTGTCGGCAGGTCCTCTTTGCGCTCGGCCAGCGACGGTACCTGAATCTCCACCATCGCCAGTCGGTAATAAAGGTCCTCGCGAAATTGCCGCTCCGCCACCGCCTGCTTCAGGTTCCGATGTGTCGCCGCAATCACCCGCACGTTAACCTTGCGCGCCTGCAGCGAGCCCACCCGCTGCACCTCCTGGTTCTGCAGAGCCCGCAACAGCTTGGCCTGCGTCGCCAGTGGCATGTCGCCGATCTCATCCAGAAACAGCGTGCCCTCGCTGGCCGCTTCGAAAAGCCCCGGCTTGTCCCGATCCGCGCCGGTGAACGCTCCTTTCACGTGCCCGAACAGTTCGCTCTCGAACAGCGTCTCCACCACCGCCGAGCAGTTCAGCACCACATACTGCCCTCTCACGCCGCTGCGCCGGTGCAGCGCCCGTGCCACCAGATCCTTGCCCGTGCCGGTAGCTCCCTGGATCAGCGCCGAGCGGTAGTGCGGGGCAATTCGGCGGATGCGCGCGAACATCTCCCCCATCCGCGGGCTGGTCCCGATCAGCCCCTCGAACTCCGCTTCCTCGGTTCCCGATGCCTGTCGTTGCCGCGCTTCTTCAATCAGCCGTCCTACGCGCTCCCGCAGAACCGGAATCCGGATCGGCTTCTCCAGGTAATCCGCCGCTCCCCGGCGAATCGCCTCTACCGCCGTCTCCGTGGTGTAGTGCGCTGTCATCAGCACTACATCGGTGCCGGGTGCGAATTCCATGATCCGGCTCAGGACCTCCAGGCCCGTCATCTCCGGCATCACCAGATCGGTCAGCACCAGCTGCGGACGCTTCTCTCGCACCAGCTCCAGAGCTTCGCTGGGCCGCGATGCGGTATAGATCGTGACCCCTTCGCGCGACAAGGCCGCCGAGAGCAGCTCAAGGCTGCCGGGGTTATCGTCCAGGATGAGCAGGGACGTGGCCATAGATCGCTGGGGCGAGCGAATAAATCGTAACAGCTGTTCCCCACCCCGAGGGCGTGATCCGTCCCGAGGGCAAATGGGAGCGAGGTTCGCTCCCATCCGTTACCAAGGTTTGCCAAATGAGCGTGCAGAAAGGTGAGATTACAAATCTGCGACGCTCGGAGTTCAGTTTCAGTGAAACCATGGCCGCAGCATGCACAAATATCCTGTCATCATTCAGGGTGGCATGGGCGCCGGTGTATCCAGCTGGCGGCTTGCCCAGGCTGTCTCTCTCCATGGGCAATTAGGTGTTGTCTCCGGCACAGCGCTGGACGAGATCCTCGTCCGCCGTCTGCAGGACGGCGATCCTGGCGGTCACATGCACCGCGCGCTCGAAGCTTTTCCCTTTCCTGCTATGGCCGAGAGGATCCGCCGCGAGTACTACATCCCAGGCGGCAAAGCAGCTACCGCCCCGTACCGGACCATGCCCACCCATGCCCAGGATGAGCCCCGCGCGCTTACCGAGCTCTGCATTGTCAGCAACTTCGTCGAGGTCTTTCTTGCCCGCCAGGGCCACCTCAACCCCGTGGGTATCAATTACCTCGAGAAGATTCAGATCCCGCACCTGCCCTCGCTCTATGGAGCGATGCTCGGGGGCGTCGGTTATGTGCTGATGGGTGCTGGCATTCCCCTGCATATACCGGGCGTGCTGGACGCTCTGGCCGAGCACCAGCCGGTCGAGTATGCTCTGCACGTGACCGGCGCTCGCGAAGGCGACGACACCGCCGCCGGCACGACCATGCACTTCGATCCGCGCGACTATATGGATCGCGATCTGCCGTCTCTGGCTCGTCCGGCCTTCCTCGCCATCGTCTCCTCCAATACCCTGGCTACGACCCTGCTGCGCAAGTCCAACGGCCGGGTGGATGGCCTCATCATCGAGACCAGGACCGCCGGTGGACACAACGCTCCGCCCCGTGGCCGCCTGCAGCTCACAGAGCAGGGGGAGCCGATTTATGGTGACCGGGATTCCGTCGACTTCAGCAAAATTCGCGAATTGGGTGCGCCTTTCTGGCTCGCCGGCGGCTATGGCTCGGCTTCGAAACTGCGCGAGGCAAGGGAACTGGGCGCTGCCGGCGTTCAGGTGGGTACCGCGTTTGCCTTCACCCGTGAATCTGCACTCCGCGACGATCTGAAGCAGGCCCTCCTCGAGAAAGCGCGCCACCATCAGATCCAGATCTTCACCGATCCGCTTGCATCCCCGGCCGGCTTCCCCTTCAAAGTGGCGCGCCTTGAAGGCACCGCGTCCGAAGAGGCCGTCTGTGCCGCGCGTCCGCGTATCTGCGATCTCGGCTTCCTGCGCGAGCTTTACCGCGGAGACGATGGCCGCATTGCCTGGCGCTGCCCGGCCGAGCCGCTGACCACCTATCTCGCCAAAGGCGGCCGAGCCGAAGATGCTGTTGGCCGCAAATGCCTCTGCAATGCACTGATGGCCAACATCGGGCATCAGCAGATCCGCTGCGGCCGCCATGTGGAGCCGCCCCTCGTCACTGCCGGAGATGATCTGGCCGGCATCGCGCGCTTCCTGCCTCCCGGCGCTGCGAGTTATGGCGTTGCCGATGTGCTGGCCGCGCTGCTTTGCTGCGATTGTCCCGCTCCTGCGATCGATGCAGCCGAAGCCGGCGCTCCCGCTGCGCCTGCTGCGGTGTGATCTTTTCTGCGCTGTGGCCCGATTCGCGCCATTCTGCGTTAAACCACGCAGCCGCGTCACGCCTTCTGGCGCAGTACCAGCCACAGCGCGCTCCTGTACAGCGTGGCCCTGATCACATATCCCTGTGAGATCAATCACATGCGGGATTCCCTTAGTTTGGCACGCGCCGTGCTCTACTCCCGGGCATCACTCCCCAGGAGAAAAAAATATGGAACGGAATCAGGGATGTCTCGATTGCCCCGCACGCGGTAAGCACCTCTTCTGCAACATGGAAGCCGCAGCGCTTGAAAAGTTCGATTGCCTCGGGACCCCTGTGCAGTTCTCGAGCGGAGCGGTGATCTTCCGCGAAGGCGACAACTGCAGCTCGGTCCACGTTCTTTGCTCCGGTCGTGTGAAGCTCTCCGCCACCAGCCGCGAGGGCCGCACCCTGATCCTCAAGATTGCCCGCGCCGGCGAAGTCCTCGGCCTCTCCGCTGCTCTGGCTAACCAGCCCTACGAAGTGACCGCCGAAACCATGGAGCCCTGCCGCGTGAAAACCATCCGTCGTCAGGGCATCATGGATTTTTTCGATCGTAACCCCGATGCCGCCCTGCGCGCGGCGCGCACCGTCGCTCAGGAATACAAAGCCGCCTTCTGTGAAGTCCGGCGCCTCGCCCTCCCCGCTACTGCCTCCGGCCGCGTTGCCAACCTGCTGCTCGACTGGAGTCGTGAAACCCCGGAAACCGCCACCCGCGGCCGCTGCATGATGCCGCTCACCCACGAAGAAATTGCTTCCATGACCGCCACCACGCGCGAAACCGTCACCCGCGTGCTCGGCCAGATGAGACGCGATCAGGTCATCTCCATTCGCGGCGCTGCTCTTACCGTCCTGCAACCTCGGGAACTCGAGCGCCTGGCAGTATAAAGTCTTACCTCGTCCAAAACTAACCACTGGATTCCTCTTGCAGTTCGGTCGCACTTCCAGGCAGCCCGCAAAGGCTGCCTTTTATTTTCGCTTCGATGGTTCCTGATACCACGGAATATTGATCACCACAATGCGCTGTTTCCCCCGCACCAGCAGCAATATCTTTAGCAGGCTCGATCGCTGGTTGTGCAGCACGTTCTCCCACCAGTGCCGTACCACCAGCTCCGGCACCAGCACTGCAATATGTCGGTCCTCGTTTTTCCGTTCCTCCGACAGTACGAAATCCAGCAGGGGCGCCAGCACCGTCCTGTAGGGCGAATGCAACCGCACCAGCTTGGGCTGCGGCAATCCTGCCTCGCGCAGCGGTCGCAGAATCTTATCGTCCCACTGGCGAGCAATCTCATCCGGACCGTGATCCGTGTCTCCTGAGTCCACATGCACAATCTGGAGATCATTTGAGATCGACAGCGCAAAGCGCAGTGCCTTGGCCGAGAGCCGGCTCCAGCGATCCATCGGAATAATCACCATCGGCGGGTGAATGTTCGTCGTCTGCAGCGGCGTTGGGCAGGCCGTCTCCTGAGCCACGCGCTGATAGTGCCGCTTCACCATGGCCATCAAGGCAATCAGGCAGGGAATCAGCAGCGCCGTCACCCACGCGCCGGTGACGAACTTTGTGGCCAGCACCACCAGCGTGGTGATGCCCGTGGCTACGGCCCCTGTGCCGTTCACCATCATGCGCAGCGTCGCGCGTTGGCCGCCCTTCCGCTTCCAGTGCACCACCATGCCTGCCTGCGACAGCGTGAACGCCATGAACGCCCCGATGGCATAGAGAGGAATCAGCCGGTCCGTCACCCCGTCGAACAGGATCAGCAGCGCGGCCGTGAGCGCCACCAGCGCATAAATTCCCCATGAGTACAGCAGCCGCCGTCCGCGGAACAGGAAGACATGCGGCAGATAGCCGTCGAGCGCAATGGCCCGCGACAGCCGCGGGAAATCCGCGAAGGCCGTGTTCGCCGAAAGCGCCAGCACCGTCAGGATCGACCCGATGGTCAGGTAATAAAACCACCCTCGGCCCATGACCGCAGCCGTGAGCTGCGACAGCACGCTTTCATATCCCGGGCCTCCCGGATCCGTGGCGCCCACATGATAGATCCGGCACAGCGTCGCGATGCCTGCCAGCAGAACGATCAGCAGCGCGATGATCACCGTCAGCGCGATGCGCGCGTTCTTTGTTCGCGGGTCGCGGAACGCCATCACCCCGTTGCTCACCGCTTCCACGCCCGTCATGGCGGTGCAGCCGCTGGAGAAAACCTTCAGCAGCAGCCACAGGCTCACTGCGGCCGTCGCCGCCGGCAGCCTTGGCGGCGCCACCACCGGCGCCGGATGCCCATGGCTCAGGAGTGCATGGAACAGCCCGACGGCGATCACCACCAGCAGCGTCCCTAAAAAGAAATACGTCGGGATCAGGAAGGCCACGCCCGTGTCCCGCACGCCCCGCATATTCACCAACGTCAGCACCAGCAGCACGAACAGGCAGATCTGCAGCGTGTGTGGTTGCAGTGAAGGCGCAGCCGAAATCAGTGCTCCCACCCCCGCCGAAATCCCCACCGCCGCAGTCAGCACGTAATCGATCATCAGCGCCGCCGCGGCCAGCAGCCCTGCGCGTGGGCCGAGATTCTCGCTGGCGACCGTGTACGAGCCGCCGCCGTGCGGATAAGCCTCGATCGTCTGCGAGTACGAAAAATACAGAATCACCAGCAGGATCAGGATCGCCGCGGTGATCGGCTCAATGAAGTGAATGCCGGTCAGCCCCAGCGGAAGCAGCAGCGTCAGCGCCGCTTCCGGTCCATACGCTGCCGAACTCAGCGCATCCAGCCCAAAAACAGGTATCCCGGCCGCAGGCCCAATGTGCTCGGCGCGTTCCTCCGATGTGGCCAGCGGTTTTCCAAACAGCAGGTCAGCAATGCTCATGCAAGTGAAAGATCATCCTGCCCAAAATTTGTCGTTATTGCTTCAGATGCCGAATAAAAAATCGTGCCATGATCCCATCCGCCTCTTTCGACTCGGGCAGCGTCGCGTCATTCCAGAAGGCGTGCGACAGTCCCTCAAAAACCACCAGCTGCGCATCGTCATCCCCGGCGCGCAGAAAAGCCCGCTGCAGAATCGCTGTTCCGCTCAGCAGCAGATCCCGTCCGCTCGAGATGAACAGCGCCGGCGGCATCCCGCTCAGATCCGCGAAGACCGGCGACAGCACAGGATCGCGTGAATCGGTTGAGCCGACATATTCCGCATCGTGCGAACCCGCTACCGGCGGCTCCAGATGTCCTGACAGCCCATTCAGCGCGTACATCGCCCACGAGTCGCCCGGCCGCGAGAAATCCCCCATACCGGAGAAGACGCCCAGCGCTCCCGGCAAAGGCAGCCCCAGCTTCTTCAGCTCCACAGCAACTTCGCCGGTCAGGATCGCTCCCGCCGATGTCCCATAGATGCCAATGTGCGCCGGCTTATAGGTCTTGAGCATTTCCTTGTAGACCGCGACCACATCGTCCAGACCCGCCGGAAAGGGATGCTCCGGTGCCAGCCGATAAAGCACGGCCACCACCTTCATCTTCGTGAGATTGGCAATCGGAATTGACTCCGTCAGCGATCCCGAGTCCGAGTTGAAACCGCCGCCGTGGATGTTGATCAGCACATGATCGGCATCCATATCCGCCAGCGGTGTCACGATGCGCACCGGAACCCCGGCGACTTTGCTTTCCTCCACGTTTGCCGGAAAAACCCCGCGCGCCACGTCGCCCGCATGCGCCTGCCAAACGTCTGTTCCGTGCCGCCGCTCCTCCAGCGTCTGCGGCTTCGCCGCGTCCGAGACCTGTCGCGACAGCATCTTCTTCCCTTCCGGACTCAGATCTGGCGGCACCGGGATCACGCGCGTGATGTGCGCCGTGCCCTCGGCGTCGATGTAGCTGGTGTCCGTGTTGGGCGCCTGTGCGGCGGTTGTCCCCTGTTGGGCGAAGGCCCAGTTGAGCGGAAAGTTCAGCGACAGCAGAAGTCCGATTGCAGCCCACAGCTTCATCCATCCCTCCGGTCAGTAACAGCCGCCGCAGAATACCAGAGCCGGCCCATGGCAAGTCGTTTCGGCGCGAACAGAGCAGGGGGAGAGAAAGAGTAGGCGAGTACGGGGTGCAGAAGAATGTTCCAGAAAAGCGAAAGGCCCGCTTTCCAGCGGGCCTGCTTCAGAGGCATTGGGGAGGAGTATCCAGGGGTGATATTCGAGGTCTCGCGAATTTTGCTTCGCGAGGGTGCTTCAAGGAGAGACTCAAAACCAGGTAGGTTGGTAACGCCTGTAGTTGCCTCTGTGGTTGCTGGTATAGATGCAAGCTGGGCGCCAGAGTTGTCCCCGAATTAGCGAATCTTTAATCAGCCATATTTCTAACTTATAAGATTTATATTTATCAACAGCTTATGCTTTGCATACTCAAAATAAAACCCAACCGCGCCCCTCCAAAATTTACCCGGTAGTGGAAAACAGAGGGCAAAAAGTGGTACGAAGATGCCAACTATGTCCTGATCTCGGATAACCAGCCTTAGAACGCCAGCAGAGCTACTCCGATACAAACGAAGATCGCCGCCGTCCACCGACGCCGGTCCACGTTCTCACGCAGAAAGAAACGTGCCGCGATCGCGTTCGTAACAAACGTCAGCGATGTAGCCGCCGGCCCAATCAGGCTCAGATCCCGGTGGCTGAAGGAATAGAGCAGGGAAAAGAAACTCAGCGCCAGGCACAGCACACCCAGGCCGAAGCGCCCATTCGTGATCACCGCCGCGGCCGCTCCGGGAATCCCGCTCTTTGCCCGGATGCGATCCAGATCCCCGATCTGCCGCATCGCCGACGCGGTCAGGATGTCCCCCGCCGTGGCCGTCACCACGATAGCGGCGATCATCGAACTGGTCGCCAGCACCGCCTGCGCGTGAATCACGAGCGTACCTCCCCGGCCAGCATCAGCTCTTCTTCGCGATGATCGCCCGATCCGCTTCCATGGTCGGTATACGACGGCCCGCGAGTCACAAAGCCTACGCCTGCTGTAATGAACAGCACGCCCAGCCAGCGCAGCGGCGAAACCCGCTCATGCAGCCACCAATGCGCGAGCACGGTCATGATCACGTACCCCAGCGAACTGGCCGGCAGCACATAGGTCAGATCGGCCCACGACAGCGCCGTCAGATACGAGGCGAAAAATCCAATGAGCAGCACGATGCCGGTTGCGACCCACGGCGAGAAGATGGCATGAATCAGCTCCGCTGGGTGCGCCAGCGACACCGGACCCAGGCTCTTCATGCCCCGCGCCAGAAACGTGTCGCCAAGCGACGCCGTCAGCGTGACCACCGCCAGGACCAGATAGCGCCGGAATGTCATCGTCGATCGGGTCATAGCAGCAGCAATCGCGCCCGTCATTCTGAGTGAACGGACCCCAAACGCCTTTCAGTTTGGGGGTGGTAAGCGAAGAAGCTGCGGTTGCTTCCTCGCTTCGTTCGACATGAACGTTCGGGACGCCACACTGAAAAACGGTCAGCTAAAAAGGGCCGGCGTTTCCGCTGGCCCAAAAGAATCCGGCTCGTTCGCACAGCAGGGGTTATGCCTGTGCGTTCAGCGGCGAGGCGGGCTCGTTGCTCTTCTGCGCCTTGCTCTCCCGCACCATCTTGTTCCGCTCCGAACGCAGCTTCAGGAACGACTTCGACTCGATGTAGAGCCGCTTCAGGTCGCGGTTCGCGATGGCTTTGCTCACCACGCGCCACGCTGCTTTCGGCCGGAAGAAGTACTCGTCGTAGAAGCGGTTCACCATCTCCAGCACATACTCGGTGGGCAGTCCCGGGTATTCGATGTGCGCCAGCTGATGTCCGCCTCCATCCGACATCCTGTTGTTGGTGATGAAGCCGTTGGCCTGGGCATGATCGTAGAACTCGGTTCCCGGAAACGCGTGCGCGATCGACACCTGAATCGTCTCCACATCCAGCGTCTTGGCGAAGTTGATGGTGTTGCGGATCGACTCCTTGGTCTCGCCCGGCAATCCCAGAATGAAGTCGCCGTGGATGGTCAGTCCCAGCTTGTGGCAGTCGCGCGCAAAATCCCGCGCCCGCTCCACGGTGGCGCCCTTCTTGATGTTCTTCAGAATCTGCGGATCGCCCGACTCGAAGCCCACAATCAGCAGCCGGCATCCGGCCTCCCGCATCGCCTTCAGAGTCTCGTAGTCGGTGGTCACTCGCGAGGTGCACGACCAGGTCAGCTTCAACGGCTTCAGCTTCGCGCAAAGCTCCACCGTCCGCGCCTTCTGGATGTTGAACGTGTCGTCGTCGAAGAAGAACTCCTTCACGTTCGGCCACAGTTCTTTCGCGTGCGCCATCTCCGCCGCTACGTCATCGGTCGACCGCTTCCGCCACGCATGTCCGCTCAGCGTCTGTGGCCACAGGCAGAAGGTGCACTGCGCCGGGCATCCCCGCGTCGAGTAGAGCGCCACATAGGGATGCAGCAGGAAGGGCACGTTGTACTTCGTCACGTCGAGATCGCGCTTGTAGACGTCCGTTACCCACGGCATCGCGTCCAGGTTCTCGACCTGCGGCCGGTCGGGGTTGTGCACCACCTGACCGTTCTTCCGGTAACTGATGCCGAGGATCTCGTCGAGCGGCTTGCCGTTGGCAAACTCCACCACTGAGAAGTCGAACTCGCGCCGGCAAATGAAGTCGATCGCCGCGCATTCTTTCAGCGCCTTGTCCGGATCGGTCGTCACCGGCGGCCCCACAAAGCAGATCTTCAGCTTCGGGTGCGTCTCCCGGATCACCTCAGCCATCCGCTGGTCGCCCGACCAGCCGATCGTGCTCGTGAAGAGCACCAGAAACTCATAGTCCTTCAGGATCTCGTTCACCTGCTGCCAGGACACGTGGTGCGGGTTCGCATCGAGCAGGCGCGAGCCCTCCAGCATCCCGGCCGGATAAGCGAGCCACACCGGGTACCAGTAGGACTCGATTTCACGAGTGGCCGGCCAGCGCGAACTCGCGCCGCCGTCGAAATTTTCGAAGGAAGGAGGGTTGAGAAATAACGTTTTTAGCGGCATGGCGTAGCATTCAGTTTACCATCCGGCCATCGCCTCGCATTAGCAACTCTGATGACCGCGACGATGCAGCGGCGTACGATCCGGTTCTTTAAGTTTGACACCCCCTCGGTGTCGCCCTATCATTCCGGAACAAGCCAAGCCGACCTCTCCGCTCGAATGCTCGAATTCCGCCGGTATTCGCATGTTTTTGCGCCCTATGCAAGCCACCGCAGAGCGGAGCGCATTTGCGGGCCGTCTATCGCTGTAACCGGATGGATTCCGTTTGGGCCATTCTGGGTCGATTCAGCTCCCCCTGACGCCACCTGGCGGGAAGCGCTGGGGTATAAGCTTATGTTCCAGTCCGGCAACCCGGAACCTCCCCGGCACGCATCTCGTCAGGACTTTCTGCGTTTTCTGAAGAAGAAGGAGTTTCGTGGCGCACTGGCCCTCGACAATGTGTCTGCCTTGCTGAACGAGGATGGGGTGCTCATAGGAGTCGAATTCGACCACTTTGGCATGGTCGGGTATACGCCCCTCCGGGTGGCACCGCGTACCCCAAGGATCCTCCTCGAGGGCTACGGGGACGGCAACTTTGCGGTTGCACTCCATCCGCAGCAATCAGTATCGATTGAATTCTGGCACTCCTTCAAGATGAGCAAGTTTGTGGATCTCACGAATTCCATGATCACGGGAGCCAGGGCGACCTCGGCGACGGCGCAGGTTATTTATACATTTTTCTCTGACAAAAGCGTGCAGATTCAGATAGATGGTTCGGCAATCCCCAGCCAAAGCATAACCCTCGACTGGCGCGACTTAGTGCTGGCCTACGACATGAAAGAAGCATCTTACGAGCAGGCGAATGAGTTCTTTAACGCGGGAGAATGTAATACCGCTCCTGTGGAGGTGCATTACATATCTCAGGCCATGGGCCGACGAGAGCCCTGCCCCCAAAATTGAACCGGGGAAGCGATATTCTTTATCGAACGAGTGAACTATGGCAACGAACAGAAAACTGATTTCCGGCCGTGGTCAATCCGGCGCTCGAGTGGCTGAATCGTTGAAATCAGAGATCCGCAATTTAGCCCGTTCACGTCAGTTACTCAAAGGACTCCAGATAGAGATTGACCACCTCACGTCGCGACGTGTCAGGAATATCGAGGTTGTGACCCTTGATTTCACCGTGCCGCAGAACGTAACGGAATCGCGCGATCCTGCTACGGGTGCGATTCGCGCTACCAGCGCTGGCGCGCAATACACCTACACATTCACGAGTGCATTGTCTCTTGACAAGAATTTGAACGCCTTCCGTGAGTTTTACGAGAAGCGCTCTCGCGCTGCAGCCACTGGTCCGGAGGTCCGTAGGCAGGTCAGGCTGGCTGAGCAAGTCGCTGTTGAGACTGCATCAGCAGATTCAGCGCTCGTCTAGCTCTGTTTCGACTTCAGGCGGCGAATGCCAGGGCATGGCCCCTGTGCCTGCTAGCATGAAGCCGAAGGCTCTCCCCACATGACCAGCCGCCTCGAGCCGATCTTTGGCAGCCGCACCGTTCTTTGTGACGGCGCTATGGGCACGTCCCTTTACGCGCGCGGCGTCTTCATCAACCGCTGCTACGACGAGCTGAACCTCTCCCAGCCGGAGTTGATACGGGGGGTGCACGACGAATACCTGCAGGCCGGGGCCGAAATCATCGAAACCAATACCTTCGGCGCGAACGAATTCCGTCTCCAGCGCTATGGGCTGCGCGATCGTCTCGCCGACATCAATCAGGCCGGCGTTCGCCTCGCCCGCCAGGCTGTCCAGCAGTTGGCCGATAAGCAGGCTGGCACCGCCTGGGTCGCTGGTTCCGTCGGCCCGCTCGGCATCCACCTTGAACCCGTTGGCAAAATCAGCCTCGAGGAAGCCCGCGAAGCCTTTGCTGAGCAGATGAGCACGCTGGTGGCGGGCGGTCCCGGTGTCGGCGTGGACCTCCTCATCATCGAAACCGTGATGGCCCTCAACGAGGCCGAGCAGGCTGTCATGGCCGCCCGCGCCGTCGCCCCGGATGTCCCCCTCGTTGTCATGGTCACCGTCGATGAGGACGGGAACTGCCTCGACGGCTCCTCGGCGGAATCGGCCGCCATCCGCATTGCCTCCTGGGGCGTTGATGCCATCGGCTGCAACTGCAGCGTCGGTCCGGCAACGGTCCTTACCACCATGGAGCGCATAGCCGCTGCTGCCTCGCTGCCCCTGATGGCCATGCCCAACGCCGGCATGCCCCGCTCCGTCGATGGCCGCAATATCTATCTCTGCTCGCCTGAATACATGGCCAGCTTCGCCCGCAAGTTCGTCAAGGCGGGTGTACAGTTTGTGGGCGGCTGCTGCGGCACCACGCCGCAGCACATCCGCGCCATGAAGTCGGCTCTGCGCGCTACCGGTGCTCAGACCGCCAGCCATGATAACTCCGCCGCGAGCGCCCCCATCGTCACCGAAACGCAGCCTCCGCCGCTCGAGCAGCGCTCCCGTATCGGCCAACTCATCCACCAGGGCGAATTCGTCACCATGGTTGAGATCGTTCCGCCGCGCGGCGTGGACTGCAGCAAAGAACTCAAAGGCGCGCGCGAGATGGCTGCTCTCGGCATCCACGCCATCAATGTGCCCGATTCACCCCGCGCCTCCGCCCGCATGAGCGCCCAAAGCCTCTGCATCCAGATCCAGCAGAAGGCCGGCATCGAGACTCTCCTCCATTACACCTGCCGCGACCGCAACGTCCTCAGCATCCAGAGCGACCTGCTCGGTGCCTCTTCGATCGGACTCAAAAACATCCTCTGCCTCACCGGCGACCCGCCCAAGCTCGGCAATTATCCGGACGCCACGGCCGTCTACGACGTCGACGCCATCGGTCTCGCGAACATCGTGCGCCGTCTCAACCATGGCCTCGACATTGGCGGCAATCCCATCGGCGCCTCCACCGGCTTCACCATCGCCGTAGCCGCGAAGCCCGGTGTACCCGACATCGATCACGAGATTCGCCGCTTCGCCTGGAAGGTCGAAGCCGGAGCCGAGTACGCCATTACCCAGCCGGTCTTCGACCTGCGTATTCTCGAAGCCTTCCTGAAGCGCATTGAAGAGTTCCGCATACCCGTAGTGGCCGGCGTCTGGCCGCTGACCAGCCTGCGCAACGCCGAGTTCATGAAGAACGATCTGCGCGTCAGCGTCCCCGACGAAATCATGCTGCGCATGCAGCGCGCCTCCACACCGGAGCAGGCCAGGGCCGAGGGCATCCGCATTGCGCAGGAGATGCTCAGCGCCGCCCGCACCATGGTCCAGGGCGTCCAGGTCAGCGCGCCCTTTGGTCGCTACAGCTCTGCTGCGGAAGTCCTGGTTGAGGTGCTGCCATCGGCGTCCGCAACCCAATCCGCTGCTATCCCTGAGGAGATTCGCGTTGCCCAGCTTTGAAGACTCATTAAGAAAACTGGAAGAGATCGTTGCGCAAATGGAACGCGGCGATCTGCCGCTCGAAGAATCCGTCAAGCTCTTTGAGGAGGGCACCCGCCTCTCCGCCGAATGCCGCAAGCAGCTCGACGAAGCCGAAGGCAAAATTGAAATGCTGGTGAAGCAGCGCGACGGCTCGATGAAACGAGAGCCCTTCGGCCAGTAGGATCAGCGGCGCAGCGAAAGGGAAGACACTCTAGCCAGCCGCGGCAATGCTCCCCACCAGCCGGCTCCGCACAAACGCGACCAGCTCCTCGGTGACATAGTCAGGCGGCGCAATCGCGAATCGCGGCTTGTCTCTCGATCCCCAATCCTGCGCCCCTGACCATTGACCGGCCGTCGAGCCTGCAGACCACAGCACCGCATCCGCCCGCTCCAGAAATCGCCGCGCGGAATCCTTGAAGTCCACCACCAAAGCATCCACCACGCTCAGGTACAAATCCGGCCGCATGAACTCCAGAATGCTGTTCGACTCCAGAATCGCGTTTTCCGACCGCGCAATCTCCTGCTCGATGCGCGGCATAGCCTCGGCCAGCATGCCCATCCGCGTCCGCACCCAGATCGATCGCGCCGCCCCAGCCGCCAGAAACCGTGCCGTATCCGTGCCGCTCGCAGCATCCCGTTCCGCGCTCACCGAGACGCAGGAATCCGCCGTCTGGCACTGGCAGGGCTTCCCATCCGCCGTGCAAAATCCGTGCCCGTATTGCGTCACCTTGAACGCAGTCCAGTGAAACTCCGGCAGCGCCGCGATCAGCCCCGCCACCACGGAAGTCTTCCCGATATTCCGAGTTTGCCCCCCGACCACAACGACGGCCACTACGAATCTCCCTGCTTATCCGATGCGCGCGCCAGCCGCGCCAGTGCAGCCAGTTCCTTCAGATACTGCCGCAGGGGCCGCGCCGGCCGTCCCCAGAACACCACCCCAGCCCCTCGGACCTTCTTGTGCGTGAGCACGCCCGATCCCGATCCAAGAATGACCTGCTCCTCCACCACGGCGTGGTCCCCGATGCCCACCTGTCCACCCACCACCGCACCTGCGCCAATGCTGCTCGATCCCGAAACGCCGGTCTGCGCCGCAATCACCACATTGCGCCCCACCCGCACGTTATGCCCAAGATGGACAAGGTTGTCGATCTTCACCCCGCGTTCGATCCGCGTTTCCTCCAGCGCCCCGCGATCGATCGTCGTGTTCGCTCCCACCTCAACATCGTCTTCCAGCACCAGCCGTCCCTGCTGCGGGAACTGCAGATACTCGCCCGAAACCGCATCGCGCACGTAGCCGAAGCCGTCCGAGCCCAGCACCGCTCCCGCATGCACCACCACGCGATCGCCCAACTCGGTACCCGCGTAGATCACAACCCGCGGGTAGATCCGGCAATCCGCGCCGGTCTTCACGCCCGCGTCGATGACTACCCCAGCCCCGATCCTCGTGCCATCGCCGATCTGTGCTCCAGCTTCGATGACCGCATACGCGCCAATCGCCACCCGCTCCCCGAGCCTGACCGAAGGAGCTACAACCGCCGTCCGATGCACGCCCGTCTCAGCCTCGTCGCGCCGCAGCAAACGCGCCGCCCGCGCAAACAGCAGCCGCGGCTGCGCGCCCACCAGCAGAGTCTTCGCGGAGTCCGTCGGCGCAACCTTTGGAGAAAGAATGACCGCTGCCGCGCCAGACGCCATCGCGGCATTCAGTGACCCCGCATCTTCGGTAAACACCAGCGTTTCTCCCGTGGCCAAAGCCACGCTCGCCACGCCGGTCACTTCCGCATCCGCGTCCACCGGACGCAGCTCCGCTCCCAGCGCTTTTGCCAGTTCCAACAATTTCATTGTCGATAAGAGTACAGCGTTGCTGCCGTGGGGGCAGGGAACTACTTCTCGCGCGCCACTACGAACTCCGGCATCCACTGCAGAGCGCGCTTGTATTCGGAATCCGGAAGCACCGCCAGCGCCGCCTGCGCCGCCGCAGCATACCCAAACGCCCTTTGCATCGCGTAGTTCACCGACTGGTTCCGGTTCAGGATGTGCAGAATCTCCGCTGGCGAGACCTGCTCGAAGTTTTGCTCCCGAAGAACCGTCTGAATCGCCACGCGCTCCGCCGCTGTGCTGCCGTTGTGCAGCGTGTGAATCACCGCCAGTGTGGCCTTGCCCTCGCGCAGATCGCTGGCCACGGGCTTGCCCAGCACCTCTTCGCTGGCCGTCAGGTCGAGCACATCATCCACGATCTGGAATGCCAGGCCCAGGTTGCGTCCATAATCGCCCAGCGCGTCTTCCACATCTCGATCCGCCCCGGCCAGCACCGCGCCCAGCCGCATCGACACCTCAAACAGACACGCCGTCTTGCGGTAGATCAGCTCGTTGTATTCTTCCTCAGAAATCGGCTTGCCCAGCCGCTCCATCTGCAGCAGCTCGCCTTCCACCATCTGCTGCGTCAGCCCGATCAGCAGTTCGAGAATCCGAAAGCTGCGTTCGCCCAGTGCAATGCGGAAGGCCTGCATGTACAGCCAGTCGCCCACCAGCACGCATTTGCTGTTGCCCCAGGTGCGATTCGTCGACGGCCGTCCCCGCCGCATATCGGCCGCGTCAATGATGTCGTCGTGCACCAGCGTTGCTGTGTGCACCATCTCCACCACCGCCCCCAGGCGAATCATGCCGCGTCCTGAATAACCCAGGCTGCGCGCGGCCAGCAGCAGCAGCGAAGGACGAATGCGTTTCCCGCCACCCTCGCGCAGATAATCGGAAATCTCCGTGATGGCCTGCACTGAGGAGACTGCGTCCGCGCCAAACTCGCGCTCGATGGCCGCGAGATCGTCATGCAGCAGTTCGAATACTTCCTTCGCTGTTGCTGTGGCCGCTGTGCTCACTCAGTCTCCGTCGCCCGCCGCGCCCGCGGCCAGGCCTGTTCTCATCGTCCCCGCTCAGTTTGAGCGGTAATTCGTGAACTGCATGTCGATGCCCAGATCGCGCCCCCGCAGCAGCGCGATCACTTCCTGCAGCGAATCCCGATCCTTACCGGAAACCCGCACCGTATCACCCTGGATCGAGGCCTGTACCTTTTTCTTCGAATCTTTGATGATCTTCACGATCTCTTTGGCCTTTTCTCCTGCGATCCCCTGCTGCAGAGAAACCTTTTGCCGCACGCTCGACCCTGCCGCCTTCTCAATCGTCCCAAAGGTCAGTGACTTCAGCGACACACCCCGCTTCACCAGCTTCTGCCGCAGGATTTCCGTCACTGCTTCCAGCTTATATTCATCCGCCGAGGCCAGCTGAATCGCGTCCTCGCCCTCCAATTTGATATCCGACTTCGAATCCTTCAGATCGAAGCGCGTGCGCACCTCTTTGGTCGCCTGATCGATGGCGTTGCGCACTTCCTGGATGTCCACTTTGCTGACGATGTCGAAGGAGTTCTCCGCTGCCATCTCTGCCCCTGTCCCGGATCCTGTACCGGATCCCTGTTTTAGATTATCCGCTACCGGTGCAAATCCTGGTTCGCGGCGCTTGTGGACTGTCCAAACAGTAAACCGAAGTTTGCTGTGGTCCGGGCGTCAACCTCCTCGGTCTCGATGCCGCGCAGCTCGGCAATCTTCACCGCGACCTCCCTCACCCAGGCCGGCTCGTTGCGCTTGCCGCGATTCGGCACGGGCGCCAGAAACGGCGCGTCCGTCTCGATCAGCATCCGATCCAGCGGAACCGCCGCCGCCACGTCCCGGATCGCCTGGGCTTTAGGAAACGTCACATTCCCGGCAAACGAGATCAAAAATCCCAAATCCATCGCCTCCTGCGCGTGCCGCCACTCCCCGGTAAAGCAGTGCAGAATACCCCCCAGCCCGGTGCCCGCCCATTCCGTCCGCAGCATCCCCAGCGTGTCGTCCCACGCGTCCGTGCTGGTTCCCGAGGGCCGGCAATGGATGATGATCGGCTTCTTCCGCCCGGCAGCAATCTCCATCTGCCGCGTAAACACCGCCTTCTGCACATCCCTCGGCGAATGGTCGTAAAAGTAGTCCAGCCCGATCTCCCCGCAGGCCAGCATCTCCGGCTCCTGCAGCAGACTGTCGAGTTTTGCGTACGCGGCCTCATCGGCCAGTCGCGCCTCATGCGGATGCACGCCCGCGCTCGCCCAGATCTTCGGCACCCCCGGCCGGCCCGCATAGGTACGGCTGATCTCGAGCGCCTGGTGCATGGTCTCCGGCCCGTCTCCGATGCCGATCGAAAGCACCTCCCGTACCCCGGCGGCAAAGGCCCGCTCCAGCAGAGCGTCCCGGTCCTCGTCATAGCGAGAACTGTCCAGATGAGCGTGAGAATCGATCAACGGTAGACCTCGCGTCGGTTGGCGGAAACCAGAGCCTTGTGCAGGTTCTTAAACCCTACCCCCTAATCCCTGATCCCTGTTTCCTGCCCTACTTCAGCCGCGCCCCGATCTCCACATCCTCCAGGAACCCGGCCAGGACCGGTTTGCCGCCTTCGAGCGAGGCCGCCACAATCATCCCGTTCGACTCATAGCCGCGCAGCTTCCTCGGTGCCAGATTCGCGACGATCACCACCTTGCGCCCGATCAGCGACTCCGGCGCATAGGCTTCCGCGATCCCGGCGAGAATCTGCCGCGTCTCGTACCCCAGATCCACCTCCAGCCGCAGCAGCTTATCCGCCTTCGGTACCCGCTCCGCCACCTTCACCTGCGCCACCCGCAGTTCCACCTTCGAGAAGTCATCGATGGTGATTTTTTCACCCGCCGCTGGCGCTGCCGCAGCCGGCACGGCGGCGGGTGCAATGGAAGCCGCCTCTGGCGGTGTCGCCGTTCCCGGAGCCAGATTCGGAGGCGAAGACGCACGCGGCCCATTTCCACGCATCGCCTCGCGCACCGTTTCAGAGATGGCGCTCTCAAAGGCCATCACCGCCGCCGTCTCATTCGTCGACTCAGCCATCGCCACGGCCAATCCGTCGATCAGTGAGTGCAGCTTCGAAATACGTCCCGCGGCCGCTTTGCCCGGCTCGCTCTGCTCTGCAGCCTTTGCGGTGTCAGGTTCAGCCGCGGCCGGCGTTGCGTTGTTCTTCTGCTCCAGTTCGTTCATTCGTGGTATTGCCTCCTTGTCAGCGCGCGGAAACAAGGGCGAAGCCTCGCCGAGCTTCGTCCCCGGCTGCAATCCGCCCCAGCGCAGATCCTTCAAATCCGCCTTTTGAATATCGCCCAATCCCAGCTGCGCCCACACCTTCGCCGCTGCCTCCGGAATCACCGGATACACCAGCGCCGTGATGATGCGAATCGCCTCTGCCGCCGTATACAGTACGTTCGCCCGCAGCGCTCGCTGCTGCTCATCCGTCACGCTCTCGGCCTGCTTCCACGGAGCCGTCGCCGTCAAATATCCATCGACAGCGCCCACCATCGCCCAGGCCGTCTCCAGCGCGCGTGAAAAATCCATCGCGTCGAATCGCTCCCCGAACGCAGCGATGGCCTTCGGCATCTCCACCGCAATCGAGCTGGCTTGTGTCGCCGCCGCGACCGGCTCAGGCACAACCCCATCGAAATACCGCCCGATCATCGCCAGCGTCCGGCTCACCAGATTTCCGTACCCATTCGCCAGGTCCGAGTTGTACCGCTGCACCAGCGCGTCAAACGAGAAGCTGCCATCCTGCCCGAACACCACCTCGCGCAGCAGGAAATAGCGCAGCGCATCGGCCCCCAGCACATCCAGAATCGTCTCCGCCCGCACAATGTTCCCGCGCGACTTCGACATCTTGTTCTCTTCGAAGAGCAGCCAACCATGTCCCACCACGCTCTTCGGCAGCGGCAGCTCGGCGGCCATCAGGAACGCCGGCCAGTAGACGCAGTGAAAGCGCGTGATCTCCTTGCCTACGATGTGCACATCGGCGGGCCAGTACTTTTCGAACTTCGACGGATCATCGCTGCCCCAGCCCAGAGCCGTGATGTAATTCGCCAGCGCGTCCATCCACACGTAGATCACGTGCTTTTCATCGCCCGGAACCGGAATGCCCCAGTTGAAGCTGGTGCGGCTCACCGACAGATCGCGCAGCCCGCTCTTCACGAACGCAATCACTTCATTGCGCCGTGTCTCCGGCCGAATGAACTCCGGATGCTCCTCGTAAAACTCGAGCAGTCTGCGCTCGAAGGCCGACAGCTTGAAGTAGTAATTCTCCTCGTTCACCGTCTCGGTGATACGTCCGCAATCGGGGCAGGGCGCGCCCGGCGGCACATCCACATACGCTTCATCCGATACGCAATACTGCCCGGTGTACGAGCCCTTGTAGATGTAGCCCTTATCGCGCAGCAGCGCGAACAGCTTCTGCACCGCCTTCTTGTGCCGCGGCTCCGTGGTGCGGATGAAGTCGTCGTACGTCAGCCCCATGCGGTCCCACAACCCGCGAAACTGTGCCGATACGCGATCGGTGAACTCCTGCGGACTGCACCCCGCCTGCCTGGCCGAGCGCTCGATCTTCTGCCCGTGCTCGTCTGTCCCGGTCAGAAAAAACGTGTCGATGCCCAGCGATCGCTTACGCCGCGCAATCGCGTCGGCCACCACCGTCGTGTAGGTCGTGCCGATGTGCGGCCGCGCGTTGACGTAGTAAATCGGCGTCGTGAGATAGAACTTGTTCGACTCAGGCATGGAAAAAATAGACCGGCTCTTTCTCATCTTAGGGAGCGCCTCCGCCAGCGTCAAACGCGGCCCCCTGATAAAATCAACTGAAAAATCAGGCTCTTTTCTTACTTCCGGCGGTGGTTCCTTCGTGTATTTAAGACAGCAGAAAGATCTCCAGGAGCGCGTACGCGTCGCGCTTCGCAGCCTCTATCAGATCGAAGTTCCAACAGTGGTTCTCGAACAGCCACCCGACCTCGCCTTCGGTGAATTCGCCACGCCTCTGGCCTTTGAGCTGGCCCGCAAACTGCGCAAAGCGCCGCGCAAAATTGCGGAAGAAGTCATCGCCGCGCTCGGCCCAGTGCCCGGTTTTATTGCCTTTGAGGTGGCCGGAGCCGGCTACATCAATGCCCGCATCGACCGTTCCGCTCTCGCCAAAGCCTTCGCCATCTCCGGCGATGTGACCGCGCCCGCCGAGCCGCTGCACGAGCTGGTCGAGCACACCAGCATCAATCCCAACAAAGCCGCCCACATCGGCCATCTGCGTAACGCTATCCTCGGCGACACCTTCGTGCGCCTGCTGCGCGCTGCCGGCAACAAAGTCGATGTGCAGAACTACATCGACAACACCGGCGTCCAGGTCGCCGATGTCGTCGTCGGCTTCCTTCACCTCGAAGGCTTGACCCTCGACCAGATTCGCGTTCTCATGGCCCGTCTCACCGCATCCGAGGAACGCATTGACTACTACTGCTGGGATCTCTATGCGCGCGTCTCCCAGTGGTACACCGCCGATCCCGCTCAGGTGAAGGCTCGCAAGCAGGTGCGTTTCGAGACGCTGCACGCCATCGAAGCCGGTGGCAACGATACTGCACAAATTGCTGAGCTGGTCTCGACCGCTATCCTGCGCCGCCATCTCGAAACCATGCAGCGCCTCGGCATCGAGTACGACCTGCTGCCGCGCGAAAGCGAGATCCTCCATCTCCATTTCTGGGACCTCGCCTTCGAACAGCTCAAAGCCAAAGGCGTTCTCTATTTCGAAACCGAAGGCAAGAACAAAGGCTGCTGGGTGATGAAGCGGGCCGGAATTCTGGAAGCAGAAATCAAAATCACACCAAAAGTCCTCAGGCAGAGCGCCTTTATGACCCTGGAGGACAGAATTGAGACAGAGGACACCATCAAGGACGACGACTCATTCGTAGAAGAGACGCTACAGGGCCCAGACGAAAACGCGAAGGTCATCGTGCGCTCCAACGGAACCGTCACCTACGTTGGCAAAGACATCGCCTACCATCTCTGGAAGTTCGGTCTTCTCGGCCGCGACTTCGCTTATCGACCTTTCTTTGCCTACGCCGACCGCGAGTGCTGGATCTCCGCCGAAACCGGCGAGCCGAACCATCCGCACTTCGGCGGAGCGCAGGCCATCTACAACGTCATCGACTCCCGTCAGTCCGATCCTCAGGCCAACGTCATCGAAGCGCTCACTCGGATGGGCTACACCGAACAAGCCGCGCACTACACCCACTTCTCCTACGAGATGGTCGCGCTCACACCGCGCTGTGCTCTCGAACTCGGCTACGACGTCGCGGAAGAGGACCGCGCGCGCCCCTGGATTGAGGTTTCCGGGCGCAAAGGCTTCGGCGTCAAAGCCGATGACCTCATCGACAAACTCATCGCCGCCACGCGCTCTGAGGTCGACAGCCGCCATCCCGAGTTAACCGATACCGAGCGCGACCAGACCGCCCGCGACATCGCTGTGGGAGCGCTGCGCTACTTCATGCTGCGCTACACACGCAATTCGGTCATCGCTTTCGACTTCAAAGACGCCCTCAGCTTCGAAGGCGAAACCGGCCCCTATCTCCAGTACGCCGTCGTCCGCACGCGCAGCATCTTCCGCAAAGCCGGAACCACCCCCGAAGAGGCGCTGGCTTCGCTTGCCGGGCTCGACCTGGCCTGCTATCTCAGCGGAGAGGGCACCGAAGGTATCTGGGAAGTTTGGCTGCGCGCGGCTAAAACCACGCTGCTGCTCGACCAGTGCATCGCCACCGCCGAGCCCGCGTATCTGGCCAAGCATGCCTTCCAGCTGGCGCAGGACTTCAGCAACTTCTATCGCCTGCACCACATCCTCAGCGAACAGAATCCCGCTCGTAAACAGCTTCTGCTGGCGACGGCAGCCGTCACCCAGCGCGAACTGATCCGCTCGCTTGCCTGGCTCGGCATCCATGCGCCTGAAGTGATGTAGTGCGGGAGGGAAGGGAAGTCCGCTCTGCAGGATCGCCGCGATCCTGCAGGCAGTCGTTAATCCTTCCGCAAAAGACAGCTACTGCCGGATGAATTTGTCCACCGGCTGACGCCGCGGCCAGCTGGCGATGCCTTTCTCGGTGCCCGGGCTCTTGCGCGCCTCGTTGTCGTTGTTCGGCTGGTGTCCGTCGGCGCTCGCTCCGGTGGGCGATCCCGGAACCGGTGGAATCCCCTCGGCGACCGTTGCATACTCAGCGTGCGGATGGGCCACTGTCGTCACGTCCGAGGCATGTTCGAAAGCTGCGTGCAGCTTGTTCGTGCGCCCGGTCTCACAGCCGGTGAGAGTGAAAACGGCAAGAGCCCCGAACAGCCCAAGTGCCACAATCCCTGATCGCATATTCCTCCGTACGCTCGTTCTCAATCATTTCCGATGCGCAATTTCCGGCCCGCAGGCTGTCACGATGATCAGAGCACGCCTCTGCCCCTCAACCGGATCGCGAAAGTGATTTTATAGTGCCGCGCGCTCTTCGTGCAGGGTGGCGCGGATCGCCGAATAATAAGGCTCCGGCATCGCGCATTTTTGCATCTTGCGGTCCACCACCACGTGCACCGTCTCCGCTTCAGCCAGCAGCACCGGCTCCGCGGCGCCGTCCCGGCTGCACAGGAGCCGATACGCAAACTTGATCACGGTATGGCGCAGGGCTGCTACCCGCGTTTCAATCACGATTGAATCGTCGTAGCGTGCTGGCGACCGGTAGCGGCAATTCGCTTCGACCACTGGCAGATGGCAGTTGTGATCCAGCTCCATCTGCTTGTAATCGAAGCCGAGTTGGCGCAGCAGTTCGACGCGCCCGATTTCACACCAGATGAAATAGTTGGCGTAATACGCCACACCCATCTGATCGGTCTCGGCGTACCGGACCCGCAGGGAAGTAGTGGAAGGCCGCATAGCGCTAGACTACTAGCGCCCTGCGGCCCAATCGATTGACTCGTTTGTCGTGCGAACGTTACTGGCGTGCGGTTAGTTCTGGATGGAGTGCGTGTCGGCCAGCGTGCCCGCCATCGCACTGTTCGCGGCCGGTGCCGGACTGTTCTGTGGCGTGTTCCCTATCGGTGCGACCGAGCTGCTCGCCACCGATTGTGCCGAATCGGCCTTAGGTCCCAGTCCCAGCTTGATCAGAGCCCGAGAATCCGGCGTGAGCTTCGTCTGCCAGCCGTGATCCGCCTGGTACTTCTGCATGGCCGCCTCGGTGGTTGCGTCCCATTCACCGGAGGCGGGAGCCGTCAGGTAGTGCTCGTGGATCAGAGCGGTCTGAATTTGCGTGGCGCGTTCAGGGTCGATCCCTCTTTGCCCCTTCACCACATGCGCATGCCGCCGCACCTTGTGCGAGTGGCCGGAAGTCGCCGCCCGATGCGTGCGCGTGGCGAACGCCGGGCTGGCAAGCAGGATGAGGCCAAGCACTGCTGCCTGGCACGTCCTGAAAGAAACCATAGAAACAACCTCAACATGCTGAAAGTGCGATCGTTATGGAGCAGCCTATGCCTCACGGCCCCAAAATGCAACCAAAACAAGCCGGGCCCCCGGAACTTCCGGGAGCCCGTGTACCACTTTGGATGCATGGTTACGGCAGGGTGCCGCCCAGGTACTCATTGCCCGAATTCGGGTGCTGCGGGTCCACAATCTCCAGCACCACATCGTCGCCGGAGTGCAGTCCGGACACAATCGTCTGGAATTCCTGAACGTTGTGCACCGGCCGCTTGTTGACCGAAACGATCACCCCGCCCTGGAAGGTCGAGACGCCGATCTCATCCGCAAACGAGCCCGGTTTCACCGATTCGATCAGCACACCGTGCAGCCCGGCAGGCGCGCCCTGAGGCAGATCGCTCACCTGGATGCCCAGCTTGGCGGGCGCGGCATTCCCGTTATTGCTGGGACCCTGATTACCCTCGCCCTGACCGGCACTGGCGCGAGCCGCGGCCTGGACCTTGTCCCAGTCGCCGATGGTTACCGTGGCGTGCATCTCCTGTCCGCTGCGCAGATAGCCCATCTCCACCGTTGAGCCAGGCTTATGCGACGAGATGATGCTCACCAGGTCGTTGCCGTCCTTGATCTGGTGTCCATCGATCGTGGTGATGATGTCTCCCGGCTTCAGCCCGGCATTCGCCGCCGGCTGCCCCGGTGTTACCGAACTGATGATCACGCCGGCTTTAAAGCCATAGACCCGTGCCACAGCGCTGTTCGGGTTCGCCTGGAATCCGATACCGATGCTGCCGCGCGATACCTTGTGCTCCGGCCCGATCAGCTGGTTGTAAACGTCGATGACCGTGTTGGCAGGCATCGCGAATCCGATGCCCTCGTTGCCGGCAGACTGCGTGTAGATCGCCGTATTCATGCCGATGACTTCTCCGGCCATGTTCACCAGCGGCCCGCCCGAATTGCCCGGGTTGATCGCTGCGTCCGTCTGCAGGAAGTGCTGGAACTCACCCGCCGGCCCCTGCTCCACCGTCCGGTTCTTGCTGGAGATGATGCCGGCCGTCACCGTCTTCGCCAGTCCGAATGGCTCGCCGATGGCTACCACCCAGTCGCCCACCTGCGCTCCGTCGGAATTGCCCATCTTCACGGTTGGCAGCTGCGTGTCGGTCTGAATCTTGATCACCGCGATGTCGGTCTGCTTGTCGACGCCGATCACCTTCGCTGGCCGTCCCTGGTTACCCTCCGGATCGCTGGCCAGCTTCACATAGATGCGGTCGGCCTTATCCACCACGTGGTTGTTGGTGATGATGTATCCGCGCGGATCGACGATGAAGCCGGAGCCAAGCGACTCACGCTCCTGACCGGCGCCGTCATCTCCCTGCCCGCCGCCATCCGGCCCCATGCCGAAGAAGCGGTTGAAGAAATCCTGCAGGCCACCCTGCGGTCCCTGATCCTGATCGTCGTCCCCGCCGTTGCCATCGTCCGGTGGCTGCTGCTGCTGCGGCGGATTATTCCAGGGGTGCATGTATTGCGGTCCCCGCCGCCTCTGCTGCTGTTGCTTAGGCAAAATCTCTGTATTGATGTTCACAACGGCCGGGCTGACTTCCTTCGCGATTCGCGTAAAATCTGTCGACTCGTCGCGCAGAGCTGGAATCTTCAGCGGCGTGGCATCGGAACTGTTGACCTGCGATTCCTGACCGCGCACCTTGTGTGCCACCACGGAGCCGACCAGAATGCCGGCGCTCAACGTGGCCAGAATGGTAAAAGTCGACGCCAGACGGTTATAGCGGAGCCGTCCAAAAAGGGATTTCATGCGAAGCTTACCTCGTGATCTTTAGGTTGCACCTGAAGCGTGTCCCCGCGCTCCAGTCCAGTATAGTGCCTGTGAAATGAACTAATTTGATGCGCGCTCCCGCTCCTCGCCTTCTGCGCTTTAGACGCACATTCGTTCCCGGGGGTTACAGGAAGGTATTGCGGCATCCCTTACTCTTTGGGACGCCACATAGTGCGCATGGTTGTATCGACGCAGTGAAAACCCGCCGCGCTCTCCCGAGCCTTTCATCACAGCCCTACTCTGCTGACTCCACTGGCAGCGCCACCCCTTCGTGCGCCGTGGGCTGCACCGGCGTCGGGATCAGTTCCGTTACTGCAATCCCCGCAAGAATCAGCAGCGCCCCGCTTCCGCTGCGCCGGCTCAGCCGCTCACCCAGTAAGAGAAACGACGTGATCCACGCAAACACCGGTTCCAGCGCCAGGATCAGTGCCGTGTGCGTAGCCGGCAAATAACGCTGCGCCCACGACTGCACCGCGAACGCGACTGCCGTGGCCAGTACCGCAGTAACCACCAGCGCGACCACCACGCGCGGGGTCCAGTGAATCCATGGATGCTCCAGCAGCGGCAGACTGGCCGCCATAAAGACCGCCGCAAACCCAATTTGCAGCACCGCCAGCTGTTCGAAAGGAATCCGCGGGGACAAATGCGCCAGCGCCATCACATGCAGCGAGAAGCCCAGCGCGCACCCAAACGTCAGAACATCGCCTCTTCCAATCGAGCGAAAGTCGAATCCCGCGCCCCCTGGCGTGGTCAGCAGCACAATCCCGACAAACGCGATCAGCGCGCCCGCCCACGCATTCCATCGCGGCGCTCCCACGTGCCGCACCCGCAATCCAGGTATCGCCGAAAGCAGCGGCACCAGCACCACCACCATGCCCGTGATAAACGCCGACTTGGACGGCGTCGTCAGCCGCAGCCCCGCTGTCTGAAACTGGTACCCCATCGCCAGGCAGAATCCGACAACACCGCCGCCCACCAGCGCGCTCCGGTCCATCCGCCCAAAATGCCCGCGATACAGAAGCGCGAGGCAAATAAACGCCAGACTCATCCGCACAAAGTTGAAGAGCAGGGGAGAGACATCTGCCAAAGCATCTTTGACGAGAACGAATGTTGCGCCCCATACGCAAACCACCGCCAGCAGCAGAACGTGAGCGCGCAGCGAGCGGGACATCTTATCGATCGCTCTCCCTCTTCGGTTTTGCTCCAGCTTCCCTCAGCGTGAGGACAAGATCGCCCGCTGAGCCGTGCTTCTCTCTGATCTTTTTGACCAGACGCTCATCCGCAGTGACGAATGAGCACTGCTGCTCTTGAGCCACCGCGAGATACAGGCAGTCATAAGCGGGGTGATCCAGCTCGATCGCGATCCGCGTCGCTTCCTCCATATGAGAGCGCGATGGCAGCATCTCCATCTCTGCCGACTGCAGTAGGCGAGCTGCGAGCAATGCTTCATTCTCCAGAAGCTCTCTCCTCTGCACCTTCTTCCACAGAATGTTGGCGCACTCCGCCGCCAGCAGATCGGGAGCGATGAGTCGATGCTGCGATCGAAGTGCCAGAGCCTCCGCAGTGCCGTTTTCTTCCACAACCCACTTCACGGCTACGCTGGCGTCGATGACGAAGGCGGTCAACGCTCCTCGCGTCCTTCGCGCTGTAACTGCTCCGAAGGTGTCTGCCTCCGGACCCGCGTCAGCGTTCGCAGCTGCTCTGCCAGGCTTTCAAACGAAGGCTCCGTCTCAGCGGTCAGTACCTGCCGCAAAATCTCCCGGTGCTCCGCCTCCGTCGAACGTCCATGCCGCGCTGCACGCCGCTTCAGGCGCAAGATCAGCTCGTCATCCAGATTACGAACGTGAAGGTTGCCCGGCATCGCCTTCTCCCCCGCTGAGATCACTGCTATCAATGATCCCATTCGTAGCTACTGCAGTCAATTACTGGCTGCTCACCGTGGCTCCAAACAATCCGGGCTCGTGCGATAATCGCCCCCAGAGACTCCCTTTTCCAGCAGAGTTGTTGCAGAACCCGCTCGCGGGAATCCCCTTTTGTATGCGTCGCTTCCTCTCCCTCCGCGATTTCGACTGGACCCTCCTCGGCTTCGTCCTCATGCTCTCGGTGATCAGCGTCCTCGAGATCTACAGCGCGACCATGCATACCAAGTTCCACGGTTTTGAGAAGATGCAGGTTCTCTGGATCCTCGGCGGCCTGGCGGCCATGTTCGTCATGTCGGTCATCGACTATCACCGCCTGCTCAGCGCGGTCTACTGGATCTACGCTTTCTGCCTGCTCTCACTCGTCGCCGTTCTTGCCGTGGGCACACGAGTCATGGGTGGTAAGCGCTGGATCAAACTGCCCGGTGGCATCCACTTTCAGCCTTCAGAATGGGTCAAACTGGTCCTCATCGTCGTGATTGCCCGCTACTTCGCCAATCTGGCGGGAAAGGAACTGACCTGGAAGGACATCTTCAAGGCCATGGCCCTGGTCGCCGTCCCCATGCTTCTCGTCCTCAAGCAGCCGGACATGGGTACAGCCCTGACTTACTCCCCGGTACTGCTGCTGGGCCTGTTTCTGGGTGGCATCGACTGGAAAAAAGGCTGGCTCCTGGTCTTCGTCATCCTCCTCGGCGTGGGCGTGGTCTGGAAGAGCGGGAAAGTCCTCAAGCCCTATCAAAAAGCCCGCCTCACCAGTTTCATGAACCCCGACGACGATCCCCGCGGCACCGGTTACCAGATCCGCCAGTCGCTCATCGCCGTCGGCGACGGGGGTGTATTCGGGCGTGGGGCCAACAAGGGCACTCAGACTCAGGGCGACTTTCTCCCCATCCCCTACACCGACTTTATTTTTGCCGCTTACAGCGAGGAGCACGGCTTCGTCGGCGCTGTCCTCGTCCTGCTGATATACTTTTTAATACTGATGCGTTTGATTCAAAACGCTCAGACAGCCGCAGACCTGCCAGGCTCGTTCCTGGTAATGGGCGTGGCGGCGGTGCTGATTTTTCAGATCGCCGTCAACGTCGGTATGGTTCTGGGACTGATGCCGGTCACCGGTATCCCTCTTCCGCTGATGAGCTATGGGGGATCCTCGGTGTTGTTTACGTTTCTCGCTCTCGGCATGGTGATGAATGTCCGCATGAGCCGCTTCGTAAATTGACCGGCCGCACAGGATTTTTTGGAAGGTGGTCCGCAGGGCGGGCCAGATTTACAAGATTAACGAAGTTTATTTAACCGGCCAGTGGATCGAAACAGGCCGGGCAGGATCAGGAAATGAGCGCGCAAGCGCAATGCCAGGGCTCGAAGCCGCGTTGCTCAGATCGGCGCAACCCCCAGGGGGCGACGACTCCGCACGAGGCTTGCAGCAGGTATCGCAGCCCTGGTTTTGCCGAGAGATGGGTAACGGCCCCGCCATACGAAATGGCAGAAGCGGTCACAAACTCTCTGCGCGCAGGCGTCTCTCCGGAAGCAATGTACCTCCTCAGCAAGCAGCCACCGCTCTTCTCTCCTTCCTCCTCCCCAATGGGAGCCGATCGAGACAGCCGGAGTCTGCGCGTGAACGGTCCCGGCGGTTCGTCCTTGAAGCTCTGATCTTTTCCGGTAACCCGGTTCGGTCCGCCTGGCACTATTGAGGCGGAATGGCAAAAGAGATTTGCATCTCCAGCACGCCGCATGAAACGCGGCTCGCTATCCTTGAAGACGATCAGCTCGCAGAAATCTACTACGAGCGCGAAAATGAATACACCTTGGCCGGCTCTATCTACAAGGGCCGTGTAACCCGGGTCCTCCCCGGCATGCAGTCCGCATTTGTCGACCTCGGACTGGAACGGGACGCCTTCCTCTACGTCACCGATTTCCTCGAAGAACAGGAAGAGGACTCCGACGAGTTTGAGCGCGTCGACGCCGGAGGCAACGGCCGCAAGCCGCAGCGCGAGTCACGGGATCAGCGCGAAGCTCGTGAACCCCGTGAGCAACGCGAGCCCCGCGAAGGCCGTGAGCAACGGGAGCCGCGCGAGCACCGTCCGCGCGGCGAGGAGCAGGAAACAGAACTCCAGGCCTCTGAAGCCCAGCCCCGCCACGGCGATCAGGAGCATCGCGACGAAGGCGAATCTGGCACCCGCCGCTGGCATGGCCGCCGTGGCCGCCGCTTCCGTGGACGCGGCCCTCGCGGCGAGCGTCCCCTCGAATCCCCCGAGATTGTCGAAGAAGCGATCTCCGCTGAGCCCGTAGTTCTGCCCGAACGGGGCGCCCCGGGCGGTGTGCCCGCGCAGAACCTGCCCATCGTGCTTCCCGGCGAATCGCTGTCGAAATACGGCGGCGGCGCAGAAGCCAGGCCCTCAAAAAGCGAACCCTCCAACGGAGGATCGTCCCGTGCCACAACTCCGGTGAGTGCCCGCACCTCCAAACCCTCCACCCTCGTCGAGGTTCCAACCGGGTGGGATGGAGGCTTCGTGCTCCCCGGCGAATCGCTCTCGCGCCATCGCCACCGCGATGCCGAAACCTCTTCTCCTGAAGCTGCTTCCGCCGAGCCCGCCGAATTCACTTCCGAATCGTCCGTGTTCGGCGAAGCTTCGTCCGCTGCATCTGTGGAAATCGAAGCCCCGACCGCGCAAGTCGGCTTCCAGCCGGACATGGCTGCCTCGGCTCCTGCCTCCTCAGAGCCCAGCGAGCGCTATGTTCCGGAGCCGGTCCCACAATTCGTTCCTGAATCCGTTCCTGAGCCGCTGACTGGCTCAGCCCCGGTCGAAGCCAAACACGAAGAGTCCGCGGTTGCTCCAGTGGCAGAATCGCCCAGCACCGAGTCTGCCGTTGCACCCCAGCCCGCGGCTCCCGAATCCCTCGAGCCCGGCATCGCTGCTCTCACGCCTGCTCCTCATACCGCGTCGCCTGGGCCCTTGGCGGAGACCGTCGAAGAGGTCCACGAATACGAGCCCGAAGACGCCTCGGCATCCCATCGCGTCGACCCGATTCGCAGCGAATTCCGCTTCAGCACTCCTGTCGAAGAAGCAGAGGAGTTTCAGGCTGAAGAAGCATTTGCGCCCGAGTCCCTTGCTGCTCCGGAGACCGCAGAGCATCCTGCCGACATTCCAGCAGCTTCCACCGAGGCCACGGCTGCTTCGCCGGAGGCTGAAGTCGTGCGCCAGCTCTTCGGCTACGCGCCCGGCATGGGCATCCTCGAAGAAGAAACCATCGATGAGGATGAGTACGAATTCGAGCCCATTCCCGGTCAGCCCGATGAACATGGCATCGAGGAGATGGAAGAGGAGACCCTCGACCACGCCTCCACCATCGGCGAAGCCGTTCGCGACGTCCACATCGACAAGCGTCTCGGCTACGAAAATCCCGCCGAAGCCGCGGAGCAGGACGAATCCGAGGAACACGAAACCCCGGGCACGATTGAAATCGAAGAAGAGGGTTTCGAAGAAGCCGCTTTTGGAGAGCCCGAGGAAGAAGACTTCGAAGAGGCCGGTGAGGATGAAGAAGCAGGGGAGCAGCCCCCGGTTCAGGCCGGTGCTCCTGCTCGCCGCGAAGACCGTCGCTTCGGACGCCGCGGTGGACGCGGACGTCAGAGTGGCGGCGGACGCCGTGGCCATGGCCGCCGGCCCAACATGCAGACCATGGACCTGCCCATCATCAGCGAGCTGCTGAAGCAGGGACAGGAAATCCTCGTTCAGATCGCCAAGGAGCCCATCGCCCGCAAAGGCGCTCGCATCACCAGCCACATCGCGCTGCCCGGCCGCTTCCTGGTCTTCATGCCCACCGTGAATCATGTCGGCGTCTCCCGCAAAATCGCCTCCGACGAAGAGCGCCAGCGCCTCAAGCGGATTCTCATCAGCGAGAAGGGAACTGCCCCCGGCGGTTTCATCGTGCGCACCGCTGCGGAGAGCGCCGGCGAAGAAGACCTTCGCGCCGACATTCGTTTCCTCATTAACCTCTGGGCTGAGATCAAGCAGCGTTCCGACGCCGCCAAAGCGCCCGCTCTTATCTACCACGATCTCAACCTCGTCGAGCGCATCCTGCGCGATCAGGTCAGCGACAGCTTCTCCACCATCTGGGTCGACAACGAGTCAGAATACGAGCGCATCGTTCGTTTCCTGAATCGCTTCCAGCCCTCCCTCGTGCGCCGCGTCAAGCTCTACACCAAAGAGACGCCGCTCTTCGAGCAGTTCGGTATTCAGGAGGAGATCAGCAAGGCGCTCAAGTCCAAGGTCTGGCTCAAGTCAGGCGGCTCCATCGTCATCAACCAGACCGAAGCTCTGGTCGCTATCGACATCAATACCGGCAAGTACGTCGGCAAGACCGCTCGTCTTGAGGACACGATCCTCAAGACCAATCTCGACGCCATTCCCGAAATCGTGCGCCAGATCCGCCTGCGCGATCTCGGCGGCATCATCGTTATTGACTTCATCGATATGGACGAGCGTCGCAACCGCCAGAAGGTCACCCAGGCTCTCGAAGACGCCCTCAAGGCCGACCGCGCCCCGTCGAAGGTCCTTCAGTTTAACGACTTCGGCCTGGTTGCGATCACTCGCAAGCGCGTCAAGCAGTCCCTCGAGCGCACTCTCAGCGTGCCCTGCCCGGTCTGCACCGGCACCGGCATGGTGAAGAGTCCGATCACCGTTGCAAACGAAATCTACATCGAGATGCGCAAGATGATGCGCCACCTCGAGCGCAACGACGTCCTGCTCCGCGTGCATCCTGAAGTGGTCAAGGTCCTCAAGGCCAACAACGCAAAATGGCTGAACGAACTCGAGGAGATGACCAGCAAGACCATCATCGTTAAAAGTGATCCGGCTCTCCCTCCGGAGCAGTTCGATATTCAGGGATAATCGGGAATCTCCGAGGTCCGGCGAGCTCTTGTTATTCGCCGGACCTCCACAATTGTTGCTGTTGGAGCAACTCGGCACCGGCATCAGGATCCGGCGATAGAATATCCACTGGTCGGCGCGAGATTGCGCATCCCCGAGGTATCTCCCTGGCTACCATCTGCGAACGAAACACGTCAAATTCCACCAGGAAGTGCAACTTACACGTTTGTAAAGTGTCCAATACTTTGCGGGACCAGGCCCCACGCTGTATTCCCGCGGTTTTTTATCAATAACAATGAGGGGTTTTGAAATGGTTGCGAACTCTGATCGTACCTGCCCGCTTCCTCGGCGCATGCTGGTTGCCGCTTCCGCTCTTGCTATGGCGTTCTCGCTCAGCGCGGCAGCCCAGACAGCCTCCGCTCCGGATCATTCCAGCGATGGGCAGAGTTATTCGAGCTCCACGGCCTATCAGGCTTACCTGAATACCAACGACCTGTTCGGTGGATCCTCTTCCGCGGCGCCTATGGCCAGTGCCGCCGCCAATGCCAGCGCGTCGCCGCAGTACGGCGGCCGCAGCAGCAACTCCAGCTATCCCAGCTACCAGAGCAAGTGGAGCCATCTCGCCTTTGTCGGCGGCGGTGGTTTTTCAGCCCCGCTTGGCAACGACACGCATGGCTATGAAACCTGGGGCTACAACCTCGACGTGGGGGGCGGCTGGAACTTCTCGAAGAATTTTGGCGTTCTCTTCGAGTACCAGTTCGACAAAATGAAAATCCCGGGCTCGACGCTTGCCAATGCCGGCGTCCAGGGTGGCAACATCAACAGCCACCTGTTCCTCTTTGATCCCGTCTATTACCAGCCTGTGGGCAGGAACAAAGGTGTTTACGTGACCGGTGGTGCAGGCTTCAGCCGGAAAGTCACCAACTTCACGGAGCTGGAGCAGGGCGAGGAGTGCTACTACTTCTGCTACTACGTCACTGAGCCGGTGACCGTGTCCAGTTTCTCAAGTACGCAATTAGCCGCCGACGGAGGCCTGGGCTTCTACTGGAAGGCATTCGGTCCCGACAGCAAGGCCAAACTCTTTGCTGAAGCGCGCTACATCTTCGTCGATTCCCCCAAGCCAACGACCACGACCGAGGGTGAAGGCACCGAGGAAATCATTCCCGTAACCTTCGGCATCCGCTTCTAAACCGCAGCGCGATCGCCCGCCGGCGCGGCACCCGGCGGGCGTCTCACGCTCCAGAGCTCCTCGCTCTCCCTGGGCCGCATATCTCCCGCAGCGTTCTTGCCGATCTATGCCGGGGCTGGTGGCCTCGTTCCCGTCTCAACAGCAAGCTCTGTGCCACGGCCTGTTAACACTAAGGGAGCAAGCCTTTGGTCGTTTCGTCCCGCCTGATTCGTCTCACCTGGCTGCTCTGCCTTTTCCTTCCCGTCCTTCTCTCCGGTTGCGGTGTCACACAGGGAACCGAGCCTCCGCCTCCCACCACTTCGCCCACGCAGCCTCCACCCGTCGCCGGCAGCAGCGGTTCTGTATCCATCAGCCCTCTCTATGCCGCAGTCGCACCCGGACAGAAGATCCATTTCACCGCTTCCGTCAACGGCGGCAGCGGTCAGCTGCAATGGCTCGTCAACGGCACCGCAGGAGGCAGCGCCGCCACGGGTACCGTCGACTCTTCCGGAAACTACACTGCCCCGGGTTCGATTCCTCAGAGTGAAAACGTCCGCATCACCGCTGAGCTCACTGCGTCGCCCAATCAGAACAACGCGACCGCCGTTGCCGCCATCATCCAGCCCGGCGCAATCTATCCAACCGCCAATCCCCAGGTGATGCAGTACTCCATCTACCTGCCTGCGCCCGGCAACGTCTCCGTGCAGTTCGGGACATCTGCCAGTTACGGCCTCGAAACCTGGAAGGTGCCCACTCCCACTGCCTACGGTGGGCAGGTCAACATTTACGTCGCCGGCATGCTGGCGCAGAAGCTCTACCACATGCGCGCGCAGGTCACACTCGACGATGGCGCCACCCTAAATGATATTGATCACGACCAGTTTGCCTCCGGTCTGCCGACCATCACCGGCACACCCCCACCCACGGCCCCTCTCAAAATAACCGCATCCGGCACACCCCAGCCCGGCATCGAGATGTGGAACACTATCCTCCCCGCGAACTACACGCAGGCCTTCGCGACGGATCTCGATGGCAACGTGATCTGGACCTATACCTATTCGGGGTCCACTCTCGACGAGCTTCAGGGCATTCAGCTGCTGCCCGATGGTGACATGCTGATGGTCATCTCTTACCTGTCGTCGCTCACGGCCCACGTCGCCTCGACCGAACCCAACACCATCAATGTGGTCCGCGAAGTGGATCTGGCCGGCAACACTGTTCGCGAAATCAGCATGGACACGCTGAACCAGAGGCTCGCCTCGGCGGGCTTCCACGATTCCGATGGCAGCAACTACCAGCTCAAGAGCTTCCATCACAATGTGCTCGCCCTGCCCAATGGGCACTGGGTCCTGCTGGCTGCGTACCCAAAAAACTTTACAAATCTCCCCGGATATCCCGGCACCACCGGGGTCCTCGGCGACGTGCTCGTCGATGTCGATCAGAACGGCAATCCCGACTGGGTCTGGAGCTCCTTCGATCATCTCGATATCAATCGCCATCCCATGAATTTTCCTGACTGGACGCACTCGAACGACATGCTCTATTCGAGTGACGACCACAACATCCTGCTCTCTGTTCGCCATCAGAACTGGATCATCAAAATCGACTTCAACGATGGCCAGGGATCTGGCAATGTGCTGTGGCGGCTGGGGCAGGGAGGCGACTTCAAACTGATCGGCGGCACCGATCCCACCGACTGGTTTTACGCACAGCACGGCATGCAGTATTTCAGCCCAAATACCACCGGCGTCTTTCGCCTCGGCCTGATGGATAACGGCAACGATCGGACGTTCCCGGCTCCCATCGGCCAGATCCTCTGCAAGCCCAATGCGCCCGCCGCACCGCAGTGCTATTCAACCGTTCCGGTTCTCGAAATCAACGAGAGCAACATGACGGCGACCCTCATTCGCCACTACGTCCCCCCCGACACCTTCTTTACCTTCTTCGGAGGTGATGTTCAGTCGCTCGCGAATGGCGACCTGCACATGGATTTCTGCGCCGCGCAGGGAGGCTCCGTCATTCAGGAACTCCCCGCCTCAGGAACGAATGTAGTCTGGCAGGGCGTCACGGCGAATACCAATCAGTTCCGCGTGGACCGCATGGGCAGCCTTTACCCTGGTGTCCAGTGGTGAGTCTTCGGTGGCAGGTTTTCAGCGATAGGTGTTCAGGTCGGCTGTTCGACTTGCCGCGCGACAGACGTGGGGCAGGGAATCACAGCACCAGCATAAAGGCCCGCTCATGGCCTTTCCTGACTGAATCCTGGTTCTGAATTCTGGCTCTGATCGAACCCTGATTTCTTACTTCCAGCTGACCGCCAGCTGCCAGCGCAGAGCCCGCTGCGCCGTCTTTCGCAGCACTCGCTCGTACTCGCTGAGCTCCGAGACGACAGGTGCCGTCTCTGCACCCAGCGCGGTCGGCGCCTCGCGCAGAAAATCGTGCAGCGTGCAAATGGTGATCAGCCCGTCTTCCGGGGCAAACCACTGCGGCGGAGGCAGAGTCCTGGCCCATTCCGGGTCCCCAGCCCCCTCTTCGAGAAGCAGTGCCATCGAATTCTCATCGGCAGAAAAGAACTCCAGCAACGGCTTCACGCCCAGACGGACAGCGAGTTTCTCAAGAGCATCCTCATTGCGGGCAAGAGCGCGCCCGTTGACGAAGATGTCGAATCCAGGATCCTCGCCCTCCACGACGATGTACATGGAAGCGCTCATTGGCGACAGTCTACCTGATTTGAGGATGCCCGGAACCATCTGGAGGATGCGTCGTTGCCAGACTAGTAACGGGCTCAATCCGAAGGGTTTGTGCTCGCGGTTTGGCCTCCGCGCGCCAAATCACGCCAGACATCATCGAGGGAACCTCATCAGGCCGTTTTCGCCTTCATAAGCCACCAGGCAGTAGCCGGCGATCAGCGGCCAGCGGCCAGTAGAAACCACCAGCTACCAGCTTCGCATCAGCCGGCTCCCGGCTTCCCGCCACCGACCACCAGCGGTTAACCACAGGCTACCGGCTGCTGGCTCCCGGCTACTGGCTACTGGCTGCTGGCTGCTGGCTACTGGCCGCTGGCTGCTAAAAAAGGCCGGGCAGCCAAAGCCACCCGGCCCTCCATTGTCTAAACGCTAACCGCTAAACGCTTACCGCTAGCGTTACCGATTTCCGCCGCCGCTACCGCCACCCGGTCCGCCCGGACGACGTCCCCGCCGCCGGCGCCGGCGCTGCTGTCCGCCCGGTCCACCACCAGTGCCACCCGGACGCCGCTCGCCCTGAGCCACCGGCGTGCCGTCGGCGCGGTTATAGTTGATCTCCTCGCCTTCTTCCACCGGGCCTTCCTCATCCTCGAAGTCGTCGCCGCCTTCGATGGTGATGGTGCTGGCATTCGACTGCGGCTGGCGCTCTTCTGGAGGAGCTGGCCGTGGCGCCCGCTGCTGCCGCGGCTCGGGAGGCGCAGCCGGAGCAGCCGAAGCCGCCATATCGCCGGCCGGAGCTCCGCCCGCATTAGGATCAGGCAGACCGAGCTTCTGCCGCTGCTCGCGCAGAACCGCCTTGCGCGACAGCTTGATGCGGTTGCCTTCCACGCCCAGCACCTTCACCATCACCTGATCGCCTTCGCGCAGCTCGTCCTTCACTTCGCGCACGCGATGCTCGGCGATTTCGCTGATGTGCAGCAGACCATCGGTGCCGGGGAAGATCTCCACAAACGCCCCGAACTCCGCCAGCCGGACCACTTTGCCCAGATAGGTCTTGCCCACCTCAGGCACAGCGGTCAGATCGTTGATCATCGCCAGCGCCTTCTTCAGGCCTTCCTCGTCGCTCGACGCCACATTGACCTTGCCTGTGTCATCGACGTCGATTTTCACCTGAGTCGCTTCGATGATCCCGCGGATCGTCTTCCCGCCCGGCCCGATCAGATCGCGAATCTTGTCCGTCGGAATCTGCAGCGTGCGGATCTGCGGTGCGAACTTCGACTTCTCCGTCCGCGGTCCGTTCAGAATCGCATCCATCGTGTCCAGCAAAAACAGCCGCCCGCGCCGTGCCTGCTCCATGGCTTCGCGCATGATCTGCCCGGTGATGCCACCGATCTTGATGTCCATCTGCAGGGCAGTGATCCCGTTCCGCGTGCCGGCGACCTTGAAGTCCATGTCGCCGTAGTGGTCTTCCGCGCCCGCAATGTCGGTCAGGATGGCGTAGTCGTCGCCCTCCTTCACCAGACCCATCGCAATGCCGGCCACCGCCGACTTCAGCGGAATGCCCGCATCCATCAGCGCCAGGCTGGCTCCGCAAACCGAAGCCATCGAAGACGACCCGTTCGACTCCAGAATGTCCGACACCACCCGCAGCGAGTAAGGCGATTCATCTTCGCCCGGCAGCACCGCGCTGATCGCGCGCTCCGCCAGCGCTCCGTGGCCCACTTCACGCCGTCCCACTCCGGTCATCCTGCCCGTCTCGCCAACCGAGAACGGCGGGAAGTTGTAGTGGAGCATGAACCTCTTCTTTTGCTCGCCCTCAAACGTCTCCAGCCGCTGCGAATCGTCCGTGGTCCCCAGGGTCGCCGTCACCAGCGCCTGCGTCTCACCGCGTGTGAACAGCGCCGAGCCGTGCGTACGGGGCAGAACGCCGACCTCAATCGAGATCGCGCGAATCTCATCGAACGCGCGCCGGTCCGGACGAATCCGCTCCTTCGTCACCTGCTCCCGGAACAGCCGCTCCCTCAGCGTTTCGAAATAGTGGCCCAGCTTCTTCTTTGCCGCACCGGCTTGTTCGCCCTCGGGGATCTCCGCCTTCAGCTCATCCTGAATCTGCTTCACCAGCGCATAGCTTTCGAGCTTCGGATGCGCCTTGGTATCCAGCGCGTCCTTCAGCCGCTCGCCCACCTTCGCCTGCAGCGCTTCGTAATAGGAGTTGTCGAACTCCGGCGGCGTCACCGCGCGCTTCTGCTTGCCCGCGCGCGAGGCCAGATCGTCAATCGCCGCAACAATCTTCTTAATCTCGCTGTGGCCGAACTCGATCGCATCGACCACCACATCCTCGGTCACCTCGCTCGAGCCGCTCTCGATCATCACGATACCGTCCTTCGTGCCGACGACCATGATGTTGATGTCGCTCTCGCGCCGTTCCGTGTAGGTGGGATTGACGACAAATTCGCCACCCACGCGGCCCACGCGCACCGCGCCCACCGTCGCGCTGAACGGAACATCCGACAGCGCCAGTGCCGCGCCGGCTCCGTTGATCGCGCACACATCCGGATCGTTCTCCCTGTCGGCAGAGAGCACCAAAGCGATCACCTGGGTTTCGTTGCGGAAGCCCTCGGGGAAGAGCGGGCGGATGGGCCGATCGATCTGGCGGCTGGTCAGGATCTCGCGCTCGCTCGGCCGGCCTTCGCGCTTAATAAAACCGCCGGGGATGCGTCCACCGGCGTAAGCGTATTCGCGGTAATCAACGGTCAGGGGGAAGAAATCGATGCCTTCCCGGGGGTCTGGTGCGGCTACGGCGGTCACCAGAACGGCGGTGTCACCCGAGGTGACCAATGCGGCCCCGGAGGCCTGCTTGGCCATCCGGCCGGTCTCAAACTGCAGTCGCTTGCCTCCGGCAAGGTCGACGGATACTTCGTGCTTCATAGGTGCCTCTTTTCTCTCAGCGGAACGGTAGGCGGGCGGCAGTCCGCGGCGCTGCGGGCGATGGGGAGCCGGGAAAGAGAGGACAGGGTAAGTGGTGACTTGCCGCACAGCACAGAAGCCCGCAACCCTCAGAATGGATGCCGACCTCTCGAGCCCATGCTCTTTCAGTTTCTCGTCGCGCGCGCGTCGAAAACAAAGCCCGGCGGGTTATTTGCGAATGCCCAGCTTGCCGATCACGGTGCGGTAACGTTCCGAATCGTGGGTCTTCAGGTAATCGAGCAGGCGGCGGCGCTTGCTGACCAGCATCAGCAATCCACGGCGAGACGCATGGTCTTTCGCGTGGGTTTTGAAATGCGTGGTCAGTTCGCCGATGCGCTCACTGAGAACCGCGATTTGCACTTCGGGACTTCCCGTATCGGAATCGTGGGTGCGATAGCGCGCGATAACTTCGGTTTTTTTAGCGGGTGCCAGCACGTCCGTGCGTACTCCTCTGATTTTTCTGCAATTACACTTCCTAAGTGTCTGGTCCAAGAATAACATGGGCCACCAGGCCGCGCCACCCGAATCTCCCCCGAAATATTGACCGCCGATCCTCGAAGCAGCTTTAGAATCAGCGCGAAGTTGATGCCATTTCCTCGAGCGCGGACAGTCTGTTCTTGTCCGGCAGCAGCGCGTTATCTACCACCCTGCCGTCATTCGACGCACCGCCATTCCTGCATAGACCCGCCATCGAAATCGCCAGAATGTCCAGTCCTCTTGTTTCGGCCGCCAAATCGCTCGCACCCTTTGTCCGCGTGCGCCATCTATACTGGAGTTCTTCAACTTCTGTCCCCCAGGCAGAGCCCATGCACTTCGCGCTCGACTTCATTATCCGGTACGGCTACCTCATCGTCTTCCTGTGGGTTCTGACCGAACAGCTGGGCATGCCGGTCCCCAGCGCGCCCCTCCTTCTCACGGCCGGCACCCTCACCGCAACGCACAAGCTATATCTGCCGCTCATTCTGTGTTCGGCTCTGCTGGGCAGCCTCATCGCCGATACAGTCTGGTACATCTTCGGAAAAACGTACGGTGCGGCCGTCGTCCGCCTGGTCTGCCGCCTCAGCCTGGAAACCTCCGCCTGCGTCCGCAAAACCGAAGGCTACTTCGTCAAGCGCGGTCCCGCCGCTCTTTTGCTCGCGAAGTTCATTCCCGGCCTCGGCACCGTTGCCGCTCCCATTGCCGGCCAGATCGGCATGGATTACAGCAAATTCCTGCTCTTCGACGCGGGCGGCATCCTGCTCTGGAGCGTCAGCGTCACCGTCGGCGGCCGCTTCTTCGGTGATGTCCTTAAGCGCAATCCCGACGCCCTTCGTTGGACCGGCCATTTTGCGGTCCTGCTCTTTGCGCTCCTGCTGGCGGGCTTCCTCGTCTGGAGAATGCTCCAGCGCCGCGCCTTCCTGCGCTCCGTGCGCATGGCCCGCCTCGAGCCGCGCGACCTCAAGCGCATGATGGACGATTGTCAGCCCGTCTTTATCGTCGACCTGCGCCATCCACTCGACTATTTGCCCGATCCGCGCACCCTGCCCGGCGCGCTCAGCCTCACCCCCGACAAACTCGTCGAGCAGAGCGACCTGATCCCCCGCGATCAGGAGATCGTCCTCTTCTGCACCTGCCCCAGCGAAGCCACCGCCGCCAAAATGGCGCTGACCCTGCGCAAAATGGGCATCAACCGTGTTCGTCCCCTGCGCGGCGGCTACGATGAATGGAAGCGCCTCGGCTATCCGCTCGTCGACATCGTCTCTCAGACCACGGCTGCGTAGTGAAAGAAGACTAAATACGTTCCACAGCAAACTGGGTTCCGGATATTCCTGAGTAATCGAACGGGTCCTGGAACCCTGCCTTGAGAGAAAGATCGAACTTCGCCTTTGTATCAGGGCACGACTTCAGTCGTGCCGAATGGGACGCAAAAACGGGGCTTTAGCCCCTGACCGCAATTCCAGCGATTCACCGCCCGCGCAGCAGCGTGCAGGCCCGTTGCAGATCTTCATCCCGTTTCGCAAAACAGAAGCGCAGCAGATTCTCGCCGTGTCCATCGGCGAAGAATGCCGTTCCCGCCACCGCCGCCACGCCTGCATCGCGCAGCAGATTCCGCGCCTTCTCCCGCGCCGTCTCTCCCGGCAGATTTGTAGCATCGGCCAGCACGTAATACGCGCCCTGGGGAATCGCCGGCGTCATCCCCGCCTCCGCCAGCGCCGTGCACAGCATGTCCCGCTTGCCTTGATATTCCGTCGCCAGCCCTGCATAAAACTCATCGCCCAGCTGCATCAGCCCCGCCGCCGCGCCGTGCTGGAAGGGCGAGGGCGCACAGACATAAATCAGATCGTGGAAGTAGCTGATCGCGCCCATCCAGCGTCGGTCCGCAGCCAGATACCCCACGCGCCATCCCGTAATGCTGAAGGTCTTTGACAACCCCGAGATCGAAATCGTCCGCTCCGCCATCCCCGGCAGTGTCGCCGGACTGATGTGCTGCGTGCCATCGAAGACGAAGTACTCATAAATCTCATCGGTGATCACAAATAAATCGTGCTCCACCGCCAGCTCCGCTACCGCCTCCAGTTCCGTCCGGCTGAAAACCTTCCCGCAGGGATTCGACGGCGAGTTGATCACGATCCCTCGTGTTCTCCGTGTGATCGCGGCCCGCAATGCCTCGACATCCAGCCGCCAGTCTGGCGCCGTCAGCGGTACCACAGCCGCGTTGACCCGCAGCGCTCGCAGCGTGTTCAGGTGGTATCCATAGAACGGTTCAAACAGCACCACCTCGTCGCCGGGATTGAACAGCGCCATGCACGCCGCATAGAATCCAGCAGTCGCGCCCGAGGTCACCAGGACCTCGCCCTCCGCCTCCACGCTGATCCCGTTGTGCCGCTCCAGCTTCTTCGCAATCGCCTGCCGCAGCGAAGCAATCCCGTCCAGCCGCGTGTAGATGTTGTGCCCGGCTGCAATCGCCTCGATCGCGCATTGTGCTACCGGTGCAGGAACCTCTGTGTCGCACACGCCCTGGGCCAGGTTCACGCCGCCCACGGAGTCGCACTCCATGGTCATGGCGCGAATTTCCGACTGCACCATCCCCGGCGCAATCTCGCTCAAGTGCAGCTTCTCCGCAACAGCTCGCATCCGTCACGTTTACCACAAACAAACCGCAGCGCGCATCGCCAAACCTCGCGCGTTCTCCCATCACTCCATTTACCTTCCACGGCATACGGGACCTCTACATGCCCCTCTTGCGGCGCGAGGCGTTCCTCATCGCCCGGTCTGTAGTCTTTGAAAGGGCACGGCTTCAGCCGTGCCGAAAAGGCGCAGAATCAACCGGGCTTCAGCCCCTGAGGGTCCTTCTCATCTGCTACCGCAGCCGGAGTTGAATGGAGTCGCAGAGGCACACCTCATCGACTCCGATCAATGCGGAGGAATCTCGCTGTCCATTTAAGCCGCAGCTCATCGAGCCGTTCCGACCCCGCGCCCTCGTCTGCGCGCGCTACCATAGCAGGCGAACTTCCGGAGACCTCATGCCCCGCCTTCTCCCCTCCGCGCTCGCCTTCCTCGTTTGCCTTGCACTCACCGCCTGCGGACACACTCCTCACGCCGCGTCCACTCCAGGAGCCATCACAAGAGAAACCCTCATCTGGAGCGACGAATTCAACGGCACCGCGCTGCAGAGCCAACCGAATCCTGCCAACTGGACCTATGACACCGGCGCCGGAGGCTGGGGCAACAAGGAACTCGAAACCTATTGCGCCTGGAACTCCAGCACCGCTCCCTGCGATCCCTCGCAGCCCAACGCGTACGTCGGCAACGACGGCTATCTGCACATCATCGCTCGTAGTTTGGGCAACGGCGCCTACACCTCCGCGCGCCTCAAGAGCGAAGGCCTGCAGAGCTTTCACTACGGCCGCATCGAAGCCCGTCTCAAGATCCCGCAGGGCCAGGGCATGTGGCCCGCCTTCTGGATGCTCGGCGCCAACGAAGCCACTGTGCCATGGCCTGCCTGCGGCGAGTTCGACATCATGGAGAACATCGGCAACGACCTCGCCATCATCTACGGTTCCATCCACGGCACCGGCTTCACCGGAGATCGCATCAGCAACCGTTACTCTCTGCCCGATCACGCTTCCTTTGCAGCCGGCTTTCACACCTACGGCATTATCTGGTCGCCAAAGAAAGTTCAGTTCTATGTCGACAGCCCAAGCAACGTCTACGCCACCGAAACCCCGGCCAGCCTGCCTCCGGGCGCGGTCTGGCCCTTTGACTCCGGCAAGTCGTTCTTCATCCTCAATGTCGCCGTGGGCGGCGACTGGCCCGGTGCGCCCAACGCCGCCACGCAATTTCCCCAGCAGATGCTCGTCGACTATGTTCGCGTCTATGCCCTGCCCGGCCAGTCCGTATCCGCCGTCGCACCCGCCCGGCAATGAGTCGTCAATGACCTGTTCATGACGGTCGGGAAAAATAAGCTTCTTTCCCTATTGACCAGTGGCTGTATGCTCCGCACAATGTTGGGTCCGGAGGCGCAACCTATGGTCATTGAGATGAGGACTTACAAGACAAAACCCGGCATGCGCGACCGCTTCGTTGAAATATTGCAGCTCAAATCCTTCCCTGCACACGAAGAGATCGGGATGCGGATCCTCGGGCCATTCCTTTCTGTCGAGGATCCCGACAGCTTCTTCTTCATGCGTGGTTTTCCCGACCTCGCCTCGCGGGAGCCGCTGAAGGCCAAGTTCTACGAGGGAGAGCTTTGGAAGCGCGAGCTGGAGCACGTCCTCATGCCCATGCTTGAACGATTTGATGTCGTCCTCGTTGACGATCCGGACGGCCACATCCGCTGGTGATCCGCCGCGTCCCGCGATCGCTGATCCGATCGCGACTTCCCGCTTAAAGCACCTCGCGCCGCCGCTCCAGAAAAGATCGGATCGCTGCATCGCGCGTCAGACCGAGGGCCACGTCGTATGCGTGGCGCGCCTCATCCGTCGCGCCTGCCCTTCTCAGCAACTCGGCCCTCGCCGCCCAGTATGGCTGATACTCCCTGAGCCGCCCATCCTCGTCCACCTTCGGCAGCGCCTCCAGCCCGGCACGTGGCCCCTCGAGTTCCGCAACCGCCAGAGCGCGATTAACCGCCACCACCGGCGATCCCGTTATCGCCAGCAATCCATCGTAGAGCTGCAGCACCGCCGCCCAGTTGTCCCTGCCGCTCCGGCATCGCTCTGCATGCGCCGACTGGATCGCCGCCTCCAGCTGAAACCGCCCCATCCGCCCAATTGTTCCCGCCCGCAGCAGCAGCGCCTCTGCGCGCGCGATCATCTCTGCATCCCACGCGGTCCGGTCCTGCTGTGCGAGGGGAACATACGAACCATCCCCGCTTCGACGTGCTCGCCGGCGCGCCTCGCTGTGCAGCATCATCGCCAGCAGTCCCAGCGCCTCTGGCTCTTCGGGCATCAGTTCGACGACCAGCCCGGCCAGATACAGCGCCTCTCCGGTTAGATCCCTGCGCTCGACATCCGTTCCCTCTGGATCGCTCCAGCCTTCAGCAAACGCCGCGTAGATCGCCTGCAGCACCGCGTCCAGACGGGCCGCCAGCTCTCCAGACTCCGGCACGCAGAAGGGAATTCCCGCCTGGCGAATCTTTTCCTTCGCCCGCACCAGCCGCTTACTCATCGCCGCCGGCGACATCAGGAACGCTGAAGCAATTGCCTTCGCGTCCAGTCCCAGAATTACCTGCAGCATCAGCGGGGCGCGAATCGATTCATCAATGGCTGGATGCGCGCACGCGAACAGCAGCGCCAGCCGCCGGTCCGGGATCGCCTCTGTCTCCGCATCCAGCGCGCCCAACTGCTCGGGATCGGCCTCTTCCATGCGTTCGCCATGTTGCCGCCGTACGGCATCGATGGCTCTGCGCCGCGCCGCCGTCAGCAGCCACCCCTCGGGATTCGCCGGACAGCCATTGCGCGGCCAGTCGGCCAGCGCCGCCGCGAAAGCCTCCGACAGCGCATCCTCGGCGGCGGCCACATCGTGCGTCCGCGCCGCCAGAAAGGCGACCAGCTTCCCATAGCTGTGGCGGGCTACTGCTTCCGCCATGCTGTGAGCCAGCGAGTCGCCTTCGGGGTCTTCGCTTCTTAGATGGGGTGAGAAACCGCTCACCCCTCCATAGTCCAGACCGCGCGTACTTCCACAATGCCGTGCCCGGCGCCCGGGCAGCGCGCCGCCCACGACAGGGCCGCGTCCAGATCCGGCACGTCGATCAGATAGTAGCCACCCAGCTGTTCCTTGGTGTCCGCATACGGCCCATCCAGCACCTGTGTCTTTCCGTTCGTCGTCCGCACTGTGGTGGCTGTCCCAATAGGCCGCAGCCGGTTGCTGCCTTTGAGCACCCCTGCTGTATTCAGCGCCTCGGTATACGACCTGTAGGCCGCCATGCCCTGTTGTTGCTGCTCCGGCGTCATCTTGTCCCAGCCGCTTTCTTCGGCATAAAGCATCAGCAGATATTGCATCGCGCATTCTCCCTTTTTCAAAGTAGTGACGGCTCCATCAGAAGCCGTCACTCCCATGACGCACGAACCTCGGCTGTTTGGACAGGCCGCGTTTTTTAGTGGCGAAAATGCCGCATGCCCGTGAACACCATCGCCACATTCAGCGCATCGGCAGCCGCGATCACCTCGTTGTCCCGCACCGAACCGCCCGGCTGGATCACTGCCGTTGTGCCTGTCTTGGCAACCACCTCCAGCCCATCAGGGAAGGGAAAGAACGCATCGGAAGCGGCCACGCATCCATTCAGCGGCAGCACTGCCTTCATCGCTCCGAAACGCGCTGCGTCCACCCGGCTCATCTGCCCTGCGCCCACGCCAATCGTCTGCCCGTTGCGCGCATAGACAATCGCGTTCGACTTGACGTGCTTGGCAATCCGCCACGCAAACAGCAGCGAAGCCAGTTCCTCCTGACTTGGCGCGCGCTTCGTTACCGTTTTTAACTCCGCCGCCGTCACATGCCCGCGGTCCGCATCCTGCAGCAGCATCCCTCCGGACACCTGCTTGACCACGCGCAGCGTCTTGGCCGGCCGCACCACCACCAGCCGCAGATTCTTTTTCGCTGCGAACCGCGTCCGCGCTTCTGCCGTGAATCCCGGAGCAGCAATCGCCTCCACAAACAGCTGCGCCATCTCCTCCGCCGCATCGCCGTTCACTTCGCGATTGCACCCGATCACGCCCCCGAAGGCCGACACCGGATCGGCCACCAGCGCTTTGCGATAAGCCTCCAGAACATCCGCGCCCACCGCCGCGCCGCAAGGATTGGTGTGCTTGATGATTGCCACCGCCGGTTCTTCAAACTCCTGCGCCAGCTCCCAGCAGGCATCCAGGTCCACGAGGTTGTTGTAGCTCAGTTCCTTACCCTGCAGCTGCTCGGCTGCCGCCACGCCCGTCCCCGATCCGTCTTTGTACAGCGCCGCTCGCTGGTGTGGATTCTCCCCATACCGCAGCGTCTGGGCCAGCGGATACGCGATCCGCAGCGCCTCCGGAAATTCATCGCTTGAAGCCAGCGGCTGACGCTCCGCCGCCCCTTCCGGCATCGCCAGCCGCTCCAGTGTGTTGGCAATCGCCACATCGTAGGCCGCCGTTGCGGCAAAAGCCTGCTGCGCCAGCCGCCAGCGTGTCTCGAGGCTCAGCGCGCCCTTGTGCTCCGTCAGTTCCGCGCTCAGCGTCGCATAATCTGCTGGCGAGGTCACAATGGCCACATCCTCGAAGTTTTTCGCCGCCGAGCGCACCATCGACGGTCCTCCGATGTCGATGTTCTCGATCACCTCAGCGAAAGTCGCTCCAGGCTTAGCCGCCGTTTTCTCGAAGGCATAGAGGTTCACCACCACCATGTCGATCGGCTCGATGCCATGTTGTGCCGCCTGCTTCCGGTGTTCGGTGTCCGCGCGCCGGTGCAGGATGCCGCCGTGCACCTTCGGATGCAGCGTCTTCACCCGTCCCTCGAACATCTCCGGGAAGCCGGTCAGCTCCACCACATCGCGCACCGTCAGCCCCGCCTCGCGCAGCGCACGCGCTGTTCCTCCGGTCGATACCAGCTCAACCCCGTAGCCTGCCAGCCGCTCTGCGAACTCCACCAGGCCTGTTTTATCCGTCACGCTCAGCAGCGCGCGGCCAATCTTCTTTTCCCTGCTCAAAGGATGTCTCCGGAAGTCGGCCCGGAATGCGGGCCCGAATAAGGATTCGATAAGAAACCGACAGAGAAAATTGTAATCAAAAGCGCAGCGGCGGTATTCCAACCGTCATTTGTCACCGGAGAAAGGGAACGGGTACCGTAACACTATGGACTCTGATCGCAGCGCGGGCTGGCGTTCTGTTTCACAGCCGGAAATCCTGCCCCCCGGCGAATTCCCCCGTCAGGCGCCCGAGGAGCCGCGCGGATGGTATCCGCCTCCCCAGCCGCCGCCCCGCCCGCCCCGCCGTCACTGGGCCTCGGCCCCCGCGACCTACACGCTGGTGGGCATCAATGCCGCCGTTTTTCTTCTCACTCTCGTTCGAAGCCATTCGCTCGCCGGGCCAACCTTCGAAGACAACCTTTCCTCCGCCCTCCTCTGTAACGGCGGCGCTGTCCTGCAGTGGGGACAGTGGTGGCGGGTCGTGACCTCCATCTTCGTCCACTTCGGATGGATTCACATCGCGACCAACATGTGGTGCCTTTGGAACCTCGGGCTGCTCGGTGAGCCCCTCCTCGGCGAATTTGGGATGGTCGCCGCTTATCTGCTCACCGGCGTCGCGGGCAATCTGCTCAGCGTTGCCACCCATCCGGGTTTCCCTGACACAGGCGGGGTACTCAGTGCCGGAGCCTCCGGCGCGGTCTTCGGCCTGGCAGGCGTGCTGCTCATGTTGCTGCGCTCGCCGCTCCTGCCCATTCCTCCCTTCGAGCTGAAGCGCCTGCGTCGCAGCGTCTGGTATTTCGCCCTGCTGAACTTCGTCGTCGATGCCGGCCTCTGGGTCGCCCATACCCGCCTTCAGGTCGACAATATGGCGCACCTCGGCGGCTTCCTCAGCGGCTTCGCCCTGGGATTTCTCCTCGTGCCCCGCATCGGGGCTCCGCGCCCGACCTTCGTCCGCAGACGAGCCGTCGCCGTCACCACGATGACGTTCCTGTTGCTCCTGATTGCGTGGGGGATTCGTGCCTATTACGGGCCGGTTGCCGGTTGAGTCGCCACTCGGCTTCGGCCCGTGATCGCTTGCGTCGCAACCTTGAGAAAACCGCTCAGCGGGTAGCTGTGGTTGCGAACTTCTTCACCATGGCCAGCAGCAGCTTGCGGTCGCTGTCGTTCAGGTTGGTGGAATACCGCCGAATCTGCGTGAGGAAGCGCAGTTCATCGTCGGATAGCCTCTGCGACTGCAGCTGTCTTCCCAGGGTGTCTTCCGCGAACAGTTGCGCCAGCGGAAGCTCCAGAGCGCCCGCGATCTTCGCCAGCGTGTCCAGCGAGGGGACCGTGTGCCCGTTCTCCACCCGCGACAGGTAGCAACGCAGCAACCCCGTCCGCTTCTCGATATCCCCCTGAGAGAGACCCTTTTGCAGTCGATATCCTCGAATCGTCGTTCCAATTTTCATAGTGTTAGTCGTTCACGCACTTTCCCCTGTGTAGCAAGGCAGGATTTTTTAGATTATTGGCTGCATAGTTAACACGCCTGCCTTGGCACTTGCAAGATTTATTTTCAGAAACGTAGTAACACCCGTACAAACTAAAGAAACTACGCTCCAATTTGGAGCAGGTTACCTGTTGAGCGCTCCATTATCACCCTGGGGGTACGCCGCCGTCGTTGATTTTTTATGAGCCTGAGTCGTTGCCGGATAGGTTGGTAACTCTCCGCTTATACCGTCCTGCGAGTTTTTTGTAACTTCGGTAATTTACAAGTTTCGAAATCATTCTGGGTCGGGCTTGCTTCAGCTGCCAATCCCGTACCGTTGCAGGACATTCACTCGCTCCCTACCCTCTTCCCGGGCGCAATTGCTTCGCCAGAAACCGGTCGTAACGCTGCTGGGCGTCCTGTGCATCTGCCGCTCGGTAGCCTCCGGTGTTGTTGGGGTTCTCGAAGGCGTGGCCTGCATCGGGATAAACCTTCACGTCCACCGGCTTGCCCACCGACTGCATCGCTGTCGCAAAGGCATGCACATCGTCGGGCGTGATCCCCCGGTCCTGGCCCCCGAAATTCCCCAGTACAGCTGCATGGATGCGCTCCAGCGCCGTCTTGTCTGTGGGGAGGGAACCATAGTTGATGACGACCGCTCGCAGTGTCGGATCGGCTATCGCCAGCTGCGCCGCATAGCCCCCGCCCATGCACCAGCCAATCGCCCCAATCCGCTGCGGATCGACGTCCTTGCGGTGCGCCAGCCAGTCCGCTGCCGAGGTCAGATCCCGCACCCCCCGATCCTGCGCCAGACCCCGCATCAGCTCATGCGCCGTCTCCGCATCCGTCGCCACCTTGCCGCGGTACAGATCCACCGCCAGCACCACGTAGCCTTGGCTTGCGAAATGCTGCGCCTGCGCCTTGATCCAGTCGTTCAGCCCCCACCACTCGTGAATGACCACCAGCCCCGGATGCGGAGCCGCATGCGCGCCGCCCCCTGACGGCAGATACAACAGCCCGTGTCCCGTCTCATCCCCGGCAGGGAAGGGGATCTCCTGCCCGTTCTGTGCTTGAACAGGGCTGCAGACAACAGCAACGCAGAACAGGATAGACAGGGCTGCCGGCAGAACCCTTGGCTTCATAGAAAGCTCCCTTCGGCGGGGTCATCCAATCAAGACCATCCAATCTAACCCGGAAAGCGCTGCAGGTGGCAAGCCGCCGTCAAAATGCGGCCAAAACCCGCACACCGCGCATCCGCCCGCTAAGATTCGCCATCGCACTGAAGGACCGGTTCGTCCCCGGGGGGCCACCATCTTGCCGGATCACCTCGTCCAGTCCGAACAGGGAAGCGCGGGATCGGTTGCGGCTGAGGCCCCGTCCGTACGAATCAATGCTTTTCCCCACGGCCGTCCCCGTCGGCGTGTGACCTTCCGGCGCTGGCATCAGCGCCTGCGCCGCCGCTGGAAAGAAACTCGCGTCCTCTCCATCATCGTTTTCCGCGAGCTCATCCGTACCCGCGTGATCGACGTCGCTGCCGGCCTTGCCTTCTGGTCAATGCTCTCGATGGTCCCGCTGCTGATGACCGTCGTGGGCCTGCTCTCCCTGCTGCACCTGCCCAACCTGCTGCCGGAACTGCTCGGCATCCTTGCGCTCCTGGTCCCCCAGGGTTCCCTCGCCCTGGTCGAGCAGATGGTCGGCAACCTGCTCACACCTCATCGGGGTGCGTTCTCCTTCGGCATTCTTAGCTACATCTGGTCCACGACCGGCGGCTTTACCTCGCTCATTTCGGCTCTCAACATCGCCTACGACGTCAAGGTGGAGCGCTCCTGGCTGCGCGACCGCCTTCAGGCCGTTTTCCTCACCTTCACCAGCGGTGGCCTGCTCACCATCTCTCTGCTTGCGCTGCTCGCTGGTCCGCACTTCGCCCACTTCGTTGCCCAGATCGTACCTATTCCCGCGGCCATCGAGCGCATGTGGCCCTTCATCCGCTTCGGGACCATCTTTGTCGGCTTTGTCCTGGCCCTCGAAATTGTCTACTTCCTCGGACCCAATATGCGCCAGCGCTTTGCCTCGACCCTGCCCGGCGCCATTATTGCTATCGGTTTCTGGTTCGCTGGATCATTCGGCCTGGCCTTCTACCTCAATCACCTCGCTCACTACTCCAAACTGTACGGTGGCATGGGAGCCATCTTTGGTCTCATGTTCTGGATCTATCTCACCGCCCTGGTCATCCTCTCCGGAGCCGAACTGAACGCGGAACTGGCCAAGCGCCGCGACGCCCTGTATCGCGGCCACGTGCAGGAGACCTCCGGCAGGCGTCGCAGGGGTCAGCCCACTAAGACAAACAGCGGAACAGTCACTGACCGTCCCGCCGCCTGAATGTACCTGAAGTTTTTGAACTACTGTGGTGCGCCCACCAGAGTCGTCGCTGCCGCCGGCGTCTCTACAGGCTGCTTCGCCGCAAAATAGCTGCTGTCCCACAGATTGCGATAGAAAAGCCCGGTCAGCTCCGCTGCCTTGGGGCCGAACGTCGGCCGTCCGCCCTCGAGGAAGAACACAGCCACGATGCGCCCATACTGCGTATCCGCGTAGGAGGCAAACCAGCCGAACCGCGTACCGTCATTCGAGCACGTCCCCGTCTTGCCCAGCACCGGGAACTGATTGAAGTTCGCCCGCAGCGACCGCGCCGTCCCGTACTGCACCGCCGCGTGCATCCCGTCCTGAATCTCCGGCAGGATCTTCGCGATATCCAGTGTCCGCTTAATCCGTGGCTGGAAGTCCAGCGCCTGCTCGGGAGTGGTCGGATGCTGCAGGTAGTAAAGCGTGCCGCCGTTTGAGATTGCCGCCACCAGCGCACCCAGCTGCAGGGGCGTCATCGAGATACCCTCGCCGAAGGAGCACATCCGTCCGACTCCGCCTGCGCTCTCCGGCAACGGCTGGTCGGGATAGATACCCGGCTGTTCCCCTTCGATGTGATAGCCGGCCAGCTCACCCAGGCCAAATTCCGTCGCGTAGTGCCGCACCCGCTCAAAGCCCAGCCGCCGGCCCAGCGTCTCGAAGTACAGATTGTTGGAGTGTGCCAGAGCCTCGGTGAGGTTCAGGTGGTAGCTGCCGCCCAGATTCACCGGCGTATCTTTGGTGATGATCCCTTCGTCCAGCGCCGCCAGCGCAACCGACAGCTTGATGGTCGAGCAGGGCTCAGCGCCGCTCGACAGCGCCAGCTTCTGGTTCACCATGGCCAGAATCCGCCCGTTCGAGGGATCGATGGCCACCACCGTTCCGTTCATGTCGCCCAGCGCTTCCATCGCCGCCTGGCGCACGACCGGATCCTCGCCTGCCGTGATGTCTCCGGCCGTCTGATCGCTGTCCACAAAGGAACTCGCGGTGAAGCGCTCGTAATATCGGTGCCGCAGGCTCGCCCGCCGCAGGTGCCCGCCCCGCGTCCGGACGTAAACCGCCGACTGCACGTGTGCCCCGGTCACCCGGTGGCTGTGCTCCAGGTTGGCCATGTGTCGGCGCGCCGCCACCGACTCATGAATTCTGGAGTGTGCGTGATGCACCGGCCGGTGCGTCGACGCGGAAGCCGCATACAGCAGCGGCTGTGCGGTCAATGTGGCAGCGAGAAGTGAGAAAAGAAAGCGCTTCATCAGGAACTCTCTTTATCGAAATCAATTCCAGACACCCTGCATGAATCGTGCCGCAGAAACCGCCTGGTCGAGCAATGTATGGTTCTTACCTGTTCCTCGTCAACCCAAATCGGAACTTTAGGTTTCGATACGGGATAGTCGCAGGCTCCTTCTTTCCGTTTCAAAGTGCCACCCCGTGCCTCCCGGAAACCTCTGCCGGGTACTGACTGCCGGGATTTGCGCCCTGAATACACTCCGCGCCTTTAGCCCCACAAAACAGGCTGAACGTTCAATCACTTGATGTCAGGAAGGAGCTCTGCGTTCACTATAACCCTGAAGTATTGCCTGTCGAGTACATTTTCGCACGTGGGTAATGTCACTTATGTGTCATAACCCACCCTTGCGCAAAAATGCCGGAATATCGAGGTTATCGTTGGCGTCTTCCTCATAATCCGGCTGCGCAGGAGCCTGCATTTCCGCCTCCGCCGTCGCCTCGGCCACCGCCACCCCTCCGCCCTTCGGCTCCCGCTCTTCCGCGGCCGCTGTCTCCTGATGGTTCGCTTCCTCTTCCGGCCCCCGGAACGCCGAAACCATCTCCCGCGTTGACACCGGTACCAGCACCTGGGGATGCTGCACCGTCCGCGGCGCCGGCGCCACGAACTCCGCCTCATCCTCGTCTTCGCTGGCAAAGCGCGGCGTTGCCGGACGGCTCTCGATCCGCGGACCAGGAGCCTGCCGTAGCACCGAGGTCAGCATCTGATCCCGCCGTTGCGCCGACTCCTGCTGGAACCCGGTGGCGATCACCGTGATCTTCACGTCGTCGCCCATCGCCTCATCCAGCACTGCGCCGAAGATGATGTTCGCGTCCTCGTGGGCCGCGCTCTGGATCAGCGTCGAGGCCTCGTTGACTTCGCTCAGCTTCAGCGTGCTCGACCCCGTGATATTGATCAGGATGCCGCGTGCTCCGTCGATCGCGCCTGCCTCCAGCAGCGGGGAAGCCATCGCCGCCTGCGCCGCCTCGATCGCCCGATTCGTCCCGGCGCGCACCGCCGTTCCCATCACCGCATAGCCCATCCCTGCCATCGTCGTCTTCACATCGGCGAAGTCGCGGTTGATGATCCCAGGAATCGTAATGATGTCCGAGATCCCCTGTACGCCCTGCCGCAGCACGTCATCGGCGATTCGGAACGATTCGAAGAACCCCGCATCCTTGGCCACCGCCAGCAGCTTTTCGTTGGGGATCACGATCATCGTGTCCACGCTCTCCAGCAGCTCCTGCATGCCGCGCTCCGCCTGCGCCATGCGCCGCTTGCCCTCAAAGGCAAAAGGCCGCGTCACTACCGCCACCGTCAGCGCCCCCATTTCGCTGGCCAGCGAGGCAATCACCGGAGCCGCGCCGGTCCCCGTGCCGCCGCCCAGCCCTGCCGTCACAAACACCATGTCCGCGCCTTCCAGCGCTTCAATGATCTGCTCGGAATCTTCGAGCGCCGCCCGCCGCCCCACGTCGGGATTCGCCCCCGCGCCCAGCCCGCTGGTCAGCTTCACGCCCAGCTGCAGCTTCACCGGCGCCTGCGAAAGCTGCAGCGCCTGGCGGTCGGTGTTGGCGGCGATAAACTCCACGCCCTCCATGTTGGCGGCGATCATGCGGTTCACCGCGTTGCCGCCTCCCCCACCCACGCCGATGACTTTGATCTTCGCGCCGCGGGGAAGCTCTTCGTGGTACTGAATGCGGATTTCTTCAGGCTTATTCATCGGCTCCATCCTTCGAATTCACTCCATGCACTCACTTCGTGTTCGGAGCGGGTTACACGATCGGTTCTCTGTCAGAGCGCGGCCGCAGCCGTGCCATCGGATTTGCGCGAAATTGCATTTGGGGCCTGGGGGCCGCCCAATCTGGTTCCGTTGCGTGTACAGCGTCCGCGAGCCATGCCCTACACGCTCCCTGCGAAGATGGCGCGCAGCTTGGCGCGCAGTCCCTGGTTTTCCGCCGCACGGGTCACGCTGGTGCGGTGGGCATACAGCAACGTTCCCGTCAGAACAGCAAACTCCGGAGCGGCCAGCTCCTGGGGCATCCGCGACAGCGGCACCGGCGACGCCATCCGCGCCGGAACCCGCAGCAGGCTTTCCGCCGTATCCAGCAGTCCCTGCAGCCGCGATCCGCCGCCGGTCAGCACGCATCCTGCGCCCATCGCTTCCAGCACCCCGCCCTGGCGCAGATTGTCCCGCAGCATCTGGAACAGCTCCCGCGCCCGCGGCTCCAGAATTTCGCTGATCAGCCGCTGCCGTACGACACGCGGCTCATACCCCGGCAGCCCCGCCAACTCAACTTCGTTGCCCTGTGGCACCGCGGTGACCACCGCATGGCCGTAATTGCACTTCAGCCACTCGGCCTCCGGAGCGGTCACGTGCAGACCCACCGCCAGATCGTTGGTGAAGTGATCGCCGCCGATCGGCACCACCGACGTATGCGCCACCGAGCCCTCGAAGAACACCACCAGCTCCGAGGTCGATGCGCCGATATCCAGCAGACAAACACCCAGCTCCCGCTCATCCGCCGAAAGGGTCGCCTCCGCCGCCGCGATCCCCTCGAAGACCGTCTCGGTGACTTCCAGGCCAGCTTTGTTCGCGCAGGTCACGATGCTCTGCTGCGCGCTCGCCGAGCTCGTCGAGATGTGCAGATTCACTTCCAGCCGGTTGCCCACCATCCCCGTCGGATCATGAATCCCCGGCTGCTCGTCCAGAATGAATTGCTGTGGCAGCAGGTGCAGGATCTCGCGGTCTGCCGGCAGCGAGATGGACCGCGCCCGGTCCACCGCCGCTCGCACATCTTCCTTCGAAATTTCCCGCAGCCGCGTGCCCAGGCTGATGCCGCCCCGGCTGTTCACGCCGCGAATGTGCGGTCCGCCCACCGCCACCACGCATTTCTCAATCGTCGTATCGGCGATATCTTCCGCCGCCATCGCCGCCTGGTTGATCGCCCCCGCCGCGGGCCGCAAATCCGCGATCAGCCCCTTGCGCATCCCGGCCGCATCGGCAATCCCATGCCCCCGATACCGCAGCGCCCCCTCATGAATCTCCGCGATCAGCACCCGCACCTTCGAGCTGCCCGCATCGAGGACCGCGAGGATGTTTTCCGGCTGCTGGCTCAAGCTTCCCTCCGGCGAAGGTGATGCGCTGCCTGCGTCTCATGAGCCTGCTTGTGCGCCTTCTCATGAGCCCGAGCCGGAGTATGGCCCTGCGCGCGATTCGGTGCATGGTTCGGCGTATGGTTCTGCGCGACGTGCTTCACCACCTCTGCCTTGTGCGTCGCAGCGTGCGGGGGAGGAGCTGCCTTCTGCTGAACTGTTGAACTCTGCGCGGCGCTGGTGTCTGTATCGCCTGCCATCTTCAGCACCACTTCGCGCTCGTAGCGCAAATCCACCCCAGCCAGCTGCCGATACTGCGCCCGCCACTGCGCGATGTGTGCCTGGTAGTTGCGCCAGCGCTCCAGAAAATTCTCCTGCCCGAAGTGCAGCAGCAGATCCGTGCCGCTGGCCGGAACCGTCGCGCGCACATCCTCCGGATCGGAGAGATCCACTTCGCTCAGCTGTGCCGAAAAATGTTCGCCCGTCGAATCCAGTTCCCCGATGAACCGCTGAAACAGGGCCATCCGCGCCCCGCGTACCGACAGCGGATCGCCCGGATTGATCCCTGCCACCACCGGAAAGGCGTAGTGCTTCACCGCCATCTGCTGCGGGCTCATGTCGAGCACCACGCCGGCCGCATCGGCCAGCTCGATCCGTCCCTTCACCTGCACGAATGCGATGGGCGTCCGCTCCCTCACCCCAATGCGAATCTGGTTGGGAAGCAAACGCATCACCGTCGCCGTCTCGACCCACGGAATCTGTTCCAGCTCCCTGCGCCGCCGCGCCAGCGGCACCAGAAAGATGTTGCGTCCCAGATCGGCGCCGAATACCGACAGCAGATCGGCGCGGCTCAGCTGGCTGTTGCCCAAAATTTGAATGGACGAAGCGGATTCGATACGAAAGCGGGGGTCATGCTCGAAGAAGTTGCGCGTGGCCAGCACCACCGCGGCCACAGCTCCCACCGCCATCACCACCAGCCCCAGAAACAGCAGTCGTCCCCACCGCGTCTTCGCCCAGGCAGGCAGCGGACCCTTCCGCACCGGCACGCGCCGCCGTGAACGGAGGAAAGGTTCGCCCGTGTCGGCCTCCTCCTCGGAGGCCGCGCGCACAGGACGAGGGGGTTTGCCTTCGCCCGACGCCGCCGCTGGGCGAAGAAATTCGCCACCCGGTGCGTCGAGAAGGGTCGCCCCTCTGCTGTTTGCGTTGCTTTTTGCCACGCCCTGAGCAAGGTCGTGAGAATCGCCGCTTTTGACTATAGCGTGACCACGCTGTGGAACACAGGGACGAAACTCCCCCAGGAATCAAACCAGAGAACATCCCCGCACATCCGCGTCTCGTCGCCAATCACCCTTCGTGGGGATACCCGCTGTTGGCCCGGCCTTCTAATTTCTTCCTTATAAGGGTGAAATGCACCTTGCCCTTCAGAGGCGGGCGGACATTGTCACTACAATCTCACCGGGGCTTTGCACATAGATGATCTCCCGCTGGTTGTGCGTTCCTGTTTTCTGCCTGTCTCCTTTCCTCCTCCTTGCTGTCGGCTGCGGAAGCTCCGAGAAACCTTCTTCATCTGGCTCGACTTCCACAGGGTCTTCATCGAATCCGGTTCCCTCCGTGAGCTCGCTTTCCCCCTCATCGGTAACTGCCGGCGGCGCGGCATTCACCCTCACCGTCACAGGATCGAATTTCGTTTCTTCCTCGGTTGTCGAGTGGAATCAGTCCCCGCGTACCACCACCTGGGTCAACTCCACGACTCTCACCATCCCGGTGAGCGCAGGCGATATCGCGGCCTCGGGGAGCGCGGATATTTCCGTCGACAACCCCGCGCCCGGCGGAGGCACTTCGGGGAGTCTCAGTCTGAAAATCAACTCCCCTCAGACGTCCGGAATCACCACAGTCAATTTGACAGCCAACGACCTCGCATGGGATCCGGTCCATCAGCAGATTTATCTTTCGTTGCCCAGCGCGGATGGCGCCAACGGCAACTCCATTCAAGTCCTGAATCCTCAGACCGGCACTCTGGGCGCGACTGCCTTTGCGGGAAGTGAGCCTAATCTCGTTTCCGTCTCTGCCAACAGTCAGTACCTCTACGTCAGTCTCGATGGCGCTTCAAATGTGATCCAGATGACCCTGCCGAACCTCGCCATCAGCAACACCATCGCCCTCGGCGGCGATAAGTTCAACGGTCCGTACTTCGCTATGGATGTTCAGGCTTCCCCGGTAGCCGACGCCACCGTCGCAGTTGTGCGCGGCACACCCGAGTACAGCCCCGAGGAAGAAGGCGGGGTCGTAATCTACGACAGTGGCGTCCCGCGTCCCGATGTCCTTTGTGGGTGGATTCAGTTTGGCTGCACCAGCAGTACTGGTCCCGGGCTCTTCGACTCGATCCAGTGGGGTGCCAACGCCGCCGAAATATTCGCGGCCAACAGTGAAGACACCGCTTTCGATTTCTATACCATCCCGGTCGACGCTTCCGGTTTTGGGACCGTCACCGACTATCCCGGAGTCGTGCCCGGATTCTTCGGATCCATCCATTACGATGCGGCCACCCAACTCGTCTACGATGATGACGGCCGCTCCGTGGACCCTGCCAACGGCACCGTTGTCGGCACGTTTAATGCTTCTGGTCTCATGGTGCCCGATGGATCGCTCGGTATCGCCTACTTCGTCGGCCAAACCCAGAACCAGACAAGCGGCTCCGGCTACACTATCGAGTCTTTCGACCTCAATCACTTTACCCCGATCGCGACCCTCACCATCCCGAACATCGCCGGAGTTCCCACCCACCTGATCCGCTGGGGCACTGACGGGCTGGCCCTGACGACAGCTTCCAATGGAAACTCCTCCTCGAGCGGTGCGGTGTATCTCATCAGCGGTTCGTTCGTTACGGGAGCCTCCTCCAGCGCGATCCCTGCCGAGAATGTCCGCCGAACCTGGAAGCGAGCCATTCTCCCGCCTGGCAAGTCAGGAAACTTGTCACGCCTTGGCTTTTCGGCTGCCCCCTGAGAGCTGTTGAGATACGCCGAAGCACCGAGCGAGGCGCAACAGGATGCGTAACGGCGAGCAGCCTCCGCGACACGTGCGGGCATCGCAGCCACAATTGTGTTTTTCAAATAAACTCCTGAGCCCGCTCCCTATCCTGTCCTGTTCTGGAACCGGAGCCTTCGCATCACGTGCTCACGGAGCGCGTGTTGAACCGGCCGCGCAGTCGAGATAAAAGCAGCGCCCTCCGCAGCAAGGCCTGCCTGGCTATCTCACGCCGCTTCCTGCCTCGCCGCACCCCCTATAATGAAACTGGGAGACCTTTTCCTCCACCACCGGAACCAGGCCATTGAGCGACGAGATCATCATCCGCGGCGCGCGGACCCACAATCTGAAAAACATCGACTGCGCGATCCCCAACGGGAAGCTCACCGTCGTTTCCGGCGTCTCCGGCTCCGGCAAATCCTCGCTCGCCTTCGACACCATCTACGCCGAGGGCCAGCGCCGCTACGTCGAATCGCTTTCCGCCTACGCCCGTCAGTTCCTCGAACGCATTGAGAAGCCCGACGTCGACTTCATCGATGGCCTCGCCCCCGCCATCGCCATCCGCCAGAAAAACTCCACCCGCAATCCGCGCTCCACCGTCGCCACCGCCACCGAAATCTACGACTACATGCGCCTGCTCTGGGCGCGCTGCGGCCAGGTGCACTGCATCGTCTGCAATGGCATCGTGCGCCGCGACACCGTCGACGAAATCGCCGCCGCCATCCTCGCCTTAGGGGAGGGAACTCGCCTCCACGCGCTCTTTCCGGTCCAGCCCCTGGCCACCACCCCGCAGCAGCCCGCCGAACAGCCAAAGCCGAAACGCGGCCGCAAAGCCGCAGCGCCTGCCGCAACCACCGGTCCCGGAGCCCTCACCGATGCTCTCCGCGAGCGCCTCTTCGATCTGCGCAAGCGCGGCTTCAACCGCCTCTATCAGAACGGCACCATCTACGAGTTCTCCACGCCCGAGTCGCTGCTCGAGATTGACTTCGCCCTCCCCGTCTACGTCCTCGTCGATCGCATCGCAGTCTCAGCCGAGAACCGCGCCCGCATCGTCGACGCCGCCGAAATCGGCTATCGCGAATCCGGCGAAATTTTGTTTGAGATAGTCCGCCGCGCCGAACAGAGTTCAGTAGACCCTGGGGTGCCCCATATCTGCGCGCCGTCCGCAGATGTGGGAGACCACGGCCTTCCCGAGCGCACACGCTTTTCCGCCGCCTTCGAGTGCAAGACCTGCCACAGGCAGTACAAGGAGCCCGAGCCCAGCCTCTTCTCCTTCAACAACCCCTACGGCGCGTGCCCGCGCTGCCAGGGCTTCGGCAACACCATCGACTTCGATCTCAACCTCATCATCCCCGACAAGTCGAAGACCCTCGACGAAGGCGCCATCGATCCCTGGAATCGCCCCAAGTACCGTTCGTACCACACGGAATTAAGGAAGGCCGCAAAGCAACACGGCATCCCCCTCGATGTCCCGTGGTGGGACCTCACCCCCGACCAGCAGGCCTTCGTCCTCGATGGCAACGGCACTTTCCCCGGGGTCCACGGCTTCTTCGATCTCCTCGAGCGCAAGAAGTACAAGCTGCACGTCCGCGTCATGCTCTCGAAGTACCGAGGCTACGCGCTCTGCCCCGAGTGCAAAGGCCAGCGCCTCCGCGCCGAAGCGCGCGCCGTCCGCCTCGGCAACGACTGCGCCCGCAACATCTGCGAAGCGGCCGCGCTCACCATCGCCGGCGCCGACAAATTTTTTCAGGCCCTCACCCTTACCCCGATGCAGGAGGAGATCGCCGGCAGCATCCTCGAAGAGATCCGCCAGCGCCTCATGTTCCTCAACTCCGTCGGCCTCGACTACCTCACCCTCGACCGCCTCGCCTCCACGCTCTCCGGAGGAGAATCGCAGCGCATCCAGCTCGCCACTTCACTCGGCTCCCGTCTTGTCGGCGCGCTCTACGTCCTCGACGAGCCCTCCATCGGCCTGCACCCCCGCGACACCGCCCGTCTCATCCACATCCTCGATGAGCTGCGCGACCTGGGCAACACCATCCTCGTGGTCGAGCACGATCCCGACGTCCTCCGCTCCGCCGACTATCTCCTGGACCTCGGCCCCGGCGCCGGCGAGTTCGGTGGCAAAGTCCTCGCTGCCGGTACCGTCGACGAAGTCTCTCAAAACCCCGCCTCCATCACCGGCCGCTATCTCAGCGGACAACTCACCATCCCGGTCCCCGCTCGCCGCCACGCTCCCGGCTCTTCAAAGGAGTGGCTCCGCCTCCGCGGCGCCCGCGCCCACAACCTCCGCGGCATCGACGTCGACATTCCCCTTAATCTGCTGGTCGCCATCACCGGCGTCTCCGGATCGGGCAAGTCCACCCTGGTTCACGAAGTGATCTACAAAGCCGTCGCCCATCACCTCGGCCGCACCGAGGGCGGCGATCCCAGCAGCGTCTACAAGGACATCAAAGGCGTCGAGCGCCTCAACGACATCATCCTCGTCGACCAGACCCCGATTGGCCGCACCCCGCGCTCCAATCCCGTCACCTACATCAAGGCCTTCGACGCCATCCGCGAGCTCTTCGCCGCGCAGCCCGAAGCCCAGCGCCGCGGCTACGCCGCCGGCCACTTCTCCTTCAACGTCCCCGGCGGCCGCTGCGATGTCTGCGAAGGCGACGGCACCGTCACCGTCGAAATGCAGTTCCTCGCCGACGTCGAGCTGCCCTGCGAAGAATGTAACGGCACCCGTTACAAAGCCAGCACCCTCGAGATTCACTACAAGGGCAAAAGCATCCACGACGTCCTCCAGATGACCGTCCGCGAGGCCCTGCGCTTCTTCGCCGGCAACCCAAAGATCGTCGACAAGCTGGCCGTCCTCGAAGAGATCGGCCTCGGTTATGTGCGTCTCGGCCAGTCCGCCACCACGCTCTCCGGCGGCGAAGCCCAGCGCGTGAAGCTCGCCGCGCATCTCGCCTCGACCCGCTCCGAGAGAAGCTCCGCCGAAAAGAAGGGCGGCAGCCGCGTCCTCTACATCCTCGACGAGCCCACCACCGGCCTCCACTTCGACGACGTCGGCAAACTCCTCGTCGCTTTCCGCAAGCTCATCGACTCAGGCGGCTCGCTGGTCGTCATCGAGCACAATCTCGACGTCATCAAGTCCGCCGACTGGGTCATCGACCTCGGCCCCGAAGGCGGATCTCAGGGCGGCCAGATCGTCGCCGCCGGAACCCCCGAAGCGATCGCCAATAGCGAGCTTTCCCATACCGGCCAGTGGCTCGCGCGGGTTCTCGCTCACCACGCCGATGCCCCCCCGGCATTACCCGAAGCCTCTGTTGAAAGCGAAGTTCTCCAGTGAAGTTCCAGCGGTACTTTAAGTATTTTTCCTTAAACCAACACTTGAAGTGTCAGCCTCTTTCCTCTGCGTCCCTTCTCAAAGTACCGGCCATCTTCCGTTCTGAAGGAGGAGTCCTTTTCCGCATGGAAGGAGTGCTGGGTCAAATACTTCCGCTTCACCCACTGAAGAGAAGCCTCCGCCTCAAAGGAGCGCCGAGCCGAAACTCCCCCCATCACCCTGCGACCACGCTTCTCCGCTTTGAAAGGGCACAGCTTCAGCTGTGCCGCAGAGGTCGCGAAAAGAATCCGGCTTTAGCCGCCGAGGGATCCCCTTACCTCCGAGCGATGGCCTCCCATCATGCCCGCAAGACGCTGGCCGGATTCTTCCTCGTTCTCTTTTCTCTTACTGTCCCAGTGCATGCCCAGCCCGTCCCGCTGCCCGCCGGAACCACCGGCCCCGACGACGCCCAGCAGTCAACCCCCACTTCATCCGACTCCGCCCTCGCACCTGCTGAATCCGACATCGACGCCAGGAACTACGCTGCGGCGGCCGGCAAGCTTGACGTCTATCTCTCCGTCCACCCCGCCGACGCTCGCGCTCTCTTCGACCGCGGCTACGTGGCCGACGCCCAAAACCACCCCGACGCCGCCGAGTCCTTCTACCGCAAAGCCATCGCCGCCGACCCAAGGCAGTTTGAATCCCGCCTCGCCCTCGGCCTCCTCCTAGCTGCCAAAGGCGGTCCCAGAAGTGATCAGGAAGCCCGCGAACAGCTTCAGGCCGCCATCCAGCTTCAGCCCAATCCGCCCAATCCCGCAGCCAAGGCCCAGGCCGACCGCGCCCTCGCCCGGCTGCTCGTCTCCTCCGATCCCGAGGCTGCCCGCGACGCCTTAGTCGACGCCCTCCACCTCACCCCCGAAACACCGCCGGACACCATCCTCACCGCCCAGATCGCCGAAGCCGCCGGCGACACCACCGTCGCCGAGGAGGCTTACCGCCGCGTCCTCCAGCAGGATCCCAACTCCTCCGAAGCCACCGCCGGCCTCGCCCACGCCCTCATCGCTCAGAAGCGCTACGCGGACGCGCAGCCCCTCGTCGAAGCTGCCCTGCGCCGCGACCCCAACGACCCCACGCTCAACGCCCAGCTGGCCGCCATCCTCAACGCCCAGGGCAAGCAGACCGATGCGCTGGGCGTTCTGCACAAGCTCCACCAGCTAGAGCCCACTAACCGCGCCGTCACCACCATGCTGGCCGACGCCGACGCTCAATCCGGCAACCTCGACGAGGCCGGCACACTCTACCAGCAGCTCCTCGCCGCGACCCCTGATGACACTGCGCTGCTCGATGCCCGCGGCCAGATCCTCATCCGCCAGCAGCGCTACCCCGAAGCTTTGGCCCTCTTCCACAGAGCCGCTGCGGCTAAGTCAGACGACGTGGACGCCTGGTCCGGCATTGCCTTTGCCGATTCCGAAACTCACCAGTTTCAGGATGAAATTCAGGCTCTTTCCATGCGATCAAAATATGCCGCAGAATCCCCCAGTACTCTTTTCCTCTGGGCAACGGCATACGATAATCTCCATCAAACCAAGGCAGCGGCGGACTATTACCAACGCTTCCTCGCCGCGGCCAACGGTAAATTCCCCGACCAGGTGTGGCAGGCGAAGCACCGGCTTGTCGCGCTTTCCAAATGACGGTGCTTCAACCACGCGAGTTCACGGTGCCGTGATGGGGTGCGTGCGGGTTCTCAGCCGCTTTTGCTCTTCGTGAAGGCGGTCTCTGGGGCGATCGAACCATTTCAGTGGCGCAACGTATAGGACTTGCGGTATCGTACGTGGTTCGCAGCTCCCCGGAGGTGCGTCATGCGGTTTGTCGCCGCGGTTGCGGCTACGGTTCTTCTCCCCGCTTCTCTCGCCTGGGCCCATGGCATGGACGACCGCATTCCCGATGCGCGCGCCCTCGCCGATCTTGAAGCCAAAGCTGCTTCCGCCGCCCCCAACGAACAGCCCTTCATCTACGCCGAACTGGTTCACTCCATGACCGAACTCGCCACCGCCGAGTTTCAGGCGGGCGACGACCAGAAGGCCTCGGCTTCCCTCAAGGCCGCCCAGAGCTACGCCTCCAAGATCCAGATGAACCTGCTCCGCGATGCCCGGAAATTGAAGAATGCCGAGATCCTCATCCGCCACACCGGCTTCCGCCTGCACGAGCTGCTCACCGGCGCCTCTCTCGATGACCGGCCCACGCTCGAAGCCACCATCGCCCAGCTCAATCAGGTCGAAGGCGAGATGATGATGCAGGTCTTCCACCACTGAACTCTTCGGGTTCCTGCAGCTGATCCGGGTCCCTCATCGTCTGCCCGCAGTTGGCAAATGTTGGATTCCATCGATCTGCCCCCTCGCGGTTGCCCCTGGAGCCTGAACCCTGAACCCTGTCCCCTGTCGTCTTCGTCCAAATCTCTTTTCCGTCCGCACCGGATACCGTGCAAAATCCCCGCTTTTCCCTGCGCGATCCACATCCTTTCAACAGGCCTCACCGCCGCATCCCTCAGTATTCATCGGGCGATAACAGAACGTGGTGCAAGCGGGAACGAAAGTCATGCTTTTGTTCGCTTGTTCTTCCCCATTTACACGCGACCACGTGCTTCGTACTCTGACGTGGCGTTTGGAAACAGCGTATTTCACAAGTCCACCGGATTTTCCGCTTGCGGAACCCAGTGGCCCAACGCGAAATTCGCTGCCAAAGACGTCACTTTCGCCTTTTACTGACAATTGAATCCGGAACGGAAACAGGGCCTGCACGGCGCTGTTTTGTCCCTCGCTGAACCGCTTCTGCAGAGGATGTAGACGGGAGCTGTACGTTGGACGCTGATCCTTCGCGATCTGCGCCTCATCGCTCTTTGTCGGAACCCATCGCTCACACTAGTGGGGACAATCCAGCGCGGGCTCGACCGTTTCTGCCAACGATGGCTTCCGGGACTCCAGTCTCCGGCGGCGGACGACGATCCGCTGCGGATGCTGCACGTCTTCTGACGCCCACCCCCTGGCAGAACCGGCTCGTGCGCCTGTGGGCTCCTTCTTCCGCTCTCACCGCAACCCGCCGTCTCGCGGGAGCGCGGCCACGTGCGCTTTTTCATCTGCACGTCCGCGCCTGCCCCCGATCGTCCAGTTGTGGCCCCACGGAACCCGCTGACGGGCGCATACGCTCGACGTGTGCCTTCGCCGCCCCAACCGCGTAAGGGAGAACAATGAGACCGAAGAAGACCATCCTCTGCGTCGACGACAACGAACAGGCTCTCGCAGTCCGCAAGTTTCTGCTTGAGACCCGCGGCTATCGTGTACTGGCGGCCCGCAGCGCTGAGGAGGCGCTCGAGCACTTCCGCCGCGGTGGTATCGACCTTGTCCTTGGAGATCTGGTCATGCCCCAGATGGATGGCAACGAAATGGTGCGCCGCATGAAAGAAATTGCGCCGGAGGTTCCGGCGATCCTCATCAGCGGCAGCGTCAAGAGCTTCGACCGCGCCAATCGCGCCGACGCTTTTCTCCCCAAAGGCGCTTCCACGCCCGTTGAGATGCTGGAACGCATCCGCGTCATGATCGCCCGCAAGCGCGGACCCCGCAAGGTCTACCGCCCGATCTTCGAAACTCCCGATGTCGCGGCCTGCGAACCAGCCGCCCAGCCGATCGCTTCCTGAAGCCGGAAGCTGGAAGCGCGAAGCGGGTAGCCAGTAGAGCTGCCGGCTGCGACCTTCCAGCTTCCCGCCGCTAGTCGCTAATCGCCAAACGCTACACCCTGTCCCCCACACCCTGCACCCTGTCCTCCACCCATTTACAATCTTCACGATGGAACCGATGATTCGCGCCGAGAACCTCGGCAAAACCTATCGCTCTGGAAGGCTCGAGGTTCCGGCGCTGCGCGACGCCACCTTCTCCGTCGAACCGGGAGAATTCGTCAGCATTGTCGGCCCCTCCGGCAGCGGCAAGTCCACGCTCTTCTACCTCCTCGGCGGGCTCACCCGCGCCACCTCCGGCCGCGTCTTCATCGGCGGCACCGATTTTGCCTCTCTAGGCGATGCTGAGCGTACCCGCATGCGCCGCTCCCGCATCGGCTTCATCTTTCAAAAGTTCAACCTGCTGCCCACCCTCTCCGCCCGCGCCAATATCGAGATCGCCTGGGAGATTGCCGGCCGCAGTGAGCCTCTGGACGCGGAATTCTTCGCCCGCCTCGCCGGGCTGCTCAGCATCGCCGGACGCCTTGACCACCGCCCTTCCGAAATGTCTGGTGGCGAGCAGCAGCGCGTCGCCATCGCCCGCGCCCTCATCACCCGCCCCTCCATCGTTCTCGCCGACGAGCCCACCGGCAACCTCGATACCGAAAACTCCGACGCCGTCCTCGAAATGCTTCGCCGCTCCAACCGCGAATTCAAACAAACCGTGCTCATGATCACCCACAACCCTGAAGCCGCCGCCATCGCCGATCGCATCATTCACATGCGCGATGGCCAGATCCGCGGCATCGAGGCAGGGAAGGGATCGGTCGCTCCCCACGCCTGGTAGGCGACGATTTTCCACTGACTGGATTACAGGTTGCCCGCCCCTTGAGCAACTTGACACCTGAAGTCGAGGCATTTTCTGCGGGTCGCGAATTTCGGTAACGATGCGTGCACAGGAGAGTTAGAATTATGCAGGGCTAGTAGACGTAAATCTAAAAATGGGCACAACAATACATCCGCACGCTGAAGTCTCTGAAGGCGCCAGGAACGGATCAAACGGCTCAAACGGGTCATCCTCCAGTATTCATGACCTGTTGACGGAAAAGGCCAATGAGGCCACCCGCGGTCTTGATACCCGGTCTGCTCTGGAGATTGCGCGCATCATCAACCAGGAAGATCAAAAGGTTGCTGGAGCCGTCAAAAAAGCCATCCCTGAGATCGCCCAGGTCATTGACATGGTCGCCCACGCTCTCCGCGAAGGGGGCCGTCTCATCTACGTGGGAGCAGGTTCCAGCGGCCGTCTCGCCGCTCTTGACGCGTGCGAAATCCCCGCTTACTTCTCTACCAGCCCGCAGACCGTGCAGTACATCATGGCCGGTGGTCCCAAGGCCCTCGCCTCGCCGGTCGAAGTCAACGAGGATTCTGAGGATCTGGGCAAACGCGACATCGCCCGCCGTCGTCCCAGCCGCAAAGATGTAGTCATCGGACTTTCTGCCAGCGGCCGCACTCCCTACGTCGTCGCCGCCGTCTCCTATGCCCGCACCCTCGGCGCCAAGACCGCCTGCATCACCTGCAATTCCGGCTCGCCCCTCGCCAACGCCGTCGAAACCGCCATCGTCGCCGAAGTCGGCCCCGAGGTCATCTCCGGATCCACCCGCCTGAAAGCCGCCACCGCCCAGAAGATGATCACCAACATGGTCACCACCGGCGCCATGACCCGGCTCGGCTATGTGTATGAAAACCTGATGGTCAACGTGCACATGCACAATTCCAAACTGATCGAGCGCGGCATCGGTATCCTCATGCGCGCCTGCGATGTCGGCCGCGAGAAGGCCGTCGACGTCATCAAGTCGGCGGGCCGCAGCGTACCCGTTGCTCTTGTCATGCTCAAGGCAGGAGTCGACAAGCCTGAAGCCGTCCGCCGTCTCGCCAAAGCCGAAGGCAATGTCCGCCGCGCCATCGAAGACACCGTCATGGACGTCTGAGTCCGGACGTTCTGGCGTCGGCCCGCCGGTCCAATCAACAGATGTCATCTGATACCTGAAACGGCGAGCGTGCCTCCTCGCTCATCCCGGCGCGAGCACGGCCGAGGTCCCCTTCATGCCGCAAAAAGAATGCAATACATTGAAGGCCTTCAGGCTCGGACCTGTATGATCTCGCCACGGGATTAAAGTCTCCCATTCGCAGGAGCGAACGCCTTGGGCACCATCGTGAAAATCACCGCCATCGGCGATGCCCTGGGCATCATCCTTCCCGAGGACGCCCTCGTCAAGCTGGGTGCCCAGGAAGGCGATACGCTTTACATCACTGAAACGCCGAACGGCCTCGAACTCTGTCCCTGGGACGAGCAGCTCGGTCGCAAAGTAGAAATTGGCAGACGTGTGGCGCGCAAATACCGTGACGCTCTCCGCGACCCAAAGTGAGCCTTCGTGGACTGAGCCGAGGTACCCTACCATCTGCCCGTTGTTGGCAGATGTGGGATGAGGATTCTCTGGACGCTAACCGCTAACCGCTAACCGCTAAACCCTAACCCCGTATACTCACCCCAGAGCCATCGCAAATCCTCATCGGGAACTCTGAGAGAAGCTATGCACGATGGCCCGCAAAGGACTCTGCCTTGCTCGCCTCGCTCCGCTTCCTCTGGAACGCCACCACCGGCCACCGTCTACGGCCGTGGCGCAGCGAGTACCTCAAATGGCGGATCGAAACCTACTCCGGCCTCAAAGCCGAAGACCTCCGCGCCCGCGATGTGCTCGGCTTCACCTGGCGCGAAAAGGGAAACCTCCTGCGCTTCCTGCGCTGGATCGACAAGATGGAAACCTGGAAGCGGCCGGCAGACGACGTAAAGCTGGGAAGGGGAGAGTAAAGCTTGGCAGCAGACAACAAGACGCGGCGGGAATTCCTCAGCAATGTTGCAGCAACGGCAGCAGCCGGCGGAATCGCCTCTCTCCTGCCTGCCGGCTGCATGCGCCACCACGCCGCCCGCGCTCCTCATGGCGGCGCTCCCGCTCTCCTCGAAATGACCGGCCCCCGCTCCCTGCGCGCCCATGCCGTCGCCCACGGCCTGCTCATCGGCTGCGCGGTCGTCCCCGAGCGTCTCGACGGCGAGCCCGACTACGCGAAGACCGTGGCTGACCAGGCCAACATCCTGGTCCCTGAAAACGCCATGAAGTGGGCGGCCCTCCACCCCACCGCTGACCGCTTCGATTTCCGCGGAGCCGACGACGTCGTCGTCTTCGCCCTCACCCACGATCAGAAGGTGCGCGGCCACAATCTCTGCTGGCACGAGGCACTCCCGCCCTGGTTTGCCGCCACCGTCAACCGCGACAATGCCCGGCAAATCCTGACCCAGCACATCCTCACCGTTGCCGGCCGCTATGCCGGAAAGCTCCATTCCTGGGACGTCGTCAACGAAGCCGTCGATCCCCACAGCGGCCGCCCCGACGGCCTGCGTGACTCACCCTGGCTCCAGCTCATCGGCCCCGACTACATCGAGCTCGCCTTCCGCACCGCGCGCCAGGCCGATCCCACCGCCCTCCTCACCTACAACGATTACGGCATCGAGCTCGATACCACAGAGCAGATCGAGAAGCGCGGTCAGGTCATGATGCTCGTCCGCCGCCTCAAGGCCCGCGGCGTGCCCATCAACGCTGTCGGCGTGCAGAGCCATCTCACCGCCGGCGACAAGCCGGGCGCCGGTCTCCAGCACTTCGTCGCCGAGCTGCGCAGCATCGGTCTTCACGTCTTCATCACCGAGCTTGATGTGAACGACCGCAGCATCACCGGCGACGTAGCCGCACGCGATGCCGCCGTCGCTCGCCTCTATCGCGACTACCTCACCATGATGTTTGCCCAGCCCAACGTCGGTGTCGCCCTCACCTGGGGCATCACGGACCGCTACACCTGGCTCAACGGCCCCAAATACGCGCGCCCCGACGGCAAGCCCAACCGCCCCTTGCCCTTCGACTCCGACTACCACCCAACCCCAGCCTTCTTCGCCGAACGCGACGCCATCGACACCCGCCGCAAAATGGCCAACCCCGCCGAAGCCGACCCCTACGCCCCCTTCAAGCCCGGCGCCGCGCCCCAAATCCGGGAAGAGTAATGAAGATTAATAGAGCTCCGGTGACGCAATTCTTCCCATCATCGCCATCCGTTCGCATGATTGGTCTATCGTCAGTAGTCGCGGAGCTCAGGACGTACTGAAGAATGAATCGGCCCCTGTATGAGTGGCCCGCGTGAGCGGGCCTGCGGTAGAAGCCCCGGCCTTTCAGGCCGGGGAAACGAAACCGCGAGATTCGAGGCCTTTAGGCCCGGAACAATCTCCCGGATCATCCACACAGCCATGCGGATACATTGATCTTCCTCAATCAGACCTGGCCTGGTGGACGAGATAGCCCGCAAGCGACCCATCTCTCGCACCGGGTTCATCCGCCAGGCCATTTCCGCTTCGCTGAGGTCCGGCGCCCGCAACATGAATCACACCGCATTTGGTTCCTGGTCCGATTTCCCCGAAGACGGGCTCGCGTATCAGGAAAGGGATACGCGCCGGAGGGCGACCGTAGCTCAGAAGCAGGTCCCCTGACCCGGGCGCCCACCCAAAGGGAACCTCCCGTCCCGCTCGCCCGTCTGATCTAATTGTGTTCATGAGCATCCCGCGGGCCACCTCGATGCGCGTTCTCTTCCTGCTCTTCATCGCATCGGGCGCCACGCTCTGCCACGCGCAGGAGCCCTTTCCTGGCGAACCCCCGCCCAGCCAACACCCGCAGACCTCTCCCACCACGACGCAGCCTCAGCATTCCCCGTCCGCGCAGGACGACAACGATCCCAACCGCGATCTGCCCGTCTTCCACGTCAGCACCAGCGTGGTCATCGTCCCTACCCTCGTCGAGAAGTCCAACGGCGATGTCCTCTACGGCCTTCGCCCCAGCGACTTCTCCGTCTTCGACAATGGTGTCGAGCAAAAAGTCCATGTCGACGACGATCTCGACACCCAGCCCGTCTCTCTCGTCGTCTGCGTCGAACGCGGCCGCGACGCCCCCATGGAGTTCGACAAGATCGCCCACCTCGGCCCGCTCCTCGATCTCTTCACCGCAGGAGGTCGCGGCAAAGTCGCGCTGGTCGCCTTCGACTCCCACCCCACCTGGGTCGAGCCCTTCAACGCCGACACCGAAGACGTCACCCGCGACCTCGCCCACATGCCCGCCGGCGATGGTGGCGCCGCCATCCTCGATGCCGTCGGCTACTCCGTCAACCTGCTTGAACAGCAACCGCCCGATCGCCGCCGCGTGCTGCTCCTCATCAGTGAATCGCGCGATCACGGCAGCCACCACTTCAATATGTCGCAGTTGGTGGAACGAATCGGCACCAGCAACACGCTCGTTCTCAGCCTCGTCTTCTCGCCTTCCAAGGCCGAAATGATCGAGTGGGGCCGCGGCAACGCCGATGGTGGCACCGAAATGAACATGCTTGCGCCGCTCATGATGTCCATCAACGCCATGCGCCGCAACACCCCCAAAACCCTGGCTGCCCTCAGCGGCGGCGAGTATGCTCCCTTCACACGCGATAAAGGCTTCCAGGCGCGCGTCTCTGAAGTCGCCAGCCACGCCCGTAATCGCTACATCCTCAGCTTCCACCCCACCGATCTGACCCCGGGCCTGCACACCGTTCAGGTTAAGCTCACTCAGGACTACGGCGCGCACGTCATCGCCCGCAACAGCTACTGGGCGATCCTGCGCGACCAGGATCACCCCGCGCCCTGATCACGGACGGTCATCCTGACCGAAGCGCCGCAACGAGCATTTCCCGCGAGAAGATAGACCTCCCGGCGCGCAGTCGAATGGATCCCAGAACGAAGTGTGGGGAATCGAATGGAGCTTGCCCTGAGCCAGTCAGCGCAAGCTGGCGAGTCGAATGGGCGAAGCGGCCGACCCAATCTGAAGCGGCTCGAAGTCCGCCTCTGTGTCCTCTGTGGTAATCGTTGTTGCCCCTGGGCTCACCCGCACGCCCCTCAACTTTTGTACCAATCGCCCAAACCGCCAGCATCCAACAGAAGTCCTCACCCGTCATTCATTCAGGAGATTCCATTGAGCGAACACGTAAAGCTGCGCGCATCCGACGGCCATGAACTGGACGCCTACGTCGCGCACCCCCAGGGAGAGCCCATCGCCGGCCTCGTCGTCATCCAGGAAGCCTTCGGCGTCAACAGCCACATCCGCTCCGTCGCCGACGGCTTCGCCCGAGACGGCTTCCTCGCCGTCGCCCCGGCGCTCTTCGATCGTGCCCAGCGCGGAGTCGAACTCGGCTACACGCCGGAAGACCTTCAGAAGGGAATGGCTTTCGCGCGTCAGGGCACCGCCGACGACAAAGTGAACGACGTCGCTGCCGCCATCGACTATGCCCGTCAGCAGACCGGCAAGAAAGTCGGCGTCATCGGCTACTGCCTCGGCGGATCCGTCGCCTGGCTGGCCGCTGCCCGTCTTCACACCGATGCCGCCGTCGGCTACTACGGAGGCCGCATCCTCGAGTTCTCCGGCGAAAAGCCAAACGCGCCCATCATCCTCCACTTCGGCCTGCAGGACGCTCACATCCCGAAGGCGCAGGTCGATGAAAAGGTCGCCGCCCGCTACCCCGACATTCCCATCTACTGGTACCAGGCCGGCCACGGCTTCAATACCAGCGACCGCGCCAGCTACAACCCCGAGGCCGCGAAGTTGGCCCGTGAACGCTCCCTCGAATTCCTGAACCAGCACCTCACAACCTGACGATTTGTCATCCCGACCGAAGCGAAGCGAAGTGGAGGGACCTGCTTAGAGGTTGCTCTCCTCCAAACTGAAGCGCATATCCCAGCTGCGCACCCATCGCAGCATCGAAAAGAGAGAATCGAACCCCTGAGCATGTCCACCAGTCCCAACCTCAACGCCGCCGCAGCCGGCACCGAGCCCACCCGGCCGGGCGCCGACTTCTCTCACGCCTGGCGCGCGTTGCGCCATCGCAACTTCCGCCTCTTCTTTGGTGGCCAGACCATCTCGCTGGTCGGCACGTGGATGACCCGCATCGCCACGGCATGGCTCGTCTACCGCCTCACCCATTCCGCCCTGCTGCTGGGCACGGTCAGCTTCGTCGGCCAGATTCCCACCTTCCTGCTCGCCCCCTTCGCCGGAGTCCTCGTCGACCGCCTCGACCGCCGCCAGGTGCTTCTCTGGACCCAAGCCCTCGCCATGATCCAGTCGCTGCTCCTCGCCTGGCTCACTCTGGCGCGCATCATCACCATCAACGAAATCCTCGTCCTCAGTGCTTTCCAGGGGCTCATCAACGCCTTCGACATGCCGGGCCGCCAGGCCTTCATGGTGCAGATGGTCGAAGACCGCAGCGACCTCTCCAACGCCATCGCCATCAACTCGTCGATGGTCAACGTCGCCCGCCTCCTCGGTCCCTCGCTCGCCGGACTCATCATCGCCGCCAGCAGCGAAGGCTGGTGCTTCCTCATCGACGGCATCAGCTACATCGCTGTCATCGTTTCGCTGCTCCTGATGCGCGTGCATGTGGCCGCCGCCCGCCGCGCCGCAACCTCCATGTTCGAGCAGCTCCGCGAAGGCTGGTCCTACGTCTCCACCTTCCGCCCCATCCGCACTATCCTGCTGCTCTTCGCTCTGGTCAGCCTCATGGGTATGCCCTACATGGTGCTCATGCCCGTCTTTGCCGGCAAAGTCCTCCACGGAGGCCCCCACACCCTCGGCTTCCTCATGGGCGCAGCCGGCGCCGGAGCGCTCATCTCCGCGCTCACCCTGGTTCTGCGCCGCTCCGTCCGCGGCCTGACGAAGATGATTCCCATCGCTGCCATCGTCTTCGGTGCCGGCCTCGTGGCCTTTGGATTCTCCCACTGGGTCTGGCTCTCGCTCGTCCTCATGCTCTTCACCGGCTTCGGCATGCTGCAGGGACTCACCGCCAGCAACACCATCATTCAGACCCTCGTGCCCGAGGACAAACGCGGCCGCGTCATGAGCTACTACACCGCGGCCTTCGTCGGCATGGCGCCCTTCGGCAGCCTGCTCGCCGGCTCCCTCGCCAGTTGGATCGGCGCGCCCCGCACCGTCATGTTCACCGGATCCTGCTGCATCGCCGGCGGCCTCTGGTTCTGGACCCGGCTCCCCGCCATCCGCCGCGAAATGCGCCCCATCTACGAACAGCTCGGCATTATCCCGCCCCTCGCCCAACCCCTCCAGGAACCCGCCGCCAACTGATCATCATCGAGGACCTCTGCCCCCCTGGCGGCAGAGAACACTGTGCCGGTGGGTGGGGTTCTCGCTGGAAGCGGTGCCGCGCCAGCGGCACAGCGGCAGAAGCCCCCGGCCGTCAGGCCGGGAAAAGCGAGGCATGAGATGAAGGGCCTCTGAGCTCCACTTCACGACGAACGCACCGGTCCACCCTCGGCTATGAGCAGCGCATCAAGGTACCGCGTCAGCGGCACGGCGGTAGAAGCCCTCGGCCTTCAGGCCGGGGGATGCGAGGCATGAGGTGAAGCGCCTCTGAGCTCCACTTTACGACGAACGCACGGTCCACTCTCGGCCATGAGCAGCACATCAAGGTGCCGCGTCAGCGGCACGGCGGTAGAAGCCCCGGCCTTCAGGCCGGGGGATGCGAGGCATGAGGTGAAGG